>JADMIO011506999.1_pt1 | contig 124698 bp, 116 predicted proteins | sample 8958161 | NCBI WGS metagenome assembly JADMIO01 (sample SAMN16585339, study PRJNA669376) | soil metagenome | isolation source: Crop rotation soil | place: USA: Cullars Rotation, Alabama | collected 2011
CGCGACAACTTGTCCACGTGGAATTCTAAGCTTAGGATCCCAATGTGCTGGAAAGTTCGTTTCAACCCTACTATGAGAAAGTTCATGAATACACGAACTCAGAAAGCCGTGATCTATGGGAGTATACTTTAGATTTTTCACCTCAAGAGACTCTTTCGTTGGTCAATCATCTGTGGGAACTGGAATCAAATTCTTGGTTCGATTACTATTTTATCAATAAGAATTGCTCCTATCAATTGCTCACGGCTCTTGAAGCTATTAAACCGGATTGGGACTTGTCATCCGGCTGGTTTTTCGTGGTTCCAGCTGAAACCGTCAAACGGGTTCTCACCGTCCCGGGTGCCGTGACTCGAGTCAGGTACCGACCGTCTTTGCGTCATAAGATGGGAGAAAGCTTGAATCTTTTGTCTCTCGAGGAAAAAGAAGTCTTTGAGAAATTAATCCGTCGTAAAATACAGCCCAAAGAGGTCGATTCAAGAAATGTGATTTCAGTCGCCATTGCTTATGTCCAATACCATCGGGCGGAGACCGAGGGAACTTTTGATGGAGAGCTTCGGGAGTTTTGGAATGAGTTGTTAACGAGACGGAACGAATTAGCAAGTCAGACGGATCCGCTCACGCCTCAAAAAGATCTGATTTCAAATCGAGTGACGGCATATGAAGATCTTCCCCCGGATCCTCCAGAAATAGGTCACGGCCCTGTGAGAATAGGGTTATCCCAAGGATTTTATCAACGGAGTGACACAGGGATTGTGAATGGATTTCAGGAGTTTCACATTAAGCCGGCGTATCATGATCTCCTGAATGATGATCGGGGGTATCTCCCTTTCTCAGAAATCAACTTCCCCAATCTGACTCTTCGCTATTATCCACAAACGGGCACTCTCAATCTCGAGCAACTCCAATTTGTCGGAATGGTCTCTATTCCTCCCTTTAGTTTTTTAGAAAAAAGGCTATCCTGGAAAATCGACGTGGAGCTTTCGACGCCTAAAGACCTTCTCTGTACAGATTGTCATGTTCTTCATACAGAGATGGGAGCGGGAGCCACGCTGAATTTGTTTTCTCCAAAAAGTTTAATTTACGGACTGGGCGGTGCATACGTCGACTTTGGAAGTGGGCTCGGGAGATTCTACCGTCTAGGTCCAGGTTTTGAAGTGGGGATTCTTGCGAACCCTTGGGCGCCTTATAAGATCAGACTGAGAAGCTTGACCTCCTTGGATGTGTTTCAGTCTGAGCGACCTTTAACTTTCGAAACCATCGAGGTCTCGCAGTCGCTTTCGTGGATTCCTCATTGGGAGATGCGATTGAACGGGATCGGCACCAGCAGTTTGGGAACACATATCAATCAAGCTCCCATTTACTATGAAGGAAAGTTATCTCTAAATTATTATTTCTAAATTTATGAATCGTATTCTTGTGCATTAGTGAAAGCTAACTTAAGCTTGAGCCTGTATATTTCAACATAGGAGATCAAGCATGAAAAAAAGCGTTTATATATTTTCTATCATGAGTCTGATGGTTGCTTTCATGGCGGGTTCCGTTTGGGCCGCCTCAAAAGGGGGGTCTGATGAAATCAGCCCAAATGAAGGCAGTGATTCATGTGGTCTTGCATGGCAAGTAACCAAACAGAAAACTCTGATTGGAACTTCTACTCGTGGAACCACGAATGCTTATCTCAGCCCTACTTGGAGCATGACTTCTGGGACTAGTGGCTGCGAAAAACATCAGTTTTCAAAGAGAGAAGAAGAAGCGGTGAAGTATGTTTCAACGAATCTTTATCCTCTCACCGCTGAAATGGCGGAAGGTCATGGCGAATACCTCGTGGGCTTAGCACAAGTCATGGGATGCAATGACAGTGTGGTCTCAGATTTTGGTCGTGTGACTCAAAAGTCATTTAACTCCATGTCCAAAACTGCGGATGCCTATGAAACTTTGCAGCATGTAAAGCAAGAGATTCGCAAGATTCCTTCTTTGGCACAAAGCTGTGCATTGATTGGCTAATCAAGTTATTCATTGTTGATTCAGCTTGAGGAAAGGGAAAGGTATCATCAGAGTTTTTTGGATTTGGACCAGAATTTGGACCAAAATTTGGATGAGACTTCCCTTTCCAGTTTTAATTTTGATGGCGAGCAGTCTATCTACGAGCTGCTCTTCGCTACTTTATCATCCTACATTTATTGAACACTTTCCGCCTGAAAAAATGAACCTCCATCCCGAGCCTTTGTGGATTCGAAGTGGAAATGGCAATTTTCTCTATGGTTGGTACTTTCACACAACGAGCCAGAAAACACCCAAAGCGACTCTCATTTTTTTTCATGGAAACGCAGAAAATATATCCTCTCATTATCTAGCCCTGACTTGGATTCTTTCAAAAGGGTATGATTTTTTTATCTTTGACTACGGAGGATATGGTCGATCCCAAGGGTCTCCGTCACCCGAGAGCACACTTTCTGATGGGAAGAGTGTTCTCCGAAAAATTTATGATAAAGATAATAAAATCCCGATTGTGCTTTTTGGCCAAAGTTTAGGGGGTGCAGTTGCGCTGCGAACCGCAATTGAAATGAAAAATGAGATTCCCATTCAATTGATTGTGGTTGATTCGAGTTTTCTCTCCTATCGAGGTGCTGCGCGGAGTGTTTTAGCGAGTCATTGGATCACCTGGATATTTCAACCTTTGTCTTATTTATTGTTCAGCGATTCTACAGCCCCTGTGGAGCGCGTTCAGGAGCTCTCACCTATTCCATTGGTGGTGATCCATGGCGAAAAGGATCAAATCATTGATATTTCTTTAGGAGAGGAAATTTTTCGATTGGCTAAGGAGCCGAAGGAATTTTGGAGAGTTCCAAATGGCACTCACATCGACTCTTTTTGGAATTCTTCCTCAAATATTCGAGATCGACTCTTGACTAAACTAGATCGTCTTTTCAAAAAGAGCTCAGAAAGGCATTGATTTCATTGCTATTTTTCTGTCATTTTAACCCTGGGTCTTCTGGTGTCTAGATCTAGATAGATCATATAGAATACATTACAATAGAAAGGTGTATACCCGTCATCCCCATAAGGCATTTTTATTAATCCTAGTCGGATTGATGGGTCAGTGTTTGAGTTGTGGATCATCTAAACCAGTTGATGGTTCGGCCTCAAGTGGGGGTTCCTGTCCAACACTTAAAGGGACTTCATGGGTTCCACAGGTTTCAGGCGTGACTCCATCTAATCATGATTCCTCAGTGACTCTCAGTGAAAGCGTGGTCCAGACTTCTGGTCCGATAACGGGCTTAGCGCAAGCAGCACCGTCTTCTCGTGAAGTGCAAGTCACTATAGATATGACTCAAGATCTTGGAGCTTCCGGATCTTTGACGTTGATCGGCCAAGTCACCCAGTATCCGAGTTCCTTAAGTGGGAATGCTTTTGCTTATTTGGTTTCGTTGAATGACGGTACGAATGAGTATATTAATTTAACTCGAAGCGGATCGGGAGGGGACTGTGCTGCGAGCGGCTATTATACCTGCTCTGGAGGTACATGTACGGCCAATTCGTCTTGTTCGGTGACTTGGCCGAGCGCTTATTTTAATAGAACTCACTGGGAGGAGCGACAGGGGATTTCAAATTCTGCTATCAATCTTCCGAGTATCAATGTTTTTCCGACTTGCAATTGGAGTGGAGGATCAGGACAATCCGTTTCGGATCCTACTTGTGCATTTAATTCTAATTTTTTTCCTGGTGGAATCAGTCCAGCTCGATTGCGATATGGAGTGAATTATACTGCACGTTATTTGCTACTCGCAGATAGGTACGCGAGTTTGAGTGGCCAGACAGCGAACTTGAAAATCACTGCGATCAAAAAAACTTCGACACGAACAAGTCCAGGAGGAGCTTTTGATATCAATCTTATTTTGGTGGGTTCCAATAATATCAAGGCTTCTAGAACCGCAAAGGGGCAACAAAATTTAAATACCCTTGCAGCACAGATCTCAGATTACTACAGTCAAGCTTCGACGAATCTAAAATTGGGAGCCGTTCACGCAATCGAATGGCCTTGTGATAGCGGAGGAGATCAATATTCGACTACGTCAGTGTCGGAGCTCCCTGAATTGTTTTCGGCCTCGAGTTTGCTCGTCCCTTCCTCTTATGAAAAAACAGCCGCCAATGTATTTCTAGTGAGCGCAATAGAAGATGATTCAGATGGAGCCAATTCGAATTTAACCATTTTGGGAATTGACGGAGCGATACCCGGACCTTTGGTGAATGGCACTGCTTCTAGTGGGATGGTGATTTCCACTTTTGATGCTTTGGATACTTATAATTCAAATTGCTCTTCGTCTCAAGCTTCGTGCCCTCTCACGCAACAAGACTCTTCATTCTTTCAGCTCGGCACGACTGTGGCCCATGAGCTGGGACATTATTTTGGACTGAATCACTTATCGGAAGCGACAGGAACCAGCCATGATTTTGTTTTGGATACTCCGATTTGTACGGCCACCACTAACGTAGGAGGTTCTCAGTATATCACAAACACTTCTTGTAGAGTTTCAGACACTCATGTGTTCTCAGGAACTGGAACCACATGTTCCACTAGCTGTCCTACTTACTCATCCAGTAGCGGTCTATTTTGTGCCTCGGCATTAGCATGTGAGTTTAATTACATGATGTGGTGGACCGGAAAGAATTTCCATGCTTCGACTGGGGGAAGTGACGGGACTCTCTTTTCTTCTTATGAGGGAGCAATTATTAACTACCATCCATTAGTTCAGTGAGGAGAAATGAAAAAATGATCAGATCCGTAACACATTCTATGATTCCATTAGGGATTATTATTTGGTTAATTGAATCTGCACATGCGTCTTCTACGACTTTACCCACTGCTTTGAATGAAACGGAGATTCGAGATGCCGTTGAATCTGCGATTCGGATGAATCATCCCCATGAAAATGGAAACTGGTGGAAGTCATTAGGACCTAAAACTCCTGATATCCTCATTTCTCTTTATCGGGCAGATGCGACTTTGTATGAAAAAATCCGTCTGATCGACGGAATGGCTTGGTTTGACACTCCAGAGGTCGTCGCATTTCTCAAGTCAGAGTATGAGAGCAATTCCAACGACGTGATCAAAACAGCGGCAGTGCGATCCATTGTGATTTCCCAGGGAATGAAGGAAGAGACGTTTATTAATAAAGCACTGTTAAGTGCGGATCCACGGATGAGAATGGGAATAGGTAAAATTTTGAGTGCCAGCTGGGATCCTAAAGCTCGGAAAAGGGTAGAACGGATGATCGCTAATGAAAAAACGGATTGGGTTTTAATCAAGCTAAAGAAGCAGCTAAAGAACGAACAAAAAAAAGATGAGAAGAAAAGTGCTCTTGAAAAGAGAGCGAATAAACCCAGTTTAGTTATTGTGAGATGAACTCAACAGGAGTTCAAAAAAATATTTCTCCTGAGCGCTATCATTAGGAATCAATCTTGCAAATTTTTCTTAGTGGAGAAGACGGAGGAATAAAAAAATGTTGCCAAGATTGTCGACCCTTTTGGGGGTAGGATTATTGATCTTGTGGGTCGCTGAACTAGGAAGCCCAGACTCACCTTCATGGCTGACCTGGTTGGATGGAATTGCTGTATTGGGAGCTTTTGGAATTGCGATTTATGGACAATCCATGAGGACGAAAGGTCGGCGAGCTGCAGGGCCTCTTATCATCTCAGCAGGGCTTTTTGCATTATGGATTGCCGCGCTGATATCAAATATTGTTCCTTGGCCCACATGGTTTAATTTCGCGTTCGCTTGTGCATTTTTGATTTTAGGTCTCTTAGTAGGATCAGAGAGACGAGCAGAAGTAAGAGGCCCTTCCGAAATTGAGAAAGAGCGGATGAGAAGAGGTGCCTAAACAAAATCGTCGCCCTGGAATCATTAAGCTGGTTACGATTCGAGGCGTAGAATTGAAGCTGCACATCAGTCTCATTTTTCTTATGCTTTATGCGATTTTAGTTGGAGCTCTTCAATTTCCCGGTGTTGTTCATCAAGCAGGATTAAATATTGAAGATATGAGAGTAGGTCCGCTTTTATCAGGATTTATTTTTGCGTTAGGATTGCTCTTGTCGGTTGCTATTCATGAATACGGCCATGTCTTTGTGGCCCAAGCTCAAGGGGTTCCTGTGAAAGGAGTCACCCTCATGATGCTGGGAGGAGTATCAGAGATCGGCTCGTACGCAGATGAGCCTGGCCAAAAAGCTTACGCTGAGCTCAAACTTGCGTTGATTGGTCCTATCGTCAGTTTGGCATTGGGCGTCGCTTTGCTTGGGCTGCATCGCCTCACGCTTTCTCCTGAGATCGATTTGTTTACCTATTGGCTTGGAAGCGCAAATTTAGTTCTGGGTATTTTCAATTTGATACCTGCATTCCCTCTAGACGGAGGGCGAGTGTTGCGTTCTTTTTTGGCGGCTCGGAATGGAAATCTAAAGGGTACGCGCATAGCGGTCAAAGTCAGTCAGATTTTTGCCTGGCTGCTTGGTATTTTAGGATTATTAGGATTTAATTTTATTCTCGTATTGATCGCATTTTTTATCTACTCGGCCGCCCAATCCGAACTGATGGTGCTGATGGCTCGAGGAATTCTTAAGGGACTGCAAGTCAAAGAAGCTATGAATCGCATTCATACGCTCAGAGAAGAACAGTCGTTGATGGATGCCGCTTCTGAGATGTTGAATACTCGGCATCGAATCATTCCTGTTCAAACATCGTCAGGTGAAGGGGCGCTTATCTCGCTCGAGTGGATCAGAAACGTTCAACGCGAACAATGGTCTAAGATTCCTATTAAACAATTGATGCAGAAGGTGCCCAAAGTGTTAGATGCTACCGATCCAATTTCTCAAGTGATGGGAGAAGTGATGGCGGCTCCTTTGAGAACCTTACCTGTGAAAGAAAATGGAGAGATTGTAGGACTTCTGAGTTTCTCGGATCTTACCGAAATCATTCAACTCAAAACTCTGGAAAAATCTCCTTATGAAGAAGACAGAGCCGCTTGATGCTCCGTTTTGATCCAGCTCTTCATAAGGCCCACCAGATAAAGCGATCCGGTCACTAAAATCATGTCTTTTGAAGATGCTTTTGAAATGATCTCTCTCAAAAGAGATTTTGGATCTGTGTTGAACTGAGCGCAGGCATGGAGCCATTTACCATGGGCTTCGGTCGATCGTTCTTTGAAAGGGGTCTTTGTCAAATAAACCGAAGAGTGTTTTAAAGAAACGAGAGGATCTAGGATGGCATCCAAGTCTTTGTCCTTTGAAACTCCCACGAGGATGTGAAGGTGCTCGCGTTGATAATCGACTAAGAGGTCAAGAAGACTCGCAATGCCTTGGGGATTGTGGTCCCCGGATAAAAAAATCGGACAGGGACTGAAATCACACTGAACTTTTTCCATGCGTCCGGGCCATCGAACCCGCTGTAGCGCAGATAGGTGCTCTCGAGGTGAAAATCCAAGCTCTTGAAAAGCAGTTAAAGCAAGCGCTGAGTTTTGAGCAGCTCTTTTCCCCGGCAACGCAAGAGGGACCTGACCCCATTCTGTATGGAGAATGTGAATGGGTTCTCCGAGCGCGTTTTTGATCACTTCTAGTTCGTATGGGACGCTTGGGACCCAATGACTTTGAGTTGTGATTTGAATTTCACTGGCAAGTAAACTGACTTCGGAAGGAAGAGGCGAGTGGATCACTCGAGCGCCTTTATGAATAATTCCAAACTTATTGGCTGCGATTTCAGGGAGAGTCGTTCCCAACAGATTTTCATGATCATAAGACAACGGCGTAATGATACAATTTTGATGAGGAATCGCATTGGTAGCATCCCATGTTCCACCAAGTCCCACTTCAAAAATGGCCCATTGAACGCGAGGCGAATTCATCGCACCCAAAGAATAAAATGTCCAGATCCCCATCAATGTGAGCATCTCAAAATGAGAAAGAAAGAGATCTTGTGTAGCCTCTGCAACGTGTTTAAAAGCTTTGCAAAAATTTGCTTCCGATACATCCTGACCATTGATTCGAATGCGTTCTGTTGTCTGTTCGAGATGTGGCGAAGTGTAAAGGCCTACGGTTTGTCCAGCAGCCAGGAGTAAAGCTTCTAACGTCGCACACACACTGCCTTTGCCATTGGTGCCAGCTACGACGATGACTTTCGATTCATCAAATTTGAGGTCTTTAAGGATCCGAGAAAGTCCTTTTTTCATGGGTTCAAGGCTGGGCGCCTGATCCGGCATGATACCTCTTTTTTCTAAATTTTCAATAACTTCAGAATAGTTGAGATTTAAACGTGCTTCTTTAAGCATGACACTGAGTGACTCCATCTATTTGTGCCCAAGTGCGCAATTGACGGGTGAGCATTGCAGGGTTGTGAACTCGCAAGAAATTCACTCCTTGTGAAATTAAATAAGGACTCAGTGAGAACGTTTCTAGATCTCGTTGGCTTGGGGGCAAGTTCGTGACCAGAGAGAGATAGAACTTTCTCGAATGTCCGACAAAGAGAGGAACTCCAAGTTGATGGAATTGGCGAATGTCTTTCAGGATGGCCCAGTCCTGTTCGCGAGATTTTCCAAATCCAATTCCAGGATCGAAAATCATTCGACTGCGAGGGATTCCCAATTTTTCCAACAATTCAATTTTTTTAAATCCCCATTCAAGAAGAAAAGAGATGGGATTTTTAGAAAGAGGAATAAAAACCGTCTTATCAGCCGGAATAGTCAGGCTGTGCATGACGACTCCCATAGCGTTTCCTCGAGCGAGGATCTCTTGCATGCCTTGACTTTCAAATCCAGAAACATCACTGATCGAAGTGGCTCCCCATTCGATAGCTCGCGCAGCCACAGAGGGACGACGGGTATCGATGCTGATTCGACCTTTGAAAAGGTGATTAAACTCAGAGTCTTCTTTGATTTTAACAAATAAGGGAGCCAAACGATTCCATTCTTCGTCAGGATGCACGGAACTGACACCTGGACTGGTGGCCTCGGCACCCAATTCTAAAATGTCAGCGCCCCCTTTCAATAAGTCTTTGGCTTTCTGAAAAACAGAATTTGTGTTCCATTCGCGGTCTCCTTCTGCAAATGAATCGGGAGTGACATTGAGAGCTCCTACGATTTGACAGAGAATGTGAGAAGACCGGTGAGTGCGAGAGGGAACCTGTTCTCTAGGTTGAAGGCGCCAGAGCCGCGTCCATTCAGAGATCGGCTGTGAAAAGGCATGAGCAAAATGAGCCTCCGCCGTAGGTACTCTCCAATCCGGTGCTAAATCTGCGAAGGGAAGCGCAGCGAACGGTCGGTGAATCAAGCCCGGATGGGGAAGAGTGGGAAACTGAGGCGCATGAGGTTGTTGAATGACCAGATCCCCCATTGCGAGGATATCAATGTCAATTTCACGAGGGGCCCAGCGTCCTCGGACTGTTCTCCCGATTTGCTTTTCAATGGCCTGGGTCTCGGCCAGAAGGTGCTCCGGTGAAAGGGATGTCTGGCAAGAAACAGCCAAGTTGAGAAAGGGTCGATTCCAATCTTCTGGGGCGCCCTCGGGGAGGAGAGCATCAGATTCGTAGAGAGGAGAAATTGCGATCACTCCGAGAGGCTGAAGTCGTTGAATCGCTTGTCTTAAATAGTGAAGACGATCTCCACAATTGCTTCCAAGGCCTAGAATGACCATGAGTTTTCGTTCCAATCTCCAATAGCGAAACTGGCCCCACCCAAGAGGTCGGGAACAGGGGGATGAATCTTGGTGACTCGAAGTGAGAGGAGGCAGTCCGAAGGAAGCGCCTCTCTTAAAGCTGCATGAACATCCCAACCTAATTTTTCGATTAATTGAAACTCATTTTGAGTCGAAATCTTTCGAATGATTTGTGAAAGCTGGGCATAACAAGGCGTGTCTTCAATTTGATCCGTCTGGCAGCCTCGCGGTGGAACGGCAAAGCGAAGCCGAAGATCAAAGCGAACAGGCTGAGGACTTCTCCGCTCACGTTCAGCACAGCCTATTTTGACTGGAAGCTCTAATGCATTTAAACAGAGAGAGCTAAACAGACATTTGTCGGTGGATACCATCTAAAAACTTCCATAGCTGATCCGCAGCCACAACGGAGGCTTTTGTTGCGAGCTCTTTGTCTTCCGGAGAAAGTTCCTCTAAAAGACCAGTCAAGGTCTGTGTATGATATACATCCGCTTGCTTATGGACTTCAAAAAAAGAGAGAGTGGAAGAGTCTTCGATTGAATAATGTTTTTTCAAAGCTTCAATTTTAAATGCAGCAATTTCTGGGATTTGATGTTCGTAAGTAAAAAGCGCACCCAAGCCTTCAGCATACGAGCTGCGGCAGAGGCTCATGAAAGTATTCACCAGTGAGTCTGTTTCAGGAAGGCGTTTTGCTTGTTCCACTTCTGGACGGGTGGTTCCCAATCCTTCAGCAAATCGTAACCAAAGTTCAGGGTGGTGCTCAGACCCTTTCCCTTCGCGAGTCATGTTTTCTTCGTCCATCAAATTTTCGAGCAAAAATTGCCGAGCTTTAATTTGATCGCAATTGGAGTGAGTGGCGCTCAAATATCGGGGAAACGCTTTAACATGGTGATAATATTGCTGAGCGTAGGTTCGAAGGGTTTCCAACGGGATGGATCCATCATTCCAAGCTTGGTAGAATTCATGGTTTAAAAGCTGTTTTCCGGAGATTTTGGAGACGATTGATTGTGCGAGAGTCATAGATTTCATATCGCCAACTTCGGCCCATTAGTCAACTCTAATTCTGGTGGGTTTTTCTTAGGAATTTGGAGATCTAATGAAGGGGTGGTGCATAGGAAAATAGGCTTCAAAAACATTTCCCTTTCCCGGAACACTTTCTATGAGACTCACGTTGCCGCCGTGAAGTTGAGCGATTTGGCGCGAAATGAAAAGACCCAATCCCAGCCCTCCGATTCGAGTGATTTTAGGGAGGCGTTCGAACGGCTGAAAGATCCTTTCACGGTCTTCAATGGGAATGCTAGGGCCTTGATCTCGGACGGTGAGGCGAAATGAATCTCCTTCTTCACGGAGTTTAATCCAAACAACTCCTCCTTCAGGAGAGAGACGAATGGCGTTGGTCACGAGATTGGTGGCGACCTCTTCGAGTCGAACCGGGTCGACCCAAGCGATGAGTTCTGGAAGAGAATCCAGATGAAGTTTGACTCCGCCTTCCTGTGCGAGCACCGCAAGACGCGAGAGAGCGCATTCGCGCAAGAGTTTTGCGACGTCTGTCTCGGACGGCTCCACCATAAAACGTCCATTTTGAATGCGAGATACGTTCAGCAATCCATCAATGAGTTCATTCAGGCGCTCGGTCTGTCGAATAACCATTTTAAGTAAGTTCTGCTGTCTTTCTTGTTCGGGAAATGGGACTTGATCTTTCTTAGGCCGCAGCATTCTTTCTTGAAGCTGAAGGATGCCATAAATGGAGGTGAGCGGGGTTTTAAGTTCATGGCTTGCAATGGATAAGAATTGATTTCGGGTTTGAAGTTCTATGTCCATGTCGCTGAAGCGAGCGAGATGAACCAAATGTTGTGTGAGAGCGATGAACGCCACTTCAGCAATATGACTGAGTGGTTTTTCTGATCCCACTACGATCATGCCGAAAGGGGGTTGATGAGGGAATTGGAGTGATAAGAAGGTTAAATTCCTTATGGGATCTAGAATAGGCCAAGGGAGTCCGGTTCTCTCTATGTCCATTTTTCTCAGAGCCGTCTGATCATCGATATGGATTTTGAACTGATTCCTAATGATTTCAGCAAAAGAACTGCGATGAAACCATTCAGGAGGAGAAGGGTTCACCGAATACAGCCCTACGCCCTCTCCCTTTCGTTGTGAAGTGATTGCTGTAAAATGAGCTTCAAGCAGTTTGTTTATCTTTTCTGCAACTGCATCCATTTCACTGGTGCTCTTAGGCCACGACGTGATTTCACTAAAGACTTTGAGAATTTTGCTTGATTCCACAAAAGCTACAGTATCATGTGAAGCTCCCTGTGAAGCTGCGTTAATTTTCGATTAAAACGGGCATACTATTTGAACACTCAAACTATAGAATATTTCGAGGCAGTGAGATCGCGTCCAAGTCATCGCCCCCGAAGCTGATGCGACCCACCTCGATGGAGGGGCAAGTGAATGCTTGCCCCTCGTTTTTTCTTGATCAATCACTGAGTGGCATTATACGGTGCGTAGGAATTACTCACTCTTTGGAGCTAGAGTCATGGTGTTTCGATCTCAACGAATTGCAGTGTTATTGATTTTTTTGGCGGTTACGGGCGTCGACTGCAAGCCAAACACACGTGTTGAAAATGACTGGGTCGTTGGAGAAGTAGACTCTATGACGGGGACGGAGGCAACCTTTGGAATCAGCACTCATCAGGGTCTTCAGTTAGGGTTTAGTGAGATTAATAATGCAGGCGGAATTCAAGGTCAGAAGTTAAAGTTGGTTGCTATCGACCTCCAAGGGCAAGCGCAGGAAGGGGGCAGAGGTATTGTTAAGCTGGTGCGGGAAAAGGCAATTGCAATTTTTACCGGGGCTGCAAGTTCCCATGTTTTGGCTATGGCTCCCATTGCACAAAAAAATAAAACACTCTTTATCGCTACGAGTGCAACAAACGTCAAAATTACGCAAGAAGGTGATTTTATATTTCGAACTTGCTTTATAGATCCGTTTCAAGGCGAGGTCATGGCGAAGTTTGCTCTCAATCAATTAAAAATAAATAGAATAGGAATTTTAAAGGATATCAAAAGTGACCACAGCACCGAATTGACTAAAGTTTTTATGAAGATTTTCAAAGACGGTGGTGGAGACGTTGTTCTTGAGCAGAGCTACAGTGGGGGTGATATTGATTTTCGGTCTCAATTGACGGCCCTTCGATCGAAGGATTTACAGGCTATTTTTATTCCAGGTTATTATACGGATGTTTCGCTGATTGCGCGCCAAACCCGGGAATTAGGAATGAAAACAGTGCTCTTGGGAGCGGATGGATGGGATTCTCCCAAACTCAAGGAAATTGGAGGGAAGGCTCTCAGTGGAAGTTATTTTTCGACGTTTTATTCGCCCGAAGACCCGTCGCCTAAAGTAAAAACTTTTGTTTCGAATTTTCTGAACACTTTTGGTGTTTCTCCGGATGGAGTTGCAGCGATGGCTTATGAGGCGACACAGGTCTTTGCCTATGGATTGAGAAAGAGTAAAGAAGCGGGAGTTTTCGATCTCCGGAAGGCCTTGGGGTTAGCTAAGATAGAGGTGATGACCGGTGAGATTCAGTTTGATGCGGATCGGAATGTAGTGCGACCCGCTGTGATTATGAAGATTGACGAAAAGGGAGAGGGTCATTTCTGGAAAACAGTACAGCCCTAACGTAATGGTCGATTAGGCCTAATTCTTGAATCTGAGCCTAACATCAATGGCTCAATTCAGACCGATAGCGAAAGTCTTTCTATGGATTTGGATTTTGTGTTGTTCCGCTTGCGACGTGATCGGAAACAGTCCGACGAGTTCTGCGCAATATTTTTCCAGTGCAGTCAATTCTCCCATCCCATTACTCAGTTCACCTCTGCCTACCCCCACGTCAGCTCCAACCGTTTTGCCCAGTCCTCCAGTGCTTGAACTGAAGAGGGAACAGCAGCCTGGAATGGCTCCACAATTTAGGCCTCTCGTGCCCGGTTCATTAATGGATCCAACGAGCACTCATCGAACCCCAGCGCCCCCTGAAAATCCTTCTCATAAATAGTCGGTGCCGAGAAATGACCTTTTTGGTTAAAAATCTATCGATTAAGTTGTAATTGTAAATTTAATGACTTTATTTCAAGGCTATTCATATTGATTACGCGTCGCGTTTAAGATACTCATACGGGTCCTATGAAGTTGCCTAAAAATTGGATCATGTGGATTATCGCGGTTGGATTTTTTGCTTTTCAATTCTTATTGCGGATTTTTCCAGGTCTTGTCGTCCAAGACCTCATGACTCAGTTTAGGATTGATGCCTCTTCTTTTGCATTCCTCTCCGCAGCCTATTATTTTGGGTATGCGGGGATGCAGATTCCGATTGGGATTCTATTAGATCGTTTTCAAATTCGTTATGTGATCGCTGGGTGTGCACTTCTTTGTTCGATTGGAACTTTTTTGTTTTCATTTTCGAATATTTGGGGTGTCGTTGTTTTTGGAAGATTTCTGACGGGCGTGGGTTCTGCTGCGGGATTCTTGGGTGCCGCTAAGTTGGTCCGAACCGGTTTTTCAGCTGAACGATTCACGACCATGATCGGTTTGACGTTTAGTCTCGGGCTCACTGGGGCTCTCTACGGTGGGAAGCCGATGAGTATGCTTGTAGAAGCTATGGGATGGAGAACGGTTCTAGAGCTGCTCTCTTTGACCAGTCTTTTATTAGCAGCGAGTATGTTTTTCTTCTTTCCAAAGTCGGATTCTGAGCACTCCTCTCCTCGGCTAAAAGATTCACTGCAACAGATTTTAAAAACTCCAAAAGTTTTGTGGGTAGCTCTTGCTGGAGCCATGATGGTGGGTCCGCTTGAAGGTTTTGCGGACATCTGGGGAATTTCCTATTTTGTGAATGTGCGTGGAGTCGCAAAACATGAAGCGTCTCTCGTCACCTCATTTATCTATGTAGGTATGTTAATGGGTGGGCCTATTCTTTCTTATTTGGCAAAGAAATTTGGTTCTCTCTACAGCGTGACGACATTCTGCGGACTTGGGATGGGCGCTTTATTCGTCTTTATTCTCTTTTATCCGGATTCCTTTTCTCAGCCCTCTTTGATGCTGATGATGACTTTGATTGGAATTATGTGTTGTTATCAAGTCACCGTTTTAGGGATTGCTTGTGAAATTGTTCCCCCTTCCCTGGTAGGATTGGCGACTTCGGTAACGAACTGCATCAATATGGCCAGTGGCTGCCTCATCCACTCCTTGATGGGATGGGCGATGGACCTTCAGTGGGCTGGAGAGTTGAAGGATGGAATGAAGATTTATCCTGACCAGTCTTATTTGGGAGCAGTATCTGTCATTCCTGCGATGCTTTTCTTAGGTTGTTTTGGGTTTTTACTTTTGAGCAAAAATACAGCCCGTCAGCAAAAGATTGAAATGGCCTAAGAGATCTCATAACATGCCTTAATGATTGTCAGGGGGGCCTGGTTTTCTTTCTTTTTTCTATACTGGTCAGCAGCGGTTTGGGCACAAATTCCTGTTCTTGAGCTCAGCAAAGATCGAGCTATCGCTGAAGCCAAGCAAAATTCAGAAAGAATCAAATCCTCTATTTCGGATTGGTTGGCAGCGCGAGAACAAGAGGAGGCCAGTTTTGCCAGCCTTCTTCCTCGACTGAGTTTAGAAGGCACCTTTCGTTACTTGACGATCGTTCCTTCTATTCAACTCCCGATTCCGGGATCGGCGGCAATTCCTTTCGGCGCAAATTCAAATTACAGCGTTGGTCCGACTTTAAGTTATAGCCTTTGGGATTCAGGTGGATCTCGAAGCGCATACAAAGGTTTTCAAAAGCGGGTAGAAGCTCGTCAAGAAGACAAGAAGGCTGCGACGGTCCAACTGATCGGGTCAGTCAAGGTCGCTTATGCCAAGGTTCAGCTCGGTCTTGAACAACTCAATCTCATCAAGGATTCTCTTGCACTCGCCCAAGCTCAAGTTCAGGACATCACGAATCGGTATCGAGCAGGTTCTTCGACACGTTTAGATCTTCTGACCGCTCAACGTGAAGTCTTGAGCTATCAGCTTCAGTTTAAACAACAACAATCCGATTTGGGTGCTTCATTGATAGATCTCCTTGCGTGGATGAATGATGCGAGTGTGGAAGATCCTTCCCGGCCGGGACCCATCGGAAGTCCACAAGCGAGTGTGTGGTTGAAGTTCGACTCTCTCGTTGAAAATCTCAAGAAAGAGTCGCGAGAGATACCTACGGATTTTGCGGCAACTTCACCGCAAATTCGGAGTCAGGAGTTGACCGCAGATTCACTGGACCTCATGGCAAAGAGCCAGGCCGCGGCCTCTTATCCTCAGCTTCAGATTGCTTTGCGTTCAAGTTTAGATTTTCCAAACGGTCCTATTCTGGAGACCATCAATCAAAATACATTGAGTGCCAGTTTATCGATTCCGTTGTTTGAATTTAATCGCACACGGCATTTAGCGGCAGAAAAGAGAAACGAAGCGGAGTCTGCACGGCACCGTCGGAATCAACTTCATATTGATCTGAAGCGAGACTTCGCCAAGGGGAAAGACTTTCTGAAATCACTCTGGGAGCAACAGAAAGATGCTGAAGAGTCAGCGAAACAGTCGGATCTTTTAGCTCATCTCAATTATGAATCTTATCGATACGGTCGAATCAATCTCATTGATGTAGAAGCTGCTAATGTGCGCGCGTTACAAGCAAAATTCGATTTAGCGAGAATTCGAGCTCAGATGCTCAACCAAATCGTAGCTTTAAAAATACTTGCCGGTAAGGAAAATTAAGATGAAGAAGCCCCCTATGAAAGCGGCTGCAGTGGTCATCGTGTTAGGTATCGCAGCGCTTGTAGCAAAATTTATGATTTTCAAGGACACCTTTCTCTATGTCGGCACCTTGGAAGCCACAAAAGTTGATCTTTCCGCCCGCCTTGCAGCAGCTATTCAACAAATTGATGTGCAAGAGGGTGATCGAGTGAAACAGGATCAAGTCCTAGTGAAACTCACCTGTGAAGACATCAAAATTGCTGCGCGTCTTGCTCATGAAAATTTTGAGCGTTACCTGAAGCTTTCTACGACTGGCTCCGCGACTCAAGAGATGATGGACCAAATGAGGAGTCGCAAAGAAGATGCCGACACTCGGTTGAATTGGTGTGTTGTGAGCTCTCCCATCGAAGGAAAAGTTTTGAGTCGGTATCATGAGCCAGGAGAGTGGATGAGTCCTGGAATGAAAATTCTAACAATCGCGAATATTCGGGATATTTGGGCCTATATTTACGTTCCACAGCCCTTGGTGGCTCGCCTCTCTCCGGGGATGAAGCTTCAAGGAATTCTGCCGGAGTTGAATTCCCGAAAGTTTGAAGGTGTCATTCTCAAAATCAATGATGAAGCTGAGTTTACTCCCAAAAATGTTCAGACTCGAACTGAAAGAGAGAGACTCGTTTTTGGAGTCAAAGTGAGTTTTAAAGACTCGAACGCAGAAGAGATTCTGAAGCCAGGCATGAGTATTGAAGTCGAGTTGCCGAAGTGAACCCTCTCATTTCCATTCAAGTTCACGAAGTCAAGAAGAGGTTGGGTCAGAACCAGGCATTGGACGGAGTGACTCTTCATTTTGAGGCAGGTAAGATGCATGGGGTGATTGGTCCTGAAGGGGCAGGAAAAACTACACTCATGCGCACTCTGTTAGGACTCCTCAAGCCGAATGAAGGAAAAGTTCAGTATTACGAAGGAGACCAAGAGATTTTATTTGAAGCGATTCGACCGAGAGTGGCTTACATGCCTCAGCAACAGAGTTTGTACGCAGATCTATCGATCGAAGAACACCTTGAATTTTTCAGGAAATTATATCAAATCCCGCGTCCAGAGTTTCAGAGCCGTAGAGCGGAGCTCTTAAATATAACGCGTCTCACACCTTTTGTTGAACGCGCTGCAGGTCAACTTTCAGGGGGGATGTATAAAAAACTGGGATTGATGTGTGCTCTTTTAAGATCTCCGGAAGTCATCTTACTCGATGAACCCACGAATGGAGTTGATCCGATTAGTCGACGCGAGTTTTGGGATCTCCTTTATCGACTTGCCGATCGTCAAATCCTCATCCTTGTGGCCACTGCTTACATGGATGAAGCCGAGAGGTGTGCCGTCGTTCATCTTCTCGAATCGGGTAAGAAAGTCGCCGAAGGGGAACCCCATGACCTCTTGGAGCAAGAGCGGGTTCAATCGTTTGATGAACTCTTTTTGAAACATGGGAAGTTGAGAACGTGAACAGAGAGCTTGCAGTAGAGGTTCAGAATCTCTCTGTAAAGTTCGGTGATTTTTATGCAGTGAAGGACATCACCTTTTCTGTCAATCCAGGTGAGATCTTTGGGTTTCTCGGTGCAAACGGTGCAGGTAAAACCACCACAATTCGTGTGCTCTGTGGCCTTCTGCGTCCCACCTCGGGTGAAGCGAAAGTGGCTGGAGTAGGATTTGAAACCGGAGAAAGAGCGATCAAAAGTAAAGTGGGATACATGTCTCAAAAGTTTACTTTGTACAATGATTTGACCGTAGAAGAGAATCTCTCGTTCACGGCAAGTCTTCGGAAGCTGGAGTTCGAATCGTATCTGAACGCCGTGACACCATTTTAGACTTCATCTCCTTTGATAAACCCTTAGACTCTTTTGTAAGAGATTTACCCGGAGGGATCAAACAGCAGGTGTCACTTGCTGCATCAATTTTGCATGATCCGGAGATCGTTTTTTTAGATGAGCCAACAGCCGGGGTCACACCTGTCGCGCGTGCCAGATTTTGGGCGTTGATTCGAAACCTTGCTGCTCAAGGTAAAACAATTTTTGTGACCACCCACTACATGGACGAAGCAGAGCAGTGCGAACGCATTGCGCTCATGAGGACCGGGCAAATCATTGCCCTGGATACGCCCAAAAATCTCAAGCAACAAAATTTTCCCGATCAGATTTATGAACTCAACCCCAAGGAAAAAGGAAGCTATTCGAGAATGGATCGATTGCGAAATCATCCTGAATTGGAGTTTTTTGAGCCGTATGGTCTTAGGTTTCATGCTGCTTTCAAAAAAACACCTGAAGCAGAACAGTTCAAAGAGGATCTCAAGAGAGAGTTTCATATTCAAAAAATCGATGCTTCTCTCGAGGACGTCTTTATCAAAATGATCGAAGAGAAGGGCTGAGAAGGACCATGAGCTTTCTTTGGAATAGAGCTGGAGCCATTGCTCAAAAAGAAATCTATCATGTATTGAGAGATCCCTTTACGCTTGCGTTGTCTTTAGGCCTTCCGATGTTTATGGTCTTCACTTTTGGATTTGCCATCGAATTTAACGTAAAAAATATCCCGATTGCGGTTCATGATGCTGACCAGACACAGACTTCGAGACGATTGATCGATACCTTTGGAAGCTCTGGATACTTTGTGATCGATCCCGTTTCTTCACCTAATCAGGGCCAAAGAGCCCTGAGTGGAGACCAGGATCGTGCGGCACTCCTCATTCCTGGAAACTTTCAAAAAGATCTTTTCTCTGGAAGATCGACGAGAGCTCAAGTTCTTTTAGATGGCTCAGACAATTCGACCGTAGGGCCAATCTTGAGCTATGTGAATGCGATTCAAACTATTGCATCTCAACGTATTGCTGAGTTTAGTCCACCCCCGCTGATTCATATCAAAACACGGTTTCTATTTAATCCAGAACTCAACAGTCGGTGGTTTGTGATTCCAGGTCTGGTTGTTGTGGTGATGGCAATTCTCTCTGTATTGCTCACTGCTTTGACGGTAGCAAGAGAATGGGAAAACGGATCGATGGAGTTATTGCTTTCTACTCCTGTAGAGCCACTCGAAATCATCGTAGGGAAGCTGGCTCCATATGCCGTTCTTGGAATAGGAGCGGTTACTTTTGTCTATCTGATGTCGAGAACGATTTTTGGAATGCCTTTTCAGGGAAGCCTTTGGGTTTTTGGTTTAGGTTGTATTCTGTTTTTGGCCACCTACTTATCACAGGGACTCTTGATCTCGGTGGTCACTCGTAAACAGCAGATTGCGATGCAAATTGCGATTATGTCAGGGCTCCTTCCTGCTCAGTTGCTCTCAGGATTTATCTTTCCCATCGAAAGCATGCCTCAATTTTTTCAATACTTTTCAATGATTCTTCCGGCCCGATGGTTTATGACGATTGCTCGACAATCTTATCTTAAAGGATCCACGTTATGGGAAATGGGGACTGCGTTTCTAGCGCTGGGATTTCTTTGTGCGGTGATGATTCGACTGGCAACGAAAAAATTTAAAAAGGATCTTGAGCCATGATGTCACCTTTGGGTGGATTTTTGCGTAAGGAGTTCAAGCAAGCGCTTCGAGATCCACGAATGAAAATGCTTCTATTCGTGGCTCCCATGGTTCAACTCACCCTTTTTGGTGTGGCCTTGTCTAACGATGTAAAAAATATTCGCCTCTGGGCTCAACCGGTGTCGACCGACACAGTCTTGAGGCACATTTACGAAAGAAGCATCGCCAGTCGATGGTTTCTTCCGGCTCACAGCGAACGGGGAGAGGATCCCGTTACACTGTTGAAAGCCGGGAAAATTGATGCCGCATGGATTGCTCCCCCGGGAGGGCTTACGGATGCATTAGGCAAGGGAAGCGCCGACCTTCAGCTTCTTGTCAATGCGACCAATGTGATTCAAGCGCGATCTGTTGAAGGGTATTTGACCGCGATCGTTACACAGACTTTGAGGGATGACCTCAAGTTATCGCCTCCAGAAATGCCGATTCGATTAGATACGAGAGTCCTCTACAATCCTACTTTGCAGACCTCCTATTTTATGGTTCCGGGCGTGATGTGTATGTTGATTTGCATCATCACCATTTTATTGACAAGCATGTCGATCACTCGTGAAAAAGAGATGGGAACCTTTGAAATGCTGATTTCTGCACCCGTGACCTCCTCTGAGGTGATTTTAGGGAAAACGATTCCCTACGTCGTATTAGGAATGAGCAACGTGCCTCTCATCTTGGCTGTTGCGGTATTTGTTTTTGGCGTTCCAATGCGAGGCTCTTTACTCGTTCTTGTTTTGGCAGCGTTTGCTTTTGTTTGTACTTCTGTTGCAATAGGGACTCTGATTTCAACTTTTGCTCGAAATCAGCAGCAGTCGACCTTGGGAGGGTTTTTATTTCTTTTTCCGGCCATCCTCCTTTCTGGCCTCATGTTCCCATTAGAAAACATGCCCACCCTCATGAAGGGGTTGTCATTTCTAGATCCTCTTTCTCATTTTTTAGCTCTACTCAGGAACATCATGTTGAAAGGGGGAGAACCCATTTTTGTCCTGAAGCATGTGTCTATTTTAATTGGGATGGCTATTGTGACAGTGACCCTGAGCTATAAGCGATTCCACACGACGCTACAGTAAAAGACGAAGATGTCGGCATCAACACGGCGGAGCAAGCTTCACCCTTTACTGCGAGGTCAAGGCCTGGGGGCGGAGTTCTTCCGGGTTTTTATTTCTTACCCCTTTTTTTTCTTCGAACGGGACGAGCTTGCTTTTTTACGTCCTTATGTGGAGAGAGTCTCGTCTGGCGTGTATTTGGGGGCTCGGTTTCTAATGGACTAAATAATACTTCTAGATGAGTGAGCTCTTCATGCAGAGTTCTATCGCCAGGTAAACCTGTCATGATGTGGGGTTGATTTTCGATTTCCGGTTCTCCACCTTCAAGGCCAGAGGAATGGTCATCTCCGGTCATTTCGTCTCCTTCACGGTTTTCTTCAGAAAGATCAATATTCCAATTATCATTAAGGATCTGATCTAGATCAGGAGGAGTGTCCGTATATTCGCGTATCGGAAGACCATGGCTATGAAGAATGTCATCTCCGCGTAAACTGCCGCTTTCGCACATGTCTAGTTCCTGCTCGATCGAGCCAGGAGAGCACCATTCGGGTTCAGGGTCCCCAGGATTTTTCCGCTCAGGCAGGCGCTCTTTGGGTTTTTTTCGAAGAACCATATTTAAAAATAAGCAAAGGAGGTGCCTGGCTGAAGTGTTTTCGAAAGGATCTGTGAAGTGTATCGGGCAGAAGTATTCGGCATTACGCAATATGCAATATCCAATGCATTGCGGCTAATCACTATCCTCTAAAATTCAAATTTAAATCGGGAAAGAGGTAAGAATAATGCTAGAGCCTTGAACTATGATCCAAAGAGTAGCGCTTGTGACCGGAGCAAATAAAGGTATCGGATTTGAAGTGTGTCGTCAGTTGAAGGAGCGGCAAATCAAAGTCATTCTGACCAGCCGCAATGTAGCCCTTGGCGAAGCTGCTGCACAGAAGCTATCACAGAAGGTATCTATGGCGGGAGCTCCAGTCCAATATTGTAGATTAGATGTCGTCGATCAAAAAAGTATCGATCAGGCTTTTGAGTGGGTCAATAAAGAGCACGGGAGATTGGATATTTTGGTCAATAATGCGGGCATTCTCATAGATCGGTCAAAGGATCACCCCGAAGGAGAAGGCGCTTCTTTATTGAATACCTCTATCGAGGTGATTCGAGAATCGCTGGAAACGAATACTTTCGGCGCCATTCGAATGATTCAGAAATTTGCTCCGCTCATGAAGCGCAATCACTACGGGAGAATCGTGAATGTTTCGAGCGGCATGGGACAACTTTCTGAGATGAACGGAGGTTGGCCGTCTTATCGAATATCTAAGACCGCACTCAATGCGGTGACGCGAATTGCGGCTGACGAACTTCAGGATACCGGTATTTTGGTAAACTCTGTCTGTCCGGGTTGGGTGCGCACCGACATGGGAGGCGCCGAAGCTGAGCTCTCTGTAGAGCAAGGGGCCGACACTTTAGTCTGGCTTGCGACATTACCAGAGGGTGGCCCCACCGGAGGATTTTTTAGGGAGAGAGAACGGATCGAGTGGTGATGTGTGGCGAGCTGTTTTAAGGAGTGAAACAGGTGGATCGCTGCCCGCTTTGTGGAGGGGGGCTTTGGTCTTAGCCTTCTTTTAGTTTTTTTATCATTAACATTCGCCCTTTAGAGTTTTTCTGATTGTTGATGATTTGTCCAACACTAGGTGCACATCCGTCCTCTATTCTCATTTGTAAGCCATGTTTTGAAAGATCAGAAAGCAAATGATCAAAAAATTCCGGAGAAAGTGCTTTAAAGTTATCGATTGGAAAAATTCGAATTTCCCCGCCTTTTTTCAGTACTTTTGCCATGCTCAAGATGGAGTTGCGATGGAATTCTTCATTCATCCCTTTTTCGTCGCTATAGAGAAATAAGAGATTTGAGGATAAAATCAGATCGAAATTGTCCTGGTTAAAGAGTCTTTCAAGTTTTCGGATATCCCCTTTAAGGAAGAGTGAAGGATTCCCCTGATAGAATTTCAAAAAATCTGAATGCACTTTATTGAAATGTTCAAAGTATTTCAGAAATTGGGTTTGCTTCTGTTCAGGCCAATTCCGATACGACCCGTTAAAATAAGGAGAAAAAGCGAGTCTCATCCCTCGAGCAATAGCCTTTGCCATGTTTTCCGAAGTTTCATACCCCAAGTCCACACCTTTTGACTCAGGTTTTAGCCAACCTCTTTCTGACAGAGTGGCTAAAAAAGTTGATGGTCCCGCGGGAGTATCTAAGATCACTCGCTGCTTCAGATCCTCATCTTTTAGACAGAACATTCCCTTATAGTCTTCGAAATCTCGACCAAAGAAAGTCACCTCAGCATGGGTAGACAGTTCTGAAAGGATCAGAAGAAATGTGGCAAAAGTTAGGTTACGAAAAATGAGGGTCATTAAAATTCCGGCAGAAAAGTGATTTGGCGAGGAGCTCTTATAGGTGACTACTCCCACCGCTGAGCCTTTTCAGGCTACAGCGGGGGCTTCAAGGGGTTGATGCCCCAAAGACTCTAGTCCGAGTCTTCTAACATTATTTGCTGCATTTTTGTCCGCGTTCTCATTGTGGTTACACTTCTGACATAGGAACTCAGCTTGAGTTTGGCGATTGTCCTCATGCGTGTACCTACACTGACAACATTGCCTTGAGGTATTCTGAGGATTGACTAATATCAGGTGTGACCCGTACCATTTCGTTTTGTATTCCATCATGATACGGAAAGATCCCCAGCCTTGCCTAAGAATAGACCTATTCAGGCCTTTCTTTTGAGCAACATTCTTGCCGGGCTCTTCTTGCGTTCCACTTGCGGACTTGGACATGTTCTTCACTCGTAGATCTTCCATGGCGATCGCTCCGTGGTTTTTAGAGAGTTCGCATGAAGTCTTATGAAGGAAGTCCCGTCTGATTCGGGTGATCCTTGAGTGAAGTTTAGCTATGATTTGACTAAAGTATTTCCAACGAGCTGAAAACTTTTCTGTTTTTGCTCTTCTTTTTTGGAGTGTTTCAATTCTTTTTTCTATTCGCTTGATCTGTTCCGTGGGTAGAAAATAGTCTTTGTTCTCTCCGCTCGTTGCGATGGTTGTCACAATTCCGAGATCTATTCCAATGGTGTCTCGTGCGGAGTTTTGATGATTGAGATCTGCTTCTTCTACTAATACGCTCAGCTGCCATCCATCCCCCCGAGAATAGGTCACGGTCGCACTTTTGACTCTTCCGACAAATTTTTGATGTTGGACGAATTCCACCTCTCCGAGCTTTGGAAGAGTGATTCTACTGACCTTCCTCGATCTAGGTTCAATTCGAAGCAAATTACCTTGAGGAAAAGTAATGGAATCATGAATTCCTTTTCTTTTTGCCTGTGGATACTTTGCCGAGCCTCGAAAGAAGTTTTTGAAAGCGAAGTCTAAGTGACGAAGAGCCACTTGTAAGCTCTGGGATGGTACTTCTTTGAGCCAAACAAATTCGGGATCTTTTCGGATTTCAGGTAGTGCATTCTGCTGATCAAAATAGGAAACTGATTTTCCCCACTGCAGGTAATTTATAGATCGATGAGTGAGCCCACAATTATAAACAAACCGACAAGCTCCAATCCAACGAGCGAGGATCTTTTTTTGCTTTTTTGTTGGTCTAAGCTGATATTTATAACCCCTCAACAGCATGTGACTCACCGTCCCATATGGCATACTTAGTGTCAATGGAGAAAGCAAAGCTGAAAAGCCATTTTCATTGTGTGTACAATTTACAATACCATTTGGTGTTAGTTACAAAATACAGAAGAAAGTGCTTTACTTCAGAGATCCTGCAGTTTCTAAAAGAATCCACTGAAGAACTTTGCAGGAAATGGGACTGCACACTGCTTGAGTTTGGAGGCGAAGAAGATCACATTCATCTTCTTATTTCTTGCCACCCAAGCATGCAAATGAGTATTTTTGTGAACAACCTGAAAACAGTAACGAGTCGGCTAACTCGAAAAAAATACGCAAAGCATCTCAAACAGTACTTTTGGAAACCTGTTCTCTGGACGCGCGCTTATTGCTTATTGACCACGGGTGGGGCCACTCTTGAGACCGTCAGGAAATACATTGAAAATCAGGGAAAGCATTCATCCCCACTCAAGATCTGAATGATCTTTGAGTGGGGAATTCTGCTAGAAAAGGTTAAAATGAAGCGATTATTCGCCAACGCTCTTCTGGAGTGTTTGATCCTTACTCAGCAGCGCTTAGAAGGTCTAATATCTGATCATATTGTTTAGATTTTTTTGGAAATTGAGTGCGCGCGGTTTCTAGGATCTCCCTCGCGGTTTGGCCATAAATCTGCTGAATCCATTTTGGATCTCCGCCGGTATTTAGATAACCATAAACCTTCAAGACATCTCCGTTTTTGAGCGAATCATAAAACCGCTTTGTTTCCTGGGCTACGGTTGATTCTATGGGTTTCTGCGCATTTTCATATCTGAATTTCATATGAAATTTGAGAAGGGATTGCTCTTTGTCTGTTAGCTCCAAATCAGCAGCGAGTGTGAATAGTTCTTCACGGTCTTGCTCCGTAAGAGTGAAACTCAAAACGTAGGCAATCCGCTCGTCACCCACGGTCTGGTTTTTAAGGTATTTGACTAAGAAACTTCGGGTGATCTTTTCTTTAACATCAGTGAACTTTAATCGATCGTAGTGAATTCCATCAAAGGTCTCGGGAAGTTCCTGTGAGACATACTCTTTGGACAATTCAGCGATTTCTGCTCTTGTTGTGCGAATATTGTCCATCATCGCTTGAAGCTTCTCTTTAGAAATCATTGCATGAGATTGTGGCATGCAAACGCTGTTACAAATAAAAGCTGCGACCAAATATCGTGAAATTCTCATGGCGGGTGTTTCCCATGAGAAGAATTTTCTGTCAATTGACAAAAAGGCTACCCCTGTTAGAATTTTGGAAAGGGGCCAAAATGTTTAAAAAAATGTTAAAAAATGTGAACAGAAAACGTCTCGTGATGACTGTCTTCGCGGTTTTTGTTTTTATCTTTATTTCTGATTTTGTGATTCACGGCGTCATCCTCTCGGATACCTACAAGCAGACGGCATCCCTCTGGCGTCCTGAACAGGAAATGCACAGCTACATGCTTTGGATGATGATCGGCCAATTCTTGGTCGCTAAGTTTTTCTCTACTTTATTTGCCAGAGGCTATGAAGGAGGCGGAGCGATGGAAGGATTTCGCTTTGGAGTCCTCGCCTCACCTCTTTTGGTCGCGCCTTCCTTCGTGAGCTACGCTGTTACTCCCATGCCTCAATTTCTACTCTGGGCTTGGGTTGGCCTGGGATTGATTCAAGGACTTTTGGCTGGAGTTGTTGCCGGTCTTGTTTATAAGCGCTGACTTATTGAGGGATTACGGGCCTGACCAAAATTGGGGAAACTTTACGGTCAATTGAGTTTGTCATCAATTGACCATAGTGATTGTTTCCCCAGAGATAAAAGGCGTCGTCATTTTCTACTTGAACAGCGGTGTGGAGAAAGCCTGCTTGTATTGTAGCTATTCTTTTATGAGAGAGAGAGTCAATTCGGGTAGGAAGAGTTCGATCGATTTCATCTCCAAGCCCAAGTTGGCCGTTGTAATTCCATCCCCAAACATAGACATTGCCGTCCTCGGTCAAAGCCATTGAATAGTTATTGTTTGCAGATATTGAAATCACTCTCTTCTGCAGGAGGTCACCTTTGATCTGAGTTGGAGTGTCTTGGGCGGCCGGGCTTTCTAGACCCAATTGACCGGTTTCATTAGAGCCCCAAGAGTAGACTTTACCGTTTTCAGTTAAGGCAAGTGTATGATTATAGCCTGTAGCGACTGAGGCTATATCTTCTCCTTGGATCCCTATCGTGATTTTTGTAGGGATGCTTACAAAGTCTGACTTAAATCCAAGTCCAAGTTGTCCACTTGAGTTCGATCCCCAAGAATAGAGTGCACGATCTTCAGTGAGAGCGATCGTATGTTCGACACCGCTCGCGATCGAGGCAATTTTTTGTTTAGCAAATGGCCCCGTCATCAGGGTAGGGTTAGGTCGGCTCTCTTGATCTCCTAGCCCAAGTTGTCCAAAATTATTCGATCCCCAAACAAGAACTCTACCATCGTCTAAGAGAGCAACGGAGTGGAACCCTTGGGCGGCCAAAGAAATGATCCGATAGCTGCGAAGACTTGGGATCTCTATGGGATCCCATCGTTCGTCTTGATTCTCACCTCCACGTGAAGGTATTCCGAGTGGGCCGCTTGAGTTGTGTCCCCAAGCGAAAATCTTTTGATCTTGAGTGATTGCAAATACGCGATAGTTTCCTGCTACTACGAAATCTATTTTGCGATCTTCTAAGCCTCTGACTGATATGAGTGAAAGTTGATCAGTATTGCTGCCGATTCCCAGTTGACCCATGCGGTTAAAGCCTACAGCAAATAATTTTCCTTCATCTGTGACGATGAAAGAAGCATGGTTTCCAAGAAAAAGCCTGTTTTGGCAAAAAGCAGATTTCGAAAAAAGAGAAATAATAACAGATACATATATGATATAACGCATATTATTCACGGGTTGTGTCATGTCTGACGTTAAAATTCTATAGTTATTATGTATTTTTGAATATGGTTAAAAAGCTGCCGAAATACCGTGATAACAATCACTGCACGTTTTGTGTGGGTGATGTAGGGGGAGTCTTTTCGAGCATTGAGGGCATTTTTTGTGTAGGCCTTTTCTTTTCAAAGAGTTTTCTATAAATGCGTTGATTTGATCTCGTAAGTTTTCGCATTCTTCAAGGCTAGGAAAATACTCGCTCCGTTTGCGTGCGAGCCAATGGTAAACGGTGAGCATTTTTACACTGTTTTCAGCATGATTCAGGACGGTGTCTTCCGTTGTGCTTCCGGTGGGTGAATAAGCTCGGTAATCTGCTTCATTCAGGTGAATGGGTATTTTTTTGGCATAACTGACAAGCCATTCGAGGAATTCGGAAATGATTCCCTGAGTGGCAGAAACCGGAGCACAGGTAAACAAGTACTTGTCCGAGAACGATAACGAGGAAAGGGATTGGACCATTTCAATCTTTTCTGCGAGGGCAATCATTTCGCTCAAATCAGAACAAACGATGGTCGAGTGAACCTTGCTCAATTTTGAAAAGAGAGAGATCGCCCCCTTGATGCTGTCCTGGCCTATTTGATCCCGTAAAACTTCGAGCTGGGTTTGGGTCGGTCTTACAAAACATGAATCTAAGATCGGTTTGCAGTTTGAAGATAGATTCCGACTGACCAGGCTCAAGCTTCCCGAACTGATCGTCGTGACGTAACCACACTCAAACTTTCCATAACGTCCGGCTCGACCTGCGATTTGTTTAATTTCTTGGACATTTAAATTCCGTACTTCTTTTCCGTCAAACTTCGATGTCTCTGAAAAAACCACGGTCTTAATGGGTAGATTCAGCCCCATCCCGATACAGTCGGTTGCGACTAGAATATCAGTTTCTCCTGATCTAAATCTCCGCGCTTCTTCTCTGCGGACGCCTGGACTTAAATTTCCATAAAGGACGGATACTTTTTTTCCTGCATTTTCGAGTTCTTTTTTTAAAGTGAGTACACCTCTTCTTGAAAAAGCGATGACCGCGGAGCCCGATTCTACCTGATTCAGACTCCTCACAGGCTTTTTGGAAATCTCGAGTTTTCCGATTCGATTGAGTTGAACGATTTCAAGTTCTTCACCTAAGTAGTCTTTAATCAGTCTTTTAAGAGTGGGAATGCATTCTTCACTCCCTGTCATGAGAATTTTTCTGGCGGGTATCCCGACGATTGCTTGAGACCACGCCCAACCTCGATTGGGGTCGAGGATGAGTTGGACCTCATCAATGAGCGCACAATCGATTTGTTCGTCTAAATTAGCCATTTCAATTGTAGACGCTACGAAGAGAGCATCTTCTTTGATTTCCATTTCTTCGCCGGTGAGAAGCGAACATTCCTGACCTCGCTTTTCAATTTCTTCCTGCCCCTCAAGGGCAAGCAGTCTAAGCGGGGCGAGGTACACTCCACATGTCCCTTCGGCAAGTTCATTAAAGCCGCGATAACTTTTTCCGCTGTTGGTAGGGCCTACATAGAAGATGTGTTTTCTTTTCATGTCCCGCGCGGTCGGAAAGAATTCTTTATACTCGTTGAGATCCCAGTCTTTTCTTAGGCGACTGACGAGCTCCTGAATTCTATTTTTTGCCAATCTTCCGGGCTTCGTGTCTTTTATGAGCGGCACGAGGGGTTCCTCGCGACTTGTTTTGATCTGTGCAACCTGGGCTTGATAAGCTGGATTCTGGAGGACGGCTTCGACTCGGGTTTTAGAGTACAGATGAACCGTCTGGTCCGAGGAAGCCTTCAATTTTACGATTCGATCAGGTTCTCCCAGAAATTCTTTGATTCGCCGATCTGTGAAATATAAGTCCTTCTTCAGTTCGCCTTTCCGATAGAAGGCGCTCTGATCATGGTCTTGGAGGCGCTTTGGGCCCCGGGGGTCCTTTGAATTTTTTGGGTTCATTGTGAGGTGATCGTGCCATACTTAACTGTTTGAGTCAAATATGGGATAGCGTTTGAACTGATCTCGCGATCATTCCATCTTGAAATGCTTGTTCGATAACGGGTTTTGGACCCCTGATCACCCGATTTGATTGCACAGACCCAACGTCCTTAAAGTGTAACAATGTCTGCCCACCCTGGGGGGAGCGTCAGGGGTTTTAGTTACGTTTTACGAACGCTCTGACCCTCAAGGCCATCGATCAGGCGGTTGCTCATGACGCTTGCAAAATTACAAGATTCTTGTGAACTCTTAATTTCCATCCGGAATTTCAGGTTCAACCAATTGAGCTAGCAAATTGAGCGACTGTTGCCAGCCCAGGTAACACATCTCTGTTGGAATCGCTTCTGGGATTCCCTCTTGGATCACTTTCAGTTCAGTGCCACAGACAACTTTGTTAAACGTGACCGTGATTCGCATTTCTCCTGGCAAATTCGGGTCATCGAATTTGTCGATGTACTTAAGCAGTTCATTTGGTTTCAGTTCGATATACTTTCCTCCAAAGGAATGACTGTTCTTTGTTGAGAAATTAGTGAACGACATTTTATAGCTACCACCCACGCGCACATTGATTTGATGAACCTTACCTGTAAAGCCATAAGGAGGAAGCCACTTTATCATTGCATCCGGATCAGTAAAGGCTCGATAGACTCTTTCAGGTGGGGCAGCTAAAACTCGATGTAGTTGAACTGTGTTAGACATTTGAAGTTCCTTTCAGAGTAGATAAAAATAGGGCACTTTGTGAGGTGTTGTTCTCTCCAATGCCCTGGCTCACCGATATTCAATAATGTGATTATAATAAATGAGGACCGCATTGTTTAGCAACACACAAGAGCCTCAATTGACAGCCTGGACGCACCGTGCTAGCTAGGCCGCACTATAATCTCTGGTCTACAGAGGAAAAAAAGAAGGGACATACAATGAGTTTTCAATCTAAGTTTTTTACACTTGCGGTTTCTACCTTGGCTTTGACGGTCAGTGGAGTGGCCAGCGCCTTTAATGCCGATTCCATCGTCGAGAACATCGAAGGAGCGAATTCAACTCTCCTTAAGGAAGTGAAGGAAGGTAAAAAAGAAGCTCTCGAAAATTACATGAACACTTTGGAGGACCAAAAAAATTCAGCTATGGCTTTGAGTTCCCCGGAGGGTGACGATCTCGCAACAAAAGTCGACGAAATCATGGCCAAGGTATTGCCATTTAAAAGCAAGGTGCTAGATCAGGTGCTAGATCCGGTGTTCAGGCAATTCAATTGGATGGACTTTAGTGCTATCTTAGAGCGTGGAGATGAAAACGCTCCAGAATTACAAAAACTGGTATATCGAGGGGCCTTGGTCGCCTTATCTGCAACGGCAAGTGTATTTGAGGTGGGAGTCTATAGCTTAACAAAAATGTATCAAGCAATGGCAGCTGCGGGTCATTGGATTTCGGACGATGTTCATAAGATTGAGAACTGCTATCAAGGTCTCATCCACAGTGACCACAAAGCACTACAATGGGCTCACAGCTGGTTTCATAAAGAGTAAACATAAGTTCCATTAAGATGGCATTGAACGCAGGGTCGGCGCAATCCTCGCATTCACCGCGAGGTCAAGCCGCGACCTTTATTAAAAGAACTTTCCTTAGCGTCGAAGAATCTCCGGGCTTCAGCCCGGAGTTCTTCAAATAGCGGCTAGGATCAGCTCGTTGGAAGGCGATCTTTGGCAAGGACGAGTTGAAGGACATTTTTAGAAACTGGAGGATTCGCTGATAAATACGGAATGTAGAGCGAATAGGCAGGTAAGAATTTACTCACATAATTGAAAGCCTCCGACGGTGTCATTCCAGATTTGCCTTCTGCTCTCATTTTTGCTTCCGCCTCAACGCGCCAATCGACGACAAAGGAAATGTCTTGTGGAACGAGTTGAATAAAACCATCTAGCAAATCGTGCCAGGTCTTGTAGTTTCTCAAAAATGCGTTGATTTCTTTCCAAGAGTCTTCGCTCAGCTGGTCTTCAGATACAGCTGGAAAGCCCAACATCCAGCCTTCAATAAAAATGACGTTCAAAGGCGCAGTCACTGGGTTCCAGTCTTTTTTAGGAGCTCGATCTCCTTGACCGTCAAAACGGGATTTGTCATAGATTGGGCAGATAACGGTTCCTTTCTCGTTGATCTGTTTAAGAGCATGGAGAGTTCGGAACCCGAGCTCAACATCGTGAGTTCCGGGATACCCTCGTTGCTGGAGCAGTGGATTCGCACAGTGCTGTCTGGCGAGCCTCATCTGCTCTGCGTGGGTCAGATAAAAATCATCAATGGATACCGTCACTGCGCGTAAACCCACCTCGGGGAGGGTATTTACCAAAATCCGTGTAAGAGTTGATTTTCCGCAACCTTGAGGACCATTGATTCCAATCATCATGGGATGAGTGGCTTCGGCTCTCTTTTTCACTGTGTCCGTGACCCACTGGAACAAGGGCAAATAATACTCGTCGATCCTACGCCTGTGGTTTGGCTCCTGTTGCAACAATCTTTCCAGTTTTTGGATAATTAGGCTCGGCATTTTTACCTCTTCTAATGAGGTGTACCTCCTTACAGAACAGCATGCTAAAATATTTGGAGCACTTACTGAGATGTGTGCAAGGAGCTATTGCTGAAGAAAGCAAGAACCGCTGCTGCGGCAAAAAAACTCGAGGACATTCCGAACGTAGGTCCCTAAAGCAGCGTGGGGCGTTTTGCTTCCTTGGACCGGAAGCCAAGAGGGTAAAGGTGGCAGTCCTTTTCCTAGATTGCTTCCGGTCTATGGAAGAGTCAACGCCTGAAGAACTCTGCACTGCTTCTGTCTAGACTTGTCTATTGATATAAAAACTGCGCTCAACTACTCTATTTGAATATGATAAAAGTTTTCAGTGTTTTTCCTTTTTCAAAACAGTTGAATCGGATTATTATATTCTTTATCCTATTTTCCTCTCAAGTCTGGGCGGGTGGAGAATGGGTAATTGACCTGATAGGTCTTAAATACTCCGAACAAAAAAAGCTCTCGTTCCTCTTAGACGTTAAAAAAAGAGTTCCCAAGCTTTTCTCAGATGCGGCAGAATACAATATTGATTTAATGAAAATTTTAGAAGATGAGTCCAAACTCATGAAAGTTCTAATTAAATATCCAGAGTGGCGTAACTTATTTGCAGAGAAAAAATTTCATAAGCTGACGATCACCCCGCCATCAGATGGCTCTCTCAAAGCAGGAGAAGTCCAAATAAAACCGGAGGCCATCGCAGATTGGAAAAATCAACTCTCTATCATTCTAAAAGATGTGAAAAAAGACATTGAATTCGATATGGGTCAGCCCCTAGAAATTTTAGAAGCCCAGTTACAAGACCAGATCAAGATTCTGAATAAGTATGCCATTTCTGAAAAAGAGATCAAAGGGATTTATCAAAAGATTGCCAATCCATATTCATCAAAAAAAATGAGCCTAGATCAAACTCAAAAAGCACGAGCCAATCAGGAGATTCTCAAGTCTATTCAGAATGAAAATAGAAAAAATTACCAAGAAGGTTTGAGAAAGATTCTTGAAAGTTATGATCGTTTCCAAGATTTACCCGGTGCTTTAGACAAAGACTTCTTAAGCCAAGCTATCTCAGTCCTCAAAGCAAAGTCAAAAATCAAAGATCTGGCTTATCTCAAGATTATTTTAGGACATTTCCACCCTGTTTTTTGGGTGGACGCTCAAGAAAATATCGATTCCTTAGATTCTAATAAATTACTTTTCTTCAAAGATGCAGATGGATTTGATCCAATTGCGAACGATCAACTGAAAGCCGTGGCAGATCCATTCAAAACCGATGTTATAAACGGGATTAAAAATACTCTTACTTCTTATGCCTCTCAAACTGATTCTAAGTTGGAATCGATCACCCGACCGATTACCTTAACCCAAGTTCCTCCAGGAATTGGAATTTTCCGGGGCTGCACTGGTGGGGATTGCTCTTCCCAGTATTCCTTTCCGTATCCCAACGACCCTCATGAAAGAGTGTATTTCATTCAGGATCAAGACCGGGTGCTTAAAGGATACGTCAGTGCTACGGAAGTGATGCAAGAGGACCAAAAATGCCTTTACGTCATTACCATCAGCGGCAGCCGGGTCAGTGGGGGAGATACAGAACTTATCCTGCGAGGGTTGGATCAAGCAAAAAACGAGCTTGGAGTACAGTGCATTCTTATTCCGATAGAACAAAAATTGGATAGTCTCATTAATTTTCCCTCTTCCAGAGCCATTTATGAACGTTATTCCAATGGAAAACCAGAAGTTCGAATTCAATACCTAAATCCAGAATTGAGACGAGAAATCGAACGTTTTAAGAGTTCAAATAACAGTGGAAGTTACGACCATATGAACTACAACTCTCATGGCGTTATCTTCAAAACAAAAGACTCTTTATCAAGAAAAATAAAGTTATCACAAGAAAACGTAGAACTGCAAAGGTTGGGATCTCGACCATTACAAGAGGTTCCTATGGACGAAATCTTTGATTTCCTACTTAGTCTTAGCAATTCAAAGATAGGGGATACTCTTGAGAGAGTGTTCAAGATTTACGAAATTGGAAGTAGAATTAAAAGGAGTCAGTTTGACACCTTCATTCGAGATTTAAAAGAATGTACTCAATCAAACAGGAAAGTAACTATAAGCCAATGGATCAACCATTTAAGGGAATTAGTTGCACAGTTTGGTGTGAGCCGAGATTTCATATTTAAAGAGGCTTCTTTTATTTATCCTGGAATTGCCAAGTGTGAAGACTCATATTCTAATCAAGAAATCGATACTGTCGCAAATTTGATTGTGAAAGACATAAAAGAAAACAAATTAAAAGCTCCTGATTGGGTTTTTTCTCACGCTAATGAACTGAAGAAAACACCCATTTTCAAAAAGTTTTTTTTAAGATTAGTCGAAGACCTTCGAGGTAATACTACCACTGCAGGATATGCTCGATTTCTACTTCAGAAATTTAAGCCTGCTGATCTAGACACCTATCGGGCTCTTGCTGAGGCCCTTAAAGATGAAAATGTAGATGTAAGGCAAAGTGTGGTCCATGTACTCGCAGACATCAAACCCACAGAATCAAACATCCTTCGGGCACTTGTTGAGGCTCTTAAAGATAAAAGTGATTTAGTAAGATTCCATGCCGGAAATGCCCTTGTAGAAATCAAACCCGCGGATTTCAACTTAAAGCTAGCCTTTACTGAGGCTCTTAAGGACGAAAGCGATTTAGTAAGAAGAGGTGCTGCAACTGCGCTCGGAGATATGAACCCCGCGGATCCCAACGTCCATCAAGCTCTTGCCGAGGCTCTTAAGGACGAAAGTAGTTTCGTAAGAGAGTCCGTCGCCAAGGCGCTCGGGAAAATCAAGCCCATGGATCCCAACATCCATCGAGCTCTTGCTGAGGCTCTTAAAGATAAAAGTCTCAAGGTAAGAGCCGAGGCTACTACTGCGCTCGGGAAAATCAAACCCACGGATCCAAAAATTCATTGGGCTCTTGCCGAGGCTCTTAAAGATGAAATTGAAGGGGTAAGGTCCGGTGCTGCATGGGCGCTCGGGGAAATCAAACCCGCGGATCTCAACATCCATTGGGCACTTGTTGAGGCTCTTAAAGAAAGGACTATGGGAATCCAGGCTGCAGAGGCGCTTGGAAAAATTAAGCCCTCGGATCCCAACATTCATCGAGCTCTTGTCAGGGCTCTTGAAGATGAAACAAATTTGAGTAGATTCAACATCGCAATTGCGTTCGCAGAAATCAAACCCACGGATCCCAATGTCCGTCAGATTCTTGCTAAGGCTCTTGAAGATTGGAATTTGGACAAAAAAGGAAAGGCCGCAATGGCACTCATAAAAATCATAAATGCTGCCGAATCTTGCCCTGGTTCCGTCAATGAACAACGAGAGATTGATGAGCTGATTCAAAAGCTCAATCCTATTTTAAATCAATTAATGAAACAGTTCAACTCCACCCTAGAACCGGATTGAGCAAATACACCGCGAGCCTCGGGCTCGGAACCAACGTCCATAAAACGTAGCAAAGTCCTGCCACCCTGAGGGGAGGGTCAGGGGGTTTAGTTACGTTTTGCGGACGTTCAACCCCCGTCACCCCCCGAAACGAAAAAAGGTCCGATCCTTTCGGACCGAACCTCTTCTAAAATATCTTTTGATTCTCACCGCTTACTTGTCTCTAAAATGGTGAGCCATGATGGATTCGAACCATCGACCCTCACATTAAAAGTGTGATGCTCTACCAACTGAGCTAATGGCTCACAACTGTAACTAACCATAAAAATGGCTGTTCAATGAGAGACCCATGGACTATCAAAGAGTGGACCTAAGTGCAAGAGTTCTTCGTCAAAAAAGGGTCAGAAAGTACCAGGGTCTCTTCGCGACCTGGGCCTGTGCTCATGAGCACAATTGGAATTCCGAGAAATTCCTCAATGAACTGCATGTAGTTTCGCAATTCGGGCGGCAAATCCTCGGGGGTGCGGACTTGCTTGGGGTCGTAGGAAGCCCATCCAGGCATGAGTTCATAGATGGGTTCCACGTTTTCTAAGTCCTCAATACAGCCTGGCAGGTCATAGAGTGAGGTGCTTCCTAAGCGATAGCCCGTACAGACTTTGATGGGATCGATATTTTGAAGAACGTCCGCTTTCATAAAGGCTAAACCGGTAAGGCCATTGACCTGAACGGCATATTTCAAGGCAACTAAGTCTAACCAGCCCGTTCTTCGAGGTCGGCCTGTGGTCGATCCAAATTCCATTCCAGCTTTTCGAATTCGATCGGCGGTTTCAGGTTCACTGGTTTCCATTTCAGTAGGAAACGGGCCGGTTCCAACCCGCGTGGTGTAGGCTTTTGTGATGCCGACCACTCGTGTGCGAATATTTAAACCTATGCCTGTTCCCGTGTGGGCTCCAGCAGCGACGGTGTTTGAAGAGGTCACAAAAGGATAAGTCCCGTGATCGACATCCAAAAGAGTTCCTTGTGCGCCTTCAAACAGGACGGGGCGTTTATTTTGAATCGCATTTTCGAGGATTGACCGGACGTCTGCAACGAAGGGTCTGAGTTGGTCCCCAAGTTTGAGACAATTCTCAAAAAGGGGTTCCAAAGCAATCGGATCTTGATTGAAGTGATGTCGGAGAAGGATGTTTTTTTCTTCAATAGCTCGTTCGAGTTTGCGATGAAGAATCTCGGGTCGTAAGAGGTCAACCACTTGGATTCCTCGTCGAGCGACTTTGTCTTCGTAGGCCGGGCCGATTCCGCGAACGGTGGTTCCGATTTTCCCGGTACTTTTAGCCGCATGTTCTTCTCTGAGTTTGTCCATGAGGCGGTGATAGGGCAGGATGACATGAGCGCGCTCGCTGACACGGATGACCTCTGACGGAGCAGCATGAAACACTCCACTGGTTCGAAGCGAATCCACTTCTTCAAAGAAGACAGTCGGATCGAAAACAACGCCGTTGGCGATCAAGCAAATTTTTCCAGGATGGAGAACTCCACTTGGAATGAGGTGAAGGACTGTTTTTTTTCCATTCACGACCAAGGTGTGCCCGGCATTGTTGCCTCCCTGATAGCGAACAATGTATTCAGCTGATCCACTGTAAAGATCGACGACTTTTCCTTTTCCTTCGTCCCCCCATTGAGCTCCCACTACTATGACATGGTTCATAAGTCCCCTTCTTCAGCAAATGTTTTCAGAACTGCTCCTACACCTGTGCCATAAGGTACGCGATATCCAAGATCATTCAAAGTCAGTTCGAGTGCGGACACGCCTGTCACAATGTCAAAGCGATCGCAATATCCCAAATGAGAGAGTCTGAAGATTTTGCCCTCTAGAGTGTCTTGTCCGCCCGCAATGGTCACCCCATATTTGTCCTTCATAGTGCGTGGAATCAGTTTTCCTTCTTTAATTTGGGAAGGGACTTTCACCGCTGTCACTGCTGTGCTTGGAGCTTTTTGTGCCAGGCGTTCCAATCCTAGGGCTTGAATGGCATTGCGAGTGGCACGCGCCAAAAGGTCATGTCTCTTGAACAATTTTGCCAGTCCCTCGGTTTGAATCATAGAAAGGCTGACTCGAAGTCCTTTGATGAGAGAGATAGCCGGAGTCCAAGCGGTTTGGTTTTTGAGTAAATTCTTTTTCTCTTTGGCGAGATCAAAATAGAAACGGGGTAAGGTCGACTGGGCTTGCCGAGTCCAAGCGGTTTCACTCAGAGCGATCATCGCCAATCCGGGAGGAAGCATGAGGGCTTTTTGCGAACCCGTAATGAGAACATCGATTCCCCAACGGTCCATGGGGAGATTAAAGACTCCACAGGCAGTAATAGCGTCGCACACCGAGAGCATGTTCGCACGGCTAGCAAGTCTGCAAATTTCTTCCGTTGGGAGCTGGACTCCCGTTGAGGTCTCCGAAGCTTGAAAAAGAATGGCCCTTGCATCCGGGTGAATAGAGATCAGGTTTTCTATCTGACCTGGATCGGGGACTTCTCCGGGTTCACTCTTCAGTTCGATGGGGTTGAGTTGGTAAGCCTGGCAGATTTTCGTCCAGCGCTCACCGAATTTGCCCGCGTTGATCACAAGGACTTTGTCACCCTTGCAAAATAAGTTGGATACGGCCGCATCCATTCCTCCGGTGCCAGTCGCTGCTAAAAGGAGGACTTCTTGTTCGGTTTGAAAGAGATATTTCAACTTTCCGCGAACTTCTAGAAGCAATTCCTGAAAGTCAGAGCTGCGATGGTACAGGATCGGTTGCGCAAGTTCAGAGAGAACCGCCTCTGGAATTGAAGTGGGGCCTGGTGTGAGTAGATAGGTTTTTTTCATAAGAAGTTGCTACCAAACCCAGCGTTGCATTCCCACCCCAAATTCGGGCAGCCTACTGAGTCAATGAGGTTGAGTCTTAGAAATTTTAACAAATTTTCTTTGTTGTTTTTCAGCCATGATTTCATCGATGATCGCCAACGCTTCATGTCTTAAATCATTCTCAAAAATAAATCTGTAGAAGTTTTCCATATCGGGATGGTGTCTAAAGTTTTTGAATGAAGCTGACATCTCGGTATTGCTACCTGCAGCGGCTAACGCAGCCGCATTACCGCCTCCTGCCGAAGCATTGGCCGCTGTTTCTTCATTTTCCTCGAGTTCATCGAGATCCACGGGAATAGCTTCTACTGTTACGGTCGGTTTTTCCGATTTGAGAGCGGCTTTCTTTTCAGATTTTGAACCGTCAGATTTTGAAGCAATGGTCGTTGAATGAGAAGGAGCGGCAGAAAGGCCTTTTTTTACCGACTCTTTTTTCTGACTGGGAGCAAGGGAAGCTTTACCATTTGTTTTTGGGGACATAGTGTTCTCCTTTAATTACAGTGTTTCTGAGAGATTATCCAGAGTCTGAGATTGTTGTAAGACTCCGTAGCGATGAAGCTTATTGTAAAGTGTTTTAATTGTTACTCCTAAACTTTTGGCTGTTTTGGTCTTATTGCCATGATAATAAGCCAAAGTTCGAAGAATATGATTTTTTTCTAAATCTTCAAGAGGAATGTCGAGAGAAAAGTCAGGGTGCTCGGTGCGATTTTTTGGCATCCGGATGGTGAACGGAATGTCTTCTAATTTAATTTCATTGTTTTCCGCTAGGATCTTTAATCTCTCGATAGTGTTTTGAAGTTCACGGATATTTCCTGGCCATCCGTAGTTCGAGAAAACATCAATCACTCGAGGATCAATTTTCTTAATCTGTTGAGCTGACCCTCCAAATCGAGAGTGTTTCAAGAAAAAATCAACGAGCATGGGGATGTCTTCTTTGCGCTTTCGAAGGGGGGGCATTCGGAGAGTGATGGTGTTGAGGCGATAAAAAAGGTCTTCGCGAAATCGATTTTCCCGCACTTCACATTCTAAATCACGGTTGGTTGCGCTGACGATGCGAACATCGACTTTAATGGGTCGCTTACCGCCGATTCGATAAAATTCGCCTTCCTGTAGAAAACGCAATAATTTCGATTGAATGCCGAGGGACATTTCGCCAATTTCGTCGAGAAAGAGGGTGCCACTATCCGCAGTTTCGCAAAGGCCGATCTTTTGAACTACCGCTCCCGTGAAGGATCCTTTTTCATGACCGAAGAGTTCGGACTCTAAAAGGGATTCTTGTAGGGCGCCACAATTCACAGTCACGTAAGGACCCTGTGAGCGATCGCTGCGGAAGTGAAGCCTTCGAGCGATCAATTCTTTGCCGGTACCGCTTTCGCCCTGAATGAGGACCGTCGCAGTCGTGGGGGCAATTTTATCAACCATCGTAAGAATGTTTAAAATAGCGGGGCTCTTTCCCACGAGCTCCATCACTTTGTTGTCTTGATTGACTAACGTCTTCAGCGCTTTGTTTTCTTTTTGCAACAAACGCTGTTGTTCAAGGATTCTTTCATGGGCACGGCGAAGTTCCAAAGTTTTATCTTCGACGGCTTGCTGAAGTTTCTTGTTGAAGCGGGTGGCCTCGCTATAAAGCTTTTGATTAGTGAGAGAAACGGCAACCTGCGAGGCAACGGCTTCGAGCGTGATGCTATCGTTTTCATCAAATGAATGGGTGTGGTCATTTTCGACATTCAATATGGCAACCACTTCATTGTCTTTGATAATAGGGACGCAAAGTTCTGCTTGAGTATCGACGGGAAGAGAAAGATTTGTGTAATTGGGATCATGAGACACATCATTCGAGAGGTAGGGCTGCTTCGTTCGGATCACTGCTCCAATGATGCCTTCTGTAGAAGGTAGGGTGTGTCCAATTTTGAGATGGTCGCGATAAGCTCCTGCTTGGGCTCGGAGAGTGTAAGAGAGATCTGTACCGACACTCCAGATATGAATGCAGTAATAGTTAAACTTACTTTGGATCACATTAATGACTTCTTGATAGAAGTCTTCGGACTTCAAAAGGCTTTGCAGCTTTGTAGAGAGTTCATTGAGGAGTCTCAATTGTGTAGTCTGTTTCTGCAAGAATGGAGTTCCTTTGAGCATGGTTTGAGTCCTTCTATCACCCTTAGCGTGCAAGAGATAAAGTAAAATTTGCAGGCTATAGTGCCTTTCTTACATAAAGGCGAGTGGAATACTATAGTTTTTATAGGGTTGTGTCAAGGATTTAGTTGACTAGAATAGTCACATTTATGAATCCGCTCACGGCTCTTGTAAGTAGCAGATACTACAAATATTTCGAGACCTTATGATCCCGTTCTTTGATAAGTGCTCAATATTCTATCCTCCCAATTGAGAGTGATCGAGCTCTTCCCGATCGTATAATGATAGATTTTTTCAAATTCAAAGGCATTAAAGACGTTTCGGACATGCTCAACAGTGCAATTCCCAGCGAGGACTTGCGCGTCTGCTAAGGTGTAGGTGAGTCTCATCTCGTGAGTGCTGGGAAATATTAAATGCACCGGAGTAGAACCGCTACACACGCCCCTTGTATCATCCGTAATTGAAAAGGTGAGGATTGCGTTTGAGCCAGAGATGGTGAGTTTAATGGTATTCTCTGAAGAATTAAGAAGGTCCGTAAGAGCTTCTACACCTTCTCTAGATTCCTCATTTTCAGCGGATCCATTCTCCGTTCTGAGAAGCTCGTAATCACCATTCAGAGAATAGGAGGTTAGATTCCCTTGCGGAGATTGAGGGGCCGGGACAATCGTAAAATTCTTACAGGCGGTTAGAGTTAACAAAGCCGATGTACAAAAGATCAAATTCACTTTTTTATTCATAAATAACCTCTCCCGCCTTTATTGCAAAAGGCATGGCCTGAGAAGAGGCTTAAAGCGCTGTAGAACAGCGGGAATACCGTTCCCTACGACTTGAAATCCGACTTAGCAGTTTATAAAGGGATCTTCCCTAAGCGTCGAAGAATCCCCGGCCCTCGGGCCGGAGTTCTTCAAAAAGCAATTCGCGAACGTCCTAATTCATCGCCTCTACAATCATCACGAGCCCAAGGCCCCCGGCGGCACAAATTGAAATGAGGCCGAGGTTTTTCTTGCGTGCACGGAGTTCATGCAAGGTTTGGAGAATCATGCGAGCTCCGGTGGCTCCAAAAGGGTGTCCGAGGGGGATGCTTCCCCCATTGACGTTGAGGATTGAGCGGTCGACCTGACCAATGGCCTGATCGAGTCCGAGTTTATCTTTGGCCCATTGTTTGGATTCGATGGCTTTTAGAGTGGAGAGAACTTGAGCGGCAAAAGCTTCGTGGACTTCGAGGAGATCGATGTCTTTCCATTGAATGCCCGCTTTTTTGAGAGCCCGTGGAATCGCGAACGCAGGCCCGATGAGGAGAGGTTCTTTTTTGATATCAACTCCTACTGAAACGACGCTGCGAATGATTCCTAGAGGTTTCATCCCTAGCTCTTGAGCTTTGGTATCACTCATGAGGAGAACGGAGGCGGCACCGTCGGTCAATGGACTTGCGTTTCCAGCAGTGATTGAACCTTCTTTGTAGAAAACAGGTTTGAGTTTTCCAAGTTTTTCTACAGAGGTGTCCGGGCGAATGTCGGTGTCGCGATCAAAGACTTTGCCATCAGGCGTTCCGACACTCACGACGTGAGATTTATAAAAACCTCGCTCCCACGCATTATGAGCCTTAAGATGACTGTCCGTAGCATAACGGTCTTGTTCTTCACGGCCAATATTGAATTCTCTGGCCATCAAATCCGCGGACTGGCCCATCGTTAAACCAGTTGTGGGCTCTTTGATTCCTGGAGCTTGCGGGGCCATCAACTGAGGTTTGAAGTGCGTGAGGTGAGTGAGCTTTTGGGCAGGTGTTTTTGCTTTTGCAAAGTCTTGAAAAAAATCAGTTGCCTCCATGCTAAAAAGAGCGCGGATAGAACTAATCGACTCCACACCGCCCGCAATGCCGATGTCGATTTGACCACTCAGGATTTTTGCAGCGATTCCAGCCGCGGCTTCTCCGGCAGATGCACAGTAGCGGTTGATGGTGGTGCACGCAATAGTCGATGGTAAGCCGGAATCGAAGAGAGCTTCACGAGCAACATTCGTTCCCTCTGCAGGAGGGCTTACAATTCCGAAGTAAACTTCATCTAATAAACTGGGATCTAAATCGGAACGAGCGATGGTCTCGCGAAGAACAACTCCCCCCAATGCGGAAGGTGGCATTTTTTTAAAAGCAGATCGGGCCCGAGCGAACGGCGTTCTCACTCCATTGACGACGACTACACGTTGCTGAGCCATAGATGAAATCTCCTTGAGGGTTGCACTGTTGCACGAAGGTCTAACAAAGGAATGAGAGCACGGCAAGAGTCGGACTATAAAAATAGTTAAACGCAGTGACTGCGCGAAACAGTGTGCTCCATTAAGATGGAGTCAATCGCTGAAATCAAAGCTTCAGTCGTTTCCTTCGCGTGAGAAGGAGAAGAGGCACGAGATACCTTTCCGATGGGGATTTTTTTTTGAGCTTCCTCTGCAAGTGAAGTGAGTCCGCCAAATCCAAAGGTTTCGCCGCTCACCGCGAGTTGACGGCATTCTGCGCGAAGATCTTCCCAGTTTCTTTCTACAAGGAGTTTACGTAAGATTTTAACTCTCTGACTGAGGCGATCGAGAAACCGCCGTTGAAGGCGGGCTTCAATTTCCTTTGGGCTGTCGGGTTGAAGAGTTCGGACGTGATTTCTATAGAGTTCCATAAAGCAACCTGCACTTACCGCTGTGTATTCGAAATTCGAGGCACAGGCGGGTTGGACCATTTTGGAGCAACGCAGTTTCCGAGTCCATAAGTCAATCTTTTCACGAAGGTTCCGTTGACGTTCATGACGTAGATGTTCTTTTGTCCCGTTCGATTTGAACTGAACGCGATAAAATTTCCATCAGGACTGAAGTAAGGATCTTCATTGCCACCTTGGTTCTTGGTTAGTCGTTCTATGTGAGTCCCATCGGCATTCATGATGAAAATATCAAAGCTTTTGTCGATCCATCCTGCAAAGGTGATTTTATCACCTCGGGGGGACCAAGAAGGAGATGCGTTAAACTTGCCAGCGTAAGTCAACCTTTGGATGTTTGATCCATTGGCATTCATGCTGAAGATCATCGGCATTCCAGTTCGTGAGGACACAAAAGCCATTTTTTTCCCATCTGGGCTCCAGGCTGGGTCCACATCAAAACCGAAGGAGTGCGTGATTTTTGAATGAGCGTGAGTTTTTGTATCTAAAGTGTAGATTTCTGGATTTCCCCCGAAGCTGAGAGTGGCAGCTAATAGAGAACCATCTGGTGAGTATGCAGCTCCGCTATTAATCCCTCTACGGTTTGAAACGACGCGTGCCGTATTGTCGTTCAAATTCATTTCATAGAGGTCGATGTTTTTTACGTTCTTCTCATGTCGGGTGAAAAGAGAATAGGTCAGGCGAGTGCCATCAGGACTCCATGAAGGAGCGAAGGCGATCGAATGGTGTTGTGTCAACTGTTTGACTTGGCTGCCGTCGAAGTTCATCAAATAGATTTCTTTTTTTCCGCTCATATCGCAGGACATCGCGAACTTAGTGAGGAAGATCCCTGGAAACCCAGTAATCGTTTGCACAAAATCATTAGCAAAAGTGTGAGCCAAAGTTTTTTGCTCGCGAAGGGGAGCGGTGTACCTTTTCGCTAAAATTTGTTTCGCATTCTGCGTGTCGTAAACTCGCACTTCATACGTGAGAGTTTGAGCGTCGACATTGGCAGTCGACTTGATCAATAGTTCAGCTCCGATAGAGGTCCAATCTGAGAACTTAAAGCTTCCGAGCGCGATATTGGATTGGGCTGCGTTTTCAATAAAGGCAGACGGATTTAGAAACGAAAAAAAGTCCATAAAAGTCAGATCATTTGTAATCGTTTCGGTGAGATTTCGAGCCACTGAAAGACTGAGAGGTGATTGAGTGATGATGGTAGGGAAGGCCACAACCATTTTTTTGGTACTGGCTTGTCCCACGGCAGCATAGGGGGTCTGGGCAGCATTTGTAGAAAAATAGGGGAAAAATGCGATGAGGCATAAACCCAGGAACAGCGAGATTCCGAGAAAAATTGTTCGAAAAATTTCTAGAAAATATGCGCGACGAGTTCGATTGGAAAACATGAATGCAACTATAGCGGAAATCCGAGTGAAACTCCATCAGTCAGCAAGAGGTCCTTAATGTCAGCGGGAGGAAATGGAAAAGGTTGACTCTCTTGGAGTGCACGGACCACGAGATCGTCAAACTGGGGGTAGCCTGACCTTTTTATAAAGGAGAAATTTAGAAGTCGCCCTCGCTTGTCGATACGAACGAGAACTTGAGCATTGGGATCCAGTCGTTGCAACCAAGTCGGAAGGACCCAATGGGGGTGCAGCCTATCTACCAATACTTCGAGATAATTTGACTTCTCTGCTTCCTTAGCTTCCCCAGAGAGTGAAAGACCTTTAGAAATCTTATTGCCTTCGATAGGGCGGCTGTCCACTTCACCTTGGATTTTAGCCAGAGCCTTAATTCGATCCAGGGCTCGCCTGTTCCTGCGAGTTCTCTGATTCGTCGGGAGTTCCATGTCCTTGGTGACTTGAGGGAGGGATTTGGTTTCGGTGGGGGGTTTTTCAGTCGCTTGATTTTCAATTCGAATGTCTTTTGTGAGTTGACTCGGCAGGGCTACCAGATCCACTTTGAGTGTAGGGATATAGGGAAGAGGGGCCTTTGGGATGACAAGTCCTTTCAGGAGGACAAGACTCATCAGGACGAAATGCACGAGCAAGGACCGCTTCAGTCCTGATGAAAGTTTTGAGTCATTCACCTCGTACACCCGTGTTCGTGTCATATTTTAGAGTTTGCGTCTCCAGGTCCGGTCGCCAATCCCACACGTCGAATGCCAGCTCTTTTGACCTCTGCCATGACGCGTGCGATAAACCCGTACTCCACGTTCTGATCCCCCTCGATCACGACTTCGATTTGAGGTTTGGCTGCAACAATGGCTTGCAGCTTTAAATACAAGGTTCCACTTTTGAGCAAATTCTCGCCCAGGTAGATTTGACGGTCCTTTTTGATCGATAAAATCAATTGCTGAGGGGATTCATTCATAGAGCCTGCAGTGGCTTTAGGAAGATCGACTTGGATACCCTGCTGCATCAGCGGTGCTGAAATCATGAAGATGATAAGCAGAACCAACATCACGTCGACTAAAGGCGTTACATTGATTTCAGAGAGCGTGGTTGGAACTGAAGCAGAGGATGAAACTCGACCGAAGGTTTGAGTAGAAGATCGATGAATCGACATGCCCATACTTCAATTCCCTTTTTTTCCACCGAGGCTTCTCTGGACAATATTGATAAAATCCTGAGAAAAACACTCTAATTCGATGGCTAGTTTTTTGACTTGGCCGACAAAAAAATTGTATCCAATCACCGCTGGAATTGCCGCTCCAATTCCAGTTGCGGTGGTAATGAGAGCTTCGGAGATGCCGGGAGCAACTACCGCTAAATTGGCTGCTCCAGTTGCACCGATGCTTTGGAAGGAGTTCATGATTCCCCAAACCGTTCCAAATAGTCCAATAAAAGGGGCTGCACTGGCTGTCGAAGCAAGCCATCCGAGGTTTCGTTCAGCAGAAGCCACTTCATTCGTAGAGGCTCGAGTTAAAGTTCTGATGATCTGTTCGACTTTATCGCTGTGTATCGATCCAGAATCGTGCGAGGAAACCTTGCGCAGTTCTTTAATTCCCTGTTTAAAAACTGCAGCCACCGGAGAATGAGTAAATTGATCGCTTTTTGCCAAGATCTCTTCCACATTTTTTCCGCCCCAAAAAATTTCAAGAAATTTTTCATTCTCGAGTGTGGCGAGCTGGATCATGCGCCATTTCGAAAAAATCACAGCCCAACAAGCGATAGAAGCTCCTAAGAGAACGAGCAAGACAAATTTTGCAACGATACCTGCTTCCGCGATGAGATCAATAATTCCTGTTTGAGTCACATGTGTGGGCATTTATGAAACCTTTCTATACTCGCTGACTTTCTTTTGCCTTAGAATGCTCCGACCTATATCGAGAATCAAGACTCCCTGGAAGACTAAACTTGAAATGGGACCTCCGGCGCCTCCAGTGAGGATACGGACAGTGTAACTCAATGAACTCTGGTACTTGATCAAAAAAATTCCAGAAAAATCATTTCCAAAAATGGGAAGACTGAAAAGGGGATGAAACACCACCCAAATCCCTGCCAGAAATCCAGCTCCTCTTGCAAAGGATCCCTGACGTTCAATTCTAAAATACGTGGCTAAGAAAAGTAGGTAAAGGGAAACTAAGTGCATGATTCCCAAATCGAATTGAAGAATTTTTGTGCAACAGTACAAGAGAGCTGCGCATTGAATGCTAACGACTCGGGGCATGATTTTTTTTAAATACTGGGTCAGCCTTTCCTGAAAAATCCACGTCTCACAGTAAGCCAAAGTGGCCACTGTGAGAGTTCTCGCGAGGACATTGGTGAGAGCAAGAGGAGCTTCATCAAACTGGATAAAATAACCCAGGTAAAGATAAGCACCACTCAATACAAAGACGAGAACAATGCCCCCTGCGATGAGGGCCCCCTGAATAAAGCTCGGCAAAAAATTCCTCTCAATTTGAATTCTTTTGAAGAGAGCGCTCAAGGGAGTGGTGGTCATCGGATTGAGCCAGTAGGAAAGACCGACAAAGAGAAAGGCCGACAACCCCATGAGTGTGACTTCATTTGAGCTAAATGCTTCGCTAATGTCCTGAAATCGAGAGGTGGGGGAAATAGAAAAATAAGCAATTACCGTCAAAGAAAGGAGACGAAAGCATGCGACCCAAGCACCATAAAGAGTCACATAGAAGAAGGGTCGGAATTTAGAATCTTGCCACATAGATTTACAGAATGCTCTTTTTCATGAGGTCCGTAAATGAGTATGATATTATTATTATTGTAATTGGAGGGGCAATGGTCATTTTGTCGGGGGTCTCCAAATGGTATTTAGATCAGACGAAAGTTCTAGATCATGTGAATCTTGAACTCAAGAAGGGCGACTTCCTCTATGTGGTGGGAGGAAGTGGCGCAGGAAAGTCATCGTTGCTGAAAATTCTTGCCACTGAAGAGCCACCCTCTATGGGAACTGTGTCCTTATTTGGATACAATCTGGCAACGGTCTCTCAGACGACCTTGAGGGCGATTCGAATGTCGCTCGGCTTTATTCCTCAAGGAATAAAACTTATTTCTGATCTGACTGTTTTTGACAACGTAGCATTGTCTTTGTCCCTTGCCGGCCATCGAAGTCTGTCCGCGTCTTGTAAGACGAAAATCTCAGATCTTTTAGAAAGGCTAGGTTTAACCCAAAAACGCGATAAACTCGCGAGTACCTTGTCGGGAGGGGAAGCTCAAAGAGTGGCAGTGGCCCGAGCACTCATTCGTTCTCCGGAGTTGATTATTGCGGATGAGCCGACCGGAGCACAAGATCGAGATTTTAAATGGTCTTTGATGGATCTCTTTCTCAAAGCCAATGTCGCAGGGGCTGCCATTGTTCTTGCAACCCATGATCGCGAGATTGTGCGAAGGGTCCGTAAACGGTGTGCCGCACTCAGGGGTGGACAAATTGCTTTAGAGGACTCCCTATGTATTTACTGAAGCTGTCTCTTCGTCCCTGGCGATTAGCCCCAATGAGCCAGTTTTTTTCTGCAATTGCAGTCAGTCTGTTGCTCTTTCTGATGGGGTTTCTATTTTGGATGCAGCGGAGCCTTTCTCCCGTATTGATTCGCCTCCAAGGAGAGCAAGTAGTGACCGCTTATCTTAATCCAAGCATCAACACCAAAGATGAAGCTAAAGTGGTGGACTCGATTCGCCTTTTGCTGGGAGCTCAGAGTGGGATGGAAATTAAATTTGTGGGATCTCGCCAATTTATTTCTACTTTGAAGACCCAGTATCCTGAATTAGGTCGGGAACTGGAAGGACTCGGTTCGGAGACCCATCAAATTGTCCCTCGTTATGTGACTCTGTCTGGGATTTTGCCCAGCTCAACTCTTGAAAAAGTAAAAACCGTTGCTGGGATTGAGAGTGTAGAGAGCACGAAGGACCGATATCGCCAAGTCGTAGGGGCTTTTTCTGCGCTTAGATGGATGTCGAGGATTCTCATGGGAGGAATTTGTTTAGCCTTGTTGACAGGCTTGATTCACCTTTCGCGATTGAACGCTTATCTTCATGAAGATGCACTTAAATTGCTCCAGCATTTGGGTGCGAGTCAAAAAGTATTGATTTTTCCTGGAGCGGCTTCCGGATTCTCAGTCGGTTTATTGGGCGGTCTCCTGGCTCTTTTAGCTTGGATGACGGTCGGCATTGGACTCACTCAGCACGTGAGGTCCTTGTCGTCTCTATTGAAAGGGATGCCTTCGGCTCCATCGAATTTGGCTCTGATTCTACTCATCGGGGGGGCAATGGCGGGGCAGGGTTCGTTGGAAGTCTCGTGAGTCGCGATGCAAAGAGTCAGAGAGGGTCAGGAATTTGAGGATAGTCACATGAAGTGGCTCGCGTGCCTCTTAGGGTTCTCTGGGTTGGGAAGTATCTTTCTGCCGACGGAAGTCTGTCTGGCCAAAGCGAACTTGGCAGAACAGTTTTCGACGTTAAGAGATCAAGTCTCCTTGTTAGAGCAGGGGCTGTTGCAAGGGCTTCATTCTCAAGAAAGCTTGAAGAATCAGGTCATTCAGATCAAGAAGATCCAGAAACTTCTAAAATTACAGAAGCAAGAAAGACTGTTGGGACAAAAAAGACTCACTGAACTCGAAAGGACGGTCCAGGAATTGGAGTCGAGAAGAGGAGATCTCAATCAGAGGGTCGAAGCTCAGCAACAAGCCGTTCGAAAACTATTAGTCACTTTAGATGCTTCTCAGCAAAGGGGTTCTCTCGGCGGTTCTCTTGGCGCCTCCCTTGAACAAGAGAAATTGGAAGCTCCTCGTCGAAAAGTAATTGCAAACCTTGTCGATCGAGGTCTCAAAGAAGTCGAAAGCTTACGAGTCGACATTGAAGACGCTTCTCGTTTGGAAGTTCGTATCCAGGAAGAAAAGCAACAGCTCACTTATTTGTTTCATGATCTCCGAGAGCAGGCCAGCGTATTGGAGTTGAACCGTCAATTGAAACTCGATTTTCTTAAAAGGAAACAAAAAGAAAGACTGCATCAATTAGAAAATTATCAACGGCTCAAAAATGCGGAAGCAAAAGTGGAAACTCTGATCGGAGAGTTCAATGAAAGACGAGAAGTAGATCGTTTATCCAAAGCGATGAAAGAGGGTTCTTTTTATCAATTGAAGGGAAAACTTCCCTTTCCTGTCCTTGATGGCAAAGTGGTGGGAGCTTTTGGGAAAGCATTTGACTCTCGGTCGGGACTTTATGTTTTCAGAAAAGGGGTCAATATTGCGACTCAAAAAAATGAAAAAGTAAAAGCGATCTCGACAGGGAAAATCGCATTTTCAGGGCAGCTCCCGAATTATGGACAAGTGGTGATCATTGATCATGGAGATCATTATTACTCGATTTGTGGCCATCTGGGTGCGGCTTTAAAGAAAACTCGTGATCCGGTTCGAGCTGGAGAGCCTATTGGGATAACAGGTGACTCATCTACTCCACTTTATTTTGAGATTCGATCAAGAAACGTTGCAGTGAACCCATTGCAGTGGGTCTTTAATTAGATTAGCCTGGGGGTCTATGATCCAATTTGCAAAGAGAGTTTCAGTAATCGGAATGATATTGATGGTGTCCGGTTTAGGAGTTGGGATTGGACAAAATCTCACTCGACACGCAAGTGAGGCCCAATGGAGCCAAATCGCGAAGATATCAAAGAATAGTGATGCCATAGCGGGCACATCGGGAGAACAGCAAGATCGCTATGAATATCTCGAACTTTTTAACAAAGTTCTTCAGTTTGTCATGGCCAACTATGTAGACGAAGTGAAGATCAAAACTTTGGTAGAAGGTGCGATCAAGGGGATGCTAGAAACTCTCGATCCCCATTCAAATTTTTTAAATAAAGAACTCTATAAAGACATGCAAATCGATACGAGTGGGAAGTTCGGAGGGCTCGGGATCGAGATTGGGATGAAAGATAATATTTTAACGGTTTTGGCACCCATTGAAGACACTCCTGCTTGGAAATCTGGGCTCAAATCGATGGATCGAATCGTAAAGATTAATTCAGAAAGCACTAAAGGAATGAACCTTGTTGAGGCCGTTTCCAAAATGAGAGGAAAGCCAAGAACAGATGTCGTTCTTTCCATTTATCGAGAAGGATTTGATAAAATCAAAGACATCAAAATCACACGCGATATTATCAAGATTCAATCCGTAAAGAATGAAATTTTGGAGCCTCAATACGGATATGTTCGTTTGACCACTTTCAATGAGAACGCTGCCCAAGATGTTAAAAAAGCCATCGAAGCGATGAGCAAGAAAGGCAAGCTTCGAGGTTTAGTTTTTGATTTGAGAATGAATCCGGGCGGTTTGCTGGATCAAGCCGTTGAAGTGGCCTCATTATTTGTTGACGAAGGACCTATTGTTTCCACGATTGGGAGAAACCGAGACCAAAAGGATGTGAAGTTTGCACACAAGGGAATGGCGTATAAAGACTTTCCAGTTGCGGTATTAGTGAATTCGAGCACCGCTTCTGCAGCAGAAATCGTCGCCGGTGCTCTTCAAGATCACCATCGCGCGATTGTGATGGGGCAAGCCACCTTTGGAAAAGGCTCAGTTCAAACGGTGATTCCTTTGCCACCTGACATGGGACTTAAACTCACGATTGCTCGCTATTACACTCCCAGTGGCCGAAGTATTCAGGAAAAGGGTGTGCAGCCAGATATTTTATTAGAAGAGTTTGATCCAAAGCTCCTGGCTCAGGCCAAAATCAAAGGGGATCCGTTCCGTGAGAGAGATTTAAAAGGTCACATGGTCAATACAGATGATGACGGTGGCTCGAACGATTTCAAAAAAGAAGAATTAGATGCTCTCACCAAAGACAGTAAGGGTAAGAAAAAATCAGATCTCTTGGGAAGCTCAGATAAATCTGACAAATCTGATAAGTCTAAAGATGCGAAGGACGAAGATGAGATGGCTCCGCAGCGGATGAATCCCAAAGAGGATTTTCAAGTTCGACAGGCTCTTCTTACTTTGAAGTCCTTTGAAATCTACAAGAAGATTTCTGGTCCGGTTCCTCCCGTTCAATCCATTCAAAAGACGAGTGGTGTTCAAGAATCCCGGCAGGAGTAAAATAATAAATGGAGTTGAACACGCTGAATGACCTGCCTTTGTTTTCAAAATCGCGGGACACGACGTCGAGTACTCAACCTAGGCATTGGACGGTTACAGAACTCACTCAACAAATCAGAGGAGTCCTGGAACCGTCTTTTTCTCAGGTGTGGTTACAGGGTGAAGTGAGCAATTGTCGCCCCGCAACTTCGGGGCACGCTTATTTTTCACTCAAAGACCAGGGTGCGACTATTGGAGCAGCCGTTTTTGGTTGGGGCGCAAAACGGAGAGGTTTTGAACTCAAGGACGGCCTTCAAGTGGTGTGTCGAGGAAAGGTCTCGGTTTATGCTCCTCGAGGCAACTATCAGTTCATCGTAGATCACATTGAACCCGTGGGAGCAGGGGCTTTGCAACTGGCTTTTGAACAATTAAAGGCTAAGTTGTCTTCGGAAGGTCTTTTTGATCCTTCTCGAAAAAGACCTTTGCCTCGGTTTCCATTGAGAGTGGCAATGATCACCTCGCCTAGTGGAGCGGCTATTCAAGATATGTTGAATATTTTGAAACGGCGTGCACCTCAGATTCAAGTTCTTGTTGTCCCTGCAGTCGTGCAAGGAGATGAGGCTCCTGCTCAATTGATTCGAGGTTTAGAGATCGTAAACCGAAATCGGTTGGCAGATGTGATCGTACTCGCAAGAGGCGGGGGCAGTATTGAGGATCTGTGGTGTTTTAACCACGAGGGATTGGCTCGAGCAATCAGGGATTCAGCGTTGCCGGTTATTTCTGGAGTAGGACATGAAATAGATTTTACGATCGCAGATTTTGCAGCGGATTTGCGAGCGCCGACTCCTTCCGCGGCTGCCGAAATTTTAAGTGGCCCTTGGGTAGAGGCGTCTCCCCGTGTTCGAGAATTTTCCTATCGATTGAAGGACTCGATTTCAAGAAATTTGAATCAGCGCAAAACTCTTTTGTCTCACATCACTGCTCGTGTGATCAGCCCGAGAGATCGTTTGAGAGAGCAGGCACAAAGGACTGATGAACTCTTCCATCGCCTTCAGAAAAGCTTTGAGATGAGAATGCAAAAGAAGAGGGGAACATTGGAGCAATGGGCGGGCAAATTGGATGTGATGTCTCCTCTACGTATTTTACAGCGAGGATTCAGTTTAGTTCGTGATCCGAGTTTGAAAGGGAGTATCATAAAAAGTCACGGCCAAGTAAAGTCTGGACAAGAGCTGGAGATTGTCTTTTATGATGGGGAACATCGAGTTCGGGCTATTTAACAGGATATTCACCGAGATATTTAAAAAGAGTTTATTGCGAGTCTCACTCGTTGGGCTCTCTATTCTTTTTACTTCTTGCGCGACGGCAAGTATCCCTCCAAAACCTTTTAATCTTCGCGCTGAACTTTCATCTCCTGAAGTGCCCCCAGGGGGGGTGGTTCGGCTCACCGTTCACCTTCAAGAGACTCGTGGAGAGTTGAAGGGCGAGTTTGAAGGCATTTCAGTGCCCTTTTTCCCTGCTTCAGACCTCAATGATGGTGTTTATGAGGCGATCTTAGGGGTTCCTTATGAACGGAAATCAGGACCGGGAGTGGTTCGATTGGATCTCAGTGAGGAAGGGCAACAAAGTCATCTCGAGGTGCCTATTCAAATTCAGGAAGGAAATTATCCTTCTGAATCGCTCCACGTTGATAAAAGTCGTGTCAATCCCACTGGGAAAAAGACCTTAGCTCGAATTATTCGTGAGCAGAAGGAAGTTCAAGAAATTTACGGCAAGGTCACGTTAAAGAAATTCTGGAAAGGGCCTTTCGAGTTTCCGCTCAAGAGTCAGATCACTAGTCCCTTTGGGATTAAGCGAATCTACAATGGGCGTCTCCGCAATTATCATCCTGGGCTCGACCTTCGTGCGCCTCTGAATACTCCCATTCTTGCTCCGGCAGGGGGGAAAGTCGTGTTGGCAAAGAGTCTTTTTTATACTGGAAATACGGTGATGTTAGATCATGGGTATGGAATCATCACACTCTATGCTCATATGAATCGATTGAAGGTGCACCTTGGAGAAATCGTTAAGCCTCAGCAAATTCTCGGACTTTCAGGTAAAACAGGTCGGGTCAATGGCCCCCATCTGCATTGGCAGGCCGTCGTTCATCGAGTGAAAGTAAATCCTACGGGATTGAGTGAGGTGATCCGGTGAAGAGCAGGGGGGAATTCGGGTCATTTAGATCAGTGAATCAGAAGGTGTTGAGAGGGCTGAGTTTATTTTTTCTACTCTTTCCAGTTCTCTCCTTTGCCTCACGACTTGCAACAGTCGAGACGGAAATGCTTGAAATTACAGAAAGCTCCGAAAAAGACGCCAAGATCATTGGAAAATTAAAAAAAGGAGATAAAATCTTGGCAGGGAATCAACCTATCGGAGGCCTCTACAAGATCAAAACCGAGGATGGCCAGTTCGGTTGGGTTTCTGCGGAAGGTTTGACTTTGGAGCCTACGCCAGAAGCGAGCAAGTCTCCTGCGACTTCACCCTCACCGTCGCCTTCCCCATTACCAACGCCGACGCCATCATCGACTCCTTCTGTCGTGCCTTCCCCAGCAAGTTCTTCTAAAAAGTTAGAGCGTCGTTTTCAGCTGCGGGGATTTGGAACGGGTAGTTTCGTCAGCTTAAGTGGTGTCGTGGTGAACTACAATCGCTCCGACCTCGGGTTTAGTTATGGTGGAGAGTTTGCTTATTCTTTATCTTCACGATTTGCTCTCGTTTTGCGAGGAGAGGCCCAGTTTGTGAACTCCGCCTTCACGGATTCGCTCACTGCAAAAAATTATGCCGTGAATGTCTCAAGTTGGCCTGTTTATTTAGGGATCGAATATGCCCTCCTTCAAGGCTCGCAATGGTCTTTGTGGGGAGTTGGGATGGGCGGAATGGGTTTTCAAACGACGCTTGTTTCAACGAGTTTATCAGATGCTGCACCCAACACGGCAGGGGTTTCTACGATGCCTCTGTCCGGACTAGGAAAACTTGTTTTGAAATGGAAGGTATCAAAACCTTTCTCTCTTTTTGCTGAAGCAGGATATCGCTATCTCCAGAGCGGAGTCCTCGTGCCTTCGACCACATTGACGGGAGGTGCTATTTTGTACCCTGCTTTTGCTTTAAATCTAGGAGGGCCTTTCACTGGGCTGGGTTTCGGCTGGAGTTTTTGACAGGGCCTCAAATTTATATCCCACTCCACGAATGGTTTGAAAATACCTAGGTTTTTCTGAATCTTCTTCGAAAAGCTTTCTCAGCCGCCCCAAAAAATGATCGACCGTTCTGGTCTTAGGGAGCCAGGTAAATCCCCATACATCTTTTAAAAGGTCACTCCGAGAAACAATCTTCCCTTCCTGTTCGATAAGACTGCTTGCAAGATTAAACTCCAAGAGTGTGAGTACAACCCATCCCTTTGGACCTAAGATGCTCAATCTTGCTTGATCTCTTTTCCAGAGAGTTGGGGGAGGTTGATTTCCCTCTGGTTTTCTTCTGGCCAAAGCTCGAATTCTGGCTTGCAACTCTTCCCAAGAAAAAGGCTTGGCTAAATAGTCATCTGCTCCTCGATCGAGCCCCTTAACACGATCTTCGGTTTTTCCGGACGCTGTGAGAACTAAAACTCGAGCGGATGATTGATCTCTTCTGAGGTCTTCACAGAGATCGAGCCCCTCGCCATCGGGTAAGGTGCGATCCAGCAAAATAAACTCAGGATTGTGTTTTCGGTACAGTTGTTTGGCTTCTGTCAAATTGGATGCGTGGTAAGTCAAAATATTCATTTTCTTCATCGCCGCTTTCAAAGCCGTGGCGAGGTGAGGTTCGTCTTCTACGAGGAGTGCAGATTTAAACAGGTAGTTCATTCTCTAATCCTTTTGTTATTCCTTTTGGGGATCGGGCGACGGATCCTTCAATGGTAAAAATTGCTCCCAAACCAGGTCCTGGGCTATCTCCCCGTAGCTTTAAACCCATGGCTCGACTTGCAGTTTGAGCAAGAAAAAGACCGAGACCTGTTCCCGGAATTGGAAAAGGTGTGCTCACTTTAGCGCGGAAGAATCGATTGAAGATCTTCTTTGAATCAGAAGGATGAAAGCCCAAACCGAGGTCTCGTACTTCGATCTTCCATTTTGCATTCTTATGTTCAGTATATAAAGTGACTTGAGGCGGTCCTTTCGAAAATTTCTTAGCATTATTTAGTAAATTATCCACAATCAAGTTTAGATTTCGCAGCTCGAGGGAAGCTTCAAAGTCCAGCTTGTCCCCCACGAATGTCAAAGAGGCGTCAGGTCCCAGGATTTTTTTCCACCTCTCGACTGAAGAAGAGATCCAAGAGTCTAAATGGATCCTATTCATTTCTAAGCGAGGAGAATGGGCGTGCCAATGAGCCGCTTCAAGAAGTTTATCAACCTCTTCTTTGAGCCTTTTGAGCTCCTGTTCGTGAGTGTGCCATAGGTTTTGGACTTCGTGATCTGATAACCCACCACACCTAATTAAAGAGGAGCTGAGTTGAATCACGGCTATTGGAGTTTTGAGTTCATGACTGACGGCCGCTAGGAACTCTGATTGAAGTTGATTCTGTCTCATCTCTCTCAGAAGTTTGATAAAAAGCAAAATGGTAAGAATCAGCGCAGCAATAAATCCTAGGGTCCCTAGAATCATCTTGATCACAAGAGTTGTAGAGCCTTTAGCGACTTCTTCATTGAGAGAGAGGCCACGAGCGAGGAGAGAAAATTGATAATAGTCGCGAACCAGAACGACATTCCAGCCTGTTGCTAGGCTTCCCAGAATAATAGCTACAACGGCGAAAAGGAATATCCATAGAAATCGGCGCTTTTTAGTCATTCTATTCTGGTTATTTTGGCGCGGCCTGTATCTCGACAGTTGTGTCGTGGGGGCATCGCGTTCTTCCTTTCGCTCAAATGTGTTTACTATAAATCTGATCAAATTATAATCTTTAGAGTGACTGCTCAGATTTTTTTAATCCTATTTATGGTTGCTTTGACCGGCTGTGCAACGGGCCATCAAAGACCGTGCACTGAAGGCGGGCAGGCTCCCCGAGATAGTTTAGTGCCGTTTAAGGGGACTAAACGTTGTTTTCAGGTCAAGGATTCTTCAGGGAATGATGTGAATGAAGGGAAATACCTAGAGTGGTATCCCAATGAGAAAATTGCCATTATTGGAGAATATCACTTAGGTAAGAAGATTGGACGTTGGTTGGAGTATGATCCCCAAGGAAATAAAGTTTCAGATAAATTCTATGAAGATGGAAAAGAAATAGCTCGCCCGTAAGAAAGGTTAGAGTTTTAAGGGGAAAAAAAACTCCACTCTTCGAACCTCGAGTAAGTTTTCGAGACTCGAAGAGCGGAGGCCTAATGTTTTAGTGATCGCTCTGATCGCAACAAGCGCAACTGGATCCGCCGAGTTTAATTACTCCCGCGACGCCTACGAGGATAGGCCAAACAATACTGACAATGTGACTACTTAGAATCTCAAATGCTTCGAGAAGAAACGTGATCGCAAATAGGATCATGAGTACTGGAATCATTTTATGATGAGGGCATCCACATCTTTTACCATTCTTTTCCATGAGGGTCTCCTGTGAGTTGAGTTATAGAAATTTTAACAAAGATAATTGAATTTTCCAGGAATATGATGTGTTATATTGATTTATAATGACAGATGATGAAGAAGGTCTTAAACGCTCTATAGAGCTTCCACCGGATAGCAGTGATGATAAGCCAGATTTTGATGCCCCATTGGGTCCTCCGTCTATTCAATGGGAAATAAAAATGGAAAACACGACGGCCGGAACTTCCAGTGCAGATTCTCAAGCCATTAAAATGCTTCAAATCCTCGACAAAGGCCTCATTTTAGAGGTTCCAGAAAAAACCTGCGCTGCAGGGCATCATGTCGCTTTAAAAATAAAAGGAATTGGAATTCCCAATTTGGACCTTCAGTTTAATGCTACCGGAAAGGTGGAATCTGCGGAGCGGTTTCCGGACCACACCGATCAAATTCAAATCAAACTCATTCAGTATCCAGAAGGCGCATGGGATGCTTTACAGCGAGTGATTGCTGAACGTCAGGAGCAACTCGTCAAATTTTTGGCAGATGTGGGTGGGCGCTGATGAGTTTTGAGAGTTCATCGAGCGATCAATTTCGTGGTTTTATTCGAGACAAGAGTCTCTTGATTGTGGACACAAGCCCTCGCGTTTTAGATTATATGTCCTCTCTTTTTAGGTCGATGGGTGCTCTGGAAAAAAATATTTCTTTGGCTTCTGATTTTTTATCAGCAAAAAGGGAAACAGAAAGACAGAAGCCGCATGTGGTTATCTCTGACTACGATTTAGATTCAAAATGTGGTTTGGGTCTCATTCATGTTCAGAGAAAACAGTATGAGGCTAATACTAACAGCACTTTGTTCATCCTGATCACAGGGAACTCTTCTCAAATGGCAATTGCGAAAGCTGCTGAAGAAGAGGTTGATGCTTACGTATTGAAACCATTTACGGGTGGAATTCTTCGCGACACTATTCTAAAAGCAGCGGCTGCTAAAACGTCTCCTACTGAGTTTGAAAAGAAAATTGATCAAGGAAAAGCACTCCTTCATGAAGAGAAGTTGGACGAGGCTTACAAAACGTTCGATGATGCGAGGGCTCTGCATAATGCTCCAGCTCTGGCTTACTTCTATTTAGCTCAAGTCGAAATTGCCAGGAATCAACCGGATAAAGCACAGGAAAAGTACCTGCAAGGACTCCGTTGTAATCGAATTCATTATAAATGCATGACCGGCCTCGCAGAAGTTCTAACGGAGAGGAAACTCCATGCCGATGCCTATGCCGTTATTAAGAGACTTTCGCACTATTTTCCTCCAACTCCTCAGCGCCTGACGGCTATGCTAAAGTTGGCGATTCTCACTCATAATTATGAAGATGTGGAGCGATGCCATCGAATCTTTCTAACCCTCGAAGACAAGACGGATGAGCTCATCAAATACATCTGCGCTGCTTTGGTCATCTGTGGGAAGTACTACATTCAAAAAAATATCAAATCGAGGTCCCTTGATCTTTTTCAGAGAGCGGCCAAAATTGCAGGTTCGGGAACAAGGGTTCTTAGAGAAGTCCTCATGATTCTTTTGGATCTTAAATTAGACCAAGAAGCGCGGGACTTTCTCAAAATGTTTCCCGTAGCGGCTCGAAATTCAAATGACTACCTCACGGTAAGTTATCTGGTCGAAGATCGATTCTCTAAAGGGCCTGAAATGATCGTTAAGGGACAGGAACTCATCGATAGAGGAATCAATGATCCGACTATTTATCGAATTTTAGTTCAGCGGGCCCTAGAGGGTGGCTTGAAACCTGTCGCCGAGGAATACGTGCGAGTCGCTACCGAAAAATGGCCTGAAAAGGAAAAAGACTTTCAGACCCTGCTGGGCCAGTAGGGCTCTCGATGTTTTTGATGAGGGGAAAATATGAAAAACTCGATTCGAAACTGCTTGATTAGCCTTGTTTCTCTTTGCATATGCAGTGTGAGCTTTGCAGCTCCGTCTCAAAAAGACGGTTGTTTTGGAGTGCTGTCAAAAGGAACTCCAAAACTGATGAAATCACTTCAGGAATTAAAAGTTAATGCGAAACTTGCTTCCAGTGGAACGGGAAACTGTGAAAGCTTTTTGAGAGAGGTCTCCTGTTCTCACCGAACTCTGATGGCCAGTTATTTTCAAGATGCCATAGATAGAGTAAAGAGCAGCGCTGGCGCGAGTACTCCCATGTCTGAGGAAGATATAAAAAAGTTTAGTGAACGTGTTTTTGGTAGCGAGGGGAAGAGTCAGCTAGGGCAGGTCAATCGGACTTTAGGGATCCAGAAAGAATACAGCAAAAATGCCTATAAGGCCTCAACGGAAAAATTTCTACAAGACGATGCACACGACAAGGGAATTGCTTTTCTTGAAGAGTACACTTTAAATGATGGGCTTTATTGCAACAAAGAAGTAGCGCGAGATTACCTTTTACTTGACGGAAATAAGGGTTTACAGAAGAAATATTGTAAAAAAGTCAGTGAAGAATTCTTGAATAAATTGGCAGCGAACGAAAAAGGACTAAAAAAAACAAATACAAACTGCTCTCAGGAAGCGATTTCACTCGTCAATGGGTTTTCAGAACTGCCAACACGGGACGACTACTTGAAGTGCCGGAAGCACAAAGACAATGCGCTTTGTGATCAGATCGCTCTTCATGGACTCTGTAATAAAGGTATTTTGATGGATACGAAAAATGGGCAGTCGGTTTCGATTGGCAAAAGGACGCTTAAAGTGGGGAAACAGTTGGCAAACGGCCTGAATGGCCGAGTGAATTTTATGGAAGAGAATGCCAAGAAATCGAACTGGCTATTGAAGACCTTTGGAGACTTACAAACAGGTGGATTTAAAGATGGCAATGCCAGTACGAGTACACGCAAAGCGAATCACGAGTGGATGCAGTATAAATTTTTAGAACGCTATGGCTTTCCCCAAACAGAAACGCTGCGGATACGTGATTCTGAGGGTAAAAGCTATTTAATGAAAGAAAAGATTCAAGGGCAAACTCTAGAAGCTCTGTGCGAAGGGGACAGCCAGATATCTGAAGCGCAGTTATCTGCTCTTAAGGAAATTTCAAAATTGATGATGAAAAAAGGGATCCTTCCCGCAGACGCAGGTGACGTCAATTGGATGTGGAGTGAAGATAAAAAGAAATTTATATTCATTGATCCGGGATTTGATCACGCGACAACAGAGGAACTTTTAAAGAGTCATGGCAACGCGAAAGAGTTTTCAAAGGGGTATCAGGACAGGGTCAAAAGTACTCTACGTCTGTTATTGAGTACTTGTTTTCGTCATAATAAAATCTCTGACGATGAGACGAAGCTAGGTGAATATTTCGGTTTAGATACCGAATTCGCAGAAGAAGCGGCTCAGGCACTCCGGGATAAAGCTCAAGCAGCACTCGACACCTATCGAGAAATCGAAAAGACAGCTTGCTTAAAGGATCCTACGAATCAGTCAGAAACCTCAAGTCCAGACAACGCCGGCGGAGAAACCCACGAAGCGACTCCTGCAAAGTGAATTCGAAATCGCCCTTACTGCGATAGTAAGCCAAATAACTGAAGCGTAGCATTATAATGTTGAAATAGATACGTCGTCCACTATAGACACAGAGCTAAATTTACGTTATAATGTAAATAATTAGCATAATATTAGCATTATAAGGATAAGTATGGGAAAGCCTTCTTCTTGGAAAAATAAGACGTTAATGATTGAAGCTGAAGAAGAGCTGAGAATGATGGGTCAAAATCTACGTGTCGCAAGAGAGCGACGAAAGCTGACAGTAGCAGAATTAAGCAAACGCCTCGATGTAGACCGGAGAGTCATTGATAAACTCGAACGAGGTGATCCGACAGTTTCGTTTGGAGCTCTGATGCAGGTTTTGAGTTTTTTTGGAATAGTTAAAGGGATTTCGCAATTTCTTGCGCCGGAAAATGACATTGAAGAGACTATTTTAGAAGCACGAAAATTCCGGAAATCGCTCAAAGCAAAAAAAGGAAAGGTTTTTTCAAAGGATGAATTGGATTTCTAATGGCAAAAAAAGTCACCGTATTTAATTTTATCAATCATGAATTTGTTCCAGCAGGGCTGTTGAGCTTTGAGTCTTCCGGTAGGAATTCTTATTCTATATTCCAATACGGTAAGAAATACCTTCAAAGAGACGGAGCACTGAGCATTGACCCAGTTCACCTTCCATTGCAAGATAAAGAGTTTCAAACTCCTGATGGATTTCAAGTGTTCAATGGAATCCGAGATGCGGGTCCTGACAAATGGGGTCGATATTTACTCGATAAGAAATTTAAACATGCTTTAGACGAGATCGATTATATTTTGGCATCGAGTGCAGACAGAGTTGGAGCCTTGGCTTTTGGAGATCATCCCAATGATAGACCTAAAGTTCTGACCCCAGATGGATTTAAGGAGAGTAAAAAAGGTAAACGACTTGATCTCAAAGCAATGCTTACCGCTATAGATACGGCGATTAAAGGTGAGAACGAAGAAAAGTTAAAAGAATTTTTGGAATATGGACCTTCTCTTGGAGGAGCACGGCCCAAAGCTACCGTTGATTGGGACGGTAATCTCTACATCGCGAAATTTTCTGTATCCTTAGATCAAAGGAATGAGGCTCTGATCGAATACGCAACTATGAGTTTAGCAAAGAAGTGTGGGCTGGATGTTCCAAGAATTGAAAAAACTACAATTGAAATGGGTTCATCAAGTAAAAGAGATATTTTTCTTATCGAACGATTTGATCGAAAAAAAATAAAGCATGACGTATTTTATCCCGTTCCTTTTATTTCAGCCTTAACTGTCACAGGTATTTATGAGACTGACTATCAAAGATGGAGCTACAGATCCCTTTGTGAAGCCATTCTTAGATTTAGTTCTGATCCGATCCGAGACAGAAAAGAGCTTTTCAAAAGAGCGGTTTTTAATATTCTGGTTTTCAACAACGATGACCACTTGAGAAATCATGGATTTCTTTATGCAGGAAAAGACAATTGGGACTTATCTCCTCTCTATGATGTTGTGCCGTCGACGATTCATTCAGAAACCTATACTCTTTCCCTCGTTTTGGGAGATGAAGGGAAAAAGGCTTCAATTCGGAATGCAATGAGTGCTCTCCATTATTTTGGAGTATCCAAAGACGAAGCAAAATTTATGATCGAAGGAATGGCGGCAGTTGTCGCGAGTTGGGAAGAACATTTCAAAGAGTGTGGGGTGTCTAGAGCTGACATTGAAAAGATTCGAAATAGCTTTAGAGACAAGGACTCCGGCGCCGATATCGGATTCAAATCCGACTCCGACTCCGGAGTTTGACTCTAGTTTCTGCAGTGACTACATGTGAATCTGGCGTTTATCCACAGCCATAGCTGCTTCTTTGACCACTTCAGAAAGGGTTGGATGTGCATGGCAGGTGCGCGCAATGTCTTCGGCGCTTCCACCAAACTCAATGACAGAAGTTCCTTCCGCAATGAGGTCACTGGCCCAGGGACCGACGATGTGCATTCCGAGGAGTCGATCCGTTTTCTTATCGGATAGAATTTTGACAAGGCCTTCTGACTCATCCATGGCTTTGGCTCTACCGTTGGCAAGGAATGGAAAAGTCCCGATTTTATATTCAATGCCTTTAGCTTGAAGTTCTTCTTCGGAATATCCAACAGAGGCGACTTCAGGCCAGGTGTAGATGACATTGGGGATCGCTTCGTAGTTCACATGACCGGCTTGTTTGGCCATGATTTCGACTGCGGCAATTCCTTCTTCTTCAGCTTTGTGGGCGAGCATGGGGCCTGTGATGAGGTCTCCCACTGCATAGACTCCAGGTGATGTGGTTTGATAGTGAGAGTCGACTTCGACGCGTCCCGCTTTATCTCGGGTAATGCCCAGAGATTCCAAACCGAGTCCTTCTGAATAAGGACGACGGCCCGTAGCGACTAAGATTTTATCGCATTCGAGCTGGCCCTTTTGACCTGTGGCGATTTCTTCAGTTTGAACCACCATCCATTCGCCATTTTGCTTAGCTCCCAAACATTTAGTGGCGAGTTTGAACTCCATGCCTTGCTTCAATAGGGACTTGTAGAGTTCATTGCCGATTTGTTTGTCGATGACCGAGCAAATGCGATCTTGAAATTCGATGACGGTGACTTTTGCGCCCAAGCGTTGCCAAACGGAGCCCATCTCTAAGCCAATGACTCCGCCGCCAATGACGACGAGGTGTTTAGGGACTTCAGTGAGTTCGAGAACTTCGGTTGAACTCAAAATGGTCGTTCCGTTAAAGGGCATGAAGGGGAGCGCGGTGGGTTCACTTCCTGTGGCGAGAAGGATTTTGGAGGCAGTCAGAGTTCTCTTTCGGCCTTCACCTTCTACTTCAACTGTGTAGATTTCTCCTTGTTTGGAGATCAGTTTGCCAGTGCCTGTGATTCCTTCAACCTTATGCTTTTTGAACAGTCCTGCAACTCCATTGACGAGCTGACGGACGACGGCCTCTTTGCGTTTCATCATTTGGGCTAAGTCGAGTTGGACTGTCCCCACCATGACACCATGCTTTTGAAGCTTTGTTTTTGCATGAAGGAATTGTTCACTCGAATCCAACAAGGCTTTGGAGGGAATGCATCCGACGTTGAGGCAAGTGCCTCCAAAGGTTTTGCGTTTTTCAACACAGGCCGTCTTTAGACCGAGTTGCGCGGCACGAATGGCTGCAACATAACCCGCAGGTCCACCACCGATGACAATGAGATCAAAATTTTCGGATGCCATGATTAAAACTCCAATCCTAGCTTTTCAGGATGTTCTAAGAAGTCTTTGAGAGTGACCAAGAAAGTAACCGCTCCCTTGCCATCGATAATTCGGTGATCATAAGAGAGAGCCAAGTACATCATGGGTCGAATCTCCACTTTGCCGTTGACGGCCATGGGGCGTTCTTGAATTTTATGCATTCCTAGAATTCCACTTTGAGGAGGATTCAAAATAGGTGTGGATAAGAGAGATCCATAGACACCGCCATTTGAAATCGTAAAAGTCCCGCCCGACATGTCAGCGATAGAGAGTTTTCCATCGCGAGCTTTGACGGCGAGTTCCCCAATTTTTTTCTCGATTTCAACAAAGCCCATTCCTCCCGCATTGCGAACCACGGGCACTACGAGGCCGCGATCCGTTCCGACAGCGATTCCGATGTCATAATAGTCGTGATAAATCACATCTCTGCCATCGATAGAAGCGTTGACTTCAGGAATGGTCTTGAGGGCTTCAATCGACGCCCGTGTGAAAAAAGACATGAAGCTGAGAGGAACTCCATGCTTGGCTTTGAACGCATCTTTACTTTGATTGCGCAAGGTCATCACGGGGCCCATATCCGCTTCATTAAAGGTGGTGAGAATCGCTGCCGTGTGCTGAGCCTGAACCAATCGTTCGGCAATGCGAGCTCTGAGATTAGACATGGGAACGCGTCGATCGCCTTCACGGGTTGTAACAGGAGAGGGTGCAGCCACGGAAACGCTCGGAGCAGCGACGGTAGAAGGTCGAGATTGCAAGTCCCCTTTGGTGATCCGACCGTCTTTACCAGTGCCTGTGATTTGCCGTACATCCACACCTGATTCTGCGACTGCTTTGCGAGCGGCAGGACCCATCTGAGGTTTCTCGGCTTGAGACGGCTTGGCTGTAGCAGCAGGGGAAGTCGGAGTTTTAGGCGATGCGGCGGTCTCTTGGGTTCCTTTCACTGCATCATCAATGATCGCAATCGTTTCACCGACAGGAACTCTCTCTCCTTCTTGTTTCAGGATCGTGAGAGCACCCGACGCTTCGGCTACGATTTCGACCGTGGCTTTATCAGATTCAACTTCAAGAATGAGATCTCCTGATTTGACCTGTTGTCCATTTTTCTTGATCCATTTGAGAAGACCCACTTCAGTAATGGATTCGCCTACGCTGGGAGCTTTTACATCGTGTTTCATGAGAGTGCCTTTTTGATAAGATTTTCTTGTTCGATTTCGTGGATTTTATGAGAACCGACTGCGGGTGCTGCACCGATTTCCCGTCCGATAAACTGTAGAGGTCTGTTGTCCACCTTTTCTTGAAAGCAGTCGTAGCCTCCTGCCCAAGTGTTGAAAACAAAACTCCATGCTCCCATATTTCGAGGTTCTTCTTGAACCCAAAAAATAGGAACGTTCTTTTTATAACGATTCAAAATTTGAGCAAGCTTGGCTGCAGGCCAAGGATAAATTTGCTCAAGCCTGAGGATCGCCACATCAGTGATCTTTTTTGTGATTCTTTCATGCATGAGGTCATAATAAACTTTTCCGGAGCAAATCAGGATCCGTTTAATCTTTTCGACTTCGCTGGGGGAGGTGAATTGAGGGTCGTCTAAAACCTCCTCAAAACTTCCTTGTGTAAAGTCTTCTACTGAGGATACGGCAGCAGGATGACGCAATAGACTCTTGGGAGACATGACCACTAAGGGTTTTCGGAATTCGCGTTTCACCTGCCTGCGAAGGGCATGAAAGAGCTGTGCCGGAGTCGAAAGGTTGCAAACAATCATGTTGTTTTTGCCACAGAGTTGCAGGAATCTTTCGAGTCTTGCGCTGGAGTGTTCAGGGCCTTGGCCTTCAAAACCGTGAGGAAGCAGAAGCGTGATGCCGCTCATCCTTTGCCATTTGGATTCGGATGAGGCGATGAATTGATCAATAATGACTTGTGCTCCGTTTGCGAAGTCTCCGAATTGAGCTTCCCAAATCACGAGTGTTTTTGGATCTGCAATCGAATATCCATATTCAAATCCCAGCACCCCTGCCTCGGAGAGATGACTGTTGTAGACCTCAAAAAGAGCCTGATCTTCACCCAAATGATTCAGCGGGATGTATTTTTCTCCCGTTTCAAAATCATTGAGGACAGAATGACGGTGAGTGAAAGTGCCTCGTTGTGCATCTTGTCCAGAGAGTCTAACGGGATGGCCTTCCATCAACAAGCTGGCGTAAGCAAGGATCTCTCCATTCCCCCAGTCGATGCCAGTCCCTTCTTTGACCGCTTTTTGTCTTGAGTCAAAAAAGCGTGTCAGTTTTGAATGGAGATGCAGACTGCTAGGAACTTGATTCAGGCGTTCTGATAGTTCAAGAAGAGTCTTTTTTCCGATTGCCGTTTTTACGGGCTGAAAAAAATCTTCTTCTTTAGGGCGTCTTAGACTTTTCCAAACTCCTTCAAAAACTGAAACAATGGGAGCCGGTGCCTCTGCTTTTGTTTTGGCTTGTGCTGAAGTGAGATGTTCATTGATCTCGTCAACGATCGCACCTGCGTCTGCAGGCTGAATGACTTTTGCTTCAATCAGTTGGTTTGCATAGATTTCGCGCGTTGAAGGGTGGCTCTTGATTTTCTTATAGAGGAGGGGTTGTGTAAAAGACGGTTCGTCCCCTTCATTGTGCCCGTATTTTCGATAGCAAATCAAATCTATAAAAACATCTTTGTTAAACTTCTGCCGGTATTCAACACACAGTCTCGCCACGTACCAGAGGGCTTCAGGGTTATCTCCGTTGACGTGGAAAATGGGCACTTCCAGCATTTTTGCAAGATCGGTTGAATATGTTGTTGAACGGCTCTCATCAGGCGACGTTGTAAACCCCACTTGATTGTTGATGACAATATGGAGGGTTCCTCCCGTGGTGTAACCTGGTAGTTGAGAAAGGTTCAGGGTTTCGAAGCAGACCCCTTGGCCTGAAAACGCCGCATCTCCGTGAATCGCAATAGGAATGACTTTTTTTCGGTCAAAGTCTTTCTTCATGGTTTGTTTAGCTCGGCTGACCCCTTCAATGACCGGATTGATAAATTCTAAGTGACTGGGGTTGGATGCTAACGACAAGTGAACACTTTTCCCTTTGCGGGTTGTGACATCGGCGGAGTAGCCTTTGTGATATTTAACATCCCCTTCACCCATTGAAACGTCTGTTTTGTAGGTTCCTTCGAATTCAGTAAAAATATGTTCCGGAGGTTTTCCAAAAATATGGGTGAGGACATTGAGACGACCTCGGTGAGCCATCCCTAAAACAAATTCTTCAGCACCCAATTCTGCACCACACTCGATCATGCATTCGAGAGTAGGAATGACGGATTCGGCACCTTCGACGGAGAACCGTTTTTGAGCAACGTATCGAGTGTGTAAGAATCTTTCAAAAGTCTCGCTCTTGCTCAGACTCTTGAGAATCATCAAGCGCGTCTCCGAATCGAGTGAGGCTCGATTTTGAGAAGATTCCATTTTTTCCTGAAGCCATTTGCGCTCTTCAGTATTTTGAATGTGAGTGTACTCAACCCCAATGGAGCCGGAGTAAGTTTCTTTCAATCGTTTCAAGATTTCACTGAGAGAGGAAGGTCCCAATCCGATGAGACGTCCCGCCGTAAAGGTTCGAGAAAGATCATTGGAACTCAAACCAAAGCGCGAAAGTTCGAGCATGGGATGAGAAGAGGGTTGAGGAGTGAGTGGGTCGATGTTCGCAAGAAGGCGACCCAATTCCCGATAAGCGGTGATGAGTTCTGCTACTTTCGCTTCTGCGCTAAAATCGACAGAGGTTGTTGGAGAGGATTGAGGAACGGGCATCACTGATCCAGCAGTGGTCGGTCTTGCAGACGACTCGGTTTCCTCACCCAGTTCTAATCCTTCAAAAAAGTAACGCCAAGAAACGTCTACCGATTCGGCATTTTCAAGGTAACGTCTCCACAGTTCCTCAATATAATCCGCGTTGCTACTCTTTAAATAACTCAATTTTTCCGACAAACGACTTCTCCTTACTGAAGGAATACTTTAGTGAAACTTTAACATTAATCGTCAAAAACTCAAACCGTGCAAAAATGACCTAGTTTTACTCCGGATTCTCCGTGACATAGGGGGCAACTTTGAGAAGGATTCCTCGAACTCCTTCTCGCACAGAGCCCTTTTGTGCAAATTGAACAGGGAGATTTTCTTTGGCGTGGATTTTTCTCACCAGTCCTAGCGCAATGAATTCATGAGAATCCCCAAATACACTGGTGACTTTCCCAATTTCAGCCGGAGGGGTGGCTTCATTCAAGAGAGTGTCTCCAGCCTCTGGATGTTGACCTTGGCCTTTGATCTGAACCAAGCGAAAGGCGGGAGAGCCTAGTGAAATTATTTTTTCGATGACTTCTTGACCTGGATAGCATCCTTTGTTTTGAGCGATCGCTTCGAGTAGACCCATTTCGAGGGGATTCGAATCTGGAGTGATTTCGACGTCGATTCTAGGGCGAAGCGCTTGAATTCGATTTTTTTCTACGTCGTCAAAAGGGATTTCTGTCGCACCATGGATTTGGACGAGGTGGTGGTCAATCCACTGGGTCAATGCTGCACGGGGTGCCCACACTGAAATCCAGTTGCGGCCATAATCTTGGTTTCCATGGTGACAGAATCGCATGAGATTGTCGTCGAGGGCGGTTTCTCCTGATTTTAATGGAGGAAGGCCCAGCGTTTCTTCATCTTTTGCGTCTAAAAATAGCCATGCGCAACTTAAATCTGTCTTTTCAATGGGGTCAGATAACGTGATTTTTTCGCCAAAAGTATATTGGTCGATCACCGTAAGCAGAGCGGATTTCCATTGTCCCGAAGCTCCCGAGTCGAATTCGAAACCGTATTCGAGCGGTGCGCTATTCCAAAGTGTGAAAAAAGCCCTTATTTTGCCCAGGGGCGTGAGAAAACAAGCGGGAACCCCTTTTCCGGGGGCCAAGGCTTTGACTTGCGCGGTTGTCAAGCGGTGCAGAAAGTCTTTAGCGTCCGGCCCATAGAGGGTGATCCAGCTCCATTGAAGAGGGGGGGCTGCCGTGTATAACTTCAGATAATTGACCATGTTCGGGGTTTCCCATATTTATTTGTTTTGTGCTATAGCTCTTCGTCACTCATGGTGAAGAAAACGCAGTTTATTAAAGATTTGAAAGACAAAGACACAATCGATTCTCCTTTTTTGATTAAGTTCAGCGCTTCGGCGATTGGGAAGAACGGCAAACCCTATATGAATCTGATCTTTATGGATAAGTCAGGTGAATTAGAGGGAAGAATTTGGGAAGACGTCACCACTTATGTGGGGCAGGCTGTCCGAGATGCTCTTGTGAGAGTGGAAGGCCGTTGTCAGACTTATCAAGGTCGGCGTCAAGTGGTGGTTCAGAGACTTCAGTTTCTTCGCGAAGATGAAGTCGACTTGAAGGATTTTATTCTTGAAAGTGAATTGGATGCAGATTCTCTTTACGCTCAATTGTTGACTTATGTCGATTCGATGCAAGACCCCTATTATAAAGCACTCGCCGAAGTGATTTTAAAAGAAGATCCTGAAATCATGGATCGTTTTAAACGGGCTCCGGCTGCTAAGACGATGCATCATGCTTACCGTACGGGTTTACTCGAGCACGTGGTGTCTATTACGGGCATTTTAGATGCTCTCTCCAAACATTATAGTAAGGTCCTGGATCGGGATCTTCTCTTTTTGGGTGGGTTTTTTCATGACATCGGAAAAATTTGGGAGCTGAGTTACGAGCGCGTGACGGATTATACGTTAGAGGGAAAGCTGATTGGTCACCTCGTGATGGGAGTGGAACTCGTTGATCGTAAAATTCGAGAACTTGAGTCTCACACAAATCCAGAAAGAATTCCCGGCGGAAAATTTCCAGAAGAAAAGAAGCTTTTGGTGAAGCATCTCATTTTAGCTCATCATGGAAAGTTAGAGTATGGCTCGCCCAAGGAGCCCCATTGCCTAGAAGCTCTCATTGTCCACATGATTGATGACTTAGATTCTAAGGTAAATGGAATTGCTCGATTCATTGCCGCTGATTTGACTCCCGGTCGATGGACAGCTCTCAATCGAAATTTCGAACGATTCTTTTATAAACCAGATTGGGCCATAAAAGAGCAGTAAGAATCTTTGACAGATCTTGCTCGCCGGATAGATCTCACAGATCAGTCTTGTAATCAGGAGAGGCGAAAAACTCGTTTCGCGTTTTCTGTGGTGGCGCGCGCGATGACTTCAAAAGGAAGATTTTTCACTTCAGCCAATTTTTGAGCATTGATCTTGACCATTTTCGGCTCACACTTTTTGCCTCTCATGGGAATGGGTGCGAGAAAAGGAGAGTCCGTTTCGATCAGGATTCGTTCCAGGGGAAACTGCTGCGCGGCTTCTCGTATTTCGTCAGCTTTTTTAAAAGTTAAGATCCCAGAAAATGAGATAAAGAATCCCAAATCCAAACAGGCCTTCCCGAATTCGAGACTGCCGCTGAAACAGTGAATCACGCCAGGGATTGCTTCATTTCCTTTTCGAGACGTTTTCGAGATTTGAGCGGTGTAGTTTTTTAAGGCAGAGAGCAGATCCGCTTCGCCTTCTCGGCTATGAATGACGATGGGAAGGTTGAGTTTTAAAGCAAGAGCGAGCTGCTGTTCCAGACGAGCGAGCTGAATAGGTCGTGGAGAGTGGTCGTAATGATAGTCCAATCCGATTTCACCAATGGCGCGACATTTGGGGTGTTTTGCAAATTCTTCAACAAGGACTAAATCACTGTCTGAAATCGCGGCGACATCGTGGGGGTGGATTCCGACGGTGTGATAAACGTTCGAAAACTGTTCTGAGAGTTTTTGAATTTCAGGCAGTGACGGAAGGTCCGTTCCAATCGTAATGAGAGTGGAGACGCCTTCATCGAGAGCTTCTTGAACAATCTCAGCCTGGTTCTTAGGCGAATAATCGTAATTGAGGTGGCAATGACTATCGATCAGCTCTGCAAGGGCTTGTGAATCGGTTGATTTTGAATGTTCCATATTTTATTTTTTTAAGAAATGGTCGATGATTTTGTACCAAACAGCCGCTGGAAGAGCGCCTTCAAGTTTGTGTCCGTTGATGAAGAAAGTGGGAGTGGATTTTACGCCGAGACGTTTGGCCTCTTCAATATCATGAATGAGCGCAGCAGAGGTTTCGGGTGAGTCCAGGCACGATTGAATTTGATTTGCCGGGATATCCGTTGCCTTGAGGAGTTCGAGAGTACGTCCCGGAAGTAGGGAGGATTGCTCTTGAAAAAGTATTTTGTAAGCTTCCACAAATTTGCCTTCTCTTTGAGCACAGAGAGCAACTCGAGCTGCTTCGCAAGCGACAGGGTGAGGGGTGAATTGCATTTCAGGGTTGCAGGCTTGATCCAGTGGGAAATTTCGAAACTCCACACGAATGGCCTCAGGATATCGATTGACAACGGAGTGTAAAGTAAACGCTGCAATTCGACAGTATGGACATTGAAAGTCGCTGTATTCGACAATGGTAATGGGAGCCCTGCGAGGCCCAAAAGAGGGCGCGGTTTGTGAGAGAGGAACGGAGGTCGGAGGCTGACTCAAAACTGAATTTACTAAATTGTCGACTACCTCTTGGGACAAGAGACTGACGCTCAATGACTTTAAGCTCATGATGGAGACGACGACAGAACAGAAGGTCAAGAGGCCTAGATGGATGAGTTTTTTTTGATCAATATTTTTAAATGGATTTCCGGGATGGAGAGAAAGTGTCAGTCCCAGGAAAGTAATCGATAGAACATCCACTCCTAGGCAGACGAGACAATACGTCTTCAGTTGAAAAATCATGATAAAAAGATAGGAGAGGGAGAGCAGCGTTCCAATCGAGCTGAGCACCAGCAAAACGCGAAGGCACTCTCGCTTCCATATTGAATTGTAAACTCCGAGGCTGATCAGAAAAAGTGCTAGAAAGAGTCCTGCCGAAAAGCTAGAAATCGGAATGCCTGAAACAAGTTCTGCATAAGAACTTGCAGCCACTCCATCGCAATTGATTTTTTCTCCAATGTTACAAAAAGATTGAAATCCTGCGGTTCCACTTCTGACTTCATAAAAGTGTTGAGTCAGCCAAGCCGAGACGCCTACGCCTGCGAGTGCGATGAGATTGAGGAGGATGGAGATGGTGGAATTTTTAGAGAATTTCATGGATTTTTCAGCCTCCAAAGCTGCCCGCACGGTAAATTAAGTACTCTGCAAAAGCGAGCAGAATCAATCCACTGGCGGTTTTGACAGTCTTCATCCATTGGCCCGAACGAGGCATGATCTGGAGCGCTCCCGCAAAAATTGCAAGTAAAAGTAAGAGTGTTCCTAATCCTAATGAAAAGGAAAACATCAAAACAAACCCCAAACCGACCGACTTTGTTTTTGCGATATAAGCCAAAATAGACGTCAATACAGGTGTGGTGCAAGGCGCTGCAATAAATCCCGAAGAAGCGCCTAGAAAGAAGCTACTCACAAAAGTGATCTCTTTTTGAATAATAGCGCGTGAGGGCGATAATCCGTTGTCCTTAGGTCGAAACTTCCTTTTTATTCGTTCCCAGAGGACTAAGGGGTCAAAATAAAGAACGTCTAAAAGAACAAGACTCGCTAAGGTCATGATGACCCCTAAGGTGAGATATCCCCCTGAGTTATTTGTAAACGAGCCAAATACTTGTCCTGATATTCCTGCCAAGACTCCTAAAAAAGAGTAGATGAGGGTCATTCCTCCGACATAAGCAAGGCCTTTCAAAAACACATCTCGCCAGGAACGCTTTGTAGCTCCGATTCCCCCGACCACGCTAATGGTGATCGGAATCATAGGATAGACACAGGGAGTCAGACTCGACAGGACGCCCCCTAGGTAAGCGATTGCGATGGCGGCCAAGGCGTCAAATCCACCCAAGTCGCCTTGCGAGGAAGTGAGAAACTGTGAAAGAAACTCTGTGATTGAGTGCATTTTAGATAATGATACTCCTTTTACTAAATTACCATGGGACGAATGCCTTTTGGAGAGTAAAGAGAAGGGATGAGCGATAGGAAATTCTGGCAAGGAAAAGGGCGGATAAGGAGTGTGGAGTTTTTAGGGATCGGATTGGCTCTGACCCTTTTATTAGCCTGTTCAGCCTGTTTCAGTTGGAACGTTCAAAATCAGGGGCTTTTGAGAGTTCAGCTCTCCGCTGAACCTGTTTCATTGGATCCTTCACTCGCAGAAGATGGTGTATCTCTTCAAGTACTCAATCAAGTGATGGAGGGACTTGTCGGAAATGACAGCGACGGAAAGCTCGAAAACCGATTAGCCAGTGAAGTGGAGACCTTAAAAAACGGCCTTGAAATTCGCTTTACGTTACGAAAAGGGGCCCTCTGGTCTGATGGCAAGCCGGTCGAAGTCCAAGACTTCGTCCTCGCCTTTCAAAGAGCCTTAAGTCCAACCACGTTGGGCAAATTAGCGCCTTTGTTTTATCCAATCCGGGGTGCGCGTGCCTATCATGAAGGGAAAACCGCAGAGTTGGGGGTCTTCGAAAAAGCTGGCAAACTTGTGATTCAATTGGAGCATCCCGCTCCTTATTTGATTCAAGCACTAACTCTCTCCATTGCTTTTCCGGTCCGTGCCGATATTTTAAATCAGAATGGCGGAAAATGGCCCGAGACAGCACCTGTGACCGGGCCGTTTCGAGTTTTGACTCATTTGGTGGATGAAAAGATTGTCCTAGAGAGAAATCCTCGCTATTGGGGAGAAAAAGCAAAGTTGGATCAGATTGAGTTTTTGATTGTTGCGGATGAAACGACTGCAATCCGGCTTTTTGATCAAGGTAAGTTGGACCTTTTGACACGAGTTTCCTCTCTCGATTTTGCGCGTTTAAAAAAAGCAGGGCGAATTCACACGACTCCTTTTTTAGCGACCTACTACCTCTCCTTTGATTGTCGTAAGCCTCCATTTCAGAATCGTGATTGGAGGCGGGCCGTAGCGGGTGCGATTCGTCGTGAAGAGATCGCTCAAGTCCTTGAGGCAGGCGAAATGGCAGCCTCTAGCTGGATACCCCGTGGACTGGAGGGATTTGAGCCCTTTCAAAATCCTCGCCCTCTCTTTGCAGACTCCATTCAAAAAGTGATTTCTGAAGTTCGCGGTGCGAACCCATCGCGTGTGATCCAGGCCGGATTTGATGCAAGTTCTCGAAATTCGAGAGTGATGGAAAAAATTGAACAAGACCTTTTTCGAGAACTGGGAGTTCATCTTTCTCTCTCTCCTCTGGATTGGCGTGCTTATGTGAAGTCATTAGCGGTCGATCCTCCTCAGATCTTTCGTTTTGGAAGGATGGCCCCGTTTTCTGATCCCATTGTTCATTTGAAGGGACTCACTTCAAGTGATTTAAATAATTATTCGGGCTGTCATGTGGACCGTTACGATCATCTCGTTGAAGAGATTGAACGCATGGTTCCTGGATCGCGTCGAGAGAAGAAAATTCTACAAGCTCAGAAAATCATTGTAGAAGAGGAAGCCGTGGTCGTGCCTATCTATCATTATGTGCAAAATACCGCGTTTTCCACCCGTGTTGATGGCTTGCAGGTGAGTCCTCAGGGGTTGATTCTCCTTTCACAAATATTCTTACGAGGCCATTCAAAATGATTTTAGAGAGTGCATTATTATCTCAAGTTCCAGGATTGCTGCATGGATTTGGGTCTCAAGACGAGCCCGTTCCAAAGTTTTTGTGGAGTGCGTGGAGCACTGCTCGTCCTTTGGGGCGTCAAGTTCACGGAAGCGATGTCGCTCGTGTGAAGTACCCTCTTCAGGCGTGTGGTTCCGTGGATGCGTACATCACTCAAGTATCAAACTTGCCCATTGGAGTAGCGACCGCTGACTGTGTTCCCATTCTCATGACTCATCGGTCAGGAGCAGCAATTGCAGCGGTACATGCGGGTTGGAAGGGGACACGCGCAAGGATTCTACAGCGAGTGTTTCAATCCGTACGAGAGTCTTTTGGGCCTCATCTGAGAAATCCAATAGATTGGGTGGCCGCTGTTGGGCCCGCCATTGGGCCTTGCTGTTATCAGGTCAGTGAGGAACTTGCTTTGGATTTTGCCAAAGAGTTCAAGCCGATGGGGATTGAAAATATTTTACCGGCTCATCGCATGTTGGATTTGCAAGCCATCAATGCGAGGGAACTCCATCAGATGGGTTTTTCCGAAGTAGAAGTCATTCGGGTTTGCACACGATGTTCAAAAGCGCCCATCTTGAACAGCTATCGCAGATTTCACGAGTCACCCGAAACATCCTCTCTGGATCGAGGACGTCAGTGGTCAATCGTGATGAGAGCTGAGTGACTATTTTCGCACGAGAGTGCTTATGGGCAATCGCCTAAAAGGGAATTGGCGAGGTCGGAGTCATATTCTGATTCTGAACCTAATTCTAAATCGGAGTCAGATACGAATTCAGAGTCGGAGCCTAGGTCAAGTCTTGGTCTCTTTAGCTCAGAAGAAGAACTCAGTTCATATGGATCTGCGGATCGTGGACGCTTGCGGCTCTCTTTGTGGCCTTCTTCTAAAATTTCGACCGAAGAGTCGATCCTTGGTTCTGGTTGGGGATCTAAGGTAGCGCTTTCGAGGTCTTGTATCCGTTTGATCTCATTTTCTGCCGATTTCAGAAATGAATCCTCTTCTTCCTGCTGTTTTTTTAAGATCTCAGCAAATGTTTTTAGTGATTCGTCAAACTTCTGTTTTTTTATCTTCGCTTTTTCAAGGTCAGTGCTCCACCACTCAGGCTGGGGTACTGACTCGGCTGGTGCAGCTCTTTCGCAAGCGCTTGCGATTTTTTGTTCGCGTGTGCGATTGTGTTTTTCTATTTCTTTCTGTGAATCTAGTTTTTGTTTACATTCCAATACTATTTCGCACAAAATCCTGTCTTTTTTCTTCTTTTCTTCAGCCTCTTGCGCAGTACCAAGCTTGGCAAGAAATAGAGGGGTAAACTGCGTTGTGCAGGGACATAAAAAAGCTGGGTGAGCCGTAGGATACCAAATCAGCTTGTCGAGATGTTGAGAATCATAGTCCAATAAAAGAATTTTTTGTGTTGAGTTATTCACGCTAAATCTGGAATATAATTTTCCATTTAAAGTGATATCGATTAAGAGATATGAGGGTGTAGATGCTTTTCTGTCTTTAAATATCGGAGTTACTCGGGTGTGCCAGATGTCATTAGCAAAGGCAAGGGTTGATCCAATAGAAATTGAGACGAATATCAAGAGAAGGCGGGTGAAACACATTTTAAATCACTTTCTTAGTAAGAGACTATTCATACTGGAATTGTAATGGAAAATCAACTTGTTTAATGGGGTATGTGCCTCCACTCGAAGGAGAGTTTACACTCTGAAGAGTGATTTTGTTCTTTTCTGTCCTATTTTTAGTCTGCGCGGCTTCTAAAATAATTTTTTACAGAAAATTCAGATTGTTCTAAAAAAATATTCTTGAACGCGGATAAATTATTTCTTTCATAGAATAAAAGAATCGCTTTTTTATATTCTGTTTCATCTACGCTTCTAAAAGACATCGGAAAAGATCCATTTGATAAAAGCAACGCATTTCCAACGATACGGCTGCACCGTTTATTCCCGTCTTCAAAGGGTTGGATATAGCTAATCAACAGGATGGTCAACAATGCACGCGAAAAACAGTTTGTTTTAGAATTGATCAGCACGCAAGACTTCTCAAGAGCTTCTCGAATCTGAAATTGATTGTCTAAGGGTAGGTACCGAGTTCCAGTGATGCCAACCAGTGTCTTTCTTAAGTTTCGTGAAACTCCTAAGTCCTGTACAAGGATAGAATGGATTTTTTCAATATAAGCAATCGAGAGAGAAAGGTCTCCCAGAGGGGTGTCTCGGAGAAACTCTAGTGCAGCCTTATGATTGAGGATCATTCGTGCTTCCTCAGCTTTCTTTCCCTTGGCCTGGATTCCTTCCTTTAAAAGAGTTTCCGTTTCCAGAAGTGAATACGTATTTCCTTCGATAGCAGAAGACTTCCAGCTCAATTCAATAGTCACACGTTCAAATTCTTTTTTAATTAATGTTGGACTCAAGTCGGATTTTTGTTCACGAAATTCCCGATCCAAAGATTCAAGATGTTCGAGTTCACCTTGAGAAAAGATAGGAATATCGTTCAACTGTTCCAGTAAATCAAAGTTGAAGCGTTCTCGGGCGAATCTCTTCTCCGGAGGCCGTTCAAAATAGGAGTCTGTATCCATGGGGCTGAGGAATGTTCCCAAAGTAGATAGCTTGTAATGGATTGCTCTTCCTTGTCCCATTCTTACTATAAAACCTGCATCCAAGAGAGGTTTTAGGGATCGAGTCAGAGTCATCTGAGAAAGGGTTTTTGCGTTGGCTTGGTTCAGCAAGTCAAGAAGGGCAGCCGTCGATAGATCACTGGTTTGACTCAGGAGATTCAGGATTTGCGATTGGCGAAGCGTAGGGGTAAAGGACTTTTGCGCGCGCATGGGCGCAATCTCATCACAAGAGCCTCTGAATCGCAACATTTTGATGCGATTCTATGACCTAAATGATGCGATTCAGGCTTCAATCCCCAAATAGGATCTTGAACCGGGCCGAGGCCCGGAGATCTTCGACGCTTAAGGAAAGTCGATCTAAGAGGGGGCTTCCATTTTTTTGGAGTCGTCTGCAACTGATATTAAACGTAATAAGTTTAATATTCCTTCCTCATGCCTTCTTCCGTGCCGTCTCCTGGTATCGCCTCGAGACTGTCTTGGCCCATCTTCTCGCCGGTTCCCTGAGTGATTTTTCTTGATTTAATATTACCAGAGTAATATAGTCGCCTTCGCCCGGTTGACGCCTAGATTTTTTGGTAAGGAGGTTTTTGTGATGAATACGACTTATTTGAAAGACAGTTTAAAAGGTTTTGTGCTGCTTACAGTTGTTGTAGGAGCGGTTGCTTGTGGGGAGGGGTCGAATGGAAATCAGCCGGGAAATTCCTTCACAGCATATGACCTTGCCCTTGGCTTAGAAAATCAGGGTTCCACTTGTTATGCAAACGCAGCTTTGACACTTTTATCAAAGCATCCGGGAACCCAGGCTTGCGTGGCAAGACACGGTGGAGCAGCGGTGAGAGCGGCCTTTCATCGATTGATGCGTCCCTTGCAGACTAATTATGCTTTGATCGCAGACTCAAATCGCTTCACTCCCTCCAGAGATTTTTACCGACAAGAAATCAGAACTCTTTTTGGTGCTTTTGGACTTCAAGCTCGCATGGGGCACGGGCAAGCAGACTCTACTGAGTTTTTGTCCGAGTTTTTACCTGATTTAGGCTGTGATGAAGATTTTATTTCTTTCCAGAGAAATCATCTCACAAATTTGCTTCCTGGAGGCGACAATTTTGAATTAGGCGCCCACCCAGGCCTTATGGGTATTGTCGATCCTTACTTCTTGCCTGTAGACGTACGCAATCATGCTCATGTAAATATTCCCACTGTCTCAGAGGCAGTTCAGGGGCATTTAGCGGAAGTCCACAATGTGTTGCCCATTCTGATATCTACTGCTCATCAACCCAGCCATCTTCTTGTTCGCTTGAAGCGATTAATAGAGTTTCCTGCTCCCCCTGTCAGGCTCAATCATTCCGTGGAGATTACGGATATTCGTGTTCCCTATTACCCGATGAACTACGTGGGTGCTCCACATGCCGCTGATGATGTATTCGGTGGGTTATTGCCTATTGCACCTGAGCGCCAAGCTCCCCTTGCGGATCATCAGCTCCACATTCAACATGTCGACATGCATCCTGCGGCTGTGATTTGCCATTCGGGGAATGCGACTTCCGGTCATTACTACGCTTACACTCGTAGCCAGGAACTCAACGCTTGGGTGAAGCACGATGATAAAAAAGTAACTCCGATGGGTAATGGAAATCTACCCCGCCAAGCCAAAGACGATATGGATCACAACGCCATCGTCGTCCTCTATGTGAGATAAAAGTTGAGATCGTTATTTAGAGTCAAGCACTCTAAACGCCTCTAGTTCGTGGGGAAGTGTTCTAGTTCGTGAGTTTTCTGAAAATTCATAGATTTATGGATCAAGAAGTGGGAGATCGTTTTGTGATGAGTGCACGTTGTTTGAAGGAAAGTTTAAAAGGGTTCGTGTTTCTAGCGGTTGTAGTCGGAGCTGTGGCTTGTGGAAATGCGAGACCATTGCCTTCTCCTCCCTCGCCGCGGCCTTCTGGTGCTGTCGGTCCATACGATCTCGCATTGGGCTTGGAGAATCAGGGTCAGACCTGTTATGCAAACGCGGCTTTGGCGCTCTTGTCAAAGCACCCTGGGACCCAAGCTTGTAGGGAAAGAGATGGCCTTGCCTTGAGAGCGGCGTTTAATCGATTGATGGGGCCATTGCAGACCCATTATGCTTTGCTCTCTACCCCGAGTCGACTGACCTCCTCTCAACAGTCCTATCGTCAGGAATTGAGAACTCTTTTTGAAGAGTTTGATCTTCGGCGTTGGATGGGGCACGGAGCAGCGGATGCAGGGGATTTTTTATCTCATTTCTTACGTGAAGCAGAGTGCACAGGGGATTACGTTTCTTTGGATGAACACCAACTGGTGCAAGTTGATAGAGATGGAGACGAGTTTGAGTTCCAAGAACCTAATCGCCATGTTGATCCAGTTGACCCGAATCGCTACGACCCTTATGCCTTAAAATTAGACATACGAAATCGTGTGGGTGCGGCTTTTCATTCGATTTCAGGAGCGCTCCCCTATCACTTTCAACGAAATGGCGACAGGTTACCCATTCTGGTTTCTACCGTTGATCAACCCCATCATCTCATGATCCGGCTGAATCGAATCGTCGAAGATCCAGCTCCTCCGGTTCCTCCAGCAGCACAACGTCCTCCCATCAGACTGACTCATCCTGTAGAGATTTCGAGACGGATCCGTGTGCCTTACTATCCCGTGAACTACGCGGGTGTTCCTCACGGAGACCCCGTTAATCCGGCTCAGGCCCAAGCTCTCCTTGCGAATCATCAGGCGCACGTTCAGCATGTCAACATGCACCCCGTGGCTGTGATTTGCCATTCGGGGAATGCGACCTCCGGTCATTACTACACTTACACTCGGAGCGACGAGCTGAATGCTTGGGTGAAGCATGATGATCAACGAGTCACTCCGATGACGAGTGAAGCTCAAGCACATCAAGCCAAAGACGATATGGATCGTCAGGGTATGATTGCCCTCTATGTCAGATAATTGAGACCTGTCGTTCGAGCTTGGCTGAAGGCCTGAGCTTTTCACCTGCAACCGTGGTAAAAAGCCCCACATGCAGGCTCAAAAAGAATCGGGTGCCCTAGGTGTATTAGAGTGGAGTTGGTTTATCAAACTGGCTCAAAAAGAGGTCCGTTCCGAGGCGGGGCAGAAATTTTTGGAACGCCTAGAGATGCCTACGGCTTGGGCTTCCGATGTCAGCGCTGCGCGATGCATGCAACAAGAAACTCAAGAAATGATTCCGGTGCTGGACCGAGAGGCTCTCTGGGGTCCTCTCGCCGAACTGCCCGATCTTTCAGATCTCTGTGCGCGATTAGTCAAGGGGGCGGTGTTAGAACTCGCTGATCTGACGGTATTGCGACAATGGCTCTTTGCTATCGATTCCTGGGTTCAGATTCCCCGCGAAGAAATTCGGGGCGAACGTTTCAAAAAAGCGCTTTTAGGGCTTTCAGATCCCTTAGATTTGCTCCGCATTTTAAACGGGGTGTTGACTCCCAATGGAGAATTGTCAGAAAAAGCCTCTCCCAAGTTGGCGGCGCTGACATCAGAGATTCGATCATTAAAACGTGAAATCGGCGTGGTTTTAGATCAGCTCGTGAAGACTTATTCTTCGAAGGGGATTTTACAGGAAAACTTTACGGACGTTCGAGATGGTCGATATGTCATCCCGCTCAAGATTGCTTCTCAAAATGAAGTCGATGGAATCATTTATGAAGCCTCAGCGAGTCGTCAGACTGTCTTCGTAGAACCTAAAGAAGTTGCAGGTTTGAACAATCGTCTGCGACAGCGACAAAATGAACTGATTCAGGAAATTTATCGAATCTTAGAAGAGACCTCCAAGAAACTTCAGCCTTACACTGCTGAAGTTGAAAGAGACTTTCAGACTCTTTCTTACTGGGACGCGATTCAGGCCAAAGCAAGATTAGGTCGGCATTACTCGGGCAAAGCAATTCAAGTCAGTGAAGAGAGGCGATTCCTGCTGAAGCAAACTGCCCATCCACTGCTTTGGTGGTCGATGCCAGCTGAGGAGATCATTCGAAACGATGTGGACTTTAGCTCTCCAGCCAGAGCACTTTTATTGACCGGGCCGAATACGGGAGGAAAGACGGTCTTTTTAAAGACCCTGGGCTTAGCTGGAATTTGTGCGAGAACAGGGTTTCTTTTTCCAGCGACGGATCTTCCCGAAGTGCCCTTCTTTGATTCGTTTTTTGCAGATCTGGGAGATCCACAATCCATCGAACAACACCTCAGCAGCTTTTCCGGTCACGTGCTGCGGTTTAAACAAATTCTAGAAGGCATGACGGATCGAAGCCTGATTCTGATTGACGAGCTGAACTCAGCGACGGACCCCGAAGAAGGGGCTGCATTCGGAAGGGCTGTGTTGGAAACTCTGATGTCGAGAGATGCTTTGATCGTGACGACAACCCATGACCCTCATTTAAAAGCACTCGCCTTGAAAGATGTCAGGATCCTCAATGCCAGTATGGCCTTCGATGAAACCTCGCGCCTTCCCACTTACACGATGGTGTTGGGTGTGCCGGGACGATCGCGCGCGCTCGAAACGGCAGCTCGTTTAGGAATCCCTAGCGCTGTGATTGAATTGGCGAAGAGTTATCTGTCACATGAACATAAAGAATTTGAGAATCTCTTGGCTAAGCTCGAGTCCGATGTTCAAGAAGTCACCACCGCGCGGAAAGATGCGGTCGCTCTTCGAATGGAGGCTGAACGCCTTAAAAAAGAATGGGAGAGCCGCACAGAAGCATCCGTCCAGGATATGATGGAGCGGACTCGTCAGAAGCTCAGGCGAATTCTCGAACAAGCTCAAGATGAAGTTCGGGCCTCGCTTCGCAAACTCGATGAACTGCGATCTCGAAAAGAGATCGATCAAACACGCAGTGGTTTGAATCAAGTTTTTTCGGAAGCGGCATCTCGTTTAGAGGGGGCCCTTGAGGAAGAATCACCGGAAATCGCGAAGCTCTTACCGAAGCTGAAAAAAACTTCAAAAGAAGGGGCGTCTTCTTCTCAGGGCCCTGCTGCGCAGAAGTTAGAAGCAGGCATGACGGTCCGAGTTCCGAAATGGAAATCCGTGGGAACTGTTTTGGAAGTGACGGGGAACCGTGTAAAAATTGCGATGGGTCAAGTTCAAATGACCCTCACTCACAGCGAAGTGGATCCAATCCCAGGAGAAAATCAAAAAAAACAATCTCGCGTTCATACACACATCAGCGGCGCTGGCTCTCAAGGAGCGTCGTCAGAAGTGGACCTCCGAGGGATGAGGTTGGAAGAGGCGATGTCTCATTTGGAGAAGTGTTTAGATTTTGCTTTTCGAAGTGGATCATTTAAAGAAGTGACCATCATCCATGGGCTCGGGACGGGAGCATTGCGTGAGGGCGCACATCAACTTTTAAAGAAACTCCCCTATGTTGCAGGATTCCGAGACGGCGGAGTCGGCCACGGAGGAAGTGGTGCAACCGTGGTGGAGTTGGATCGAGATTGAATTTTTTGCAGATGTTGAGACGGCTGTTGACGAGCTACAGGATTGACGTCCCATCACTGTTGGGGAGTTCGTAGTCACTTTATAGCGCGGTGTTATCAGTCTTCATTTAAGCCCAATAAGTCTTTTGAACTTATTGGGCTTTTTTTACTTCGTAAATTTAAAACAGAAGGTCTCCTTCGCATTTCAAATGCGCTGAGTCCCCAATATGTCCTTTTTTATGACTGAAGAGAAAGGACTCACCTTGGGGCTTTTTAGAAGCGGAGTCAATATTTAGAAATAACGAATAATATCGACCAAACTCTACGGCATATTCTAGTTCAGATGAAAATAAGTATTTCCATTGACCTGCTGGTGCGAGGAAAGGCTCTTTGTCGACGCGCTCAAAAACAAGAGCCCATGAAGATGTGATCTCGGGAGAGTCAGCTTCATGAATGCCTCCTGTGAGTCGCCCACTGTCGCGATTATATAGAATTCTTACGTTTACATCTCCCCCCTTTTGAAAAGTGCCAGTGCATGAGACTTTTGTTGTAAGTTGAGAACCGGCACCTCCGGCAAAAGTCTGTTGGGACATGAGCAGAAGGCTTCCAAAAAATAGGCCCGTGCTTGCTGAGAGACGACAGAATCCTAAAAGACATTTTTTCATAGTAGTTCCCCCTAAGGGCGGTGAGGTAGCAGCTCATTGGGGTCAAATCAATATTTTTCTCATGAATGAGGAATGGTTAGAGAATCTCAGTTTAACGGTAATACACTTATTGCTCTTTCCTATGACTCAAGAGAGAAGGGGATCCCAATGATTTTCAGAATGAAATGGGTATCTGTTTTGATTTTCATTAGCTTTTGCCTATCTGCTAAAGCAGACGCAAATTCCGGCGGGGAAATTGGGAATGGACGGTTTGTTCGATATAATAATGCAGTTTCTGAATTTTCAACTTTTTACCCTAAAGTCTGGAATCGCTTTGAGATGGGCTCAGCAGTGAACTTTGTTGAGAACGGTTTACCAGTAGCGGAAGCGAGTGCAGTCAATATCAGCCTTCAAAAACTTCCTGAAATTAAAACTCTTATAGACTTGGAGAGGTATTTGAAGAGGGTTCAGCCTCTCGTGGTTTGGAAGACTATTAAATTGGATGGTAACCCGGGATTTGAGGCTTCTACTGGGAGCAGCCAAGGAATGATCTATTTGCTCCGCTCATCGGAAGGTTCCATTCTTTCAATTCGTCATCAGAAAAATAAAGGGAAGCAAGCTCAAGAGGATGTGAAAATGATCATTGAGTCGATTGCCCTACAGTCCGATGACTAAAAAAGCCAACCAGAGGACAAAGCCAGAGACGATCGGAATCGAAAAGTTATCGTCGATCTCAAAGGGCAAGAGCTCGGCCATTCCCCCGGCCAATCCACCGACCAGAGAGATCGTTAAAATAGCTCCGGCTGAAATGGACAGAGTTTTCAAATAAATAAATGAAATAAAGGAACAAACTAGAATTCCAGCCATCGTTCCGATCAAAGTCTTTCCGGATTTGAAACGAGGTCCTAAGTGTCCAAAGAGAATGCCAAAGAGAGAGGCAATCGGATCACCACATGCTAGATAAAGAATCCCAAGAACGGCGACGGGTTTCGGAAAAATGGCGATGGCTAGGATTACAGATGAAAGATAATGAGGCACCGTGCTCATTCGGTTGATCTCATGACTTCGCATGATCGGTCCCCAGTATTTCAATATCTTTTGATTGATGGTGGAGCTCCGAAGGCGAGTGGTCTCGAGAATCAAATCGAATCCTAAAACAGATCCAAGAATCAGAATGGCAGAGCCTTGTGAGGTTCCATTCAAATAACAGAACACAATCACGAGTCCCATGATCATGTGCCAAGCTTTTCGGGCAAGGTGGAGGTCATTTCTAAAATGGAGACGGATGGGGAGCTCTGAATAAAAGGGATGAATTTTTGCTTCTGCGGTTCTTTTCATAATGAGTCCTTAATGGCGTGGAGTTTTCACAACAACGCTCTGCAATAAACGTGGACTAAATGATACAGAAGCAACCTTAGTGCCATATAAGTTGACTAAAATAGTATTTAATGATTCCGAGGAGAGTTTTTTTGTCAGTAATTTCATAGGGTTTGCACCGTGTCTCAAAATTTCCTAAAAGTTCTGTGTGGTTAAAACCCATCCTTGAAGCGAAACGGGTAAAAAATTACGCGATTCACACCCCTAGGTGCGTAATAAACTACGCATTGCTGCAGAGCCTGAAATTTTCCTTGACTCCCTTTCAAGAGAGTTCAATCCTATAATAAGTGGAATAAAAACTAGAGATTGTTTTGAAAAAAACCGGACAGGATTGGCCGGTCAGAGACCTCGTACCAGAGACCTCGTAAGGAAGAGAAAAGGACGCTCCATGGAAGGAACCGTCGATCTTGATTTTGCAGATGAAAATTCATCTGCATCCGTAGCTGCAAGCCAACCTGAGTTGAGCATCGTTGCGCATGCTCCTGCAGCGTTGGGCAGTGACATTGCTTCAACCCCATCTCGTGTCAAACAGATCTGGTCCGTAGGCGGAGGCAAAGGAGGCATCGGGAAGAGTCTCATCGCCTCGAGCATAGCGATTATTTTGTCTCGGCTGGGTTATCGAGTCATTGCTGTTGATCTTGATTTGGGGGGGGCTAATTTACACACCTCCCTGGGTGTGGATTTGCCTCAACAAACCCTGAGTGATTTTTTGAGCCGAAGAGTTCCGGATCTAGAAGCCTGCATTGTGCCAAGCGGAATTCCCTATCTCAGTTTAATTAGCGGAGCACAGGATTCAGTAGGGGTCACCAATCTTTCGCATCTTCAAAAAGTGGAGCTCCTGAACAAAGCAAGAAGGCTCGATGCGGACTACGTCATTTTTGATCTTGGAGCGGGGACAAGTTTTAATACCCTCGATTTTTTCTTATTCAGTGATGTCGGGCTTCTTACTTTACTCCCAGAACCTACGTCGATTGAGAATAGCTATCGATTTATAAAAAGCGCCTATTTTAGATTTCTTGCACAGTCTCAAAATTTAACAGAGATCCGGCCTCTGATTGAAATGGCAATGGATCCGAAGAATGCAGTCGGAATCAAGTCTCCTATCGACCTATTCAAGGAGGTGAACAAAATGGGAGCTGATATCGGATTGAAGCTAAAGCGTCAAATAGAGAAGTTTCATCCAACCTTAATTGTAAATCAGGCGCGAACTCAAACAGATGTGGATATCGGAGATTCAGTAAAGATGGTGTGTAAGAAGTATTTCGGAATCTCAATCGATTACATTGGTTATCTCGATTACGATAGCTTCGTGTGGCAAGCGGTCAGGAGGAAACGGCCATTGATGCTAGAGTTTCCGAATTCAAGAGTCGTATCTGCCTTAGAACAGATCACGCAAAATATTTTAAAACGGCATGGAGAGCAAAAAAATGATCTCCTCTAAACTCTCTCAATCTTCTCTCAGTGAGAGTCTTACCTATTATGATGTGCTTGATATTCTTCCGGATGCTTCTCCGCAAGAAGTGCGTGAAGCCTATGTTCGTATTAAGTCGACCTACAATCGTGACAGTGTCGTTTTGTACACTCTGATCTCTCCTGAGGAAAGAGAAGCGACGCTCAAGAAAATAGAAGAGGCCTATGGGATTCTTTCAGATCCGGACCGAAGAAGACTCTATGATCAAAATCATGGCTCGTTTTCTTCTCCAGAGAACCCTTTTTCAGGAAGTGAGATCCCTAAGGAATTCCAAGGAGCAGGTGACTTTGGATCTCTATTAGGAAATACGCCAACTCTAAACTTAGAAAAATCTGAAAATGTCCTTCCTTTAGGAGAGAAACTCCCTCAAGCGCCCTTTAAAAATCCAAAAATTGCAAAAGTGAACCCGATCCTGGATCCCGTCATTGTTGAGGCTGTTCAAAATGAGACGGAATGGAGTGGAAGCTTTTTAAAGCGTGTGAGGGAATCACATCGACTGTCTTTAGAAGAAATGTCTGGAGTCACCAAGATCACCCGAAACTATCTGACTGCCATTGAAGAAGAGAACTTTGCAAAACTGCCTGCCCTCGTTTATATTCGGGGCTTCGTCACTCAGATTGCAAAAGTATTAAGACTTCCTTATGAAAAAGTGGCAAATGCTTACCTGGCGCGATACCGTCGTGCGCGTATGGAGACTGTTCGATAGAAATGCATACCGAAGTATTTGAAGGATTTTCCTGGACCTGGCAGGTTCAAGATGCAGCGCCACGAGCAGATTTAGCATTGCTTCAGGCTCTTGAAGAAGGAAAAGGAACATGGTTGGTTCCTTCCAGTAAGAGTCCCCCTCCCGTGACACGAAGTCAACTGAAACGCTATATGGAAGAAGGGCGCGTCCGTGCAAACGGAGTGTTGTTGAAGCCCAACAGTCGGTTGAAACCTGGATTCTTGATTCGACTCGATCTCCCTCCACCCGAACCTCTAGATATTATTCCTGAAGACCGCCCTCTCGATATTCTCTATGAAGATCAGCATTTGGTCGTGGTGAACAAACCTCCCTCCCTGACAGTCCATCCTTCGTCGACTCAAAAAAAAGGGACTCTCGTTCATGCTTTGGTTCATCATATTCAGGATTTAAGCGGAATAGGCGGCGTTCTTCGTCCTGGAATTGTACACAGAATTGATAAAGACACGAGTGGCGCTCTAGTGATTACCAAGACGGATGCGGCTCATGTAAAGTTAGCGGAGACTTTTTCGAAACATCAAATCAAACGAGTTTATTGGGCCCTTTGTTATGGAGTTCCTGAAGGATTCTCGAAGGGACAGTCTTTAAAAATAGAAAGTCTTATAGGGCGTCATCCAGTAGATCGAAAAAAAATGTCTATGACCGTGACTCAAGGAAGAAAAGCGGTCAGCACTTTTAAAAAACTGGCTTCTTTTGGAAGCGGGAAGAAACCTTTTGCCTCTTGGCTAGAAGTGACCCTCGAAACAGGAAGAACGCATCAAGTGCGTGTCCATTTATCCGGAATTGGGAACTCCATTCTCGGTGATCCTGTGTATGGAACTCCAACCGAACGGCAAACGAAGTGGTTATTCCTCCCGGAAGAAGTGAGGACCGCTGTTCGAGCTCTCCCTGGACAAGCGCTCCACGCAAGGGTTTTGGGGTTCAATCATCCGATTACGGGGAAGCCGCTGCATTTTGAGGCCGAGCCTCCTGAGTCTTTCCAATATGTGCTGAATACTTTAAAAAAGTTTGAGAGGAATTGACAGAGCCCCTAGGATTCGTCATTTTGAAGAGATGGAAAATCAGCTTCCCGAGAACTTGGATGTTCTTTTTCAACAGATCAATCTGAAGCACTTCGAAGGTCTATTGGATCCTCCGCTCCTGGAGTGGAATTCTAGGCTGCGAACCTGTGCTGGGCGGTTTATTCCGGGAAGCCGAAAATTCTGGGAATCCTATCCACCCAAAATCGAAGTCGCATCTTATCTTAAGGAAGAGACCAACTCGCATGCTTTAATTGTGGATACTTTAGCTCATGAAATGATTCATCTTTGGTTATGGATTCGCAAGCGTCCTTACGGTCACACACAGGAATTTTTGACCAAGATGAAAGGAATGGGAGTCAGTCGGTACAATCCTGTTCCACGTGCACGTCCTTATAAATACATTTATCAATGTCGGGCTTGTTATAAAGATTTTCCTGCCAGAAAGAGACTTCGTGCCTTGGCGTGTGCTGCATGTTGCAAACAACATTCAGAAGGTCGATACGATTCGAGATTCAAACTCGTCCTTTCTCAACAGCTCACCGTGAGTTGACAAATGAGCGCTTGAAAAGCCTCGGGTTTTCAGTATTCTCCCCTCGGGAGGAAGTGCGCGATGAAGGGTTTTAAAAAAGGATTAGTTCTTATTGTGTGGCTCTGTGTGATGAATTCGGCTTCAAGCTCAGAAAAAAAAGAAACCGTTTGGGTTGCCAAATCTGATGGAGCGGCAAGCTGTGCTCCTGAGTCTGGGAAGGAGCTTGCGCATGGTGCAGATGAGCTCAAGAAAGAAAAAATCCAAGTTCTAGATTCTCGAAAAGGCTCCGATGGCAAAGTGCATATTCAAATGTGTGGTGCTCCAGAAGGGACGATGAACTTTTATTTAATCCCAAAGAAAAGTTTACCCCAAGCCCTCGCTCTCGGTTATCAGCCGGCTCCCAAGACTCAACACTAGAGGCTGTCTGAAAAAACTGGCGTCCCCCCAAAACAGCATTTTTCAGGTTGCCACTAAAAACTTTTATTCTTTCGCACAGAGTGTTAAAGGCCGGCTCATGACTGGAAAGTATCCACTGATGGTGCGTTCTTTGCGGGTCTTTTTCTTCATTCTTTCTTTTCTGGCAGTTCACGGCAATGCGATTGCCATTGAAGTTGAAGAGAAGACTGATCAGGAGGAATGGGTTGAAATTGACTTACGAGATATTGAGCCCCCACTGGTCAGCGCAGTTCGAAAAGGTCAAATAGGTCAGATCAAACAAGCGATAGACACTAGAGATGTTAAGCTGAATGAGGTGACCGTCCTGGATGAAACGCTCCTGTTATTGGCTGCTCAGCACCAGCAATGGAAGGTATTCGATGCATTGATCCCAATCACCGAAGACGTGAATTATCCTAATATTGATGGCGAAACAGTCTTTCACTTTATAGCGAGATTCGGCAGGCTGGAACAAGCAGAGTCTCTTTTTGAAAAAGGAGGGAACCCCTTTGTTGTGAGTAAAGGCGGAAACACTCCTTACAATTTGGCGGTTGAGTATAAAAACAAACCATTGAGGAAGTACATCCTATCCAAAGGATCCATCGAATTTAAGGAATCTTGTAAACCAGGAAAAATATTTAAGCGGTCCATAAAATTGAAGGAGCAAAGACCAATCGGGCCCAAAGAGAAGGCTTTAGACTGTTATTTGGAAAATTTAATTTCCCCTGAAGTCGATCGGATTTTGGAGAAAACTCAATTATTGACCCCTCTTGCAGACGATGAAATTCAATTGCTCAGAAAACGTTCAGAAGAGCTGCACAAACTTGTGGATCTGTCATTCTTTGATGATTATTTAGATATGTTACGTCCGTTAGAAAATGTCATGTCAGAAATTTCAGATGATGTGAAAGAGGATCTGGGCCGGCGTCCGATTCGACTCCTTGATTTTATCCTTTCAGCGGAGTTTAAAACTCTATTGCAGGAGGCTATTGAAGAAGAGCTAGAGTTCTTTAAAAAAGAAAGGCGAATTTCGGCGGAAACCTTGGTGCAAGAATTAAAAGAAAAACAGATCCTCGATCTTACAGGATCTCTCAAAGAGATCCTCGCTCAGAATGAAACTTTAGAATTTTACAAAAATTTACATCGAAAAATTGAGGAAGTTTATGAAAATGAAACTTTCCTCGGTCAAGATTTTGGCCGAAATTGCGAGGATGAATACTGGACAGGTGAAGGAATTCGCTTAAAGGAGCAGGACACAGACTATGCCAAAAATGTGAGAAGAGTGTTGACTTCAATTCAAAACATCAATCGCTGGGAAAAGGACTCTATTTCAGGAGTGATCCCAGAGTTCGCATTAGGGTATGTCACAAAAGTGGTTGGATCTATCAGAGAGATCAGTTCGGCGATCACAGAGAATGCGAATTGCGAAGAAAGGCAAAAGTAGAGCTTATAGATTCCTTCTTGTGCATATTGATGTAACGTGTTAGTGGCACTGCGTGTGTAACCGAATCATCTTGTGGGTAGGGCGGGCTAGAAGAAAATTCATTATTAGTTTTGTTTTTTTTGCTCTGATCAGTAGTCCTCCTTCTCATGCGAGTTTTGATCCAAAAGTTTTGATAGGCTGTTCCAGAGTAAATTTTCTTTTCGCAGTTGATTACCTTTTGTATCAGGGTTTCGATCCCAATTTTTGCACCTTTGAAGGTGAGACCGCTCTCAAAGTGGCAGCTGCTCGTGGTCATTCGGTTGTCATTGATCATTTGATCAATAGGGGGGCTGTTCTCGAAGATTCTAATGAGAATTTCATGTATGGGGCTACAGCGCTTTTTGTGGCGATCAAGTTTGGACATGAGCAAGTTGCAAGACAGCTCATCGAAAAAGGCGCAAGTTTAAGCGTTAAAACCCTCAATGGAGAAACACTTTTGCATGCTTTGATGGGAAGTCCGACGTTTGGAGACGAAGCTTCTGTCGAAAGATTTGTGGATTTACTCATGACGGCGGAGCATTCATCTCTTGAAGAAGTCGACAGCATGGGGAATACCCCTCTTCATACGGCGGTGGATGCAAAGAATTTGATTGGTATTAAAGTACTCATAAAAAAGAAAGTGAATGTTAATTTATTAAATCTTTGGGGAGACACTCCTTTGCTTTTGGCTTGCCGTGAGAGTTCTTTTGATCTTGTGAGTGTCTTATTGCAAGCGCGAGCACGAGTAGATGACGTCAATAGAGACGGAGACTCACCGCTCATTCTGAGTGCGAGGCGAAGGGACAGACAGAGTGTGCAAGCTCTCCTTGAAGGAGGAGCTCCTCGGGATCATAGAAACAACAGTGGCGAAGATGCTTACATTGTCGCACTGATTGAGAATGATCTGGATATCCTTCAATTGCTTCTGAGCTATGCAGTGAATCCAAAAGGAAGTGGCAGAAATTCTCCATTGAATGTGCTGTTGGCAAATAGTCCACCCTTGAATAAAAAAAGAGATGTAAAGAAAGGGATAGGAATTCTGATAGAGAACGGAGTGAGTCCTTCGTCCATCGATGAGGATGGGAATACGGCTCTTCATGTGGCGGCGCAGTTTGGAAATGTAGAAGGGGTTGAAACCCTACTCAAAGTTGAGCAAGCATTAGAGCTCTTGGGTTCTGTAAACAAAGCAGGGCATACTCCCCTTGTGGAAGCTAGCCATCAGGGCCGAGTCGAGATTGTAAAACTTCTTCTGAAAGCGGGCGCCCCTATTGATTTGATGGGTGGAGAAATGGAGTTGGCAATCCGTCTCGCAGAATCAAATGGAAACACTGAAATCGTGCGCCTCCTCGAAGAAAGACAACACTCATTGCAGGATGAATGGCGTTGACGGATCTGATTCCATTCCCTCATCGCTTTATTTCACAAACACTACAGTAAATGAGGAGGGTGAGCCTCAGGGTGGGCTATTTCTGTAGAGTTTGTCCAAAAAAGTGAGAGGGGAAGTGATGATTACCCACAGTTTCCGATCCACTCCGGCGCCGAAGTGATCCGACTTCGCCTTCTACGTAGTCGATCAGCGAGCTGAGGGTCGATTCCGACCGGATTCCGCCATTCAATCCGACTCCGGCGCCGGAGTGATCGAACTTCGACGTGATCCGATTCCGCCATCCGAGCTGATTCTGTTTTGACGTAAAACTGGTTGGATTTTTTAAAGGACCGCCTCTGGAAGCCTTGGGGGGATATAGGGGGTGGCTTCCAGAAGCGGTTACGAGATCATCCGTTATTCACAGAGATCCCGTAATTCTTCATCTTGGTGAGCAGGGTATTTTTATCAATTCGAGTCATCCTGCAGGTTTTGTCGATCTCCCAATTGAAGGTTTTCAACAATTCCAAGATATAAATTTTTTCGAACTCTTCACGGGTTGCGCGAAAGTCCACTCTTGTATACCCAAAGTCGGGAAAATCCGAAACCTCTATTTGATCTCCTTTTGCAGAAGTTACTGCAAAACGGAGAATATTCCGTAATTCCCGAAGGTTACCTGGCCAGTCATAAGCCTTTAATCGTATTCTTGCATCTTCAGAGATCGCTTTTAAGTATTCTTTGCGCAGTTCTCGAGCGATTTCACTGATGATGCCTAAAACAATATCATCAAATTCATCGCCCCTCTTGGAGAGCGAAGGCATTTCAATTCGGAACACATTCATTTTCTCAAGAAGCTCAATATTGAAGAGGCCGCCTTGAGCTCTTCCTTCTAACGCTTGGCTTGTAGTTCCAATAATGCGTACATTCGCCAGGACTGGGAGCTTTCCTGTGTCCGGATGAGGGACGGACTTCGTCTTCAGAAAACCCAACAGAATTTTCTGCTCTCCAAGCGGCCATTCTCCAATTTCAGGAATCACGAGAGTTCCGCCTTGAGCTTTTAAAATTTGATCACTTAAAGGGATCTGAAGAGAGGCTTCTACAAAAATTCGAGCTGCGCGAGGCCCATTAGAGTGAATCCATTGAGCGATGGCCCCTTTTCCTGTGCCACTGCCACCGCAAATGAGTGCGGGGGCGGAGTCGGCTTGTGCTGCAAGCAAAGCGAGACGCCGTTGACCCGATGGAATAAAATGAACCATTTCCATAATAACCGAATTCCCTTGATTTTTATGAACTCCCCAGCTTATTCACTGTGGCACGCTGTAACTAACGCTGTGCAAAATGGGTGTCAAGATAAAATTACGGGCGCATCATGATATTTTTCATAAAATCGAGGTTCTCAATTCGTGGTTTCCAGTGGAAAAACCCCTCCACACTGTGCGAAAGATAGAGGACGGTAAACCACACCGACCAAAGGCCTGAGCTCTTAGGAGTTCTATAGAAAGGACGTGGCTTATCCTCGGTATGAATGCTGAGGTTTTCGCCACGAAGGAACTGATGAAACCTTTATATCTAGTTGTTTACAGTCTCTTGCTGATGAGCCCCCTATGTTTAGCTGAATTTAAGATTGCCTTGGTAATGGATAGGGGGGGAAAAGACGATAAGTCCTTTAATCGCTCAGCGTACGATGGTGCGATGGAAGCAAAAGGAAAGCATAAAGATAAAGTTGCTCTGAAATATGTTGAAGCAACCGATGACAATGCTTTTGAGCCTCTTTTGCGAGGTTTTGCTCAGAAGAAGTTCGATTTGATTCTTGCAATTGGGTTTTCGCAAGCCGAAGCTGTTAAAAAAGTAGCAGCACAATACCCGAATACACATTTTGCGATTTTTGATGCTGAAGTGAAAGCACCGAATATTCAATCCAATATTTTTAATGAGCACGAAGGTTCCTTCCTGGTGGGAGCTGCCGCAGCGCTCGTTTCTAAAGAAAAACAGGCTAAAGTCGGGCAGGGGCAGAATAAGCCCGCAAAGATTGGTTTTATCGGGGGAATGGATATTCCTTTGATTCGAAGATTTGCCCTGGGTTATGCGAGTGGAGCAAAGGCAGTGGATCCGAAAGTTGAGGTCATTTCAAATTATATTGGAGTGACTGCTGAAGCCTGGAATAACCCCCCTAAGGCCAAAGAGTTAGCCCTCTCACAGTATGAAATGGGTGTGGACGTCATTTATACCGCGGCAGGGGCTTCTGGAGACGGAACTTTTGATGCTGCAGAGGAGAAAAAGAAATTTGCCATAGGTGTAGATGCCAATCAAAACTGGGTTAAGCCCGGAATTGTGGTGACAAGTATGGTAAAGAGAGTGGATATGGCAGTTAAAAAGACCTGCGAAGACGCAATTCAAGGAAAATTTACCTCTGGGCTCAATGTTTATGGATTAGCCAATCACGGCATCGACTATGCTGTGGACCAGTATAATGAGAAAGTGCTTTCGCTAGCTGTGAGAAAGCGCGTCGATGAGTTGAAGAGCGATATTATTGCCGGAAAAGTTCTTGTTCCGGATTTTTATAAGACTCGAAGATGACGCCAGCAGTAGAGTTTCGAGGTTTATCTAAGTCGTTCGGCGGAGTTTGTGCCAATTCTGACATTGATTTAACGGTCAGAAAAGGGAGCATTCACGCCATTATTGGAGAGAATGGCGCCGGAAAATCAACGGCAATGAAAATTCTCTACGGCACCTATGCTCCCGATGCAGGAGAAATTCATATAGATGGGAAAGCTTGGGGCGGACGGCTCAAACCTTGGTCTTCTCCTTCAGACGCCATTCAATGTGGAATTGGTATGGTTCACCAGCATTTTATGTTGGCTGGTCGACATACCGTTTTGAATAATATCCTTCTCGGGTTTGAAACCTCTCTTTCACGATGGAAGTGGTTGCCTCGCGCGTTGAGACCGATCGACCGAAGTTTCACGAAACGTAAGTTAGATGAAATTGCTAAACAGTATGGGATGGAAGTTGATTGGTCGGCAGAAGTCGACGATCTTTCTGTTGGAATTCATCAAAGGATCGAAATTCTTAAACTGCTCTATCGAGATGCTCAAATCTTAATTTTGGATGAACCCACTGCCGTTTTGACTCCTCAGGAGACGGCTGAACTCTTTATCCATCTCAAAAAGCTCAGCCAGCAGGGCAAAACAATTTTGATGATCACTCACAAACTCAAAGAAGTGATGAGCATCGCAGATCGAGTGACCGTTTTTCGAGCTGGACGAGTCGTGGGGGAGCGAGAAATCAAAAATACCAATGAGGAAGACTTAGCCACTTTAATGGTGGGTCGAAAAGTGAATCTGACAGCAGAGACCCCTCCTTCTGCCGTTCTTAGGGCGCCCGTATTAGAAGTCAATGCAGTCAGCCTCGAGGGGCATCTTGGGAGTCATACAAAGTTAAAGGACATTCAGTTTCAGGTCAGGGGTGGTGAGGTCGTCGGTATTTCTGGAGTTGAAGGGAATGGGCAATCTGAGCTTTTACAGATGCTTCTCTTCCCGAAAGATCATCATCAAAGGATGAGGGGATCGATTCGACTCTTTGGTCAGGATATTTCACATTGGACGACCTTACAAATCAAGAGCTCGGGTGTAGGAGTGATTCCTGAAGACCGCCATCGGGATGGATTGTTGTTGGATCGTCCTTTGGACGAGAATTTTCTCTTAGGACTGCAAAGAAGGAAACCTTTTTTTCAAAAAGGACTCGTCAATGTCTCGAGTCTTGAATCGGCGACTCAAGAAGCCCTCGAGCAATATGATATTCGTCCTCGATCGATAGGGATCCATGCGGGTAAACTTTCGGGAGGAAATCAACAGAAGTTGATTATTGCTAGAGAATTAGCAAATTCTCCCCAGTTTCTCATTGCGGCACAACCCACCCGAGGGGTGGATGTAGGTGCCATTGAATTTATTCATAATAAAATTCTGCAAGCACGGGCAGAAGGAAGCGGAGTGCTTTTGGTGTCTTCTGAATTGGATGAGATTCTAGCCCTTTCGGACAGAATTCTTGTCATGTATGAGGGCAAGATTGTCGCTGAATTCGCCCGAGGGCAAGTCACTGAAAAAAGGCTTGGTCTTCATATGGGAGGCGCGGAGGCCCGATGAAGCATTGGGAAAAAACATTCTTTATTTTACGACCTTTTATTGCAGTCGCATTGGGTATCGGAATCGGACTTTTGATCACCAAGTTCGCGGGTGAGGATCCGTGGCATGTTTTGATGATCATGATTCATAGCGCATTTGGGTCTCGCTATGACATCGGAATGACTCTTTTTTATGCGACTCCTTTGATCTTTACCGGGTTATCGGTGGCTATTGCATTTCATTCCGGACTTTTTAATATCGGTGGAGAGGGTCAGTTAGCTCTCGGTGCTTTTGCGGCAGCAGCATCTGGTATTTTTTTCAAAGACCTTCCCCCTCCTTTTGCTCCTCTTTTAGCCGGTTTTGCTGCACTGCTAGGCGGTTCTGCTTGGGGTGTGATTCCGGGTTGGCTGAGAGCGAGAAGAGGCAGTCATGAGGTGATCAATACGATCATGCTCAATTTTATCGCTGCTGGAGTCTGCAGTTGGGCGACTCTTTATTGGTTACCCAATCTACAATCTCAAAATCCGGAAACGGCAGATATAGGTCCGGGTTTCATCTTAGCTCATTGGAAGTTTTTTGATGGAGCCCCTGTCGGTTTTTCTTTGATTCTAGCCCTTTTTGTCGCTTGGTTGGTCTGGTTCTTCTTGTGGAAAACAGTGCTGGGTTATGAAACTCGAGCTGTGGGGATGAGTGAGTCTGCAGCAAAGGCTGCGGGGATTGATGTAGGGAAAGTTCGTATTTTGGCGATGGCAATGGCGGGAGGTTTAGCAGGCCTAGTGGGGGTTGCTGAAGTTCTTGGCAATGCAGGACGATTTAAATTGGGATTCTCTCCCGGTTATGGGTTTATGGGAATCGCAGTGGCTCTCTTAGGGCGAAGTCGTCCTTTAGGTGTTGTGGGTTCGGCTCTGCTTTTTGGTGCCCTTCATAAAGGAACTTCTGATTTGGACATGGAAACAGAGAATATTACTCGAGACCTTTCTCTCATTCTCCAGGCTTTTGTGATTTTAAGTGTTTCTGCAGAAGGATTGTGGACTTTTGTGGGTAAACGTATCCCTCGAGCTTTTGAGGCTCGAGCTGCTCGAGCAGCGGCTCAGACGGCAAGTGAACTTAAAAAACCCCCTACGGCGGTCGTATGAGTGATTGGATACAAACTTTGATTCAGATTTCTGCATCGACTCTTCGAGTCTCAACACCGCTTATTTTTGCGGCCTTGGGCGGAATGATGAGCGAACGATCCGGTGTCGTTAACATTGCTCTTGAAGGAATGATGTTGACGGGTGCCTTTGGGGGAGTGGTCGTCGCACTTTCAACCCACTCTCCGATGCTCGGATTGCTCGGAGCTGTCGTCGCTGGAGTCTTGATTGCGATTATCTATGCCGTTTTTGTCATCGAGTTACGAGCGGATCAGATTGTAGCCGGGACCGCGATTAACATGTTGGCAGGGGGGTTGACCCCTTTTCTTTCGAAGGTTTTATATGGGACCAACACGTCTACTCCTAATTTACCTTTAGATTCTCGATTTCATTCAGCACCTATGTGGATGGCTTGGGGTCTTGTATTCTTAGTTTGGGCTTGGATGCGATTGACGCCCTCGGGATTGTGGACACGGTTTGCTGGAGAACATCCGGAAGCTTTAGATTCTGCTGGAATTCGTGTCAAGCGGGTCAGATGGATTGCCGTGATGACCAGCGGAGCTTTTGCAGGATTAGGCGGAGCGTCTCTTTCGTTATTTTTAGCTTCCTCCTTTACACGAAATATGACAGCAGGACGTGGGTTTATGGCTCTTGCTGCACTCATTTTTGGAAAATGGAAACCAATCCCAGCTGCTTTGGCTTGTCTACTTTTTGGTTTTTTTGATGGAATCCAAACTCGATTGCAAGGGGTTGTGCTTTGGGGGTCTGAGCCTGTCCCCGTTCAGTTTATTCAGATTCTCCCTTATGTGGTGACGATTTGTGTCCTCGTGGGGGTGGTGGGTCAGTCTCGAGCACCTCGAGCGCTTGGCTTGCCGTATCCTCCTACTTGAGATAACTTTTTTTAAGCATGAAAGAAAAAAAAGTGTGGGATCGCACCCGAGCGGGCTGTTGGCTTTTATCGTGTGTAATGTTGGGGGGATGTGACCGGGCGGTGCAAGTGGGATCGTCTATTTCTACAATGCTGATGAAAGAATATAAAAAATGGAGGATGGCCTCCTCGCCAGTATCTTCACCGACGTCTCAGCCTACAGCACGTGCATCCTTTGTGGCTAAGAGTGCCCTGGGCAATGCAGAGCTTTTGCATGAAATCTTCGTCGTGGTCTTTATGGAAGAACCGAAAGATCGAAATGATTTTGAAAATTGGTTAGACTCTGTAAATCAGGGCGCTTCTTTTGAAGGGGTTTATCACGGGTTGGTGCAATCCACCGAGTACAAGCGGCTTGAAACCACTAGTCCAGCGGCATCCGTTGAAACTCTACAAACTTTTGGAGCCGAACTGGCAAGGATCGAAGCCGAGTTGCCGGTACCCACTTCTTTTGAAAGCTCGATTCCTGCTTCTAAGATTTCTGCAGATCAGTATGCGAAGCAGTTTGTGACTCAATCGATCTTTACACTGAAACGAATCTTGGGAGATGAAGCACTTAAACTCGTGGCGAGCAAGAGCGGGTATAAAGAAAAACTAGCTCTTTGGTATTCTCGTTGGGCCGTGCAAATGGCTCAAAGGAATATTGATTTTGGGATTTCCCTTAGAAACCTCGGTGACGAGCCCTTTCATTACAAATGGGCTGTCGAAAATTCTGAAGACCTCGTCCGGTGGGAAGTCTTGAATCGCCTCCATCGAATCTTAAATGAATCGAGTGCCCAAAAACAATAGAGGCCATGCAAGTGCTGAGGTAGGCTCACCCAAAATTATGTCACTCAAGAAAATTACAATTAAAGTCCTTCCGTCTCATCATAAGCTCCGACTCGATCATTTTTTGTTCGAATGTCTTCCTCCTCATGCCGGACAGCCTCTTTCTAAGGGAAAACTTCGAAAATTAATCATCGCGGGGGCTGTTTACTTGAATGGCAAGAGAGTCAGAATTGCCTCAAAAGAAGTCATTCAAAATGCGGTGGTTTCAGTTTTTATTGATTGGGCGAAGATCAATCAAGACCTTAAATCCCAGGACATTCCGTTTGAAATGAGAGATGAGCAAGTTCTATTTGAGGATGAACACTTGATCGTCGTCGAAAAGCCACCGGGATTGCCGACTCAACCTACGGTCGACGAAGCCAGAGATAATCTTTATGCTGCCGTGAAAGCATTTATCGCGCGCCGCGATAAGGTTCCGGCCCACTCTGTGTACTTAGGGCTCCATCATCGATTGGATCGAGACACTTCAGGGATTCTTGTTTTTACTAAATCGAAAGAAGCGAATCCAGGCATGTCAGAAGTATTTTCGGCGCACCAGGCTGAGAAAGTTTACAATGCGCTGGTCTATTTTGACTCATCGAGTGAACCTAGCCCGCAATGGACGACTCGAGATTATCTGGCTCGATCGACTGAGGGTGGTCAAAAGTCTAAGAAGGCTAAATTTCGCTCTGTGAGGTCCGGTGGAGACTTTGCCGAAACTGAGTTTTTGCTCAAAGAAAAGTTGAGTCGGGCCCTCTGGGTGGAGGCTCGGCCTCGAACAGGCCGTACTCACCAAATTCGAGTCCATCTCTCTGAAAAAGGATTGCCCATTCTCGGGGATCCTCATTACGGAGGGCCTATTCAAGTCGGTGCTCTCAAAATTCCTAGAGTCATGTTGCATGCAGTGAGCTTGACATTCCCCCATCCGATCCATAAAAATAGAATCGCTATTCGTAGTTCTTTGCCGGGGGATTTCAATCAATGCATAGAGGCTCTCAGAAAAAGAGGCCATTCCGTTTCTTAGAGGACAGCTCCTTCGTTCGTTATTATTTATGGAAATACAAGAGATGGGTTGGCATCGGTCTCTTGGCATTGGTGGTGGTCGATATTCTCGACGTCTGCCCACCGATTCTTCTCAAGCATGCGGTTGACATTGCAGTCGAGCATCGTCCTGCAGTGCTCTTAGCTTGGGCCGCTCTCGCTTACTTGGGAATTTCCTTACTCCAGGGCCTCTGCCGTTACGGATGGAGGATGTATTTGATCCGAGCCAGCGTTTTTGCCGGGAGAGATCTGCGAAATCAATATTCGCATCATCTCTTTGGTCTATCGGTCAGTTTTTTTGAGCGCCGAAGGCTTGGGGACTTGATGTCCTTGGCAACAAACGATGTGGAAGCCGTTCGTATCGCAATCGGGAGTGGCGTTCTTGTTTTTGCGGACGCGTTATTTTTTCTAGTGACTGTCCCCGTGGCGATGTTTCTTCTTTCTCCAAAACTCACCCTGCTGTGTTGCTTGCCTCTTCCTCTGATCCCCTGGATTGTGATGAGGAACGAAAATGATGTTCATCAACGGTTTTTGAAGGTTCAAGAGTGTTTTGGCAAAATATCTGCCATGACTCAGGAGAGCTTGAACGGAATCCGAGTGACGAAGGCTTTTGCGAAAGAAAATTCACAAATTCGAAGGATGAAAGAACTCGGGGCGGAGTATACTTCTTTGAATCTAGCCTTGGCACGGGTTCAAAGTCGCATTGGACCTTCGCTCGATTTTACGATGAGCCTTGGATTGATCCTTCTTCTCTTTTTTGGAGGGGGGGCGATGATTCGAGATCCGAAGGCTGCCATTACGTTGGGAACTTTTGTCGCTTTTCAACGGTATATTCAAAAAATGGTTTGGCCGATGGCCGCACTCGGAATGGCTGTGAACTATTTTCAAAGAGCGTTTTCGAGTTCGAATCGCCTCAAAGAAATTTTTGCCATTTCGACGGATGTGCCTAGCACTCCAAAGCCTCAGCGCCCTCCAAAAGTAGAAGGTCGAGTGGAGTTCAAGGATTTAAGCTTCATGTTTCCGGGGTCGAATCAAACGGTTCTCAATAATATTCACCTTACGATTGATCCCGGAGAGCGTATTGCAATTGTAGGGATGATCGGAGCCGGGAAAACGGCTCTTCTGTCGCTTGTTCCTAGATTGTATCCGATTTCACGAGGAATGCTTTTTATCGACGGAATTGATGTGAATGATTGGCCGATTCATGATCTTCGAAAATCAGTCGGCTATGTTAGCCAAGACATCTTCCTGTTTAGCGAATCCGTATTTGAAAATGTAGCCTTAGGACTTCACGAATGGGTGGGTAAACTCAGTCCCACTCATTCTATAGAAGAAGCCACTCAAACAGCGGCGATGCACGACGAAATATCAAGCTTTTCTCTCGCTTATGAAACTCAGCTAGGGGAGCGAGGTGTGAATCTCTCAGGGGGGCAGAAACAACGACTCACCCTGGCACGAGCGCTGGCAAAACGGCCTCCTATTTTGGTCCTCGATGACGCGCTTTCCTCTGTAGATATTAATACTGAAGAAAAAATACTGAGAGCTTTAAGAAGCCGAGAAGGGCGGAATACTGAGCTGATTGCTGCTCATCGCATCTCAACAGTGAGAGATGCTGATCGAATCATTGTTCTTGAGAAAGGGAAAATTGTTCAAGATGGTAGCCACAATCAATTGATCAAAGCCTATTCCGGAATTTATTCTAAATTTGTTGAACAGCAAAAACTCAAGGAAGATGTGGAGCATTATGAAGGACCTTGATGGCGAAGAGAATGAAGATTGGAAAGTCCAGTCCAATACAGTGCTGCGCCTCTTGAAACTCATGATGAAATATCGATCTCCGTTCTTCTTGGGACTGGTCATGGTCATTTTGGGGACTAGCGCGACACTATTAGAACCGCGGATCTTTGAATATGCAATCGATGAAGCCATTGTTCCCAAGCGGTGGGATCGGTTGCAATGGGTGAGTTTGATTTTTATGGGGGTTACCCTTCTGAGGACGTTTGCAGCTCGTCATCAGGGATATTTCTTCGAGCAACTCGGACAGAAAGTGACGCAAGAACTCAGGAACATGCTGTTCAATCACCTGCAAAGGATGCCTCATTCTACCTACGATCAGTATCCGGTGGGCCGACTATTGACCCGCGTGACAAACGATGTTGCTGCTCTCAACGAAATGTTTTCTGCGGGATTTGTTTCGATGATTTGCAATATTCTTTTGGTATTTGGTATTCTGACCGGCTTGATGATCCTTGATTTTAAACTGGGCATGATTGCATCGAGTGTGTTTCCCTTCATGATGCTCATTGGAATGTACTTTAGCGAAAAGCTCAAAATCGCATATCGCGAAGCTCGAAGTAAACTGTCCGCAGTGAATGCTTTTTTGGCCGAGAATTTTTCAGGAATGAAAACTATTCATCTCTTCAATCGTCAAGGATTGCATCTTCGAAACTTTGAACACTTGAATGACCGTTATGCAGAAGCTCAAACCGCTTCGATTCGAATCTATGCTTTTTTTCAACCGTTGATTACAATCGCTTCGGGAATCTCCTTGGCTTTGATCATAGGATTTGGAGGGAGAGATGCGCTCTCCGGACGGATAAAGCTTGGAGTTCTTGTTGCTTTTTTTTCATACGCATTGTCCTTATTTCAACCCATCCGCGAAATTGCTGACAAGTGGAATGTGTTTCTTTCAGGAATCGCGTCGGCGGAGAGAATATTTTCAGTTTTAAACTGGAAGACTGAATTAGAGGCTGCCGAAGTTTTGGTGCCCGCACGTGCGATATCCGATTTAAAAGGCCATATTGTTTTTGAGAATGTAGGATTTGCCTATGAGGCAGAAAATTGGATTCTCAAAGACCTGTCCTTCGAGATCCAGCCTGGAGAGAAGATTGGCATTGTCGGGCATACGGGAGCTGGCAAGTCGAGTGTGATTGGGTTGTTGTTGCGGTTCTATGAACCTCAAAGGGGTCGAATTCTCTTAGATGGAAAGGATTTGCGAGCCTATGATAAAAGGGCTCTTCGGGCTTCAATCGGTTTGGTGCAACAGGATGTGTTTCTTTTTTCAGGATCCTTTCGAGATAATGTTACCTTTTGGGAGGGGGCCGATACCCATAAAATGGAAATGATCTTGAATGCGCTTGAATTCACTTCAAAAAAGGACCTTCTTTTTGAAGAACGAGGGGGGAACTTTTCTATGGGAGAGCGACAAGTCATTTCTTTTGCTCGTGCGATGGCAATAGAACCGCGCGTTTGGATTCTTGATGAAGCCACGGCCAACATGGATTCCGAAAAGGAAAAATTGCTTCAAACTACGCTTGAGAAAGTAACCGAAAATCGAACCGCCCTCGTGATTGCACACCGTTTAGCGACTGTGCGAACGATGGATCGTGTCCTCGTTCTCCATAAAGGGAGATTGATGGAAGCGGGAGGCCACGACGCACTGATGAGCTTGAATGGACTGTACTCGAAGCTTTATCAATATCAGGCGATGTCTGAAACTACATCCAAACTGTGAAATCAATATCGAACTCATCTGCAAAGAGCATGACCATTCGATCAACCCCCATTGCAATTCCTCCCGACGGTGGCATTCCCTCAGCGAGGGCTTCTAGAAACCCTTCGTCGAGTGGGCTTTTCGGAAATGAAGGTCCATAAATTTGCTCACGCAACTTCATGTCGTTTTCAAAACGGCGCCTTTGTTCTACGGGATCTGTGAGTTCTTCAAACGCGTTGCCTAATTCAATTCCACCTGCGTAAACTTCAAATCGCCTTGCCCATAAAGAACCATCAGGGTCTGAATCAATGACTGATAGAGCTGCCTGAGAAGCGGGATACCGAGTTACAAAAACAGCCTGATTTTGAGGGAGGGTGGGTTCGATGAGATTGAGCCAAACTCTAAAATAAAGATCATCCCACGTGTCTTCGGCTTGAGTCGAAATTTGAAGGCGGTCGCATTCGCTCGCAAGAGCCTCTCGAGTATTGCATCGAACTAAATCCACGCCCACTGTTTCTAAAAAAAGATCTCGCACTCGCAAACGTGGCCAAGGGGTCTGAACTGAAATTTCTTGATTTTGAAACTTCAAGACGGGTTTACCAAAAAAACGCACTGCGAGGAATTCAAAGAGCTCCTCAGTGTCTTTCATGATTTCTTCATACCCTGCGTAAGCGCGATACCACTCCAATAAAGTAAACTCAGGGCGGTGGGTGGTGGATGGCGGTTCATCACGAAAAGCAGGACAAATTTGAAAGATTCTTTCTAATCCTCCCACTAATAAACGTTTCATCGCAAACTCGGGGGAGGTGGGAAGAAACTGAACTCGTTGAGGGGCGCTCGTATTGCCGATCGAGAATGGGCGTATGTGAGGCTCCATACCGGGGCACGGAACAAGCAATGGAGTGCGAGTTTCTTGAAACTGGTGCGATAAAAAGAATTCTCGAATTCCAGATTCAACTTGATGTCGAACCTTCATGTTGCGCTTGCGCCTGGGGTCGAGGATGCGCTTCATCCAGTGAGCGCTCTTATTGGGAGTCTGATTAGGTGTTAAAACGCGAGGGATTCCGTGATCAACTTCGACCAAAGCACCGGCGAGTGCACCCGTTGGGAGTGAGGACGAAGGAGAAGGTAAGATCTGTGTGCTAACAATGCCCGACTCGTTTTGAATGATGAGATGGGTTTCATCATGATGAATGGTTCGACCTTTTATGGGTTTTGACATCATGAGTCATCTTAGTGCTCTCGTCACTTGAGATCAAGCAAGATCATTTGGACATGAGTTTGCTGCAGGCTGCGGCAGTGGTGTAGAAAATTGCGACATAAAAATCAATAATTTCCGTTGTAAGTTGTTGAATTGTAAGTGAATATGAGATGGCATTTAAGTTGCTCTTTACATGAAATATGTTGATCGACTTATGAAGATCACACTACAAAAAGAAAAAGGAGATGGTTATGAAAATTTTAGCGACTCTCGTAGCAGCGTCTTTTGCGATTTCATCCATGGCTTTCGCAGTTGAAGGAACCGTTCCAGCAGCTAGCCAACCTGCTGTAAAAGCTCAATCAGCAGCGAAGACCGTGGTTGTGAAAAAAGGCAAAAAGAAGAATAAGAAAAAGCACCACAAAGGAAAAAAGAGCGAAGAGACCAAAATGGACGCAGCTCCAGCCGCTGAAGCTCCTCCAGCCGCACCAGCCGGTCAGTAAAATTTGCGGTTTAGATTTAGAAGGCCGGAAGATCCGTATTGGGTTTTCCGGCTTTTTTTTTGATGGTACTCGAGTGAGATGAGGAGAGTGAGGATGATCTTAAAGAACCTTCAACGTCATCTCGATCTTCAGGCAAAAATCAGCTTGGTGCTGGTTGCAGTTATTGTTCCCACTTTTCTTCTTGTTACGATTGCAGAGAATAAAATCACTAAACCGATTCTTGAGGAGGAAATTCGTCAGATCGGGATTCATTCGGGCAAAACGCTAGCAGCTGAGATTGATAGTTCGCGCCTGCTGTCTAAACCCAATCCGATTCCCGCAATTGAGGATTGTCTCCAAGATATTTTATACACTCAGCCGGATATTGTTCGGATCGATGTGGTGGCTCGCGATCCGCTCACAGGGAAGATCAAAGGGGTCGGGTCAAATGTAGAAGAGGATTCAAGTTGGCCGCCGTTGAATTATCCACTCGTTGAGTCAGTGATCAGTGAATATAAAGTCGATGAAGGGGGAGGAGGTTTATGGGAGATTTTTGTCCCGATAGAGCACCATAGCCGTGATACTCGAGGTCCTAAACGTCTTCTAGGTAGTATTCATGTCGTAGTTTCTACAAAAATTGTCAAACACATCGTCGATACTCTTTGGAAGACTAAAGCGATGGCTGCCGCTTTCAGTGTGGTGAGCCTTATTCTGTTGCTCAGTTATTTTTTGAGAAAAACGATTTCTAACGACCGACTTCTGCGAGTGGCGAAGTCTCAGAACAACCAACTCATTGAACAGCTTCACGAAACTCAACGTCAATTGATGACTACAGAAAAGATGGCCGTGATGGGGCAGCTAACGGCGAGTTTTGCACACGAGATGGGGACTCCACTCAACGCCATCGGTGGACATCTTCAACTTCTGAGAGAAGAAATTCCGATAGATACTCTTCATCTAGTCGACGAGCGCTTTAAAGTGGTGGAAGGTCAACTGCAAAAAATTGAAGGCATTGTAAAGGGGTTCCTTCAAAGCACAGCTAAACCTCCATCACAAAAACAACTTGTTGATATTAATCGAATCACCGACAAAGCGATCGGTATTGTGAACCCTCGCATTGATGCACTAGGCGTAGATGTAAAGCGAAATTTTGATCGCAATATGGGACCCATCAGGGCAGTCCCTTTAGATATTGAACAAATCTTACTCAATCTGATGAGCAACTCACTTGATAGTTTAACAGCAAAGCTCAAGAGACAAGAAAAAATCCGCCTGCGTCTAGAAGTTATAACAGAGGTGATTCAGCAGGAAGGGAATCCTTGGGCACAAATTTCTGTTTATGATACGGGTGAAGGAATTTCCCGTTCGAACTTGAAGAACGTGTCAAAGCCGTTTTTTACGACAAAGCGTCCCGGTGAAGGGACAGGATTGGGATTGACCATTTGTCAGCAGTTGGCACACAAGTATGGGGGAAAATTAGCAATCGATTCGAAAGAAGGGGTGTGGACACGTGTTACCTTGCTTTTTCCCTACTAAAATTTCTAAGAAGGATCTTCCACGGTTATGAGTTTGAAAGTCTTGGTGGTTGATGATGATGATGTGAGCCGCCGACTTCTCAAGGAAGTTTTAGAAAAAGAGAAGTACTCAGTTCGAGTAGCTGAGAGCGGTGAAGAGGCTCTACAAATTTTACAGAAAGAAAGTTTTCCGATCATCTTATCAGACATAAGAATGTTGGAAACAGACGGAATGACCGTTCTTCGAGTAGCCAAACGAGCTCAGCATCAGGCTGCCGTGATCTTGATGACAGGATTTGGAAGTATGGAAGGGGCGGTCGAAGCCATTCAAGAGGGAGCCTTTGATTATGTCAGCAAGCCCTTCAAAATGGATGAATTGAAAGCCGTCATTTTAAGGGCTGTCAAACATTGGGAATCACTCAGAACATTACGTGTTCACGATGCGCCCCTTCAATTGAATCTTTCAACCAAAAGTCTCATTGGTAAATCTCCTCGAATTGTCGAAGTTTATAAAGTCTTGGCTCGAGCGAGCATGTCTTCGAGTACCGTTTTGATTACGGGAGAGAGTGGCACCGGCAAGGAGCTCGTCGCTCGGGCCATTCACAATAATAGTCAAAGACGTGCGCAGAAGTTTGTGGCTGTCAATTGCGGTGCAATCGTTGAGACTCTCTTAGAATCAGAGCTCTTTGGGCACTTGAGAGGTGCGTTTACAGGAGCTGTCTCGGATAAACGAGGACTCTTTGAAGAAGCAGAGGGGGGTACTCTCTTTCTCGATGAAATCGGTGATATTCCAGCATCTTTACAAATTAAGCTTCTTCGTGTGGTTCAGGAAAACGAAATTAAACCGGTCGGATCGACAAAAACGGGTAAGGTTAATGTCAGGCTGATTTCGGCTACTCATCGTGATCTGGAGCAGCTCGTGCGGATTGGGAAGTTTCGTGAAGATCTCTATTATCGCTTAAAGGTGATTTCAATAGAACTTCCGCCACTCCGAAATCGAATGGAAGACTTACCTGATCTTGTAGATCATTTTCTGGCTTCTTATTCGAAGAAGAGCAAACGAAAAATTTCACACGTCTCTGATGAAGCGATGACTTTATTGAGAAATTACTCTTGGCCGGGAAATATCCGTGAATTGGAACATTCCATTGAACGCGCTGTCGCGATGACGGGGACGTCCGTTCTTTTTGCAGAAGACTTTCCTCCAGAAATCCAAAAAGGGAGTTCTTCTCTTGGACCGGGCTCAGGGATTGGTCTGAGTTCGAGTTTGGGGGTTTCTTCGGGGTTTTTAGCGGGTTCGCCCCTGACTTCATTGGAAGAAATTGAGAAGAACCACATTGCCCGTGTTCTTGTGGAAGTGCACTTTAATAAATCAAAAGCATCAGAGATTCTGGGAATTGATCGAGCTACCCTTTATCGCAAGGCTCAAAAATATGGCATAGATCTCAACGGAGGAGGAAAGTGAAAGAGAATTTCCAATCTGTCATTGAACACATCAAAGAGTCCCTCTCCCTCACCTTTCCCTACAGTGATCACACTCAGCGTGAATTTATTAGTTCGCGGTCGACCCGTCCGATTCCGGCAGCCGTATTGGTATTGGTGGGGTTTTCTGGAGAAAATATTCGTTTGGATCAATCCTCTCTTCTCTTTGTTCGCCGCACCGATTCGGTAGAAACTCACCGAGGACAAATGGCATTTCCGGGAGGACATGCCGAAACCGGAGAAATGGGACACCCCGCACAGACTGCTCTTCGTGAAACGACCGAAGAAGTGGGCGTGCCTGCGAGTGCTGTAGAAATTGTGGGCCGCCTGCCTTCGCTGCTGACTGCAACAGGATATCAGATTGAACCGATTGTGGGGATTCTCAAAACTCCGATTTCCTTGGTTCCTCTGAAATTGGATTCCAGGGAAATTGCTGAAGCGCTCTGGGTTCCTCTGACGCGTCTGATGGAGCCTGGCGTGTATCGTCAAGAAATCTTTTCTGTGGAGGGGCGCCAATATCCGATTCATGTTTATCATGTGGGAAGTCATCGGATCTGGGGTGCTACAGGGTCGATGACAAAAAATTTCCTCGATCGAATGGAATCCCAAAGGTAAAGAATAGGGATGAGAAATCTTAAAAAAATTAGCAGTTTTGTCAGTGTTCTTTGGGCAATGAACGTCATTTTATCGAGTGCCTGTCTTCGGGCAGAAGATTGGAAGGAGCCCTCGCGTTCGGGAGATTTCAACTTTGGGGCTTTAACGGGATTTTCACTGAATAGCGGACGTTCAGGGTGGTCAGTTGTTGGGACCGCAGCTAGAAAAATCCTACCTCATGGCTTTGTTCCTGATATTACGAATCCTGTTTGGATTGAAGCCGAACTGGGTCCAGTCTTTACAGGGGGAAATGTCGGATTATCTTACGCGGCACAACTTCGATGGGATTTTGAGAAGGATAAAGCTTGGACTTTTTATGCCGTGGGTGGTCTCGGCGGAAGCAGTCTCGGTGAGTTTTATCCTCGATTTGGGGTGGGTGCATTGTGGACGACCAATCCCCAGTTCCAATGGCGTGCGGAACTCACTTCAAACTTAGTTGCCGTCGGGTTGAATTTCCCTTTCTGAACGCGACATACGCCCCACCAATGAGTCCGGCTTGATTTTTCAAGGATGAGACTTTAAGGCGTGGGAAAAGATCGATGGGTTTTCGAAGACGAATGAGTAAATGACTCAAATGTTTTTCGGTCTGCGCTAGAAAAAGATCTGCTGCTTCTGCGAAGCTTCCCGTAAAAAGGATGATTTCAGGACAATAGATGCGGATATAGTTTTGGAGAGCGATTGCCATGATCTTCGCATATTCTGAAAATGCCGCAAGGGCGCGAGGGTCTTGCTTTCTGGCAAGGTCAGCGATGTCTTTTGCGCTGAGACTCGAATCTCCAAATCGCTGCCGTGCGCGACGCGAAAAGTTTCGTCCGGATAAGTAAGCTTCGGCGCATCCGAGGTTGCCACAGCCACAAGGGGCAGAGGTGTCTTCGGCATTCAGGATCACATGGCCGGCTTCGGGATGAAGGAACCTTCCGGTGCGAACGAGTTCTCCATTACAAAGGATCCCCGTCCCGAGTCCGGTTCCTAGGGTGAGGACCATTGCATTTTTATATTTTTTTGCGTCCCCTATCCAGTGTTCTGCGAGGATGGCTGCAGCGGCATCGTTTTCCAAATAGACCGGGAGTTTTAACGATTGCGAAAGAATTTTTGAAATAGGGACTCGCCCCCAGCGGCCCTTTTCACTCGCAAAATTTGTGGGATCTAACAAAATTCCGCGGTTTGGATCTAAAGGCCCCGCGGATGCGATTCCAACTTTTTTGGCTTCGGGGTGTTTTTTAAGAAACTCTTTACCTAATTCGATGAGTTGTTTAAGAACCGCATCTTTTCCATTTTCAAATCGTGCCGGAACTCGCTTTTCCTCTAAAATTCGACCTCGTGCGCTAACAATGCCTATCGCGATTTTTGTTCCTCCAAGATCGTAAGAGAGGACTTTCTGAGTCATGGCTGAAGATGTAACATAGGAAAAATGGGAAACCGAAAAAATAGTATCGTAGAAGTTGCGAGCATTCTTGTTTTTGCGCTGGGTGTTTTCGCGTTGATCTCAATCCTTAGTTTTCATCCGAATGATTCGCAACTTTTTGATCGGGTGCATCATGCCGCTTTGAACCTTTGCGGTCGTGTGGGTTCTAGTTTGGCCACCACTGTTTTGGACTGTTTTGGAATGGGAGCCTTTCTTCTGCCCGTCGCGTTATTTTTCTCTTCTGTCAATCTCTACCGACAGGAAGGGATCAATCGAATTCTAGGCACTTTGGGTGGAATGGCAGCTGTGGTGGGGGCTTCTACCGTATTCTTGGCGATTCATTGGAAGTATTGGTCTTTTGGAGGACAACAGCTCTTGACGGGGGGCGCTTTTGGAACTTGGATCGCCGACAGTTTATTACATCACCTCAATGCAGTGGGCTCAACTTGGGTGGCCTTGCTTGTTTTTGCAGTCTCTGTGGCGTTGTCTACACCGATTCCTGTAGCGCAATGGGGGGGGCGATTTTTACGTGCACTGGGTTTGATCTCGATTCGCGTCTTACGTCTCGTCGTGAGTTATTTACTTTGGGTCCTCAGTCGAGGAGCTTTCAAGGCGAGTCGAATGATTCAACAGACGTTTCAGAGTTCAAATCGAAAGGCGATTCCGAAAAGCACTTCCACGCCTCTGGTTCCGCCCGTTCCCCGGGAGGTTTCACCGAACCTCTCACCGAATCTGTCACCGAAATTAGCACCGAACCTATCCTCTAACCTGTCCTCTCACACTTCTCAGGATCTCCCTCTAGATTTGGCACCGGATTTATCGCCTGATTTTTCGCCGCTCAAAGAAGAACCCGGGTCTATTCGAATCCTTCCGCGTGAAGAAGATCCGCTGACTAAGCCCTCACTGAATAAGGTTCTTCGAACCGCGCCTAAGCCAAAAGGGGGACAATGGCAATTGCCTACGATTGAGTTCTTGAGGAATCCTCCGCCCATTCACTCGGCGGTAGATCGAGAACGCCTGATTTCTAATTCTCAGATTCTCAAACAAAAGTTTGCGGATTTTGGAATTGATGGAGAGGTCACGGCCGTGAGGCCAGGACCTGTCATCACTCTTTATGAGTTCAAGCCCGGTCCAGGTGTAAAAGTATCACGCATCGCATCATTGGTGGATGATTTGTCGATGGCGTTGTCGGCTCAAAGTGTGCGGATTTTAGCGCCTCTCCCTGGAAAATCCGTGGTCGGCATCGAAATCCCAAGTGATGTTCGTGAAACTGTTTATCTACGCGAGTTTCTTCAACATCCCGATTTTTATGGTCCTAAGCACGCGATCCCGGTTGTGATGGGGAAGGATATTGGAGGGCAGACCTATCTTTCAGATTTGGCTCGGATGCCTCACTTGCTCTGCGCAGGACAAACGGGATCCGGAAAGTCCGTGTTCATGAATGGACTCATTTGTTCTTTATTTTATCGGTTTACACCCGACGAATTGAGAATGATTCTCGTAGATCCGAAATTTATTGAGTTTCGAGCGTATCAAGATATCCCCCATTTATTGCTTCCCGTAGTCGATGACCCTAAACAGGCGAGTATAGCGCTCAAATGGGCCGTTCGTGAAATGGAGCGGCGTTATCGCATTTTAGCAAAGTTGGGAGCGAGGAATCTCGCTTCCTTTAATCAAAAGCTTGAAGAGATGGGTCCTGACGTCGTGAGAGATCTCCTTTTTTCACAAGAGAATGCGAGTGATACGCCGAAGACCGCGGGAGGAGATTGGATTGAAGCTTTTGAGCCCGATGAGTCCGGCGAACCTCGAATTGGCAAACTTCCCTACATTGTAGTGATTATCGATGAGTTGGCAGACCTCATGATGATCGCAAAAAAAGAGGTCGAGATTTCTATCGCTCGAATTGCCCAAAAAGCTCGCGCTGCCGGCATTCACCTGATCATCGCCACCCAGCGTCCCTCAACGGATGTCATTACGGGTTTGATCAAAGCCAATCTTCCTTCACGAGTGTCTTTTCAGTTGGCCAGCTATGTGGATTCAAAAACAATTCTCGATCGAGCGGGTGCTGAGCGTCTCTTAGGGCAAGGTGACATGCTGTTCATCCCACCGGGAGTTTCACAAAATCTCAGACTTCATGGAGCTTTTCTTGATGATGATGAAATTCATAAGATCACGGCTTTCCTCAAGTCCCAAGGAAAGCCTGTGTATCGCGACGAGATCTTGATTGCGGATGAAGACGATGAATCTAGCGAGGGTGAGGATGATGAGGATGGGGATGAGCTCTTTCAAGAAGGAGTCGATTTGGTCAAGAGTTCAGGCCATGCATCTGCTAGTTTTCTTCAACGTCATTTGAAAATTGGATACAATCGAGCTGCGCGCATGATTGAAAAAATGGAAGGACGAGGCATCGTGGGTCCTCAGGATGGCGCGCGACCTCGAGAGGTCTTGATTCGATGAATCGAGGTTGCTGAGACTGACAAGGCAGGCTAAATTGCCTATTCATGAGGCTGAAGAGTTGTTTAGCAGTTTGCTGGGCGCTATCTCTGGGGATTTCAAACAGCTTTGCAGAGGAAGAGACCACTGTGGCGGCACCGCCGTCACCCTCTCTTCAGAGCCCCCAGGACCGAGAAGTAGGCGAGGAAGAAGGCGCAGAAAAAGTTGCAGAAAAAGTTGAAAGGATTCCCGCCCCGCAGCCAACACGAGGCCATAGAGGAAACAGACGTGCAAAAGAAGCCGAAGGAACCCAAGCCACCAAGCACTTCCGAGAAAACATTATCATCAAGAGCAAGTACGAGCTTAACGGCGAGCCCCTTGAAGTCGATACGGAGTGATCGTCCATTTTTTCTACCTATTTATGTAAAAAAAGCGTTACAGAGGCTCGATGAAGCGGGTTATGTCGCTTATGTGGTGGGTGGTTGCGTGAGGGACTTTTTATTGGGGAAAGAATCTAAGGATCACGACATTGTCACCAATGCTAATCCAGATGATCTTTGCAGGCTTTTTCCAAAGGTGATCACCGTCGGAAAGTCATTTGGTGTGATCAAAGTTCCGACGGATCAAGATTCTACCGTGCTAGAGATTGCGACCTTCCGTGAGGACTTGGAATACGAGGACCATCGGCATCCCCAAGGTGTGATTTATTCAGGTCCGGAAGAAGATGCTAAGCGTAGAGATTTTACGATTAACGCTCTTTTTTTTGACCCTAAGACTTCTCGAATTCTGGATTTTGTAGGGGGACTTCAAGATCTGAAGGAAGGCACGATACGCGCGATCGGTGTCCCTTCCGAAAGATTTCGAGAGGATGCTCTGAGGCTCTTGCGGGCGATCCGATTCAAGACCCGGTTAGGTTTTTGTCTGGATCCGGAGACAGAAGAAGCGATTCGAGCCCGAGCCAAATTGATTTCAAAAGTCAGTGCAGAGCGAATTCGCGAAGAATTGACCCTGATGGGAATCGGACCTCGCTTTTCGGAAAGTGTCGAACTCCTTTCTGATTTAGGGCTTTTAGTCGTTGTACTCCCCGAAGTCGAAGCTCTCAAACGCGATAAAGGGGTGTGGAAGCACTTGTTGAAGACAATGGAGTATCTAGAGGCTCAGAACGCTCAACGTTCTCCGGCTTTAGCTTGGGCTGCTCTTCTTCACAAAGTTGAAAATGAAAAAAATGTGGCGAAAATTACGACACGATTAAAGATGTCACGATCCGATTCTGATCGGATTTTCGCCATGATTGCGGATCGCTCAAAGTTTCGAGAAGTTTTTCAAATGAGAGAATCGACACTTCAACGTTTTATTCGCCAGGAAGGATTTGAAGAACTTCTCGCTCTTCATAAAGCCGAGGCTACTGCGACGGATGGGAACTTAGCCCATTATGAATTTTGTGCGAGTCGTTTTGAGGAAATCAAAAAAACATTGGCCAATGGACCTGAGAAATGGCTGGATGGCAACGACTTGATTCAACTTGGACTGAGCCCCGGGCCCGAGTTCACTGAGATCCTCAGAACGATCGAAGATTTGACTCTCGACAGAAAAATCCGCTCAAAAGAAGAAGCATTGGAATATGTATTTAAGAATTTCATTAAATAGCTTGGCCCAGTAAGCTTTTCAAACGAATGGGATCTGGCTCAATCAGCAGAGTTTTATTGTGAGTGTAACTCGCTTCTGAAGAGTCTTTGATTCGTTTCACATGTTTCTTATAAGTGTAGTCGACTTCAGTCTTTCCCCAGTGGTCACCGCCGCTATAGTGAAGAACGAGTTGAGCGGCGTCTAGGAGAGTTTCGAGAGGAGCCGATTTTTGTGGAGGCAGAGGAATGACGACATGTGCTCCGGGTCTTCCTCGGACGTGAAGCCACAGGTCATTGCCTCGCGCAAATTTGAAAGTCAATTCGAGATTTTCGGTTTTGTCGCGCCCAACCCAAAGAGGCAATCCGTCCTTTGAGACGAAGGATTTACCCCACCAACTCGCCCCTTTTTTAGTGGGTTTTTGACCCGGTTTTTCGATTCGTTCGGCGCCCCCTCCTCCATTTTTTTCCCACTGTTCTAAAGCCTTCCAGTCGCCGAGTGTGGGTTTCTCAGTGAGGGTCTTTTCTAGTTTTTGAATAGACTCTTTGAATAGTCCCATTCTACTTTCAGCTTCACTGATTCTTTTCTTTCTTCTGCGTGCGTTTTGGTAGAATTTTTCGACTTGTTCTTTATCGCTGAGTTTAGGGTCACAGGAGAGAGTCACTTGTTCGCCGGTCGTGTAATCTAGAACGGTTCGTATAGGATCTGATGTGGGTGAGTGGGTTTGAGAATATTTGAGTAAGTCTCCTAATTTTTGCCAGTCTTTTTCTGCGAGCGCTTCCTCTCGGGATCTTAGACTTTGTCGGAGACGGTCCTCCGCTTGTTTTAACTTTTGTTTAATGGTTTTTTCTCCGGTCTGTAAGCGAAGCTCGAAAGCTTCTTGAGAAAGTTCGTTTTCGACAAGGCGAGCGTAAAGTTCCGGAGATTCGATTTCGCGAAATCTTAGAGGCAAGTCGAGAGGAGCTTGTGATCCATCAGGGATGCGAAAAGAGGTTTCTTTTGAATTTTTACTTCGGCTGAGAACTTGCCATTCTTTGGAGTTTCTTACGGAGGGCTCATTGAGTTCAACTAAAAGGGCCTCAGGGACGGCCGGAATGAAGACCAGCACGAGCCCCAGAGTGGTGGTCTCGTCTTTTCGAAATTTTAAGAGGGCGGTTCTCTCGTGTGGCAAGGTTTCGATTTGGATGAGCTTTAGGCCTTTCAGATGTTTAGAGAGGCTCAGATCAAAAGCCGAATGAGTGCCTGTGGGGGCTGCTCGAGGACCTTTAGAAGGATGCCAAATCAAATAAGGATGACGAGGACGAATGCTAAAAAGGAGCGTTCCACCCGGGTTCTGTCCGTCGCGATTTCTCCCGGTCAGCCGCAGAGCCCATTCGCCTTTGAGGTATCCTCCTGGGAATGAAGATCTTTCTGGCACCACAATTCGATCGACAAAAAGTCCCTCGATTTCGGGACGAAGACGATCGATCAGCACTGCAAGTTCTCGCCAATTGAGAGAGGGATTCATCTCTTTCCTTTACCGTGTTTCGGAACATTTGGTAAGGCTGGTGAATGAAGTTAAGAAAAGGAATGGATCGACGTTTTCGCTCAGGGCATCCTTGGGTTTATTCAAATGAGTTGCTAGAGAGTCCCAAAGGGCTCGAGCCAGGGGCATGCGTCGAACTTCAGGATTCAAGGGGTCAGTTTCTGGGCCGGGGGTTTGCCAATCCTCATTCTTTGATTTCATTTCGTGCTTTGACGAGAGATCCCAAAGTGCTGAACCCTCTCTCTGATGAAAGACTTTCTGTAATCTTTGCGAAGGCTCTCCGGATGCGCGAAGATTTAGGGTTTAAGGACAAAAGCTGTCGCATCCTTTTTGGTGAGGCCGATGGACTCCCCGGACTCATTGTCGATCGCTATTTAACGACTTCGGGCATTGTTTGGGTTTTGCAAGCTCACACGGCAGGGGCGGATCGTCTGATTCCACAGATTTTAAATGAGATTGAAAGATTCACCCTTCAATCGGGAGGACGTCCAGCATGGCAAAAAACGGCTGTCGTTCTTCGGAATGATTTGGGAGTTCGTAAGTTGGAAGGATTGTCAGAACAGGCTCCGAAGCTATTGAAATCAGGTTCTGAATTCGAACTCACGGAAGAGGGCTTAAAAAATATCCGAATTCGAGTTCGAAGTGCTTCAGGAGAAAATCAGAAAGAGCCCCTTTGGTTTCACGTGGATTTATTTGAAGGTCAAAAGACCGGATTTTTTCTAGACCAGTATGCCAACATTGAATTGGCGATTTCTCGGCTTCAAGATTGGGGCAAGAATCGAGTGAGAATTCTCGACTTGTGTTCCTATGTCGGACAATGGGGGGTCCAGTTGGGCAGGGCTTTCAAGAAAAAAGGATTGCAAGTAGAAGTCGTTGCAGTCGACGCTTCGAATACCGCCCTTGCTTTTGCAGATAAAAACTTATCGAGCGAGGGAATAGAACACAAGACGATCAAGGGGGATGTGCTCAAAGATCTAGGACAATTTACAGATCAGAGCTTTGATTGTGTGATTTCCGATCCTCCCGCATTGATTAAAGCACGCAAAGACATTGCAGTAGGAACCCACGCGTATTTACAAATGAACACTCAAGCGATGCGAATCGTGCGCCCTGGGGGAGCCCTGGTGTGTTGCTCGTGTTCTGGGCTGATGGAAGAAGAATCATTTGCTCAGCTCCTCTCAAAAGCCGCACAACGGAACCAACGCTTCATTCGTTGGGTGGGACGAGGTGCACCGTCTCCTGATCATCCACTTCTCACAGAGTTTCCAGAGGGCCGTTATCTCAAGGCCTGGGTCGGTTGGGTCGATTGAGCAGAAGCCCCTAAATTAAGCCAATCGATGACTTTAAAAGAGGCATAACTGAGCCAAAAGCCAACGGTGAAGTACTTGATGATCCGATGGAGGAGAATCGGAAAAAAAGCACCTTCACCAGGGTTAGCGATCTTCGCAAAATAGAAGATCACCCCTAAGCCAGAAAGTGCGATTCCAAAAGAGAGGATTTGGGCTGTTCTTTGCTGCAAAGGAGGTTCAGAAAAAGAGGAATCTCCGCGGAGACGTACTCCGAATAAGATTCCTAAAAGGATTGAACATAAAGAGAGAGACAAAGGGTCAAAATTGAGAAAGAGCGAGAGAAGGGCTGCGGCTCCAAAAAACAGATCAAACTTCCTGTATCGTCCCAAAGCCAGAAAAAGAGCAATCGTGAGAGCGCCCAAAATCCATCCACCCAGCACATCATGAGGAAAATGAACTCCTAGATAAACTCTGGAAACACCTACTCCAATCGAGATGAGCAGGCCAAGCCACCATCGACCAGGCAATCGAGTGCGAAGAGCTAAGAATAACCAGAGGGCAGTGACTACTTGGGTGTGTCCACTGGGGAAACCATATCCAGTGGCTGTACTCAGCTGCAGATCAGGCCAAAAGTCAAAGGGCCGAGGAATCTTGAAAATTTCTTTGAGGCTGCCATTCAAGAGTGCACTGCCGAGACAAAAGAGAGTTCCTTCAAATCCCGTCTTCCAAGGAAGAAAGAACCATAAGGAAGTCAGAAAAAGATATAAAAAGAGCTCCTCTCCTATTGCAGAGAAAAACTTGGCAAGCGCAAGGTAAATGGGCTTACTGAATTGATCTTGCAAGTTCTTCATCCATTTGAGTTCGCCGCCAAATTGGCTTTCTAAGCGCGCTTCGGCAGAGAGATCTTCGACAGATACAATCCAGTCCAGGGATAGACTGGGATTTCTATGAAATGCATTGAGAACTTCGAGTCTTTGAGAGGGGAAACGCCATTGATCCAACGGAATTCGTTCCGGATCGATGAGAACGGCTTCTAAAATTTCCTGTTGAGTCGAAATGGAAAGGTTCAAAATTTTTTGAATGGGTTCAGTTCCCGAAATAAGTTCGCTTGGGTTGTTTGTTTTGCGTACTTGAATCGTTTGGGTCGGTTCGCAGAAAAAGAGAAAAAATCCATTCTTAAGTTTCTGATGAAAAGGATGGACCCTGACAGCAATCCCCGTCTCCTCCAAAGTTTCCCTTGAAGCAGTGAAGTCGGCGGACTCTCCGCGTTGCGCTGTTCCTCCAGGAAGAGAGAACCGTTTAGACCAAGCGTCTCGAACCATCACGAGATGGTTGTCGAATCGCATGATACATCCTGCGTTGCCTTGCAAGCGGGGCTCGGGCGCAGCTTTAAGGAGAGACGGAACTAGAGTTAAAAGCCCGATAAAAACTCGTATCGACACCGGTGGCTTCTTCACGGTGTCACTTATTTCTAGAGTCAGGATTAATCGTCACCCAATATTTAGGAGTTCCATCACGATCGATCTTTAGAACGACCGCAGATTTCGCAGCATTTCTGTTTTGGTCAATCGACATTTTCCCATTGAGGGTATCGAAATTTTGCGTTGCGGCAAGCGCAGCTCGAATATCGTGGGGGCTAAAAGACTTAGCGCGTTGCAAAGCATCGATCAGCAAACGGGCGGATTCATAGCCCATAGCGGCTGATCCATCTGGAGCGACCCCATAGAGTTTTTTAAATTTAGCTGAGAACTCAAGGACAGCTGGTTTTGGATCATCCGGAGTGTAAAAGTTTGAGAAAAAGCTTCCGCTCAGTGATCCACCGCCGATTTCCTTAAGTTTTGGAGAATCCCAGCCATCGCCCCCCAGTAAAGGGACAGTGATTCCGAGTTCTCTGGCTTGCCGAGCAATCAACGAGACGTCCGTATAATATCCAGGAACAAATATGGCCTCAGGTTTGCGGCTCCGAATGGCGGTCAATTGAGAGCGAAAGTCGATGTCACCGCCGCTGTAGCTCTGGTCAATAATTTCTTTTTGGATTTCTTTTGAGTTTTCTCTTTGAGCTGCAGATTTAAAAACAGAAGTAAAGATATCTGCCAGGCCGATGCTGTAATCGCTTCGGATATCGCGAAGAATGGCGACTTTGTTAAGGTGAAGGTGTTCCGACGCAAATTTTGCCATGACCTCACCCTGAAAAGGATCAATAAAGCAGACTCGAAAGATGAAATCCCCGAGTTGTGTGAGCTTGGGGTTTGTAGCCGCGGTAGCCACAAGAGGAACCTGGCTCTGTTGTGCAATGGGAGCCATTGCCATTGCGTTAGAGCTTGTGGCTCCTGTAATGATGGCCACTGCTTTGTTTTGAGTGACCAGCTTTGAGATCGCTCGAGCCCCTTCGTCAGGTCGGCCTTGTACATCGCTGGTGACTAACTCGATCGTTTTGCCTCGAATTCCGCCCTTTTCATTAATCTCTTGAATAGCTAACGCAACGCCGCGGTAAGTATCGATTCCAAATGTAGCTTCATTGCCAGTCATGGAGTCGACTTCGCCTATGACAATCGTGTTTTTCGTTGCAGATTCCCCGGTGTTGAGCTGACTCTTGCGAGTGCAAGAACTGCCGAAAGTGAGTTGAACGAACAGGAGCAAAAAAGCGAAGGTTCTCATTCGGCGATTCAATCGTGGATTCATTTGTGTCTTAAAGCAATTTTTATGGCTCATCGCAATAAGAAATTTCAGTACGACTCCCTGCATGAAAGTTTCTTTCCAAAATAAACGATAAGCCAACTGCTTTTTAGCCTCTTTTCTTTATGGACTCTTTTCTACGATAAACTTCATGATAGAAGGAGCCTATGAAATTCTACGACTTCAAAGTGAAAACTGTCGATGGTAAAGATCTATCTCTTGCAGAATTCAAGGGAAAGGTCCTGCTTGTGGTGAATGTGGCGAGCCGATGTGGGTTTACACCGCAATATACGGGTTTAGAGAGTCTCTATCAAAAGTACCGAGACCAGGGGTTTTCGGTTCTTGGATTTCCCTGTAACCAGTTTGGAGCTCAAGAACCCGGTAATGAGGCTGAGATCAAGAATTTTTGCTCCACTCAGTACAATGTCACTTTCCCTCTTTTTTCCAAGGTGGAAGTGAATGGAGCTCAGACTCACCCTCTCTATACTTTTCTCAAATCGGAAGCGAAGGGGCTTTTAGGCTCTGAAATGATCAAATGGAACTTTACGAAATTCCTCATTGACGGGGAAGGTCGTGTGGTCCAACGGTTTGCGCCTAATGTAGAACCTTCGGCAATCGAACCAGAAATTAAGAAATTGTTTAAGACCTCATAGTTTTTAGAATAGGCATACCCTTTGCTTCGGGATCCTCTGCTTTCAAAAACAAAGACGAGGGGCACACTATGCTAACGCGAATGGGTTTGTTGATTTCAATTTCTATCTGCGCATTGATGGGACTGGATACGCGAGGGGCCATGGGTTCGATGACTCAAGACCCGACCCAGCCTCAGCTCACAGTGATCAGCGGACAAGTCAAGTTTCAGAAACGATTCACACGCGCCCTTGAGCAATTTTGCCATGAGGGGTCTTGTCCAGAGTCAAAAGCCTACTGGAGCTTGGCGATTGAATCTGAAAACAAAGAGTATGTTTTAAATGCGATCTTGAACCTAGGTGATGAAGGCCCTCCTCAATCGATGGAAATTCTCGGATTGACTCTAAAACAGAACTCTCATGTTAAAATTGAAGGTTACGTGATTCAGCGGTCCCCAACGGATTTCACTCTCGTGAGCGTGGACCAGATCTCCGATTATTAAGAGATTAGGACTCGTGGAATAGGCATTTAACTGGTAAATGCAAAGAATGGCAAAGCCGCAGTATGATTATTATGCAACGACAGCGAAGGGGATGGAGCCGCTTCTGGCGGATGAGATCCAAAAGATTTCTGGTGGTCCCGCGGAGATCAAGGGGTCGGGAGTCAGGTTTTCAGGTTCGCTAGAGGTCGGATATCGAGCCTGTCTTTGGTCTCGAATTGCGAATCGCATTTTGCTGCCATTGGCCACTTTTCCCGCATCCGATCCCGAGATGCTTTACGAAGGGGTGAAAAGTCTCAATTGGGAAGATCATCTAACTTCCGAAAAGACTCTGGCTGTGGATTTTTCGACTTCAAACTCGCAGATCACCCATTCTCATTATGGCGCCTTAAAAGTGAAGGACGCCATAGTGGATCAATTTCGCGACAGAACAGGCTCGCGCCCCTCTGTCAACACGCAATCCCCCGACGTTCGAGTCAATGTCTATTTAAGGAGCGATCAGGCGACTGTGAGTTTGGACCTTTCGGGAGAAAGTCTTCATCGCAGGGGATATCGAGAGGAAGCGGGTGAAGCACCTCTCAAAGAGAATTTAGCCGCTGCCCTTTTAACCTTGGCGGGCTGGCCTTCTCTGGGAGACGATAAGAGAGCTTTTTTAGACCCTATGTGTGGATCAGGAACTCTTCCCATAGAGGCGGCACTTCTGGCGTCCAATATTGCGCCGGGTTTGGGGCGGAAAAGTTTTGGGTTTATGGGGTGGGATGGGCATGTGCCCATGCTCTGGAAACGGATCGTGCAAGAAGCGAAAGACCAAATCATTACGGATCCCCGAAGAATTCCAAAAATAGTCGGGTATGATCAAGATTTTCGCGTCATTCGAATCGCTTTGCAAAACCTAGAGAGGGCCGGTTTAAGAGGGAAAGTTCACTTTGAAAAACGAGAACTGGCCCAATGCAAATCCATTGGAGAAAAAGGCGTCTTGATCGTGAATCCTCCCTATGGTCTTCGCTTGGGTGAGGTTGAAGGTTTGAAGCCTCTTTATGGAAAACTCGGGGATTTATTGAAACAGGAATTCAAAGGATGGAGCGGATTTATTTTTACGGGGTCGCCTGAATTGTCGAAGTTCGTCGGTCTTAAGGCAACCCGCCGCCACGTGCTGTTTAATGGTGCAGTCGAATGCCGATTATTGGAATATGAACTTTATTGATGGAACCTGCCCAAAGTTCTGCTAAATCTGCCTGATATGATGCCAAATGAAGCGAATTTTGACTCGATTGAGAGTATGGATCAAGAATCTGTGAATTGTTTGGCCCAAATGGCCGCACAAGAGAAGGTTTTTTTAAATCGCATTCCCGATGTTAAATTTGTTCTTGTGATCTTGTCTGCTCGAGGAATGGCTTTTGATCTCGAAGCCTTGCGACAAAAAATCACTTTAGCTTACCCAGAGGCAGCAGTCTTTTTTCAAACGACAGAGGGCAAATCTGTTGGGTTGGAGACTCCAAGTCACGTCGATCTCGTGGTTGATTTTACGGGTCCCGGTCAGAGACAGAGTCTTTGTTATGCCAAAAAGCTGAGAAAAATGGGCAAGTTCGTGGTCGGAAGAAACGCTGGATTTTTTAGAAAGAGAATTTACGATCGTATTTTTGATGAGAAAATCGAAGCGGCTGAAGTGCCTCGAGAAATGCTGCAGAGAGAACGTTTTGTTCAAAAAAAGGTCATGAATTTGGCGGGAGTTGCTTTCGTTCAGACGAGCGAGACGCCTCCTGATCGAGGAAAAACAATCGCTCTTGAATTGCCTGGGATGTTGAAACTTTGAAGATTTTTCAGAGAGTCTTTATCAGTCTCTGTTCTCTAAAGCTTGCTGTGCTGGTTATTTTAGCGATCGCGGTGTCCTTGGCGACCGCTACGATATTGGAATCCGTCTATGACACTGCCACCGCTCAGTATTGGGTTTATCGATCAGGGTGGTTTCACGGAGTCTTGGGACTTTTAGGGATTAATATTTTTTGTGTGGCCATCAGTCGTTGGCCATGGCGTGTGAAGCACGTTCCTTTTCTTTTGGCCCATCTTGGAATTCTGATTCTGTTGTTTGGTTCTTGGAGGACTGAGCAATTCGGGATTGATGGAAGTCTAAGGATTTCAGAAGGAGAGTCTGCGAGCGCTGTAGAGTTAGATGAAGCGTCCCTAGTGATTGTTGAAGGGGAAAAAGTACGAGCGATTTCGGTGCCCTGGTTGCCTCCCGGAGTTCCCTTTCGAGGAATCCAGGTCTCTTCTCTCGGCGTTTTTAAAGGGACTTCTTATCATATAAAGATTGATCAGTTTCTTTCTCATGCTGATTCTAAGATTCAGTTCATGTCAGCCGACGGAGATCGCCGGAATCCAGTCGGCGACCGAGCTCCTTCCGCGGGTGCGCTTCGACTCCGTTTAGCGGGCGGCCCTATGGGGATTTCAGAAGAGATTTGGCTTTGGGCAGGCGGTCCGAGTTGGAAGTCCGTTCAAGCGGGGCCGGCTCGATTTTTTCTCGACGACGGTATGGGAGAAACGACGAACGCTAAAGCATTGGCCGTTGCAGGATCTATGTCAGGACCCAAGATGTTTTTTAAGTCCGAAAAAGACGGCGGCCTTTCTTATGTAGCGCTGTCGTCGCTCGGAAAGCGAGTGACCGGACGTTTTGCAAGAGATGAAATTTCTGGAAAGAAAATTCTTCCAGGTTGGAAAGGGAATGTGTCGGTGACTCTCGAAGAGTGGATTCCCGATGCTCTTCCTCGGTCTCATTATCAGAATGCGAGAATTCAATACGGGACCCAAGCTCCAGGTTCAGCGATTCATGTAGTCGTCGGTAATGAAAAAGCAGCGAATTTGGCAAATCCAACAGGAGTTTGGCTAGGATTGGGAGACCAAGCTGTCGTAACCGCAGAAGGCGGCCCCATTCAAATTGGATATTATTCCAAGAGAGTGATGTTGCCTTTTTCAGTTCGTTTGGACAGATTTCAAATTGATCACGACCAGGGAACTATGAATCCTGCTTCATATGCTTCTACTGTGACGGCGAACTCGCAGAGCGGCCAAAAGAATGCGATCATTAGCATGAACGAGCCTTTGCAGGTCGAAGGGTATACGCTTTACCAAGCAAGTTATGAAGATGCGAGTCCACGACCCGTGACCTCCATTTTATCGGTCAATCAAGATCCAGGAAGAGTTTTGAAATATCTAGGGTCTGCGTTGATTGTGTTAGGCTCAGTCCTTCTATTTGCTGCAAAACAGGGTCGGAAACGGCAAGGGAATTTAAATGGAAAAGTGTAAAATAGCGAGAAGGGTCGCCCCCTTTTGGTGCATGATGCTCCTGACCTTTTGGTGGTCCCCGGCTTTTGGAGCGGATGATTCAGCGATTCATCACCATAGCCATTGGTCTTTTAGAGAGATGGGTTTGATCCCTGTGCAGAACGGCGGTCGAATCAAGCCCTTAGATTCTTTCGCCCGCGAAGTGGTTCTTTATCAGACCGGTTCTCGGCGATTCGAAGGGTGGAAGCCGCTTGACTTGGTTTTTTCTTGGATCGCATCGCCCAAATTTTGGAATCAAAAACCTTTTATTCAGGTGGGCCGGGTCGATGTTCGACGACAGTTGGGGTTGGACGAGAACCGAACTCTTTTTTCTCCTGAGGAATTGATCCGAAACTCGAGTCTTGTTCAGTATGCCGAGCGGATGGGGCAAGGAGCACAAGTCGTTGATCCTCGCGGGGGAGCCAAAGGCAGTCCTCGTGAACAAGAGCTCAACTTTCCAGCACAGTGGGATCCGAAGCTTGGAATTCACGTGACTTGAAGTCGCGG
>JADMIO011189562.1_pt1 | contig 124663 bp, 117 predicted proteins | sample 8958161 | NCBI WGS metagenome assembly JADMIO01 (sample SAMN16585339, study PRJNA669376) | soil metagenome | isolation source: Crop rotation soil | place: USA: Cullars Rotation, Alabama | collected 2011
CCGCGACTTCAAGTCACGTGAATTCCAAGCTTCGGATCCCACTGTGCTGGAAAGCCCAGTAGCCGTCGACCCAGACGTAGTCGGAGGAGGGACGACGACCCATGCGTTCATGGCGGGGCGGCGGCGGCCCCTCGACAACAATATCAACTCCGCCCGGTCCACGGTGTTCCCAACGATCACGATCACGGTCGCGATCTCGATCGTGATCCCGGTCGTCATGGCGGTCACCGAACTCGTGTCGGTCGGAGACTTCCCAGTGGGCATCGATCCAGTTATGGGAGCTGCGATCCCAGCGACCCTCGACGTAGACGGCACCGGGTTGCGGCGGACGCGCCCAAGCACCGCCGACCCAGACCCAACGTCCGTCGCGGTAGATGTTGTGTCCGGAAACCCAGACATAGTCCGGGCCGGGTTGCGCGTCGCGGCGCTCTTTTTCAACGACGACGACCGGGCGAGGTGGTTCCTCGCGGACGACGATCGGCGGAGGCGGCCCGAGGCGAAGGCCGAGATCGATGTTGATTCTCGGGTCTGCGTGGGCGGTGAGGCTTAATGTCGCGGCCAGCAGGGTCGCGGGAAGCAAATACAGGGTTGGTTTCATTTTTCTAAGGGGTTGATCTGTCGTTGTCAGGGAAGACGCTGGATATCGATGGGTGTGCTTCCGGGGTGAGCTTCGTGGGTGGTCACAGACCCATCGAAAAGACGTTTGTTTCCGGCCATGAATGCTGCCTCAGTGGCGCCGCTTCATGAAAGTCACCGGACTCGCCCTCGTCCCGCCCCCCACCGCCGCCGACCTCCCCAAGGTCACTCCCGAATTGCTCGCTTCCGTGCTCGCGCGCTACTCGCGCAGCAACGAGGGGCTCGCCGCCATCCTCGCGAAGGTTGACATCGCCAACCCGGACGCGTCGATCGACCGCATCCTGAAATTCGTGGACTACGGACACGCCTCCATCGGCGGTCTCACCGGCGGACTCGCGATCGCGTTGGACGGCGTCTCGATGTGGCTCGCGTGGAAGATCTTTGAAATCGCTACGATGGCGGACGGCCAGGAATCGAGCACGCGGTATATTACGATGGACGCCGCCAATCTCCCTGGCGCCGAGGAAATCGGCATTCCGGCCGATCTTGCGGAACGCTGGCGCGACGTGATGGCGGCATCGTTTGCCGCGTATCATGCCGAGTACCTGCGGCTCGATTTGCTCGCGACGGCGAAGCCCGCGCTCGTGCGGTTGCCGCCCGACGCGAAGCCGCCGGTCGTCGCGCGGTTGCGCAAGAACTACGCGCTCGATCGCGCGCGGTATTTCATCCCGTTTGCCACGCACACCAACCTCGGACTCGTCCAGTCCTCGCGTATGTGGGCAACGACGGTGAAGCACCTCGACTCGCTGCCGCAGCCCGAGGCGCGCACGGCCGCGAAGCTCATTCGCGAGGAACTCATCAAGCAATCGCCGCGGCTGATGCGTCACAGTTCTGCGGAAAAATCCTACGAAGAACAGGCGAAGCAGGAACTGGCGGCCAGCATCAAGCTCGGACTCGAGCGCCTGTCGGCCCAGCCGCTCGACGATGAAGTCTGGGTAAAAGTGGACCGCGATACGCCGCCCTGGATGCCCGAGACGCAGCCGATCTCGGAGGCGCTGCGTCACCGCGCCAACCGTTACGGTCACCAAGGCCTCGCCACGCGGCGCACGCGCGTGACGTTCGCTTGGAACAACATGGCGCTGGCGGAGCTGCGCGACCTCAATCGCCATCGCACGGGTCACCGCTTCACGCCGATGGTGCAGGGGGGCTTTTATCTTCCGCCGGAGATCAAGCACGCCGACCACGCTGCGTTGCTCAACCAGCAGCTGGAACTGACGCGCGAGCTGCTGCGCCGCAGCTCACCAGCCTACGTCTATTCGCTGCTGCTGGGTGCGCAGACGCCCTTCGAGCATTCGACTCAGGCGGACAAGTTCATCTACGAGGCCGAGTTGCGCACGGGGATGGGCGCGCATTTCCGCTATGCCGAGCACCTGAGCGCCGCGTTGCGCGAGTTTTTCCATCAAATGCCCGCCGCGCGGTCCTGGGTGGTCGAAGGCACGGCTGAACCGGAATAATTGGTTTGCCGCTCCGGGCGCTTGCTGCAAATAATTGTCTATCCCCGATGAAGTTAGACAAAGGATGACGCTTCCCCATCCGCGCCCATGAGCACCTTTCGGGTCCTTCAGTTCAACATGCAGTTCGGGCAGATGTGGGACGACATGTATCCGGACCGGGCGCCGATTCGGCTGGATTACACGCTGGAGGAGATTCACCAGCACAACGCGGACCTGATCTTTCTGCAGGAACTGGAGCAGACGCCCCCCGGAGGCGCGCAAATTGAACCGCCGCCGAACTTCACCCAGATTTCCGCCGCGCTGAAGGGCTATCACAGCTGGTTCTCCTATCCTGACCCGGATCCGCGGGAGCTGCCGTTTGGCGTCGGGCTGGCCATTTTCTCGCGCACGCCACTGCGCTCGACCGTGCGGCGCAACCTGCCGTCACCGCCGCTGGAGTTTGAGTTTTTCGGCAAGAAGACCACGCCGACGGACCGGCTGATGATTGGCGCGGAGACGACAATTTTCGGCCACGAGCTGCTGGTCTACAACACACACCTGCTCGCGTTCTTCATGCTCGGCTCCGGCAGCACGGCGCATCCCTTCCAGCGCAACCTCGTGGCCAACCAGCTGGCGCAGTCGAAGAAGGCGACGATCCTCGCGGGCGACTTTAACGTCAGCCGCCACAAGACGCTGGTCGAGCAGTTCGCCAAGCAGGGTTACAAGACCGTGCAGGACACGGAAGTCACCTGGCGGCGCAAACCGTTCATCCTCGACCACGTCTTCTACAATGCGGAGCTGCGTTGCGTGGCGCATCGCGTGGTGCCGACCCGCGCCTCGGACCACCATCCGATTGTGGCGGACTTCGAGTTTACGAAGTAGGACGTCGGCTTACTTTTCCCGGCGCACGCGCTCTTTTTCCTCGTCGCGTTCCTCGTCGATCCGGGCGCGCTCGTGCGCGAGTTGCTGCTGGATCTTGGCAACTTCGTCCGCCTTCCCCGCGGCGAGGGCGTCGTTGAGTTGCTTCTTCAGGAAAATCTCCCGCTCGGCCCACTTGCCTTGGTAGACGCGGTCCAGCTCGGCGAGCCGGGCCTTCTGCGCGGCAGTGAGCGGGCGACCCTTGTCGGGATCGGACTTGGCCAGGCGTTCCATCGCGAGTTCGTAAGCGCTTTTCATGGGAGAAGCTGAAGGCAGAATTTGGAATTTCGGCAAAGACAATTTAACCACGGATTTCACGCGCAGACACGGATCAATCCGATTCAACGTGCAATGGAGTGTTTCAGATTGATCCGTGTCCGACGTGAAATCCGTGGTCGCCTTTCAGCTTCACCCAAACTTCACGCCGAAGATCAGCGCGAGTGTCACGACGACAAACGGCGGCCAGAAGCCGCGGCTCCAGCCCTGCCAGTTGGACGCGTAGGCCGCCATGATCGTAGCGAGCAGGATTGTGAGCGTCGCCGTTCCGAGCCACGGCACCCGCCATTGCGCGGCCCACCAGATGCCGGGCACGTGTTGACTGAGACGGATCAGGAAATCCATCACGACCAGGTCGAGCACTGCCGCGTGGTTGAACAGCACGCTCGCCACGGCCCAGCCAGCGAGGCCCACGGCAATCGACGCGAACCCCGCGACGATCACCAGCATGGCCATCGGCACGAGCACGAGATTCGCGACGAGGGCGCCGGGAGTGAAGACGGCGTAGAATGCCGCGCCGGTTACCGCACCCACCAGCCACGCGGCGATGCCAATGCCCAGCACCGGCCAGAACCACCGCACGGCCTTCGCGAACCACCGTTGCCACCACGTCCAACTGACCTCCGGCAGATTGGGCCAGGGCGCCCAGCGCGCCGCGAACCAGTCAGCCAGCGGCAGTCCGAAGCAGAGAATGGCGAGGACCACGCCGTAACTCATCTGGAAGCTCGCGCTAAACAGCGCCATCGGTTCGCGTAGCAACACGACCAGTGCCGCCGTGGCGAGTGCAGCCACGCCATTGGCGGGCAGGCGCAGCACAAACGCGCTCTCATACGCTGCCACGAGCAGCCAGGCCCGCACGGCAGACGGGGAGGCGCCGGTCGTGTCCACATCGAGCCAGAGGATCAGCAGCGTCAGGGCCGCCACCGCTGTTCTCGGACACCGCGCGAGCAGGAGGAGTGCATGGATCGTCGTGGCCACGACACCGATGTGCAGCCCGTTGATGGCGAACAGGTGCATCGTGCCGCTGTGCATGAAGAGTGCGTCCTGCTCGGGGCTGAGCTCGTATTTCTGGCCGAGCATCATGGCGCGATAGACCGCAGCGAGGTCCGGCCGCTTGGACGCAATGCCAGCGCTGAGGATCGCGTTGAGCCGCCGGGCGAGATGCTCGCAAAACACGCGATACCGCGTCGGCGGTTGCTCAATGCCCAGCAGACGGCCGCGGGTCAGCCCGAAATTCATGCCTGCATCGGCAAGGTAGCCGTCGAACGACGTGGCCGGCGGGTTTTCCGGGAGCGGCTTCAGGACGCCCATGGCGGAGATCACGGTAGACCGGATTGGCGCCGTCTGGCCCTTGCGCAGGGTCAGCGAAAAATGGAGCCGTTGCCCCGCGAGACCCGGCAAGTGCTGCTCACTGCGCACGATCGTTGCCAAACCGGCGGCTTTTTTCGCGTCGGCCTGCGGAAACACGCGTTCGACGCGCAGCGACAGTCGTGCTTCCCGCGGCGGAAGGTGCGCCCACGCCGCGATCCGCGCGCGTCGCAGCGTGTAGCTCGCGTCGCCGGCCAGGAGCAACGCGCCCACGAGTGTCCACGCCCACCATTTCGGCGCCCGCCAGGCGGCAAACAGCGCTCCCAGCGCCGCCACCAACGCACTCGCCAGCAGCCAAAGGGGCTTCGCAGTGGGCCCGTAACGCCCAATCACGATGCCGGCGATGAAGGGCAACACGAGCCAGAGCAGGGGCGCGCGGTGACCGAGGCTGCGCGCCGTCATGGTGATTTCGCCGAGGAATCCGAGCTCATGCCGCGGGCAGTTTGACTGATCTCCCTGTGCGGCTTTGTGTGGTCCGTGGTCACTTTTCCGTAATGTCCGTCCCTGATCAAACCGACCTGTTCGCCGAGGAAGCGCCTCCCGCGCGCGAAGGCGCGTCAGCCAAATCCACGCATCAGCCGCTGGCGGCGCGCATGCGTCCACGCAGTTTGAGCGAGGTCGTTGGGCAGGACCAGCTGTTGAAGCCCGGCAGCCTGTTGCCGCGGCTCGTGGCGCAGAACCGTTTCGGCTCGCTGATTTTCTATGGTCCGCCCGGCAGCGGCAAAACCAGCATCGCGGAGGCGATCGCACACGAGACGAAAAGCCGCTTCGTTCGCGTCAACGCCGTCATGTCCAACGTCGCCGAGCTGCGCGAAATCCTTGCCGCCGCTCGTCGGCGTCCCGAGGCGGGCACGATTCTCTTCATCGACGAGCTGCACCGCTTCAACAAGTCGCAGCAGGACCTGCTGCTGCCCGACGTGGAGGAGGGGACGGTGCGGCTGATCGGCGCGACCACGCACAATCCCGGCTTTTACGTCAACCCGCCGCTGCTCTCGCGCAGTCATCTCTTCCGGCTGGAACCGCTGTCACCGGAGGCCGTCGCCGGCGTGCTGCGGCTGGCGCTGACTGACAAGGAGCGCGGGCTTGGCGCGCGGGGCGTTACGGCAGACGACAAGATTCTCGGCGACCTGGCGGTGCTCTGTGACGGCGACCTGCGCCGCGCGCTCAACGCGCTCGAGGTGCTCGTGCTCGGCCTGCCGGAAGGCGCGAGGCTCACGTCCAGCGAGCTGGAAATTTTCGCGCGCGAGCGACGGATTCGCTACGACGCCGATGAGGACGAGCACTACGACACGATCTCGGCGTTCATCAAGAGCTGCCGCGGCAGCGATCCCGATGCGGCGATGTACTGGCTGGCCAAGATGCTGGCGGGTGGGGAAGACCCGCGCTTCATCGCGCGACGCCTGGTCATTCTCGCCAGCGAAGATGTCGGCCTGGCTGATCCGCAGGCTCTACCGCTCGCCGTCGCCGCGCACCACGCGTGTGACTTCATCGGGCTGCCCGAGGCGGAACTGACGCTCGCGCACGCGACGCTGTACATTGCGACGGCGCCGAAGAGCAATTCCGCGACGCTCGCGCTCGGTGAAGCGCACCGCGTGCTGAAGGAACAGCCCGTGCAGACGATTCCGTCATCACTCCACAGCAAGAGCGGCCAAGCCAACAAACGCATCGGCCAAGGCAAGGGCTACGAGTACTCGCACGATTTTCCGGAGAACATCTCCGGTCAGGATTTTCTGGAGAAGCCGCTCACGCTCTACACGCCCAAGACAGCCGGCTGGGAGGCGAAGGTCGCGGAGCGCCTGGCCCGCTGGAAGGAAATGAAAGCGAAGCTGCGGAAAAAGAAGGACTAAATGAGGGATGGAGCCCGATACGGAACTATAACGTTCAGCATGTAGAAGAGAGTCATCGGTCACGGCTTATCTGCGGCCTTTGCCATGCCGCGGAAAGTTCGCCAATTGATCGCCGATTTGGAGCGAGCGGGATTTGTCCTGGTGGCGGGCGGGAAGGGTTCACACCGCAAGTTCCGACATCCGTGCTACGCTAAGTTTGTAATTTTAAGTGGCAAAAGTGGGGACGACGCGCACCCTTATCAGGAACGCGATGTCCACCGCGCAATTCACGAAGCCAGCCAATGAAACCCGAAGACCGCTACCTGAAGTTTGTCCGGTGGAGTGATGAAGATCGCTTGTATATCGGCTATTGCCCGGATCTTTTTTTTGGTGGAGTCTGCCACGCGACGAACGAACAAGCTGCCTACCGCAAGCTCCTCGGACTGGTTCGCGAGGACGTGGCGCAGCGGATCCAGGCGCGGCTGCCGCTTCCGCGAGCAAGCGCCCGCTTGAAATTGAGACGCGGCGTCGTTGCTGCCTAACCGAGTCGTACCGGCGGCACGGGCGAACCGGCAGCGCCGCTGATTTCTTGGTTGCGGACGGTTTTCATCCCGGTTCCTGTGTCCGGCTTCTTTCCCATATGCGTTTCGCTGTTTCCCCGTCACCGGCCACTCCAGGCACTGCGTTCCCCGCCGGTGAGGCGGAGGTGCGATCCAACGCCGGAGGGCCAGCCCAATGAGCAAGGCCCAATTCGCCCAGCGACGCGATGGCCGAGTGGCCGCACTGCAGTATCTCTTCGCGTGGAGCCTGAACACGCCGGCCAATCTCGCGGAGGACCTCAAGGTGTTCTTCGCGGACATGGAACAACCGCGCGATCACTATGCTTTTGGTGAGGAACTCATCCACGGGGTGATTGAGCATCAGGCGGACATCGATTCGCGGATCAAAAGCCTCGCCCAAAACTGGGAGTTCGAACGCATCGCCAAGATCGACCTGGCCATCCTGCGCATCGCGATGTTCGAGATGATTCACCGCAAGGACATCCCGCCGGTTGTCTCGATCAACGAGGCGATCGACCTCTCCAAGCAGTTTTCCAACGCCGACGCCAAGCGCTTCATCAACGGCATCCTCGACCGGGTGAAGGACCAGCTCGGCCGCGACGCGCGGAAAGCAGAGTAGGGAGTAGCGACTAGCGAGTAGCGAGCATCCGGCTACACCTACCTTGGGCTAGAAACGTTTGACTATTCGCTACTCACTCCTCGCTACCCGCTACTTTTCCTATGTTTGGACTCTTCAAGAAATTCAAAGACGGCTTCGCCAAGACCGTCACGGCGATCGCCGACCAGACGGCGGGCATTTTCGGCGGACGAAAGATCGATCCTGACTCGCTCGAGGAACTCGAGGAGGCGCTCTACACGGCCGACTTCGGCGTGGAGACCACCGCAGAGATTTTGACCGAGATCAAAAAGGCCTACGCCGCCGATAAGGAACTGCGCGGACGCCAGGCTGCGGAAATCGGCGCGGCTGTCCTCAAACGGGTGCTGGCGGGAGCAGAGGGTGTTTTGCCGACGCTCGCGGAAAAGCCGTCAGTCATCGCCATGATCGGCGTTAATGGCTCCGGCAAGACCACCACCGCGGCCAAGCTGGCTTGGCGGCTGAAGCAGGATGGCCAGATGGTCACGCTGGCGGCGTGCGACACGTTTCGCGCCGCGGCGGTCGAGCAGCTGAAGAGCTGGGCAACAAAGTTGGAGATCGAGGTAATCGCGAGCCATCCGGGGGCGGACGCGGCCGCGGTGGCCTTCGATGCGTGGCAAGCGGCGAAGGCGCGGGGCAGGGATTATTTGATCGTGGACACGGCGGGCCGGCTGCACACGAAGGGACACCTCATGGACGAACTCGCGAAGATTCGGCGCGTCCTGCAGAAAAACGATCCCGCTGCGCCGCAGCATCGCTGGCTCGTGGTGGATGGATCGCTCGGCACGAACTCGATCGAGCAGGCGAAAGTCTTTCACGAGAGCTTCGGGCTGACCGGTCTCGTCGTGACGAAGCTCGACGGCACCAGTCGCGGCGGAGCGCTGGTGGGCATCTGGCGTCAGCTTAAGATTCCGATCTATTTCCTCGGACTCGGCGAGCAGGCGGAGGACTTGCAGCCGTTCAGCGTCGAGAATTACGCCAAGGCGGTGTTCGGGCTGGGGGAGTGAAGGGAGGGCGTCTCTGACCCGCCCTTGCGCCGCGCAAAAGGGCAGGTCAAAGACCTTGCCCTACCTTAAGCGAGATCGGTGGGCGCTCACAGCCATCACGAGGGCCCGCTCGCTGGATCCGCCGATGTCTTTTCGCGGCGGGCGAAAGCATCGTTGAAGGCCAGCGCCGGACCCCACCAGCCGTGGCGCCGCAGCACGGACGACCACCGGGCCGGCCGCAGGAGCGAAACGCACGCCATCAACACGATACCGACCGCAACGAAACGCAGCGTGAGCCAGCCGATTTTTTCCCAGGAACTGCCGCCGGCGAGCAGGATGGCGGCGACAATCACCAGCGGCAGCCAGAACTTCCAGCGCGTGAACTCGAGCAGCCGCGCCCAGCGCGCGGCGCGCGTACGCGCTGTGCCGTTAACCAACGCCGGTGTTCCCGTGGCTTCCTGCTCGAGAATGCGGCGGATCGATGCCGGGGGCTGCTGCAACCGCCATGCGGCCAGGCAGGTCGCCGCGCAGATGCAGCCGTGAATCACCGCCCAGCCTCCGACCAGCCAAGGCAGGCCCGGTGCCTGGACGTGCCACTTCTGCGCCAGCCATACCACCACCGAGTCGTACGCCTGGATCATGTCGCGACCCAGCATCAGGTATTCGAGGAAAAATCCCTGCAGCGCCGCCCACAGCCCGATGAACATGCCCCCCAGGGCGATCGCGATGACATTCCAGCCGAGGATCTGCACCGTCGAGCCGAACAGGAAACCCTGCACAAAGATGGCCAGCATGGGCCGCAGCCGGCTGCCGGCAGGCGAGAGCGCCTTGAGTCCGGACGAGATGAACGACACCCACATCACCCGTCCAGGCTGCGTGAGCCCGAAGCCGGCGAAGACCATCATCGCGCCCTGCAACGCCGAAAGAAACGTGCTGCGGAACGGGATCTTGGCCGCGTGCAGCGCCGAGCCGAGTCCCGCCTCGACCATTCCGCTGGCGCCGCCGAACAGCCCGATCCGGGTCCACTCGCCGAAATCGTCGCAGATTTTTTCCAGCTGCGTGAGGGCGTCGGGAGCATCGGCGTCGATCACGCGATCGAACTTCTGGCCCAGCTTTTCCTCGATCGCGGCCGTCAGTTCGGCCCGGACCGCCATCACGACGATGCGCGGACGCTGGGTGCTGATGATGGGCCACAGCGGCATCAGCCCTTCGCCGCGCGCCTCGAACTTGGCGAATTCGTCGAGCAGCACCAGCGACGTGCCGAGAGGCAGGCGGTTGGCCCAGTCCTGCAGCCGGTAAAAGGTTACGGCGTCGAAACGATAAGGGGGCGTCAGGTGCTCATCCCGCACGGCCCAGGGCAGGGTTTCGCCGGTGGCCAGCATCTTCAGCTGGTAGTCGGCCGCGCCTTCGTCCGGAGAGCGCCGCGCACCCGCCGCGGCGAGAAACCCCTCCGTCCGCCCGCCTCGCGCGCGCTGGTTGGCGGCGAGTTCGGCCAGCAGGTGCGTCTTGCCGGAGCCGGGCGTACCGGTCACGGCCACGAGCAAACCGGGCCCGAGGTTGGAAGGTGGCGCGGACATGCCCCCATCATTGCGCTCCCTATGCGGTGGTCCACTCCCTTTCTTGCCAGCAGGGCGACTGATGAGGCGTGAAATCGTCTGACATAAATTGGGATTTTTGGTTGTGGCCCAACAATTTTTGAAACCCTTTGGAGGCTTATGCGTCGAACGGGCGTGCTTATGAGATTTATTCGCGGAAAACGATCGGGAAGGATCGTGGCGGGACTCGGTGCGTTCCTCTGGCTGCTGGCGATCACGACGCCGGCGCGTGCCGATGCAGGTGCCGTCAGCGCCGTCGCAAAGCCGGCGAAGGGCAAAGCCGACGCAGTAAAAGTCGACGTGTTGGTTTACAACGACGGCGACTCCATCCGCGGCCACCTCGTGGATCGTTCGGTGGACTCCTGGGTGTTCATGTCGGATCGCTTCGGACTGCTCCGGGTGCCGTTGGCGGATGCAAAAGTCATTATCGCGACTCCCGAGGCGGCAGCCGCCATCGCCCGGGCCAAGGCGGAAGAGGCGCGCAAGAAACAGGAGGCGATGGAAAACGCGTCCTTCCTCCGCTGGTCGATGTTCTCACCGCTCGCATTGGCGGAGCAATTGCGGGAATTCTTTGGTCCCTGGCACGGGCGCTTTGCGTTCTCCACGCAGATGATGTCCAACACGACCGAGACCACCAACGAGACCGCCGAGGCCCACCTGCAGCGCAAATGGACGAAGGACAACATCCAGCTCAACGCGCGGTACGATTTCGCCGACACCAACCACGTCACGACCACGGACATCATGAAGGCGGACGCCTCGTGGCGGCATGATTTTCCCGACAAGCTGTTCTCAATCTACAGCCCCACGGTGGAATGGAACCGGGCGTATCTGATCAATAATGTGCCAAGCGACTACGTGCTGCTGCAGCAGGAAATCGGCATGGGCGTGAACATCTTTGCCCTGCCGAAACGCAACCTACGCGTCGGCATTGCGGAAAACGTGTTCGACGTGTGGCAGACGGCGGGGGCGGAAATGCACAACCAGAGCACGGTTGAGTCGCTCTTCGGCGAGGCGGATTGGAAACTGCCCTGGCGCATGACGCTCACCGAGCGCGGCGTGTGGTATTACTCGATCGTGACCGGCCGGGACGGTTGGGAAAACAAGGTCGAGCTGGACAAGAAGCTGACGGAGACCTTCACGGTGGGAGTGCGGCACGAGACGCGTCACAACAACCCCGACGTGCGCGTGCAGGATTACACGCTGCTCAAGCTGCTGATGGGGATAGATTTCTAGCGCAGCGCCTCGGCAGCAGAGGATTTGCCACAAAAAGGCACAAGGTATCTGGGGCTGCGGCAGAGTCGCCATCGCGCCTATAGGCGCGCGGGAGGGGAGATTCGAAGCTCAGAGGCCCTTGCGCCTTTTCGCGGCGAAAATTGTCTGGTCAGCCCTCGCACTTGAGCACGTAAACCGCGCCTTTCGCCGTGCCGATCGCGAGCAGAGTATCGTCGGGCGACCACACGAGCTTCGTGGCGGCCGCCGGCATGCGGACGGTCGCGCGCAACGGTTGCTTGCGCTCGGGACTCCACAGCTGGACCACGCCGTCCTGTGACGCCGTGGCGAGCAGCCCGTGCGCGTGCTGGAAGGCGACGGCGCAGACCTTGGCCTCGTGCGGCAACATGGTGGGTTCGCGTCCCTCCGGCCCGGCGCCGGAGCAATCCCACACGCAGCATTCGGTGCCTCCGCCGGTGGCGAGCCAGCGGCTGGTGTGATCGTAGGAGAGTTCCTTCACCTTGCCCTCGTAGCCGCTCATCTGGAGTTCGATGTCCTCCGCGGGAATCCACAAGTGCACGGAAGGGTCTTGGTTGCCCGACACGAGCCAGCGGCTGTCCGGCGACCAGACCAGAGCCTGGATGCCGTTGGCGTAACCAAATTCCTTCTGCGTGACGAAATCGTCGGCGTCCCAGAGACACACGCCGCCAAAGTAAGCAACGGCGACGCACCCGCCCGAAGGTTGCCACGCGAGCGCCGAGATCGTCTTGGGCGCGGGCTTAAAGCTGTGCACGACCGACCCGTCCGCGCGGAGGGCGGTGAGGTTTTTGCCGGAAGCGGCGAAAAGTAGCGCAGGCGACTCGCCTGCTTCGGATGCAGGCGGGTCGCCTGCGCTACGCCAACCCAGATGTTCCACCCATGCCGATCCCAACTCCGCCGTTGCCGTGTGCTGGCCGGCCGCCGCATCCCAGAATTTCACCGCGCCATCCTGCCCGCCGGTGGCGAGGAGCGAACCAGAGGTCAGAGGCAAGAGGTCAGAGGTCAGCGGAGTTGCGCCGCCCTTTGTCTCTTGTCCGGGTCCTTCTGATTTCTGACTTCTGCCTTCTGATTTCTGATTGCTCGGCGCCCACGCCAGGCAGTTCGTCCCTTCCTCATGGCCCGGCACCTGGTGTCGGAGCGTGCCATCGGTGCGCGAGAAGAGCGACACCGGTCCGCTGGCCGAGGCGGCGGCGAGTTGCTCGCCGTCGGGCGACCAGGCGAGGTCGATGACGTAGTCGTCGAGGGTCGCGGCCCAGTGTTTGGTGAGTTGCATTGGCGAAGCGCAAAGATGCAAAGACGCGGAGATGGCGACAAACGCCAAGTTGAATTTTCTTGCCCGCAGAGGCCTTAGAGTAGGGCGGGGTCTTTGACCCGCCCTTGTGCTCCGCCAGCGGCCCACGTCAATGAAGGCGGGTCAAAGACCCGCCCTACTTTCGGCGCAGACGATTTTTTGTGGCGCCGCGTCGCCCGGCTCTGTCAGGTTGAATTCCGCCCCCTTGGAAACGCCCCGTCTCGTCCCACCTTGAAACGCGTCTTTCTCATCTGCCTCGGCGTGCTGTCTGCCGCGAGCGCCGGGCTGTATTCGACGCTCCCCAACCGGCAGAGCAAGGGCCCGGTGTTGACATGGATCACGCAGGTTGACCCGGTCAAGCTGGAGACCATTGAGCAATTCAAGCTGTGGCGGAAGGACCGCGGGCTGCCGCCGGTCGAGGTGAAGATCGACAACGTCAATCAGGACCCGTCCAAGAAACTCGCCCAAGGCCTGGCGGGTGTGGGGGCGGACCTGATGGACATCTATGTGTTCGAGACCGAGCTCTTTGCCGGGTCGGGGATCCTGATGGACCTGACCGCGCCGGCGAAGGCGATGGGATTCGGACCCGATGCCACGTATCCGGCGCTTCACAGCGATCTCGTCATCAATGGCCGGCAGTTTGGTTTTCCCCGCAACGCCGGAGGCAATCTGATCTGGATCAACCAGGACACGTTTGCGAAGTACGGCATTCCCGAGCCCAGCGATCACTGGACGTGGGATGAGTTCGAGCGGCTGGGCATCCAGTTCGTCAAGGCGGCGAACCCGCCCGGCAGCCACCAGCGCTCATATTTCGTCCCGGTGATTTACCCCGAAATGCTGCGCCGGGGGCTGGGCTACTCGATTTTCAACGAGACGATGACCCGCTGCACGCTCGACGATCCCCGCAACGTCGAGGTGATGCGCCGGATCAAGCGCTGGCAGGGGGAACTGCACCTCGTGCCCACCTATGTGGAGAGCAAAACGCTGGCGGCGGACGTGGGCCGTTCCGGCGACGAGTGGTTCTATCTCTACGCCAAGGGGCGCTACGCCCTGCTGTTTGTGGACCGCTGGGCGTTGATCCGGACGCGCGAGATGGAGCCCACGCGCACCCGTGTGGTGGAGCCTTTCACCAGCGGCTGGCCCAACATGGATTTCGGCTGCGGCGTCATCGGGGTTTACAGCGGCACCAAGCATCCCAAGGAGGCGCTCGAGTTCATGCAGTACCTCACCAGCGACCGCTTCAACCGGCTGATTGCCCGGAGTGGCGATTCGCTCCCGCCGGTGCCGAAATATATTCAGACCGAGGAGTTCCTGCGGACGCCCGGCCATCCGGAGGAGTGGGAGATGGAGAAAGTCTTCGCGCGGGCCGCGCCCGAGATCGGCATAGCGTATCCGCGCTCCCTTTTTGTGCAGACGGGGGCGCTCTACCGGCCGATCACGGGCATCGACAACCAGGTGATTGACGCCGTGGTGGCGGGGCGGCTGGCACCGGAGGACGCGGGCCGTGTGGAGGCGCAACGCATCGACACGGAAATCGCCCTCAACGTGCGCGGGGATCCCAAGTTGAAACGCCAGTATGACGAGCTGGTGAAGATGCAGGAGAAAATTGACGCTCTCCGCGCCGCGGGAAAGCCCATCCCGGCGGCTTGGATCACCAATCCCTTCCACTTGGCGTACTACAAGGCCAAGGGCTGGCTGTTGGAGGAGCCGAAGTCATGAGCTCGGAACGAAAGAGCCGTCGACTGGCGGTCGGGCTGCTGTTCCTGCTGCCGAACATCCTCGGGTTTCTCGGCTTCATCCTGGTGCCGCTAGTGATGAGTTTTTGGATGGCGTTCACGGACTGGGATTTTTTGCGGCACAACATGTTTCGCCACGACCCGCTGCAATTCATCGGGCTGGGCAACTTCACGCGACTGTTTACCCACCCGCTCTTCTGGCAGTACTTTGGCAACACTTTTTTCCTCATGCTCGGGCTGCCGTTTGCCATCGCGGGCAGCCTCGGGGCGGCGCTGCTGCTCACACGCGCGGGCCGGGCACGCAATCAGCTGAAGCCCGCGCTTTTGCTGGCCGGAGTCATCCTGGCGGCCAGCGGCGTGATGCTGCTGCGCGGAGGCATGGCGCAATCGGGCGTGTGGCTGTTCTTCGGGCTGCTGGCCGCGTCGACGCTGGTGGCCGGCGTGCTGACCGGCGGCATGCTCTATCGCACGCTGTTTTACCTGCCGAATTTTACGGCGGGCGTCGCCACGTTCGTGCTGTGGAAAAAGCTCTACAATCCCAACAGCGGCCCGATCAACCAGGTCCTGGCGCCGCTGCTTGACCGGTTTTCCGCAGGGGTGCGGGCGATGCCGGGCGCGTTTGCCTACGGGCTGCCGATTCTCTGCGCAGGACTTGCAGCCGTGATCGCTGCCTGGCAGCTCCGGCGGCTGCGTCGGCAATGGGACGAGAGCGAGGCGGGAGCGGCGGCCGTGGTCGCGGGCGTGATCGCGCTGGCGGTGCCGCTGGCCCTGCTGCTCAACTGGTGGGGTTTGGGGGCCGGCATGGCGTTCCTCGCGTCATCCATCTTCGCCGCGGTTTTTGTGGGCATTATCGTTCGCCGGTCGCGGACGTGGGGTCGGGTCAAGTCAGGCGACAAGGGCCTGGGCACCGAGATCGCCGTCGCGCTCGTGTTGATCCCGCTGCTGCTCCTGCTGGCGGCGGGCATCGTGATCGGTCCGTCCCTCCCAGCGGCGGCGACTGCGGGGATGGAGCCGCCGGATTGGCTGGGCAGCTATTACTGGGCGAAGCCGGCCTTCATCATGATGATGCTCTGGGCGGCGATCGGTTCGAACAACATGATCCTGTACCTCGCGGGCCTGAGCAATATCTCGCCCGAGCTCTACGAGGCAGCGGATATGGACGGCGCCACGGCGGCGCAGCGCTTCTGGCACATCACCTGGCCGCAGCTGGCGCCGGTGACGTTCTTCATCAGCATCATGAGCGTCATCTACGGGCTGCAGGGCGGCTTCGAGATGGCGCGGGCGATGACGCTCGGCGGACCGGCGGGTGCCACAACGACGCTGAGCTACTATATTTTCAACGAGGGCTTTGAGACAGGCCGCATCGGTTACGCGTCCGCCATCGCGTGGGTGCTGTTCGCCCTGGTTTTCGGACTTTCGCTTTGCAACTTCCGCTACGGCAACCGCCATGTCGAAGACTAGTTCAAACCCCGGCGCGGGCCGCAGCCTCAGCCTGCATGTCTTCATGGCCGCGCTCAGCGTCGCCATGATCCTGCCGTTCGTGTGGATGGTGCTGGCGAGCCTCAAGACCCTGCCGGAACTCTCGGAAACCAACTGGCTGCCCAAGGACGCCCGCTGGGGCAATTACCTGGAGGTGTTCCACGTTATTCCGTTCCTACGCTTCATGGCCAACAGCCTGGTGGTCGCGGGGTGGGTGACGCTGCTGCAGGTAATCACGAGCGCGATGGCGGCGTACAGCTTTGCCCGGCTGGACTGGCCGGGACGCGACCGGGTGTTTTTCCTTTATCTCGGCACGATGATGCTGCCGGGGCTGGTGATGCTGATCCCGAATTTCGAGAACATGGTGAAGGTCGGGTTGGTGGACACGTACCTCGGGCTGGTGCTGCCGGCGTCGTTCAGCGCGTTTGGCACGTTCCTGCTGCGGCAGTTCATGCTCGGGATTCCACGCTCGCTCGACGAGGCGGCGGAGATGGACGGCGCATCGAAGTGGCGGATTTTCTGGGACGTGGTCCTGCCGCTGAGCCGGCCGGGACTCGTGACGCTCGCAATCTTCACGTTCATCGGAAATTTCCAGAGCTTCTTCTGGCCGTTTGTCATGACGAAGACGGTCGAGAAATACACGCTGCCTGTCGGCCTGCTGTTTTTCGACTTCGAGCACGGGCAGGCCACGCACCTGTTGATGGCAGCGGTGACGATGTCCGTGATCCCGCTAATCGTCGTCTTCGTGATGCTGCAGAAACAGCTCATCCGCGGCATCCAGCTCGGCGGCGTGAAAGGGTAGGCAAACATGGGACAACGGACTACGGACCACGTGCCCGTGTGGGCGGCGACCACCCTCGAAGCGGATCCGCTCTTCTTTCTCGTCGAAAAGGGCGGCGCGCAGGCATCCGCGCGGCTGTTGTTCACGCCGAAGTCGACGCCGAAACTGACGAAGGCCACGCGCGATGTGGGCTATGAGGCTGGGCGAGACTTCACGTGGGAGCCGGGTCAGCGCGAACTTGTGCTCACGCCGCAGAGCCGGATTCCGTTTCGCACGCGGGTGCTGCTGCCGCCGGGTTCGCCCGACTCGATTGCGGCGAGTCGCGACGGTAAGAAGCACCTCCTCTACGGCGAGGGACATTTCTTTCACGACCACCAGGTCGCCGCGGCGTACGAGACGGCCGAGCGTTGGACGGGGCCGGTGCCTGAGGCTGATGCTGTCGGGCTGAAGCGGATCGTCGCCCGGTTGAAAGCCCGCGCGCCGGTGAAGATGGTGATGCTGGGCGACAGCATTTCCACGGGCGCCAACGCCTCGGGCGTGGTGGGCGCGCATCCGGGGCAGATGGGCTACCCGGATTTGGTGGCGGATGGATTGCGTCAACGTTTCGGGAGCGACGTGACGCTGAAGAACCTTTCGGTCGGCGGCATGAATGCGCCGTGGGGCGTCGAGCAGATGGTCAACGCCGTCGCGGAGGAACCCGATCTCTTCCTGATCGCCTTCGGCATGAACGACGCGTCGGGGCGCTACTCGGCGTCCAAGTACCGCAAGGACATCGCGCGGATGGCCAGCGTGATGCAGGCGGCGCGTCCGGACTGTGACGTGATTTGTGTGGCAACCATGACGGCCAACCCCGACTGGCAGTTCGCCGCGCCGGAACTCTATCCGAAATATCGCGACCAGCTGTTCACGCTGCGCGGCCCCGGCGTCGCCGTGGCCGACGTCACGTCGGTCTGGTCGTGGATCGTGGAGCGCAAGAAGTTCCTCGACTTGGCCGGCAACGGCGTGAACCACCCCAATGACTTCGGCCACCGGCTGTATGCCGACGTGGTACTGGCGCTGTTCGGCTAAGCCAGATGAGCGCGCGCTCGTTTTCCAAGGCGTCATCAATTCGACTCTACGGCGGTTTAACGGGAGGTGGTTGGATGGGATTAGCCATTCTCCTGGTGCTTCCGGTCGCTTCGCTGAATCGTTTGGCGCCGTGGGTTGACTGGTGGATTTTCCCTGGAGGGGCGTTCGCGATGTCGCTCTTTGCGTACTTGGCGAATCGGAGCGACAAGCGGAAGGCGGAAGCGGGGGAGCAGCGCCGCATCCCAGAAGCCACGCTGCATTTGATGGAACTTCTCGGCGGCTGGCCGGGGGCACTGCTGGCCCAGCGCAAATTCCGGCACAAGACATCCAAGATTTCTTACCAGATTGTTTTTTGGTCGATCGTAACACTCCACCAATTCGTCGCGCTCGATTTCCTGCTGGATTGGAGATTAACGAGGGGATTTCTGCACCTTACCAAGATCCACCACGGATTGGTCGTGAGCGTTCTTCCGGGCTTTCGCCCTTGAGCGGACCGGCAGTCGCGGATTCTCTTTGCGGGTCGCCGCCTGACACCGCCATGCCCATCGAACTCACCAAGCAGGAGATCGCGGACATCATTCCCTCGCTGCAGCGGTACTTTCGGGAGGAGAGGGAGGAGGAGCTGAGCGAGCTTGGGGCGAAGCTGCTCTTGGACTACCTTCTGAAGGAAATCGCTCCCCTCGCATACAACCGTGGCGTGAAGGATGCCGAGCAGTACTTCCGCGCACGGGTCGAGGATCTGCCGGCGACGTGTTTTGAGGAAGAGCTGAGATACTGGGTCAGGAAGAAGAAGTGAGTTCCCGGGCTGGAACTACGGGGCCTATCGCATTGACCAATGGGGACCGCTCTTCGAGCAGCTGACGGCGGGCGAAAAAGCACATCCCAAGCCATGAACCTCACCGACGAACTGCAGAAACTGGCGGACTTGCGCGCGAGCGGGCAGTTGACGGACGCGGAATTCGCGGAAGCGAAGCGGAGACTGTTGGCGCAGGCTCCGACGGCGCCGGCCGCGGTGGAACCGGAGGAGGCACGAAGCGCGCCGTCGTCGACGCCCCGCGTGGTCGACAAAACCTACTGGTCCAGCCGGTGGTCGAAGGGAAATCTGTTTTTCCGGGATTCGGTTACGCTCTCCAGCGACGGCATCTCGTTTCGGAAGGGCAAGATGTTCGGTTCGCAGGAAGAGCGGATCAACTACCGTGCGATCGCGTCGATGCGGGTGACCAACGGGATCTTCCTCGCGAACATCTATGTTGAGACGTCGGGCGGCAGCCAGCCGATCTTCATCAACGGCCTCTGGAAATCCGACGCGCGACAGATCCAGGACGCGGTTAGGGTGTTGCAGCAGCAGCGGGCATAAGCCGATGATTTCCGGCCTCCCGCTGTTGATGATTCTCGCGGTGGTACCGGGCGCGGTCACAAAGTCTGCGCGGGAAATCGCGGAAGCCGTAACTCCGCCGCCGGGATTCACGCTTGTCGCTGACCAGCAGTCCCACGGGATCGCCATCATCAGCAAGGAACTGCATCGTACCTGGGAGGGGCCCAACGGGATCCAAATGGGTCTGGCCTTCGATGATACCGAGGCGATCGACAGCTACGGTGTGGCCGAGCAACGGCGCTACGCCGTGGAGCAGATGCGCAAGTCCTACCCCAGTGAGAATATCGAAGCGTCCCATCTCTTCGTGGTGAACAAGAAGGAATGGATCCTGATCCGGACTCGCGGCGATTACCACATGACGAAGTACCGTCATTTCATTCTTCTGACCCATCACCAAGGCCAGTACATCACCCTGCATTTCTTTGGCGCCGAGGAGACGCTGCAGGAGATGCTCGGCTACATCGAGTTCGCCATGCGGCAGGTGAGCGGCGCCCAGCCGGACGAGCCGATCAAGGCGATGTAGGGCGGATCAGCCGCCAAGGCTTCGCACTTGGCGCGACCCCGCCCTACAACAATCACTTACCTTTCGCTCCCCGCACGGGCTTCTGCAGCTTCACCGGGCGGGTGAGGGGAGCGTAGGTATCAGGCCGGCGGTCGTTCTCCATGTCGATGCGCCAGACCCAATCCTCGGAGCGCGTGAACCAGTGCGCGATGCGCGGTGCGGCGAGATCGATTGTGGCCAGCGCGATGCCCGGCGTCCGACCCGCGTCCGCGAGGATGGTCGCGTCGGGTCCGATGACACTGCTGCGTCCGAGCATCATGCCGGGCCGCCAAGCTTTGTCTGACGCCGTGCCGAAGCAGACCGGCACAAAATGGATGCCGTTGTGGATCGCCGGCGCGCGCAGGAGCACGTCCATAAACTCGCCGCCCCATCCGCTCATCACGTGCGGCCAGAAGATGATCTCCGCTCCGTTCATCGTCAGGCAGCGCGCGCTCTCGGGGAACGACGTGTCGTGGCAGATCTGCACGCCCACGCGCGCGCCGCCGAGCTTGAAGACCGGCCAGGTGTCGCCCGGCACGACGCCGTAGGCGCGCTCGTTTTCGGTGCAATGCACCTTGTGATACTGGCCGACGACGCGGCCCTTCTGGTCAAACACGACGGCGACATTGCGCACCGTGCCGTCGATCAGCGCGAGAATAGGCGCGATGATCGCCATGCGGTGACGCCGCGCGATGGGCGCGAACCGGCGGGTCGTTTCCGCCAGTGCGCGACGGACGAGCGGCGGGGCGTTGCGGCGCGTGAGCTTGGCGCCGAGGACGTTGAACGTCTCGCCAATGCACGCGATGTCCGCGCCGCGCTTGCCGGCGTCGTTGAGCCAGCTTTCGGCCAGCGCGAAGTTCGCGCGCTGCCGGGCGGCGTTGGACTTGCCGGGGGCGGAGACAGGCAGCTGGACCGCGGCGATGGTGAGGGGGCGTTTCATGGGGAGCTTCTCTTAACCGCGAATGGACGCGAATGAACGCGAATGCCCGGACTCCGGAGGCGAAGCTTAAACAGGGTTTTCTGATTCGCGTTCATTCGCGTCCATTCGCGGTTAAGTCTTCTTAAGTTCGAGCATTTCCAAGCTGTGGTCCTCCCGGCAGATGAGCAAGCGGCCGGCGCCGAGCGACAGCATGCGGCGGACGGGTTGCGCGAGGGTGGCGCGTGGCTCCCAAGCGGCGTTGAGCGCCTGCACCCCGTTGCGGGTGGCAACCACGAGGCCGCCAGACGGCGACGGCGCAACACCCACGACCGGAGCGCCCGCCTGCCGGCTGCGCACCACACGGCCATCGGCCAGCGCGACAGCTGTGACGAAACCGTCGGCTCCGCCCGTGAACGCCACGGTTTTGCCATCGAGTTTCCCGGTGCTGCACGTGTTGAGGCTCATGCCGCCCTCGAGTTTCCAAAGCCAGTCCTTCTTGCTTGTCGAGAGCACGCCGCAGCCGAGTTCGGTCGCGGCGAAGATCGCACCGCCGGGTTCGCCAGCCACCTCGATCCATTCGTAAGCCAGCGACCGTCCATTCAGGAACGGGATCACCCGGCGCAGCATGCGAAACATCGGCTGCATGAATCCGCCGAAACTGTGCATCACGCCGCTCGGCCCGTCGCCGGGAACGCCTTCGTAGAATTGGATGCCGTGATTCCAGCCGCAGCGAACATAGGTGTCGCCAGCGCCCGGCCGACCCGCTGGCGTGACCAGGATGTCGTAGTTCCAGGGCCCGTCCGAGAAAGCGTGGCCGACGATGCGGCAGTCTGCATCGAGAAACACCACGATCCCATAGCCGCCGATGATGAGTGAGCCGCGTCCATCCGCGCCCCGATGCCAGATCGCGAGACAGTGAATGGCGTTGAACCAGCCCATGAGGCAGTCGGTGCGCTTCCGGAATTCCTCTGCCAGTTTGTGTACCTGCCGCACCGAGCCGTCGGGTTTGAACAAATGAAGCTCGCCGCCAACCAGGCCGACGCACAGCACGGGTGGACCCGAGGCGTCGAGCGGCTGACACGACACATGCGTGACGGGCACCGGCAGGGTCCGCCGCCACAATTCGCGTCCTTTGTCGTCCAGCACGAAGAGTTCGCTCACGGCATTCACGGCGATGACCTCAACGCGGCCGTCGCCGTTGATGTCGGCGGCCACCCAATGCTGCAGGGCAGGCGCCACGGCGCGGTCGCTCAAGACTTCGAGTCGATGCAGGACGAAAGGCCGGTCGTCGGGCGCGGGCACGCGCACCTGCAGCGAGCGGACGGATTCGCCGATTGGCGCAGTCCGCATCTCGAGCCGATTCTCAGCGTCACGGTAGCGCTTGTAGCGTCGATCAGCTCCCGGCGTGGCGGTATGCATGCGACGCGACCCATCGGCGGCCGTAACGTCCACCGTGATACCGTCGGGCAAGGGATTGAAAACCCGCAGCGAAGGATCGTCGATGCAATCGCCCAGGATGTTGAGCGCGGTCACGGCGCGCGGCTCCGGAAACGTCAGGGTGAGTTCGTAGTGATCGGTCTTCGGCCACTGCGTCCAGATCTCGCGCGAGTAGCCGTCGGGCATGACCGGGTCGAGCAGCTGGTCAGGCGACGCGTCGACCGGCAGCGGATTTGCGGTCACGCAGACGTTGCGCACGCGCTCGGGCCGGCGCGTGCCGCTGTCGAAGACCCACGCGCGCGTCCAGCCGGCGTCGACTGGTGCCGTGCGATCCGGCGCGGTGGGTTCTTCCGGCGGACGCAAACCGCGCAGCCAGGCGATGACCGACTCCCGCATCGTCGTGCAACCGGCCGGCGCGAGAGCGGTGGTGAAGGTGTCCGTGAGCGCAACGTTTCGCGCTTCATTGCCCAGGGACAGCGTGACTTGTGCCTGGGTTTCTCCGGGTGCATCCAAACGGATCGTCAACGTCGCCGCGCCCAGATCGACCAGCACGCTGATCGGTTTGTCGCTGCGAATCTGACAGGCCGCCGCCGCCAGCAGCACCGACGTCGCGCCAGCGAAGGCGAGCAGCGAACCGTCCGTCCACGCGCTCACGGCCCGCGCGCTGGCGCCGGGCAGCCAGGCCGTGGCGGCTGCGAGTTCGATGCCGCACCACGCCGCGGGAATGCCCTGGCGCAACACGATCGCGCTGTGCCCGTCGAGCTGCCGCAGGTCGAGCGAGCCCGGCTCGGTCTGGGCCCGCACGTAGAAAAGATTTTGGAACGTCGTCTCGTCGCCTTGGCGCCGGTTGCTCATTTTGCGCTGACGCAGCACATATGGCTCGCAGGCGCCCTGGTCCGAATCCACCTCACACGTGGACGGCACGTCGCTGCCGGAGACGAGCGTGAAGCGATGCTCGCCTTGATTGCTGTGCCAGCGGCGGCCCTTCAGCTCCGCGTAACCCGGCGTGCGCCAAGAGCAGGTGAGCGAGTAGGGTCCGTCGGCCTGGAAGGCGACACGGTCGATCACGACAAAGTAGCCGTCGCCGGCCTTCGACCAGAAGATCTGACGCGTCCACTCGGTGTGATGATACTCGGACAGTCGCGTCGCGGTCAGGCCGACCGGCGGGAAGTCGGCGATTGCGATTTTTTCCGCGATCGGAGGCATCAACGTGTCGTTGCGGCCGTCGCTGATGAAGAGGCCGTTCTTGTCGTGGTAGGAGTGCCGCGACGTGTTTTGCACGAGGAACACGTGGCCCGCCTGAAAAAAGCGGACGATGGCGTTGGCGGCCTGCATGTGACCCTGCCAGCGGAAGCCGCCCTGGTAGCCCTGGATCATCAGGTAGGCGTCGCGTCGCTCGTAGCCGCCCCGCAGGACGATTTTGTCGAAGCCGCGCGCTTGGGGAAGACGATTGAGTCCGACGCTTTCCGGCAGCTGCCAGGTTTCCGCAGCGTTGACCATGTGACCCGAGAACTCGATGTGCTCGGGCGGGTGGTTGGAGATAGCGAACTGGTGGTCGGTGATAGGAAGACACTCGATGCTGCGACTCCCGTCGGGCGCGACGGAGACCAGCTCAGGGCCGGTGTCGAATTTCTGGAGGAAAACCGGCGCGTAATGCAGGAACGGGTAGCGCTGTGGCACCGCGAGGTTCGGCATCTTGTGGAGGATCCACTTCAACTTCCCATCGCCGTAGTAGAACGCGCTGGCGGCCGTCTGCACCGTCGCTTCCTGCTGCAGGTACATGCCCTGGCTTTCGCCGTAGCCGCCCTGGCCGGCGCCGTTGCCGTTGTTGTCATGCAGCGCAAGGCAGCGCTCGGCAACGCGCCGGGCGTTGCCACTCGTGAAGAAATGATGCCGCTCCTGTCCGAGCGCGTAGCGAAACACCGTGGCGATGTTGTTGAGCGAGCTCTCGTCGTCCTGGTCGCAAATCCGGGCGGCGGCGAGGCCGTCAAGGAACGCCCGACACTCGGCGATCCAGCAATCGCACAACTCGCGCAGCGCGGGCGTCGGGTTCGCCTGTTCGCGCAGGTAGCGGGCAACGAGCAGGAATTCGAACGTGCCCTTGCCGTGATGACGGTGGCCGAGCGGGGGCTTGCCCTCTCGCATGCGCCACCACTCGTTCTGGTTACCGAGTGCCGTGAGCATCAGCAGGTGGTCGGTGCGATGGATGTCGTCGTCGCTCAATAGCCCGCTGGCCACCAGCAGCGGAATCGCCCGCATGAAGCGCTCGGCGAGGTAGTGCCAGTCGCCATAGCCGTCGGTCATCCGCTCATTCAGCGCGCGCAACTGGTCGCGGGCGACGATCGCGTAGCGTTCATCGGCCGTCCACGACCACATCAGCGTGTACGCGCCGATCAGCCGGATCGGCTCGGTGATGAACATCAGCCCGCGTCCGCGCGACGCCTGCAGGGCCGCGGAGTCGGCCAGCGACGTGTAAGGCCACGTCGCGAGCTGGTGCGCGAGGGCGGGCTCCACTTCGACCTGAAGCAGGAAGGGCAGGTTGACGGCGGCGTCGGTCGCGCCGATGGCGGCCACCAGCCGCTCGACCGCCCGCTCGACGCCGCGGAGCGAACTGCCGCCGGCGAGGATTACGTTGGTGCCGGTGCCGTAGGGATTGACGATCGTGCGCAGGTCGTAGCCATCACCGCCCGGGTAGGTAGCGTCGGCCGAGCACAGATAGTCGGCGTACAACGGCAGCAGCACGCCGTTGGTGTTGAGATTGCCGAGGAGGATCAGTGGACGCTGGCGATAGTCCGCGGGCAGTGGCGTGCTGCGGTTGGGGATCAGGGTGGTGTCAGCGATGCACTCGGGGACCGTGCCGCCGCGAGCCGTGATCGCAGCGGCGAGTTCGTCCGCCAGCGCGCGGTACCGCGGATGGATTGCCGGGTAAATGATGGCCGCGCCCAGGCCCAACGGGGTGGAGCGGTGCGGTGAGCGCGGAAGGACGTCGACAGCGGGATCGCGGGGAGTGGGCGTGGACACGGGAGGGGATGCGCAGATAAGCGGCGGGCGTTGGACGCGACAAACTCTAAGTGCTAAAGGTCGCACTCCGAGGTAGGGCAGGGTCTTTGACCCGCCACTGCTGGGAAACAACGTCGACTTCCCTTTGGTTCGCGCGCGAGAGGACGACACTAATGACTATTTCGGAAAAGGCGGGTCGAAGACCCGCCCCACCTCAAGCGCCCCGTGGGAATCAGGCCATACACGCCTGGAACGCCGCGGTCAGGCCGGCGCGATCGAGCTTCCGGCCGATGAAAACGAGGGTGTTGGTGCGCGGATCGGCGCCCCATTCACGGTCGAACTTCGCATCGAACAACATGTGCACGCCCTGAAAGACGAGCCGCTTGGTCGAGCCTTTCACGCTGAGCACGCCCTTCATGCGATAAATGTCGCCACCCTTGGTGCGCAGCAGGTTGCTGATCCAGTCATTAAGCTTCCGGCCGTCGAGGTCGCCGGGTGTGCTGATGCCGACCGACGTGACCGCGTCGCTGTGCGTGTGCGCGGCGTGGAAGTCCTGCTGCCAGCCGGGCTTCACGGGCTCGCCCTTCACCTGGATGTGCAGCGGATCGTGTCCGCAGGATTCAAACACGAGGTAGGTGCCGTCTTTCGTCACCTGGAGTGGATACGTGCCGTTGCCCTCATTGAGCAACAAGCGCTGGAGCGTCATGCCGGGGACGACGGTATCGCCCTCCTTGAGTCGTGTTTCCCAGTCGGCGAAGACGCGCACGGCGGTTTCGCGCGCGGCGGCGACGTCGGCGTCTCCCGTGGATTTCACCGGCAGGATCACCACGTCGAGTTCGTTCGGGTTGCCATGGTGATGATGATGTTCGCCCTCGCCGTGCTCATGACCCTCCTTCGCCGAGGCTACGGAGGGCAAGCCATGGTCGTGGCCTTCGTGGTCATGATCGTGCTCCTCGTCGCCGTGACCGATCACAAGTTCGTGCGTGCCGGCGGGCAGCTCGTACGCCCCGGCCCATTCAAACGGGTATTCGAGCTCGAGGAACTTCGGGTCGAGCTCGGTGGCCCGGCCAAGGTTGAAGCCACCGACGTTGAGCACGCGATCGAGCGGCACGTCGCAGTTCTTGCTGCGGTGAATCTTGGCGACGGCGTTGATGCGCCGGATGCGCGCCTCGAGGGCGTCGAGTTCTGCGGGACTAACGAGGTCGGTCTTGTTCAGCAAGATGACATCGGCGAAGGCCAGCTGCTTCACGGCCTCGTCGTCCTTGTCCAAGTGCTGGAGCACGTGCTTCGCGTCGACGACCGTGATGATGGCATCGAGCCGGAAGTTCTGCTTCATCTCGTCGTCCGTGAAAAACGTCTGCGCCACCGGCGCGGGATTGGCCAGCCCGGTGGTCTCGATCAGGATTCCGTCGAGCCGGTCCTTGCGTTTGATCAGCCGGCCCAGGATGCGGATCAGGTCGCCGCGCACGGTGCAGCAGATGCAGCCGTTGTTCATCTCGAAGAGCTCCTCGTCGCCCGAGATGACGAGCTGGTTGTCCACGCCGACCTCGCCGAACTCGTTTTCGATCACGGCCAATTTGCGGCCGTGCTGCTCGGTGAGGATGCGGTTGAGGAGGGTGGTCTTGCCCGCGCCGAGGAAGCCGGTGAGGACGGTGACGGGAATGGGGCCGGTCATGGGATTTTCGATTTTCGAATGTCGATTTTCGATTTTGGAGACGCAAGCGTGTGCTGCGGCGAACAGATTGCAAACGGCGTAGCATCTACCTCCGGAGCAGCGATTTTGGAGTAGCGCAGGTGATCTCGCCTGCCTTCGTTACGGAGCAGGCGCGGTCGCCTGCGCTACTCCCCGCTGATAGACGTTTTGCCAGAACCAAACCGCGCCGAGTGCGCCGCACAGCGCCGCAACCACGAAATTTGCCTGCGGGCTGATGCTCCACAGCCAGGCGCCGAGGAACGAGCCGCTGGTGACGATGGTATCGCGCAGAAAATAGTACGCGCCGTAGGTGCGGGCGCGGGCGTCCGGCGGGGCTTGGGCGATGATGAGGGCCTTGCGGGCGGGTTCGCCGAATTCCTTCAGTCCGCGCACGGCGAAGGCGAGCACGAGCCAGCCGAACGAGTGCGCCCAAAGCAGCGAGATCGGAAACAAGGTGAAGAAGACAAACGTGATGAGCACGAAGGGACGCTGCCCGTATTTGTCCGCCAGGTGCGCCACCGGGATGTAGCAGATCATGGCCGTCAGCATTTCGACGGTAACAAGCAGCCCGAATTGCTGGGCGGTCACGCCCGCGTGGTCCATCGCCCAGAGGATGACGAACGCGTACGGGATCCTCTCGCAGAAGCGGATGAGGATATCGCTGATCAATAGCTCGCGCAGGGTGCGGTTGAAGGACCGCACGACGGCGACGAAGCCCTGCGTCGACGCCTTTGGGACCGCGCTCCGAGTTGCATCCGTCATGAACCATTGGAAAACCGCCGTCGCCAGGCTGAGCCCGATGCAGCCGAGGAGCGCCCAGCGCATGCCCTCTTCCCACCCGAAGCGCGTGATCAGCCAGCCGCCGATCAAGGGGCCGATCATCATCGGCACACGGCGGACCATGGATTGCATGCCGACGCCCATGGTGTGCTGGCGACGGTCGAGTGACGACGCGATGACGCTGAGCGTGGCGGGCAGCGAGAGCGTGCTCCACGCGAGAAACAGGAATGCGCCCATCACGAGCGCGAGCCAGTGCTGCCACAGCAGGACGACAACGTAGCCCGCGAGGGACAAAGCATTGAAAAACAGCAGCGACCGCCGCTGCCCCCAGCGATCGGTCAGCCACCCGCCGGGGTAGGCATAGACGGCGCCGAGCAGCGTCTGCAGGGCATCGAACAGTCCGATGACGGCGATCGTTGCGCCGAGGGTTTCGAGGTACTTCGGCGCGAAGCCCAGCCAGAGCCGTTCGCCGGTCAGCGCGAGGACAAGCGCGGCGAGCAGCAGCGATGTGTTGCGTCGCAGGGCCAGGAACTCGGAAACGCTCCGCTTGCCGGTCATCCGGCTGCACTGTCAAGGCGTTGCCGGACGCGAAGCAAGAACGCCATAGACCGTGGCGACAATTTGAGCGCCGAGATTGCCGATCCGTCCATCCCGGATAGGATCGCCCAATGAAAACTCTCATTGTGCTGCTATCGCTTTTGTTGGCGTCGAGGGCTGCGGCCGAGCTGGACCGGGGCAGTATCGAGCAAATCACCGGCTTGAAGGGCGCGTGGAACGCGACCGAGGGTGTGTTGAAGGTTTCCCAGCCACGCAACGACCTGCCCATTATGATCGACGGCTGGAAGATGCCACCGTTCATGGGGCTCACCAGCTGGGCGGCCTTCGCCGCGGGCAAAGGCAATGACGCGATGGTGATGGGCGATCTCGTGCTGCTCGAAGATGAGGTCAATCCCGTGATGAGCGTCCTGCTCGACGCTGGCTTGCGCGTGACCGCGTTGCACAACCACTTTTTCTACGATGAGCCCCACGTCTATTTCATGCATATCGGCGGTGAGGGCTCGGTCGACCAGCTGGCAACCGGCGTCAAGCTGGCGTTCGCCAAGCAGAAGGAAATCCGCGCGGCCAACCCGGCACCGCGCCATGGATTTGGCCCGCCCGTGACCTCACCCAGCAGCATCAGCGTGGCACCCCTCGAGACGTTATTCGGCATCAAGGGTCAGTCGAAGGATGGCATGGCCAAGTTTGTCTTCGGGCGCGAAGTGACCATGGACTGTGGATGCCAGGCCGGCGCGGACATGGGCGTGAACACTTGGGCCGCCTTTGCGGGAACGGAACAGGACGCCGTGGTGGATGGCGATTTTGCCGTGCACGAGAGCGAATTGCAGGGCGTGCTGAAGACGCTGCGCGGCGGGAGCGTCAACATTGTGGCGATTCATCATCACATGACCGGGGAGGAGCCTCGCACGCTTTTCCTGCACTATTGGGGTCGCGGTGCGGCGGACGCGCTTGGGCGCACCCTCAAGGCCGCGCTCGCCAATACGGCAACGAAGTAAGGCCAGCGAAGCTCGACGGTCGCGGGGAACATCGGCGCGACGTGATCAGCGGCCGCGAACTGATCTTGAGAGCGATCTACTGATTTCCCCTGGGTCGTCTACGAAACCGGCGCCAGATTTTCCGCGATATCCGTCCGATACGCTTTCCACGCCGGCAGCAGCCCGCCCAGCGCACAGAGCGCAATCATGCCCACGGGCGCCCAGAGCATGACCGGGTTGTAGGCCCAGGCATTGAGCAATACACCGGTCTGCGCACGAATGACGGCGGCGACCCCGGTGAGGATCGCGGCGTAGGCGACGAACGCCACAAGCATGCCCAGGAGACCGATCGCCGCAGCCTCCAAAACAATCGCGCTAAAGATGACGCGACGATGCGCACCCAGAGCCCGCAGGATGGCGATGTCGCGACGGCGGGCGGCCATGGAGTTGTAGATCGCGACGAGCACGCCGCCGGCGGAAACGAGGGCAACGAGGTAGGCGATGAGCGTCAGCACGCGATCGAACCAGCCGATCTTGTTGAAGAGTTCGGCCATGATCGCGCCGATTGGGTAGGCGAAGGTAAGCCGGTTGCCCTGCTTGTTGTACATCATGTCGAGCATGAAGCCGGCGGTCGGCGACTTGAGTTGCACCAACACCGCGCTCACCTCCGTCGCCGCGCTGGGATTGTGGCCCGCCATTTTTTGCAACCCCTCAACCGGAATCCAAACGACCTTGTCGGCGGGAGTATTCGACGGCTCCAGCACGCCGGTCACGACGTAAGTTTCAGCGTGCTGCGCCTTCTCGTCGTAAATCAGCCCGTGAAACGGATGAAACGTGTCTCCCGTGTGCAGGTGGAGTTTTTGGGCGGCGAAGCTGCCGACGACGGCCTCCTTCTCGGTTGGGTCGAAGAGTTTTCCCGACGCCAGCTTAAACTTTTTCCCGGGCGCGTATTCGACCTCGCTAAACAGCTCCGGCAGCGTGCCGACGATCCGGTAGCCGCGGAGGTTGTCGCCCACCGCGATCGGGATCGCGAGTTTCACGGCGGGGTGACGCTTGATGAATTGGTAGTCGGACCACTCCAAGTTGCCGGGCGAAGCCTCGAGATGGAATATCGAGTTGAGCACCAGCTGGAGCTTCGAGCCGCGCGCGCCGAGCACGGCGTCGAAGCCGGTGTTGACCTGCGTGAACGTCGTCTGCGACTGCACCTTCACCACCCAGACCGACATCAGCAGCCCGCCGGCGAGCGCGATCGAGAGTGCGGTGATGACGGTGGACAGCAAATGCTGGCGCAGGCTGCGGACGACGATGAGCGCAATCGTCTTCATCGACCTGCCTCCTGCGTGGCGCGATTGAGCGTCGCGAAGTCATGCACGTCCTCGAAGGTCGCGAGCACGCTGGGATCGTGGCTGACCAGTAGCAGGGCTGCGCCGTTTTCACGGCAGGTCTCGCGAATCAGCGCCAGTGACTCGCGCGCGTTGTGATGATCGAGGTTGCCGGTAGGCTCGTCGGCCAGGACCAGCTTCGGGTGATTCGCCAGCGCGCGGGCCACGGCGACGCGCTGTTGCTGGCCGGTGGAGAGCTGACGCGGATAGTGCCGCAGTCGGTGGGACAGCCCCACGCGCTCGAGCATGGCGGTCGCGTGCGCGCGATTGCTGCCGACGCCGAACGCCATACCGAGCATGACGTTTTCGAGGCACGAATAGCCCTGCAGCAGGTTGAAGGTCTGAAAAATGTAGCCGATCGACTCGGCCCGCTGCCGGTCGCGTCCCGACTCGCCCAGCGCGGCCATGTCGCGTCCATCGATCCGGATCGAACCCGCGTCCGCGGCGAGAATGCCGGCGATCAGGTGCAGGAAAGTCGTCTTGCCCGAGCCGCTTTCGCCCCGGAGCGCCAGCTGCTGGCCTGCGGCGAGGGAAAACTCCGGGATGTCCACGATCGTCTTCCGTTCGCCGTCGGGCGTGCGGAAGGACTTTTGCAGGGCGGAAATCGCGAGGAGAGCCATGGGGTCGGTGATGGGACGCGGGACGACGCGGCCCGGGTTACTGCTATGCCGCACGATGCCGGCGGGGAAGCGCTAAAAGCCGGTTTGGATGGCTGGTTGCCTCACCGCGCAGTCATGCAGCAGTTTCACGCTCCCCAAGCCCGGCCAGCCCAACCCGCCAAGGTCCCAAAGATAAGGCCGGTGACCATGATCGCACCGTAACTTTTGGTGATGATCGCGTCGGGAATGCTCACGAGAAAGCCAACGAGTGCGCCGCCCAGCGCCGGGTGGAGAGGCAGGCTGATATTTACGGCCACGAACCCGATGCAAAAGCGGCTCGCGAACGCGGCCGCCAGTGCGGTTCGCTTGTCGGGAAACTTCAGCGGGAGCATCAAGAGCACATCGATCGTTCCGATCGCCAGCCCGAGGAGAATGCCCAGAAGAACGCGATTCACGATCGACCCATACTCGAGAGGAGCTGTGACTCGCAAGCGCCGGATTAAAGCCGCGCACGACGGAGGCGCAGGGCGTTGGCGATGACGGACACCGAGCTGAGGCTCATGGCGGCGCCGGCGATGATGGGGCTCAGCAGTACCCCGAAAAAAGGGTATAGGACGCCCGCGGCGATGGGGATGCCGACCGTGTTGTACGCAAACGCGAAGAACAAATTTTGGCGGATGTTGCGCATCGTGGCGCGGGAGAGCCGGATGGACTTCGCGATCCCCCGGAGGTCGCCTTGGACGAGGGTGATGCCGGCACTCTCCATCGCGACGTCGGTGCCGGTCCCCATCGCGATGCCGACGTCGGCGGCCGCGAGGGCGGGGGCGTCGTTGACGCCGTCACCGGCCATCGCGACGACTCCGCCGCTGTGCTTGAGCGCGTTGACCTTGCGGATCTTGTCGGCGGGCCCGACCTCGGCCTCGAACTGGTCGAGCCCGAGCTGGCGGGCCACGGCTTCGGCCGTGCGGCGGTTGTCCCCCGTGGCCATCACAAGTTTTACGCCCAATTCCCGCAAGAGGGCGATGGCTTCGAGCGTGGAGTCCTTGATGGGATCGGCGACGGCAAGCAGGCCGGCGGGTTTTCCATCCCGGGCGGCAAACAACACGGTCTTGCCCCCGGATTCCAGCACCGCGGCGCGTTCGCGCAGGGCGGCGTCCAGCACCACGCCTTCGCCCTCGAGGAATTTCGGTTTGCCCACGAGGACCGTCTTCCCCCCGATGCTTCCGGCCACGCCGCCGCCCGGAACGGACCGAAAGTCCGCGACTTCCTGCAAGGGCAGGCGCTTTTCCGCCGCCCCGCGCACCACGGCGGCGGCGAGCGGGTGTTCCGACGACCGCTCGAGCGAAGCCGCCAGCCCCAGCAGCGCGGTGTCCCCGAGATCGCCGGCAGGCAGGACGTCGGTGAGCCGCGGCTTGCCCTCGGTAAGCGTGCCGGTCTTGTCGACCACGAGATGGGTGACTCGGCCGAGCAGCTCGAGCGCCTCGGCGTTTTTCACCAGAACGCCAGCTTGGGCGCCGCGGCCCACGCCCACCATGATGGCCATCGGTGTGGCGAGGCCGAGGGCGCAGGGGCAGGCGATGATCAGGACGGCGACCGCATTGACGATGGCGTAGGCCAGCCGCGGCTCGGGGCCGGCAAAATACCAAACGAGAAAGGTCACGAACGCGACCGCCAGGACGGTCGGCACGAAGATGGCGGAGATCCGGTCGACCACGCCTTGAATCGGCGCGCGGCTGCGCTGGGCGTCGGCCACCATCTGGACGATGCGAGCGAGCAGGGAATCGGCGCCGACCTTGTCCGCGCGGAAGACGAAGCCGCCAGTGCCGTTGACGGTGCCGCCGGTGACGCGATCGCCCGGTTGTTTTTCCACCGGCAGCGACTCACCCGTGATCATGGACTCATCCACGGCGGAGGTGCCCTCCTCGACGACTCCATCCACCGGGATTTTCGCGCCCGGTCGCACCCGCAGGCGGTCTCCGGCCCGCACGTCCGCCAGGGCGACCTCGGTGTCGCCCTGGGGCGTGACCCGCAGGGCGGTCGGCGGAGTGAGATTGAGCAGCGCCTTGATGGCGCTGGAAGTCTGGGCCCGTGCGCGCAACTCGAGCACCTGGCCGACCAGCACCAGCACCACGATGACCGCCGCGGCTTCGAAATAAACATCCACCATGCCATGTGGGCGCATGGCGGGCGGGAAAACCTGCGGTAGAAAAAACGCGATGACGCTGTAGAGCCAGGCCGAGCCCACCCCGAGGGCGATCAGGGTGAACATGTTCCAGTGTCCGCTCCGGATCGATTGCGCTCCCCGGACAAAAAACGGCCAGCCCGCCCACAGCACCACCGGCGTGGACAGCAGGAGTTGCGTCCAGCGACTCACGTGGCCGCCGGCGAAAGGGGCGGCCGCCGGAATGAAGTGCGCCATCGCCAGCAGGAACACCGGCAATGCGAGTGCCGCGCCAATCCAAAGCCGCCGCGTCATGTCACGCAGCTCCACATTTTCCTCCGGCCCGGCGGTTGCCGTTTTTGGCTCCAGCGCCATGCCACAAATGGGGCATGAGCCGGGGTGGTCCTGCTCGATTTGCGGGTGCATCGGGCAGGTCCAGACGGCACCGGCGGCGGGCGCGGGTGGCGCGGCAGTGGCTGGCTGCGGGGTCCGGTTGGAATGATGAGGGTGGTGGTTCATGACGTAAGCTTTCGCGCGCGGAGCCAGAAGAAGATCACCGGCGTGACGACGAGGATGTGCACCAGGCTGGAAAGCATACCCCCCACCACGGGAGTCGCCAGCGGACGCATGATTTCGACGCCGGTGCGGTTGAGCCAGAAAATCGGCAACAACGATGCGACGGTCGTGGCGACCGTCATCACCTTCGGTCGCAGCCGCAGCCGGGCGCCTTCCTTGACCGCAGCCAGCAATCCCGCGCGCGTGAGCGTGCCGCCAAGTTCGGCAGTTTTTCGGGCCACGGCTTCCTCGAGATACACGACCATCACGACCCCGGTTTGGATGGCCGTGCCAAAAAGCGCGATATAGCCGACCCATACCGCCACGCTGAAGTTGTAGCCCATCGCGGCTTGCAGAAGCACCCCGCCCGTCAACGCGAACGGCACGGCGAGCAGCACGTGCGCCGCCTCGGAAAGGGAACGGAAGGTCACCACGAGCAGGACGAAGATGATGAGGATCACCGTCGGGAAAACGAGGAGCAGCGTCCGCCGCGCGCGCAGCTGGTGCTCGTACTGTCCCGAATACTCGATCGTCATGCCCGGATCCAGTTTCAGCTCGCGCGCCAGGCGGGACTTGATCTCGTCGACAAAGCTCCCGAGGTCGCGGTCGCCGACGTTGGCCTGCACGAAGACGCGCAGTCGGCCGTTCTCGCTCTGGATTTCGCTGGGCCCGACCACACGCTTGATATCCGCGACCTGGCGCAGCTGGACTGTTGCCCCCGACGGCGTCGGCAATGGCAGCTCGCCGAGCTTCTCGATGTCATTGCGGTCGGCTTGTTCCAGTCGCACCTGCAACGGCCAGCGCTCGCGGCCCTGCAGCGTGGTGCCGACGCTGAGACCGCCGAGTCCAGCCTCGACGTAGCGAAACACTTCGTCGACGCGCAGGCCGTAGCGGCCGAGGTCGGGACGCCGGACGGCGATTTCGAGGTAGGGCTTGCCCAGGACCCGAGAGGGCGCGACGCCGGTGGCGCCCTGGATTTGCTCGATGATGCCCTGGATCTCGAACGCCTTCTGCTGGAGCGCGTCGAGATTGTCGCCGAAGAGCTTGACGCCGACCTGCGCCCGGATGCCCGTGCTCGTCATCAGGACGCGATTCTCGATCGGCTGGAGAAAACCGGGCACGTAGCCGGGCACGTTCATCAACTTGGCGGACAGTTGCTCGATGATTTTGGCCTTGGTCATGCCCGGACGCCACTGGCTGGTGGGCTTGAGCATGATCGTGGTCTCGATCATCTCGACGGGCGCGGGGTCGGTGGCGGAGTCGGAGCGGCCCAGCTTGCCGGCGACCGACGCCACTTCGGGCACGCTGCTGATGACCTTGTCCTGCCACGACATGATGCGCTGCACCTCGGTGAGTGATGTGGCCGGCAGCAGCACGGGCATAAAGAGCAGCGAGCCTTCCTCGAGCGTCGGCATGAATTCGCTGCCGAATCCTCGCGTGTGGCGCGCCAGCGATGCCGGCAATCGCGAAGTGACAGCGCGCGGCAGGCCGAAGGCGATGAGGGCGGATACGGCCAGCAACGTCGCAGCGAGAGAGAGCACGGTCTTCCGGTGACCGAGCGCCCAGTCGAGCGTCGGTTCGTAGATCCACATCAGAAACCGCATCGCCAAATTCTTGTTCTCGGGCTTGAACGGTCCACGCACGAGCAGGGTGCAGAAGACCGGCACAGCAGTTACCGCCAGCAATACGGCGCCGATGAGGGCGAAACTCTTGGTGTAGGCGAGGGGATGGAAAAGTTTTCCTTCCTGCCCGGTGAGCAGGAAGACCGGCACGAAGGCGAGGATGATGATCATCATCGAGAAAAACATCGGCCGGCCCACCTGCGTGGCGGCGACAAGCGTTTCGCGAAAGACCTCCGGGGGCGTGAGCCGTCGCTTCAGGTTCTCCTCCGCCCGCTCGCAGTGGCGAATGACGTTTTCCGTCATGACGATACCGGCGTCGACGAGCACGCCGATCGAGATGGCGATGCCCGTCAGCGACATGATGTGCGAAGGGATGCCGAAGCGATCCATCAGGATGAACGAGATCAGGATCGAGGCCGGCAGCGGCAGCGTGACGATCAGGATGCTGCGGAAGTGGAAGAGGAAGAGGATGTGCGCCAGCGTCACGAGGATGATCTCCTCGGTGAGGGCATGCTTGAGCGTATCGATGGCGCGGCCGATCAGGTCGCTGCGGTCATAAAACGGCGCGATCGTCACGCCCCGGGGCAACCCCGGTGAGAGTGCCGCGATGCGTGCCTTCACGTCCTGGATGACTTGCCAGGCATTTTCGCCATACCGCATGACCACGATGCCGCCGACGACCTCGCGGCCGTTGACGTCCAGCGCGCCGCGGCGAAAATCGCCGCCAATGCGGACCGTCGCGATATCGCGCAAATAGAGCGGCGTACCGCGACGCGGCTGTATGGGGATGACTTCGAGGTCGGCGGCGCTGTGCACGAGGCCGAGTCCGCGCACGATGAACTCGGCGCCGTTTTCCTCGATGGTTTTGCCGCCGACGTTGCGGTTGCCCTGGGCGACGGCGTCCATCACCTCGCCGAGCGTCACGCCGAACTGCCGGAGCTTGAGGGCCGACACTTCGATCTGCCACTGGCGCACGAAGCCGCCGACGCTGGCGACTTCCGCCACGCCAGGCACGGCGGCGAGTTGGGGGCGGATGAACGTGTCCTGCAGCGCGCGCAGAGACCCCAGGTCCTGCGTGCCGGACTCGTCCTTGAGGTAGTATTGGTAGACCCAGCCGAGTCCGGTGGCGTCGGGACCGAGCTTGGCCGCGACCTCGGCGGGCAGCAGCGCGCCGAGCGAGTTGAGCCGCTCGAGCACGCGGGTGCGGGCGAAGTAGGGATCGACCTTGTCCTCGAAAATGACGGTGAGAAACGAGAAGCCGAACATCGAAGTCGCGCGCACGGTTTTCACGCCGGCCAGGCCCTGCAGCGCCGAACTGAGCGGGTAGGTGATCTGGTCCTCGACCTCCTGCGGGCTGCGTCCAGGCCAGTCGGCGTAAACGATGACCTGATTCTCGGACAGGTCGGGAATTGCGTCGATCGGCACGCGCTGGAGGGCCACGACCCCCCAGGCGCAAAGGGCAAAAAACGCGCTGATCACCAGGAACCGGTGATGCAGCGACCAGGTGATGAGGCGGTTGATCATGGCCGGGTCCTCACTTCAGTTCGACACCGCATTCCAGCATCGCGGACCCGAAGAACGGGTTTCGCACAGTCGTGGTTCGACTCACCCAGCGTCCTGTCCCCAGCACAGGCGCCATCGGGCATTGGAAGATGTGCAGCCCCTCCCGCTGGTTCTCGGGCTGCTCACGCAACAGGTCAGCCAGGGCCGTGCTAAACGGCTCGAAGTCACGCCGGGCGGTGCGCAGGTCGGTCCGGTCGCGCAGCATGTCGTGAAACGCCTCGAGCGGGCCTCGAGCCGCTGACTTGTCCACGGCCAGGTAGGCGTGGAGGGCTGAGCGCAGCTCAGGCAGTTGTTTTTGGTAGGCGGCGAAATCGTCAGCCGCGAGAGTGGCGGCGGCGTCGGCTGCGGCCAAAGCGAGCGTCTTGAGTTCGGCGGCGGCCGTTCCCACGTCCGCGGTGATCACGGGCGGAGCAGTCGCGGGCCCGTGATGATGCGTCGGTTCGTCACCGGTGACCGCTGCGCGCGCGAGTTGGGCCTGCCCGTCGAGGAGCAGGCCGCCTTGCGACACGACCTGGTCGCCTTCGTGCAGTCCCGCCAGGATTTCGACCATGTCGTCACCAAAGCGTCCGACCTCGACCCGGCGCGCGAGGTAGGCGCGGTCTTTCTGCTGTAGGAAAACGATCGGTTCGGCGCCGTGCTGCAACACGGCGCTGCGCGGCGCCAACAGCAGGTTGGGTATTTCCAGGCGCACCGTCGCATAGCCGGTCTGCTTGTGGAAAAGGCGGCGGTCATGGTTGGGCATGACCACGCGCACCTTCGCCGTGCGGGTCATCTCATCGATGTTGGGATCGATGAACGCGATCGGCGCAGTGATCACCTGACCGGGCAGCGAAGCTACAGTGAGGGAAACGCTCTGGCCCACGCGCAGCCAGGCGAGGTCGGGCTCGTAGGCGTCGAAGACGAACCACATCGACGAAAAGTCGGCGATTTCGAAGAGGCGGGTGCCCTGCTCTGACGCATCCTTGTTGATCTCCTGGCCCTCGTAAACGTGGCGGGCGACCACCGTGCCGGACATCGGAGCGCGGATGTTCACCATGGGAGTGGGCTCGAGCGTGTGTTCGAGGATGTCGACCTCCTCCGCAGTAAGGCCGAGGTCCAGCAAGCGCTCCCGTGCGGCGGCGCGCTCGGACGCGGGGAACGCCGTGCCCGCCTTGAGTCGTTCGACGTAAAGTCGCTGCGCGGTGAGCATTTCCGGGCTGTAAACCGTCGCGAGCGGCTCGCCTTGGTGGACCTCTTCGCCGACGTAGTTGATGAACAGTTTCTCGACGCGACCCGGCACCCGGGCAGCGATGATGCGGTGACGCGTGTCGTCGTCGTCGATCACGCCACTGACGCGCAGCGTGCGCACGAGGGGGCCGCGGTGAATCCCGGCCGTTTGCACGCCAACGACGCTGGCCGCGGCGGGAGTGAGCGTGACGAGATTGGGATCAATGGCGGCCCCGGCATCGGCGGCCGGCGCGGCGACGAGATCCATGCCGCAAATCGTGCACTTGTCGCCCGGCTTGTCGGATTTGATCCACGGATGCATCGGGCACTGGTAGACGGTGGCGGCCGACACCGAGAGGGTGACGGCGAGGAAAAAGAGGGAGGCGAGGAGAGTTTTCATGGCTGATCGAGGACGCGGACAATTCGGGCGGACGGACGAAAACGCGCACGGCGGAACGCGCGCGGACGTGACGAGAGCGGCGCCGTGACAACGCACGGACACACCGCGGGCCGGAACCTTAGATCAGGAAGCTGCAATGCGCCGCAAACAGCGGCACACTTGCAGCAGGCGTCACCCGGGCGGGTGCGCGGACCGCGGCCAGCACGGCCGTCGGCTCAACGAAAGCAGCGTAAAATTTCTCGCGAACTGCGCAGACCGCCGTTGCGCCGGGGCGGGCCGCGGGAACAGCAATGCGCGGCGACGAATTTGCCAGCGTCACGCCCCGCGCGGAAACCGGCGGAACCACACAGTCAGGCATCCCGCAGGAGCCGTCGCCGCCGCAGGCGCAGCACGCGTGCTTCGGCGTGGTCGCGAACGTCACCGGCTGCACCTGCGCGAGCGCAGTGCAAAAGACAGCCAGGAGCAGCCAGACCAGGCGTTTCATCGGTTCAGGACGCTAAGCATGGGAGGAGGCCGGGCAACTTCTATTCCGCCCCCGGCGGCTGGGCGGACGACGGGCCAGTGCCTACAGCCGGCAGCGGTAGCCGACGGAGAGCAACCAGCGCGGGTGGAGCTGCAGGCCGTTGACACGCTGATAAACGGGCACTTGCGCAAACACAAAGGCCGAGCTTTGTCGCGTGACTTCGACGGTTATGCCCGGACTGAGATAGGCGAACGTGCCGCCGCTGTTGGCGGTGTCGGCCTCGGAGCCATGCTCGCGCGTCTCGGTTTTGAGGTTGAGCTGGAGCTGGGGCGTGACGCGGCTGGGGTTGAGCCAGCGCACGCCGCTGTTGAGCTGCACGCTGGTGGACGGTAGGAAGCCTCCGCGGGCCGCGAGCGGTTGATCCAACGTCGCCTGGACGAAGCAGCCGAGGCTTTCGGTGGGACGCATGAACTTGGAGATACCGAGCAGCAGGTCAGTCGTGCCGGTTCCGAGCTGAAGCCCGCGGTCGAGCAATTCGCCGGCTTGCGGACCGTCGGCGAAGGTCTGGTCGAATCGTCCGGTGGGAAGCTTGAGCCCGAACTGAAAACCGTAGCTCTCTTGCGTGCGGAACGACTGGTAACGGGCCAGCATGCGGACGTCGCCGAACCCGCGCGCGTGGGAGGTCGAAATGTCGGTGTCGCCTTCAGCGACCGTCGTGTGAAAGCGATCGTAGTAGGGCACGCTGACCGATACCGCCCACTGGCGGTTGATGACGTCGTTGAAGTCGAGCGTGGTGCAGCGATTCAGCGTGCGCTGCTGGACTTCGCTGTCGTTGGGAAACGTCAACGAGGCGCGATCCACGTTGGCGGTGCTGGAGCGAAGTTGGGTTTGGTCAACGTAGTCAAAGCGCAGCCCGAATTCGAAGCCGGGCAGCATCGGGTAACCCAGGGCGGCCCAATCGTCGCTAAGCGAACAGCCACAGATGGAACAGCCCCAGGCGGGACCGGCGCTGGCGGCGAGGCCAAGCGCGAGGGTGATAAGGGAGCGGGAACGAAAAATGGATTTCATGAAAAGGAATGAAGGGAAAAAGATGGACAGACACAGGATGCCGGGAGTTGAGCCCAGCGGGACAAGACGCCGCGAATTCGTGGCATCGGGCGATGTCGCCACGCAGGCGAAACGCGGTGCGCACATGCGCACGAGCCTGACTCAGGCCCCCGACCGGGGCGGCGGCAGCGGCGGGATGGCGCGTTCCGCGCTCACCAGTCCGGGCTGTGGCAGAATCGTGGCAACCGGGAGCGCAGCTGGCGACGCATACACCAGACGCGCGACGACGTGGGTCACGAAAAGCTTCTCGGGCGCCTTGGCGCCGGCCAACGCGGCCTGATCTGTTTCCTGTTGCTTCGCGCCCTGCACGAGTTCGCACACGCTGCACAGGTTGTCACCGTCGAAGGTCTTCTCGACCGCCCGCAGCAGCGGCATCGAGCGCGCGTACGTCGTGATCATGCGTCCCCAGGCAAAGGTCTGCACCATATCCCACTGGCTCCCGGTGGCGAGCAGCCACGCGACGAGCGACAGGACGAGGGACAGTTGCCGGCGCATGTGCGGGCGAGCAAAACCGCGGCGGGGCGGGGTTCAAGCACTTTGGCCCGGTAGAAGCCGGGCAAGAATCCGGGATGAGAACTGATTTTAGCTCGAAGCCAGGAGTCCAGGAAGCAGTCAGGATGTCCGGATTCCGATCCGCTGGACTATTCCGGGTTTCCTGGCTGCTGGCTAAAAGCGATTCGGGCTCACTTTTCGAAGAACATCACGAAGATGCCCAAGGCACAGAGCAGCGTGCCGAGGATGCCGCTCTCGTAGTGCTCGAGCCACTTGGACTTCAGCTTCTCGATGCCCACGAGGCTCAACCAGGTGAAGATCACCATGCCGAGAACGGTGCCGATCGAGAGCACTCCCGTCAGCAGCGCGAAACCCTGCCAGCCGTAACGCACGCCGGAGACGTAGACGGGGATGAACGCCTCGCAGGGGGAAAACGTAAGCAGCACCAGCAGGCTGACGATCGCGGCGCGATCGGACTTGGCGGGTCCCGCCGGTTTCAGTTCCTCGTGAAATTCGCCCGTGTGGTGCGGATCGAGGTCGTGGCCGTGGGTGTGGTCGGGCCCGTGGCTGTGGCAATGTCCGCGGCCCGTCACCTGCCGCCAGAGATAGTACAGGCCGAACACCAAGAGCGCGCCGCCGGCGATCCGCGGAAACCACGCCCCAATGCGATCGCTCAGGGTATAGCCCAGCCAGACCACGAGTACGCCCAGCAAGGCAGTGATCAACACATGACCCGACCCACAGAAGGCGGTGATCAAGAGCGTCTTAACCCGGCTCCATTTTTGGACCCGACCCGTCAGCACGAACGGCAGCCAGTGCGTGGGAATGGCGGCGTGCAGGAACGCCACACTGAAGCCGGTGACGGCGATGGTCGTGAGGACCGACGGGTTCATTCGGTGACGTATGCGGTGCCGATGTACGGGCCGCAAGCCTCGGGCACAAAGAATGTTGGATTGCCGCGGTAGTCAGCCCGCTTGCGGGCGCTTCGGCCGCGAGAGCGATTTTGCGGCCTACGTCACCGTCCGCAGCTGCACGCTGTCGACGAGCCGGTCTTGCGAGAGGATGTCGGTCGCGACGATGAGCTTGTCGCCGGGAGACACGCGGCCCACGCGGCGGAGCAGGGCGATGGCGTTTTCGATCGTGACGTCCGGCTCGCTCGCGAGCGGCATAAGGTAGGGCTCGACGGCACGCAGCATCCGCAGCTGACGGAGCAGCTCGACGTGCGGTGTGATCGTGAGGATGGGTGCGTGCACGGGACGCAGCGCGGCCAAGCCGTTGGCCATGAAGCCGTGACGCGTGAAAGTGAGGATCTTCGAGTGCGGGATCTCGTTCGCCAACACGACGGCGGAGTGGAGCACCTTCATCCGTTCGCCGGTGAAGACCGCGGGCTCGCGCTCGTCGAGGTCGTCCTCGGTCTCGATCCGGCGCGCGATCTTGTCGAGCATCTGCACGCACTCGACGGGATATTTGCCCACGGTGGTTTCGCCGGAGAGCATCACGCAGTCGGCGAACTCATAGACGGCGTTGGCGACGTCGGTGATCTCCGCGCGCGTGGGGACGGGCTGCGTGATCATCGACTCGAGCATGTGCGTGGCGACAATGACCGGCCGGCCCTGGGAAAGACAGGCTCGTACCGCCCGACGCTGGATCACGGGCAGGTCCTCGAAGGGACATTCGATACCGAGGTCGCCGCGCGCGACCATGAGCGCGTCGCACGCCGCGACAATTTCGTCGAGGTTGGTGATAGCGGACTGGTCCTCGATCTTGGCGACGATGCGGGCGGAGGACTTCTTCTCCTTGAGAAACGTGCGCAGCTGCTCGACGTCCTTCGCCTCGCGCACGAACGACAGGGCGACGAAGTCGATGCCGGCCTCGAGCCCGACGAGCGTGTCGGCACGATCCTTCTCGGTGAAGGCGGGCAGATTCACCTTCACGCCGGGGAGATTGATGTGCCGGCGTGAGCTGAGCTGGCCCGGAATGAGCACGCGGCAGCGAATGTGCGCCTCGCTCTTCTCCAGCACCTCGAGCCGCAGCAGCCCGTTGTCGACGAGCACGATGCTCCCGACGGAGATGTCGTTGACGAGATTCTGGTAGTTCACGTCGACCGAGCGCACCTCCTCGCCGCCCTCGCGCTCGGCGCCGGGTTTGACGGTGAAATCGAAGATCTCGCCGGCCTTGAGCTCGATCGGCGCCGTCAGGTCGCCGGTGCGGATCTCGGGACCCTTGATGTCCATCATCACGGCAACTTCGCGGCCGACGCGCGCGCTCACCGCGCGAATCCGGCGGATGACGTCGCGGGTCCAGTCGTGCGTCGCATGCGCCATGTTGAGCCGGACGACGTCGATGCCGGCCCGCAGCATCTTTTCCAACATCTGGTCGCTCTCGGTGGCGGGGCCAAGGGTGAAGATGATCTTGGTGCGGCGGAACGGTACGGCGCTCATGCGTCGCCAAGCTGCAAGAAGGCGCGGAGTGGCGCAAGGTCTGTCACTGTCTTGTCACAAGGAATGTGGGTGCATGGGTTGTGATTCAGGAATCACGGGTCTCCCAGACCCGTGCCCCGTCAGATTTTCCGTGCCTCGGGAGCCCGTTCCGCTCAGCGTGGCCGGGCTCGCATGTCGTCCCTCGGAATCGTTGCCATCTGCCTCGTCACCGTCATCGGGATTTATTTCTACAACAACCCGCTCAAGCACGGGCCGTGGTTCCTGAGCCGGCGCTTCATCAACTGGTTCCCGCTCGGGATGACGTACTCGTTCCTCTACATGGGGCGGTACAACCTGACGGTGGCGAAAAACGCGTTCGGCACGCGGATGTCCAACGAGGACTTTGGCCTGATCTTCGCCGCGGGCACGGCCGTGTATGCCTTTTCTTTTCTGGTCAACGGGCCGCTGGTGGACCGGATTGGCGGCAAGCGGGGCATCATCATCGCCGCGTTGGGCGCGTCGCTCGCCAACATCGCCCTCGGGGTGATCACCTGGCTCGTCCTCACGGGCCGCACCTCGATCCCGCTCTTCTGGCCGTTCGTGGTGATTTACGCGCTCAACATGTATTTCCAGAGTTACGGCGCGGTCTCGATCATCAAGGTGAAGGCCAACTGGTTTCACGTGCGGGAGCGCGGCGTCTTCGGCGCGATCTTCGGCACGCTGATTTCGTTCGGCGTCTATTTCGCGTTCGAGTGGGGCCAGGCCATCGTCGACCTGACGAAGGTCACGGCCGGCGCGCACAATCCCGTGTCGACGTTGCTTCGCTGGATCTTTGTCCCCGCGGGAGCCATGCAGGACGCCACGTGGGCGGTGTTCTTTGTTCCGGCGGCCATCCTCATCATCTGGCTGCTGCTCGACGTGTGGTTAATCAAGGAGACCCCGGAGGACGCAGGCTTCCCCCATCTCGACACGCACGACGCCTCGTCCGGGCACATGCACGAGATCTATACGTCGATGGACCTGCTGAAGAAAGTGTTCTTGAGCCCGCTGATGCTGCTGCTGGGAGGGATCGAGCTGACCGCCGGGGTGCTGCGCAACGGCATCATGCAGTGGTACACGATCTTCGCTCATCAGGTGCCGCAGCCCGGCGCAGAAAGCATCATCGGCAATTGGGGCCTGCTGCTCTGTTTGTTCGGCATCGTGGGTGGATTCGCCGGCGGGTTGGTCTCGGATAAATTCTTCCAGTCCCGGCGTGGCCCACCGGCGGCCATCTTTTGCATGTTCATGCTCATGATGGCGGCGGTCATGGCGATGAACCTGTTCAAATTCCCGTACCTTGTCGGCATCGCGGCGCTGTTGATCGTGGCAGCGGTGACCGGAGTGCACTCACTCATGTCGGGGACGGCGGCGGCGGATTTCGGTGGGCGCAAGGCGACGGCGACGTGCTCGGGCCTCATCGATGGCTGCGTCTACCTCGGCAGCAGTGTGCAGTCGGTCTGCGTGGGTTTTCTGACCGGCACGAGCTGGGAGGGCCACAACTGGAAATGGTGGCCGATCTTCCTGATGCCCTTTGCGCTGCTGGGTGGCATCATCGCCTACCGCATCTGGAACGAGCTGCCCGCCGCGACGCGGAAGTACATCAACGAACACGAATCGAAACCCGCACCGGCGGGCGGACATTCCAAATCGTAGGGGCGTCGCTTGCGACGCCCTAAGTTATCGCGGTAATCCGGTGTCGGCCGACGGTCAGGGACACCGCAAGCGGCGCCCCTACCTTGGGGTAAATACTGCCGATCAGTCGAAGTCGTAAAACGGCGTGCCTTCGCCGGCGCCGACAATTGCGAACTCGCAGGCTCTCAAGGCGGCGCGCACCTCGGCCAAGGCGCGGTCGACGGCGGCGGGGGAATTGCAGTCGCGCGACAGGTGCGTGAGGTAAACCCGCCGCCAGCGCGGGCTGGAAACGGCGGAGAGCAGTTCGCGGGCGGCCTCGTTGGAAAGGTGACCGTGGCGGCCGCTGATGCGCTGCTTGGTCGACCACGGGCGCTTCACGTCGGCCTTGAGCAGCTCGGGACAGTGGTTTGCCTCGACGACGATGACCTCGCATTCGCGGATGTGCTCGCGGATGTGCTGCGGCGCGTGTCCGAGGTCGGTCAGGAACGCGAGCGAGCGGCGGGGCGCGAACAGGTCGCCCTCGTGTCCGCTGGAGAAGCGGAAACCCACCGGCTCCTGTGCATCGTGCGGTACCGTGAAGCTCTCGACGTCCAGGTCGCGGAAACGAAAGCGCGCGCCGGTTTCGAAGATCTGCCAGTCCGGCCGGTGGCTGAGACCGCTCTGCACGGCGCGCGCGGTGGCGGCGTTGGCAAACACGCGAATGTGCGGGAATTTCTTCAGGCCCTCGATGCCCGCGGCGTGGTCACCGTGCTCGTGCGTGAGAAAAATGGCGTCGATGCGCTCCAGCGCCTCGCCTGCGGCCGTGAGCAGCGCCATGAGTTTCCGGATCGAAAACCCGGCATCGACCAGCACGCGCGCACCCTCGGTCTGCAGCAGGGCGCTGTTGCCCGAGCTGCCGCTGCCGAGAATACAGAATCGCATGGCCATGTTCGTCTCCGAGCAAGCGGCTGCGGGCGCGGCTGCCAATGCAATTCTTCCGTACCCGCTCAAACCTTGCCCGCGCATTGACCCGCGACCGTTTTTGGGTACTTCTGACCCTCCATGCCCGCCTCCTCCCGCCGCCGTTCTGCCCCGGCCCGCCGCGCGCCGCGCGTGCTCACCGGCACGGTGTTCATCACGCGGCAGGTGCATTTCAATTCGGCGCACCGGCTGTACAACCCGGCCAAGAGCCAGCGCTGGAACAACGAGAAATACGGGCTCTGTACCAATCCCCACTGGCATGGCCACAACTACGTCCTCGAGGTGACCGTGCGCGGCCAACCCGATCCGGATACCGGTTACGTCATGGACCTGGGCGAGTTGAAACGCATCCTCCACGGGGCCGTCGTCGACAAGTGTGACCACCACAACCTCAACGAGGAGGTGGATTTTCTCCGCGGCATCAATCCCTCGACCGAGAACCTCGTGATCGCATTCTGGAACGAGATCGAACCGCACATCCGCGCCGGCCAGCTGCACTGCGTGCGGCTCTACGAAACGCCGCGCAACTTCGCCGAGTATTTCGGTCCCGGCGTGGGCTAAATTTTCCGGGCCAGCTAATCCCGCCACGGCGGGACTACGGTTATCGTCACAACCGCCTGGCCGAAACCAAAAAAACGACATGAAGCACAAGCCGATGTATCTCCACCGCTCCGCGGATGGAACTCCCCCCCGGATCAAGCACGACTATGCCCGGGATTTTCGCGCCACGCCCGCCTATGTGGCCACGCTGCCCGACATGATGGAGGCGTCGCAGGATGCCCTGCGCGGCGCGCGCGTGCCCATCCAGCAGGTGGGCATCCATAATTTCCGGCTGCCGTTGAAGTACCGCACCAAGGCCGGCAAGACGCTCACGCTCGAGACCAAGGTGACCGGCACGGTGTCGCTCGAGGCCGAGCTGAAGGGCATCAACATGAGCCGGATCATGCGCTCGTTCTACGAGCACAAGGATGGCGTCATCACCGGCGAATGGATGGGCAAGATCCTCAAGGCCTACCTGCGAAAGGTCGGCAAGAAGTCGGCGCGGCTGAAGGTGGCATTTTCCTACCCGATGCTGCAGACGAGCCTGCGCAGCGGGCTGAAAGGGTGGCAGTATTACGAAGTAGCGTTTGAGGGCGTGATGACGAGCGACGGACACTACCGGCGCTTCATTCACTTCGATTTCGTGTATTCCTCGGCCTGCCCGTGCTCCGCCGAGCTCACCGAGCACGCGCGCGACCAGCGCGGCGTCTACGGCGTGCCGCATTCGCAGCGGAGCAAGGCGCGCATCTGCCTCGAGGAGGCGGAGGGCAAGAAGATCTGGCTCGAGGACGTGCACGCGCACTGCCTTGCGGCGCTGCAGACGGAGACTCAGGTGATGGTGAAGCGCGAGGACGAGCAGGCCTTCGCCGAGCTCAACGGCGCGAACCTCAAGTTTGTCGAGGACGCCGCGCGGCTGCTCTTCCGCGAATTCGACGGCGACAAGCGGATCAAGGACTTCCAAATCGCGTGCTCGCATCTTGAGTCGCTGCACTCGCATGACGCCGTGAGCGTGATCTGCAAGGGCGTGAAGGGCGGCTACGTCGCCGACTTCATGGACTTCGGGTCCCTGCTCTGCTGAGCAGGGAAACTCCAAATTCCAATCTCCAAGCTCCAGTGAAACTTCAAATTGGGAGACTTGGAGATTGAAAAGTTTCTGGAGCTTGGCGGTTGGAGGTTGGAGCTTTCTTTAATGAAACCCGTCGTTCTCATCACCGGTGCGTCGCAGGGAATCGGCGCGGCGATTGCGAAGGTTTTCGCGCAGGAAATCCCCGGCGTGGCCCTGGCGCTGGTCGCCCGCAACAAGGCAAATCTGACCCGCGTGGCCAAGGCCTGCGCGAAACTGGGGGCCGACGCGCAGACGTTCGCCTGCGACGTGGCGGACGAAGTTTCCGTCCGCTTGATGGCCGGCGAGGTGACCAAACGCCTCGGCGCCGTCGACGTGCTGATTAACAACGCGGGCCAGTTCACGAGCTCGCCCTTCGTTGACACGAGCGTCGCGGACTTCGACCGGATGATTGCCGTGAATCTGCGCAGCGTCTTCCTCGTCTCTCATGCGTTCGTACCGGCGATGGTGAAGCGCGGACGCGGCGACGTGTTCAACATGAGTTCGACCGCCGGGCTGATCGGCTTTGCGGGCGATGCCGGTTATTGCGCGGCGAAATTTGGCGTCACCGGCCTCTCCAAGGTCATGCGGGCGGAATTGAAGGACAAGGGCGTGCGAGTGTGCTGCGTGCATCCGGGCGCCACGACGTCACCGTCGTGGGATGGTTCCGACGTAGCTCCCGCGCGGATGATGCCGGCGGAGGACGTCGCCCGCGCTTTCCTGGATGTCTACCGGCTGTCACGGCGGACCGTCGTGGAAGAAATCATCCTGCGACCACAGCAGGGCGATCTCTAACCGGCGTGAAATAACGCCGCACGTAGAGCAGGTAACAAAGGAAGGCCAGGGCCCCCAGTCCGCCCAGCCAGAGCAACGCGCCGTGGGCGAGAAGGGGATTGTGCGCCATGCGCTCCAGCTGGCGCTCGGGCAGCCCCATCATTCGGTAGAACTCGATCAGGTCGACGCGTAGGAACGTGGTGAGCGATGAAGCCCACATCACCACCGATCCGATCGTGTAAACCCACCAAGCTTGCAGATCGAGCCGGTAGAAGCCCCGGGCGGAATACGCCAGGAAGACAGCGACCACGAGCCAGAGCAACCGGGCCGTCCAGCCCTGCACGACGAAACCGGCCAGCGGGAACACGGCGCCATACACCGGAATGGTGAGCAGTACGATCGGCACGCTGAATGCCTGCAGGAGGCACAGCGCTAGGACCGGCAGCGGGCAACGATCCGTCCAGCGCGCGACCGGATCGCGCACGTCGCAGGTGTGCTTCACGTGCGGGCTGCGGTAGAACAAGACCGCGATGCCCGGGATCACGATGTAGATCACGAACGTGACGGACAGCGCCACGGCCTTGACCAGCGCAAGCTGCGCGTGCGACACGGTCTGACCTTGGGCGCGGAGCGTGTCGCCGATCGAGTTCATCGCGACCCACACCGCCGGCATCGCGATCAAGCCGATCACGAGCCCGATCCAGCCCATGCACAGCAGCAACGCCCGGGCCCAGCGTCGCATCAGGATGGAACCCACTCCCAGCCAGACCAGCGCCACGGCCATCAGTCCGTAGACAAACGATCCGATGATCGCGGTGGCGACGTTAAAGTCGGTGCCGTCCTTGCGTGCCGCCATCAGCTGCCCGAAAAACGCCACGGGCACGAGCAGAGCGAAAAACGCCCCGATCAGGATGGCGCAAACGCCGAAGAAGATGAGGCCGGTGCGGCGGTCACGGTAGACGGGGGCGATGGGGGGTGGGGCGGAGGCGTCCATTTCCATCGAAATAGACGCCGCCCGGATGAAGCCAAGGACGTTTCGACCTGCGGTGCCAGGGAAGTAGCATGTACCAAGTAGCAAGTACCAAGGCCGATCCAGGTAATTGGGCATTCCTTGTTACTTGGTACTTGGAACTTGCCACTTGCGTGCCGCAGCACGCGGCGCGCCGCTGAATGTTCGACCCAAAAGGCCGCTTTGGTATTGTCGCGACCCCCGCGCTTTGCCTCGCTTGCGGCGCTTTTCCTATGAAATCCCGTAAATTTCGCGTTGGCCTCATTGGCGGGGGCGGCATCGCCCAAGCCGTTCATATCCCCGGCTGGAAGAACCTGCCCGAGGTCGAAATCGTCGGCGTCGCCGATGTCTCGGAGGCGACCGCAAAGAAGGCGGCCGCTGCGGCCGGGGGCGTCCAGACGTTCGCTGATTACCGCGACCTGTTGAAGCTGGATATCGATGCGGTCGACATCTGCACGCCCAACAAGGTGCACACGCCGGCGGCCCTGGCGGCACTGAATGCCGGCAAGCACGTGATCTGTGAGAAGCCGCTCGCGGTGACGACCGCCGAGGTGCGGGAGATGGGCAAGCTCGCCGACAAGAAGAAGCTCAAGCTCATGACAGCACAGCACCAGCGCTTCACGCAGAGCGGCGTGGCGGTGAAGGCGTGGGTGGACGGCGGCAACCTTGGCGAGGCGTACCACGCGCGCGTGCGCGCCATGCGCCGCGCCTGGCTGCCGACGTCGCCTGGGTTCATCGATGCGAATCTCGCTGGCGGCGGCCCGTGCATGGACATCGGCGTGCACGCGCTCGACCTCTGCCTGTGGCTGATGGGTTTCCCAAAGCCCGTACGCGTGTCGGGCACGTCGAAAACGGTTTTTGCGAAGGGCCACGACATGCCCAACCAGTGGGGCGAATGGGACCGCGCGCGTTACACCGTCGAGGATTTCGCCGCGGGCATCGTGCACTTTGACAACGGCGCCACGCTCATGCTCGAGGCGGCCTGGATGTGTCACCAGACGGAGAACGAGGAGTTGCTCGCCCAGATTTTTGGCAAGAAGGGCGGCGTGAAGTGGCCGAATGCGGAGTATGCGACGGTCACGAACGGCGCCTTCGCCCAGGGCACGCTGACGCATCCGGTGCATGTGGCGCACCCGCACTGGAACGAGATCGCGGCGTTCGTCGACTGTATCGTGAACAACAAGCCCTCGCCGGTGCCGTGGACCGAGACGATCAAAGTCATCGGCATCCTCGAGGCGATTTACGCCTCGTCGGAGCAGGGCAAGGAAATCGCGCTGAAACTCTAGCGGCGGCGAAGTACCAAGTAACAAGGGGCAAGTATCAAGGTATGTCGGTTACTGCGCCCAGGCTCGCGTTTGTCTCCACGGCGCACATCCACGCCCGGCCGTTTCTCGAATGGACGCGCGACGCGAAGGACAGGCGGCTCGTCCACGCGGTCTGGGATGACCAACCCGAGCGGGGACGCCGCCATGCGCAATTGGCGAAGGCGCGGTTCGAGCCGGACCTGGATACCTTGCTGAGCGATGCCGCCGTCGACGGCTTCGTGATCTGCGCGGAGAACACGCGTCATCTGGCCTTGCTTCGAGAAGTGCTCGCGACGGGCAAGCCGGTACTGTGCGAGAAGCCGCTGGCCACAACCGTGGCCGATGCGCGCGAGATTGTCGCGTTGCTGCAGTCGAACGCGGCGAGGCTGTGCTGCGGGTATTTTCTGCCGTTTACGTCGGACCTGCGCGCCGCGGCCGCGATGCTGGCTCGGGGCGAGTTCGGTCACGTCACGCAGATTCGCATCCGGAACTCCCATGGTGGCGCCTATGCGCGTCTGTTCGATTCGCCCGATCTGCGTTGGTTCACCGAGCCGGCGCTGGCGGGCGGCGGAGCGTTCATGGATGTCGGGTCGCACGCGGTGCACCTGGCGCGCACGCTGTTCGGGCCGGTGACGGACGTGTGGGCGGAGATTGGCAATCACAGCGGGATTTATCCTACGTGCGACGACTTCGGCATCGCGCACCTGCGGTTCGCCAGTGGCGCGCTGGGCACGCTGGAGGCCTCGTGGACCGAGACCGGAGGTGAGAACGCTCTGGAGATCGTGGGTGCGGAGAAATCGCTCTGGAAAGCCGGAAAGGCCTATGTAACGGGCTTCCACGGCCGCGGCGAACCGCAGCCGCTGGTTCCCGCCGAAGAGCGGCCGGCGCAAATCGATCGATTGGTGGCGATGATCCGCGGCGAATTGACGGATGCGGAAAGGAAATCCGATTTTGCCGCGTGCGTGGACGCCGTCGCCATCATGGAGGCGTGTTATGCGTCGGCGAAGAGCGGGCGGTGGACGAAAGTGGGTTTGTTGTAGGGCGGGGTCGCTGACCCCGCCATTGTGTCCGCCTGTTCGAAGGCCAATTTGCGCGCCTGTAATAGGGCGGGTCAGCGACCTCGCCCTACAACGAATCGGGCGCCGCAAGTAGCGCCCTACGATTGAAGATTGGGCGCTGCATAGACTGCCTTGCCACTCCCGACGCGTCGCGGCACAAACGTGACGCATGACCCCGACGCGGCCGACGATCCTCGTGGTGGAAGACGAGCCGCCCATTGCGGAGACGATTGTCTACGCCTTGGAGACCGAGGGTTTTTCGCCCGTGTGGAAAACGACGGGACGCGACGCGCTCGCGGCGCTGGCCAACGGCCCGGTGGCACTCGTGGTGCTCGACGTGGGGCTGCCGGACATGAGCGGCTTCGATGTCTGCCGTGAGGTGCAGCGGAAAATGTCCGTGCCGGTGGTTTTCCTGACCGCCCGCAGCAGCGAAGTGGACAAAATCGTGGGACTCGAGCTCGGCGCCGACGACTATCTCGCGAAGCCTTTCAGTCCGCGCGAACTCACCGCGCGCGTTCGCGCCGTGCTGCGTCGAACGAATGGCAGCAAGGAAGCGGGCTCTCCAACGGCCGCTCCGAAAAAGGGCGACTGGCAGCACGACGAGGCGCGCTGCCGGATCAGTTATCGCGGCAAGCCGCTCGAATTGACCCGCAACGAATACCGGCTGCTCGCTGCGCTGCTGGCGGCGCCGGGGCGGGTTTTCAGTCGCGATCAACTCATGGCGGCCGCGTGGGACGATCCCGGAGCCGCGATTGACCGCACGGTCGACGCGCACATCAAGATGCTGCGCGCGAAACTGCGCGAGGCGGCCCCCGACGCCGATCCGATCGTCACCCACCGCGGCATGGGCTATTCGCTGAGGGAAGAATGAGGATCCGCACGGCGATCTTTGGCGTGTATGTGGTCGCGTCGGCGATCGCGTTTGCCGGGGTGATGGGACTGGTGCTGCGTGACGTGCGCCTGCGCTATGTGGAGTCAATGCGCCGGACATTGGGTGACACGGCCGCGTACCTCGCGGCGTTTGCCACGCCCACCTCGGCCAACGACAACTGGGCGCAAAAGCTGGAGACGCTGCCGTCGCGGGCCGACGTGCTGCGCGTATTCGCCTGCGATCGGGACCGAATCGTGCTCTTCGACTCGGCCGGGAAAGACAAGGGCCAGAAGTACAATTGGAACATGACAGGCGGCGGCCGCTGGGCTTCGGAGAATTACACGGTCATCAACGTCGCCGAGGTGGGCAATGAGCTACGCGTGATGTCGCCGGTGCGTTTTCAAAGCGACCTGGTGGGATGGGTCGGTGTAGGTCGACCGTTGGCGACCGTGACGAGCGGCGTGAGCGCGGCCCGCTGGCGTTTGATGCTGTATGCCGGAGCCATTGGCGCGGTGATGATCGTGGCTGGCTGGTGGATCGCGGCGAAGCTGACGCACTCGCTCGAACGGCTGACCGACTACGCACGCAGCGTCCGCGATGGACGCCCGGCCGCGCCACCGCAGTAGCGCGCCCGGGAAATCGCCGAGCTCAGCCAGGCGTTTGAGGAAATGCGCGACGCGCTCGAAGGACGCCAGCATGTGGAACGCTACACGCAGACGCTGGCGCACGAAGTGAAGGCGCCGCTGGCGGCGATCCGCGGCGCGGCCGAGCTGCTCGACGAGACCATGCCGGCGGAACAACGGCAGAAATTCCTCGCGAATATCCGCAATGAATCGGCCCGCATCGAGCGGATCATCGATCGGCTGCTGGAGTTGTCGTCGCTCGAGGCTCGCAAGGAGCTGCGTCAGGCGGAGACGTTGTCTATCGCGCAACTCGCCGCCGACGCGGCGGACGTGGTGCGGCCCGCGTACGCGACGCGGGGCGTGCGGCTGACGCTACGGAGCGGACCGATGCAGGCGTCGGTGCAGGGCGAGGGCGTGCTCTTGCGCGAGGCGCTGGTGAACCTGTTGCAGAACGCCTTCGAGTTCTCCCCAGTCGGCGGTGAAGTCGTGCTCGGCTGGGGCAGCGAAGCCGGTCGCGTGGTGTTTATCGTCGAGGACGCGGGTCCGGGCGTGCCGGACTATGCGCTGGCCCGTGTGTTCGAGCGGTTCTATTCGCTGCCGCGTCCGGGGACAGAACGGAAGAGCACGGGCCTCGGGCTGGCGCTCGTGCGCGAGATTGCGCTGCTGCACCGCGGTGGCGCGACGCTGGAAAATCGCCCGGGCGGCGGAGCGATCGCGACGCTGTGGATCCCCGCTGTCGAGCGGGATCGCTAGTTCCCTTGTGCTTGGTGTGGGTTGCGCGCGAGCGCGCAACCCACAGGGGGATCAGCCCGTTCGGCCTGCGCACGAACGGCGAGGCCGTCTCACAAAATTTCCGTGAGATTTCATCGTGCCTTCACACGGGTTTCACGGAGGCCCGGCACAGTAGGCGCATGGACTCCCCACAACCCCCCATCCTCCCGCCGCCGGCTGCGAAGCGGCGCAACGCCGTCACCTTGAAGCTGCTGTTCATCGCCGCCCTGGTGCTCGTGCTGCAGCTCCCGCTCACCCTCGTCAACGGCCTCCGCAAGGAACGCGCTGACAATCGCGCGGCCGCCCACGAGCGTCACGGCGATGTCGCCGTCGCGGTCACGCCGGGTCGGAATTACTCCACGCCACCGATGTCGCCGGCCACGGCCGCCGCCGAGGGCTACCGCATGGTCGAGCGTTCACTCAAGCACAGTCCGCTGGTGCTGACGCTGGTGTTTGCGGCCTTCTTTCTCTTTGAGACGCTCGCCGGGCTCAAACTGCACGCCGTGCACTACGGCTTGGTCGGCGCGGCGCTCTGTTTGTTTTACCTGGCATTGCTGGCGCTCGGGGAAGTGCTCCCGCCCGGCTGGGCCTATGTCGGGGCGGCGGTGGCGTCATCGCTGCTGATCGTGTGCTACAGCATCTCGATCCTGCACAGCTTCACCCGCAGCCTGAGCATTGCGGCGCTGCTGGCGGCCGAGCACAGCGTCCTCTACGTCGTGCTGCGGATGGAAGACTACGCGCTGCTCGCGGGCACCGCCGCGCTCTTCATCGCCCTGGCCGGCGTGATGTTCTTCACCCGCCATGTGGACTGGTTTGCCCAGGAGGCGGGCAAGGAGGCCCGGGCATGAACCTCGACGTTGATCCCGATTGCTTCCGGGGCGAGCTGGGCGGCTGGACACTGCGCGTGATCCTGTGCGCACTGCCGAGTGCGGGTTTGGCCGCAATTGAGTTCCACGATCCCTTTGAACTCGCGGCGATGGCGACGGGTGTGGCGATCTATGTTTTCGGAGTGGCATGGTTTTGCTCGTGGGTCGTGATGCAGGCGACACCGGGTCGGGAGCAATTTGTGCGGTCACTGAAAATGGCCGCATGGCTCAAGGCCTCGCTTCTGCTGGTGGCGACGGTGGGGGTCGGGCTGTCGGCCGGCCTCCACCTCAGGGACGTTGACGCCCTGGTGCTGGGCTTGTTGCCCGACGTGTTCGCCGGGTTCGGTTCGCTCCGACTGGTAAGCCTGCTGTCAGGGGACGTCGGCTTTGGTCACCTGCACGGCTTCGCGTGGATCTTCGGGGCCACGATGGTGCAGGGCGCCTTTATCTCCGCCGGCCTGGCGCTGATCGCGGCGGTCATCTACGTGACGCGGGCCTATGAGTGGTTGATGCGCGCGAAATCTTCTCCGGCCTCCATCTGGGGTTAGAAGTCCGATCCTCGGGGCCGGGCGGTCCGCTCTCCAAAAGCGAGATCGTCCGGCCCCGCAGGATTTTCGGGCTCCAGCGCGACGGAGGAGCAGGACCAGAAACCGGCTCAGGCGCCGGCCGGTTTCCTGCGACTCAGGCGTTTGGAGTAGAAGACCTCCGCATCGTCCTTATCCAGACCGGTGATGCGACCCCGATGAAGGAAGCCCCGTTTCTTGAGCAGCCGATGCATCCGTTGGTTGGAACGGTTGGTCGAAGTCCAGATTTCGCCGTGATGTACGCAGAGCTTCTCCAGCTCAGCGAGCAGGCTTTCGCCCAAGCCCTGGCGCCTTGCCTCCTCGGCGACAAAGAGCTGCCCGATGAAAGGATGCTGGAAGAAGGTGGGCGCCAGAATCGCATAGGCCTGAATTTCGCCGCTCCTCAGCTGCACCCAGACGCTTCGTTCGCGGATGGACTGACGCAGCCACGGTCCGCGCACCTTGCCCTGACCCGTGAAAGGATCAATCGACGACAGGCGGCGGAAATCCGCGGGTCTGGCTCGCCGGATTTTCATCGCGGGACTGGCATCTGCTAGAGCAACGAGCCTTGCTCGCCGCCGAGGGGTTTCAGGCCGACGGCGGCGTAGCCCTTGGCGGTGAGGAGGCGGCCCTGGGGCGTGCGCTGGAGATAACCTTCCTGGATGAGGAAGGGCTCGTGCACTTCCTCGAGCGTTTCGGGCTCCTCGCCGACGGCCACCGCGATGGTGCTCATGCCGACCGGCCGACCCCCGTAATTTTCCGCCATCACGCGCAGCATGCGCTTGTCCATTTCGTCGAGCCCGGCGCGGTCGATTTCCAAAAGCTCGAGCGCCGCGGCGGCGACGGGCTGGGTGATCCGTCCCTGTGCGCGCTCTTGCGCGTAGTCGCGGATGAAATTGATCAGGTTGTTCGCAACGCGCGGCGTGCCGCGGGCGCGCGTGGCAATTTCGCGGGCGCCGCCCTCGTCGATCGCGACCTTGAGCAACCCGCAGCTGCGGCGGACGATGCTCTCCAGCGTCGGGTGGTCATAGTAATCGAGCCGCGTCTGCAGCGTGAAGCGCGAGCGGAGGGGCGCGGTGAGCAGGCCGCTGCGGGTCGTGGCGCCGATCAGCGTGAAACGGGGGATCGAGAGCCGCACGCTGCGGGCGTTGGGTCCTTGGTCGATCATGATGTCCAACCGGAAGTCCTCCATCGCTGAGTAGAGATACTCCTCGACCGTCTTCGGGATGCGGTGGATCTCGTCGATGAACAGGATGTCGCCTTCCTCGAGGCTCGTGAGGAGCCCGGCCAGGTCGCCGGCCTTTTCGATCACCGGGCCGGACGTCACGCGGACATTCTTCCCAAGTTCGTGTCCGAGGATGAAGGCGAGGGTGGTCTTGCCGAGTCCGGGCGGACCGGAAAACAGGATGTGATTCAGCGCCTCGCCGCGTTTCTTGGCGGCGCCGACCATGACCTGTAGCCGCTCGACCGTCTTCGGCTGTCCCGTGAAATCGGCGAATGACAGCGGCCGCAGCGCCGCCTCGGCCGGCGAGACCGGAGCGGTGAGCGCGGCGCTAACGAATCCCAGTCCTTTGTTCGGGTCAGACGGAGGCGGTGACATTTTCGATTTTCGAATTTCGATTTTCGATTGAGTCGCGAATAGGCCAGTCGTCAGAGAGCAGAAGTCGAAATTGGAAAATCGATATTCGAAAATCCGCTCACTTCCACTCCACCTCAGCGCCGAGGCTGCGGAGGTTTTCCACGAAGTTCGGGTGGGCGCGCTTGATCGTGTCGGCGTTTTTCACGACCGAGCGTCCAGGGATGCTCGCCGCGACCATGTAAAGCGCGACGGCGGCGCGGATGATGTACGGCGCGTCGACGGTGGCCGCGCGCAGTGGGCGATGGCCGAAGACGATGATGCGATGCGGGTCGCTGACGACGACGTGCGCGCCAAACTTCGACAGCTCGGGAATCCAGGTGAAGCCGCCCTCGTAAACCTTGTTCCAGAACTGGATCGCGCCCTTCGCACGCACCGAGAGCGCGATCATGCACGGCAGCAGGTCGACCGGAAAGTACGGCCACGGCGCGGCCTCGATCTTCGGCAGCAGGTTGCTGGTGAACGGTGACTCGATGAGGAGCTTTTGCCGGCGACGCACGATGGCGGTGTCGCCCTGGTGCTCAATGACGACGCCGAGCTTCTCAAACGCCCGCGTGATCAGGTCGAAGTGATGCGGCAGCGAATGGCGCACCTTGACCTCGCCCCCGGTGATGGCGCCGAGCGCAAGGAAGGTCACGACCTCGTGGTAGTCGGTGTTGATCGTGAACGTGCCGCCCTTGAGCCGCTTCACGCCCTCGACCGTGAGCTGGCTCGTGCCGAGCCCGGAAATTTTCGCGCCCATGCCGACAAGCACGGCGCAAAGGTCCTGCACGTGCGGCTCGCTGGCGGCATTGATGATGGTCGACGTGCCTTCGGCGAGCGCCGCGGCCATGACGAAGTTCTCCGTTGCGGTGACGGACATGTAGTCCGGCCAGTGGCGTCCGCCTTGGAACCGGCCCTTCAGCGTCATCGTCAACGAACTGTTGTGCGAAATCTTCGCCCCGAGTTTTTCCAGGATCTCCAAGTGCGGATCGAGTTCACGGATGCCGAGTGAGCAGCCCTTCGCGTTGGACGGGATCGCGATCTTCTTCATCCGCTGCAACAGCGGGGCAAACAGCAGCACGGACGAGCGCATGCCAGAGGGCAGTTCGCCCTGCATCCGGTCGCCGTCGAAGGATGAGTGATCGAGCGTCATCTCGCCGGTGGCGCGGTCCCAGGTCACCTGCGAGCCCTGCTCGGTGAAGAACGAGACGAGTTTGTCGACGTCGGTGATGGCCGGGACGTTCAGCAGCCGGACGGGCGCGTCGGTCAGCAGCGTGGCGCAGAGAATGGGCAGCGCGGAGTTTTTGTTGCCCGAGGGCGTGATCGTGCCGGAGAGGGGTTTGCCGCCGTTGACGATGAGATCGGGCATTGGGCGAAGTTGAAAGTTGAACGGGGAAAGTTGAAAGCCTGAACCACCGTGAGGCCCCGGCAAGAAAGGCATCAATCATTATTTGAGCCGCGAATGAACGCGAATGGACGCGAATTCGGAAACGGCCCGGAAGTGATCTCTTCAGATTCGCGTTCCTTCGCGTGAATTCGCGGTTACTCTTCTCCTGAACACAAAAAAGGCGCCCGTGTTGGCGGGCGCCTCGAAACTGACGATGAGCGTAGCGCTTAGATCGCGCCGCCGCCCTGCTGGCCCTCGGGACGGGGGCCGCCGCGATCGTCACGATAACGGCCGCGTCCGCCACGATGACGACGGCGACCACCGCCTCCGCCTTCGTAGCGATGCTCGCCCTGACCTTCGCCGCCCTGGGAGGAACCGCCTTCTTCGCGGGGATCACGGGGCTGCTGGTCACGGGGGTCGCGGGGACCACGGTTTTCACCGTTGTAGCCGCCGCGGCCGCGTCCACCACGATGGCGGCGGCGATTGTGGCGGTGGCCGCCTTCGCGGCCTTGGCCGTCGCGAAACGCTTCGTCGCGTTCGCCGCCGGTGCGGATCTCGGGTTGGGCGGGCTTTTCGGCAAACAGGCCCTTGAGCCAGCCGAAGAAACCGCCGGATTTTTTCTGCGGCTCGGCCGCAGGCGCGGGACGCTCATCGCGGCGGAAGTCGCGCTGCTGGTCGCGCGGGTCGCGCGGTTGTTCCCGCGGGAAGGCACCGCGCTCGCCGGCCGCAGGTTCGCGGCGCGGTTCACGCGACTCGAACGGACGACCTTCACGACCATCGCGTCCATCGCGGCGCTCGGGACGGAATGTTGGGCGCTCGTCACGGCGGCCACGGGGTTCACCTTGGGCCGATCGACCCTGCTCGTTGTTCTGGCCGTGGAGGTGTTCGCCCCAGCTGACGGCGGGACGCTTCACTTCCTCGGAGGGGAGGATGTTGAGTTCGGCCTTGGTCGCCGGCTCCGCCTTGCGGGAGCTGTCGGACAGCTCGAGGGGAAACAACTCCCCGGAAACTGCGGCGGCGGGCGATTCCTTCTTTGCGACCGCCGGAGGCGGGGCCTCGGTGATCCCGCCTTGCGGGACGGGGGGCGTGGGACGGCTCTCGGCCTTGACGACGGAGGGCTCGCTGACAACTGGCTCGGGTCGAGCCCGTTCGACTGGCTCAGGGCGGGCCGGCGTCGGGACGGACGTTTCGCCCGTGAACGGATTCTTGTACTCACTCTGGGGCCGGATGACCTCGATGGTGCTGGGCTGATAACCGCTCGGGGCGGCGGACGATGCGGCGGAGGCCGCGGGGGGCGTGGGTCGTTTGCCGCGGAGAAGGCCGGAGCCCTTGGCGGTGCCGAACGAACCGATCGGCGCGGAGTTGCCGGGCGAAGGGGCCGTGGTGGCCGGGCCGGCGGTCGCGGCGGAAACCCCGGAAGGGTCGCCGGACGTTACTGGATCTGACATGTGTTTTTCTTGGTCTGGGTGCTCATCCCGGGTGGGACCTGCTTTGCGAAGGCTTTGAAGGTTACTCAGGAGAACGATGTTGATGAGGGCACACGGAGCGCAGGGACTGCGGCTCAACGCATGCGTGAAGGAGTCAAGGTCGCCCAGGCCGGGGCCTTGAGCAACTTCAAATTAAGGCTGGGAGCGCAACTTACGCACCAAGGCGGGCTTGCCAGCGCCGGGCGTCGTTCGCAGCCTCGGCGTCCATGGACAAACTCGAGGAAATTTTTCGCATGCAGGACGCCCTGAACGCCCGGATCGGGGTCAACCTGCCGCCCCCGACGGACGAGGAAAAGACCAAGTGGATCCTCAACTATACCCGGGCGATGCAGCAGGAGACCGCCGAGCTGATCGACAGCGTCCCTTGGAAATGGTGGGCGAAGTACCAGAAGTTTGACCCCCAGAACGCCAAGGTCGAGGTCGTGGACCTGTTTCACTTCTTGGTCTCGCTTGCGCAGACGCTCGGGATGACCGCGGATGATGTTTATCAAGCCTATCTTAAGAAAAACGCGGTGAACCATCAGCGCCAGGAAACCGGCTACGTCAAAAAGGACGAAGCGGATTCGAAACATATCTGATGTAGGGCGGGATCGCTGATCCCGCCTCGGTTCCGGGAATACCTTGCCGCGGATTACGCGGATGAGCGCGGATGACCTGAAGCCATCCGCGTCAATTCGCGATATCCGCGGAAATGTTTGCGAAAGTTTGGCGGGATCAGCGATCCCGCCCTACATCAAGCCGCCGCGGCCTCAGCGCGTCACCACAAACGCCGCGGTCACGTCGACCGCCACGTTGCCATCCTCGATGACGTGCGCCTTGAGCTTCAACTTCGCCTTGCCGTAGCGGGCGAGGGCTTCCTTGAACTCGGCGATGGCGGCCTGGGCCGGACGCTCACAAATCGCGCGCAGATCACCGAGCACGGGGCGACGGTAAGCCGCACGGCTTTCCTTCACCACGATGTGCCAGACGGGACGGTCGGCGCTTTTTTCATTGCGCATCAGCTCCCACACGACGCCGTAACCGGCGAGCGTGGCGAGGGAAACGAGGCTGCCGCCAAAAGCGGTGTTGAGCGAATTCTTGTTCTGCTCCTTGGGCGCGGTCAGCACCAGCGCACGGTCGTCACTGACCTCCACGCCGACGCCCATCGCTTTCGCGAGCGGGATCATCTCGTGCAGGAAAAGCTCCAGGGCTGGGACCTTGACCGGTTTCATTCACTCGCACCGTGGAGGAGTTTTCCCCCCACGTCAAAGCCCGCGCGGCTCATTGACAGATAAATAGCCGAAGGCGGCGGACTTGACCCGGCGGGCGGACGTGCGCCATTTTTGGGCATGATCAGGGTCGGAAAAAAGTTCGATACCCAACTGCAGTTCAAGGTGTTCCGTAACGGCAAGGCAGAGACAGTTCGGCTGGCCGACCTGTTGACGCGCTCGACGATCGTCTCGGTCTACATGCGTAATAATACACCGGGCTGCGACCGGCAGAACGACAGCCTGGCGGCACACGCAGCCGAATTCGATCGGGCGGGCTACAATCTCGTGGCGCTCAGCCGCGACACGACGGGCTCGCACGCGCGTTACGCGGCGAAGAAAAAAATCACCTACACGCTGGCGAGCGATCCGGATGACCTCTTCGCGAACGCGGCCGACGCGATCGTGGAAAAATCGATGTACGGGCGGAAGTTCACTGGCCCGGCCCGCGCGGCCTTCGTCCTTGATCGCGACGGGACGGTGCTGGCGATCGCGGAAAAAGTGGACACGGCCGACCACGCCGGCCAGCTGCGGAAGATAATTGCCGAACTTTAGTACCGTAGCACGGGTCTGCAGGCTCGTGCTGGCGAGACCTCATCAGAGTAGGGCAGGCGACCTCCCTGCACACATCCCAGATGCAAGCGAGGTCGCCTGCGCTGCGATCCGAAATCACGGGTCTGGAGGACCCGTGCCACGATATTTTTTGCGGAGTTGCCGTGTTCGGGAGTGATGACCAATTTGCACGTATGAAGGCGCCGCGTCCCCGCACTTGGTTGATCGTCGCGGGTGTCGTGCTCGTGGTGTTCACGGTCGTGGGCTTTTTCGTGTTGCCGCCGATCGTGAAATCCCAGGCCGAGCAGCGTCTCTCCAAGGAGCTCGGCCGTAGCGTCACGCTGGGCAAAGTGAAGATCAATCCCTACGCGCTGTCGGTGACGGTGGAGAATTTCGACATCCGGGAAAAAGACGGTAGTTCATCCTTCCTCGGCTGGGATCGGCTGTATGTGAATTTCGACGCGCTGTCGTCGCTGACCGGCGACTGGGTGTTGAGCGAGGTTGACTTGGATGGCTTTCACACGGCGGTTACGGTCCGGGCCGACGGCACGTACAATTTCTCTGACCTGATTGCCCGGCTCGAGGCCATGGCTCCGGCCAAGCCTGTGACCGCAGCGGCGCCGACGAAACCAATGCGGCCCCTGCGCGTGGGCCGGCTGGCGGTTTCGCGGGCGCGCGTGGATTTCAACGATCATTCCCGCAAGCATCCGTTCACGTCGGTGATCGGTCCCGCGACGTTTGTGCTCACGGGCTTCCGCACCGCCGGCGCCCGCGGCGCGCCGTATCATTTTGAGGCGACGAGCGAGGCGGGGGAAAGTGTGGGGTGGACGGGCACGCTCTCGGCCGATCCGCTGGAGTCGCGCGGCGAATTTTCCGTGGAGAACCTCGTGCTGAAAAAATACACGCCGTACTTCGAGGAACGCGTCCGGGCGGACCTGGCGGACGGCAAACTCACCGTGCGCGGACACTACGAGGCGGCCATCGCGGCTGGGAAGCAGACGTTACGCCTCACGGGTGGCGAGGTTCACCTGCAAAAACTGCGCATGCTCGAGCGCGGCAGCCGACTGCCAGCGGTCGAGTTGCCGGCGCTCGACGTGCTCGGAATCGACGCGGATGCAGTCGCGATGAAGGGGAGCATTCAGAGTGTGACGGCCACGGGCGGCCATCTCGGCGTGCGGCGCGAAAAGGATGGCACCATCAATTTGCTGGCGATGGTGAACCCGGACACGGTGACGTCCGCTGCGTCGTCGCCGGCGACACCGGCTTCGACTGCTGCTCCAACGTCAACTGCCGCGCCCATTGCGTCCGCGGCGCCGCCGGACGTCAGAGTGGGGCAGGTGACGCTCAAGGATATGAAAGTCGACCTCACCGACAACGCAGCGCCTCGGCCCGCGCACCTCGCGTTCAGCAACCTGCAGCTGTCGGTGAAAAACCTCACGCTGGCTGACAACGCGGTGATGCCGCTGCAGCTGTCGCTCGCCTGGTTTCCGCAGGGAACGGTGCAGGTGGACGGCACGTTCACGATCAAGCCCGAACTCACCGCGGACGTGAAGACGGAGGTGACTGCGATCGCGATCCTGCCGCTGAGCCCGTATCTCGAGGAGTTTGTGAACGCCCGCATCACCCAGGGCACGGTCACGACGAAGCATGCCGTGCAGGTGACCAGCTCGGGGGGAAAGCCGGTGGTGACGTTTACGGGCGACGTCACGGTCGACAAATTCGCACTCGTGGATGGCGTGCACAACGAGGAGTTGGCGGGCTTTGCCGAACTTTCGCTTAAGGGGATCAAGGCCAGCACGGCGCCGCAGCTGGGAGTGGCACTCGACGAGGTGGCGATCACCGCGCCCTACGCACGCGTGGTGGTCAACAAGGACAAGTCGATCAATCTCCTTGGCGTGATGCCGGAGACGCCGACGGCGGCGGTCCCTCCCACTGCAACTCCTGCGGCGCCTGAGCCGAAGGTCACCATCGGGCGCGTCATCATCAGCAACGGCGACTTCAGCTTCACCGATCGCTCGCTCGAGCCCAACGTGCGGCTCGGCATGGTGCAGTTCGGCGGGACCATCTCGGGGCTATCGTCGGAAAATCTCGCGCGGGCCGACGTGGATTTGAAGGGCGCGGTGGACGGAGCCGGACCGGTGGCGATATCCGGAAAGCTGGATCCGCTCGGGCCCAACAAGTTCATCGACCTGAAAGTCGACTTCAAGAACGTCGACCTCCTCCCGATGAGCCCGTACTCGGGGAAATTCGCCGGGTACGAGCTGGCCCGGGGCAAGCTCGTCGTGGACACGAAGGTCCACGTCGAAGGCAGGAAACTCGATTCGACGAACGTGATCACGCTGCACCAGTTCACCTTTGGCGCGGCGACCAACAGCCCGGACGCGACGTCGCTGCCCGTGCGGCTGGGTGTGGCGCTGTTGAAGGACGCCGACGGCAAGATCGTGGTGGACATGCCCGTCCAAGGCAGCCTGGACGACCCGAATTTCCGCATCGGCAAGGTGGTGTGGCGGGTGATTGGCAATTTGCTGACCAAGGCAGCCACGTCGCCGTTTTCGCTGATCGGTTCGATGTTTGGCGGCGGTGGCGAGGAGCTGGCCTTCCAGGAATTCGCGCCGGGCAGCTCGGAACTCCAGCCGGCGCAGCAGCCGAAGCTCGACGTGTTGGTCAAGGCGCTCGCCAACCGTCCTGCGCTGAGTCTCGGCATCGAGGGCAGCTATGACGCCACCGCCGATGCCTACGCGCTGAAGCGCCAGAAGCTCGCGGACCTTGTGCGGCGTCGCATCTGGGAGGCGAAGCACGCGAAGGACCCGAACATTGCGCCCCCGGAGCAGCTCGTGATCACGCCGGAGGAAAATGCCACGATGGTGCGGCAATTGTTCAACGCGAAGTTTCCCCCGGGGACCAAGTTTGGCACGCCGTTGCCGCCCGAGCCCGCTGTTGCGGCGCCGCCACCGCCACCGCCTCCGGGGATGGTGCGGAAGGTCATCAACGTAATTACGTTTGAGGAGATGCGCGCGAAGCGGGCCGCGAAGAAGGAGGAGGCCCGTCGCGCCGCGGAGCACGAGAAGGCGGTCGCGATCGCCGCCGCGACCGGGCTGCCGCTGGATGAGATGACCGGCCGGCTCGCGGAAACGATGGTCGTGACGGACAACGACCTTCGCGCGCTGGCGACTACGCGCGCGGAGCACGTGCGCGACCAGCTGGTGAACAACGGGCACATCGCGGCCGAGCGGCTTTTCCTCGCCCAGGCGAGTGCCGCGGTGAAACAGAACAAGGGCCCGCGGGTCTTCCTCAGCCTGCAATGATTTCTGGAGCAATCGCGGCGAAAAGGCGCAAGAAGGCATAATAAGAAACAGGAGAGCGGCTTTTCTTGTGCTTTTTGTGCCTCTTTGTGGCCAACTCCGCCTTCAAATCCATGGACTGCCGTTCTGGCTGCGGCGCGTGTTGCATCGCGCCTTCGATTACTTCGCCGATTCCCGGCATGCCCTTCGGCAAGCCGGCGGGAATCCCCTGCGTGCAGCTGACGGACGATTTTCGCTGTCAGTTGTTCGGTCGGCCGGAGCGGCCGGCGTTTTGCGCGAGCCTGCGCCCGACCGACGAGATGTGTGGCGCAAGCCGGGACGAGGCGCTCGATTATCTGGCGAGCCTTGAGGCCGCGTCGCGGCCGTGACGCTTACGCGGCGTCACGCAGCCGGTTTTTCCGCTTCGCTGGTCGGATTCAGGGCGTGTCCGCCTACCCGGGCGATGATGAACATCAGAAGGCAAGATGTGCCGACGATGCCCGCATGCATCAGCCAGAAATTCACGCCCGACATGTGTTCGAGCAAGCCGCCGAGTTTGCCGACCAGGTTGTTGCAGAGAAAAAGGTGCAGCGTGTAGACGCCCACCATGGTTCCCACGATCGCCTTCGGCGAGGCACGCGCATAAAGCGCCAGACCGACCGGAAAGATGTTCGCGAAGCCCATGCTGTTGAGCAGCTCGAAGCCCATGACCCAGCCGATACTGGCCTTGTCCCCGGCGGCCGAGCGCACTGCCGCCATCGCGAGACAGCCCATGGCCAATGTGCAGAGAGCCAATCCGATCGTGATCTTGTTCACCTCGCTCGGCTCGGGCAGACGCTTCGCCCAGATTCGCCAAAAAGCCACGGCGCCGACGAGGCAGGACACGCTCACAATGGCATCCAGCGTGATCAGCCACGTGGTGGGCATGGTCTTTCCGAAGAAGACCAGGCTGACGTGGTCAGGCACCCAAAGCATGTAGGCGTTGAAAATTTCCTGGTTCCCCACCGCGCCAAGGGCCAGCACCGGCACAAGAATGATGAGCAGGGTAAGCGCTTTGCGCTCATCGTGCGTCAACTTTGCGCGAGGCGCGGAGGGACCCTTGCTGCGCACTTCCTCAGCAGGCATCCATTTCCGGCCGGCACGATAGATGATCAAGCCGAGGACCATACCCACGCCCGCGGCGCCGAAACCGTAGTGCCACCCCATCTTCTCGCCAAGCGTGCCGGTCACGAGCGGGGCAATGATGACAGCGGCGTTGATGAAGAGGTAATAGATCTGAAACGCATCGGCCCGCCGCAGGTCCTCCGGCGCGTAGAGTGCGCCGATCTGGCTGGCGAGGTTGCCCTTGAAGCAGCCGACGCCGAACAAGAGGCAGAGCAGCGCGACCAGGAACGCCACGTCGAAGGCCATGAGGAAATGGCCCGCGGCCATCAGGATCGCGCCGAGGGTAATCGTACGCGTCCGTCCCAGCCAGCGGTCAGCCACAAAACCGCCGAGGACGGGAGTCAGGTAAACGAATCCGGTGTAGAGGCCGAAGATGGCCGAGGCCAGCGCGACGGTGGAGAGCGGTCCGCCATAGAGCCGTTCCACGCCGGCCCGAAACGACTGGAAGCCCGCGATGTTTTCAACGTGGCCGGGCAGCAGCAGCTGTCGCGTCATGTACAGCACCAGCAGCGTCTGCATCCCGTAGTACGAGAAGCGTTCCCACGCTTCGGTGAAGGCAAGGTAGCCGAGTCCGCGCGGATGACCGAGGAAGGAGCGGCCGGATTCGGGCTGGTCGCCCGGGGCGAGGGGAGTTGCGCTCAAGCCGGCATCATCAACGGCTGGAACCGGCTCTGGCAAGCCGCCGGGAACCGGCCATGCTCAAATCAGGGAACGCCGGTAACGCAGCTCGGGCAGGGTGGTGTTGAAGAGCGTGATGTCCTTGGCGCCGCCTTCGAGGGTGAAGCCCACGCGCTCGTAGAAACGCCGTCCACGGGTGTTGTTCGTCAGCACCCATACGAGGGCCGTCCTGGCCGGCGAAGACCGCATGGTCCCGAACGCCGCCTGCGTGAGCGCATAGCCACAGCGCGTGTCCCACGCGTCCGGGTGGACGTACAGCGCGGAAATCTCGGCGAATTCCGGCGGCGGCCGGTCGGGATCGCGCGAGGGACAACCCGAGATGAAGCCCGAAATACGCCCTGCGGACTCGGTGACCCAGAGATTGGATTCAACCTTTGCCAGTCGTGTCTCCCACATGGCGCGACGATCGGCGATCGAGAGGTTGTCGAGAACGGCATCGGGAAACAGCCCGCGATACGCCGCCTGCCACGAGGCCACGTGGGCCTCGGCGATGCCTGGGGCGTCGGCGAGGAGGGCGCGGCGGGGTTGCACCCGGGAAGCGAAGCGCCGGAGCTTGCGGCGGGTCAATGGCGCGTTTGAGTGGGCGGATGGCCAAAGCCGAAGAGCCGAAGATCATCTTCTCGATGCTGGGCGTCTCGAAGAAAATCGAGCGCAAGGAAATCCTCCGCGACATCTCGCTCTCGTTCTATTACGGCGCGAAAATCGGCGTGCTCGGTCTCAACGGCTCCGGCAAGTCGTCGCTGCTGCGCATCCTTGCGGGACGCGACACCGACATCGACGGCCGTGTGCACTTCGAGCCGGGTTACCCGATCGGCTTTCTCGAGCAGGAGCCGCACCTCACGCCGGGTTCGACCGTGCGCGAGTGCGTCGAGGAAGGCGTGAAGCACCTGACGGATCTCACTGCGGCCTACGACGCGACGTGGGACGAACTCAGTGCGACGGACGACGAGAAGGAAAAGGAAAAGATCACCGAGAAGCAGGGTGCGCTGCAGGAAAAGATCGACCTGCTCGGCGCGTGGGACGTCGGCCCGCAGGTGGAGATGGCGATGGACGCACTGCGCTGTCCGCCCGGCGACCAGCCGGTCGAGAAACTTTCCGGTGGTGAACGTCGTCGCGTGGCGCTGGCGCGATTGCTCCTGCAGAAACCCGCTATCCTCCTGCTCGATGAGCCGACCAACCACCTCGACGCGGAGAGTGTGCAGTGGCTCGAGCAGCACCTCGCGCGCTACGAAGGCACCGTCATCGCGGTGACGCACGACCGGTATTTTTTGGACAACGTCGCCCAGTGGATTCTCGAGCTCTCACACGGGCACGGCATTCCGTGGAAGGGAAACTATTCCTCCTGGCTCGAGCAGAAACAGGCGCGACTTGCCGTGGAACAGCGCACGGAAGACCGCCGACAAAAGGCGATGGCGCGCGAACTGGCTTGGATCCGCCAGTCGGCCAAGGCCCGCGTCGCGAAGTCACAGGCGCGCATCAGCGCGTACGAGGCGATGCTGAAGCAGAACGTGACCGAGCGGGAAAAGGAGTTTGAGTTGATCATCCCGCCCGGGCCGCGATTGGGCGCACTCGTCGTCGAGGCGAAGGACCTGACGATGAGTTACGGCGACAACCTGCTGTTCGAGAAGGTGAACTTTTCGCTGCCGCCCGGTGGCATTGTGGGCGTCATCGGCCCCAACGGCGCCGGCAAGACGACGCTGTTTCGGCTGATCGTCGGGGCGGAGAAACCGACCGCCGGCACGCTGCGCGTGGGTGAGACCGTGAAGATCGCGCACGTCGACCAGTCGCGCGACTCGCTCCCGGACAGCGAGACAATCTGGCAGGCGATCAGCGGCGGGGAAGAGATCATGAAACTCGGCGGACGCGACATCAACAGCCGCGCCTATTGCGCGCAGTTTGGCTTCACCGGACCCGACCAGAGCAAGAAGGTCGGCGTGCTTTCGGGCGGTGAGCGCAACCGCGTGCACCTCGCTCGTCTGCTCAAGAGTGGGGCGAACCTGATCCTGCTCGACGAGCCAACGAACGACCTCGACGTGAACTCGATCCGCGCGCTCGAGGAGGGCCTGGAGAATTTCGCGGGGTGCGCCGTGGTGGTGTCACACGACCGCTGGTTCCTCGATCGCGTGGCGACGCACATCCTGGCGTTCGAGGGCGACAGTTACGTCCACTGGTTCAACGGCAATTTCTCCAGCTACCAGGAGGATTATCGTCGCCGGAAGGGGAAGGAGGCCGACCAGCCGCACCGGATCAAGTACCGGAAGCTGACGCGGTAGGAGAGTAGCGCAGGCGACCCCGCCTGCTCTGGGGCATTGGTTGGGTTGGAACCGCGGCGATTCCGCCGCAGTTGACGCAGAACGCGGCGAGGGCGCTGCGTCTCCATTTCAATCATGGGAGGCAGGCGAGGTCGCCTGCTCTACTACTGGCACGCCTCTGTCGCCCACGTCTCCGTGAATGTCCGCTCGACCTTCACAATTCGCGGTTTGCTGCCAGCCAGACGCGCGTCGAGATGCAGCGTGAGCGGCACGGGTGTCTCGAGCATGTAGCGCAACCCCGCAGCATCTTTGGTCCAGGAGACCTTGATCACGTGGTCCGTGCCGGCGATGGGCACGCTGCCCGAGACTTTCTCGAGCGAGCCCGTGGCGAGGGAGACGGCGAAGTTCATCGGCCCAAGATCGAACCGCGGTTGGAGGCCGAGGAGGTAGCGCGAGAGCTGCCAAGTCGGACACCCGGCCCATTGATGGCAATGGCTCCAACGCGTGTCGAAGACCTCAAGCCAGGTCGTCCGGTCGTCCTGCAGCGACCAGCCCCAGCAGGTGCGATACTGTCCGAGTACGAAGTCCATCTCGCCGTGCTCGATCAGCTCCGGCAGCGCGAAGTGGCCGAAGTAGGGCGTGATGAGCTGCGGATTGTTCGCGGCGGGATCGCTGAGACGCGGCGCAGCGGGATTGTTGGGAAAGCAACGCAGCATGTGCGCTTTCAAGAACGCTCGGCCGGCCTTCGCCTGCGCGTCATCGAAGAAATCCAGCCGCAGCCCGAGCGCCGCGCGGTGATAGCCGATGTGCGCCCAAGCGTCGGCCGCCGCCGCAAACTCGCCGGCATAGTAGCGCGCGACGATGCCCGAGAGATTCTTGGCGAGCGTTTCGTAGCGTTTCGCGCGATCGGCGTGACCGAGCACCTGGCACCAGCGCGCCATGTCGCGCATCGCGCCGACGACGTGCAGGTTCACGCCCATGTCACTCGGACCGGGATTCCGCACGTAACCCCAGTCGACGAAACCCCAGCCGATGCTGTCCTTCAGCCCGTCGGGCGTGCTTTGTGCGTCGAAGGCGCCGATGTTTCGTTCGGCGTACGGCAGCATCTCCACGAGCAAGGCGCGATCGCCGGTGAGTTCCCAATAGTGCAGGCACGCGGTCACCCATTGCGCGGCATACGTCGTCAGATAGCCGCAGTCGCCCGGGCAGAGTCCGGCGACGAGGCCGTCCTCGCGCGCGCATTGCGCGCACTGCACGAGTCCGCGTCGGCACATGCGCAGGTCGGAAAATGCGGCCGCGGCGATGTCCATGCCGACGGTCACGACGTCGCCCGCCCACTGGCCGCGCTCACGCGTCGGGCAATCGGTCAGTGCGTCCTCGGCGCAGGCGCGGTGCGTCTCAACGCCTACCAACCAGATCTTGTCCAACAACGCATCGCCCGTACGCAGTGCACCGGCGGCCTCGTCGTAGTACACGCGCTCGAGCACGGACTCGCGGTGAAACTTGACGGCTTCGGCGGGCGCGAAGATGTGCAGCTCCAGGAAGCGGCCGCCGCGCGGCGTGAGCGGGAAAAACTCCTGCCGGCCGCCGCGGGCGACGTAGTGGTCGAGATTGCAGGAAGTGCTCGTGGACAGCGTGATCCACGGGTTAACGCGGTCCGAGATCAGCGACTCGCTGTAGGCAAACTCGATGACGGTTCCCGCGGGCAGCTCGAGTTCGAAGCGCGGGCGCATCAGCCGCACCCGGCCGAGATCATAACGCCGCCAGATGCCTTGGGCCGGCAGCGACGCGGGAGCCAGATCGCGGAGAAAGAAGCGCGCGGGCGGGTCGTCTTTGTCGTAGCCGAAAATTTCGACGAACGATCCGGAAGCGAGGAGCTTGATGTCATGCGGAATCGCGCGGGTGTTGGCACTTGGCAACGGCTTCAGTGGGCCGAGCGGCCGCGTCACCTGCACAGGGGTGGCCCAGCTCGCGTCGTCAAACGCCGGCGGACGCCATTCGGGCACCTCGCGCGTGTCGCACCACTCGACGTAGCCGAGCATGAAGTTGATGAACCGCACCGCCGGCGTGTAGCCCGCGAGCCGCAGGCACTTCCACCGCACGGGAATTTCCCGCCCACCGGCTTGGGCCGTGCACGCGAGGAAAGGTTCCATCGTCAGCAGGCTGCGTGTGGGCGCGCCGAGGTGACGGACCTGGATGGCGATGACGTGCCGGCCGGCCCCGAGGCTTTCGACGTACGTTTGATATTCGGGAAACGCCGCGGGGAAACGAGCCGGGCCTTCGCAGAAATAGCGGCCGTCAATCCAGCCGGTGAACCATGTGGCGCCGAATATCCGGAAGGTGACGTCGCCCGCCGCGGGCAGCTCGAACTCGCCGCGAAACGCGACGTAGTAGTCCTTTTCGTCCGGCTTGTGATCTGGGTGCCAGAAGAACGGCAGGGTCGGGGCGGGGGCGGGCATGAGTCGGGAGCAGCAGGAAACAGCAACGGCGGGTTGATTCGAGCCGATTCGCCGAACTTCGGACTTTTGACCACGGATTGTACAGAATCACGCGGATCAGAAATCCGTTTGCAGATTGATCCGTGGCATTCCGTGTAATCCGTGGTCAAGAATCCGGAACGGTCTTGTCGGACCCGACCCCCCTGGACAACTTTCACACCTATGACCAAGGACCGCAATCCGCAGGCTGAGCAGATGGCCGATGAGTCGATGATCCGGAACCTGACGGCGCAGGCGAACGCCATCTGGCCGCAGGAAAAGCCGCTGTTCGCCCGGTATCAGCTGCCCGCCGATTGCCGCATTGCGGACATCGGCTGCGGCAGCGGTGAAATCACATCGCGGCTGGCTGCGCTTTATCCGCGCGCGGAGATCGTGGGAATCGACATCCTGGAGCACACCGTAGAGCTGGCGCGTGGACGCTACGCGTCGCTCGCGCCACGCGTGCAGTTTCAGCAAGGCGATGCGTTTGAGCTAAAGCTGCCGTCGGGACACTACGACCTCGTGGTTTGCCGCCATGTGACGCAGTCAATTCCCGAGCCGGAGCGCGTGCTCGCCGAGATGAAGCGCATCGGCAAGCCCGGCGGCTGGCTGCACGTGTTGAGCGAGGATTATCGCATGCTGCACTTCATGCCGGGGAAGCTGGATCCCGATCGATTCTGGGGCGAATACGTGCCGGCCGCCGCGAAGAGCATGGGCGTCGACGAGCGCATCGGCCGGCGCACCTGGACGCTGCTGCGCGCGTTGGGATTGGAGCAGCTCACAATCGATTACGTGACGGTCGACACGGTGCGCGTGCCACGGGAAACGTTTGCGTCGATCATCGAGGCTTGGCGCGACGGCTACACCGAGGTCATTGGCCAGCACACCGGCCGCAAGCCGGAGGAAATGCGCAGCTATTTCGACGCCATGATTGCGAGCATCCGGCATCCGGACGAGTACGCTGTCTGGCACATTCCGGTGTTGAGCGGACGGAAGCCGGCGGTCTGACCGCCGCCTGGTTGAAAGTCGCAGGTTGAAAGTTGAAAGCCAGACGGACGGAAACTGATTCCTGACAACGCGGTCTCATGCCTTGGCTTTCAACATTCAACCTGCGTCTTTCAACTGCGACCGGGAATAATGCCCGGGCGCCTGGCTCTTACCGGCATGAAACGCCTCGCTTTGATTCTGAGCCTCTTCGGCTTCTCCTTTTCCCTCATGACTGCTGCCAAATCGCCCTCTCCCAAGACTGAATCGATCGTGCTCGGCGGCGGCTGCTTCTGGTGCACGGATGCATCCTACAAGCTCCTCGACGGCGTAAAGCACGTCACGGCCGGCTATGCGGGCGGCACGACGCGCAATCCGACCTACGAGGACGTTTGCTCGGAAACGACCGGCCACGCCGAGGTCGTCAAAGTGGATTTTGACCCGGCCGTCGTTTCACTGGACCGCGTCCTCGAGTATTTCTGGTCGATCCACAACCCGACGCAGGTCGGCGGCCAGGGGAACGACATGGGACCGTCGTACCGCTCGATCATTCTCTACGCCAATCCTGCCCAGAAGGCCGCTGCGGAAAAATCCAAGGCCGAGGCCCAGGAAACGTTCCGCGATCCCATCACGACGGAAATCGTGCCGCTGACGCACTTCTGGCCCGCCGAGGAATGTCATCAGGACTATTTCGCCAAGAATCCCAACGAGGGCTACTGCCAGTTCGTGATCGCGCCGAAAGTGAAGAAGCTGAAGGCGCACATGCCGGCGGCGAAGTAAGGGTAGGGCGGGTCTTCGACCCGCCATCTCCGGGACGAGGCGGGTCAAAGACCCGCCCCACCATCGCGCACCCGTCGATTTGACGCGGCGCGAATCACGGCAACCTTTCGGAATGTCAGAAAACACGACTCTCAATCCAGCCGACACCGGGCTGGAAGTGCGCACCTACTTCGTGCGCAACCGCAACGCCCTGGTCGCGCGCGCGGAATTCAGCGAATTGTTCGTCGACTATTACCTGCACCTTGGCGCGCAGAAGATGAAGCCCGCGTCGGAATCCGCCGCGATGTTCAAGCGCGCGCTCGCGGGTTTCGTGCTGCACAGCGCGTCGCGCCCATGGAACGAGCTCACGGCGTGGACGATCAACTGCCAGTCGCCGCTGGTGAACCTGTTTCTCACCGGTGACAACGAAACCGGCGCCGTCACGGGTCAGGTCTTTGAGGAGGGCGTGAAGGAGCTGCCCGAGAATCTGTTCTACGCAGACGTCGTCCGCCGCGGACAGCCCAAGCGACGCAGCGCCGTGACCTTTGCCGGCAACGATCCCCTCGTGGCCGCGGAGAATTTCTATGCCCAGAGCGAGCAACGGCTGGCGCGGTATTTCCAGCTCGCCGAGGAGGAGTTTGCGCTGGTGACCGAGCATCCAGATTGCGACATGGACTGGCTGCGCGGGCTCACGCCCAGCGCAGTGCGCAACTTGGAGCAGACCGAGACGGTCGTCCCGATGGAACGGCGCATCTGCCGGTGGCACTGCGGCTGCAACCACGCCCGGATGATGGAAGTGCTCGGACCGACGATGCGGCAGGACCCCCGCGTGCTCTTCGGCGACAGCGAGAAGCTCGAGATTCGCTGTCCCCGATGCGGCGCCCGTCACGCGGTCACGCGCGAGGCGATGGAAGCCTTCGTCGCGGAAGTAAAGTAGCGTGGGGCACGCGTGTTCCCGTAGGTCGGGCTTTACGCCCGATATCCGGAAAAAGATATCGGGGATAAACCCCGACCTGCGCCGAGCGCGCCACGGAGAGATTGCGTGGTGGCTGGGCGCTCCGGCATGACATCTGGGCAATGAGCACTTGGGAAATCATCGGCACCCTGCTGGGCGTCATCGGCGTCTGGATGATGATCCGTCAGAACATCTGGGGCTGGCCGGTGGGCTTGGTGCAGGTCGCGGTGTATTTTGGGGTGTTCCTCGACGCCCGACTCTACTCCGACGCACTTCTCCAAGTGGCCTTTTTCCTCATCCAAGCCTACGGCTGGTGGCACTGGTGGCACGGCGCGAAAGAAATGGGGGCAGGTGAACGGGAGCTGCCCGTGACGCGGCTGTCGCTGTCGGCGATCATTACGTGGATCGCGGTGGGAGCGGTGCTGACTGCGGGTTGGGGCATGTTGATGGATCGGAAGACCGATGCCGCCCTGCCGTGGTGGGACGCGTTCATCCTCGTCTTCAGCCTGATTGCGCAATGGCTGCAGGCCCGGAAGAACATCGAGAACTGGCCGACCTGGCTGATCGTGAACACCGTCGCGATCGGCGTCTATTGGGCGAAAGACCTCCGGCTCACGAGCGGGCTGTACCTGATTTTCTGGATCATGGCGCTGTGGGGCTGGCGGGCTTGGGCGCGGACGATGCGGGAGGCCAGGGCCAACGGCTTTAGCCGCTAGAGCGGCACGGCGATGAACCCGGACCTGAAACGCGTCGCCATTTTCGGCATGGAGTCGACGGGGAAGACCACCCTCGCGAAGGAGCTCGCTGCGCATTTTGGCGAGCCGTGGTCGCCGGAGTTTGTGCGGGAATTCTGGGATTTGCGCGGCGGGAAGATCGTCGCGGCGGACTTGGGCACGATTGCGCTCGGGCAGATGGCGAACGAGGACCAGGCGACGGCGCAGGCGAAACGTGTGGTGTTCTACGATACGGAGCTGCTGACCTGCACGATTTGGGACGATGTGCTCTTTCCGGGCGAATGTCCGGCGTGGGTGAGTGCGGAGGCGGAGCGGCGGGCGCAACTGATGTCGCTGTGGCTGCTCTGTGACACGGACATCCCGTTCTCGCCCGATCCGCAGCGGAGTTTCCCCGACGCGGCCGGACGCGAGAAAGGCCGGCGGATGTCGCGCGAGGCGTTGGAAAAACGCGGGCTGCCGTTTGTGGAAATTCGCGGCGATCGAACAACCCGGAGAGCGGCGGCCATAGCCGCGGTGGAGGGAATCTTGTAGGTCGGGCTTTACGCCCGATATGTCGGAAATGGACTCTGACCCACGTGGAAATGAGCGATGACTATCAGGACCGGTTCGGCGGTGTCGGTCGGCTGTTTGGCCAAGCCGCGCTGGAAAAACTGCGCGCGGCGCACGTGTGCGTCGTCGGCGTGGGGGGCGTCGGCTCGTGGACGGTCGAAGGACTCGCGCGCAGCGGCGTGGGCGCGTTGACATTGGTGGATCTCGACGACGTGTGCGTGACAAACGTCAACCGCCAGCTCCCGGCGCTGGATGGTCACATCGGCCGGCCGAAGGTGGCCGTGCTTGCGGAGCGCGTCGCGGCAATCAACCCGGCGTGCCGTGTCACGACGGTACAGGAGTTTTTCACCAAGGCGTCAGCGGATCGGCTGCTTGCGGAACCGTTTGATTTCGTGGTCGACGCGATTGACCGCATGTCGAACAAGGCACTCCTGATCGCGGAGAGCCGGGCGCTGGGTCGGCGAGTGCTGACAGTGGGTGTCGCGGGCGGGAAGCGCGATGCGACGAAGATTCAGACGGGCGACCTCGGCGACGCGTTCAGCGACGAGCTGCTGCGTCAGGTGCGGAAGAAACTGCGGCGTGACTACGGCTTTGAGCACGGCACGACCAAGGGCCGGATGCATTTCGGCGTGCGCTGCGTGTGGTCGACGGAGCCGCCGGTGTATCCCTGGGCGGATGGCACGTGCGCGGCGGTGCCGGAGCCGGGCAGCAACCTCGCGATGGACTGCGAGACGGGCTTCGGCTCGGCGGTGTTTGTGACCGGAGCGTTCGGACTCGTGGCCGCGGGCGAGGTGGTCAGGGAGATTGCCGAGGGTGCTTTGGCCGAGCGTCCGGAGTAGGGCGGGGTCTGCGACCCGCCCTGGAAATTCCGCTGCGCTTGGTTATCGCCGCAGGAGCCTGCGGTCGTTAATCACGGTTCGAGTCAAAAGGGCGAGTCATAGACCCCGCCCTACTTTCCAAACAACCGGAGGAAATTCTTCTCCACCTGCGCCGCTAACGCGACGGTGGTCACGCCACGCAGTTCGGCGAGCGCGGCGTAGGTCGCGACGATGTTGGCAGGGTGGTTGACGTAACGACCGTCCGGCGTGGCGGGGAGCGTAAGCTTCTCCTGCGCTGCAGGTGGCCGAATCGAAGGCGCGTCGGTTTCAACGAGCAGCCGGTCGGCCGGAACGACGGCGTAGACGTCCCGCATCCGCGCCCGACGCGCGTCCAGGAAATTGGCGTTGAAGGAAAAGTACGCGCCGAGCTTGGTGAAGGACGCGACCATTTCGGCCGGCCCACCGTACGAGTGGAGGAGGAAGCCGCGAGTCGGGCGCTTCGCATCGCACAGTGAGTTGTGGAGCAACCCAAACGCGTCGACGCAATGGATTGCGGCCGGAAGATTGCGCTCGGCGGCGACACCCAACTGCCAGAGAAAAACCTCGGTTTGCTCCTCGATCGGAGCGCGGCGCAGGCCGGCGAGACGCGGATCGGCGGGCGCGGCCCGATGAACCCAGCGGTCGAGTCCAATCTCGCCGACTGCGGCGCGGGGATTGGCGTCGAGCTGGGCCAGCAGGCGCTTTTGCCACGCCGGCGTGCGGTTGCCGGAGTCCCACGGATGCAGCCCATAGCTCGGCAGCACCACCGGGTGCGCCGCAACCAGCGCCGCGACGTTGTCCCAATCGAGTTCGCTCGAGCCGTTGGCGACGACGCGCTTCACCCCGGCGGCGGCGAGATCGGCGAAAACGCGCTCGTAGTGCGGCACAAGCTCGGCGTCCTCGAGGTGATTGTGGGCGTCGTAAAAGTTCATGAGCTCATGGTGGCCGCCAGTTCGTGAATGCGAGCCCGGACGGCAGCGAAGCCGATCCGACGGGTGGGCGAGAGATTCCGCAGCAGTCCGAGGCTCTCCAATGGATCGCTGTGGTTGGCGGCGATTTCGGCCGGCGTGCCGCCGTTGAAGTACTCGCACAGGAAGGCGACCAGCCCCCGGACGAGCGGGCCCTCCGCATCGACGTGAAACTCGCAGTGCCCGTCCTGCAGCCTCCCCGTGAGCCAGACCTGCGACACACAACCCGGCACGCGATTCTCCGCCGTGCGCTCGGACGCCGGCAGCGGCGCGAGCCGCTTCGCCCGGTCGATCACGGCGCCCAGCCGCTCCTGCGGGTCCTCGATGATCGCGAGGTCATCCGTCAGCTGCTGCTGTTTTTCGGCGAGAGTCACGCATCGACCGTGGTGCGAGTACCCCAGGCTTTCAACTCTCGGTCTCTTCATCGCTGGTTCTAATACCGAGTTAACTCGCCTTATCAGATAGGGTTATTCGTGTCGCGAGGCCGAGCGTGTCCTTGTCTTTCGATGTGAAGAATCCAGTTTGCGGAAACTCTCCCGATGAAACTCGACGCGATCCAGGCGGCTTCGGCCGCGCAATTCGACAAGCAGAGCCAGCATTACGGCAAGGGACATGTCCTCGAGCAGACGGCGGACGTGGAGACGGGGTTGAAGTTCATTCCGCTGCAGCGGGGCTGGAAGGCGTTGGATGTCGCGACGGGCGGCGGGCACACGGGGCTGCTACTGGCGGCGAAGGGCTGCGAGGTGACGCTCGGGGACATTTCCAAGAACATGTTGGAGCGCGCGCAGAAACTGGGCGCCGAGCGCGGGCTGAAGGTGGCGACGAAGGAGTTTCCCGCAGAGGCGATGCCATTTGGCGACGGCGAGTTCGATCTCGTGAGCTGCCGCGTGGCGCCGCACCACTTCAGTAATCCGGAGGGTTTTGTGCGGGAAGCCGCGCGCGTGCTAAAGCCCGGCGGATATTTCCTGCTGATCGACCCGAGCATCGAGGACGGCCAGCCCGAGGTCGAAGCGTGGCTCCATGAGGTCGAAAGGTGGCGCGACCCGAGCCATCATCGGATCTGGAGCCTTGGGGCCTGGCAGCGCTGGTGCGCGTCCGCCGGCCTCACCGTGATTCACAGCGAGCTGCAGCGTTTCAAGCAGCCGGACCTGGAATGGTATTTCAACGCTGCGGCGACGTCGCCGGAAAACCGCGCCAAGGTGCGCGAGGCCATCCGCACCATTCCGCCGGCGGTGAAGGAATTCCTGAAACTTGGCGAAGAGGACGGCAAAATCGTTTGGTGGTGGCAGCGGCTGGTGCTGGTGGCGCGGAAGGCGGCATAGGACGTAGGGGCGCCGCTTGCGGCGTCCCTCTGAGCCAGCGCAAGGACCGTGCCGAGAACGAACTAACGCAGGGCGCCGCAAGCAGCGCCCCTACGAATCAGAGAGACGTCCGGCGCCTCAGAACTCCACATCCCGACACCTGGCCTCGAATTGCCTCGCGATATGATCGATCTGGAGGTCGTTCAACATGCCCGGGCGGTTGCGTACGAGGCCCGGGATCGCGCTCGGCGACACGACCGCGACGTCGGCGCCGGCGGCGGTGGTCGTCACGTTCCAACCGGGGAATGTGAGCACGGGAATCGGCAGCGTCGGTTCGCCGGCCGTGTCACGCAGCCAGGTCGCAAGCCACGACGCGCGGTGACGCGCCTGGTCGATGCCATGGGTGTCCTCGCCCCACGGGAAAATCAGCTGCACGCCGTCAAAGACGATTTCATCGGGGCGGCGGCCCGGTTGAGCGCGGCCCGCGCGGCGCGTTTTCGTCTCGATGGCAAAGACGCCCGTCGGCGCGACGATCACGTGGTCGAGGTTGAAGCCATCGGCCGGCACGTCGTGGAAAATCCGGCACCCCTCCGCCGTCAGGGGCGCGAGCGCCTCGGCGACGATTTTTTCGCCGAGCAGGCCGAGGTGGCAGTCGCGGCGGAGCGTGAATTTTTCCAGCATCCAGCGGCCGCAGAAATAGAGCGTGACGAGAAAGAACCCGAACCCCGCGAACATGATGCCATCGCGCTCCTTGCCCGTGGCGCTCAGCGCCAGCATCAGCCCGCCCACGAACACGCCCATCGGCAGGAACGCGGCGCCGAACGCGTGCAGCAGGAGGGCATCGTCAAGCCGCTGCAGCCGCCAGCGCAGCGATTCGCCGGGTCCGCGCAGCAACTTCGGGGCGACGGGCGGACGTTCGTTGCGCCGGTTGACGCGCAGGAACCACAGCGCCACCAGGCAGACCGCATAAGCGGCGAGGTAGAGCGCGAGGGCCAGCAGCATCAGCCGAGCATCAACGCGCCGACGGGCGCGACGCAAACGCTTTGACGGCGTCACCGCCGGGACGCGGAGTCGTCAAAGGCGTGGTATAACCAAGCGGGATTAGTAACGCATTATGTTACAAGCGGGCGGCGCTGTGCGATTAGGGGTCAGCTATTTTCCCGCGGGTTTCAGGTGCAGTCCCGCGAGGGGCTGGAGGTCGAGCGTGAGTTCGAAGGGTGCATCGCCGGCTTTGCCTCTGAGCACCAATCGCTGCGGACCGGGGGTCATGGGGAAAAAGAGGCTGCCGTGCACCGTTTCACCCGGCGCGAGGGCGCGGGGCAATGTGAGGCGTCGACGGTCAAACTCCTGCTGTACCTTCACCTTGTTGCCGTGGTTCATGATCGCCACGGCCGTGATGTCGACCACCGCGATAATGGGAATGGCATCGAGCACCACGATCGCGCCGGTCGACGCCCCGCCGGCCAAGATGCTCCCGACCGCCGCGGCTTCGACCGCCGCGCCGTACACGATCACGGCGCCAGCGCCGGCGAGCAGTTTCACCCCCGTTTTGCCGTATTTGTCCCAGTTCGTGTAACTCAGTTTCTCCAGCGCCCACGGGTCGCTGCCGGGAAATTGCGGATTGCCCTGCAGGTCGATCAGCTTCGCCGATTCGATCATCACCGGCTGGCCGCTGCGATTGACCAACTGCACCACGTATTCGTCCCAGCGCGCATGGCGTTTCCACGAGCCAGGGCCGTGGAACACGATCACTGACTGGAGGGTTAGGCTGACGTCGGGGAGCGAAGTGTTCCAGCCGAGCGCCGTGGCGGCCGGCGTGTCAGCTTTGGCCATCCGATATTTCTTGGAGGTGACGCAGCCCGTGAACAGGCATTGCGTGCACGCCAGCAAAAGCACGAGGCGAAACCGGGTGGATACCGCTCTGGCGTCGTGATCATGATTCATGAATCAGAATCGGGCCGGTGGTTTTGGTCGAACGCCGCGACCAATACCAGGAAAGCGATCAGGATGACAAAGGTGATCATGGGGAGTTGGGCTGCTCGGGAGCCGGGTTGGGGTGACTCGATTTCGGAGGTGGGTCGCGTCAGGCCGAAGGAGTGGTGGCACTCGCGACGCGGACGGGCCGATACTCGGCGAGCCACGCGGGGCCAGGGCCCTGGTCGCGGACGGCGGTGTCGACGCGGTGCGCGACGCCGGTGATCTGCTCGATGACGGCTTCCATCCGGTTCCAGAAATCCAGCTTCTCGAGCACGGGATTCACGAAGTTGGTGATCGGGCAATAGTACGTGTTCTTCGGGTCCGAGTGATGCACGCCGTGGTGGCGCGGGGTCTGGAGGACGTGCCAGTCCTGCAGCAAGGAAATCAACCGACCGTTTTCCTTGCGGGAACGGTGCGACCACTTGTGGATTTCGTTGGCGTTGACGCTCAGCGCGACGAAGAGCACGAGCTGCCAGCAGATGAGTCCGAGCGGCCAGGCGACAAGCAGGACCAGCGTGCCGACAAGCGCGAGATCCCAGGAACTCTGCCACCAGGTCAGATGGGTGAAGAAACGCGGATGGTGGTGGTGGACGATGTTGGGCCGGATGAAGAGCTTTCCGATGACGGGCGTTTCCTCGGTGAAGTAGGCGTCTTCGGCCCAGTGGATTCCACCCGCGAGGAAGTCGGCGAGGGCGACCACGAGAATGATCCGGAGCAGGATGCGGAAGAACAGGAGGATGGAGGCCATGGGAGGGAGGGGTTTGGTTTGGTCCCGCGCTGGGCGGGCTGTGACCAGAATAACCGAACCGCCGCGCGAGCGTGAGTTGATAAGTCTGATGCCTCGTATCGTTTAAAACGATGGGTGCCCTCCGGCCGGTTGATCCGGTGTAGGGGCGCAGACTCGCTGCGCCCGTCCGCCTGTCTGCGACCGGGATTGCGGTGATCTTGACGCCCGATCCCGGGCACGGCGCGGCCAGACTGCGTCCCTGCGAACGACCCCCGACTACCGAAACAACCGCGGCAACGCCGTCGTCAGCGCGGGCCAATAGGTAATCAGCAACACGCCGAGGAACATGACGACCAGCAGCGGCAGCGTTGCGCGCGTCACTTCGCCGACAGGCTTTTTCAGCCGATAGGACGCGAGCAGCAGATTCAGGCCGATCGGCGGAGCGAGGAAGCCGAGCTCCATGTTGGCGAGGAAGATGATCCCGAGGTGCACCGGGTCGATGCCGAGCTGCACACCGATCGGCACCAGCAGCGGAGCAATGACGACGATGGCGGCGTAGATCTCCACCATGCTGCCGACGACGATGAGCACGACGTTCAGCCCGAGCAGAAACAGCCAGCGGGAATGCACGTGCGCGGCAGCCCACGCCGCCAGCGTGTCGGGCACTTGGGCGTCGATCAGGTAGTTGGTCAGTCCCAGAGCCACGCCGAGGATCAGCAGGATGCCGCCGACGAGCAAGCCGGCTTCGGTCAGCACGCGCGGGCAGTCCTTCACCAAGTCGAGATCGCGATGCACGATCACCTCGACGACAAAGGCATACGCCGCGGTCACCGCCGCCGCCTCAACCGGCGTCACCCAGCCGCCGAAGAGTGCCACGAGCGCGACCACCGGAAGCATCAGCTCCCATTTCGCGGCCCACATGGCGCGTCCCGCCTCGCGCGCGTCAAACTTCTGCCGCTGCACGGTTCCGCGCCGACCGGACCACACGCCCCACGCGGCCGTCAACACGATCAGCAGCAGGCCCGGCAGGAAACCGCCGAGGAACATCGCCCGGATGTCCACCTTCGCGATAATGGCATAGAGGATGACCGGGAGGCACGGCGGCAGCAGGATGCCGAGCGAGCCCGCGCCCGTCACGAGGCCCAGCGCGTCACGCTCGGAGAAACTCGCGCCGATCAGGATGGGCATGAGCAACCCGGCGAGTGCGAGAATCGTGACGCCCGACCCACCGGTGAAGGCGGTGAAGAACGCACAGATCAGCACGACCGCGATGGCCGGTCCGCCGCGCATCGACCCGCACAGCGCCTGGAACACCCGCAGCAGCCGCCGGGACGCGCCGCCTTCCGCCATCAGGTAGCCGGCGAGCGTGAAGAGCGGGATCGCCGGCAGCGCCGGGTTGACCGTCAACCGGTAGTGTTCCACCGACATCGCCGCGATGGGCAGGTCGGCGCCCCAGAACAACACGAGACCCGCGCCGCCAATGGCCGCAAAGATGGGCGCGCCGAGGACGGTGACGACGAGCAACACCCCGAGTCCCGGCCAGACGAACGCCCCTGGAGAAACATGCGGCCAGTAGCCGAGCGAAATCACGACGCCGACTACAATCGCGGCCAACGCCCGGCCCAGCCAGGTCGGTGCCGCTTGGTACGCCAGGCGCAGTGCGATCACACCGAAGCCGACCGGAAGGATGGATTCGACCAGCCACAGCGGCACGCCGGCGGCGAAGATCTGTCCGCCGCCGCGTTCAGCCGCGACGAATTGCGCGCCGGCGACACAGAGGAGCGCAGAAACGGCCGCGGCGCAGGTGTGACTGAACCAACGCGCCCGCGCGGCCCACCTGCCGTGCAGCCATTGCGTGGTGGCCAAGGCCAACAGACGGTGATCCCGGGTGGCGAGAGCACCTCCCGCCATGCCAACGAAGAGCGTGAGGTGCTGCACGAACGTGCCGGTGTTCACCATGCTCGCGTGAAAAAAAGTCCGCAGGACGATCTCTATCAGCGGCAGCGCAACCATCGCGGTCAGCGCGATGACGATCAGCGCGTTTTCCGCAGCACGCAGAACACCAGACGGCGCCTCCGGGGCCGGAGCGGCACAGGCGACCGGGCCGTCCAGCGTTGGGCTGACGCTCATGGGTTGGCGGCGCGATACTCGCGGAGATGCTGCTCCACGGCGTCGAAGATGTCGGCCGGCACAAGCTTGCCACGGATTTCCGGGCGCAGATCCGTGGCGACCTTCCGCCAGGCCGCCTCCGCCTCAGGCGTGAGCGGATGGAGCTGCAGGCCGTGTTGTTGCATCGCCTTGACCGCCTCCTCGCTCTCGAGGCGGCTGCGGGCGCGGATTTTTTCACCGATTGCCGCCGCTGTGGCGCGGAGCCGAGCACGGACATCCGCCGGGATTTTTTCCCACACGTCGGTGCGCACGATGGCCGCGCCGACGATCGGCGCCCAGTCCATCTCGAGCATGTGCGGGGCCGGACGGTAAAACTGGCCGGCCAGCCCGATCATCGGCGGTACGGCCACGGTGCTGATCATGCCCGTGTTGAGCCCGAGCAGGATGTCACCCGTCTCGAGCGGCACCGGCTGGCAGCCGATCGCCTGCATGACCGCCTGCTGTTGTGGGTCGCCTGCCCAGACAAACATCTTCAACTTGCGAAAATCGTCGGGAGTAATCGCCTCGGTTTTGGAAAAGAAGCGCACCCAGCCGGCGTCGCCCCAGAAGAGGACCTCGAAGCCCTTCGCCCGGAGCCGCGCTTCCAGGAGCGGGCGGATGTGCTCGCGGACGTAGTCCACCTCGGCCCATGAGCGAAACATCAGGGGCATGATTTGCAGGCCGCGCGCGCCGGAATCGATCTCGGCCAGGCCGACGGCGCTGAACAGGCCGGCGTTGAGTTGCTTGATGCGGAGCTTTTTCACCATCTCCGCCTCACCGCCGAGCCGGCCGTCGGGGTATAGCGTGAGCCGCACGGTTCCACCCGAGTCTTTGCGCCAGTCTTCGCCGAGTTCCGTCAACAAGGCGTGCTGCGGAGTGCCGCTAGGGAGAATCGTCCCGAGACGGATCACCACGGCATCGGCGGCGCCCAAGCGCGCCAGGGCGAGCAAACCAACGAACAACACGGTCAGGCGGCGAGCGAGGGAGCGGGTCATGATTTTTCCACTGGGACCGGAGCGGGTAGAAAGAGTTCGTCCTCGCGTGAAAGTAACCAGCGGGCGCGACGCTGCATGATCAGGTTGACGAGGCGCGATTCGGGATGCGCGTCGGGATCCAGTGCCAGCGCCGCATGGAGCAGTTTTTCAAACTCGGCGCGGTCCTGCTGCGGCAGCGACACGGATTCCGCCAAGGTAACCATGGGCCCGGCCTCGAAGCCGCCACCGAGCGCAAGCGCACGCGCGTAGTGCTTTCGCGCACGGGTGGCGGCGTCGCCGGCGCCATCAGGGCGGGCCATTTCATAAGTGATCAGGAAAACGTGGATCGCGCCGTGGTCGTAGCCTTCGTCGAGCTCCAGCGCGCGATCGATCAGCGCTTCGGGTTGGGGCAGTTCGGCGACCAGGTCGGGCCGGTCCTTCTGAACGGCGATCGCCGCCGCCCACGAGACGGCAGTCCAATAGAGCAATGGCACATCGTCCTTGGTGCACGAGCGCACGGCAGCGCGCGGATCGCGGAGAAGGGTGGCGGCGAAATCCGGGTGCGCCGCCGCCAAACCATGCAGCCCGTGGTCGCGGGCGCGCAGATAGAGCCGCCGCGCGCGGGCCCGGAGCGCCGCGGCGCCGGCGACGTCGGTGGCTTCGAGTTCGTCGGCGTCCTCTTGCACGAAGGCGTAGGCGTATTGCGTGAAACCGCTCGCGGCCGCGAGCCGCAACCCGCGGTGGTTCGGCGCCTCGGCAAGCAGGCCCTCGATGAATTTCAGGCTGGCGGGGGCGGCGGCCTTGATCAGCTCGGGATCGTCATCGCTGGCGAACCCGGAACCGCCGGCAGCGAGCGCGTCGCCCAGCTTGTTCACGGCCGTGTGCTTGAGCGTGGTGCAGCTCGACAATCCCACGAGAGCAAGCGCCGCCAGCAGCGACCGCCAAAGCCGGAACGGAATACAGCGGTCAAAGGAAAGGGTCGGGTTCATGCTCCAGGCAAGTCAGGCGGGGAGTATCGGGACGCGATACGCCGAAGTGGAACAAAATTTTACGTCTTCCTTCGCGACGCGGGATAATAACCAAGCGCAGGCTACTCCCGCGGCAGCGTTGAGGTGAGGGTCCCGGCGACGCTCGTATTTTCTGCCGACGCGCGGCCGATAAGACGTTGCCACACTCTGCTGGCTTGGCAGGTTCGACGGGTCCCGATGAACGTCCACCATCTCGAGCTGTTTTATTACGTGGCCAAGCACGGTGGCATCAGTGCGGCGGTGCGGCGAATTCCCTACGGCATCCAGCAGCCCGCAGTCAGCGGCCAGATGGGCAAGCTCGAGGAAGAGGTGGGCGCCAAGTTGTTTGAGCGCAAACCTTTCCGGCTGACTCCGGCCGGCGAAAAGCTCTTCGCGCACGTGCAGCCGTTCTTCGAAAACCTCGGCGGTGTGGCCGCGGAGTTGCGTGGAGACGCGGATCCGGAACTGCGCATCGGCGGCGCGGAACTCGTGTTGCGCGACCACATGCCGATCGTCATGCAGCGCGTGCGGGCGATGCACCCGCGGATGCGATTGAATCTGCAGGCCGGACATCAGGCGCAACTCGCCGCCTGGTTGCTCGATGGCCAGATCGATCTCGCGGTGGGTCCGGTGGACGCGCGCGCGCCGGCGCGCCTGCGGCAGCTGCGACTCGCTTGCGTGCCATTGGTGTTGCTCGTGCCGCGCGATCGGCCGTGGAAGAACGCGGCGGAACTTTGGGCGACGAAGAAAATCAAGGAGCCCTTGATCGGGCTTCCGGCGGCGACGAGCGTGATGCAAAGTTTTCAAAAGGAGCTGAAGCGCCGGGGCGTCACCTGGCCGCAGGCGGTGGAGGCGACGTCGGTCGAACTCGTCACGCGTTACGTGGCGAACGGCGACGGCTGCGGGGTGAATCTCGCGATTCCGGCCATCAGCAAGCATCGCAGCGTGCGGGCGCTGCCGCTGGAAGGCTTTGAGCCGCTGACCATGGGGCTGATGTGGCGCGGTGAACCGTCCCCGCTGGTGCGGGCCGTGATCGAGGCGGTGCGCAATTATTCGCACGACACGTGGCCCGACTGGGCCGTGGCGGACAAGCTCGAGTAAGCGGTTCTACGCTGCAGGCGACAGCCGAATCTCTGAAAACTGGATCCCGCCATCGGAGAACAGCGTCTTGTTCTTGCTCCGGAGATTCATCCGGTCCGCCTGCAGACGCAGCGTGTAGGTGCCTGCGCGCGGGAAGCTGAGCCGCCCGAAACGCGTGGCAATCTGCGGATAGTAGGTCGAGCGCAGTCCGGGCAGCACGGCCTCGCGCATGGTTTTGCGGCGCAGCGACTGGCCTTCGCATGTCAGACGCAGCGTGTGTCCGCCGCTCCAGGGTTCGAGATGCTGGTGCGTGGTGACCACGGTGACGTCGTAGCGGCCGGGATGCAGCACGGTAAAACGCCACTCGAGCCAGTCGCGGGTGTTGCGCCAGTTTTCGCTGAGCCCGTTGCCGCCCACGCGCATCTCGGGTTTGGCCGCGTCGGTGCCGACACGAGCCATGGGACCGATGAATGTGACGGTGTCATCAGGCTGTTGCAGCGTGAGCGGTTCGACGGCGGCCGCGGCGGCGAGATGCACGGCGAAGACTGTCACCGGAGTGCGGAACCGCACGTTGATAAAGTCGATCTCCAGCACGGGCGTGCCGGTGGCCGGCGTGGATGTTTGTCGAAACGAAAATTTCGTTCGCGGCGTCGCGAGGGCGCTGACGCCCGTTACGCGCGTGCGCAGCCCGTGTAGCTGGAAGTGGCGCGGAGGGTTCGCGAAGAAATGAAAATAGAGGGTGCAACCCTTGGTCGTGATGCGGCCCCAGGGAAATTCGTAGCGGAAGGGGCTGGGCGAGGCGCCGTGGATGGCGGTGCCGTTGACGCTCAGCCACGCGCCGATCGCGCGCAGACGTTGCACGCTCGGAGCCGGCACGCGTCCGTCGGCATCGGGGCCGATGTTGAGGAGGTAGTTCGAGCCCTTGCTGGTGAGATCAACGAGCGTCGTGACGAGGTTCGCCGCGGATTTCCACTCGTGATCGTGCTTCTTGTAGCCCCACGTGTGGTTGAGCGTAGCGCAGGTTTCCCAATCGCCCTCCAGGCGGCCGGGGGGAAGGAAATTGTCACGCGGCAGGCTGTAGTCGCCGAGTCCGTGGCCGATGCGGCCGGAAACAAGACACTGCGGCTGCAGGCGTTTCACATGGCGGCGGATGCGCGCGCTCTGCTCGCGGGTAAGCGTGAGCGGGGTATCGAACCAGATCATGCCCACCGGTCCGTACTGCGTGAGCAGCTCGGTGAGCTGCGGCAGGACTTTTTCGCGCAGATAGCGATCGGGTTGCTTCTGATCCTTGGCGTAATCCCAGTCGTTCCACGCGCCGTCCGGGTGATGCCAGTCGAGGTCCTGCGAGTAGTAAAAGCAGAGGCGGATGCCCTGGCGGCGGCACTCGCGGGCGAGATCGGCGATCGGATCGTGATGCCACGGGGTGGCGTCGACGACGTTGTAGGGATTCACCTTCGAGCGATACATCGCGAAGCCGTCGTGGTGCTTCGTCGTGATGACGAGGTAGCCCATGCCGGCTTGGCGCGCGAGACGAACGATCGCGGCGGCGTCCCAGTGTCGCGGGTGAAACCGCGCGGCGAGTTTCGCGTACGTCGCCACCGGGATTTTTTCGCGAAACATCAGCCACTCGCCGATGTAGGGCACGCGCTTGCCGCGCCAGATGCCGGCGGGAATCGCGTAGAGTCCCCAGTGGATGAAGAGCCCGAAGCGGGCCTCGCGCCACCAGGCGAGATCATCGCGATCGTGGGCGCGACGGCGGGTGGGACGTTTGACGGCGGAGATGTCGACAGCGCGCATGGCTGCGACCAAGAACGACGACGCAGCCCGCTCGGGCAACCGCGTTTTTAGCGAATGTTCAAGCGGCCGCGGCGAGCGGGGGCATCGGACAGTCGAGTGACGCGGCGATCGCGCGCAGCAATTCCGCTTCGGCAATGAGAATGGTGCCGTCCGCCCCAACGACGTTGGCGCAGGCGAAAAGCAGGCGCTGCTTGATGGGACCGCTTGCGTTGGCGAGCCGGTCGAGGGCGGCGTCGAGCCGGACGAAATTGCACGCAGCGGGCGGAAGCAAAGCGAGTTTGCCCTCAAGCAGTTTCAGCTGGTTGGCCCCGGCGTTGAAGGCTTCGACCGTGCTGAGGCCGCCATTGCTGGCCGTGTAGGCCAGCGAGGAAAGCACGACGTTGATCTCGTCTGCGACGGCGACGAACGAATAAATCTGCCCGGTGGCGACGTTCGGCTTCGCTCCCAAGGCGAGCGAGCGCGTGAGGATTTTTTGCAGGGCGAACTCGAAGGTAGAAACCTTGCCGTCGGCGTGCACGAGCTCGTCGAGAGTATCGAGGAACGGACTCAGCGCTGCCGGGGGTAGGTTGCGCAGGGCGGGCAACGCGAGCTGGAGCAGCGGGAGCTTGTGTTCGGGGCCAAGCCCGGCGAAGGCAGGCTCGAGGTCGCCCAGAATGCGGCGGGCGTCGGCGCCGGCTTTCGTCGCCACGAGCGCACGCTGGCGTTCGCGCATGGCCTCGTCGCCGTCGAGCAGAAGGCCGTAGAGCACGACGGGAGACTCGGTCGGCGAGCGGGCCGCGTCACGGAGACGCGGCGGCACCGAGGCGAGGAGGTTCTCGGCGTAGGAGATGTTTGAAGGCGCGAGCGTGCCGATAGTGGCGATGAGATTGACGGGCGTGGGCAGCGGGTCCACGGGACGCTTGAGTTCGGAATGAGCGGTCGCGCCAGGGGCGAATCCCGCCTTGCGAAAAGAATCGTGCTCGACGTCCACGAGTTTCGGCGGATCAAACATCTTGCCGTCGAATTGCGGATCGATGGCGCGAATGCGTTCCGCCAGCGGGGGATGGGTGGCCCACAGTCCGCCGAAATTGGATTCGAAGGCTTGGGCGAAAAAGAAATGGCCGATCGTGGCGCTCTTGTTCGACTCGAGTGAGGAGCCAAGCGCGAAGCCGCCGATCTTTTTCAACGCGCCCTCGATGCCACCGGGATTACGCGTGAACTGGACGGACGACGCGTCGGCCAGGAACTCCCGCTGGCGGGAGACGGCGGCCTGGATGAGCTTGCCGAAAAAATAGCCGACGTAGCCGATAATCAGCAGGGCGAGGCCGATCGCGCCGATGATGACGATGACGCCTCCGTTTTTGTTATCGCTGCTCGTGCGAATACGTCCCCGTCCGATGGCCCACAGCACACCGCGACCGGCGAGGCCGATGACGAGGATGCCAAAAACCAGGGCGCTCAGCTTGAGGTTAAGACGCATGTCGCCGTTGAGGATATGGCTGAACTCGTGGCCGATGACGCCCTGCAGCTCGTCGCGCGTGAGTTTGTCGAGGGCGCCGCGCGTGACCGTGACCACGGCGTCGCTCGTGGTGAGTCCCGCCGCGAATGCATTGATGGCGGGTTCGTTATCGAGGACGTACACCGCGGGGGTCGGAATACCGGAGGCGATGGCCATTTCCTCGACGACGTTGAGAAGTTTGCGTTCGGCCAGGTCCGTGGTGTGCGGATCGATCGCGCGGCCGCCGACGCTTTCCGCGACCGCCGAGCCACCGGCAGAAAACTCGTTCCATTTCACCAGCGAGGCGATGCCCACCACGAGAAATGTCGCGACAGTGACGCCGAAAAGAACCGACGGCTGCCACAATGCCACCGGCTCGTTTGCGTCCTGGTAGTCGGAATAGTTGCGATGCCGCTGCGTGCGATGGGAGGCCTGGGCTAGCAAAAAGATCGCCGCGAAGTAGCCGGCCGCGATGGTGCCGGCCACGGCGATCACGAAGAGCGTGACGAGCCGGGAGGTGCGTTTCTTGGCGCGGGCTTGGGCTTCAAAGAAATCCATCGGGTAAGTCGAGGGGTCGAAGAGCGAGGAGTCGACCGGCCAGTCAGGCCCCGTGGATCACTCCGGGATCACAACGACGGCCGTGCCGTAGCAGAGCACTTCGGTGACGCCGGGAGAAATCTCCGTGGCGTCGTAGCGCAGGCCCAGGATGGCGTTGGCGCCGAGATCGCTGGCATGCTGGCACAGACGCTCGAATGCATCCTGGCGTGCATGCTCACAGAGCTCGGTGTAGAGGGTGATGTCACCGCCGAAGAGGGTCTGGATGCTCGCGCCGATGTTGCCGACCACGGAACGCGACCGCACCACGATGCCGCGAACGGTGCCGAGCTCCTTGCTGACGCGATATCCCGCGAGCGCAAAGCCGGTGGTGTTGGGTAAGATGGGCATGGAGCCGGGTTCAGGCAAAGCTGACCTTAGGAGCGTTGCGCTCGGTAGGATCCTCGATCTTGAACAGCTCAGCCGGCAGGAAACCAAACATCCCGGCGAAAATCACATTGGGGAAAGTCTCACGCGTCGTGTTGTAGGTCATGACACTGTCGTTGTACGCCTGGCGCGCGAAGGAGACCTTGTTTTCCGTGGACGTAAGTTCCTCGGTCAGCTGCAGCATGTTCTGGTTGGCCTTGAGGTCCGGGTATTGCTCCGAAACCACCATCAGCCGGGAAAGCGCTCCGCCGAGGCCGGCTTCCGCGGACACGAGGTTCTTCATGGCGTTGGCGTCGGCCGGATTCGCGGCGGCGGTCTGGGACGCGGCGAGCGCGATGTTGCGGGCCTTGATGACGGCTTCGAGCGTGGTGCTCTCATGCTTCATGTAGCCCTTGGCGACCTCGACCAGGTTGGGGATCAGGTCGTAGCGACGCTTGAGTTGGACGTCGATCTGCGCAAACGCGTTCTTGAAGCGGTTGCGCAGGGCGACGAGGGAGTTGTAGATGCCCGTCACCCAGAGGGCGAGGACGACGATGATAACGGCCAGGACGACGAGGACAATTAGTGCAGTGCTCATGTTCGGGGAAGTTGAAGGAAGGAAAAAGGAACGCGGGCGAGACTGCCGCGCGACCGGCCGACGCGCCAGAAGGAACTGATTACAACGCGGTTGATTGTTTCCAGCAGCCCGGCATTTTAGACGGGTTCGTATGATGTGCCGCCGAATCCTCGTCGTGATCCTGCTGGGAGCTGCCGTCGCCCTGCGCGCGCAAACCCCGCTGAATCCCCCGGTTCCGCTGGTGCACCTCGCTTCCGGTCCCTCCTCCGGAGAAAACGCGCTCACCTTGGTTGCGGCAGAGCGGGCGGAGGAAATGGGCTTTCCGGCGGTGGCGGCGGAACTGTATCGCCGCCTGCTCGCGGCGCCGGACGCGGATCGTGCGCGGTTGACGCTCGGGCTCGCGACGGCGCTGCTCGATGACGGCCAGCCCGCCGCGGCGGAGCAGGCGCTGCAGGCTCAGATTGGTTTGCGCGGCGCCGCTTGGCACCTCCGCGCGGGCCTCGCGGCCATCCAGCAGCGCAAGATTGATGTCGCGCGCGCTGAAATCGCGGCCACGCGATCCGACGAAGTGAGTGCGGCGGACCGCGCATGGTATTTGTACCTGCAAGGGCTGCTGGCGGACGCCGCCAATGATGTGAACGCCGCGAAGGATTTCTATCAGCAGGCAGAGGCGGCGGCGGCCACCAATTTTGCCCGCGCCCGCTTCATCCTCGCGCGCGAGCTGGCGAAACTTCGCCTGGGCCCTGTCACCGAGGCGGAGGCGGAAATCCAGCGGAAGAACTTTGAGTCATTCCAAGGTCGCAAGGTTGGCTACTCCATCGCGCGGACGTATGCGGCCATGCTGGACGCGCTCGGCCGGAAGCCCGAGGCGATTGCGCTGCTGCAACGGCAGTTGATCACGATGCCGGCGGAGGAGCGGGACGAACTCGACAGCACGCGGCTGGCGTTGGGACTCATCGCCGGCGCGGACGAGGTCGGAGGCCGCAACGCCCTTGGCGAGCTCCTGCGCGATGGCGCAGATCGCGACAAGCAACGCATCGCCTTGCAATTGCTGGCCCGGGCGTCCGCAGCGGAGCCGGCGCGCTCGGAGTTTCGCAAGCGGCTCGACGGTCTGATCGCATTGCCGTCACCGCATCCCATCCTGGAGGATTTGCTGCTGTTCCGCGCCCAGCTGGCGCTGATGGACAAGAATTACAGCCAGGCGGAGGATGATGCGCGGGCCTTGCTCCAGAAATTTCCGGGCTCGCCGCTGAAGGCGCACGCACTCGGTATTCTGACCGGATCGGCGTGGGCGCAGCTGCGCTATCGCACGGCGGCCGACAACGCCACGAAGGCGCGCGCGGAGTTGCCGCCGGGTCCGCTGCACGCCCAACTCGGCGTCCTCGTGGCCGAGGCGTGGTTTCGCGCGCGTGATTTTCGCAGCGCCGCGGATGCCTACGCGGCCACGCTGGGTGAGCCGCCGGCGGGCGTGCCGCCCGGCAACCTGATGTTCCAGCGCGTGCTCGCCGAAATGGAGGCAGGTTCGCTCGACACGGCGCAGACGGTCCTCGACGACCTCGCGAAGAATCCCGGTTTCGATCCGGTGAACCGGTGGCAGGCGGAATGGAACCTGGCGCGCGCTCTGCAGACGCACGATCAGACGAAGCAGGCCTACGAACGGGTGAATCGCCTGCTGAGTTCGCCGCGGTTGACGCCCGGTCAACTGCCGCCGGAATTGGAAGCGCGGATGGCGTGGCTGCAGGCGCGACTTTCACTTGAGGCGGCGCAACAGGAAAAAACCGCCGCGGCCCGGAACGAACTCGCAGAGCAGACGCTCAAGCTGGTGGACGCGCTGCCGGCGAAGCTGGCCGGCATCACGCCGGAATTGAAGAGCGAGATGGAAAGCACTGGAGCATTGCTGAAGGGTGAGGCGAGCTTTGCGCTGGGGCGCGAGGCGGAAGCGCTCGAGTTGTTCAAGAAACTGCGCGCGGATTTTCCCGTTTCGGACGCGGCGGTGTATTCCTATTTCGACGAGGCGGAGCACTACGCGAAGCAGGACAAGACGGTGGAGGCGCAGCAGCTGCTCACCCAGCTGGCCGACAAGTTCCCGAACAACACCTACGCGCCGTATGCATTGTATCAGGCGGCGCTGCAGGCGGAACGGCGCGGGCAGGACGCGAATTTTGCCGAGGCCAACAGGTTGATCGAGGACCTGGTGAAGAAATATCCCCAGAGCGACCTCGTGTTCTACGCGCGGCTCAAGCAGGGCGACCTGTTGCGCCGGCTGAACCAGTTTCCGCAGGCGCAACAGGTGTACGAGTCGCTGGTGAACAATTACCCCAACCACAAGGACGTGATCCTGGCTCAACTCGCGCTCGCCGAATGTCACAACGCCCAGTCGTCCAATGACCCCGCGCAGGCAGAGCGGGCGATCGTGCTCTTCGAGCACTTGCGCGATCGCGTGGACGCGCCGATCGACGTGCGCGTCGAGGCGGGCTTCAATCTCGGCAACCTCTATGCGCGCCGGGGCGATCCGACCCGCGCGGAGGATATCTGGTGGAAGGATGTTGTGCACGAGTTCCTCGAGAAGGATCCCGCCGTGGCGGCGCAGATGGGCGCGAAGGGCCGCTACTGGATGGCGCGCACGTTACTCGAACTCGGGACGCTCTTCGAACAGCAGGAGAAACTCGAACAAGCCAAGGAGGCATGGTTGCTCATCCTCAAGTCCGGACTCAGTCCCGGCGAGGAACTCGCCAAGGCCCGCCTCGCGCGCTTCAACCTGCCGGAGGCCAAGCCGTGACGTCCATGCGCACCCAGCTTTCAGGTTTACGCCAGGGAATGAACCCCGTCTAACTTCCGCCACCGATGTCCGTCTTCGATCTCAGCCTCTTCGCCAAGGGCGGTCCCATCATGTGGGTGCTGCTCGCGCTCGGTTTGCTGTGCCTGATGCTCGGTATCGAGCGGACGCTTTACCTGCATCGCGGGCAGATCCGGTCAACGGCCTTCATCAGCGGCATCAAGAACATCCTCGCCAAGCGCCGCATCGTCGAGGCGCTCACGGTGTGTGAAGAAACCCCCGGACCCGTGGCGGCGGTGGTGAAGGCCGCGCTGCTCCACGCCGACGACGACGCCGAGACGATGCGCTTTCACGTGCAGGAAGCGGCGATTGTCGAGCTGCCCGCGCTGGAGCGCCGGCTCGGCAGCATCGCAGCGATCGCGCAAGTGGCGCCGCTCGTGGGCCTGCTCGGGACCGTGCTGGGATTCATTACGACCTTTGTCGCCTTCGAAAAAGACTACGCCACGGCGAGCGTGCTGGCGAAGGGCATGTGGCAAGCGCTGCTGTGCACCGCTGGCGGCCTGATGCTCGCGATCCCCGCGCACCTCGCGCATCATTTCCTCAGCGGCCGGGTGCGGGCGATTATTCGCGACGTGGAATGGGCCGGAAATGAGATCATGAAGTACCTGCTGACCGAATACAGGGGCATTGCGCCGGGCAATGGGCCGGCTAACGGCGGTGTGGTCGAGACCGGAGTGGGGGAGAAGAAATGATCACGCGCCCCCTCGATCTTGCCTCGAAGATACGGTCGGAGCCGCGGAGCCTCGATGCGTTGTTTTACGTGAACGTGGGCGTGCTCGCACTGTTCTTCACGCTGCTGGGTTCGCGCTTCGTCCTCGCGCCGGGAATGGCCGTGGACATCACGCTGCCCGTTTCGACCAACCTTTCCCGGGTCTTCACGACGAGCACGATCAGCGTCAAGAATTCCGGGCAGATCTTTGCCGACGGATTGCTGAGCATGCCGCAGCTGCGCGAGTGGCTGAAAGCCGAAGCGCGGAAATCGAAAAATCCGTCACTGCTGATGCGCATGAGCGCGGGCGTGCCGATTTCGGTGCAGAACGAGATTGTCAGCGCCGCGCGCGAGGCGGGTTTTGTTTCGGTTACCGTCGCCGCGGAAGCACCCGTTGCCAACCCGATCCTGGGTCGCTGACGACGATGAAAAACGGGACGGGAGGGCGGTATTCCTGGATCCTCGCCGCGGTTGGGGCCCTGGTCGTGCTGGCGGGGATGCTGCTCTTGTTTCGCGCGCCCGATGCGAAGCGAGTGGGGACGTTCAAGCCGGTGGCACCGGCACCCGTCGCAAGGGTTAGCGTTGTGAACGTGAATGCGGACGACGTGGCGCTGACCGATCCGACACCGCTGTTCCTGCCGACGCAGTGGAATGCGGGGCAAAACGCCCTTCCGGCCAACACGCAACGCGAACCGGGCGGCTCTTTTCAGGGCTATCCCGCCAAGCTCGCGTTTGCGGAGACGGAGCTGAAGCTGGATTTTCCTGCCGTCGTACCGGTGCCGGCGCGACCGGCCGATGCCTTGGCCGCTGACCTCGCCAGCCAGTCCTTCCTGGGCTTGGGTCAGACCGAGAAAAAGCCCACTCAACTAATTGTTAGAAAGGCGTTTATCGAGGTTTTGCGGGCCAGCGACGGTCAGCGTTTGCTGGGTCAGCCGTTGACCGACGCGGACCCGCCGGAAGGAGCCTGGCAGCCCATGGAGTTTTTGGTCGCGGTGGACGCGATGGGCATGGTTGGGCCGCCGGTTTTGACCGAGAGCTCGCGCGCGATCGCGGTCGACGGTTACTTCCAAAATTACCTCGTAAAATCGCTCCACGCGGGGCAGCGATTGGCTCCTGGTTTCTATCGGGTTTGCATCGGCCCATAGGTTTTTTCCGAGAAAGTGTAGTTTGCTGTTGACGGTCTATTTTACGGCCTGCACTTTCTACCCTCTTTTTCGTTTTTTGACCCTCCCTTGGTCTGCCCAGATAGCTCAGTTGGCAGAGCACGTCCTTGGTAAGGACGAGGTCGCCGGTTCAAATCCGGTTCTGGGCTCCAGGTCAACGTCGCACGACTTCGCGACGTAAAAATAGAGGTCAAATCACACAGTCTAAACCGCTAACGCAAACTCCACATGGCTAAAGGTACATTCGAACGCAAGAAACCGCATGTTAACGTCGGCACAATCGGCCACGTCGACCACGGCAAAACCACGCTCACCACCGCGATTCTCGCGTGTCAGGCGCGCAAGGGCCTCGCCGAGGTCAAATCCTACGCGGATATCGCGAAGGGCGGCACCGTGCGCGATGCTTCCAAGATCGTGACGATCTCGGTCGCCCACGTGGAGTACGAGTCCGACAAGCGCCACTACGCGCACGTCGACTGCCCCGGCCACGCTGACTTCGTCAAGAACATGATCACCGGCGCCGCCCAGATGGATGGCGCGATCCTCGTCGTGTCCGCCGCTGACGGCCCGATGCCGCAGACCCGTGAGCACATCCTTCTCGCCCGCCAGGTTGGCGTGCCGAAGATCGTGGTGTTCCTCAACAAGGTCGACCTCATCGACGACAAGGAACTCCTCGACCTCGTCGAGATGGAGATCCGCGAGTTGCTGACCAAGTACCAGTTCGATGGCGACAAGGCCACGATCATCCGTGGTTCGGCCACCGCCGCGCTCGAGGGCAAGCCCGAGGGTGAAAAGGCGATCGCCGATCTGATGACCGCGATCGACACGGACATCCCGGAGCCGGCGCGCGAGCTCGACAAGCCCTTCCTGATGTCCGTCGAGGACGTCTTCTCGATCACCGGCCGCGGCACTGTCGCCACCGGTCGTATCGAGCGTGGCGTGGTCAAGGTGAACGACACCGTTGAGATCGTCGGCCTGCGCGACACCTCCTCGACCGTCGTGACCGGCATCGAAATGTTCCGCAAGCTGCTCGATAGCGGCCAGGCGGGCGACAACGTCGGCATTCTCCTTCGTGGTATCGAAAAAGAGGGCATTGAGCGTGGCCAGGTCCTCGCCGCCCCGAAGTCGATCACCCCGCACAAGAAGGCCAAGGCCGAGATCTACGTCCTCTCGAAGGACGAGGGTGGCCGCCACACGCCGTTCTTCAACGGCTACCGTCCCCAGTTCTACTTCCGCACGACGGACGTGACCGGAATCGTCAACCTGCCGAAGGGCGTGGAGATGATCATGCCGGGTGACAACATCTCGGTCGAAATTGACCTCATCGTTCCGATCGCCATGGAGAAGACCCAGAAATTCGCCATCCGCGAGGGCGGCCGCACCATCGGTGCCGGCCGTATCACCGAGATCATCGAGTAAGTCTCGTCCATCAACCGTTTAAACCCGGCGTCGCCGAGGTCTCTCCCGGGGCCTCGGCTGCGTCGTCTCAGAAAGCCCATTACAGGCGTGTAGCTCAATTGGTAGAGTAGCGGTCTCCAAAACCGTCGGTTGGGGGTTCGAGTCCCTCCGCGCCTGCCAAATTCCAGCCCATGAAAAACCCGTTCAGCAGCACCCGTATATTCGTCGGCGAGATGGTCGACGAGCTCAAGAAGGCCACCTGGCCGACTTGGACGGAGCTACGCGACTCCACCGTCGTGGTGATTCTCGCCGTGGTCATCCTGGGCGCCTTCACCTCCATCAGCGATTTCGCGTTGGTCAACTTCGTGGACCTGTTCACGCGGATGGTCAGCTAACCGCCATGTCGACTTCCACCGTACCCGCCAACGCGCAGTGGTTCGCCCTGCACACACTCTCCGGCCAGGAGAACAAGGTTAAGAACTACATCGAGAAGTTCAAAAAGGCCGAGGAGTTGGATGACGCCATTTTCGAGGTCCTCCTGCCGACCGAGGTCGTTTCCGAGGTTAAGAACGGCAAGAAGAGCACGAAGGTGCGCAAGCTCTACCCGGGCTACGTCTTCATCCAGATGGTGCTGTTCGGTGAGGACAAAAAGCTCATCAACAAGCCTTGGTACTTCGTGAAGGAAGTTTCCGGCGTCATCGGCTTCGTCGGTGGCGAGTCGCCCGCGCCGCTGCGCCAGTCCGAGATCGACGAGATCCGCGCCCGCATCGAGGCGGCCAACGGCAAGGAAGTGCCGAAGGTGCAGTACAACATCGGCGAGGAAGTGAAGATCAACGACGGCGCCTTCGCCAGCCTCACCGGCCGGATCGACGAAATCGACCCTGACCGCGGCAAGCTCAAGGTCTCCGTCTCCATCTTCGGCCGCTTCACCCCGGTCGAGCTCGAATACTGGCAGGTCAGCCGCGTCACTGAATAAATTTCGAATTTCGATTTTCGAATTTCGATTTCAATCCACCCACCCGAATTTTTTAACACCAAAACTGTCACCCGTCCTTCGACTTTCCGAGCAATCGAAAATCGAAATTCGAAAATCGAAATTCCCTCACCATGGCCAAGAAGATCCAAGGTTACATCCGCCTCCAGTTGCCCGCCGGCGCCGCCAATCCCGCGCCCCCGGTCGGTCCCGCGCTCGGCGCGCAAGGCGTCAACATCATGGCGTTCTGCAAAGACTTCAACGCGCGGACCAAGGACCAGAACGGCATGATCCTGCCGGTGGTGATCACGGTCTACACCGACAAGAGCTTCACCTTCATCCTCAAGTCGCCCCCGGCGTCGGTTCTCCTCAAGAAGGCCGCCAACATCGCCAGCGGCTCGGCCAAGCCCAACCAGGACAAGGTCGGCAAGGTCACGAAGAAGCAGCTGCTCGAGATCTACAACCTGAAGAAGGCCGACCTCAACGCCCGCACGCCCGAGGCCGGCATCAAGGTCATCGCCGGCACCGCCCGCAACATGGGCATCGACGTCATCGACTGATTTTTTCACCCGACAACCCAAACTCACCGCGGGAGTTCCACCCGGAACGCTTGCACCGCAAGGAGTCCTCAATGCCCAAAGCCCACAGTAAACGATACGCCAGCGCCCTGAAGGTCGCTGACCTCACCAAGGAATATCCGCTGGCGGAAGCCGTGGAAGTCCTCGCTAAATTCCCGAAGGCGAAGTTCGACGAGACCGTCGAGCTCTCTTTCCGCCTCGGGGTCGACGCCACCGCCGGCGAGCAGATGGTGCGCGGCACCACGCCGCTCCCCAACGGCTCCGGCAAGAAGGTCCGCGTGCTCGTCTTCACTGACGAGCCGGCCAAGGCGATTGCCGCCGGTGCCGACCACGCTGGTCTCCAGGACATGATGGCCAAGATCAATGAGGGCTGGCTCGACTTCGACGTTGCGATCGCGACCACCGAGGCGATGAAGACCGTCCGCACGATCGCCCGTGTCCTCGGTCCGAAGGGCCTGATGCCCAATCCGAAGTCCGGCACCGTGACCGACGACATCCCCGCCGGCATCAAGGCCGTCAAGGCCGGCCGCGTGGAGTTCAAGATGGACAAGGCCTGCAACATCGGCGTTGGCGTCGGCAAGCGCTCGTTCACGCCCGCCCAGATCGTCGAGAACGCCGCCGCGGTCATCGAGGCTGTCGGCAAGGCCAAGCCCTCCACGTTCAAGGGCAGCAACTACATCAAGACGGTCGCCCTCTCGTCCAGCATGAGCCCGGGCGTGCACGTCGCCGCCGCCGAGTTCAGTAAATATTAAACGGAGTCCCAACCATGAGAGCCGAAAAAAATTACCTGATCGCCGAGGTTGAGACCCACCTCAAGAAATCCGACTACGTCATTCTGACCAACTTCACGAAGGTCACGGTCGCGGACGTCGCCGAGCTGCGCAAGCGGCTCGACGCCGAGAAAGCGGAGTTCCACGTCGTCAAGAACAGCTCGCTGCGCGTCGCGGCCAAGGCCCTCGGCCTGCCCGAACTCGACGGTTCGCTGACCGGCCCCACGGCCATCGTCGTGGGCGGCCAGAACTCCGCCGGCGTCGCGAAGATCCTGAAGAAATTCTTCGAGGACAAACAGAAGCTCGAGGTGAAGATTGGCGTGATGGACAAGAAGGTCATCACCGCCGCCGACCTCTCGAAGATTGCGGACCTGCCGTCCTTCGCGGCGCTTCGCTCGCAACTGCTCGGCCTGTTCACCCAGAACGCCGCGGCCTTCGTTCGCGTGCTCGACGCCAAGGTCAAGAAGGAGTCGCCCGCGGCTCCGGCCGCTCCGGCCGCGCCCGCTGCCTGACCACTCACCCATAACCCATCACCTTTATCACTTTTCTCCGGCGCAAGCCGGGGAAGCCATAAATCCACCGGAGCAGGCTAGGGGATACGTCTCTTAAACGCGTTTCACCTCCCGAAACCGCTAGCCCAACCCAAGGAGCAGTCACCATGAGCAACATCACCAAAGACCAAGTCATCGAATGGCTCTCGAGCCAGCCGGTTCTCGAACTCGCGACCCTCGTCAAGGATCTCGAAGGCAAGTGGGGCGTGTCCGCCGCCGCTGCCGTCGCCGCCGCTCCCGCGGGTGGCGCAGCCGCCGGCGGAGCCGCTCCTGCCGCCGAGGCCCAGACCGAGTTCACCGTCGTCCTCAAGGAGGCCGGCGCGAACAAGATCGGCGTCATCAAGGAAGTCCGTGCCATCACGGGCCTCGGCCTCAAGGAGGCCAAGGACCTCGTCGAGGCCGCGCCGAAGAACGTCAAGGAGAACGTCGCCAAGGCCGAGGCCGAGGAGCTCAAGAAGAAGCTCGAGGCCGCCGGCGCCAAGGTCGAACTCAAGTAAGACCGTTGGCGATTTCACCCGTAAATCGTCCGTTTTCAGGCGGACAGGCCGTGCTCAGCCACGGCCTGTCCTTTGCCTTTTTCGCTTTTGTACATTCGTTGGTTTTCCGCGCTACCCGCTGAGGGCAGCGCATTCTCATTTTACGTCCCTTAACTTTCACCGGGAATTCTCATGGCCGACCGCACACACTCCGAACGCATCAACTTCGGCAAACTCCGCGAAGTTCTCCAGCCGCCGAACCTGATCGAGATCCAGATCACGTCCTACCTCGACTTCCTGCAGAAGGGCACGCCTGAGAAGCAGCGCAAGCCCCAGGGCCTCGAGGCGGTTTTCCGCGAGGTGTTCCCCATCCAGTCCTACGACGAGCGCCTGACGCTTGAGTACGTCTCGTACACGCTCGGCGACCCGAAGAACAACGAGCTGGAGTGCCTGCGCGAGGGCATCACCTACTCGGTGCCGCTCTACGTGAAGCTGCGCCTCCGTGAGGAAGACTTCATCAAGGACGAGGAAATCTACATGGGCGAGATCCCGATGGTGACCGAGCGCGGCTCGTTCATCGTCAACGGCGCCGAGCGCGTCGTTGTCTCCCAGCTGCACCGCTCCCCCGGCATTGCGTTCGAGGTCGCTCCGCACCCGAACGGCAAGCTGCTGCATTCCTTCCGCATCATCCCGGACCGCGGCACCTGGCTCGAGGTGCAGTTCGACAACAACGACCTGCTCTACGTTTACCTCGACCGCCGCCGTCGCCGCCGGAAGTTCCTGATCACGACGCTGCTCCGCGCCGTCGGCTTCTCGAGCGACCTCGATTTGCTGAACCTGTTCTACGACATCAAGGACCTGAAGGTCTCCAAGGCCCTCGACCTCGAGAACGTCTCCTCGCTCGTCCTCGTGGAAGACGCGATCGACGCCCAGAAGGGCGTCGTCCTCGCCCGCGCGTTTGAGCCGCTCACGAAGGCGATCGTCCGCACGTTCGAGAAGCACGACATCACTTCCATCCGCGTGATCGACACCGCAGTCGACGAGGGCGCCATCATCCGCGCGCTCAAGAAGGACCCGACCCGCAACGAGGAGGAAGCCCTCAAGGAAATCTACAAGCGCCTCCGTCCCGGCGAGCCGCCGACCACGGCGAATGCCAAGGCCCTGCTCAAGCGCCTGTTCTTCGACCCGAAGCGCTACGACCTCGGCCGCGTCGGCCGCTACAAGATCAACCAGAAGCTCGGCCTCAAGGCCGAGATCGAGCAGCGCGTGCTCGAGAGCGCCGATATCGTCGCCGCCACGAAGTACCTCGTCCGCCTGAAGAAGGGTGAGGGCGTCGTCGACGACATCGACCATCTCGGTTCCCGCCGCGTCCGCACCGTCGGCGAATTGCTCGCCAACCAGTGCCGCGTCGGCCTCAGTCGCACCGAGCGCCTCGTCCGCGAGCGCATGACGATGTACGACCAGAGCGTCGACTCGATCACGCCGCAGAAGCTCATCAACCCGAAGGCACTGACGACCGTCATCCGCGATTTCTTCGCGCGCAGCCAGCTGTCGCAGTTCATGGACCAGATCAACCCGCTCGCCGAGGTCACGCACAAGCGCCGCCTCTCCGCGCTCGGGCCGGGAGGTCTCAACCGCGAGCGTGCCGGCTTCGAAGTCCGCGACGTCCACCCGTCGCACTACGGCCGCATCTGCCCGATCGAGACGCCTGAAGGTCCGAACATCGGCCTCATCAACTCACTCTCCACCTACGCCCGCGTGAACGAGTTCGGCTTCATCGAGACGCCGTACCGCCTCGCGAAGGACGGCAAGGTCACCGACAAGATCGAGTACCTCACCGCCGACCAGGAAGAGGGCAAGGTCATCGCCCAGGCCAACGCCGAGATCGACGACCGCAACCACTTCGTTGGCAAGGTCACCGTCCGCCAGGACGGTAACTTCCTCGAAGTGCCCGCCAGCGAGGTCCACCTGATGGACGTCTCGCCCAAGCAGGTCATCTCGATCGCCGCCGGCATGATTCCCTTCCTCGAGCACGACGACGCGAATCGCGCGCTCATGGGCGCGAACATGCAACGCCAGGGCGTGCCGCTGCTCCAGGCCGAGTCGCCGTTCGTCGGGACCGGCATCGAAGAGCGCGTCGCCCGCGACTCCAAGATCGTCGTGGTCGCCGAGGAATCCGGCGTCGTCGCCTCCGTCGATGCCAAGCGCATCGTCATCACCAAGGACGGCGATCTGCCGCGCTCGGTGAAGCACGATCCCAAGAACCACGTTGGCGTGTACGAGCTGCGCAAGTTCATGCGCTCGAACGCCGGCACGTGCTTCAACCAGAAGCCCATCGTCAAGCTCGGCCAGAAGATCAAGGCCGGCCAGATCATCGCGGACGGTCCCTCGACCGACCAGGGCGAGATGGCCCTCGGCCGCAACGTGCTCGTCGCGTTCATGCCGTGGAATGGTTACAACTTCGAGGACGCCATCCTCATCTCCGAGAAGGTGCTCCGTGAGGACATCTTCACCTCGATCCACATCCAGGAATTCGAGGTCACCGCGCGCGACACCAAGCTCGGGCCGGAAGAAATCACCCGCGACATCCCGAATGTCGGCGAAGAGGCGCTCAAGAACCTCGACCACAACGGCGTCATCCGCATCGGTGCGGAGGTGAAGCCCGGCGACATCCTCGTCGGCAAGATCACCCCGAAGTCCGAGACCGAACTCGCGCCCGAGGAAAAGCTCCTCCGCGCCATCTTCGGCGAGAAGGCCGCTGACGTGAAGGACACCTCCCTCGTCGTCCCGTCCGGCGCCGCCGGCATCATCATGGACGTCAAGGTCTCCAGCCGCGTCGACTTCGAAAAGGAGCGGCTCTCGCCCTCCGATCGCCGCCGTCAGGCCAAGCAGATCCAGGAAGAGTACAAGACGCAGATGGACAAGCTCCGCGAGGGGCTGACCGAGGCGCTCTCCAACATCCTCCTCGGTGAGAAGATCCCGCTCGACGTCATCAACGGCGAGTCCGGTGAAATCATCATCCCGGCCAACCGCAAGATCACCAAGACGCTCCTGCGCAAGCTCGCCGCCGTCTCCAAGCACGTCCAGATCGACCCGTCCCCGGTTCGCATCAAGATCATGGAGATCATCGGCTCGTACCAGACGAAGTTCGACGAGCTCGAGGGCGACCGCGAACGCAAGATCTCCTCGATCGAAGCCGGCGAAGACAACGGCGACGGTTCCATCAAGCAGGTCAAGGTCTACATCGCCACGAAGCAGAAGCTCGAGGTCGGTGACAAGATGGCCGGCCGCCACGGCAACAAGGGCGTGGTCGCCAAGATCGTGCCCGAGGAAGACATGCCGTTCCTCCCGGACGGCACGCCGATCGAGATCTGCCTCAACCCGCTCGGCGTGCCTTCGCGCATGAACGTGGGCCAGGTGCTCGAGACGCACCTCGGCTGGGCCTGCAAAAAGCTCGGCATCAAGGTCGCGACGCCCGTGTTCGACGGCATTCCGGAAAAGAAAGTCCGCGAATACCTCAAGGACGCGAAGCTGCCGTCATCGGGGAAGAGCCCGTTGCTCGACGGCCGCACCGGCGAGAAACTCGATCAGGAAGTGGTCGTGGGCTACATCTACATGATGAAGCTGAATCACCTCGTGTCGCACAAGATTCACGCGCGCGCGGTCGGTCCGTACTCGCTCGTCACGCAGCAGCCGTTGGGCGGCAAAGCCCAATACGGCGGCCAGCGCTTCGGCGAAATGGAAGTCTGGGCCCTCGAGGCCTACGGCGCCGCGCACACGCTGCAGGAACTGCTCACCGTCAAGTCCGACGACGTGCAGGGCCGCACCAAGATCTACGAGTCGCTCGTCAAGGGCGACAACACGCTGCAGGCCGGCACGCCCGAGTCCTTCAACGTCCTGATCAAGGAAATCCAATCCCTCGGCTTGGACATCAAGCTCAACAAACGCGATTCCCTCGGCTTCGGCACCTGAGCCGCCCGAGTTTCGCCCGCCATCCTTTAAACGTTCACCTGCCAGGAAAAACTAAATGAGCATCCAACCTTCAGACACTGCCGCCTCCACTCGCGATGAGGCTCGCGCCGTCATCGGACTCGAAGAGAGCGCCTTCGACTGCGTCTCCATCACCGTGTCGTCCCCCGAGACCATCCGCAAATGGTCGAAGGGTGAGGTCAAGAATCCGGAAACGATCAACTACCGCACCTTCAAACCCGAGCCGGGTGGTCTCTTCTGCCAGAAGATCTTCGGCCCGGTGCGCGACTACGAGTGCGCCTGCGGCAAGTATAAGCGCATCAAGTACAAGGACGTCGTCTGCGATCGTTGCGGCGTCGAGGTGACCATCGCCCGCGTTCGTCGCGAGCGCATGGGCCACATCGAGCTGGCCGTGCCGGTTTCCCACATCTGGTTCCTCAAGAGCATGCCGAGCCGCCTCGGCCTGCTGCTCGACATGACCGCCCGTTCCCTCGAGCGCGTCATCTACTACGAGAACTTCATGGTCATCGATCCGGGCAAGACCCCGCTCGAGCCGCACCAGCTGCTCACCGACACCGAGTATCGCCAAGCGATCGACGAGTACGGTGACGACTCCTTCGTCGCCAAGATGGGCGCCGAGGCCGTCCGCGACGCGCTCACGAAGACCGACATGGAAGCCACCGTCGTCGAGCTCCAGGAGCAGATGCGCGCGACCAAGTCGAAGCAGATCAAGAAGAAGCTCTCGAAGCGCCTGAAGGTTATCCAGGGGTTCATCCACTCGCGTTCCCGTCCTGAGTGGATGGTGCTCGAGGTGCTGCCCGTCATCCCGCCGGACCTGCGCCCGCTCGTCCCGCTCGAGGGCGGCCGCTTCGCGACCTCCGACCTCAACGACCTCTACCGCCGCGTCATCAACCGCAACAACCGGTTGAAGAACCTGATGCAGCTGAAGACGCCCGACGTCATCATTCACAACGAAAAGCGCATGCTGCAGGAAGCCGTCGACGCGCTCTTCGACAACGGCCGCCATGGCCGTCCGGTTACCGGCGCGGGCAACCGCCCGTTGAAGTCGCTCTCCGACATGCTCAAGGGCAAGCAGGGCCGTTTCCGGCAGAACTTGCTCGGCAAGCGCGTCGATTACTCCGGCCGCTCCGTCATCGTCATCGGTCCCGAGCTCAAGCTCAACCAATGCGGCCTGCCCAAGAAGATGGCGCTCGTTCTTTTCGAGCCGTTCATCATCCGCCGGCTCAAGGAACTCGGCTTCGTGCACACCGTCCGCGGTGCACGCAAGATGATCGAGAAAAAGTCGCCGGAAGTCTGGGACATCCTCGAGGAGGTCACGAAGGGTCACCCGGTGCTGCTCAACCGCGCGCCGACGCTCCACCGTCTCTCCATCCAGGCGTTTGAACCCGTCCTAATCGAGGGCGAGGCCATTCGCGTCCACCCGCTCGTCTGCACCGCCTACAACGCGGACTTCGACGGTGACCAGATGGCCGTGCACGTGCCGCTTTCCCTCGAGGCGATCATGGAGTGCAAACTCCTCATGATGGCGACGTCGAACATCTTCTCGCCGTCCTCGGGCAAGCCCATCCTCACGCCGTCGCAGGACATCGTCCTCGGCGCATACTACCTCACCATCGAGCCGCGCAAGAAGCCGTCGAAGAACGAACGCATCCCGGTCCTCAGCGGCCTCCACGAGGTGCTGTTCGCCGTCGCCGATGGCGCGCTCAAGAAGCACGATTGGGTCGACGTTCCGAACCCGGACTTCGGTCGCGAGACCGTCTACGGCAAGAGCGACAAGAAGACGTTCCGCACCACCGTCGGCCGCGTGATCTTTAACCAGATCTGGCCGAAGGAGTTGGGTTTCGTTAACTTCCCCGTGCCGAAGGCCAAGCTCGGCGACCTCATCCTCAACACCTACAAGGTGGCGGGCGAGGTCGTGACCGTTGAGACCCTCGACAAGCTCAAGGAGCTCGGCTTCCAGACCGCCATGCAGGCGGGTATCTCGATCGGTATCGATGACATGATCATCCCCGAGTCGAAGAAGGAAATCGTCCACGACTCCCGCAAGAAGATCGCCGAGGTCGAGGCCCAGTTCAACAAGGGCATCATCACCGACGGCGAGCGCTACAACAAGGTGGTCGATATCTGGACCGGCGCGACCGACAAGATCGCGAAGGAAGTGTTCGCCAAGCTCGAGAACAACGACGGCAAGACCGAGGTTAACCCGGTCTACATCATGATGGACTCGGGCGCGCGCGGTAACAAACAGCAGGTTCGCCAGCTGTGCGGCACCCGCGGCCTCATGGCCAAGCCCTCCGGTGAAATCATCGAGCGCCCGATCCTGTCCTCGTTCCGCGAGGGCCTCACGGTGCTCGAGTACTTCATCTCCACCCACGGCGCCCGCAAGGGTCTCGCCGACACCGCCCTCAAGACGGCTGACGCCGGCTATCTCACCCGCAAGCTCTGCGACGTGGCGATGGACGTCATCATCGCCGAGGACGATTGCGGCGCCCGCGACGGCGTGTGGAAGAAGGCGATCTTCGAAGGTGACGACGAAATCGTCGGCCTGAAGGAACGCCTCATCGGCCGCTTCTCCAGCGACGATGTCACCAACCCGATCAATCCCTCTGAGGTCCTCGTCGGTTCCGGCGAACTCATCACCGAGGAAATCGCCGCCAAGATCGACGAGATGGGCATCGAGCGCGTGAAGGTCATGTCGCCGCTCACCTCGACGAGCAAGAACGGCATCGACGGCAAGTCCTACGGCATCAATCCCGCGACCAACAAGGTCGCGAAGATCGGCGACTCGGTCGGCATCATCGCCGCCCAGTCCATCGGCGAGCCGGGCACGCAGCTAACCATGCGCACGTTCCACATCGGTGGCGTCGCGTCCGGCGGCTTCAAAACGCCCGAGATTCGCGTCCGCGCCAGCGGCGTCGTGAAGTACCGCGGCCTCCGCCTCGTGGAAACGGCCGACGGCGCGAACATCGTGCTCAACAAAACCGGCACCATCCAGATCCTCGACAACGACGAGAAGGAACTTGAGACCTACAACATCGTGGTCGGCTCGTTCCTCCACGTCGGCGACGGCGAGAAGATCGAAAAGGGCGCCGTCCTCGCGCAATGGGACCCGTACAACATTCCCGTGCTCTCTGAAAAGGGTGGCACGCTCGTGTTCAAGGACATGATCCCCGGCGTCACGGTGAAGCGCGAACTCGACGAATCGTCGGGCCGCATCGCCACCGTCGTCATCGAGCACAAGGAAGATCTCAACCCGCAGGTCGAAATCCGCGACGCGAAGAACAAGCCGCTCGCGGCCTATTCGATTCCCGTCGGCGCGCAGATCGCCGTCAACGAGGGCGACACGATCGCCCCCGGCGCCTTGCTCGCCAAGACGCCGCGCCAGGCCTCGAAAACCAAGGATATCACCGGTGGTCTCCCCCGCGTGGCCGAGCTCTTCGAAGCCCGCCGCCCGAAGGAAGCCGCCGAGATGTCCCGCATCGATGGCATTGTTTCGTTCGAGGGCACCGTCCGCGGCAAGCGCAAGCTCGTCGTGAAGAACGAGGAGACCCAGCAGGAAGAGGAACATCTGATCGCCACCGGCCGGCACATCATCGTGCAGCCCGGCGACGTCGTGCACAAAGGCCAGCACCTGACGGAAGGTGCCGCCGACCCGCACGAGATCCTCGAGATCCTCGGGCCGTCCGCGCTCTACGACTTCCTCATCTCGCAGGTGCAGGAGGTGTACCGTCTGCAAGGCGTGACGATCAACGACAAGCACATCGAGATCATCATCCGCCAGATGCTCCGCAAGGTCCGCATCACCGATCCGGGTGACACGGAAAACTTCTGGGGCGAGCAGGTGGATCGCTCGGCGTTCCTGATTGAGAACAAGCGCATCGAGGAGGCCGGCGGCAAACCCGCGGAGGCCGAGCCGATCCTGCTTGGTATCACGAAGGCCTCGCTCGAGACCGAGAGCTTCCTCGCGGCCGCCTCCTTCCAGGAGACGACGCGCGTCCTCACCGACGCCTCGACGCTCGGCAAGGTCGACATGCTCAAGGGTTTCAAGGAAAACGTCATCATGGGCCACATGATCCCGGCAGGCACGGGCATGCCGAGCTACTCGCGGCTCAAGATCACGCTCCCGTTTGGCGCCGACCTCCCAGTCGAGGAAGCCAAGGCCACCGAGGCGAGCTAAGCCCAAGTCCCAACGTCTTCATCAAGCCGCGGCTCCCGAGAGGGATCCGCGGCTTTTTCTTTTGGGCGAAATAGGGGAGGGCGCAGCAAGGGCTAGGTGCCACACATCGCTGACACATTTAATGCCACACATCGCTGACAGTTTTGGCGGGTGGCTGGAGTGCAGCCGGGACGGATTGGGGAGGGTGCAGGGAGGGGCGCCAGCCCCTCCCGCTCTGGTTTGGGTGGCGGCGGACTAGACGCAGGCAGCCTGGATCGTGGGCGTGCAGATGGCCGAGCAGGTGCGGGCCGAGGTAAATCGCCAGCCTGTCAGGGTCGAGGCGGCGAGCGGCGAGTTGTTCCCCGACCAACGCCCGGCCGAGATAACGGGCCCGGCCGCGCCAGTGCCAGCGGCCCTTGGCGTCCGTGCGGAGGGTCCGCCAGCCGGCTGGATACCGCCACGGGGCGCGCCGTGCGAGCAATCGGCGCGGACTGGGTTGGTACCGCACGGCCGGCGGTTTTTGGCCGAGCCGCTCGTGGGGCCGCTGCTGGTTGTAATGGCGCCGCCAGCGATCGAAGCGCCGCTGTTGCGCCCGAGGGCTGACCGAGGCCGGGGAAGCGGCCTGCTCCTTGAGCATGCGGTGCATCTGCTCATGTGCCGCGTTGTCCTGCGGGCACCCCGGCCGGCCATGCTCCAGGCTGATGCCGAGCTTCAGCCACTGGATGTTCAGGCGTGACCAGCCGCGCGGGCCAATCGCCCCGAACGGCTGGCCATTGTCCATCCGGAGGGCCCGCGGCAGTCCGTGGCGGCGGAACAATCGCAGCAAGACCGGGCCGATCCTGCGGTCGGTGACTTCGGGCAGATGCCGCACGGCAAGGACAAAGCCGCTGGCCTGATCCCGGACGGTCAAGGCCTGGACCCACCGGCCGTCCCCCGCACGGAAGCGCCCCTTCAAGTCGACGGTCCAAACGTCGTTACAGCATCGGCCACGCAACCGGTCGGCCCAGCGCACCCTTGGACCGGCGGCCGGCCGCGGCCCGCGCCGGCGCACCTGGCCCAGGCCCTCCAGCCAGCGAGCCAGGGTGCGCACTCCGGGCAGGTGACTGCGCGGGTAATCCTGGCGCAGCTGCCAGTGCAGCTTCTTCGGACCGAAGGTGCGACGACGACGTTTGGCTTCTCGCAGGCGCGGGCGCCACCGCTGCGCCAGCTTCCTGGCCGCCTCGCTCACTCGCGAAGCCGAACGCAGCGCCGGCCAGCCTCCCGCCCGGAAACGCCGCCACCATTTATACCCGCACTCCCGGCTAACGCCATGTTGCTGGCACAGCTTCGCCATGTTCACTCGCTCCCCAGCAGCCATGCGCTCTGTTATGAAACGCCGCCGCGCTCCTCTCTCATCTTTTGTTTCCCAAGGCATATAGCCCAGGAAAACTGTCAGCGATGTCTGTCACCTAAAGTGTCAGCGATGTGTGGCATCATGCCAAGACTGCGCCCCTACGAATAGTGCCGTGCCTACGCCGTAGGGGCGCCGCTTGCGGCGCCCGCTTCACGTCTCGCACATAACAAAGGCAGGCCGACCGGCGTCTGGCCTTGTTCCTTCTTCGAGTTTCGTTAGCACGTTTGAGAGGGATTATGCGCGCTCTCTCATTTGCTCAGACAGTGGTTATTCTGATCGCGGGCATCGCCGTCGTGATTCTGGCGGCACGAATTTGGGGCGCAGCTAAGATAACATTTCCAGCTGATTCAAACGGCGACGTCTTTCGTCGCATGCAAGCCGGCGGCGATACTTTCACGAAAGAACGCGACATCGACTTCAACCACATCTTCCAAAACGAGGAAGATAGTAAGCGCTTTTCAGAGGCCGCTCGGAGACTCGGCTACGAACGAGTCTTTCTATCCCCATTTAAGGAGAAGAATGCATGGGACGTACGCGTGACAGTGTTCATGCTGCCAAAGTACGATGAAGTCACGCGAACCGAGAAGGCACTCGAAGAGTTAGCCCGCAAGCATGCTGGCCGTTCAGATGGCTGGGGTTGCGAGCTGATCAAATAGAGCCTTCCATTAGGCGGTGTAGCGCAGCTCTACAGCTTGCTTCTTAGGGGGTCAGAAATGGCACTCGGAGGATGAACGCGTCCGAAAGGCGACTTTCGACACGTAGAACGGAGCCCTGACGTTTTTCTCCGCTGGGAGATGAGGATACGGAAAAGGACTCAGGCTTTGGGGTTTGGGGTGGAAATTTTGCACGCTAGACTGATTTGGCACCTTGGGCCGGCTTGCCCCGGGCAGCGAGCTTGCGGAGAGCCTGGAGTTCGGCCTGTCGACGAAGGCGGAAGGCTTTCTGGCGGGCAGCATCTGCTTGGCGTAGTTCTTCCTTCGTCTTGGCTGGACGCCCGGCGGACAACGCCAGCGGAAAGTCGACTGCGGGGGTGAAAAGGTTGCGCGATTTGAAGGGGGCGGGGGAATCGCGCAGGGCGGCGATGCGAGAGGGCGTGTCCTGGCTGGAGACGGCAAACCAGGGTTCCGGCGAAATCCGACCGAAGGTCCACTGGGGGACCGCCCATCCGATCTTGTTGGCTGCATGCTCGGCGTAGGCCGCCAGCCACGCGTCCGCCACTTTTCCTTCGGGGAAGCGCTGGGCCAAACGAGGAGGAGCTTCGCGCACCGCGGCCTCCACGCGCGAGCGAGAGGTCAGGGTGCGGACCGTGTGCAGCCAGTCCTGAAAATGCCGGCCGAATTCCTCGAATGTGTGGGAACGCTCGGCGACTTGGGCCAGGGTGAGAGGGCGAGGAGTTTCGGGTGGCACGTATCAAACGTTACGTAACGGTGTATCTATCTCAAGCGCAGGTGCATGATCCCAACCACAAAGCAAAGTATGAGTTGCTTTTATATGTAATAAGGAAAATTTTATTTTGCTTTTATGCCAAAAAAGCAAATTGTAAGTTGCATGAGTAATGTAAAAGTAATTGCCCGCAAGGGCCTCGATCAGCGACTTCCTAACCTGCGGGAAGCGACAAAAGACGCTATTCGACCAACGCGGGGATGGTTGCGTGCGGTTCGGGAAGCCATTGGTGCCAAGCAAGAGGTGGTCGCCAAACGCATGGGTGTGCAGCGCCAGGCATATGCGCATTTGGAAGCGACGGAAGCCAAGGGAACGATCGGGCTCAACAGCCTCCAGAAGGCGGCCGATGCCATGGATTGTGACGTGGTTTACTATCTCGTCCCGCGGGCTGCGGTGGCGAAAAACTACGCGGAACTCGCGCGTAAACACGACCCGAAGTTCAAACATCTTCAGGCCGCCGAACACTCCATGGCGCTGGAGGATCAGGCCGTAGGAGACCTCCCGCCGAGGCCGTGAGCGATCTCTTTGAAACGAGGGAGCATGGAACTCCCATCAGTGAAGAGGAGAAGCGGGATCTCATCCCCAGTTTGAGCACACGCGCGGAGCTTAACGAAGCGGAACGCGCGAACATCCTCGAGGCGCGACTCTGGGCGATGCACGGCCGCACCCTAAAACGCGCCGACCTAATTACCGACGGTTTCGCTCGGGAATTGCACCGGAAGATGTTCTATCACGTCTGGAAATGGGCCGGCTGTTACCGGAACACCGAACGAAATCTTGGATGGGAGGCGCACCGGCTGGGGGAGGGCGTCCACAACGTCTTCGCCGATGCGCGGGCTTGGCTGGAATATAAAACCTACCCGCTGCCGGAAGCAGCGGTGCGCCTGCATCACCAGTTGGTGCGCATTCACCCGTGGCCGAATGGCAACGGCCGTCATGCGCGGCTGATAGCCGATGTCGTAGTACAGTCGCGCGGCGGCGAGGATCTCACGTGGGGAGCCGGGATCGACATCGCTGACATGGGTGTGGCGCGCGCAAAGTATATCGAGGCCCTCCGCCACGCTGATGCGGGAAACTACGATCCTCTCATCAAGTTCGCGAAGTCATAGCTCCGATTGAGCCCCCTCGGGTCGGGATGGCTTTGGAGGCGCCGATCGCCCGCAATTGTGAATAACTAGGCACCAAGCGGTGCAACCCGCACGGGCTAGGCACGAAATTTTTGGAAATCCCCAAGAAATCCGGATTTCCGCTTGTGTTTCGCGGCGCGGCGGTGATTTTCGCCGCTCCTTTTTCCTCCGCGCATCGTCGGTTCAACGACCGAAGGACGCCTCAACATCTCGCCAGCCGGGGCAGAATCCCGGGTTTGGCGAAAACCTGCTGCTTTTTGCCAGAAAGTTCTTGCCGAGCTTTTGGGGCTAGGTAGCGTTTTCCTCTTTTCCCTAATTTTCACTCTAGAAATCACTCATGCCGACCATCAACCAGCTCGTGCGCAAAGGCCGCCGCCAGGTCCGTTCCAAGTCGAAATCTCCGGCTCTGGACGGTAACCCGTTTCGGCGCGGCGTGTGCGTGCAGGTCATGACCCGCACCCCGAAGAAGCCGAACTCCGCCATCCGCAAGGTCGCGAAGGTTCGCCTGACCAACGGCAACGAGGTCATCTCCTACATCCCGGACGAGGGCCACAACCTCCAGGAGCACTCGATTGTGCTCGTTCGGGGCGGCCGCGTGAAGGATTTGCCCGGCGTGCGTTACCATATTGTTCGCGGCACCCTTGACGCCACCGGCGTTGAGAAGCGTCGTCGCAGCCGTTCCAAATACGGGGTCAAACGCCCCAAGGCCGCCAAGTAACCGTTCTTTCCTAGACCACATTCGCCATGTCACGCCGTCACAGAGCTGAGAAACGCCAAGCCTCCCCGGATATCCGTTACAAGAGCCCGCTCGTCGCGCACTTGGTCAATGTCATCATGCAGGACGGCAAGAAGAACCTTGCCCAGCGCATCGTCTACGGCGCCTTCGAGAAAGTCTCGGAGAAGCTCGAGAAGGGCGACCCGGTCGACCTGCTGCTTGGCGCGCTCGAGAATGCCCGTCCCCGCCTTGAGGTGAAGAGCCGCCGTGTCGGTGGCGCCACCTACCAGGTGCCGATTGAAATTTCGTTCGAACGCCAGGAGAGCCTCGCCCTCCGCTGGATCGTCGCCGCCGCCGGCACCCGCAAGGGCGTGCCGATGCGGGACGCCCTCGCCGCCGAGATCATCGATGCCTACAACAACACGGGCACGGTCGTGAAGAAGAAGGAAGACACCCACAAGATGGCCCAGGCGAATCGCGCCTTCGCCCACCTCCGTTGGTAAGCCAGTTAAGGATCCGTGCCCATGCCTGCTGCTCCTGCCATTACTGTCGTTACCGACAAAGCCAAGATATCCCCGGCCAACGCCAAGGATCGTCCGTTCCCGCTCGAGTGGACGCGTAACATCGGCATCGCCGCGCACATCGACGCCGGCAAGACGACCACGACCGAGCGCATCCTTTTCTATTCCGGCGCCGTCCACAAGATGGGCGAGGTCCACGAGGGCACCACGGTGACCGACTGGATGGAACAGGAGCGCGAGCGCGGCATCACGATTACCGCCGCCGCCATTTCTTGTGCTTGGAACGCCTCTTGGGGTCCGTGGAAGGGCATCAAACAACGCATCAACATCATCGACACCCCCGGACACGTGGATTTCACGGCCGAGGTGGAGCGCTCGCTGCGTGTGCTCGATGGCGCTGTTGCCGTGTTCGACGCCGTCGCGGGCGTGCAGCCCCAGTCCGAGACCGTCTGGCGCCAGGCCAACAAGTACAGTGTCCCGCGCATTGCGTTCATCAACAAGATGGACCGCGTCGGCGCAAATTTCTTTCACTGCATCGACGACATCCGGAACAAGCTGAAGGCGAACGCCCACGCGCTGTTTCTCCCGATCGGGGCCGAGGAAAATTTCGCCGGCCTGATCGATCTCGTGCAGATGGTGGCCTACAGCTTCGACGAGGATCCCAAGGACCAGCTGGGGCTGAATCCCAAGACGATTCCGATCCCGGAGAACATGTTGGCCCAGGCCAAAGAGTATCACGAGAAGCTGATCGAGGCCGTCTGTGATTTCGACGATGTCATCGCTGACAAATACCTTTCCGGCACGCCGATCTCCGTCGAGGAATTGATGCTCGGCGTCCGCAAGGCGACGATCTCGCTCCAGTTCACCGGCGTGATTCCCGGCTCGGCGTTCAAGAAGAAGGGCGTCCAGCGCCTGCTCGATTGCGTCGTGAATTACCTGCCGAATCCGATCGATGTGCCGCCGATGAAGGGGCAGGACTCGGACGGCAAGGAAGTTGAGGCGGTGGTCGACGACAAGGCGAAGATGGCCGGCCTGGCGTTCAAGCTCTGGACCGACCCGTTCGTCGGCAAGATCGTGTTTTTCCGCGTCTACACCGGCAAGCTGCCGAAGGGCATGTCCCTCTACAATCCGCGCACGCGCCGCTCGGAGCGGGTTTCCCGCCTCGTGCTGATGCGCGCGATGGATCGCGAGGAAATTGACGTGGCTTTCGCGGGCGACATTTGCGCGCTCGTGGGCGTCAAGGACGTCATCACTGGCGACACGCTGTGCGATGAGGACTTCGACATCCGTCTCGAGCCGCCGTCCTTCCCGGAGCCCGTCATCTCGATGTCGATCGAGCCGAATTCCAAGGCTGACCAGGAAAAGATGGGCACCGCACTCCAGCGCCTAGTGGCCGAGGATCCAACCCTCCGCGTGTCGACCGACCCCGACAGTGGCCAAACGATTCTTTCCGGCATGGGCGAGCTTCACCTCGACATCATCCGCGACCGCATGAAGCGGGAATTCAAGGTTGAGGCGACCGCGGGCAAGCCGCAGATCGCCTACCGCGAAACCGTGACCAAGGCCGCCGAGGCCGAGGGCAAGTTCATCCGCCAGTCGGGCGGCAAGGGCCAGTACGGTCACGTCTGCATCAAGCTCGAGCCGAACGAGAAGGGCAAAGGCATTGAAATCCTCGACGAGATCGTCGGTGGTGCGATTCCGAAGGAATTCATCAAGCCCTCGATCGCCGGTATCATGGAGGCCTGCAACAACGGCACGGTCGCCGGTCACCCGGTGGTCGACGTCAAGGTGCATATCGTCGACGGCTCGTTCCACGAGGTCGATTCGTCCGAACTCGCGTTCAAGATGGCCGGCATCTTCGCGTTCAAGGAAGCGATGAAGAAGGCCAATCCGATCCTCCTCGAGCCAATCATGGGCGTCGAAGTCACCACGCCCGAGGACTACCAGGGCGACCTCGTCGGCGACATCAATCGTCGTCGCGGCAGCATCAGCGGCATGGAGAACAAGGCCGGCGCGTGCATCATCACTGCCACCGTCCCGCTCGAGATGCTGTTCGGCTACGTCACGGACATCCGTTCGTTGTCGAAGGGCCGCGCCAGCGCCTCGATCACGCCGTCCCACTTCGAGCAGGTTCCGAACTCGCTCCTCACCAAGATCGTCGAGTCCTCCTCGAAAGCCCCGGCCCGCACCTAACCCTCGTTCTTTGTCTCCCATGAAAGGTCAACGCATCCGCATCAAACTCCAGGGCTACGACTATCGCGTCATCGATCAGTCCGCCCTCGAGATCGTCGAGACCGCCAAGCGCTCCGGCGCGCGCGTCTCCGGCCCAATTCCGCTTCCGACCCGCATCGAGAAACTTTCCGTCAACCGTTCCCCGCACGTCGACAAGAAGTCGATGGAGCAGTTCGAGACGCGCACGCACAAGCGCCTCATCGATATCATCGAGCCCACCGCCCAGACGGTGGACGAACTCAAGAAACTCAACCTCCCGTCCGGCGTCGACATCACCATCAACGTCTAAACTTTTTAACTTAACACGTTAGCAGTTGCCTGTGTCCCGCCCCGCGGGACCGCCAGGTTTCGACTAATGTAGGTCGTTAAACGGAAATTATTCCACCTACCGCTTAGCCCATGATCTCATCGCTTCTAGGCAAGAAACTCGGCATGACCCAGGTCTACGACGCTCAAAACGTCTTGGTCCCGGTCACCGTGGTCGAGGCCGGCCCCTGCGCCGTCGTCCAGGTTAAGACCACGGAAACTGACGGCTACCATGCCGTGCAAATTGGCTTCTCGACCAAGAAGTCGAAGAACGCCTCCAAGGCCGAGCAGCAGCACGCCGCCAAGGCCGGACTCACCGACACGCCCCGCGTGCTCAGCGAAGTCCGCCTCGACGCCGCGGCGACGCTCAAGGTCGGTGACATCCTCACCGTCACGTCCTTCACCGAAGGCCAGCTCGTCGACGTCATCGGCATCACCAAGGGCAAGGGCTTCCAGGGCGTTGTTCGCCGCTGGCGCGTTGCCGGTGGTCCCGCCGCGCACGGTTCGATGTTCCATCGCCGCATCGGCTCGATCGGCATGCGCCAGACCCCCGGCCGCGTCTGGAAGAACCAGCACATGCCCGGGCACATGGGCCAGGAGGCCCGCACCGTGCAGAACCTGCGTGTCGTCAAGATTCTCGCCGACAAGAACCTGATCCTGGTCAAGGGCGCGATCCCTGGAGCCAATGGCGATGACGTCATCGTCCGCTCCGCCATCAAGGGTCAGCCGAAAGCGAAAGCCTAACCCGGAGAAATTGCCGCCATGAAACTCACCGTATTTAATTCCGATGGCACGACCAGCAGCGAAAAGGATTTCGCCGGTCTGCCCACGTTCGAGGGCGACAAGGGTCTCCAGGCCGTGAAGGAAGTCATCGTCGCCATCAACGCGAACAACCGCCAGGGCACGCATTCCACCAAGACCCGCGGCGAAGTCCGCGGCGGTGGCAAGAAGCCGTGGCGCCAGAAGGGCACCGGCCGCGCCCGCGCCGGTTCCATCCGCTCGCCCTTGTGGAGCGGTGGTGGCGTCGTGTTCGGCCCGAAGCCGCGCGACTACTCCAAGAAAATCAACGGCAAGGTGAAGCAGCTCGCATTCAGCCGCGCGCTCTTCGACCGCGCCGTCGCCGGCGAAATCGCGGTGATCGATGGCTTCGTCGCCACCGACGCGAAGACCAAGGCCATGAACCTCGTCGTCACCCGCATCGCGCCGAAGGGCCGCGTGCTCCTGGTTGACTCCGGCTTCGCCGCCGAGACGACCCGCGCCTCACGCAACATCGGCCGCGTTTCCCTGCAGGAAGCCGCGAAGCTCAACACTCTCGATCTCGCGCAGTACAAGAAAATCATCGTCAGCACCAAGGCGCTCGAGGCGATCATCGCTCGCGTCACGGGAGGATCCAACTGATGAACGCCAATAAAGTTCTCAAACAGATGCTTCTCTCCGAGAAGTCCAGCAAGCTGAGCTCTGAGCTGGGCCAGTACACCTTCGAGGTGTTCCGGTACGCCAACAAGCACGCCATCGCCGAGGCCGTCGAACGCACGTTCAAGGTCACGGTCCGCCGCGTGAACGTCCAAAATTATCCCGGCAAGAACAAGAAGAGCCGCGCCGGCCGTCCGAGCATGACCTCCGATTTCAAGAAGGCGATCGTGACGCTCAAAGCCGGCGACAAAATCGAGCTCGTCTAAGCGCCGCCTCCGGAGACCCACACCATGCCCATCCATTCCTTCCGCCCGCTCACGCCTTCCGGCCGCTTCACGTCACTGAACAAGATGACGGGGCTGTCCAAGGCCCGCCCGCAGCGCCAGCTCACCGAGTCCAAGCACAAGACCGGTGGCCGCAACGTCTACGGTCGCGTCACCTCGCGTCATCGCGGCGGTGGCCACAAGCAGCTGTACCGCATCATCGATTTCAAGCGCTCCGACGTGCTCGACCAGCCCGCCCGCGTGCAGGCGATCGAGTATGATCCGAACCGCACTGCCAACCTCGCCCTCATCGCTTACGCGAACGGCGAGAAGCGCTACATCCTCGCGCCCGAGGGCCTGCAGGTCGGCGCTACCATCGTGGCGTCGGACAAGGCCACGACGAACGACTTCACCATCGGCAACAACTTCCCGCTGTCGATCATCCCGCCGTCCACGCGCGTGCACGCGGTTGAGCTCGTTCCGGGTCGCGGCGCGCAGATTGCTCGTTCCGCCGGCGCCAGCCTCGAGCTGATCGCGGTCGAGAACGGCCAGGCGCAGTTGAAGATGCCCTCCGGCGAGCTCCGCCTCGTGCATCCCTCCTGCCGCGCCACCATCGGCATCATCGGCAACGGCGACCATAACAAGCAGTCGCTCGGCAAGGCCGGTCGCAAGCGCTGGCTGGGCATTCGCCCGACCGTGCGCGGCATGGCCATGAACCCGGTTGACCACCCCAACGGTGGCGGCCAGGGCAAGTCCAAGGGTGGTGGCGGTCGCCAGCACCTCGTGTCGCCGTGGGGCCAGCTCGCCAAGGGCTACGTCACCCGCCGCCGTTCGAAGCTCTCGAACAGCCAGATCATCGTCCACCACAACGGCCGCAAGCCCCGCAACAAGAAGTAATCCCGCCCTTTTCGCACCATGGCACGTTCCATCAAAAAAGGCTTCTTCGTCGACTATCACCTCCTCGAGAAAATCGAGAAGGCCACGAAGGCCGGCCTCAAGAAGCCCATCCAGACCTGGTCCCGCCGCTCGACCATCACGCCCGACTTCGTCGGCCACACGTTCAGCGTGCACAACGGCAAGGTCTTCATCGCCGTGTACGTCACGGAAAACATGGTCGGCCACAAGCTCGGCGAGTTTGCCCCGACGCGCATCTTCAAGTCGCACGGCGGCATGACGCGTAAGGAAATCTAAACCTCTTTAACCACACCCAACTCACCTGAAAGGGCAGGGGACCGCGCTCGCGGGACTGCTGCCGCCCTCACCGGAATCAAACCACCATGGATGTCCAAGCTCTCACCCGCTACGCGCGCATGTCGCCCAAGAAAATGCGCGAGGTGGCCAACACCATCACCGGCCGCAAGGCGCCGGAGGCCGTCGATTACCTGACGCTCATTCCGCGCAAGTCCGCGCGCCTCATCGCCAAGACGCTCAAGAGCGCCATCGCGAACGCCGAGAACAACAACAACCTCTCGGCTGACAGCCTGGTGGTGAAGTACGCGATCATCGAGAACGGCCCCGTGCTCAAGCGGTTCAAGGCCGGCGCCCGTGGCACCGCGATGCCCCGCCGCAAGAAAATGTCGCACATCCGCATCGTCCTCTCCGACGGCAACTCCAACTAACCTTTACCATGGGCCAAAAGACCAATCCCAACGGCTTCCGTCTCGCCGTCCGCCGCAACTGGCAGTCCCGCTGGTTTGCGAAGAAGAAAGATTTTCCGGCGCTCCTCCTCGAGGACCAGGTGATCCGTGAGAAGCTCATGGAGAAGCTGAAGCAGGCCTCCGTGCCGCGCATCTTCATCGAGCGCGCGTCCAACCGCGTCCGCGTCAAGATCTACACCGCCCGCCCCGGCATCGTCATCGGCCGCAAGGGCCAGGAGATCGAGAAGATCAAGGACGAGCTGGCGAAGCTCACCGGCAAGGAAATCCTCCTCGACATCCAGGAAGTGAAGAAGCCCGAGATCGAGGCCCAGCTGGTGGCCGAGAACGTCGCGCTCCAGCTCGAGCGCCGCATCGCCTTCCGCCGCGCCATGAAGAAGGCCGTCGAAATGGCCATGACCCTTGGCGCCGAGGGTATCCGCATCCAGTGCTCGGGCCGCCTCGGCGGCGCCGACATCGCCCGCCGCGAGTGGCAGCGCAAGGGCCGCGTCCCGCTGCACACCCTGCGCGAGAACATCGATTACGGCTTCTTCGAGGCCCACACCGTCTACGGCAAGATCGGCGTCAAATGCTGGATCTGCAAAAAGGAGTCCGACAACAACTGATTCCTAGCTCTCAGCAGTCAGCTTTCAGCTGTCAGCCGCAACCAACCTTTTAAATCACAAATCAACGCTTCTTCGCCCTGCTCTCAGCTGATCGCTGAGAGCTGATCGCTGAAAGCTCCCTCACCATGGCTCTCGCTCCCGCCCGCACCAAATACCGCAAATCGCAAAAAGGCTCGCGCGCCGGCAATGCCAAGCGCGGCAACACGCTCGCCTTCGGCGAATTCGGCCTGCAGTCGCTCACCCGCGGCCCGATGACCGGCCAGCAGATCGAGGCCGCGCGCGTCACCATCTCGCGCCACCTCAAGCGCAAGGGTAAGCTCTGGATCCGCGTGTTCCCGCACAAGCCCGTGACCAAGAAGCCCGCCGAGACGCGCATGGGCCAGGGCAAGGGCCCGGTCGAGTTCTACGTCGCCGTGATCAAGCCCGGCGCCGTGCTCTTCGAGCTTTCCGGCATTCCCACCACCGTCGCCAAGGAGGCCTTCCGCCTTGCCGACGCCAAACTGCCGTTCCACTGCCGCTTCATCGCCCGCGAGGGCGCCGCCTCCTGAGGCCGCCTCACGCTCAACTCCGTTCCGTCATGACTTCCAAAGAAATTCGCGAACTCGCCCCCGCCGAGATCACCACCAAGCTCCGCGAGATCCGCGAGCAACTCCTTCAGCTGCGCATGCGCCGGCAGACGGGCCAGGTCGAGAAGACCCACGAGCTCCGCACCCTCCGCAAGGACGTCGCGCGCCTCGAGACCATCCTCAACGAAAAGAAACGCCAGGCGGTCGCCGTCTGATCTACGCCAATTCCATCATGTCTTCCACGTCTTCCGATACGCGTAACTCGCGCAAAACCCAGATCGGCTTCGTCACGAGCCGCTCCGGCGACAAGTCCGTCAAGGTCACCATCGCCTACAAGACCCCGCACCCGCTCTACCACAAGGTCGTCAACCGCCAGACCGTGCTCCACGTCCATGACGAGAAGAACGAGACCAAGGTCGGCGACAAGGTCGAGGTCATGGAAACCCGTCCGATGAGCCGCTTGAAGCGCTGGCGCATCGTCTCCGTCGTCCAAGCCGCGGTCGCCGACATCGGCGTGGCGATTTCCGAGCAGGATGTCGCCGAGACCGTGCCCACCAAAGTCACCAAAGCCTGAGCGCTTTTCCCTAACCTTTCAGCCACCGGAGTCCCGCCATGATCCAACTTCGTTCCATTCTCGACGTCGCCGACAACACCGGTGCCCGCAAAGCCGCCATGATCTCCCGCATGGGCCAGATCACCGACACCGCGGGCGTGGGCGACATCATCACCGTCCACATCAAGCAGAGCTCCACCGAGGCCACCGTGAAGAAGGGCGAGGTCGCCAAGGCCGTCGTCGTCCGCACGAAGGCCGCGGTCCGCCGCCCCGATGGCAGCTACCTGCGCTTCGACAGCAACGCGATCGTCCTGATCGACGCCACCAACAACCCGCGCGGCACGCGCATCTTCGGCCCCGTCGCCCGCGAGCTGCGCGCGAAGAATTTCATGAAGATCATCTCGCTCGCTCCGGAGGTTCTCTAACATGGCCACGAAATTTCACGTCAAACGCGGCGACGCCGTCGTCGTCATCGCCGGTTCCCACAAGGGCAAGACCGGCAAGATCCTGGAGATCCTTCCCGCCAAGCAGCGCGCGCGGGTCGAGGGCGTCGCGATGGTCAAGCGCCACCTCAAGAAGTCGCAGGAACATCCGCAGGGCAGCATCGCCGAGCGCGAGGGCTCCGTGCACATCTCCAACCTCATGCTGCAGGCGAACTTCGACGCCAGCAAACGCAAGAAGCCCACGGCCGCCTAAACTGGCCCACTGCACGCTTGCCATCCCGGCGGCCGCCCTGCGTTACTGACCCTTTTCCACTCAAAAACTGACTCTCCATGAGCTACGTTCCCACTCTCAAAAAACTCTACACCGAGCAGGTCGCACCTGAGCTCGTGAAGAGCCGCGGCTACAAGAACAAGCACCAGGTGCCGAAGATCACCAAGATCAACCTGAACACCGGCATCGATGCCGACGCGGACAAGAACCAGATCGCGGACATCCAGCGCGACATGACGACCATCGCGAGCCAGAAGCCCGTGCTCGCCCGCTCGCGCAAGGCCATCGCCAATTTCAAGCTGAAGCCCAACCAGGTCGTCGGCTGCCACGTCACGCTCCGCGGCAACGCCATGTGGGAGTTCCTCTACCGTTTGCTCGCGGTCGCGCTCCCGACCATCCGCGACTTCCGCGGCGTGTCGCCCAAGCTCGACGGCCAGGGCAACTACAACATCGGCATCACCGACTTCACCATCTTCCCCGAGATCACCGTGGAAAACGTGAAGAAGACCATGGGCCTCGACATCACCATCGTCACCACGGCCGAGACCGATGACGAGGGCCGCGAGCTGCTCCGCTTGCTCGGCATGCCTTTCCGCCGCACGGAGTCCGCCGCTCCCCAGAAAACCAACGCCGCTTAATTCTAATTAGGAATTAAGAATTAAGAGGGAAGAATCCTCCGCTCCCGCCGCTGACCCATCTCATAATTCATAATTCATAACTCTTAATTTCCGTCCCCATGCCGAAAACCTCCGCCATCGAGCGCAACAAGAAGCGCATCCGCCTCGTCGCCAAGTTCGCCGCCAAGCGCGCCGAGCTGAAGGCGATCCTCGCCAACCCCGCGACCACCGACGTCGAGTTCTTCGCCGCGCAGAAGAAGCTCGCGAAGCTCCCGAAGAATTCGTCCAAGGTCCGCATCCGCAACCGCTGCTCCATGAGCGGCCGCCCGCGCGCCTACATCGGCAAGTTCGGCGTCTCCCGCATTACCTTCCGCGAACTCGCCCAGGCGGGCAAGATCCCGGGCGTCACCAAGTCTTCCTGGTAAAACAATTTCGGCAACGGGAGTTAACCCCGCCACGGCGGGGTCGGATATGACCCGTCGCCACCGTCCATCCAACATCCACCATGACCGATCCGATTAGTGATTTCCTGACCCGCCTCCGCAATGCGTCGAAGGCCGGTCTCGCCGAGTGCGTTTCCCCGCACTCCAAACTCCGCGAGTCCATCGCCGCCATCCTCAAGTCCGAGGGCTACGTCGCCGACTACAAGGACGGCACCGACGCGCAGGGCCACAAGACCCTCGTCGTGACGATGAAGTACGTCGCCGGCGCGCCCGCCATCACGGGCCTCGTCCGCGTCTCCTCGCCCGGCCGCCGCCTTTATTACGGCTACACCGAGATTCCCCGCGTGTTGAACGGGCTCGGCATCAGCATCCTCTCGACCTCGAAGGGCCTGCTGAAGGATCAAGACTGCCGCCGCACCAAGGCCGGCGGTGAACTGCTTTGCAACGTTTGGTAACCCGCCGCGCACCATGAGCCGTATTGGCAAACAACCCGTTTCCATCCCCGACAAGGTCAAGGTCTCCGTGAGCAACGGCACCGTCCACGTCGAGGGTCCCAAGGGCAAGGTCCACAAGACCTTTGCCTCCGCCGTCAAAGTCACCGTCGCCGACAAGAAGGTTACCTTCGCGCCGACCGAGGAGTCGCGCTTCGCGAACGCCATGTATGGCACCGCCCGCTCGATCGTCGCCGGCATGGTGAAGGGCGTGACCGAGGGCTACGTCAAGGAGCTCGAAATCCAAGGCGTCGGCTTCAAGGCCAACCTCAAGGGCAAGCAGCTCGACCTCGCGCTCGGCTACTCGCACCCGATCCTGATGGACATTCCCGAGGGCATCAAAGTCACCGTCACCGACCAGACCAAGGTCAAGGTCGAGGGCGCGGACAAGCAGCTCGTCGGCGCCGTCACCGCGGAGATCCGCGGCTATTACCCGCCGGAGCCCTACAAGGGCAAGGGCGTGCGCATCGTCGGCGAGCGCGTCCGCCGCAAGGAAGGCAAGACCGTCGCCTAAGGCCCACCATGAATACCATTCGCAAAGCCAGTCTCCTCCAGAAACGTCGCTGGAGAATCCGCAAGAAGGTCAACGGCACCGCCGCCCGCCCGCGTCTCAGCGTGCGCTTCACCACGAAGCACATCTACGCGCAGGCGATCGACGACGATGCCGGCAAGACCCTCGTGTTCCTCGGCACGCTCGCGCCTGATCTGCGCAAGAAGAAGCTGACGTCCAATGTCGCCGGGGCCAAGGCCCTCGGCGTTGCCTTCGCCTCCAAGGCCAAGGCCTTTCCAGCACATTGGGATCCTAAGCTTAGAATTCCACGTGGACAAGTTGTCG
>JADMIO010796447.1_pt1 | contig 124638 bp, 83 predicted proteins | sample 8958161 | NCBI WGS metagenome assembly JADMIO01 (sample SAMN16585339, study PRJNA669376) | soil metagenome | isolation source: Crop rotation soil | place: USA: Cullars Rotation, Alabama | collected 2011
GCCGCGACTTCAAGTCACGTGAATTCCAAGCTTCGGATCCCACTGTGCTGGAAAGCGCCGCGGACCGTGAAAATTTTGATCTCGTCACCAGACAATACAAAAGCGGCCTGACGAGCTATCTCCAGGTGATCACCACCGAGCGCACCCTGCTCACCAACGAACTCACCGAAAAGCAGATTCAGTTCAACCGCATGATCTCCACCGTGCTTCTCATCAAGGCGGTGGGCGGTGGCTGGAAGGAGTAGAACTCCGCTTTCCTTCATCCTTCGGTCTCCGGGTCCGGAATGCGCGTGAAGGCGATGCGCATGGGCGTGTACTTCAGTGCTCCGTGCGCCCCGCCGAAATAGACTTTATTCCGGCCCATGCCGAGGTTCACCTTGTCGATCGCCGCACAGAGCCCGGCGTGATCCTCCCGCAAAGCGCCGAACATGGGCGTGCTACCCCGGGCCGGAGCCAGGCGGTAGAAGGTGATCCCCACCTTCTTGGGTGCAGTCTCTTTCATGCCCCTCCGCTTCCAGAGCGCGTCCAGCGCGTGAAGAAACTCCAGGGTGTCCTGCGTCTCGGTGAAAGTGATTTCATCATGCCAGCGCGCCTCCTTGAAGCGCAGGCTGAGCTGCAGTCCACCCGCGCAGTCACCCGCCTTGCGTAGACGCATGGCGGCCTTCTGCACCAGCCGGTGCAGCACCGCACGTGCGCCGCCATCACTCCGCAAGTCAGGAGGCAGCACGTGCGAGTGACCTATGACGCGGTGGCGCGTTGCGGCACGGGGCACATATTCTCCCCGGAGCAGACGCCACACGCGGGCCCCTTCCACACCGTTCCACGCCTGGCGCAGCTCTTTTTCCGTGGCGCTGCACATGCGTTCCACCGTGCGGATGCCACACTCCCGCAAACGCCGCTCCCGATTCGGCCCGATGCCGCAGAAGTCCCGCAACTCCAGCGCATGCAGCTTGTGCGGCAGATCACTCTGCTCGATGAACACCAGCCCGTCCGGCTTCTGCATGTCAGAGGCTACTTTCGCCAGCCACGGATTGGTGGCGATGCCGATGGAACATGTCAGCGTTGCCGCGGCGGAAATGGCATGGCGCCCCACAGGTGATTCGTTTTCCGCCACCCGGGCGATGGCCATTTTGATTTCCCGCGCCAGATTCTCCGCGTTCTCCCGCTCGCGCTGCCTTCCCGTGAGTTCACACCAGGCCTCATCGATGGACATGATGCTTTCGATGTGCGTGCAGGATTCGACGGCATCCAACAGCAGATGATGCAGGCGCACATATTCCTCCGGTCGCGATTCGACCATCTTGATGCCCGGGCACATCTGCTTCGCTTCCCGCACCCCCGTGCCGGTCTTGACGCCGAAGCGCTTGGCTTCCTTGCTGGCAGCAATGCAGGACGTGCTGTCTGTGTCCACCGGCACCACGGCGATGGGCCGCCCCCGCAGTTCCGGCACCAGCAGCTGCTCCACCGAGGCGAAGTAGCTGTTGAAGTCCACGATGAGGGAGCGCAGCGGCGGCATTTGAGTTAAATGTTCTTTTGAACACTATCCTTGAAAACCACCCATCGCAAGGTGAGACTTTGAACCACGAATGGACACAAATTCACGCGAAGGATTTCGAATACTCCGGCTGCTCATTGGTGTGAATTTGTGTCCATTCGTGATTTGGAATCCGTGGGTGTTCTACCGTCTTCCACCGAAACAGTGAAATGCTCTTCAGCTTCACTCTTGCCCGCTGTGTGACTTTCGTTTAACAAACAGCATCATGCACGATCCCAGAATTGACCGACTCGCCGCGCAGCTCGTCCGCTACTCCACCAGCATCAAAAAGGGCGACCGCGTCATGATCGACATTTTCGACGCCCCGCAGTCCATTGCCCTCGCGCTCATCCGTGAGGTGGTGAAGGCCAAGGCCATTCCGGTGATCAAGCTGCACGACGCCACGGTCACGCGTGAACTCATGCTGCATGCCACCCCGGAAGGCTACGACATCCTGGCCAAGAACAATCTCGATCTCATGAAGGAGATGGATGCCTACATCGCCGTGCGCGGCAGCCACAACATCACCGAGCAGAGTGACGTGCCCGCGGAGCAGATGAAGCTTGTCATGGAAAAAATGCGCCCGGTCATCAACGAACGCGTCAACAACACCAAGTGGTGCGTCCTGCGCTGGCCCACCCCTGGCATGGCCCAGCAGGCCAGCATGAGCACCCAGGCCTTCGAGGATTTCTTCTTCCGCGTCTGCCTGCTGGACTACAAGGCCCTCGTGCCTTCCATGAACCAGCTCAAGAAGCTCATGGACAAGGCGAACCAGGTCCACATCACCGGACCCGGCACTGACCTGCATTTCAGCCTCAAGGGTCTAAAGGGCATCGCCTGCAGCGGCACCCACAATATTCCCGATGGCGAAGTCTTCTCAGCTCCAGTGAAGAACAGCGTGGAGGGTCACGTCACCTTCAATGCGCCCACGGTCTACCAGGGCATGGCCTTCGACAACGTGCGGCTGGAGTTCAACCAGGGTAAAATCATCAAGGCCACCGCGAACAACACCAAGGCGGTGAACAAGATTCTCGATAGCGACGACGGCGCGCGCTACATCGGTGAGTTCGCCATTGCCTTCAATCCTGAGATCCGCGAGCCCATGCGCGACATCCTCTTCGATGAGAAGATCGCCGGCTCCTTCCACTTCACCCCCGGCCAGGCCTACGAAGGAGTCGCGGACAATGGTAACCGCAGCCAGGTGCATTGGGATCTGGTCAACATCCAGCGTCCCGACTACGGCGGCGGGGACATCTGGTTTGACGGCAAACTCATTCGCAAGAACGGAAAGTTCCTGCCCTCTCAGTTGAGCAAACTGAACTAAAGCGATCCTCGCGCACCGCAGGATGGGGAGTCGTGCGGTGCATCACTTCCCGTGATGGCCGCCGCCTCCGGTGTCGCACTTGCAGTCTCTATTGCGATCATGGCAGCAGCGTGAGGAACTGCTGGTGTCAGACGGATCTGCGAACGAATCCGAGCTCGAGCTTGAGCTGGAGGTCGATCCTCCTTCTCCGCCACCACCTCCACAGGAATGGTCGTTGGTGACGATCCAGAACAACCCTGACACAGGGAAGAACACCGTTTTCAGGGTGTTGCCAGTCGCCTGTTCAGCCCGGGTGAGCGCGTTCGTGGCCTTGATGGCTTCTGCTCGCAGGACACCCGGCGGAAACTTTTTCGTTCCTGCTGCCGACACATAAAAGCGATAGCCGTCCTGCGGATCCGTCACCCACTCTCCCTTTCCGCCACTGGTGACCAGCGGGCCTTTGAAATCCATTGGCACAAAGTCTTTAGGACTGCCAGATGCAGGCCTCCACACCAGGCCTTCATTCCACGCCTGCGCATTGCCGCGGTCAATGGAATGCACCGTGCCGCACTGGGAGAGGACAAATGCGCCGACGGCAGAAAGCACCAGACGAAGGGAGCGTTTCATTTCACCCCTACAACGTCCCGCCCCACCTCATCCATACCTGATCAAGACGCCACTGGTTTTACATGCATCATGCAGTGGAATTGATGCATGAGGTCCGTCCCGCCTTTTGTCAGGCTTTTGGCCGACGCTCTCCGCCAAACTTCTCGACGAGGTAATATAATGACGGAATCAGGAAGATCGCCAGCATGGTGGCCGCCAGCATGCCGCCGATGACGGCGAAGCCCATGGTCTGGCGGGACAGGGCCCCTGACCCGCTGGCCCGCGCCAGCGGCACGCAGCCCAGAATAAAGGCGAAGCTCGTCATGAGGATGGGGCGCAGGCGCAGCCGTGCGCCCTCCAGTGCGGCCTCCAGGAGCGGCATGCCCTTTTCGTAATGCATCTTGGCAAATTCCACGATGAGGATGGCGTTCTTGGCCGCCAGGCCAATGAGCATGACCAGCCCGATTTGCGCATACACATTGTTTTCATATCCGCCGACGTAGAGGGCGGCAAACGCACCCGCCACCGCCACCGGCACGCTCAACAGCACGCTGAAGGGAAGTTTCCAGCTTTCATACTGCGCCGCCAGGATGAGAAACACGAAGAGCAGCGACATTCCGAAAATGACCATGGGTGACACCCCTTCCTGGGCCTTTTTCTCCTGGTAGCTCATGCCCAGATAACTGAAGCCCATTTCCTGCGGCATGGTTTCCTTGAAGACCTGCTCCAGAGCCGTCATCACCTGCATGGAACTGAAACCCGGTTTGGCGGCCACGTTGAGCTGGGCGCTGCGGTAAAGATTCACCCGCATGGTGAACTCCGGCCCGAATGACGGCTTGATGTCGGTGATCGCGGAAAGCGGCACCATGTCCCCCGTCTTGTTGCGCACATAGAACTGGCCCACATTTTCCATGCGCGTGCGGAACTCGCCATCCGCCTGGAGGAACACCTGCCACTGCCGCCCGAAGCGGTTGAAGTAATTGATGAAATAGCCCCCCATGAAAGTCTGCAGCGTGCGGTAGACATCATTCAGCGCCACGCCCTGCTTGAGCACCTTGTCCCGGTCCACCACCGCAAACATTTGCGGCACCACCGGCAGGAAGGTCGTGCTGACATTCGCGATCTCCGGCCTCTGCCTTGCCGCCTCCATGAACGTGCGCACATTGCCTGCCAGAAAGGGAATGTCCCGCCCCGCCCGGTCCTGCAGGAGAAAGGTGACTCCGCCCGAGGAGCCGATCCCGGGGATCGCCGGCGGTGAAAATGCGAAGCCGATGCCCTCGCTCAGCCCGGAAATCTTGCGATTGAGACTGCCCATGATGGCGTTGTATTGCTCTGCCGGCGCCTTGCGCTCCTTCCATTCCTTGAGCGTGATAAAGAAGAAGGCGCTGTAGGTGTTCTGCACGCCGCTCAACAGGCTGAACCCCACCACGGACGTGACATATTTTACCCCGGGCGTTTCCTTGGCCATCTGCTCCACCTTGCGTGCCACCTCATCCGTGCGCTGGAGGGAGGCCGCATTGGGCAACTGCACCGCGGCATACAGGTAACCCTGGTCCTCCTCAGGCAGGAAGCCCGAGGGAACCCTTTTGCCCAGCCAGCCCGTCATGAGACAAAAGCCGATCAAGAGCAGCACGGTGATGAACCCCTTGCGCAGCAGAAAGCGGCACACGCCCACGTAGCCGCTCGTAGCGACTCCAAAGACACGATTGAAGGCATCGAAGAATTTCTGCAGCAATCCGGTGCCCTTCACCTTGGGCCGCAGCAACAGCGCGGAAAGGGCGGGGCTGAGCGTCAAAGCGTTGAACGCCGAGATCAGGACGGACACAGCAATGGTCACCGCGAACTGCTGGTACAATCGCCCTGTGATGCCGGGGATGAACGCGGTGGGAATAAAGACCGCACTGAGAATGATGGCGATGGCCACCACCGGTCCGCTCACCTCCTCCATGGCCTTGAAGGTTGCGTCCTTGGGCGAAAGGCCGTGCTCGATGTGATGTTCCACGGCTTCCACCACCACGATGGCGTCATCCACCACAAGACCGATCGCCAGCACCAGCCCGAACAGGGAAAGTGCGTTGATGGAAAAACCCAGCGCTGGAAAGAGGATAAAAGTACCGATGAGCGACACCGGCACGGCCAGCAGCGGGATCAGTGTGGCGCGCCAGCCCTGCAAAAAGAAAAACACCACAATGATGACCAGCACGATGGCCTCCAGCAGCGTGTGAATGATGTCGTTGATGCCCTCTGTCACCGGCAGCGTGGTATCAAGCGCCACCACATACTCCAAATCCTTCGGAAAACGGTCACTCAACTGCTCCATCAACTTCTTGGCGCCGCCCGCCGCCTCCAGCGCATTGGTACCCGGGAGCTGGTAGAGCGCAATGATCGCGGAGGCCTTGCCGTTGAGACGGCCCTTCAGATTGTAGGTTTGCGCACCCAGCTCGATGCGGGCCACATCCTTGAGGCGGATCACCGAGCCATCCGGATCTGAACGCACGGCGATCTCGCCAAACTCCTCCTCCGTTTGCAGTCGTCCCTGGGCCCTCACCGCGTAGGTGAACTCCTGGCCGCTGGGAACCGGTTCCGCGCCGATCTGGCCTGCGGGATTCACCGTGTTCTGCGCGCGGATGGCATCAAGAATTTCCGTGATGGTCACCCCCAGCTTCGCGAGCTGATCGGGCCGCACCCAGAAGCGCATGGCATACTGACCCGCGCCGAAGATTGTCACACTGGCGATGCCCGGCACCCGGGTGAACTGGTCGTTCAGGTTGATGTAGGCGTAGTTTGCCAGGAAGGTGTTGTCGTAGGTTCCCTTGGGCGAGTAGAGCGCAAAAAGCAGCAATGGTGAGGACGTGCTCTTCTGCACGGTCACCCCGGCATTGATGACATCCGCCGGCAACTGCGAGTTCGCCTGGTTCGACCGCATCTGGGCAAGGATCTGGTCAGTGTTCGGATCAGTCTTGATGTCAAAATTCACCGTCAGATTCATCGCGCCGTTGTTGGCGTTGATGGACTGCATGTAGTTCATGCCATCCACCCCGCTCATCTGCTGCTCGATGGGCGTGGCCACCGATTGCTCGATGGTCTGGGCGTCCGCGCCCGTATAGACGGCGCTCACCTTGATTTCCGGAGGCACGATGCCCGGAAACTGCGAGACGGGCAGCCCGAGGATCGCCACCGCGCCCACGATCACCATGATGATGGAAATGACCATCGCCACGATGGGACGGTTGATAAAGAATCTGGCCATGTTGCGAAGCAGTGGGAGTGTTTACTTCGCAGCGGCGGGCTTGGATTCGGAGGCGGCGGGAGGCGGTCCACCCGGGGTGGGCGTCTGATAGGGGATGGCCACCACCGGCAGCCCTTCACGAACTTTGAGGAAACCTTCAACAATCACCTTGTCGCCAGGCTTCAACCCCTCTTCGATCACCCAGTCAGGACCCACACGCGGCCCGGCTTTCACCACGCGAATGCTCGCTTTACCCTCAGGCGTCACCACCGCGACCTGGCGAATGCCCTGCAGTTCTGACACCGCACGCTGCGGAACGGTGATGGCACCCTTGAGGAGACTCATGATGGAGCGCACCCGGGCATAACCACCCGGCTTGAGCAACTCACGCGGATTGGGAAACAACGCGCAGAGACGGATCGCCCCCGTATTCTGGTTCACACTCAAATCCCCCGCGTAAAAAGTCCCCTTCTCCGGATAGAGCTCTCCCGTGGCGAGCACCATCTCGAACTCCAGCCCGCTGCCACCCTGCCTCCCAGGTTTGGAATTGGGATGCTCCTCGCGGTAGCGCAGGTATTCCTGCTCACTGGCCGTGAAATAGACCTTGATGGGATCCACCGTGGCCACCGTGGTCAGTTCCGTGCTCCCCGCCGCGATGAAGTCCCCCACCTGCGCCTTGGCCAGGCCCGCAATGCCGTCCAGAGGCGAGGTGATCTTGGTGAAATTCAAATTCAATTGAGCCTTGTCCAGTCCCGCCTTCGCGGATTCTATCGCAGCTTTGTTCGCCAGATTCGCCTGCACCGCGTTGTCGTAGTCCTGCTGGCTCACCGCCTTGGTCTGCACCAGGGGTCCCAGACGGTCCACATCCATCTGGCTCTTGCCCAGGTTCGCCTGGGCCTGCGCCAGCTTCCCCTTGGCATCATCCAGCAACGCTTTGTAGGAGCGGTCATCCAGTTCAAAAAGCACCTCCCCCTTCTTTACCGGTGTGCCCTCCTCGTAGCCCTGCCTCATCAGGTACCCTTCCACCTGGGCCCGGATGCTGGCGGTCACCGAGCCCTGCAGCGTGCCGATCCATTCCATCGTGATCGGCACATCCTGGGCCTTCACCTCGATCACCTGCACCTGCGGTGGCGGCAGCTGGGGCGGTGCGGCCTTTTCCTTGCACCCACAGAGCAGCAGCACGGCCCCCATCCCTCCTGCACGGATCAACAGCCCAAACAAGACGGCGCGTCCTTTGGTTTTGTTCATACGCCATGATGAAACAGCCGTACCTGTGCCGCAATTCAAATAAAATTCACGTCCGTCACCCCCGGGGCAATCGCGCGCTGGCGCATTCCCCTGTGCGTGCTAGCGTCGCCGGATGACAGAAGCGCCGCCGAAAAAATCCCCCCTGAACTGGCTGACCCTGCTTGCCGCAGCCATGGCGCCCCTCCTCATGGACTCGTGCTCCTCCAACCCCAAGATCCAGGGGCTTCCCGACAAACTGCCGGAAATCGCGCTCAACGGCTCCAGTGCCACCCCGCCCCACAATCTTCCGGGCTACGAATATCCCTTTGATGCCAGCGGCAACTACGTGACCGCTTGGGCGGCCGACGGAGAGCGGCGTGCCGGCCGGCCCGCGAGTGCCACCATGGATGACGAAAAGAGGTGGAGCGGCTCTCACCGTGGACACGTCACCGCAAAGAAGACACCCAAAAAATCAGCCAAGAAGGGCAGTGGCACTTCATCCAAGAAGGGCTCCGGCAAGTCTTCCAAGAAGAAGTCGTCCTCCGACGATGACGACAAGCCGAAGTCCAAGTCCAGCTCCAAGTCTTCCAAGAAAGGTTCCGGCACTTCCTCCAAGAAGAGCTCTGGCACCTCATCCAAGAAGAGCTCTGGAACATCCTCCAAGAAGAAGGCCTCCGGCAGCGGCGACTCCGACAAGCCCAAGTCCAAGACAAAGCCGAAGACGAAGTCTTCCGGCAGCTCCTCCAAGAAGAAAAAGTCGACCGATTAGGCAGTCACGGATTGCGCACCGCACGCGGCGACCACCCTCGTTGCGCGGCCCTGGCATGCGGTGACGCACGCCCAGGTCCGCGACCAGAGCATCAATGGTTGAAGTAAAACTCCTTCGAGTTCAGCAGCGCCCAGAAAAGGTCTTCCAGCACGGCCTGGCGGCCATCCTTGGATTCAGCGAGCTGTTTCACCACCACTTCCATCTCCGGCTTCTCCGGCAGGCGGCCAAAGCAGCGCAGGTAGAGGTCCTCGATGATATCCTTGTCCGCCTTCTTGTCCTTGTTGATCATGTCCGCCACCACGTGCCCGCGCTTGATGTTCTCGTGCGCCGCTTCACCGTTCATGAAGTGCAGCGCCTGGGAAAGCGTGGGCTCCATCTTGACCTCGCAGGAGCACACCGTGTCACGTGAGGCACGGCCGAACGTGGTGAGGAAGTAGTTGGAGACCGTGCCGTCCGCGATCTGGACTGCACGCGAGCCCACAGGCAGCCCTTGGTATTTCGCCGAGGACCCTGTCACCCGGGCCACGGCATCCGCCAGCACCTCCGCCCGCAGGCGGCGCACCAGGGAGTGGGCAAAGTTGCGCTTGTCCTTCTCGTTGGTCTCATTGGACAACGTGGTGCGCTGGTAGGTCATGGAGGAGCAGATGTCCCGCACCAGGTGCTTGAAGTCATAGTTGTATTCCGTGAGCTTCTTGCCCAGGGCGTCAAGCAGCTCGGGATTGGACGCAGGATTGCTGATGCGCACATCGTCCACCGGATCGATGATGCCCATGCCAAAGAAGTGCGCCCAGGTCATGTTCGCCAGGTTGCGGGCGAAGTAGGGGTTCTCCGGTGAAGCAAGCCATTTGGCCAGCACGGCACGGCGGTCGTCACCGGGCTTAAGGGCGGGCTCCTCACCCCCCAGGAATTTGGGCTTCACCACCGCACCGCTCACAGGATGCTTCGCCTCACCGCCCTTGCTGTTGTAGATCACTGTTTCGCGCGGATCGTCCGTTTGTTTCCGCCCGATCTGGGTGAAAAACGCCTCGAAGCCGTAGTAGTCATTCAGCGTCCACTGGTCGAAGGGATGGTTGTGGCACTGGGCGCACTGGATGCGCATACCCATGAACACCTGGGCCACGTTTTCGGTGACCTTGAGCGTCTCGCGCTCCATCTGGAAATAATTCGTCGGCGGATTCGCGATGGTGCCACCCTGCGCGGAAAGCAGTTCCGCCACGATCTGGTTCATCGGGACATTGCGGCCGATGCGGTCGGCGAGCCAGTTGTAGTAGAGCAGGACGTTCTTGTAGTAGGCGCCCTGGTTGTTCTCCGTGCTGTGCATCTGCAGCAGCTCCGCCCATTTCATGACCCACATCTCGGTGAACTCCTTGCGCTGCAGCAGTGTTTCCACCAGCGCATCGCGCTTTTTGGGGTTCGCCTCCGCCACAAAACCCTTCACTTCATCCGCCGTGGGCAGCACACCCACCACATCGATGTACACGCGGCGCACAAACTCCTGGTCGCTGCAGATGCCCGAGGGGAACATGCGCAGCTTGTCGAGCTTGTCGTTCACCAGCGTGTCCACGTAATTGTTCTCCACCAGTTTGGGACGCTCATACTTCAGGCCGTCCGGAATCACGATGATTTGCGCACCCACGGAGCAGGTGGCAAAACGAGCCAGGACGTAGGCCTCGCCGCGGTCGCCGGAGCTGACCATCCCCTGTTTGGTCACCGCCGCCGTGGGATCATTGCTGGACATGAACACGGCCAGATGGGTCACATCCCGGTCGGTCCCGTCTGAATAAAGGGCGCGCACGGTGATCTGCTGCTTTTCGCCACGGCCTTCCATGACGCACTGCTTGGGATACACTTCAATGCCCGTCACCGTCGGGATGGCGTCGGCATCCTTGGGCGCTCCGTTGGTGATCCATTCGATGAGGGTCTTGTGGTAAACGCTGTTTTCCTCAAAGCACTGGTTGCCGGAGTGTGGCACTCTTCCGAGGGCCTTTTCCACCATCGTGCTCTCCTCGGGGATCGCCAGGTTCACCCGGCGGCCCGGCAGTTCGCGGGTGAGGCGCACGTAGTCGCCATCCGGATCAAAGCCGAAGAGCGAGATGCGGAATCCATCCTTGCCGCGCGCCGCGCCGTGGCAGCCGCCCACGTTGCAACCGGAGCGCATGAAGATCGGCATCACATCCAGCTTGAAGGAAACGGGACGGTCCGTCTGCGCTCCCACCACCTTGATGGGCGCCTTGGCGGTCTGTCCGGCATAGTTGACCACCAGCTCCGTGGCGCCGTCCTGCTGGGGCAGAAGCCGGTCACCCTCGATCGACGCCAGTTTGGGATCAGCCACTTTCAAGTCGGCATAGGGGGTGACATCGCGCGTCGTGCCGTCATTGAAACGGGCAAACACGAGCACCTTGTTGAAATCACGTTTCGTTTCCAGGTTGAACTGTGCAGGCAGAACCTCAATGGACTTGATGCGGTTGAGCTTGGCATTCAGACGGGCGATCGCCTTGACGTCATCTTCGCTCTTGGCTTCCAGCACGAGACCGGCGGGCCATTTGGCACCTTCCGCCACCCACTGCTTCAAAAGCGCCACCTGCTCCGTGGACAGCGGACCGCTCTTGGCTGGCGGCATGACATCGTCGTGGCCCTTGGGAAGGGTGATACGTTTGATGATTTCGCTCTCCTCGGGTTTTCCTGGCGTCACCACGGCCCCGTTCTCGCCGCCCTTGAGGAAGGCTTCCGGGCTGTGCATTTGCAATTTGCCCTTGGTCTTGGCCGGGTTGTGGCACTCGACACATTTCGTTTCCAGCAGGGGCTGCACCTGCTTGACGAAATCCACCGGCGCGGCGCCGGCACTCGTGCCCAGCCCGATCAGGAGGGCGGTGGCACAAAGGTGGGAGATGGAGTGGTTCATAGGGATGACTTGGGTAAGGGAGAATATTTACTGGCCGGCCTTGGCGGCGGCTTCCTGACGGAGCTGTTCGAGACGGGAGAGCTGCTTGGGAGCGGCGGCTGCGGGCTTGTTGGCCGCGACGTTGGCCTGCGGCTTGGCGGGAGCTGCGACGGGTGCGGCCACCTTCCGCGGCGCATCAATGCGCAGGGTGGTGCCACCCGCAATGCGGTGAATAGTGTTGCCGCCGGGCACCGGGACCAGCACCTGGCAGAAGAGATTGGTCTGCTTCCCGACCGCGGCGGTGGGATCAATCTTGATTTTGAACACCGCCTCCTTGCTGTCCTTGGTGATCTTGGCCGGTTCAACCGTCACGCCGTTGGGTGCGCCGTAGATCTGGGCTTCGGCCTCGCCGGTGAAGGGTTGTGCCTGGTCAAGCTTGCACACGAATTCACCGCTTCCGCCCTGCTCAATCGCAGTCAGCTGAATGCTGCCGGACAGATAGGCGGGTGCGACCGTGACGTCACAATAGGGTGATGCTTGATAAATCGTCCCTTCGGGAGCCGCCGCTTCGCCGAGCACTGTCAATTGATAGGTACCGGGTGCAGCCGTCCCCACTGAATCCAGGGTGAAGACACCTTCATTCTGACCTTCCGCGATGTCCACCACACCCGGGGAATTCACGCCCACGGGACGCCAGACCATGTTCACGCGGATGGGCGTCTTGAAACCCTCTTTGCGCTTCACCAGCACCTTAAGGTCAAGCTGGCCATTCACCACCAGCGGCACGGTGGGCTTGACGAGTTCCAGCGAGTAGGGAGCCTCCTCCACCACGGCCACCGGGAGCTGTTCGATCTGTTCGGTGTAATAAATGGTGTTGCCGGAGCGCACCATGTCAAAGACTTGGGCGAGCTTGCCCGTCACATTCTGCGCGGGATCCGTGGGCTTCAACGTGAGCGGCACCGCGGCACCAGCCAGCGGGGCCTTGGCGTCTGCCGCAAAGAGCAGCGGATAGCTGGACTGGGTTCCCGGAATCATGGGCGTGAGCAGCTTCATGCCAGCCGGCAGATTGGGAGCAACGAAGGTCATGTCACCGGAGGCGTTGTTGCGGGACACGTTCACCAGCGTGGCATAGAGACCGCCGCGTGGCACAGGAATGAACTGGCGCATGTGGCTGTCATTCACCGAGAAGTTGGGTGACGAAAAGGCCACTTCAGGCACCGAGGCGACCGCTTCCACGCGGTAGACGTAGTTCGGTCCGCCGCGGCTGAGGTGGTCGGTGATGGAAAGGGCATACTCGCCATCCGCGGGAGCCGTGAAGGTGTATTTGCTGTCCAGCCGGCGCTTGCCGCCACCGTCATCGTTGCCACCCACATTCCTGCCCTTGGCATCGTAAACATAAATCAGCGTGTCCAAGGGTGAGCCCAGCGCCTGCGCGTAAGCGCGGAAGTCCACCTTCTGTCCCTTGCCGAGATTGAACTTGAAGTAGTCCACGTCCCCGGGTTTTTCGATGATGCCGTTGAGCGCGAGCGGCGCGTTCATGTTCGTGGGCGTGGCATGCGCAAAGTCGTCATTCGGCTCCACTTCCATGGCGTTGTCGAAAGGACTGACACGCATGATGTTGCCGGAAGGCGCGGGGTTCTCCTTGAGGAACACCATGTATTCTTCATCGGGCTGGGCGGGCAGGGTCACCTCCTCCTCGGTGAAGTCGCCGTTGCTTTCGATGAATTTCACCTTCTGCTTCGTGCCCACCTTGCCGCCCGAGGGATAACACACATCCGGCCGGCGGAAGCTGCCCACATGAAGTCGGTAATGGGAGTTGCCGGTGCCGCGGTAGGAGGATTCGCGCACCTGGATCACATAGTCGCCGTCCTCAGGGGCGAGGAGGGACAGGTAGCCGTCCTGGCGGTGCAGCACCGTGTCATCAGAGCTGGCCAGTTCAAAACGCTGGCTGTTGATGACGGAAATGAAGGGGTCAAAGGCGATGTTGCCCAGACGCATGCCTTCGATCTCCAAACTGATGCGCTGGCCTTTCTTGGCCGTGAGCTTGTAGAAGTCGACGTCCTCGTTGTTGGCAATGCCTTCAATGGTCTGGTTGAACTCCACGGGCTGCGGGGCGGTAAAGTCATTGTTGGGCTCCTTCTCCATGATGCTGGGATACGGGCCCACAAAAATCTGCCTCATGAAGGAGATGCCGGTCTTGGTGCGCGCACGCAGCATGTGGCCGCCGAGCGGCACGTCCGGTGCCACTACGAGCGTGGCCTCCACCTTGGTCTTCTCCACCTTGTCCACGGACTTGAGCGAGAACCCAGGCGAGTAAAAAATGAACCCCTCGAAATCATCGAGCCGGTTGCCGATCACGGTGATCTTGGTCTCGGTGCCCCGCTGCACACCATGCGGCTCGGTGCGGGTGAAGTCAGGCATGGCCGCGCGCAGCGGGACCGCGCTCAGAAGGACGGCGGCGATAAAGGCGATCTTTTTCATGGAACGGAAGGCTTCAAATGGATTCGTGAGTAGCAAGAAGGCGGTGAAGTCTGAACTCCACCGCCTTGTTTGACTTGAGAAAGGTCGCGCAAGGCAGGCGCCGCTACGCGATGATGTCGTTGATCAATTCCCCACCGCGCACGATGTCGATCGGACGGCCGCCGGGGGCCATGAGGCGCTTGTCGGAATTGATGCCCATGAGGCGGTAAACTGTCTTGGCAAGGCTTTCCGGACCCACGGGGTCCTGGTCGGGCTCACCGCCGAGCGGGTCGGAAGAACCGTAGACCAGGCCCTTCTTGAAGCCGCCACCCGCCACCGCCACACTGAACACGCGCGGATAATGGTCGCGGCCATTCGTGTTGTTGATCTTTGGAGTACGGCCGAATTCGGAGCTCACCATGACGACGGTGCGGTCCAAGATGCCGCGCTCATCGAGATCGCGAATCAGGCGCGCAAAGGCGATGTCGAACTGAGGGGCGTTGTTGGCGAAGCCGCGCTTGATGTCGCTGTGGAAATCCCAGCCGGCATAGGTCACGGTCACGAGGCGCACCCCGGCTTCCACGAGACGGCGGGCCAGGAGGAAACGCTGTCCAGCCTGGTTGCGGCCGTATTCGTCACGCAGCTTGGGGGTTTCCTTGTTGAGATCAAAGGCTTCACGCGCCTTCTGGGAGCTGATCATCCCATAGGCTTTCTGGTAGAAGCTGTCCATGGCGTCCAACTCATCAGACTTCTCCAGGTTGCGGAAATGCGCATCCACCGTGTCCAGCAGGGTGCGGCGGCGCTCGAAACGGGTTTCCGAGATGTCACCGGGCAGCGCAAGGTCGCGCACGTTGAAATTGCTGTTGGCAGGATCGCTGCCGAGGCTGAACGGACCATAGGCCGTGCTCAGGTAGCCGCTGCCCATCACTTCACCGCCGGCCACGCCACCGAAGGCCTGAGGAACGCACACATAAGGCGGAAGATTGTTTTTCACGCCGAGCTCGTGGGAAACCACGCTGCCGAAGCTGGGATACTTGATCGCCGGGCTGGGGCGGTAACCGGTGAACATGTTGTGCGTGCCACGCTCGTGGGCCGCCTCACCATGGGTCATGGAGCGAATCACGCAGATTTTGTCCGCGATCTCCGCCGTTTTCTGGAAATGCTCGCCGAAATAGACGCCCGGCAGCTTGGTCTTGATTGGGGAGAGCGGCCCGCGGTAGTCCGCGCTGGCAAAGGGCTTCGGATCCCAGCTTTCCTGGTGGGCCATGCCCCCGGGAAGATAGATGTGAATGATGGAGTCAGCCTTGGCGTCCACCTTGGGCACCTCGGGAATCTTCTGGTCCGCCTGCAGGCGCAGCAGTTCAGGCAAAGACAGCCCGATGCCTCCGGCAAGACCGGCAAAAAGGAACTCACGACGGTTGTGCCCGACCCGGAGATCGAGATGGCCGCCTTCGCAACGAGAATGCATTTTCATGACGCAGGGATGGTTGGGATGTGGATGCTGGAGGAGATGCTGGTAAATCTACGGCCCCCGGAGCTTTTTCTTACGCATTTACGAAAATATTTCCAATACGTTAGAAATTACCATATCCGGGCCACCCACCCCTCCCCCACAAACTCGTCCACCCACACCTGGTCGGAGGCTCCCGCAGTCTCAGGAAACTTCAGTTTGAGCATCAGGGGGATGGATGTACCCGACGCCCGCTGCATGATGAACTCCAGCGTATGCCCCAAGGAGGAGGACCTCTGGGCATAAGCGTAAAGAGGTGGGGTCTGCACATTCAGCGGATTGCTGATCTTGAGGCAAAGGAACTTCTTGGGATCCAGGAAGTCGTTCCGATACACGTCTGAAACGCCCGCCATGATGCGGAAAAGGACCGGAGTCTGGGGCCGTGAACTGAGGAAATCACCCCATTCCATCTCGCTGTAGATGACAAAGCTGGACCAGTCCACGAGGTAGCCCTTTTTGATGGATTTGCGCACCATGAGGCGGCGGTGTTCACCATCCTTCATGATCACGGCAAAAACATAGGCCGTGTTGATCGCGGAATCCCTCCCCAAGCTTTCCACACTCTCATACGGGACCGGCCCGTCAGGGTGACGTTTGTAAAACTCACGCGCCTTGGGTTCCACGATCGTCCGGCTCAACACGAGGTCGAGCCGCTGGTCCACGGTGGGCGCCTGAAGAAACGCGGTGACCACCTTTAAGATCCCCGCGTCGTCCTGCTCAGGTTGCTCCACCTTGAACGGCGGTGGCGGAGGCAGGGTGGACGGTGGCGTTGGTGTGACGGGTCCAGGATCTTTCTCCACACTGCCGGACGTCTTTTCCGGCTTCACTTCCAGCACGCTGGAATCGTCCACCGCCACCACGCGCCCGGCGCTGTATTTTTTTACCATTCCGCTCAAGGCATCACCAATGCCCGCCCACCAGTGGAACACGCTTCCCAACACCACGATCACGAGGACGGAGGTGATGACCACCGCGCTGATCTTGATGATGCGAACACGCTGCCGCACCTCGGGGTCGAGCATCATGCGCTCGCGCAAATCACCCTGGATCGGCCGGGGGGCCACCGCCAGACCAGGCGGCATGTCGGAGGACGCCTCGTCCGCCTCCTCGTCTGTGTTGACGGCGGGCGTCAGGAGAGCCTTGCGCTGCTGCCGTTTCTCCGGGCTGGTGAACTGCAGCATGATGGTCCGGCCGCAGAGGGGACAATCACGGGAACGGGTCACGGAAGTCATGTTGACTTCCACGGCCTGTTCACAATGGGGGCATAAAATACGCTTTAACGGCATCGATCACCACTAGTAGCGAAACCACCCTATAACGCAACCCGGAGGGCCCCTGAGACGGTGTCCAAATGAGGGATATTTTATCCTGGACCGCGCCCCATTTTTCCTTCATTCCTCCACACCTAGGGGAAAGAGGAAGGAAGGAAAAATGGGGCGGATCGAGGGTCAGATGTCCACACGTCAAACGCGGGTCGCGAATTTTTCCGTCCGTCCGACTTCCCTGGGCAGGTTGGACGGACGGAAGAAAACAGAGGCTTCGTTTACTCCGCGCGGCGGCGGCGGCGCAGGAAGAGCATCGCGACGCCGAACATCATCAGCAGGGCGCGGCTGGGTTCAGGAACCACCACGATGAAGCCTTGGCTGAGGAAGTGGCTCACGTCATACTTATAGCCCGCGCTCAGGGTGGGCAGTGTGAGGTTGCCATCCGTGCCGCCATCGCGGTAGCCGTTGACGTCTCCACCCGGAGTAAACCCGTTGGCGACAAAGCTCGACCAGTCCAGAAGGTCAATCACATCCCAGCTGTTTCCAGTGTAGGTGCCACCCACGTTGATCGGGCTGCCACTGTTCAGGCTCAGAAGGCCCGTGACGGAGATGGCATCGTGGCTGCCGGCCGGCACCGCCGTGTTGTCATAGGTGGTGGCGTTGCTGTTAATGTAAGCCGCGTAGGTGGCCTGCCCAGCCAACCAAGCCGTCTGGATGTTGGCGTCATTCAGCGTGGCGGAATTGATCTGCATGGAGGTGGAGGAACCAGCGGTCATGGTGAGGCCGTTGCTGAACTTGAGGTTGGCCACGCCCGCGCCGAAGTTGTCTCCAGGAGCGAGGGTCGAGCCCGAGTTGAAGGTGGCCGCGCCCTGCACGGTGCCGGTGCCGGAGAGGGTGCCGCCGTTGGCGGTGAAGGCACCCGTGCCGGTTCTGGCCGTGGCGGCAGTGGCCGCGTTGCCCACCTGGAGACCGCCGCTGGTGAGGGTCGTGGTTCCGGTGTAGTTGTTGGTGCCGTTCACCACCCAGTTGCCCGCTTGTGTCTTCACGAGGGAGGTCTGCTGGCCGGCCGGATCAACGATATTGCCGTTGAAGCTATTGGCGCCGGCGTTGGTGCCCTGCAGGGTGAAGGTGGTATTGCTGGGAGCACCCTGAACTGCGGTGGTGTTGCTGGTGAAGGTCACCGGCGCCGAGCCATCATTTTCAATGGTGGCTCCGGCTCCCGCGAAATTCACGACACGATCCGTGCTTCCGCCCGCGCCCGTGATGATGAGCGTTCCCGTGGTCCCAACTTGACCGAAGTCGATGGTGCCGGCAGCCACCGTGGTGGGTGCGCCGAGGTTGCTGCTCGCCGCGCCGACGTTGGCGAGGGTGGACACGCTCAGCGCACCATTCTGGATGCTGGTCGTCCCCTTGTAGGTGCTCGCTCCAGAAAGGATCTGGGTGCCGGTGCCAATCTTGACCAGATTGGTGGTGGCGCCCGCGCCGGAATTCTGGATCACACCGCTGAAGTTGCCGCTCTGGTCATTGTTACCCACCACCAAAGAGGAGGTACTGGCCGGGGCCGTGTCATCCACCACACCCGCGCCGTTCAAGCCGTTGATGGTATCCGTGAAGCCATTGAGATCGAGCACCGCGCCACCCGCCAGGGTGACGTTGCCCTTGCCCGCGCCATCAGGGATCACATTGGAGGCGCCCAATTGCAAGGTGCCTGCATTGACGAAGGTATTGCCGCCGTAGGTGTTGGCTCCACTCAACACCAGAGTGCCGGTGCCGGTCTTCGTCAGGGCATCCGCAGGAGCGCCGGAGATCACACCGCCGATTTTCATGATGTTCGGAGCGGTGTCCACGTCGTAGCCGTTCGTGAAGGAGGTGACATCCAGGTTCGCACCGCCCGCACCGATAACGAGAGTGCGCGTGCCGAAGTCCACGGTGACCGCGGAGGTGGCGAACTGCGCCGTGGTGGCCTGCAGCATGCCGTTCCCGCTGATGACCAGGCCGCCCGTTCCAAGCTGGTTCGCCGCGCTCACGCTCAGGCCACCCGAGGTGCCGAGCCCGGCATTCGTACCCGTGAGGGTGGTCAGGCCGCTGTAGGTGCTGGCGTTTGTCATGGTGAGCAGGCCCACGCCCGTCTTCGTCATGAAGCCGGTACCGGCGATGGTGGCAAAGGAGGTGGCGTTGGTCGTCTGGTTGAACTGCAGGCCGGAGGTGGTGGTGGCCAGCGTGATGAAGTTGTTCAGGTTCGTGTCATTTCCAATCAACGTGCTGTTGGCGGTGGTGACGGCAGTGCCGCCGCCGTAGGTGTTCACCCCACCGAAGGTGAAGGTGCCACCCGTGCCGCCAAGGTTGATGGAGACACTGCCCGTCCCGCTGATATTGCCATTGTAGCTGTAGGCGCTGCCACCCACCACCGCACTGGTTTCCGTGAAGTTCATACCCGCCGTAGTGGCGGCAAGCCCAAGGTTGCCGTTGTTCACGATGCCGGTGCTGGTGTTGATCTGGGTGCTGCTGACGATGACGCCGCCACCGTTGATCAGAAGCCGCCCGGTGAAGTTGTTGGCGCTGGCGCTGGTGTTGTTGAGCGTCAGATTGTTGCCACCCACCTTCAAAAGGTCGCCCGCGCCGGTGATCTGGCCGTTGACGGTGCCGGCATTCGCCCCGGTGTCGAAGCCACCGAAGGAATTGGCGAGCAGGGTGACGGTGTGGGTGTTGACAAGGGAAATGCCCGCAGCGGCGAAGCGGACGACACCGCCGCCGAACTGGAGGCCGTTGGTGGCGGCACCGAGATTGTTGTCGGCATTGATGGCAAGCGTGGTGCCGTTCACGGTGACGGTGCCCGTCAGGGTGGCGGCGTTGTTCGCATTGAGCGTCAACTGGCCGATGCCGCTGACGGTGATGCCGTTCGATCCCGTGAGGGTGCTGGAGATGGTGGCGCCGCCGGTTGTCATCACGAAGATGTTGCCTTCAGTGCCGAAGGTCACGTTCGAACCGGTGAGGACAAGCGCGTTGCCGACCGTGGTGCTCGTGGTGGTATTCGTGAACATCAACGCGCCGGAGGTGACGGTCATGTTCGCGGACAGGGTGTAGGTGATCGAGGTGGCGGCAGTGGAATTGGTGCTGTCCAGGATCCATGAGTTGACCGTCTTGCCGCCGGCGATCGTGGCGCTCGCGCTGCCGGTGTCGCGCGCATTGTCCCCTGTCGCGGCTGCTGCGGAGGTGTTGTATTCCGCTGCCGTGAGGGCGCGGACGCCGTTCGCATCATAGGTCACAAAGGTGTAGGTCGGGGTGGAAGCGACCGGGGTGGAAAGGCCGACGGCCCAAGGAATGATGCTGATGTTCTTGGATCCCGCCGCACCGCCGCCGCCGACCAGGACATTGGTCCCGGTCTGGGTGGTGGCCGTGGAGGTAGGAGAGAGGCCGTTGATCTGCGTGAACTTGAACTGCGCCGCATTGTTGGCCGCGCCGCCGAGGGTGGCGCTGCTGGTGAAGAATTGCACCGTGCTGTTTCCAGTCCGCACAAGATTGCCGCCCTGGAAGACGCTGACGAGGTTGGCAGCGATGTTCGAGTTGCGGAACTGGTTGAGGCCGCTGGCGGAGTTGATCGTACCAACGGTCTCGGTCGTGCCGAGCGAGGTGTTCGCGTTCAGCTGGATGCTGCCCTGGTTCAAGGTGATGACCTGGGTGTCCGAGATACGGTTCTGGTTGTTCACCACCGTGTCATCGATGGTGAGCTGGGCGTTCTTGAGCAGGAGGGTGCCGCCGGAACCGGTGGAGCCCGCAATGTTCAGGATGCTGCCGTTGTTGTTGAGGGTCAAACCTTCGTAGGAGGGGAGCGAGTTGGTGGGGCCACTGGCGGTGGCACCCTGAAGCAGGGTCAGTTCGCCAAGAACTGACAGCGAGCCGGTGAGGCCGTTGTCGTTGGCGCTCAGAATCAAGGCGCCATTCGAAGGCTGGAGGTTGGTGCCCAAACCAAGCTGGGTGGAGCGGACGGTGATATTACCGTTGCCGGTGATGGCGCCAGCAATGTTCAAGGTGGCACCAACGTTCGGCGCGGCGAGGCCCACGGCGGTGCGCACACCACCGAAGGTGTCGATGATGAGGTTGTTGCTGCCCAAGGCGATGCCGTTGGTGTTGCCGCCGAGGACGAGGGTGACGGCTTCAGTGACCGCCTCGATGACGGTGTTGTTGGCGGTGACGGTGACCGCGTTGTCATAGGCGACGTTGCCGCCCTGGCTGTCGAGGGTCAGGATACCGCCGCTCAGCCTGAGCTGGGCGGAGCCGATGGGGTTGGTACCGCCGAAGGCCATGCCTTTCAGCACCACGCGACCTGCCTGAGCATCGATGATGGAGGTGGAACCAAGGCTGGACTGTCCGTTGAAGCCGACGGCGTCAAAGATGAGGCGGCCGGAGCCGGTCTTGGCGATGGTGACTGCGTTGCCGTTGTCGGTCACGCCACCCAAGGCGACGTCCGCCGTGGTGGTGTTGATGGTGTAGGTGCCAGCGGCGGTGTAGTTGGTGGCGGTGGCGCGCAGCTGCTTACCGGCGAGTCCGTTGACTGTCAGCGTGCTGCCCACGGCCTGTGTGAGAGTGCCGATTTGCACGGCGGTGAAGTTCACGCCGTTGAGATTGATGGTGGCGGAACCTTGGGTCACAACGTTGTTGCCCACGTTAATGGCGTTGCTGGCCCCGGCGGTGGAGGCTGTTTCTGGAGTGAACAGCACCGGGTTGGGCGTAGCGGCAGTAGTCGCTCCCAAGACCTGAAGGAGGCCGTTGGTGTCCGCGCCGACATACTGGATGGTGGTCTGCCAGCCACCGGTGCCCTGCTGTTCCTGGACAACAATGTCATGCAGGCCCGCGGTGAGGAAAATGGCAGAACCGGCGGCGGGGGTGGTGGTGATGCCGCCGCCACGGTCGTTCTGGGCGGCGATGTTGCCGTCGATCAGGAGGCGGCTGCCGTCATCCGAGTTGTCGAAGAAGCTGTAGTAGCCGGAGTTGGTGATCTTCACCTTGCCGGTCCACTGCACGACGAAGAGGTTGCTGCCCGCGACCGGAGGGCCAACTCCGCTGTAGTTGGTGCCGCCGCCGCCAGAGATGGTCAGGCCAGTAGAGGTGGTGAAGTAAGTGCTGCTGTCGTTGGCAGTGGCGTTGTAGTTGATGGAGGAATTGAGTCCGCCAGCGGTGATGGAGGCGCGACCGTTCAGGCCCACGGTGGCGGTGCTGGCAGTGGGATCAAACTGAAGGGTGGTGCCCGCGGCGAGGGTGACAGTGCCGTGGCCAAGGCCGGAAGCGCTGCTGCTGACGACGGCTTCCAGAAGGCCGCCCTGCACACTGATGGGTCCGCTGAAGGTGTTCGCGCCGCTCAACATGAGGTTCGCATTGCCGGTCTTGACGAGGCCGCCGGCCAGGGAGCCCGTGATGGGGGTGCTGATCTTGTAGGCGTTGAACAGAAGGGTGGGACCAGCGCCCGTGGTGTTGCTGTTAACCGTGATGGAGTTTGGCGCGACCGGGGTGCTGCCGGTCACCACTTTGCGGGTGCCGGTATTGTCAAAGGTCACATTGCTGCCTTCGGTGTAGACGGCGGGACTGCCGTTGGTCCAGTTGTTGGTGGTGCTGATATCCCAGGAGCTGTTGTTGTTGCCCGTCCAGGTGAGGTTCTGCGGGGTGTTGGGCGCAACGGCCGACACCAGAAGGTCAACCGAGGTGCCCGCCGTGTTGTTCACCAAGGTGTAGCTGAAGCCGCTGCCGGAAGGAACGGTGCCGAGCGAGAGCTGGTTGAACTGGGCGGCGCTGAGAGTGCCCGTGGTGTAATCGAGCAGCGTGTAGGTGCCCGCGGTGAGCGGAGAGCCGTTGGTGAGATTGATCACCGTGGAGCCGTTCACGAGCAGGGAAGCCACGGTGGTGATGACGCCGGCCGTGGGGGTGACGGTGTTGGCCAGGATGTTGACCGAGGCGCCGGAGTTCAGCACCAGGTTCGAGGCAACACCACCGGTGCCGGTGAGGGTGCCGTTCCCGTTGATGGCGAGAATACCAAGGCCGGTGACAACCGCGGTGTTGGTGCCGCCGTTGAGCACCAGGGTGCCGCCGCCACCGACGTTCGTGCCGCCCGCGTAGTTGCTGGCGGTGTTGCTGAGGGTCAGGGTACCGCCCGAGAGGTTCAACACCAGGGAGGTGACCACGCCCGTTGAAGCGGAGTCAATGTAGCCGGCGTAATTTGAACTACCGGTACCGGTGACCGAGAGGAAGCTGCCCGCAGTGGTGCTGGAATTGGTCACCAGGGCGGTGGCTCCCCCATTGAGGGAGGAAACAGTCTGGCCAAAGCCGCCGAGATCAAAGACCGCACCGGAAGCGACCGTAAGCGCAGTGGTGGAAGGCAGGGTGCCGTTGGCGCCGAGGCGGAGCACGCCGCCGTTGACGGTGGTGGGTCCCGTGTAGTTGTTGGGGGTGATCACGTTGCTGTTGTTCAACAGCAAGACACCCGCACCAGCCTTGGTAAGGCCGGCACCGGCGCCGCCAATGATCTGGCCGCCGATGGTGGCGGTGACCAACGGATTGGTGACGGTGAAGGTGCGCGTCGCAGCGCCGAGGTTCACCGTGCCGTTCAAGGTCACGTTGTTGCCGGCGACGCTGCCACCAAAGGTGACGTTGCCATTCATCGTCACGTTGTTGGCGAGAACGCGGGCCGTGCCATCGGATTGAAGGGTGACATTCGAGCCGGGGCTGCCATCACCAATAATCAGGCTGCCGGTGCCGATCGGTCCATTGACGACCGTGGAACCCGCCGTGTTCAGCGTGCTGCTGGCAGCGAGAATGAGGGAACCCTGGGCCAGATTGAAACCGTTGGTGAAGGTGCTCGCGCCGCTCAGCACGAGTGAGCCCGCGCCCATCTTGGTAATGACGCCGACCGAGTTGGTGATCGGCGCGCTGATGACCAGGTCGGTGGGAGCCGCGCCCGCCACCGTGACCCCGCTCGTGGTGATGACCGGAGCAGCGTTGCTGAAGGCCAGTGCCGTGCCCGCGATGGTGGGAACGAAGCCCCAGTTGTCATTCGCCGAGTTGATGGCGTTCGCCGCACTGAGCGTCAACAAGGTGCCCACGTTGGCCGTTCCGTTGGCCGTGCCACCAGGGTTGCTGAAGTTGAGGCTGCTCAGAATGTTGCTGCCCACCAGATTCAGAATGCCGCCGCTGTTGATGAAGATGTTGCTGTTCGCCGCGATCTGCCCGGAGTTGGTGTTCATCGTGACCGTGGCGTTGTCGATCACCAGGTCATGGGGAATCAAGATGACGTTCGCAGCGGCGGTCAGGTTCGTGGTGCCGCCCTGGGCGTAGAAGGTGCCCGTGAAGTCGTTGGCATAGTTCTGGACGAGAGCGCCCGTGATCGCGGTGGCGGGGGTGCTCAGGGTGGCGCCGGTGGTGAAAGTCCCGTTCATGGTGAGGGTGCCGCCGCCTTCCTTCACCACGTCAATGGTGCCGGTGATGATCGGGTTGATCACGTTGGTGCCCTGGTTGAAGAACATGTACAGGGTGGAGCCCGGGTTGGTGGTCAGCTTGGAGGTGGCGTCCGTCGGCGTCATGGTCGAGGTGCCGCTGTTGTTGGTGAACATCCCCACCTGCAGGGTGAGCGTCGTGGCCGTGGCCAGCGTGAGGGTGTTGGCGCCAAACTGGTAGGAGTTGATCGTCTTGTTGCCGGTCAGAGTGCGGGTGGTGGTGTCGTTCAGGTTCCACGCAGCCGTCGTCGCGGCCGTGATGTCAGCGCCGTCATAGGTGGGGAAGGACGGATCCTGACCGAGGGCGCCCACACCGTAGGTGTCACTGTAGGTGGCGAAGCTGCCGCCGTTCGCGGCGACCCAGCCGCCAATCAGGTTGTTCACCAGGCTCGCGCTGCTGAAGGGCGTGCCGTTGATGTTGCTGATGAAGACCTGCGTGGCCGTGAAGAGATTCTGCTGGCCCAGGGTGTTGATCTGGAAGTTGTTCTGGGAGGTGTTGCCGCTGATGACGCGCTGGCCAATGAAGGCGTTGATGTTGAGCGTGGCGGCGTTGCTGCTCGAGTGGTCGAGATTCGTGATGTTCAGAATCGTGGTGGAACCCGCGTTGACGGCGGGGACCATCTGGATGGCGTTGAAGCCCTGCTGCAGGGTAAGCTTGGGCAGGGTGACGATGGTGTCGATGGTGCCGCCGCCGTTGAGGAAGAACGTACCGCCCTTGAGGGTGATGTTCGTGACGTTCGGGATGCGGTTGGGATTCGCCGTCGCTGTGTTGGTGAGACCGCTGTTGTCGATTTCGAACGTGGCAAAGTTGGCGGTGACGGAGGTGGAGTTGGTCAACACGCCGCTGTCACGGAGGAACAGGGTGGCACCGCCCACGACCGTGGCGCCGGTGTAGCTTTCCGCGCTGGTCAGGATGGTGTTGTTGTTGCCGTACTTGGAGAAGTTCAGATTGCCATCAATCGTTCCGCCAAAGACCAGCTGGGCGGAGTTGTTCACGGAGATCAGCGTCGCCTGGGTGCTGAGGTTGCTGTTGGTGATGCTGCCGCCCGTGCCAGGCAGCGGGTTGTTGTTGGTGATCGTGCTGACCGCCTGGTTGTTGCCGTTCAGGTCGAGGATGCCGGTACCGTTCACGACCAGCGCCGAGAGTGTGGGGGCAGCCGCCGTGGCACTCACGATCAGGGTGTTGGCGCCTGCGTTGAGGACCAGCTTGCCGTCGTTGACGGTGGTGGTGCCGGTGTAGTAGGCGTTCTTGTTGAGAGTCACCGTTCCTTCAAGCGACTTGATGAGGCCAGTGCTGATGTTGCCGATGTAGGCGTTGATGGTGATGCTGGTGGAAGCGCCCGCCGTGTAGAGATAGAGCTGATTGCTGCCCGTGGCGGTCAACTGGCCGACGTTGATGGTGGAACTTCCGCCGAGCGCGAGGATACCGCCGGTGTTCACGTTTTCCGTGAGGAGGGCGGCGCTGGTGCTGAAGACCGCGCCTGAGGTGGTGTTGGGAAGCGCGCCGGTAATGGTGACTCCGGACTCAAGCCGCAGAGAATTGGCGGCCTGGGCGTTGGCGAAGGTGTCGCTAGCGGCCAGGGAATAGTTGATGGTCGAAGAACCCGCGGTGCCGGTGAGGACGGCCGCGGTCTCCATTTCACCGGCGGCCAGAGGACGCAGGCCGATGCCGGCCGTGGTCGAGGAGACCGTGGTGATAAAGGCGAGGTTGCCGTCGTAGCCGGTGGCGATGTTGTCGCCCAGCATGTCAGGACGGATGTTCAGGTTTTTGGTGGTGCCCGTGCCCACCGCGCCACCGCCCTGGGTGCCCGGGGCGTTCGGGGTCGTCGCGATCAGGGTGCCACCGGTCCCGAGATTGCGCAGGATCGCCGTGCCACCTGCCTGGATTGCGGTCAGGTTCTGGGTGGTCAGCGTGAGGGTCTGGCCAGCCGCCGGGTTGAGGACGATCGTGCCTGTGCCCGAACCGAGGGTCAGCGAGGACAACTGCTCCGAGGTGACAACGGTGCTGTTGCCATAGAGGGAGAAGGTACCGCCGTTCAAGTTCACGGTGCCCACGCCTGTGGTGAAGTTCAGGCGGTTGTTCTGGTGGGCGCCCGCGCCGGGAGTACCGCCCGTGCCGTCATCCAAGACAAGGGAACCTCCCGAAGCCACGGTGTAGGTCTGGAAGCCGCCGGTGCCCGCTCCCGTGTAGATCGCCGCGCCGCCCTGGATGGTGAAGCCGCCGGTGGAGGCCATGCCATCGAGAACGCCACTGCCGTTGACCGCGATGTTCGCGGCGCCGGTGAGAATCAAGTTGGCCGATCCGATCTTGACCAGCGCCACGCTTCCAGGCAACGCGTCGTTGTAGCGGTTGAACTGGCCGGAGAACGTGGTGGTTATGCTGTTGTAACCCACCGCGAGGATGGAGTTGATGTTGGCGGCGGTGTTGGTGACCACGCCCGAGCCGGAAAGACCACCAAGGATGGTGTTCAAGCCGCCCAAGTTCAGCGTGGTGCCCGCGTCAAGGATCAATTCGCTGTAACGGGAGCCCGCGTTGCTTTCGGCGATCAACATCGTGGTCGTGCCCGTCAGGTGGGTCGAGCCGGAATAAGTGTCCTGCGCGAGGAATGCCACGGTGCCGGAACCGGCGATGGTGATGCCACCGGCCGACCCGTAAATGCCCATGACGGCAAAACTGGGCTGCAGCGGGGCGATGCTCACACCGTTGAAGGTGATCGGGGTCGTGTTGATGGTCACGTTGTTCGCGCCAAAGTCCACACGGCCGGCGAGGGTGGAGACCGCCCCCGCATTGACGGAGCTGGTGTTGATGGTGTTGCTGGTCAGCGTGAGCTGGCCGTTCACAAAGACAAAGCCACCCAGCATGAAACCGTTCAGGTTGTAGGTGGTCGTGATGAGCGGCGCCGCCATGGTGGCGGCCTGGTACGGGTTCAAGTTGGTGGGCTGGAGCATGGGATTGCCACCGTCGTTGTTGAAGGTCAGCGAATTGAAGGTGTTGTTGCCCGTGGTGTAGAGAATGGCGGGGCCGTTCAAGGTGATGTTGCTGGACGCGGCGATCTGGCCGGAATTGCCCACCATTTGCACCGAGGTGAAGGAGGCCGTGGTCCCACCGTTGATGGTCAAGTCTCCGGGGATCACCACCGTGCCGGGGCCGCCCTGCAGGATGACGGTGCCCTGGTCAATGACGGTGCCACCGTGATAGGTGTTGGCGGCCGTCAGGGTCACGAGACCACTGCCGGACTTGACGAAGCTCACCGTGGCGGTGCCGGAACCCGTCACAGCGAAGGTATCCTTGATCACCGAGTTGACGATGGTGTTGGAGTAGAAGGTGAAGGTGCCGTTGATGTTGTTGGCGACGGCAGGATTGCTCAGGGTGACCGTCAATCCATTGATGGCGGTAACCGTGGTGCCCACGGGAACGAAAGGCCCGGTCACAAACATGCCGACGGCGATGTTGGTCACGGAGGTCAAGGTGACCACATTCGAATTGGCCACCGTGGAGCCCGCCGCATTGCCAGCCGCAGTAAACGTGGTGGGCGCGCTGTACAGAACGAGTTCCGTGTTGCCGGTCAGGGCGCTGCCGCCCGCGGTCAGCACACCGCGCACCGAACTGGTGCCGATGTTGGTCACCGCCGCATTGTTGCTGTGAAGCAGGCCGCCCAGTTCAAGGTTCAACGCATTGGTGGCGGAACTGAAGGTGATGTCCGCCAGGACGGCAGAACTGATCTTCAAGACCCCGGTGGTGGTGACCGGTGCCGTCAGATTCGTGGTGGCGGTGATCTGCGTGACATTTCCAGGTGCGAAGACGGTGTCATACGTGCGGAATCCCTGCTGACCGACGGCGCCCACCCCCATATCCGTGGCATAGGTGGCGTAATCACTGGAGTTCACGATGGCCCACGCGCCAAGGATGTTGTTACTCGTCAAGGTGGGGGCAGTAAGGAAGTGGATGCGTGCATTGTTGCCGATCACGCCGAGGCCGGTCGTGGTCGTGCCCTGGACAAAGTTGACTGTGGCGCCCAGGCCGCGCGCGGGATTCAGGCTGTTGAAGTAAAGGTCCGCGGAGCTGACCCCGGTGGTGCTGGCAATACCCGACTGGATCGTGTTCGCGCCTTCGAACAGGGTGAGTTGACCCAGGATTTCGGAGGAGGCTACTTGAGTGCGGCCGACATAGGTGATCTGGCCGCCCTTGAGGATGATGTTCGCGCTGTCGTTGACGCGGTCGTTGTTGTTGTAAATACTCGTGCTGTTGTCGATCTGCAGGGCGGCATAGCCGACCGTGATCGAACTGGTGCCGGAAAGGCGCCCATCGTCACGCAGGACCGTGATGCCTCCCAGCAAAGCCGTCACTCCGGTGTAGTCATTGTTGGAATACACGCTCAGGTTGTTGATGCCCGTGCGCTCCCACGCGATGTTGTTGTTCCCGGCGCCGCCGCCGATCACGCCCGCCCAGTTGCGGCCGTTGTTGTCGTTCACCGTCACGAAGGTCGAGGTGATTGCATTGTTGGAGTTGATGATCCGGCCACCGACGGAGGCGCCCGTGTTGTCGGGCTGCGTCACGTCGTTGAGGAAGATGGCCACGGTCTGGGAGAATCCGTTCATGTCAAAGGTGGCGTTGCCGTCCAGACGCAGGTTCTGGTTGAAGCGGATGACATTGCTGGTGCCGAGCTTGAGGGTGCCCTGGGTGATGGCCGTCGTGCTGGTGTACATTTCCTGGGACGTCAGGAGGAGCGTGCCCGCGCCGTCCTTGGTCAGGCCGCCACCGGTGTTGCCGATGATGCTGTCCACCTGCAGGAGCGTGCTGGCGCCTTCCACGTGGAAGATGATTTCCGCGTTGGTGCCGGTGGTGATGAGGCCGGGGGAGGTCGCAGTGGCTCCATTCACCCCTTGGACACCGCCCTTGATGATGCTGGTCCCGCCGCCATAGGCCAGAATGCCGCCAGCCACGTTGGTGGTACCCATGGTCAAGGTAGTGAGGCCGTTGATGGTCAGATTGCCATTGTTCAAGGTCAGCGTGTTGTAGCTGATGCTCGCCGTGGTGGTATTGGCGGCGCTGTCGGTGGAACTGTTGAGCAGCAGGTTGGTGGCGGCGGTGCCCAAGGTCGAGGTCATTTCCGTGCCGGCCAGGGCACGCACAAAGGTGGTGGCCACGGAATCCAGCACCGCAAAGGAATAATTCGTGCCGTCAAAGATTACGGCGTAGGGAATCACCGCCTTGGTGGTGGTGGCGTTGGCACCCGCGCCGGAGGCGGCCACGCCGCTGGCGATGGTGAAGGTCGTCTTGCCCACGGCGGCCGCGGTGGCGAGATTATTGCCGTTGGTGTTGATCTGGATCTTGGTGCCCTGGTTGCGCGTCAGAGCTCCGAAGACCAGGTTGGTCTGCTGGCCCGCGCCCTGGGTGATGTTGAAGGTGTTCGTCCCACCGCTGTTCAGGGTGGTGGCTCCGAAGGTTTCCGTGGAGGTCCCGGCACTGCTGCCGATGTAATTGATGGTGCCGCCCGTCAGGCTCAGAGGGCGGGCGGTGCCACCACCCAGACGATTGCTGGTGTTGGCTCCAATGGCGTTGTCGAGCAGGAGGATGCCGCCCGCCTGGACGGTGACGGTGCCGGTGGCGCCGATGGTGCCGGCGCCGGACAGTTCAAAGGTGCCATTGCTAACCGTAAGGTTTCCGACAAACAACGGGCTCGCCACCTGAAGGTTGGTGAGACCGGTGCCAATCTTGGTCACAGTACCCAGCGCGCCCAGTGCCACGGTGGTGATATTGATGGTACCAGCACCCGACAAGGTGAGATTCTGCGCACCCGTGATGCCACCGGTGAGATTCAGGACCGCCCCGCTGTCCGCGCCAATGGCGGACGCCGTGGCCAAAGTGATGGCCCCGCTCGCCGTGCTGGCAGTGGCATTCGCCACAGCCTGCAACGCACCACCCGTGTCGATCCCTGTGTTGTTCAAGCTCAGAGGCTCGGCGGTGGACACGCCGTTGAGTTGCAAGGCCGCTCCCACAATGTTGGAGGTCGTGGTATTCCCCGCCGTGGTGCCCAAGGCTCCGGCGTTGCTCACCTTGACCGCACCGGCCGCGATGGTGAGGATGCCCGTCCAGGTCGCGTTGTTCGCGCTGATTTCCAGGGTGCCGTTGTCATTTTTCTGCAAGGCATTGTTCGCGGCGCTCAGACCGAACGGCTGGGTGATCGTCAGGGTATAAGGTGTGCTGGGTGTCGGCACACCGCCCAAAATCGGGGGGATGGAAAGCGGATTGCTGGAAGCGACTTCGATCGCACTGGTGGCCGCATTCAGGGTGAAAATGCGGTTGGTGCTGAAGGTGCCGGTGGCGCGGAACCCGGCTCCGGTGGCCAGGTTGGTGCTGATGCGCACGCCGTTTCCGGTGCCAAGCGCACCGTCATTGCTCACCGAAAGGATGCCCGCCGTGATGTCGATGAGGGCGTTGCCCACCGTGAAATTGTTGGCGGCATTCCCCAGCACGAGGGTGCCGTTGCCCGCCTTCGTGAAAGTGGCGGGAGTTCCGCTCAATATACCATTGAGAATCAGGCCCGCAGTGACATTGGAGCCGGAAATGGAGCCCGTGCCCAGGGTGACGGTGACGGTGATGGCGCCGCCGCTGGTGAAAGTGACGTTGTCCGACAACTGCAGGCCGTACTGCTGGTTGTTGGTCACCGTGACGCCATTGGCAATGGAGGAGAAACTCAACGGCGCGGCAATCTTGTTCACGGCCAGGGTGAAGGGCAGCGTGGCGCCGGCACGCCCGAGGGTGACCACGGGAATCACACCCGTATTGAAGGTGATGTTTCCGAAGGCGACAGTCTCGCGGTCTCCGGTGCCGTTGGCATCAAAGAAAAGGTTCAACGGTCCTTCCCCCGCATTGATGTCGCCGGTGAACCCGGTGAGGTTCAGGTTGAGGATCCCCAGGCCGGTCTTGTTGATGGAGGTGACTCCGGCAAAGTTGTTCAGTGCACCCAGGAGGTTGACGGTCAGGAGGTTATTGGGGATGGAAACGTTGAAGGCTCCACTGGCAAAAGTAATGAGGCCGTTGATCTGCATCGTCACAGCCCCGGTCGGCGTCAGGGTTTCAAAGGTGATGTTGTTTCCAAACGTGACGGCGTTGCCGATGGTGCGGCTGCTACCGTCAATCAAAAGTGAGGTGCCGCTGTCCATGACGACCGCGCCCGTGCCGAAGGGGCCGGAGAGGATGGGATTTTCAGGAGATCCGCCGCCCGTGGTCGGGGTGCTGTTGTTGCTGAACATCAATCCGCCATTCAGCACATGGATGCCGCCGCTGAAGGTGCTGAGGGAGGAGGACAGTTGCAGGATGCCGTCGTTGGTCTTGTCGATGCTGCCGGTGCCGCTGATCAGCGCATTGATGAGCACGGTGGGCGAGAGCACGGTGGCCAGCTGACCCAAGGGCTTGATGCCCTCGATGTTCATGGTGTTGACACCACTGTGCAACGCCAGGAAGCCGTTGATGGTGGCGGCCGTGGCCACGTTGATGGAGGTGGCGGTGATCGAGGTGGCATTGCTCAGCGTCAGGACGCCTGCGGTGTTGACGGTCGGGGTCGTGTTGTTGCCATCGTTCTTGAAGACCAGCGCGGCCAGCGTGTTGTCACCCACCAAGGTCAGGGTGCCGCCGCCGTTGATGAAGACGGTGTTGTTGGGATCAATCTGCCCCGCGTTGGCCACCATCTGAAGCACTGTTGTCACGCCGGGAATGCCACCGTTGATGACGACTCCATTGGTGCTGAAAGGAAGCACCACCGTGCCGGGGGCGCCCTTCAAGTAAAGGGTGCCCTGATCGAGAATGGTGCCGCCCGTGTAGGTGTTGGCCGCGGTGAGGACCGCCACGCCGGCTCCGGACTTGACGAAGGAAACCGTGGCGGTGCCGGTGCCGGTCACCACATGGGTGTCCTTGATGATGGAATTGATGACGACCGACCCGTTGACGTTGTCCGTGGCCAAGAAGGCGAAGGTGCCGGCGTTGGCCGTGGCCGTGGCGGGCAGGCTCAGGGTCACGGTGTTCAGCACGGTATTGACCGCAGTGACCGTGGTGCCGACCTGAATATTCGGTCCCGTGACAATCATCCCCACCTGGGGAATCTGCCCCGTGAAGGTGAGTGACAGGGTCGTCGAATTGATCACCGTCGAGTTGGTGGCGATGCCAGTCAGGTTTTGCGTGAGGTTGGTGGTGAAGACAAAGGAGCCGCCGTTGGCCGTAAGAGTGGCAGGCTGGCTCAGGGTGACAACCAGGTTGATGGGATCCACCGCGATGACCACGGTGCCGTTCGGGATGTTCGGTCCAGTCACCACATTGCCCACGGCGATCGAGCCGATCGCGGTCACGTTCAAAAGGTTTGAATTGAGCGTGGTCGCAGCCGGCACGCTGGTCACGGCCGAAAGCGTCTGTCCGGTCAGGGTGTTGCCCGTGCCGTTGTTGTTGTAGACGATGATTTCCGTGTTGCCAGTGAGGGCGGCGCCACCGGCGGTCAGCACACCGCGCGTCGCCGTGGTGCCGATGCTGGAGTTCGCGCTCGTGTTGGCGTGCAGGATGCCGCCCAGCTCGAGGTTCAGGACATTGTTCGTATTGCTGTAGGTGATGTCACTGTTGAAGAGGCCGGCGAGGCGCAGCAGCCCGGTCGCGGTGGACGGCGCCGTCAGGTTGGTCGTCAGCGTCGTGTTGGTGGACAGCAGGTTCGTCACGTTGCCGCTGCCGAAGGTGATGTCATACGCCTGATAGCCGGGAATGCCGAAGGCCCCAAGACCATTGGTGGTGTTGTAGGTGGCATAATCCTGGGTGTTGGCGATGGCCCAGGCGCCCAGGGCGTTGTGCCCCACGAGGGTGGGCGTGGCCGTGAAGAACAGACGCGCGTTGTTGTTCACATCACCAAAGGTGTTGTTGGTGGTGAAGTTGACCGTGGATCCGGATTGGGGTGTGCGCGTCAGGCTGGCGAACGTCACGTCCCCGGAAAAGTAAGTTCCCGAGTTGCCGGACTGGATCAGGATGCCGTTGGCGCCCTCCGCGATGGTGAGTGTTCCAAATTTTTCGCTGGAGGCGTTCAAGGCACGGCCCGTGAAGTTGAACTGGGCCCCGCGCAAGGTGATCGCGGCCGCGTCGTTGATGCGGTTCGGCAGGTCGAGCTGCAGGCCACCGTTGTTGGCGATGTTGAACGTGGCGTAGTTGATGTCGATGGACTGGACATTGGTCCAGGTGGCGTTGTCCTGGAACGTGGTCGTGCCGCCCAGCAGCAAGGCCGGACCGCTGAAGTTGTTGGAGCTTTCAAGGGTCAGGGTGTTGCCCCCGGCGCGCACGAAACTCAACGTGCCCGCGCCATCATTCATGTGGCCGGCAAAGGTGCTGCTGGTGGCGCCGCCGCCGGACATGTTGACTACGAGAATCCCCGCTCCCGCACTGCTGGTGATGAGGCCCCCTTCGTCAGGCAGGACGCCCGTGCTGCTCAGCACGCCGACATACTGAAGGTTCCCCTTGAGGTCCAAGGTCGTCGTCGCCAACCCCATGTTGAGCTGCTGGTTTTGCAGCAAAGTGTTGAGGCCGGCGCTCAGGACGAGCGTGCCGTCACTGAGGTTGTTGGTGCTGAACACGAAGCTCCTGTTGGAAAGGGTCAGCGTGCCGCCCAGCGATTTCACCCAACCGCCCGTGCCCGTCAGTGATCCCGTCATGTTCAGGGAGGACCCGGCGTTCACCGCCACTTCACCCACGACTCCGGCGAAGGCCAGTTGCGCCACAGAGAGGGTGTTGCTGCCCCCGGTCACCAGCAATCCGCCGCTGGTCAGGGTGAGGTAGCCAGTGCCGTCCACGGTGATGCCATTGCCATTGATCTTCAGGCCATTGATGGTCTTCACCGAATTGGTGGTCGCATTGGCATTCACATTCAAAGTCGCCGTCGACGTCGCCCCGTCAATGTTCGTGGTCGTGGTGTAGCCGGAGAAAGCAATCAAGCCGTTCGTGCCATTGTAGGTGGCGAAGTCGGCAGCGGTGGTACCCGTGGTGACCAGCACTCTGGCAATGATGTTGTTGCTCAAGCCGGGAGTCGTGGTGAACAAGATCTTGGTGTTGGTGCCCAAGACGTTGATGTTGTTCGTGTCCAGCACCAGCACGGATCCGGTGTTCACCAGGGCCAGGGAGCCGAAGGTCAGGGTCGAAGCTCCCCCTGAGGTTGTGATGTAACCCTGCGTCGAGTTGATGTTGAGCGCTCCGGTGCTCGTTTCGGTGGAACCGCCCGCCGCCGCGATGTAATTAAAGGTACCCCCGTTGATGTTGACCGGGGTGTTGGTCAAACGATTGGGCAGGTCCCCTGCACTGTTGTCCAGCGTCAGTTTGGCCGTGGGAAGTATGGTCACGCCCGCAGCGACCGTGTTGAATTTCCCAGTGGCTCCACTGATCACCACCGTGCCGCTGTTGACGGTCAGCGTGCCTCTGAAGGTGTTGGTGGCCGTCAGTGTCAAGGTGCCGCTGCCCTGCATCGTCAGCGAAGAGGCCGTAGCGGTGCCGCCATCGGAAATCACACTATTAATGAGCGTGTCTCCTGTTCCCGCCATGATCAGGGCGCGGTTGGTGGCATCGTTGGAAAGGGCCACGCCGCCTGACATGGTCAGGGAGGCGCCTCCCGTGAGATTGTTGAAGACAAAACGGTTCCCGTTGAAGTTGGTGACCGAACCGCCAAACTCGATCGAATTGGTCCCGGTGATGAAGGCAGGGTTGCCGTTCAGAATCACAGGATTCTGCAGCTTGGTGGTTCCCACCAGGCCTCCCACCACCGTGGTGGTGAGCACGCCGCCGTTGAACTGGAACTGGGCCGTGGCCGCACCCAAGGGTCCGCTCGTGGTCACGGCGCTACCGGCCGCCGCGATGATCAAGGTGCCCTGCGACAGCGAAGTGCCCCCGGTGATGGTCGTCCCGGAGATGGTCGTCAGCGCATAGGTGTTCGCCCCGTTGCCTATCGTAAGGGTACCGCTCGTGGTGATGTTCACCTGGGTCGTGGCGCCTGCCGTGGCATTCTGAATCACACCGTTGTAAACCGTGTTGCCCGTGCCTGCGAAGGTCAGAAGACGGTTTGTGGTGTTGGTGCCCGTGTCCGCATTGATGAAGTTGCCGTTGAAGGTGAGCGTCCCGCCGTTGATGATCGTGTTGTTGATCGCCCAGTTGTTGCCGCTTTGTCCCGTGATGGTGTTGCTGAAGGTCAGGGAATAGTTTCCGGTCAGGACCCAGGTGGTGTTCTGGTTGATCTGAAACGTGTTGGCGATGGTTGCGGCACCATCCAGCGAGAAAATCCCGCCGTTGCTGATCTGAACCAATCCGGTTCCCAAGGACGAACCCGAGGCGTGCGTGGCGGTGATCCCCAAGAAGCCCGCACCGATGATCGTGCCTCCCGTGTAGCTGTTGTCACCACTCAAGATCCAGGTGCCACCGTCCTGCTTCTGGAGCAGCAGGGCGTTGCCCCCGTTGTTTGCCAGATTGCTGGTGATCGCGTTGTTGCCCGTGTTGTAGCCGCGCAGGATCAGCGTTTTGGAGCCCACACCGGGGTTCGCCACATTCGTCAGCACCACGGCACCGGCACCGCTGGATTCGATCGAGATTGTGCCGGTGGTGCTGGCAAGATTGACGAGGCGGTTGGAGACTTCACCATTGCCCATGTAGATCAGGTAGGCGCCCGTGCCGCCGTTGCCCAGGTTCAGGGAGTTCGTAGGTGAATAAGCTCCAAGACTGCTGCTCACCGCGTTGGTGCTGCTGCCGAAAGAGGTAATGCCCACGACCCCTGAGTTGATGAAGGTGCTCCCGCTGTAGGTGTTGGCCCCCTTAATATAGAGAACGCCGTTGCCGAGTTTCACCAGGCTGCCCGATCCGCTGATGACCCCCGCGAGGGTCGCGAAATCCGTGTTCGTGCTCGTGTTGTCATCCACGAAGATGGCCGCGATGCTCGAATTCAAATTGATCCCGTTCATGAACGTCACGTCCGAGAGCGCCGTGGCCGAGTTCAAGATCAGCGCGCCTCCCGACGTGGGATTGCCGGTCGTGGACCAGTTGATGGTCGTGGGTGTGGCCAGCCCGCCCAGCGCCACCACCAAAGGTGCGGAGGACGCGGCAAAACCACCCGTCCCGGTGGCGTCCCACACTACTTTCCCAGCCAGAGTGCCAGTGCCGTCAAAGATGGGCCGGGTAAACAACCCCGAGGTTTCGAACACCCCGTTGCTGGTGGCAGACGAAGCGGTGGTCCCAATCCCCGTTCCTGCCGTCGTGCCTGCAAGCACCAGGAGCGTTTGCGCGGAAAGCCCCATCCCATCGGTGGCACGCAGAATACCCCCCTGGAGGATCGTGTTCCCGGTGTAGGTGTTGGCGGTGGCGGGATTCAAGATCCACAGACCGATCCCCTGCTTGTTGATGTCCAAGGGACTCGCGCCGTTGTCGATCAAGTGAATGGCGATCTCGTTGTCACCTTGCGAGGTGCCGAACAGGAAAAGGGTCTTGGCACCGGCATCCCCATAAACGATATCCGCTGTATTGCGGAAGACCAGCGCGGCGTTGTTGGCGGTGCCCGCGGTAACCAGCGCCGGAAGCACCTGGCTGCCAAAGGTTCCCGAGGAGTCAAATCCACCACCCCCACCCGAAAGGGTGAAGAGGCGGTTGGTGGAAACGGAAGGCGTCTGCGTGGTCTGGTAGACGCTGACGTTGTTGCCCGACTGTGTGTTGTCCGTGCCGGTGTATTTGATGATCCCATCTTTGAGCACCAGGCTCGCAGCATTGGTTGCATTGCTGGTCGCGTCCCCGGCGCCGAGGGCACTGGCCACGCCGATATCCGCAATGCTGGTCACCCACAGGGTGCCGGCGGAGCCGCTGTTCTGCACAATGACAGGCCCGGTGAACGTGTTGGTCCCGGTGAGGGCGAGCACGCCTGAGCCGAGCTTATACAACCCCACCTTGCCCAGGCCATCCAAAATCTGGCCGCTGAACACGCCGTTGGTGGCGGAAAGTGTCACCAGACTTCCGGACTTGGTGTTGGTGATAATCCCCGCGCCGTTGAGGGTGCCGGATGCCACGACGGTGCCAGCCCCCGATGCTCCTGTGAGCCCCACACTCAAGCCCGTCACACCGGCTCCATTAAGGTCCAAGGTGCCCAGTTGGCGGACGATCAGCGCAAAGGTGGAATTCGCTCCCGTGGTCGCCCCGAGTGTGAAATCGAAACTGCCAGCCGTGGTGTTCTGGAGACGCAGGGTACCTTCATTCACCGTGGTGAAGCTCGAGTAACTCTGCGGCCCCACCAGGGTCAGCAGGCCCGCGCCGTCTTTCGAAAGTCCGAAGACCGTCCCGTCCGGTCCGCCCACCTTGGTATTAATGGTAAGGGAGTCGGAGGCCAGGTTGACCCGCACCACCAGTTCCGCGCCACCGGTCTGAATCCCATTGCCCCCGGTGATGACACCGTTCCCGCCCGTCTGCAAGATGCCGCTGCCCGGTGCATTCTGGATCTGCAGAACCGCGTCCAGGGGATCGAACATGTCCCCACTGGTGCCCAAGGTCAGGGTCTGCGAGCCGATAATCTTCAAGCTGAAGATGCTGTTGATCGAGCCCAGCGACGCCGTGAAGCTGCCGTTGATGGCATTGTGCTGGCCGTCCGTGAGGGACGTACTGGTCGGCGCCGCGAAGTCGGTGGTCACCCCATAGATCGGGGCTGCCAGCAATCCGCCGTTGGAGACAGCGAAGTCCGCTCCATTGTAGAACAAATGAGCGTCCAGGAAGCCGCTCGTGCCGGTCAGGGTGATGGTTCCGCCGGGGGACGTCACGAAGTTCACCGAGGAGCCCGCACCGATCGATCCCAAGCTGGAGAACACCAGGCTGGTCGTGCCCGAGGCTCCGGGAGTGACTTTCACCGTATTGCCGCCCGCTGTGGAAACCAGCGCGCCCACGTTCTCCGTGCTCCCGGTGCTGAGGCCGACATATTCAAAAGTACCGCCTGCCGACTGGTTGAACGTGAGGGTGTCCTGGGCAAAAGTAATCTGGCTGGTGTTGTTGATGATGTTGGACGTTCCCGAGTTCGGACGGATCTGAAGTGTGCCACTGGAGACGGTGACGTTGCCCGTGAAGTCCTTGATCTGGCCAAAGGTCAGGGTGACCGCGGAAGCCACGTTGGTCGTGATGTTGTTGCTGATGGTAAACGTGGTGGAATTGATGATCTGTGTGATGATCGAGTTGTTGGGCACGTTGACGCCCGTCACCACCTGGCCGACCCGGAGGTTGGCGGTGCTGGCCACCGTAAGCACGTTGCTGTTGGCGGCACCGATCGCCGTGGTGGCCTGCGAAGACGCCAGCGCCGAGAAGGTCAGCGGCACGTTCACGGCCACGACAGCCGTCACGTTGTTGTTGATGGTGATCGTGTTTCCGGGGACGTTGATGGCAGTGATGAAGGACCCCACCGGAATGTTGGCGCCGGAAACCACCTGCCCGATCGCCAGTCCGGCGGTGCTCTGCACGTTGATGACGGCGGATCCGATGGCCGTGGTCAGAGTCGCGGAAGTAGTCCCGGTGGTCCCGGCCTGGATTTCGGTAGTGACATGATAGTTGTCATCCGGTGTGTAGACCCAGGTGCCATTCCCCACCTTGTTGAGGGACGTGATGAAATTGACGCCAGGAACGAGCAGATTGTCTGAAATGACCCCGTGAAACTCATTGACCACCCCTGAAGGACTGTTGCCGCCCAAAAAGATCGTCTTGGCTCCCGTCCCCGGGTTCCCGATATTGCCGTTGAGAATCAATGCCGACGGCGCGGTGCCCTTCTGGTCCGCCAAAATGATGGTCGCCCCCGTGGTGCCATTCATGGCTAGCGTCTTGGACGTGGCCTCCCCTGCACCGGTGACCGCGGCGCCCAGATAATCAAAAGCGCCCGCCGTGGTGGTGCTCCCCAGGCTCAAAACGCCACCCGCCTGTCCATTGAGACCGCCACCAGACGCTCCGCCGATCGACCTCACGGCCAGCGTACCTGCGTTGATGAAGGTGCCTCCAATAAAGTTGGAGTTCGTGCCCGTGTAAGTCCACGTGTCATTGCTGGACTTCACCAGCTGGTGGTCTCCGGCGCCCGCGGAAATGATGTTCCCGTTGAACACGCCGTCCCCGTTTCCGTTCAAGGTGAAAATGCGGGAGGTGGCATCACCAATGCCCACGTCCGCCGCGATGGTGAGAATACCATTGGAGTTGTTCGTATACGTTTGCACGCCGCCGCCCGAGCCGCCCAGATTGCCAGAGCTGTTGGTCAGGGTCAGGCTGTAGCCATCACCACCGTTCAGCGTGACGGACCGGTTGGTGTTCGAGGTGAAATTCGCAAACTGAATGGTCTGGTTCAATCCCGACCCGCCGACCTGGCGGTTGGCATAAAAGACCGCGTTGCTGTTGGGCAGACTGACGTAAACACTCAGAAAGCTGGCGACCTGCGCAGCATCCACACGCAATTCCAGGGTACCACCGTTGAAAGACACCTGGTTGATGCTCGTGGCATCTCCCAAGGCGCGCCCGTCAGACACCCGCAACGTGCCGGAGTCAATGCGCGTGTTGGAGATGAAATCATTGTTGATGTTGGTGAGCACCATGGTGCCGCCGACCCCGGAACCGGTCTTGATGATACCCGTGTTGCCGATGGCGCCATTGGTGATCTGGCTGTCCACGATCGCATTGCCAGATCCGTAAAAGACGTGGCCGCTGCCGCCCGCCAGCGTCATGGTGCCGGTGAAGGTGGTGTTGCCCGCGATGGTGGCCACGCGCGTTTCCGTGTTGCTGGCAAAAATGAGATTGCCGTTGATCGTGTTCATGCCCGTGCTGATGAGCGCCGCACCCACGTTGTTGCTGCCACGGCCGCTGATGGTCAGGTCGCGGTTCAGGGTGATGCCGTTCACGCCACCCCCGATCAACAACTGGCCGCCAATGAGGCCGAATCCCGCAATGCCATTGACCGCAACTGCGGTGGTGGAACTGCCCAGCGCATGCCCGTCCGTGATGACCACGGTGCCGTTGTTGATGTTGGTGAAGCCGGTGTAGTTGTTGGCGCCGTTCGTAAGGATCAGGGTGCCTCCGCCATAAACGGCGAGGCCGCTCGTGCCGGAAATCTGCGAATTGATCTGCACCGTGGGTCCGGTGCCATAACTACCGCCGGCTCCCGGCGCACCCAAGAATCCCGGAACCGCATTCCCGCCCAGCGTGATGGTGGGACTGAACCCCGGCACGCCCGATCCCAAAGTGAGGGTGTTGCTGTTGATGACGAAATTTCCAGCACCCAAATCATTGAAGATCAGAGCGCCCGCGCTGATGGCCGTGCCCAAGGTGACCACCGTGTCAGCCCCCACCGTGCCCGTGGGGAACTGGTTGGCCTGCCAGAAATACGCCGTGTTGGCAAACGAATTGGTCCAGACGGATTCGGTGCTGATGCCGTCCCACCACAGGGGAGGAGGGAGGATTGCATTCCAAGTGCCTGTGCCACCGAGTCCAGCGCCTGTGCTGGCATTGTTCCCTACAGGATTTCCGTCAGCATCCCAATAGAAGATGGCAGCCAGCGAAACTGGGGCCGTCATCAACGGTACAAAGGTCACCGCGAACAGTGCAATAATTCGGGTGAACAAGGAGGGGCCTTGTTTGTTTTTCATAGGGGGTAAAATGGGGCGAAACGCAAAAATGAATTTTTGCTAAGCTCATTTAGCAAAATCCGCGAAACCGAAACAAGCAAATAGTTTACATTGAACCAACTTTTCGTCCTCAAATTGAGCATTATTCGCAATGGATTTATTACACATTTCTTGTAATCATAAGAGGTTACGGAAATTTAAACACCTTGTCCCCTCATTGCCAATGCATGATCCATACATGGCCCATCCAGAGCTCGGGCATTTTTTTGGCTGCAAAGGACTGCTAAACCGGCCGCCGAACGCCCCCTTCAACGACTCATTTTGAGACCCGGCTCAGCCAGGATTTGGTAACCACTTTGTGGCAAAATTACTTACTCCATTTAAGCACAAACCGTATTTTCACTGAAAAAGTGAACATGGCGTTCAGGACAGTGTCTCTTCCGGCAGCTTTTTGAGTTCCCCGCCAGCGAGGGCACTCTCATGCGCGAGCAGACCCGTGCAGGTCCAGTTCGCGCTCTGTTTCGCATTGGGAAACGGGTCGCGATTTTCCGTCAGCGCCATGGCAAACTCATGCGCCAGATGTGGATGGCTGCCCCCATGCCCGGCACCCTGCGTGAAGCTCAGGTGCTGGTGTTCGTCCGAGTCATACACGCCTTTGGTGGTGTAGCGCTGGATGCTCTCAGGCAGGCGCTCCGCGAAGTCCGGGCATTTCACCGGCTCAGGGATCTCCGGCTCCGGCTTCTTCGCCGTGTGCATGACCAGCGGCTCGTGCTCGATGAGCGGCCACTCCACGGATTTCTTCGTCCCGTAGACATCGATGCTCTCCCGGTACTGCCGTGCGGTGTCGAACAGGCTGCGAATCACGCGCACGCTGAGATCGGAATTCCGCACCTTCACGTGGGCGGTCTCGATGGCAAAGGGCGAGCCGTAGTGCGGGATCAGCTCCTCACGGATCGTGCCGGAGCCGAAACAGCTCACGTACTCCGCATCCCCGCCCGCCAGCCCCAGCGCCGGACCCACGCAATGCGTCGCATAGTGCATGGGAGGCAGGCCGGGCCAGTAGTTCGGCCAGCCGTCCATGTCCTGCTGGTGGCTGGACTGCACGAACTGAATCTTGCCCAGTTCACCGCTGTCCCGGAGCTGCTTCATGAAAAGGTATTCCCGCGCATACACCACCGTCTCCATCATCATGTATTTCAAGCCGGTTTCCTGGGTGAGCTTGATGATCTCCAGGCACTCCGCAACGGAGGTGGCCATGGGCACCGTGCAGGCCACATGCTTTCCAGCCTTGAGCGCAGCGATGCTCATCCAGCCATGGTCGGGAATCGGTGAGTTGATGTGCACCGCGTCCACCTCCGGATCCGCCAGCAGCGCCGCATAGTCCGTGTAGCGCTTGTCCACACCCCAGTAGTCTCCCACCTCCTTGAGCTTTTCCGGATTGCGCTGGCAGATGGAGTGACACGTCGTGTGCGGATGTTTCTGCCAGATCGGAATGAACTCCGCCCCGAATCCGAGGCCCACGACGGCGATGTTGATCTTTTTGCTCATGTTGCGATGCCTGGAAATAGCGTGCCAGATGTTAACGGAGCCTGCCCTCCCCTTTCAAGCGCTGCTTCAAAATCTCCCCTGACAACTTTTGCAGGAAATCGGACATGACGAAGGGATGGCATTTGCGCCCTGAAAGCCTGAGCAGGGAGCAAACCTCACCGTCACTCAAACCCCAGCCGGTCTCCCAGGAACTTCCTCATGCAGCGCAGAGGATGTTCGGAATTCACCGGCGCCACGTCGAGGTAGGCCTTCAGTTTCGTGACCGCCGCCGGCCGTCCCTTCAGGGCCTCCAGCACCGCGCCCCGGTGTTTCGCATCCCGCAAGTCCGCGAAGATGTTCGCCAGCCGCACGGCCGCCTCGCTCTGCAAATCCGGATGCTCCTGGTCGTCCACCTGTGCGATCGTGAGATCCAGCGCCGTGCCATAGTCAAACTTCCGCCAGGCAATGGTGCCCTTGTAGTTGCGGATTTCCGCGGGATACCGCGGCTTGGAAAACTCCTTCTCATACTCCGCGATGGCCTTCACCAGCGCGGCCGGACGGAAGGGCTCATTGAGTTCCACCACAGGCCGCTGGTCATCCATCTTGTGCTGGTGCCTCTCCCCGGGGCCTTCGTGGCCGAACCGGTCCGGAAGCTGCCGGAAGATCGCGCGGATCAGCACGAGGCTGCACGCCTGCCGCTTCAGTGATTTCGGGTGCTTCGCCAGAAACGCCCGGCACGCCTCCTCCAGTTCCTTGTAGCTCGGATAGTTGAAATCGTCATAGCCCGTGCCGCGGTCTGCCTGGTTGGCATAAATCTCCACGTAGTCCACGAAGTCCTGCACCCCGGCCAGTTCGGGATTTTCCCGCGCCTGCTTGATAAGGTCGTTCAGCTTGGGACGCGTGTCCGGTTTGTTTCCCCACTGGTTGGAATCGTCCGCGCGCAAACGCAGCTGGATGTAGGCGTGCCGCGCCTTGTCGCTCAATCCCGGGACCTGGTGGAACAATGAGAGGTCCTCAAAGAAATTCACCGTTTTCAATTCTTCACCTGTCGGCCCCTGCGCACGCAAATTCTTGAACTGCGCGTCCACATATTCCTTCGTAAACTGCCTCTGGAGTTCCTGCGGTACCGCGGACTTCGTGGCGATCTCGCCCTCAGCCTTGGAGAACACTTCTCGCGGGCCATCCCCTCCCCGGCTCGCCAGGGGAAACTCCCCGAACGCGTTGTAGTGCATCGTCCGGTAGCCACCCAGCAGGGACAGCGCGTCCTCCTCGCGGCCCGGGTTGCCCTGCCCTCGCACGCTCCATGACGATTCATACTCGGGCTCATTCTCGGCCTGCCCGTCCTTGCCCTTGGGTTTGGGCTTGGGACACGGATCAAAGCTCCAGTAAACCGCGTCCCTTGCCTCCGCAGACTTCGCGTTCTCTTTCTGCAGGATGTTGTAAATATCGCGCGAGACCTGGGCCATGTTCGTCTCCATGGCGCGGTTGAAGTCGTAATCACTGTCCCGCGCAATCTTCTCGATGCCGTCCAGCACCTTGAACCGCGCCTTCGCGGACAGGTCGGTGCCGGGCACGGTGCGCGCGGCGCGCAGCCACCAGCGCGTGGCATGGCGCATGAGATTGCGGTTCTCCAGTTCTTCATCCACCTCGGCAAATCCCAGCGCGCGTGCGTCGTCGCGTTTTGTCACGTCGCTGCTGCCGCCGGGGTTCGCTTCGCCTGATGCCGGGAGTCCCTCCCACGCCTTTTCATAGGCATCCCCCAGCGCGATCATGGCCTGCGCCTTGGCCTTCCCGTTCGCGTTCTTCACCGCCTTGGCCAGCTTTGTGAGCTCCGCCATTCTTTCCTTGAAGGGCTCGTCGGCGCTCAGTTCCGCCGCTCCTGCGTAATCCTCGAGCGCGGCCTTGCGAATCCTCAGCACGTCATTGAGCGACCCCAAGGCCTCCGGCTTTTCATCCCACACTTTGTCTTTCACTACCGACTCAAGTTCCTTCAACGGCGCAAAATTCAAAATCGTGGACTTCAGCGCGACAAAGGCGTCACCCCCGTCCGTGTCCGAATAGACCGCGCTCTGCTCCAGCTCCAGCTCGGATTCCGAGGGTGGATAGACCCCATCATCGCTCCCGCGACTACGCTCCGCATCGGCACCGGCCGCCTTGCTGAGAAACACATACGCCTCACCCGCGCGATGATCATCCACCAGCGCCTGCGCCATGCGGATCGCTACGCCCATGCTCAGTTGCGATTTTTCAAAACTCTCAAAGAAGAGCCGGCCCAATTTAGCCACCTCCTTGGGCTGCTTCGTGCGTTGCAACACCACGATGCGCGCAAAGAGCAGGTCATCACTTTTCTTGAGATCAGCCTCCGGGCCATTCGTGAGTTTCAGCGCCTCCTCCTGATTACCCACACCGCTGGCCGCCTGCGCCAGCATGGCTCGCAGGCGCAGCGCCCAGTCGCCCGTGTAGCGCGCCTGCTCCGCGGAGACGAGCGAGGCCAGCTTGGGCAGCACGGTCTGCCGCCATTTCTTCAGATCGGCCGATTCATCATACTTCCCGTCAAACGGATCGATTTCCGGCGCGTTGAGCACGATGTACACCGCAGCCTGCGCGATGCGCGGATGCTGCGCGACCACCTTGAGCACCGCTTCATTTTCCTCGGCGTGTCCCACCACTTTCGAAAGCACGCGCTCCACCATGTGCGCCGCGGACTTGCGGCACTCGGGATGTGCCGGATCCTCCAGTTGCGCGATGTAATGTTCCAGCGCTTCCGCCGGATGATCCTGCCACAGCAGCGCCCCCAGCCAGCCGTGCGCGTCCGCCACGTAGCGGCCCTGCGGGTATTTTTTGATGAACTCCCGCCACTGCTTCACCGCTTCCTCCCAAGCCTGCTTTTTCTCAGCCTCCTTATCAGTTCCCGCGTCGTCAAAACTCCGCGCCTTGGACAACGCACAACGCGCCAGCAGAAACGCCGCCGTCTCCGCACGCGGGTGATCGGGAAACTTCTTCACGAGCTCCTCAAACCAAGGTCGCGCGCCCTCGCGCCCGTCATTGCTGAAGATCGAAGCGCCCTGCAGATACAGAAGATGCGCGCGCATCGGTTCTCCGGCCGCGTAGGTGGCCGGCTCGATGTTCTCCTGCGGCTTCATGTCATAGGCCAGCCGCGCGGCGCAGTACTTCTTGCGCTCGTCATCCGCCGGGCCCTTCACGGTGATCGCATCGCGGATGTCGTAAAGCGTGTTCAGCACGCCGCCTCGGGACACATATTGCAGGCGTGCCTTCATCACCAGCTTGTCAATTTCCGCCGCCAGCACCTCTGGCTTCTCCTTCCCGATCTTGTCGATCACCGCCTGCATCTCCTCATCTCCCACGGCGTCCTTGTCCACGATCTCCGCGATCTCAAACTTCCCCTTCTCCACGGTCTCCAGCAGGATCTCTCCCAAAGTCTTGGCCGGGAGCCGGTCCAGATCGCTTGCCAGGGAGGCTGCAGGAGTTTCGTCAAACCAGCCACCACTGCCGGACAGGTGGGACGCGGCAAACAAGGCACCAAGACAAACAGCAGGAATCAGCGGGAGAGTTCGAGAGGTGGTCATGATGTTTTTTCCATGAGGTTCAAAACGCGTTAGCGGAGTGGTGCTGCTTCCTCCGCGGGAGTCAACGAAAACCCATCGCGATCCATCATCAGGCCATCCTGTTCGCTCCTGAGCCTGTCCCTTATTGAAACTGGAACCCCAGCCGGTCACCCAAAAATTTCCGCAGATACCTCAGGGGGTGGTCGGCGTACAGCGGCGCGATGTCCAGATAGGCTTTCAACCTGAGCAAAGCTCCGGGCCGCACGCTGAGCGCCCCAAGCACCTGCTGCCGGTGCCGTGGATCCCGCAGGTCCGCGAAGATGCTCGCCAATCGCACCGCCGCCTCGCGGCGCAAATCAGGATGAGTCATGTCATCAAGCTGCGTCATCGTCAGGTCCAGGGATGTGCCATAGTCCATCTGCCGCCAGGCGATGATGCCCAGGAAATTTCGCACCTCCGCCTCGTAGCGCATCTTGGGAAATTCCTTTCCGTAATCAGTGATGGCCTGGATCAACTTCTCGGCACGAAAGGGTTCGTCCGATTCCACGATGACGCTTTCCTCCACTCCGCCTTCCTTCTTTTCCGGGTGACCGAAGCGCTCCGGCAACTGTCGGTAAATGGCCCGCATGAGAAGCAGGTGGCAGGCCTCGCGCCGCGGGGATTTCGGGTATTTCTCCAGAAATTCCCGGCAGCCTTTCTCCACCGTCGCATAAGTGGGATAGACTGGAAAGACGCTCCCATTCGGTCCACGATCCGCCTCATTCGCGTAGAGCTCCACGTAATCCACGAAGTCTCCCACCGCTGCCAGTGCTGGATTGGCCCGAGCATGCTCCAGCAGTGCCTTCAGTGTGGGGCGCGGGTCGGGCTTGTTTGGCCACCGCGGAAAGGAAGGAAACTCGTCCGCGCGCAACCGCAGGCGGATGTATTCGTTGCGCGCGTCGTCCGTCAGTCCCGGCACTTGATGGAAAAGCATCAGGTCCTCGAACAGATTCACGATCTTCATCTGTTCCGCATTTTCCGCCGTGGTGCGCGTCTGGTTGAATCCCTCGGTCACTTTCGCCGCAGAGAACTGCCGGGGCAGATCGACGGGATTGACCGCCACCTCCTGCATTTCTTTGAGGTAAGGCGTCATTCCTTCTTCCGCGCCCTCATCCGTTTCCCATAGCGCATGAAACTCACCGAAGGCATCATACGGGAGCGCCCCGTAGCCCCCCAGCAGCGAGGCCGCGTTGATCTCGCGGTGATAGTCTTCCGCCCCGCGCAGCGAGTATCTTTGAACATAAAAGTCCTCACCTTCTCTGGGCTTCGGTTTGGGACACGGGGTGAAGTTCCAGTAAGCAGCATCCCTGGTCTCTGGAGCGTCCGGATGCTCCTTGTGCAAGATGTCGTAAATTTCCTTGGAGGCCTGGTCCATGTGGGTCTCCATGGCCCGGGTCAGGTTGTAGTCACTGGTCCTCGCCGTCCTCTCGATGCCGTCCAGCACCTTGAAGCGCGCCTGGGCGGAAAGTTCCGTCCGGGGCACGAGGCGCGCCGCTCGCAACCACCACCGCGTCGCATGCCTCAAGGGATTCCGATTTTCCAGCTCCGCATCTGGATCGTGATACCCCAGGGCTCGCGCATGTTCGCGCCGGTCCAGATCATCTCCATAGCCCCACTCGTTCGTCTCGCCCCTGACCTCGTTGTCATGGGTCTTCTTCTGCGCAAGCTCTTCATACGCATTCCCCAGTGCCATCATCGCCTGGGCCTTCGCACGCCCTTCGGTTTTTTTGATCGCCTGCCATAGCTCTTCGAAATGCTCCAGCCGCTCGAGAGCGTCTCCATCCTGGGTCAGCTTCATGGCACCGGCAAAATCCTCTGCCGACTCCTTGCGCAGGAACAGAAATTTCTTGAGCGCTGCCGCCGGCTCCGCCTTGTCCTTCTCCTTCCAGAGAGGATGATCCAGCACCACCTCCAGTTCCTTCAACGGCGCAAAATCAAGAATGGTCTTTTTCAGACCCTCGTAGGCATCTCCGCCATCCGTGTCCGGGTACACCGCGCTGGCTTTGAGATCCATCTTGGATTCCTCCTCTGGATAGGGTGTCTCCCCGCCCCGGCCATAATAGCCGGACCCAGGCGCGGCCTCCTGATGGAGATAAACGTACGCCTCTCCCGAACGATGATCGTCGAGCAGCGCCTGCGCGAGCCGGATCACCACGCCTTTGCGCAGTTGTGAATCACCGAATAATTCCAGGAACACTTTCCCCACTTTCGCCGCCTCCCTTGGCTTCTTCATGCGTTGCAGTACCAGGAGTCGCGCCCAGAGCAGGTCATCGCTTTTCTTGAGCTCCGTCTCGGGAACTTCCGTGAGCTTGAGCGCCTCCTCTTGTTTTCCCACGCTGCTGGCCGCCTGCGCCAGCATGGCGCGCATGCGCAGCGCCCATGCTCCTGCATAGCGTTTCTCCTCCGCGGAAACTGCCACCGCCAACTCAGGCAGCACGTGCTGTTTCCATTTTTTAAGGTCGGCGGCCTCATCATACTTCCCGTCATTCGGATCAATCTCCGGCGCATTGAGCACCAGGTACACTGCCGCCTGTGCCACCCGCGGATGTTGCGCCACCACCTTGAACACCGCCTCGTTCTCGTCCGGATGCCCCAGCACCGTGGCCAGCACCCGCTCCACCATGTGCGCCGCACTTTTACGGCATTCCGGATGCGCCGCATCCTCCAGTTGCGCGATGTAATGCACCAACGCCTCCGCAGGCCTGTCCTCCCACAACAGCGCTCCCAGCCAGCCATGGGCATCCGCCACATAAATCCCCTTGGGGTATTTCTTCACCAGGTCCTGGAACATCTGCACCGCCTCATCCTGGCTTTTTATGCGCTCCGGTTGCTCGGCGTTGACTTCATCACTTTTCGCCGCCCAAAGCGCGCAGCGTGCCGCGAGAAACGCCGCCGTCTCCGCTCGTGGATGATCGGGAAACTTTTTCAACACTTCCTCAAACCAGGGCCTGGCCTCAATGCGTTTCCTCGCAGCAAAAAGAGCCGCACCCTGGAAAACCAGCAGATGCGCCCGCATGGGATCTCCCACCGCATAGGTCTCCGGCTTCGCGTCCGGCTCCAGCTTGATCTGGCCGGCCAGCCGCATCTCGCAATAGCGTTTGCGCTGCTCGTTCGTGGGGCCTTTGGCCATGACAGCATCGCGAAGATCATGGAGCCGGTTCAATACTCCGCCACGCGGTACGTACACGAGCCTCGCCCTTGCCACCATGCCGTCCAGCCTTGCCAAAATTCCCTCGGCCGTGGCATCACCAATTCTGCCCACCACTTTTTTAATTTCATCACCCCCTACTGCGTCCGTCTCCGTGACGGTGGCGATTTCCAGTTCCCCTTTTTCTGTCGTCTCCAGAAGAATCTCACCCAGCGTCTTGGCCGGCAACCGGTCCAGATCCCCCGCCAATGTGGGGGCGGGCCCCACGTCAAACCATCCCCCGCTGCCCGCCAGCCGCGGCGTGACAGACCACAAGCCAAAACACACGAAAACAATCAAGGGACATGCCCGAGCGCTTGCCATACCATCTCCTTTTCAACATTCAAAACACGGTAGCGGAGTGGTGCTGCTTCCGCAGCGGGAGTCAATTGAAACAAACCGCTGTTGAGCGATTGTCCGGCGGGCAGCGCCGCGAACCAGAAAGTAAGACGCGTCGCCGTCTCCACCGGAACTGCCTTGGGATGATCCGACTCCGGCTCACGATGTCCCCCCACCCTCCAGAAATCCCCCGGCAGTGCCTCCCGGAAAACCGCCGCCTCCGCGTCCACCTCCACCGCATACCCCCTGTCCTGCGGCCCGTCCCCCACCACGCGGGGGGGCAAATCCATGGATCCCTCGTTGACCAGCACCAACCGGCCGCCGTCCCGGCGCAATGCCAGTTTCATCCCGGCGTTCTGGTCGCGCGCCGCGAACTGTTTGAGCGACCACCCGCTCGCAGCGGCGCCATTCGGCAGGCGGAAAAAAATCACATTGCGCGCTGCCGCCTTCTCCATCGCCACCACCGTTTCGCGATCCGGCCAGCGCAACACCAGCCGCTCATCCTTCAAGATTGCGCTGCGCCCCAGCGCCATGGCATCCGTGGCCCGCAAAACGGTGACGCCGTCCTTCAACGGCGCCTCCACATGAAGCCCTCGCTTGAAGATCACATCTTCCCACGACCACTGCCGGAAATGGCCGCGCGATTTCCCGTTCGCTCCATAGATCGTGACCCTCGCGAACCACGGCAATCCCGCGCGCCAGGGAATGTCACAGGACTTCGTCCATTCTCTCACCAGCGCCTGCGTCGATTCCCTTTCCATCAAGGGACGCAACGCATCCGCCGTGTCCGGATTGAGATCATAAAACATCGGGCAGAGTTCGGCCACACTGCCGCGCAGCTTCTGAAAAGCTGGCAGGCGCACCCAGCCCGCCAGTGCTGTGGACGAAAGCTTGGGCGCTTGGGGTCGCAACTCCGCGAGAAAATCCGCGTAAGCTCCCACCAGCCGGTCCGGCGCATCATAGTCCAGCTGCCACTCATCCGCGCCCGTGGTCTGAAATGCTGCTGCCACCTTCTCCTTCAACCGGGTGCGCACCGCTTCCGCAAAAGGCTCCGCCACCGACGCCTCCAGCCGCAGCACGGGCACAATGCGTAGAGACGCGGAAGATTTCTCCGGCAGACGCGGCGCCCGCTTCCATTCCCATGTGCCGGCTTTGTTTTCGATTTCCGCAAAATGCCAGTAAAGCGTCTTCACCCCTCCCGTCTGCAAATCAGTCTTCTCCTGCGCCGTGAGCACCTCCGCACGGTTCCAGACCCAAAACGCGCTTTCTCCGCGCAGCGTCAGGCACGCCAGCCAGCAGCAGCAGAGAATACAGAGGGTGCGCGCCGGCATGACTCTACCGTTACACTTCCGTCCTCAGCGTCAATCCCATGCAGAGGTAATGAAGACATTCACCCATCCTGTCGAATAGAACGACGTCGCCGCCAGTCGAATCACCATGAAATGGATCATCACTCTCCTCCTGCTTGCCGCCACCACCCTCGCTTCCGCTGATCCCACGGCGGACATCACCATCACCTACCGCCCCGCCAACGGCCCGGATGTGACCGCCACGCTCTTCGCCCACAATCTCGCCTCCCCTTCCGTCGTTCCTATCCAGATCACCGACGAACTCACCTGGCTGCTCACCATTTCCAATCAGAGCCGTGACCACGCTGTTCCCACCGGCAGACCGATCTGGACTGCGATTGAAGTGAGCGATCCTTCCATGATCGTGGGTCACACAACGGGCGACAAGCCCCTGGTCATCGCCCAGGCGCTCGTGAAGTTCGACCTCGAACGGGAGGTCAAGTTCTTCGAGTCATCCGCCAAGGGCACGCTCTCCGTTAAATTTTCAAACCTCACGCAGTAGTGCCAGGCTCGCGTTGCCTCCGCTGAGAATGCAGCCCACGCGCAAACCGCGCAGGGACTCCCGCTGCTTTTTGATCGCCGCCCATGACACCGCGCCGGCGCCTTCGGCCAGGTTGTGGGTGGACACCAGCAGTTCGCGCATGGCCGCGAGCGCCTCCTCGTCAGACACCATGACAATGTCTTCCAGGCAGCGGGTGAGACATTCCAGCGCCATTTCGTTCGGCGTACTGCAGGCCGCCCCTTCCGCCACGCGTGTCGCGCTGGGCTGGGTGACAAATTTCTTCTGGTGAAACGAGAGTGCGTAGGCCGGAGCCTGGGCGGACACCACCCCGATGATTCGTGTCTTCAATCCCAGCGCCTCGCGCGCTGCGATCATGCCGCATGCACCTGAGCCCAGACCGATCGGCACAAACACCACATCCAGCCCCTCCGCCGCGCGGAAGAACTCCAGCGCATAAGTGGCCACGCCGCGCACCAGCCAGGGATGAAACGAGGGCACCGCGTGCAAGCCCTGCGTGCGTGCCAGTTCGCGCGAATGCACCAGTGCGTCCTGAAATTCATTTCCATGTTCCACCAGTTCCGCACCCAGCGCGCGCATGGCGTTGTTCTTCTCCGGATTGTTTCCGTGCGGCACCACGATCACGGCGCGCACGCCCCGGCGTTGCGCCGCCAGCGCGATGGACTGGCCGTGGTTGCCCGTTGAAGCGGCCACGATTCCCGGCACATCCGGTTGCTGCTTGAGCAGTTCGTCCAGGTACACCAGACCTCCCCGCACTTTGAAAGCACCCACCGGCGTGTGGTTCTCGTGCTTCACCCACACCTCACATCCCGCGGCCTGGTTCAGCAAAGGCCAGGTGTAACAGGGCGTCGGCGGGATCAGCGGACCAATCAGCGCCGCCGCGGATTCGATCTCCGCGAGCGTCGGCAATTCCATTTTGCCCGCACTCACGGCAACACCGGCTTAAGCGCCTCCGCCCAGATGGCATACCCCTTCGCAGCGGGATGCAGGAAATCTCCCATCACCTCCTTGGAGATGGTGCCGTCCGCATTCGTCAGCTTGGAGGTGATGTCGAGGAGGACCACGTTGGGCTTGTCCGCCTGCTTTGCGAGGCCTTGATTGATCTGCGCGATCCTCGCGCGCATGGGGTTGCTCGGGCTCTCGCCACGCGGAAAGACGGCCATCAGAATGATCTTCGCCGCCGGGCATTTCTCACGCACCCGGTCCACGATCAAACCGATGGCCTGCGCAATTTCCTCCGGCGTGTTCTCATGCGCGTTCTTCGTGCCGGCCAGGTTGTTCGTGCCGATGTGAATCACCACCGCCTTCGGCTTGAGCCCATCCAACTCTCCCAACTGGATGCGGTAAAGCACATTCTGCGTCCGGTCCCAGCCGAAGCCGAGGTTCAACACCGGCCGGTCTCCGCACAGCGCCTTCATCGCCTCCACGCCACGATTCCCCTTGGGTTCGTTCGGTTCGCCGGCCCACAGGTGCGTGATGGAATCGCCAAGGAACACGATCTCCGGCTGAATCTTGTCCTTGGCCGCCATCACCGCCTCATGCCGCGCCTGCCACTCATAGAAATCCTTCTCCAGCTTTCCCACAGGAACGGTGGCGGTGTTGACCGGCGTCTCGGCAAAGACCGCGCACGCAAAGAAGAGCAGAAGAAGGGAAAGCGTTTTCATGCGCCCGCAATTCAGCAGAGCCCGCCGCGAAGGCAAGCGTGACCTCACACCGGAAGTTTCCAGTCTCCACGGAATGCACGATGCGCCAGCATGCCATCCGCCTCCGCGTCATTGACGAAAGTCTCGGTCTCGGGATTCCAGTTCACCTTTCGCTTCGCCTGCAGCGCAATCGCCGTGAGCTGGCACAGCGCATCCGAACGCACCGAGGTCTCGATATCGCAAATCGCACGCGTCTTGTTCTTGATGGCGTCCACAAAATTCCGTGTGTGCTCCGTGCTCACGGGCAGCTTCACCGGCATGGTGTCGTATCTGTTCTGCGGATCCTTGAGAATGTTGTCATCGCTCGCCCAGATCGTGCCACGCACCACACGCACCCAGCCGCTCTCGCCCATGAAGTGCGCCCCGTGGCTGATCTTGTTCAGCCCCTTGCTCTCGTTCTCGAAAATGATCGGCGCGGCGTGCGCATACTCCATGCGCACGCTCCAGCCCAGCATGCGGTCGCACGCGCCGCCCTCTGGATACGTGGCCGTGCCTTCGATGCTCACCGGCCCCGTCGTGTCCGTGCCATTGCCCCACTGGGCGATGTCGAGATGATGGATGCCCCAGCAGGAAATCATGCCGAGGGAAAAATTGCTGATGTTCTCGTGGTTGTCCCGCTTCAATTTTTCCTCATTGAACGGCGTCATCGGGGCGGGGCCCACCCAGCGGTCCCAATCCAGATAATCCGGCACTGGTTGCTCCGGCAGCGACGCCAGCGTCTTGCCTCCGGGCACGCCCACGCGAATCTCCTTCAGTTTTCCCAGACGGCCATTCAACGCCAGCTCCGCGGCCCAGCGGAACTTCAGGTCACTGCGCTGCTGCGTACCAAACTGAAACACCACGCCGGTCTTGCGCACTGCGGCGCGTACAAACTTGGCCTCCTCCACGGACATGCCCATGGGCTTCTCGTGGTAGATGTGCTTCCCGTTCAAGATCGCATCCGCCGCGGGAATGCTGTGCCAGTGGACCGGCAGCGCCATGAGCACCGCGTCGATGGATTTGTCACGGTTCAACTCGCGGAAGTCTGAATACACCTTCACGTCATCGCTGCCGTAACGCTCCCCGATGTATTTCCGCGCGCGCTCGATGTTGTGCTTGTTCACATCGCACACCGCCGTCACCCGGACATCATCGTGATTGAGGAACGCCCGCAGATCCACCGTGCCCTGGGAGCCAGCACCGATGACGCCCAGCGTGATCTTGTTGGAAGGCGCGGTCTCCGCACGCAGCAAATGCGCGGGAATAAACGTGGGGGCGACGCCGGCGGCGAGCATCGCTTTAAGGAGGGAGCGGCGGGTGGTCATGGGAAGAGGATAGGGTGAAAAAATGCGGCGGACACTATTAAGCTACTTCGCGGCCTGCTTCGGCTGCTCCTTGAGGGTAAGAATAAACGCTTTCACATCGGCGAGCTCCTGGGGTTTCAGGATCAGACCCATGGGTGGCATGGGAGATATCTTGAGGTATTCGAAGCCCTGGGCAAGTACGGCGTTGGGCTCCAGCAGACTTTGGGTGATGTAAGCCTCGTCCTTGCGGCCCGCGATGCCATCCAGCGGCGGCCCCACCGGCCCACCCTTGCCGCCCAGCATGTGGCAATTCATGCACGCGGCGATGGGATGGTGCCAGAAGATGTTTTCGCCACGCTTGGGGTCGCCCGCCGTGAGCTTGTTCGAGTCATCTTCCAGCACGAGTTCACACAGCTTCACGTCGTCGAAATAGCCGTCGCCCTTCGCGACGTGCAGAAGATTGATGCTCGCGGTCTTCTTGTCCTTGTTGGTGAAAATCACCTCCACCTCCTGCCATTCACCCTTGGTGTCACGGGTCACCTTGTCCGTTTCAGCGCGGCCGATGTGATCGTTGAGGCTGACCTTGCCCTTGAGCGCATGCCCTCGCACCCAGGCGGAGAGGCGGTAGTCCGTATTGGGTTTCAAGGCAACGTCGGCATGAAGGCTGGTGTCGGCATCATCGCGCGTGATGCAGCGCACCGCATGCTGACCACCGTGGACATTGTTCTTGCCGCTGAGAACCTCCCATTGCGCGCCCGCATTGCCCGGCATCGTGCCATAGTCGCGACGTGACCAGCCTTGAGGCAGACCATCCGCGGCGATGATTTCAAAATCAGAGTTGGGCAGCAGGTTCGGCCCTTCTTTGTAATTCAGCGCCTTGTGTTTCTTCGCCAGCAAGGCACCGGCTTCATGGAGCCATTCGTCCTTCTTCACGACGGGGTCGGCATTAAGTTTCTTCACCAGGGTCTTCACCTCCTCCGTGGTGGGAAACTCGGAAAGCTTCACAAAGGCCGCAAGACGCGTGGTGAGATCGGGATCACTGATGACACCGCTGCCGTAGAACAGGCTGTGCGCCTTCTCATCCTTGCCCAGGGCGCGCACCGCGTTGCGGCGCAGGCCGGGATCTTTCGAAAGCAGCGCGGCTTTGTGCGTGGCTTCGTCGAGCTGCCCCATCCCTTGCAGAGCCCAAAAGGCATGGACGGCGGCAATGTTGCCATCATTGGCGGTAACGATTTTCTTCAAGGCATCCGCCGAGTCCGTCTTTTTCCCTTCCACCAGGAGCTGCTGCGCTTTCAAGCGCCAGAAGGGTGTGTCGCTGCTGAGAGCCCTGACCAGCTGCGCGGAACTGGCGTCTTTGAGCGAGGTGAGGGTGGGCTTCTGCGCCTTGTCCCAGACGATGCGGTAGATGCGGCCGCGCGCGTGGTCGCGCAGATCATTCTTGTGCGCTCCGCCGGGTCCGGTCTCCCCCTTGTAGCCGCCGCGTTCCACACTCGGCGTGGGGTTGTGCTGGATGATGAAATTCTGCCACTCCGCGTACCAGATCGCGCCGTCGGGGCCGACCTCCGCATGCACGGGCGAGTGCCATTCATCACTGCTGGCCACCAGGTTGAATCCGTCCCTGGCCACGTAGCCCGCGCCGTCGTGCTGCACATCCATGAGGGAGATGATCTTCATGGTGGGCTCGCAGACCATGGCCTTGCCCTGGAGCCGGGCGGGCAGGTTCTTGGAATAGATGAAGTTGGAACCCGCGGCGGCGGTGAACCCATGAAACACATCCACCTGGCGGTAATTCGGCGTGATGGCGTGCGCCGTCTCCACCGTGTTGATCTTCTTCGCGGTCATGATGCGCGTGTTATCCGGCACCACTCCGGCGGGAATGCCGCCGAAGAAAATCGGTGCGCCATTGGCCGTACCGCCAAAGTCATCGCCGAACTCATTCTGGCTCTGCGCCCAGGTGTTGTTGGTGAACTGGTGGAGGAACTCGATGGCGGAGCCGTCCGCCTTGAAGCGGTAGCTGCCCATGGTGAACTTCACCTTCTTCCCGCCCACGATCCCCTCAAAGCCCGAATAGCCCACGGCGCCGTGGAGCCAGTTGTCATAGCCGTAGTGGAGATTGCTGGCCTGTGCGTGCGTGTCGCGGATGCCCCAGGCGTCCATCACGACCTTGCGGATGTCTGCGTGGTCGTCGCCCTTGCTGGATTTCAGGAAGATAAAGCGCGGTGGCTGGCACACAATGATGCCGCCGTTGGCAAACACGAGGCTGGTGGGAAGATTGAGGTGATCGGCAAAAACGGTGAACTTGTCCGCCTTCCCATCGCCATCGGTGTCTTCGCAAATCTTGATGTCGTCATTCCCCTCCCCGCTCTCCACCACGCCGTGGGGATAGTCGCGCGTCTCCGCCACCCAAAGACGGCCCCGCTCATCCCACGCGAAGGCGATGGGCTTCATGATGTCCGGCTCCGCGGCGAACAATTCCAGATGCATGTCCGGCGGCACCTGGGTGCGCTCGATCGATCCCTTGGGTGAAAACGGAAACTGGAAGGTGACGGGCTCCGGGCGGCCCTCGTAGTTCGCCACATTGGGATTGGGCTCGCGTTTCTCAGGCTCGCGCTGCGCGAGGAAAGCTTTCCATTCACTCTTGGCCTGGGTCGTGACAGTGCCGAGAATGATTTCATGCGCCGCCATCGCGGATTTTTCATCGGGCAGATCGGTCAGGTTCAGCACATGCCCCTGGGCCTTCATTTCAGCCAAAGCCTGTGGAAGGGTGGCGGGCGCTCCGAGAATGGCTGTGTCAAAATGCGAGACAAAACCGGGATTGAGGTCGGCCGCATCCGAGATGACGTCAAAATAAATAGCCTCGCGCCCCAGCTCCTCCATGAGCCTTGTGAGCTTTGCATTGGCCTCGCCTGGTTGGGAAACATCCCCAAAGAAAAGGATGCGAATCGGACGTGGAGGATTGGCTGCGGGAGCCTCCCATGGCATGGCAACAAAGAACAGAAACACCCAGAGGAGGGCAGAATGGCGGCGGAAAGCTGATTTCATGGGAAGGAAAAGCAAGGCGAGTGCAGATTAGAACGCAGACAGGCGCTCAGGTTCACTGACGATTTTTATAACAAATCGGACAGCGTTGGCGGAACGCAGCACCCCTGCTCGGATTCAATTCACTGAACCGGCGCCATGAGTCGCGCCCCCTGAACGGCGAAACGATACCAGAATCCACGCGCCTCCAGGTCCTTCACTGTCATCGGACTCGAGTGGGAGAAATCATCCTCCATCATACGGGCGACCTGCCCGGTGAGATCGGCATCGGCCACCGCCATGGTGATCTCGAAATTCAGACGGAAGGAACGGTTGTCGAAGTTCGCGGTTCCCACCGTGCAATACTCATCGTCCACCAGCATCACCTTGTGATGGAGGAAACCCTTGGTGTAGCGGAAAACCTTGATGCCAACCTTTTCCAAACTGCTGATGTAGGACCAGCCCGAAAGCTGTACCAGGGTGTTGTCCCCTTTGTCCGGCATGAGAATGCGCACGTCCACCCCGCGCAACGCGGCCAGTTGCAGCGCGCTGATGAACTGCTCATCCGGCACGAAATAGGGACTCGCGATCCAGAGGCGCTTTTTCGCCAGATTGATCGCATGGAGATTGAACAAGGTGCAGGTCTCGAGCGGATCGGCCGGACCTGAGGGCAGGCACAACATGCTCCGGGATTTGCCCGAGGCGGCAGGCTGTGGATCCCAGTTCAGCCCGGAGATCGTCTCGTGTCCCGCCCAGTGCCAGTCCTCCAGATACGAGACCTGCACGCACTGGACCACAGGGCCGGACATGCGCAGGTGCGTGTCACGCCAGAAGCCCACCTTGGGGTCGAGCCCTTTGTATTCGTCCCCCACGTTCAGGCCGCCGACCCATGCTTCGTGCCCGTCCACCACCACGATCTTGCGGTGGTTGCGGAAGTTGAGCTGGAAGCGGTTCGCCTCGCCCTGGGTGGTGTTGAAAGGCAGCGTCTTGACGCCGGCCTTCTCAAGTTCTTCGCGATACGCCTTCGGCAGTTTGTTGCCGATCTCATCGAACAACATAAAACAGCGTACCCCGGCCCGCGCGCGCTCCAGCAGTCGTGCCTTCAACTCGCGTCCCACGCTGTCGTCGCGGATGATGTAGAACTGCACGAGCACGTAATCCTTGGCGCGGCTGATGCCGTCAAAGATGGACTGGTAGGTGGCATCGCCGTCCACCAGGAGTTCCGCGTCATTGCCCTGGGTGAATGGAAGTTTCGCCAGCTTCTCCACGAGGAGAGGCCTGTCCCTGTCAGGCTGCGCGATGAGATTGCGCTTCTTCAAGTCCTCCCCAAACTTTTGGGCGATGGGGCTCACCTCCGCCAGGTCCTTGCGCCGGGCGATTGTGTAACCGTTGAAGTTGCTGCTCCCGAACACCCAGTACGCGGGCACGGCCACAGAAGGAAACGTGTTCAGCGAAACGACCCATGCCACGGCGCCCTGCGCGGTGCGCACATCCATGATCGCGCGAATGGAGGTGAGCGCGCCCGCCAAATGAGCAAGCACGATGAAGGAGCTGACCAAAATGCGGCGGCGCTTCCCCGGCTTGACCCAGCCTGCCAGACGTGGATGGCGTGCCAGCCAAGATTTGCAGGCGCGAAAAGGGTTCATGCTCTGGGCCTATAGCAGCGTTTCACAAAATGAAGGCATTTTTTCTCCACTCGAACTGCAAAACATAGGGGAACAAAAGGGAGTGACTCCCTCCGGCGCGGATGGGCGGTTTATCCTCCCAACTCCGAAGTTGTTTCGTGCACTTCCATCGCCATGATGTGCGGTCCCCGCTGCTCTTGATTGAATCGCTGCCTCCTGCCATTTTCTTCAGCTTCCGAAATGAAAATCCCTTTGTTCTCCGATCCCGGCTCAAGGCCGCGGAACAATCTGTCCGGCCTTTGCAGAAGCAGGTGGAGAAACTCGAGAAGGACAATGCGAAGCTCCAGCAGCGCCACGTCACCTTCAAATCAGAGATTCAGAAACTTCACGACCGGGTCGCGGCGCTGGAGGACCGCATCCTGACCCGGCTCGACCAGTTGGGACAGTCCATGCACTCGGCTAAAGTGCCGCGCCTCGTGATGACCGGCCCGCATACCGCCTGCGTCGAGATCTTCACCGGCCAAAGGTTCTTTGTGGACACCGCCGACCGCACGGTGGGTCTGCCCATCGCGTTTGACGGCCGATGGGAGCCATACCTGGTGACGCTTTTTCTCAACGAATTGAGGGAAGATTCCATTTTCATCGATGTGGGTGCGAACTGCGGATTCTTCTCCGTGGTGGCCGCCACCAAGATCAAGAGTGGCCGCATCTTTGCGGTGGAGCCCAATCCGCACCTTTGTGAACTCATCAACAAGTCTCTTTATGTCAATGCCATCTGGCCCTACGCGAAGTGCCTCAACCTGGCGGTCACCGACAAGGATGGGGAAGTAACGCTCAACTTTGATCCGGAACTGGTGGGCGGAGGCGGCCTGCATCACCCCGCGGAAATCGATCCCAACATTTCCGATCATCCCCCCATGACAGTGCAGTCAGTAACAGTCCAGGCAAAGACGCTGGACTCCATCGCGGCCGGGCAAAAACTGTCGCGCGTGGATTTCATCAAGATCGACGTGGAGGGGTGGGAACCCCATGTTTTTCAGGGAATGAACCGCACGATCGCCGGAAACCCCCAGCTCAAGATTTTGCTGGAGTTTTCACACGGCGCCTATGCGGACGCTCCGGCCTTCTTCAAGGAATTGAAAAAGGCTTTTGCCACCGTTTCCCAGGTCATGCCGGACGGATCCATGATCGCGCTCCAGGATTACGATCAGTATCTCAAAAGCTTGTGGGCGCCCTGGGGCAATCTGTTTTGCCGGAATGCGTGAACGCGGCGAAGCTGGGCCGGGCGCGGAGCTAGGTCTTGCTTTTCTTGATGCCCGCCTCGGTGGCTTTCACGAGGACAAACACTTCGTCGCCCTTCTTGAGCTTCATGGCTTTGACGGAGGTCGTGGTGATCACGGAGGCAATCTCCCCCGCGGCGGTGGTCACAATGACCTCGGACACGACCTTGTCTGAAACAATGGATTTTACACGTCCGGGAATCTGGTTGCGGGTGCTGATCATGAGCCATTCTACGCCATGACCACCTGGCATGGCAATCCCGCGGAAAGGCCGGCAGATTTCAAATAGTGGTTGCAGAGGCAGACCTCCGGACGCGACAGGGTGGGCACGTTCCTTCTCATCGCAAATGGCACCATCCACCCCCACGATACGCATCGCATGGGGCAATGTCGTGCTCGCGGCGCTGCTGATGGTGGCGACACTCCCGGGACGCACTCAAGGACTGGGCTTGATCACAGAGCCGATGCTGGCGGACCTGAAGCTGGACCGCGTGGTGTATGCGAACATCAACCTCTGGGCCACCCTGATCGGTTCTGCGTTCTGCCTTCCCGCCGGGTGGCTGCTGGACCGCCTGGGCCTGCGGCGGGTGACCACAGTGATCCTGCTGCTGCTGAGCCTGACGGTGTGGCGCATGAGTGCATATCCGGGCGGCGTGGCCATGCTCTTTGTCTGGGTGCTGCTGACACGGGCGCTGGGACAGAGCGCGCTTTCGGTGGCGAGCATCACCGCGGTGGGCAAGAGCGGCGGCCAGCGCACGGGACTGGCCATGGGTGTTTACGCCGTGCTGCTGAGCGCATTTTTCATCATCGCGTTTCTTGTGGTGGGCGGCGTCGTGACCAAGTCGGGCTGGCGAACTGCATGGCGGGAAATTGCCCTGGCGCTGGCCGTGGGCGTGGTGCCGCTGGTGTTGCTTTTCCTTCGGGAACCAGAACGGAACACGGATGAAACGACGGTGGCGCTCACAGGTGCGCCGCTGCGGCAGGCTTTGCGCACGCCCATCTTCTGGATCTTTGGCGGGGCCACCGCCTTGTTCGGGCTGGTGTCCTCCGGACTCGGATTGTTCAATGAAGCGGTGCTGGCGGAGGCCGGATTCAACCAGGAGACCTTCCACACGTTTCTGGCGGTGACGACGATGTTTGCCCTGGTGGGACAAATGCTGTGCGGGTGGCTCACGCTGAAAAGGCCGATGCCGGCGCTGCTGGGAACAGCGATGTTCCTGTATGCGGTGGTGCTCGCAGCCCTGCCGAAGCTGCGCACCATGACGCAGTTGTGGCTGCTGGCCGCCGTCATGGGCGTGGCTGCGGGATTCATCACCGTAATCTTCTTCGCCGTCTGGGGACGGGCATTTGGCCGGCTGGAACTCGGACGCATCCAGGGCGCGGCGCAGATGCTCACGGTGTTTGCCTCGGCGGTGGGGCCGCTGCTCTTTGCGGAGTGCCATGCCCGGACCGGCTCTTACGCTCCCCTGCTTTATGGACTGGCGCCTTTGGTCATGGTGATTGGCGTGATGGCATGGCGGCTGAAGTTGCCGTCAGCTGAGTCTGACAGTTGCACAGCACGCTGATCGTGGCTTGTTGGCAGCGCATGAATCGGACATCGAAACCACGACCGGATGGCGCGGCCCTGCGGACAGCCTTTGTGCGGCGCATGGCTCCGGCGAGCGGATTTGACGCCCTGTTCAGCCATCTGCCGGGGCTTTCCTTCTTTGCGAAGGACCAGCAGTTCCGCATCGTGGCGGCCAACGCGCACTTCTTCCAGCGGTTTGGGTTTTCCAAGGAATCGGACATCCTCGGCAGAGATGACTTTGATCTGTTCCCGCAGCGCCTCGCAGAGCATTTCCGCAGCGATGACGAGGAGGTGATGCGCAGTGGGAAGGCGCGGCTCAACATCGTGGAGCTGTTCTTCAACCAGCAGGGCATCCCGGACTGGTTTATCACCAACAAGCTGCCAGTGTTCGACAAGAAGGGCCGCGTCATCGGGGTGATGGGCACGACGCAGAGCTATGAGGGGAAGAAGGAGACGCTGCGACCCTACCTGCAGATTGACCGGGCGGTGGCGTGCATCCGGGAGCGGTTTCGCGAACGGCTCACCGTGGAGGAACTGGCGGCGCTGGTGCATCTCTCACCGCGGCAGCTGCACCGGAAATTCGTGGAGACCTTTGGCAGCAGCCCGCAGGCTTTCATCATGAAGCTGCGCATTCAGGCCGCCTGCGAGGCGCTGCAGCACAGTGATGAACCCATCAGCGAGATCGCACGGGCCGTGGGGTTCAACGATCAGAGCGCATTCACGCAGCAGTTTCAAAAGCACATCGGCCTGACGCCGCTGCGTTATCAGCGGCAGTTCCAACTGCGGCAGGGATGATCCATTGCGGATTGCAGATTGCGGATTTCCAACCGCGAATGGACACAAATTTACACGAACAGGATTCTTGTTGAAGGGGTGGTGGAGATGAGTGCGTTTGAGTCGAAGGATCATTTCAACCTCTCCTCCACTTATGAAAACCCGCAGCCATCAGGAGCCAGTCACGCGAAGAGAGTTTGTGCGCGCCGCCTCGGGCATGATGGCGACGACGATGGTGGCGGGAATGAAGGTTTCAGCCCTGGCGGAAAATGCTCCTGTGGTGCCGAAGGCACCTTCAGCTCCTCCCCTGCAGACCCCTGCCAGGACGGGCTATCCGCATCCGTTCCTGACGCCGGCGGACAAGTTTGAGGACGTGTCCCGCGGCAATCCCAAACCCTACACACTCACGGGTGACGCGCTCATTCAGGCACGGCTCACGCCGGAGACCTGGCGGCTGGAGATCACTGCGGATGCGACCGTGAATGACATCGTCAAGCAGCCCGCGACCATCACCAAAGCGCTGACACTGGCGGACGGCAGTGCGCTGGATCTGCCGGCATTGCTGGAATTGGGCAAGAAGCACGAAGTAAAATTTCTCAAGGCCATGCAGTGCCTGAACATCGCCACCCCGCTGGGGCAGGGATTGTGGGAGGGCGTGCCGCTGCGCGAGGTGCTGCGGCTCTGCGGCAGGATGAGCAATGTGCGCCGCCTCAACTACAGTGGATTTCACAACAACGACCCCAAGCAGATCTTCCAATCCACACTGAGCTATACGGAAGCCATGGAGACCGCTCCCGGCGAGCTGCCGCCCTTCCTGGCCTACCGGCTCAACGGCGAGCCCATTTCCCTGATTCGCGGCGGCCCGGTACGCATGGTCATTCCGTGGGCGCACGGATTCAAGTCCATCAAATGGCTCCAGCAGATCGTGCTCACGAATGATTTTCGGGCCAACGACACCTACGCGCTGGCCAACAATGATCCCGAGTCCCACCTGAAATCAGCCGCCTATCTGGATGGCGGCACGGACAAGGTGCCCGCTGGGAAGCCGGTCTTTGTGAGCGGGCTGGCCATCTGCGGGCTGTCGGGCTTGAAGCGGGTCGAATACTGGCTGCGGTCCAGCGATGACAAGCCGGGTGAGATTTCCGAGGACGATCCGGCCTGGCAGACGGCGCAGTGGACCGCATGCCGCCTGGATGATCCACCCGCCGACTGGAGCAGCGTGCTGCCAGCCGGGGTCTCCTCAAAACAGGTGCTGGGTTTCGACCCGGTGACCGGCAAGCCGGCGACCTGGCCGCTGCGCTACAGCATGGTTTCATGGTCAGCCACTCTCAAGGGCATGACGCCGGGCAGGTATGAAGTGCGGGCACGCGCGGTGGATCTCAACGGCTACGCCCAACCGGAGCCGCGGCCCATTCAGAAAACCGGCAAGAATCCCATTCAAGTCCGGCATTTTGAAGTGGTGTAACAATCACGCCAGTTCGCGTGGAATCCTGAGCGCATGCATCCAAGCCCGGTGATCGTCGCCGGTGGCGTCGGGGCGCAGTCCAAGACCGCCGCAGAAGCGATCTTCCGCATCATAGAACTCCAGGCAGATGACCTCGTCTGTGGCGGTGAGGTAACGGATGGCCCAGGCCTGCCAGGCAGAGTCAGGAGAGAAGAGCGTGAACTGGCCGACATCGCTGAACCAGGTGTTCCCGCAGTGGCAGGACTGTGACTGGAAGGGCCGGAACGCGGCGGGCAGCACCACGGCTGCGTTCCGCACCGCACCACCCAAAGATGCGTTCCGCAGGGTGACCTGCTCCAGCGCTTTCTTCACCGCGGTGGCGGACACCTGCCAGGCCAGATCAGGTCCGGCCACGGAGAGTGCCGCGTGACGGGACACTCCGTCCAGACCCGGGAAATAGTTTCCGGGCATGGTGCGCGACAAACCCGACCAGAGACTGCGCACCGCGGCGGCGGCGGGCGGGCGGGAGAGGATGGGATGATGAGACGACACGGCATGCCGCTCGTGGTCTTGCACGGGCGACCAGGCATGAGCCACCACCAACTGCTCAAAGGCAGTGAGATTCGAGCCGCTGGTCAGCAAAATTTTGAGAACCCCCTGCCCCGTGGAGTCGAGGAATTGCAGGCTGGCGAGTTGTTGATCCCCCACTTCTTCAACGATGGCGAGCGCGGAGTTGATGGCGGAGCAGCGCACCTCGCAGCCGGTTTCCACCTCGATCAGGATGTCTGATTCTGGAATGCGCAGGAAGGCGGGCTTCAGCCAGGCATCCGTCAGGGAAAGCGGCCCGGAGGAGGCGCTGGCGAGCAAAATGCCCAGACTTCGCAGAGATCCAAACATCCGCTCCCAGCGGCGGTCCAGCCGCACAGCGGTGGAGCGCCCCTCCTCTGCCTCGAACCATCCCTTCGGGCAAAGAGTCTGCAAATCAAAGGTGCCGGATTCAAAACTGAAGGCGACGCGCAGGGCATCGTCGGAGATATCGTCCTTGCGAAAAATCATGGGATGGAAGGGTGCTGGCAAAGTCACACCTCCGAAATGAGGCGTGAGCGGAGAGCTATGGCTTCCTTTCCGTCCGACGCTTGCCACGGATTGCCGCGGCTTAGCCCGGCGTTGCAGCCGTGCGGTCAGCGCTTGCGGTATTTGTCGTTGAGACCTTCGCTCGCCGTAAGTTTGGCGAGTGTCTTTTCCACGCGGCGCTGGATGGTCTCCTCCTGCTTGGCACCCGCGATCCATTCGTTGTATTCACGACGATGGGAGGGCGCGAGGGCCTCGAAGTTCTGGCGGGCCACCTTGTTTTTGGCGAGCGCTTTTTTCAAAGCGTCGGGCACAGGGATCTCGGCGCGCTTGACCTTCGGCTTGGGAGAGTCGCTGGCGTCGAGCTTGACGGCTCTTTGAATGAGATCGCGCAGAGGCGCGGGCTGGAGTTCGACGGCGGTGCGGAACTGGATGGTGCGGCTGGCGGCATTGTCCGTGTCCTTGAGGAAGAGGCCGCGTGGATCGTGCAGTTCTGCTCCGCGAAAGAAGTGCAGGTTCACATGCTCCTTGAAGGCACCGATAGCGCAGACGAGTCCCTTCCCCTTGTAACAGGGAACGCTCCAGCGCATCACCTCCTCAAGGTCAGGCGCGGCGCGGTGGACGATGTCGCGCAGCTTTTCGCAAAGGGGTTTTGCGAAATCGTTGAGCGACTGGAACCAGGTGTCGGTCTGGGAGGAGGTCTTTGCCATGGGACGCTTGCGGCGCGAAGCGAAGCGAGGATGCCGCTACTTCGCGGGCGCCGGGGTGGTTTCGGGAGCAGCGGTTTTTTTGGCACGCTTGGGATTCACGCGGGCGACGGGAGCGGGGGTTGGTGCAGGCCAGTCATCGGTGCGGAACTGGGTCGCAGGGATTCCGACGCCGTTGTAAAGATTGCAGTCGGGCCAGTCTTTCCAGGCGTAGCGGAGGGCGACGGGCTGAGACACCTCGGAAGATGAGACAATAACTTTATTGCCCTCAATGCGGGCTTGGGCAGCATGCCACTGCTTGTCTTCGCCGGCCAGAGTGAAGCCTTTGACAGGGCCATCCTTGGCAACGAGGCCACCATCCGTGTGGGTGAATTTCACCGTGACTTCGGAGCCCTTGATTTCGTGGCCTGCGGGCAAGGGACCAGAGGTGGCAATGTCCTTCTTTCCATACACCGTGCCGAGGGCCCACATGGCGAGGCGCTTGCCCACGTCCTGCTTGTCCTGCGGGTGGATGTTGTGTTCTTCGCCGACGTCGAGAGTGACCGCCATACCGGTCTTGGGAAGCTTGAGGCTCTTCAGTTCCGCCTCGCGGACGACACACCAGGCATCACCATCGCCGGGCTTGGTGAAATTGGGGAGCTGCACCCAGGCAAAGGGGAACTCGGAGCCCCAGCGCTTGCGCCAGTCGCTGACGAGAAGCGGAAGCTGGAACTGGTAGAGTGCCGACTTGGGACCGTTGCTGTTCGCCTCGCCCTGATACCAGAGCGCGCCGCGAATCGCGTAGGGAATGAGCGGGGCGATCTTGCCGTTGAACAGTTCACCGGGGCCGCCCTTGGATTTGCGGGTGCTGAGAGGATCCTTGGGAGCACGGCCAGCGAGGGTCTTTCCTGCCGCCTTGGCCTCTTCCACCTTCTTGTTCCAGACGGCGAGCGCCTTTTGATACTGGGCGGTGAGCTGTTCATCGGTGAGGGCGGCCGCGGCCTTGGCCTGCTCCTCCATGTAAGATTTCAATTCCGGCGCGGCGCGCTGGGTGTCCGCATCGATCCACGACTCGATGGGCGTGCCGCCCACCGAAGAATTGATGATGCCCATGGGAACTTTCAGCTCGCGGTAGACTTCGCGGCCAAAGAAGAAAGCGGTGGCGGAGAAGCCGCCGACCGTGTCAGGCGAGCAGATGACCCACTTCCCCTTGCAATCTTCCTGCGCTGTCGCGGCTGGACCGGATGAGACGGTGAAAACACGGATGTCTGGCGTGTTGGCGGCGGCCTTTTCCTCCTCGTAATTCTTGGCGCGGTTTACCGTCATGGCCATGTTCGACTGGCCGGAGCCGAGCCAGACTTCGCCGATGAGGATGTCATGGACGGTGACGTCGCTGGAGCCTTTGACGGTGAGTTCCTGCGGGCCTTCAGCCTTGAGATTTTCAAAACTCACCCGCCATTTCCCCTTCTCGTCCGCCTTGGTGGTTTTCGTTTGGCCGGCAACAGAAACGGTGATTTCCTCGCCCGCATCCGCCCAGCCCCACACGGGAACCTTGGACTGGCGCTGGAGCACGGCGTGATCCGAGAAGATGGAGGGAAGCTTTACGGCAGCCGGGGCCGTGGAGAAGGCGACGGCGCACGAGAGCGCGAGAGTGAGGAGGGGCCGGGATTTCATGCGGGGGTGGAAACGTGGGAGATGCAGGGAACTCGCAGGAAAGTTTGGGGAGGAGTATTGGAATAGCGGAGTGATGAAATGGGGAGCGCGGATTTATTTTGCGGGCTTGAGATGCTTGTCGAAGAAGCCGAGGACGAGGGGGCGGAGGTCCTGCTGCTTGGGCTGGAGGTGGAAGCTGTGCGGGCCGCCTTCCACGATGACGAGCTGGTGTTCGGCTCCGGCTTGGGCGAGAGCAGCGTCGAGCTGCTTGCTTTGGTCGAGCGCGACCGTGGTGTCCGCGGTGCCGTGGAGGATGAGCAGGGGCGGGTTGCCTTTGCGCGCGTAGGTGACGGGCGAGGCCTGTTTGTAGAGCTCCGGAGCTTCTTCGAATTTTTTGCCGAGCATGGGAACGTTCTTTTGCCAGCCACCCAGATCCGCCGGGCCGTAGAGGTCCACACCACACTGCACACGGCAGGAGAGATCGCCATAAGGCTCCTTGGGATCGAGATTGTCGGACGGCGCGGTGAGAGTGATCAGGGCCGCGAGACTGCCGCCGGCGGAGCCGCCGATGACGCCGATGTGATCCGGGTCCACCTGAAGGCGTTCCGCATTGGCGCGCAGCCAGCGCACGGCGGTTTTGCAATCATGAAGGCAGGCTGGCCAGGTGAGCTGACCTTTTGTGGAAAGGACATAATCGATGCTCATGCCGATGTAGCCGTTGCGGGCGACGTTGCCGCCGATGTTCAGTTCGCGCGCGGCATCGCGCTGGCCGCCGGTGAAGCCGCCGCCGTGAATGATGAGCACGGCGGGATACTTTTGGCCTTTGACCATCTCCTTGGGGAAATAGAGATCCGCCTTTTCGGTGCGACCCTCGGGGAGGTAAGCCACGTTGCGCTCCACGCGTACATCCTGGGGAAAGGCGCTGTCGGAAACCGGTTTGGCGACCTGGGCAGAAAGTGATGCGGCGAGAAAAAGAGGAAGAAGGAATGCGGGCTTCATGAGGTTGGAAAATGAGAGCATGGGAAACGGCGTGAGCGGCGGAGAGTTCTCAAGCCATTTGCGGCGGCTGAAATTGAATTGGGTGGATGGAATATCGGTCCTTGGTGTGATGAATACAAGAGTGCGCACCCCCATGTTGTCGGGAAGTAGATTTTGGAGGGAGATGATTTTGGGGTGTTTGAGGGTGTTTTTTGTGTTTTGTATTTAATTTATGTTGAGTTTGTTGTGGCTTTTTTGAGGCCTTATTGCAAGACAATTGCGTTTGTATGGCTCGTGTTTCTGATGGGGTGGGTTCATGATGGGGCCAACACAGCATGAACACGAAGATTGTGACACTCGTCATCCTGCTTGCGGCGGTGTTGCTGCTGAACCTGAACTGGATGCTGAATTCCACCCGGAGCAGGAGCGCTTTCGATGAGCGTCTTTATGAAAGGGTGGTCGAGCGCATCCGAACGGGAGCGATCAAGGATGACGGGACAGGGATGGTTTCACTGCCGCAAGACATGGGAGCCACCAGTGTGGGCGGCAAAGTTCAGGTGTTTAAACGCCCGGCCGGGCAAATGCTGGTGCTGTTCAAGGCGAGGATTGGCAAAGGGGAAAACATGCAGGGGTATCTTTATCTGCCGGAGGCTGTGGCAAAGGATGAGATCAAGACATCGAAGGGTGATCCTGCGGTTTACCTTGATGGCCGGGGTTATGTTTTGGGGAAGAGGCTGGGCACGGACTGGTATGAAGTGAGTTTCACGCTGGACTAGGGTGACCTAGCAAATTTGGATATGCGGAGGGTGGAGGATGAGGTGGCACGCGAGGAAATGGAGTCGGCCTACGAGAAATTTGCCGCGACCAGCGGTCGCAGCCACAAAGCTGACGAGCTGCCGGGAAATAAAAAAGCTGGATGTGATTTCTCACATCCAGCCCGGGATTGTTGTGACTGTGGTCCCCTGCCCTATTTGGCGGCGGGTGGGGCGCCGGGGAGCACGAGGTCGAGCTTGAAGGTGGGGTGGGCGCTGAGGTAGGCGTCGACGTCCTTGGTGACGATGAGCTTGCCCCACATGCTCATGCTGTGGCCGGGGAAGGTGCAGACGTATTCGAACTCGCCTTCCTGACCGATGCCCTTGATGGCGATCCTTTCCTTCTGCTCGGGCTCGAGGAGGTTGGTGGCGTTGAAGATCTTGAACTTCTTGGCGTCGGGCATGTAGGAACGGCCCTCCTTGTCCCGGGAGGCGGGAGAAAGGGTCATGGTGGACATGCCGACTTCGAGGTGCTTGCCGGGCTCGATCACGACCAAGTTGTGCGGCATGACGTCGCCGTTCTGGAGGATGATCTCGAAAGGCTTGCCCTTCTCGACCACGATGCGCTGGGTGTCATAGCGCATCTGCTCGCGGACAGTCTTGATCACGAAGATGGGGACGGAGAGGCCGCGCAGTTCCTTGCGCAGGCCGCTGTCACCAGCGAGCGAGGCCATTTCAATGGCGAGCTGGTTGAGCTCGATGAAGTCCTGCTCGGCGCGCGCCTTCGCGTCCTGCTTCTTCGCGAAGTCGAGGATGCTGTGGGCGATGCTGGCGGCCTGGCCCTTGTCCCAACTGTCCTTGGGCAGGGCCATGATGGCGGAGCCGGCGGCGTTGCGCTCGGTGCCTTCATTGAGATACTTCGCGAGGAGGGCAAAGTTCGTGCCGGCATTTTGCGGGCCCATGAGCGGCAGTGCGCCGAGGGCGGCGCGGAGGGTGTCCCCCTTGGCCGTGGAAGCGAGCTCGATGAGCTTGGTCTGGAACTGGGCGCGCAGGGTGGGGTCCGGCACGGAGCTGAGGGCCTGCAGGAGTGCATTGCGCGCGGGGCCTTCGGAGGCTTCCGCCCACACGGCATCTGCCTTGCCATCGCCAATGATCATGCCGGCCCAACCGGCGCGGCGTGCGGGAGCGTGCTTGGAGTTCGCGGCGAGCTTGGCCAGCGCGGGGCGGGCCTTGGCAAGATCCGCGGGGGTGCTCATGCCGAGCACCTTCACCAGTTCGGTGGCGGCAGCGTCATTGCCGTTCTCATCCAGCTGGCCCAGCACACTGATCATGGCGCTAAGGTTGTCCGTCTTGTTGAGCTTGGCGAGGTCGGTGATGAAGCCGAGACGCTTGATGACGTCGTAGCTGCGGCGCTCCAGCTTGGCGAGGAGCACCGTGGGATTGTCGTTGGGCTGTCTGCTGAGCTCACCGTCATCCATGCCCGCGAGCATCTTGGTGAGGATGGTGAGGTTGGTGGGAAGGGTCTTGCCCTTGGCAAGGGACTGCAACTGCTTGAGGGTCTCCTTGAAGGTGTAGTCGATGTAATAGTCGGTGTCATACTTGAGGACGTCATAGGCCACGTTCATGGCGTGCGGGACGTCCGCGCCGTTGAAGAAGCTGGCGGCACGCACGGCCTCAAGGCGCACACGGGGGGCGGAGTCATTCGCAGCGGTCTGCAGAAGCTCGAGCGCGTTGGGGATGCGGTCGCGCTGGTAGCAGACGACACGCACGGCCTGGGCGCGGGCGCGGGGCTCGGGGGATTTCAGGACGGTCTTGATGAGGTCCAGATTTACCACGTTGTGCCACTGGTTCACCCAAAGGGCCTCGAGGATGCCATGCGCGTCCTCGACCTTCTTGGGATCGAACTGCTTCACCCATTTGCCGACCGCGGCCATGACCTCCTTGGTGGGATGCTTGTCGAGTTCGACCTTGGCGCGGAGGCGGACGTCGTTTTCGGGTTCCTTCAGGAGTTCGAGCAGCGCGGCGATGGGCTGACCGTCCACCTTCTTGGGCTTGAGCAGCGGGCGGCCTTCCGCGGTGATGCGGTAGATGCGGCCGTGGAGGTGGTCGCGATTCGGGTCACGCAGGTGGTGCTGCATGTGGCCGATGATGGCGTTGCTCCAGTCCGCGAAATAGAGCGAACCGTCCGGAGCGGTGGCGACGGCGGAGGGGCGGAACACGCCAACTTCCTTGGGATCGCACTCCACGATGGTGGTGAGGTCCTGGCCGTTGTTGTTGTAGGTGACGGTTTCGCCGAGCAATCCGGCGCCTTCCTCCGAGACCTTCACACGGAAGATGCCCTGGATGGAGATCACATTGCAGTTCAGGAAATTGCCGTTGTACTCATCCGGGAAATGGCGGCTGCTGAGGATGGTGGTGCCGGCGCAGGGGCGCGAGGGGCGAGTCCAGAATTCCTTGTACTTCGAGTGCTTGCCGGGCTCGCTGAGGAAGCCGCTGAAGCCGGGGCCGAAGTAGCTGGCGTTGCCGGTGGCGTCCGTGATGATGTCGTTGCCCCAGTAGTCAAAGACGCGGCCGTGGGGATTCGCGAAGCCGTAGGCGGCGTAGCGCTCAAACTTTCCGGTGCGCGGCTCCCAGCGGTAGATGCAGCCGTCCGCATTGCGCACGGGACCTTCAGGCGTTTCCACCTGGGTTTTGTGGAAGACGCCGTCGCTGCAATAGATGGCGCCGCCGGGCTCGTAGCACATGGAGTTGGTTTCGTGGTGCGAGTCCGCCGCATCGAGGCCGCTGAGGACGCGTTCGATCTTGTCCGCCTTGCCATCGCCGTCCGTATCACGCGCGAAGAGGAGGTCCGGGGAGCGCATGACGAGCACGCCGTCCTTGTAGAACTGAAAGCCGGTGGGGCAGTTCAGATTGTCCATAAAGGTGGTGACCTTGTCCGCCTTGCCGTCGCCGTTCGTGTCCTCAAAGATGAGGAGCTTGTCGCCGTCCTTGCTCCAGGGAGTGCGCTCCGGGTAGTTGAGCCAGGCGGAGACCCAGAGGCGGCCCTTGGTGTCGAAACCCATCTGGACCGGCTTCACGAGTTCGGGGAACATCTTTTCGTCGGCGAAAAGCTGCACCTTGAGGCCGGGCGGCATTTTCATGTGCTTGAGCACTTCATCGCCGCTGGGGAACTCCACGAGCTCGGTTTCCGGATTGATCTTGAAGCCGGACATGGGCGTCTTGTTGAAGGTGTCCCCGCCGATGGGCAGGTTCGTGACGACCTTCTCCACGGGAGGAACGTTCGAGTCGTCCACCTTAAGGTCGCCGCCCTTGGCGACGGCCCAGACACGCTTGTCGCGGTTCGCGGTCATGACATCGCGCACGGCCATTTCCTGCTGCATGACCTGGTAGTTGGAGACGTAGGGCTTCTCGGTCTGCTTCTGGCCCGATTTGAAGGCGCCGACGTGGGGCGCGTAAGCGAGGCCGGAGCGGCCGCCGTAGACGTTGTAACCGTCCACGGTGCGGTAGCGGCTGTGCCACATGTCATTGCGCTCCAGGACGGCGGCACGAAGCTTGTCATAGCTGTCCACGTTGGGCGCGCTCTCGCCGAAGATGCCCTTGAAGAGGACGGGGGCGAAGGCCTTGTCCCCTTCCGGCGTGAGGTGAATGCCATTGAAGGTGAGCGGCTGCTTGTTGTCCGCGTAAACCTGCTGGCTCTGCGCGAAGAGATTCACGAAGGGAACGTTGTTCGCCTTGGCCACTTCGTCCATGGCGGCGACGTAGAGTTTCAGGTTCGCATTGATGGGGTCGGGATTGGCGATGTCCGGATTGCTCTGCTTCTCCGCGGCGATGGGAGAAATGAGCACGAGGCGGGGTGCTCCCTTGCCGCTGTAGTTGGCCGCACTGGTGTGCTTGATGAAATCGCCGAGGTCCGCCTTGAACTGGGTGAGGCCGGCCTCGCCCTTGAAGGATTCATCGAAGCCGTAGAACGCGAAGATGACATCCGCGCCGACGCGGGTGAGCCATTCGTCCTTGGAGCCGAAGTCTTCCGAGCGGTGCCAGGTGGCGACTTCATCCGCGGCGGCGGCGAGGTTGCGCACGACGATTTCCTTGTCGGGATTGGCCGCGTAGATGAGCGTGTCAAACCAGGCGCTGTGCTGCATGCGGTCCGGCAGGGTGTTGCCGAGAATGGCGATGTGATCCCCTTTCTTAAGGGCAAGGCCGTCCGCACTGAAGGCCAGACCGGAGAGCAACAGGGAGCTGAGGAAGGTGAGGATGCGTCTTTTCATAGGGAAATGCGGAGCGGGAATACGCGTAACCATAGCGGCTTTTTCAGTTTTGGGACAAGTAGGAATGGGAAATATGAGGCGGCGGGCGGGGAAAATGGGGAAATGGTGGGGGCGTTGTGAGGGGATGGGGTGTCAGGGTAGGACGTGGGTTTCTTTTAACCACAGAGGACACGGAGGTTCACGGAGGAGGGCAAGAGGTGAAACCGGAGGTGGGCCGGGGAGGGTTCTTAACCGCGAAGGGACACGAATTGACACGGAGGGTGAGCATCAAAGGAGATGGCATCCGGTGGAGTACGGAATGGCGTTTGGAGGAAGTGGTAGGGGTTTGCGGGTTAATTTGCCGCGACCAACGGTCGCGGCCACAGAGCTGCCGGGTTTTTGGCGCACACGGTGTGTGCGGGGCTCTGTGCTGGAGGGGCAGGCCTTGGAGATTGCGGGTCGCAATTTATTGAGACGCCGCAGGCCGCGAGCAAGCTCGCTGACGGAGAAAGCGCCGCAGTAGCGGCGCATTGCTCCGGCATCCGCCTCACCCTTCGGCTGTCTATCTCACTCCGTCCGGTTCCAAAAACGCAAAGCGACTTTGGGCGCGAATCAGCTCGCGAGCGCGGGATTTTTTTTCGCGTGGCGGCGGCGGAGAGTGAGGGTCGCGAGGCCGGTGAGGAGGAGGAGGGCGCGGCTGGGTTCGGGAACGTTGACGATGGAGATCATGAGGGAGCCGGGTCCGGAGCCGTCCAACAGGGAACTGACCTGCCATTGCTGGGAGGCGGACAGGGTGGGCAGGTCGAGGTTGCCTTCGTTACCATCCAGGTTGTTGCCGCTGCGTCCGCTGGCGCCGGCGCTGAAGCCGTTGAGAGAAAGGGCGCCGGCCCAGTCGAGGAGCGTCCATGAATCACCGCCGGTGGCGGAGTAGGTGGGATCAAAGGTGACCACCATGTTGCTGTTGCCATTCAGGGTCAGGTTGCCAGTGATGTGGATCTTGTCCGCGGTGGTGTGATCGAGAACGGTGAATTCCCCGACGGTGGCGGGAGCACTGGGATCGAAGGTTAGATTGTTGCTGATGTTGAGCGTGCCGACGCCCGCGCCCGCGTTGTCTCCAGGACGGATGACACCGCTGGTCACGGTGGTGACACCCCTGACGGTGCCGGTGCCCGCGAGGGCCGCGGTGGAGCCGAGGACCGTGACAGATCCTGTGCCGCTCACGCCGGAGTTGCCGGAGCCGACCTGAAGGGTGCCGGCGCTGACGGTGGTGGCGCCGATGTAATTGTTGGTGCCGGCGAGAAGCAGAGTGCCGGCGGTGGTCTTGGTGACAGCGCCGCCGTTGTTGATCTCCGCGACGTTTTGCAGGGTGCCGGAAGCCAGGGTGAGCGTGTCGATGCTCTGGGTGGCGGAACCGATGTTGTGATTGTGCATGTCGAGCGTGCCGCCGTTGAGATTAAGCGTGCTGGCGCCGCCGCCGTCCGTGATGTTTCCGTTCATGTCCACGGTGCCGCCGGTGATGTTGAAGGTGCCGGAGGCATTTTGCGTGGAGCCGGCAAGGGTGGTGCCGAGCACGACGGAGCCGGCGGTGAGGTTGCCGCCTTTGATGTTGAAGGTGCCGGAGTTGGTGTTGGTGCCGGTCGAGGTGGCGGAAGCGACGACACCCAGCAGGATGCTGGTGGCATCCACGGTGCCGTTGTCGAACTCAAAGGTGCCGGTGCCCGCGCCCGTGCTGGCGCCCTGGGAACCCTTGCCGATGGTGATGGTCCCAAACATGGCGTCCAGAATGCCATCGCTGCGGCCCGCTCCGGAGGTAAACAGCAGGGTGCTGGCGGTGGGAACGGCGGCGGTGGTGATGAGCACGGAGACGTTCAGGTCCGCGCGGCTGCTGCCACCGGCCGCGCCGCGAATCTTGAGGGTGGGAGCGGTCAGGCCCGTATTGAAGAAGACGAAGCCGGTGCCCTTGCTGTTGCCGACGTTGATGGTGTTGGCATTAAAGACGTTGGCCTGACCCAGGATGAGGGAGCTGCCGTTGGTGGCGTTGAACCCGTTGCTGTCGCCCACGGTGAGGACGGTGGCGGTGATGGTGTTGTTGGGCGAGAGGGTCAGAGTGGCCTGCGAGCGCTCGCCGAAGCCGACGCGGAAATTCGCCACGGTGGCGTTGAAAGCGGCGAGGCCCGTGAGATCCAGCGTGGTGAGACCGGGGCCGGCGCCATCTGGATTGACAATGTTGTCCATGGCGAAGTTCCCCGAGGCACTGTTGATGGTGAGGGTGCCGCCGCCGTTGACAACGGCGGTGGTAGTGGTGGCTCCCGAACTCATGTTGCCACCGACGCGGAAGGCGTTCTGCGTGCTGCTGCCCACGGCGGCGGTGGTGACGCCGTCGTTCCCGGTGACGGTGAGGGTCTGCCCCGCGGCGATGGTGATGACATCCGTGCCGGCGGTGCTGCCCATGGTGACGCTGGCCACGAACTGGCTGACGTTGATGTCGAGTTCAGCGCCGTTGGCCTGACCGATGGGACCCACGGTGACGCGGGTGCTGGTGGGCAAAGCTCCCGCCGCAGCGGCGACGAGCACGCCCTGGGTGACGACGGTGGCGCCCCCATAAGTGTTGGCGGCGTTCAGGACCAGGGTGCCGGCACCGGTTTTTGAAATGCCTGAACCAAGCATGCTCACATCCATGTTCGCGGTGAGGCCGGAAGCGACAAAAATTTCCGTGGCCGACATGGTGAGCACCAGCGCCCCCACCCCGTCCGTGGTGAGATGATAGCCGGTGGTGAGGAACTGAATGCCGGTGACCTCGATATTGTCGGTCAACTGCACATTCCCCGCGGTGCCCTGGAAGATGGCGACGCCACCGCCCCAAAAGTTGTTGGTACTGCCGTCGCTGGTGGTCCAGTTGGTATCCGGAAAATTGCTCCAAGTGCCGGAGCCACCATCAACGACGCCGTTGGCAGTCTGGTTAGGGCCGTCCCAATACTGCACGTTGGCGGGGGCGCCGGAGACGACAAGCCTCACCTGCCCGGCGGTGGCGGTATTGATGCTGTAGGTGAAGCCAGCCACGGGGTTGGCAACGATGAGACCGTTGTTGATGAGGTTGGACGCGGGAGTGTTGTAGGTAAACAGGGTGTAGGAGCCGGCGCCGAAACCTGCGAGAGGATTGATGAAGAGGTTGCCGTCCAAAACGAGCGTGTTGAGGACGGTGGTGCCGTTGGAAACGCCGGTGACGGCGATGAGGTCACTGGTGGTGCCCAGATCAAAGTTGAGGACCGAGGTGGAATTGAGGTTGAGCAGATTGACGTTGAGGGTGCCGACGCTGCCGATGCCCAAGCCGGGGGAGATGATGCCGCCATTCTGAATAGTGACGGTGGTGGTGCCTGCGCCAACGGAGCCGGTGCCCATGAGCGTGCCGCCCGAGGCCACAGTGACGGATCCCGCGACGGAGCCGGTGACGGAGAGGACGCCGGTGGAGTTGACCGTGACGGTTCCGGTGCCCAAGGAACCACTCACGGCAAGGGTGCCGCCGTTGACGATGGTGGCGCCGGTGTAGGTGTTGGAGGTGCCGGAGATGGTCTGGATGCCGTTGCCGGTCTTGGTGAGGCCCAGCGTGCCGGCGCCGGTGCCGTTCTGAAGCACGCCGCCGAAATTCGTGGAGCTGTTGTCGCCGCCCGTGGTGAGCGTGGCGGAGGTGGCGCTGGCATTTTCCACAGTGCCGAGACCCGTGAGGGAGCCGATGCTGTTGTTCCTTCCCGCAATTTGCAAGACCGCGCCGCTGGCGACGGTGACGGCGGAATTGACACCGAAGGCATTGGTGGTGGTGCCCGCCTGGAGGGTGCCCTGATTGACATTCGTGGCGCCGGTGTAGGTGTTCGAGCCGCTGAGGGTGAGTGTGCCCGCGCCGGTCTTGGTGATGCCTCCGGAGACATTCGCCGCAGTGGTAACGGTGCCGAGAATGACGCCGTTGCCGCCACCGCCGGTGAGGGTGACAGTGGGCGTGCCGGTGTAACCGGTGCCGGGATCGGTGATGGTGATGCTGGCGATCTTGAAGGTGCCGTTGCCGGTGCCGTCATCCACCATGTTGGCTACGGCGGTGGCGGGCGTTCCCGTGGTGGTGGAAATGGAGACATAAGGAGGGCCCACAAAGCCGACACCGCCGTCAATCACAGGGATGGTGGTGACGCCGTTGCCGGTGGGGGCGAGGAGCGCCTGACCGATGGTGATGTTCTGGCCGTTGGTATCAAACGTGGCGCCGCCGGAGAAGATGTTGGCCGCGGTGAGTCCGGTGAAGAAAGTGGCGCTGGTGGCACTCGTGGCGGCCTTAAGGGTACCGCCGTTGAAGTTCACATAGCCTTTGCCGCTGGCGCCCTTGGCGATCTGCTTGGTGGCAAAGGTGCCTCCATTGTTGATGTTGAGGACGCCGATGTCCGTGGCGCTGCGACCCAAGGTGGTGACGCCATTGATGGTGACGACGGCGGTGCCAGCAATGGTTTCCTCACCACGGACGGTGCCAGTGGTGCCGTCAAAGCCGATGTTGTTGGCGAGGGCGGTGAAGGTACCGCCGGTGAAATAAGCAACGCCAGTGGAATTGGTGATGCCGCCGCCGGAGTTGGCACCGACTTCAAAGGTGGGCGAACCCACGGCGGCAAGGTTCACCGCGCCGGTGCCGGACTGGTAGTAGATGCCCACGGAATTGATGGCCGCGCCGCCCACACGGAAGCGTTCGTTCGCCGGGGTGACGGCCGTGTCCGCGATGGTGCCGCCGCTGAGGCTGTAGAAGCCGTAGGCGCCACCGCCTCCCGAACCAAAGACCAGTTGTCCGTCAAAAACCACGCTGCCGCCCGATTGGTAGACCGCACCGGAACCCGCGGCGGAAGAGCCGATGGCGATGCTGGGAGCGAGCGTCGTGACGTGAGGTGTGAGCGTAGCGCCGGGGAGAATATTGAGAATGCCGGTGGCACTGGAGTTGGCCACATTGATGACGCCAACAAAAGACCCGGAGATGCTGACCGCGCCACCGTTGATGGCGAGGGAGCCGGTGGAAGTGTTGGCGCCGGAGAGAGTCTGGGTGCCGGTGCCGGTCTTGATGATGGAGAGGATGCCCGCGCCGGCGCCGTTCTGGAGGACGCCGCTGAAGGTGGTGGAGGTGTTGTCCCCGCCCAAGGTCAAGGTGGCGGAAGTGGCGCTGGCATCTTCCAGGGTGCCGGCTCCCGCGAGCGAACCGATGGAGACGCTCCTGCCGAGCAACTGCACGAGCGCGGAATTGGCGATGGTCATGGCGGAGTTGACCCCAAAGGCGGAGGTGTTCCCGGCCTGGAGAATGCCGGAATTCACCAAGGTGGCGCCGGTGTAGGTATTCGTGCCATTGAGCGAATAGGTGCCGCTGCCCGCCTGGGTGACGGAGCCGGTGCCGGCGATGATGCCGAGGAACGCGCCTGCGGTGTCCGAACGGTTGAAGACCACGGAGCCGTTGTTGTTGATGCCCTGGGTGGAGAAGAGTGTGCCGGTGCTGCCGCCGTTGCCGATCTGAAGGGTGGCTCCCGCGGCGACCGAATTCGCCGTGGTGGTGGAGCCCAAGCCGCCGCCGCCCGAGAACACAAAGGTGCCCGTGGTGGGCGCGAGGGCGTTGTTGGAAACGGTGACGGTATTGTTGATGGTGTCGATGGCGGTGACGATCCACGACGTGGTGGTGCCGGAGGTCATGGCGGTGGCGTTCGTGACCTTCTCCCCGATGTAGATCCCCGCGAGGCTGGAGAGACCGGTGATCACGTTGGAACCTGAGCCGACGGTCCCGGTGGGTGAGACGCTGGGAACGTAGTCGCCAGTGACGATGACGGTGCCTTCATTGATGAGGGCCGGGCCGGTGATGGTATTGGCAGCCGTGAGGAGCAGGGTGCCCAGACCGCTCTTGCCAATGCCGAAACTTTGCCCTCCCAGCTCTGTGATGACGGAGTCAATCTGAAGAATGCCCGCGGTGTTGTTCTGAATGAAGTAAATGTCACGACGGTTGATGGCCGTGAGAATGCCTCCGGTGATGGTGGAGGTGTTGGCGCCCACTGCGCTGGTGACGAGCACGCCACCGGCCGCGAGATTGCGCATGCTATTGGTGCCGCCCAGGGTGACGGTGGCAGCGCCTGCGGAATTAAACCGGAGAGTGTTGGCATCCGCGGTGAGTGTGCCGCCGACCGCGCCCACATCCACGTTGGCCCCAGCGGTGGAGAAACTGGAGCTGTAAGTGGTCAAGCCCACGACATTGGGCCCGGCAATGGTGGCCCAGGTGTTGCCGTTGACGGTAACCCCTTTGATGATGCCATTGGTGAGAGCGTTGGTGCCCGTGACGGTGACACCCGTGCCGATCGCAATATCCAAGGTGGCCCCGGCAGGATCGCTGGCGGAACTGGAATTGGTGGTGGGAGTGCTCCGGGTGATGGCGCCAAGATTGACCGTGACGGTACCGCCCGCACCCGAGGTAATGTTGAGGTGGGAGGCGAAGTTCGAGAAATTCGTGGAGGTGAACGTCTGGGTATTGGAGGTGGCGTCCTTGCCCTGGATGGTGAGCGTGTTCACGCCGGCAATGTTGCCCGCGCCGATATTGAAAGCGAGGGAGGCGGCATTGTTGACGATGTTGTTTTGGGGAGCGGTGGCGGCGGTGTAATCCAACGTGACCGCGCCACCCACAAGGATGAGGCTGTTGGTGGCGGCGAGCTGACCAGTGACATTCAAAGTACCGCCAGCCGCGAAGGTGCTGCCGGTATAGGTATTGAGGCCGCTCAGGGTCAGGGTGCCGGCGCCGTTCTTGCTGATGTTGCCCGCGCCGCTGATGACGCCGGCGATAGACATGGCGTTGCCGTTGGTGTCGAAGGTGGCGTTTACTCCGAGGACGGAGGTGACGATGTTCCGCGTGCTGCCCAAGGAGACGCTGGCCGCGCCCGCCTGCAGGGTGCCGCCGCTGAAGTTGAGATTGTTCGTGGGAGCCCCCGGCACTGCACCGAGCGCGGCATCACTGTTGATGTTGAGCACGCCGCCCGAAAGATTGGTGCCGCCGGTATACGAGTTGGAACCCGTGAGCACGACGGTGCCCGCGCCGCCCGCGGTCAAGCCGCCGCTGCCGGTGATGGTGCTGCCGATGGTCAGGGTCTTGCCGGAGACGGCAAGCAGGACGCCCTCCGCAGTGCCGAAATCCAAGGTGCCCGCAGTGAGGGTACCGATGCTGGAGTTGTCCACGGCGAGAATGCCGCCGCTGCTGACGGTGAGGGTGCCGGTGCCGTTGACGCGGCCCAGGGTGCCGAGCAGGAGCGAATTGATGGAGGTGGCGCTGTTGATCTGGCCGAGGTAGGCGGTGATCTTTGCATTCACCAGCGTGCTGTTTCCGCTGGCGAAGGTGGTGGCGTATTCAGCGGAGGTGAGGCGGCGCAGACCGAAGGTGGTGTCATAGGTCATGAAATCCGTGCCGATGCCGGAGACGCTGTTGTCGCCATACAAGTAGGGCAGAATGCCCACGGTGTTGGTGCCGGCGGCACCGCTGCCCATGAGGGTGGGTGCGGCGGTGAAGACAACATTGACGTTGTTGATCGTGGCGCTGGCGATGGTGTTGATGCCAAGGTTGGTGGCGCGGACCAGCATCGTGGCACCGGCGCCGCGGACGAGGCTGGCGGCGGTGACCTGAAGATTCCGGGCGGCGTTCGGCGTGAGCGTGAGGGTGCTGCGGCCGGCATTGATGTTGAGAGCGTTCGTGATGGCGTCCACGGTATTGGCCGTGGCGGAGCCCGTCACATTCATGAAAGCATTGTTCAAGGTGATGGCGCTGGCGCGGGTCGCCACGCCCGCGGCATTGTCGGTAATGTTCAGCGTGGTGCCATTCATGGTCACGGCGGAATTCGCGAGACGGCCCGCACTGGTGCTGAGCGTGAGGGCGCCGGTGATCACGCCGGGCGCGTTCCCGATGTAGTTGGCATTCACGATGGTGGCGCCGGAGTAGGTCTGCGCGGTGGAGAAGGTGGCGGTATTGGAGCCAATCTTGGTCAGGGCCATGGTGCTGACACCATCTGAGATGACGCCGGTAAAGGTGGTGCCGCCGAAGTCGCTGCCGATAATGAGGGTGGAGGCACCGCCGCCATTGTTGGTAATGCTGCCCGAGCCGGTCAAGGAGTCCACGGTCTGAGTGGTGCCGCCCATGTCGAGGATACCATTGACGACCAGGTCATTCGTCTTTACCCCGAGAGTGCCGGCACCGGACATGATAACGGTGCCGGAGGTGATGGTGAAGGGCGTGGCGGTGCCCAGCGGAGAGCCAAACGTATTGGCACCTGCGAGGATCAAGGTGCCCGCGCCGGTCTTGGTGATCGCGAATGCCCCGGCGACGACCGCAGTGATATTCATGGTGGCGCCCGCGTTGACGACATCAAAATTGCCCGCCTTGCTGATGGACACAATCAAGTTGCCTGTGCCTGCGCCGATGTTCCCGCCGATGGTGAGCGTGTTGCTTGTCGCGGCGGTCCCCATGACAAGGAGATCCGTGGCCGCTCCGCCTGCCGCAATGGCCGCAGTGCCAGCGGTGAAGCTGCCGCTCAGGGTGAGGGTGCGGTTCGTGGTGCCGGTGGCGTTGATGGCGATCGTGGAACTGTTGTTGGTGTTCCAGATCAAATCGCTGAAAGTCACATTTCCCGCCGCGATGGAGAGCGTCGCGGGGAGGGTGGCCAAAATGGAGTTGTCGAGCAGGGCTTCATCGCCTGTCAACGGAACGCCATCGGGAGACCAGTTGGCTGCCGTGTCCAGCACCGTGCCTGTGCCGGTGGGGCCACCGTCAAAGGTTTTCGTCGCAGCAATCCCTTTTGCATAAAGCAACAAACCCAATGCCATTGTGGTGGCGAGGGTTCCGAGCTTGAAGTGTGAGAGAAAAAGACGTGGACTACCAGTGCAAGGAAACTGACGTGGGGGCATGGGCGTTTTTTTGGTACATCTGGGGAGATGACTGGGGGGGACCAGTTGGGGCTAATAGTCTACTCACAATGGTGTCCAAAAATTAACACCTTTGTTATTCCACTTTGAAAAGAAGTAGACGTAATCCAACAAATCGCACCTCGTCAGGGGTGCGGATGTATCTTTCTCGCCTGAGCTTCGATTGGCGCGCTGAAGCCGCGCGCTACGGCTTCGCGGTTTGCGCGGATTTCTTGCCGCCGGATTTCGCGGCGGGTTTCAATTCCTCCGCGGACCATGCCTTGGTGCGCCCTTTGTTAGCCTCACGGATTTTCGCAACCTCCTCTGGTGAAACGGGAGACGCATTGTGCTCCCATTCCCGGCGGATGTAGGTGAGCACACCGGCGATGTCCTCGTTGCTGAACCCTGGAAGCGGCGGCATCTCCAGACGCCAGATGCGCCCCCCCACGACGACGGGTCCGCTCAATCCGTGAAGCACGATTTTTGCGGGAAGTTCCACAGGGCCAAGCACCCAGTCGCTGTCCACGAGCGGCGGCGCGAGACCGTCGAGGCCGGTGCCGGTGGGCTGGTGACAGGCGGCGCAGAGTCCGGCGAAGATGAGCTTGCCCCGGTCAAACGAGGCCTGCTGTGGCGCAGTGAGCGGAACGACGACAGGCGGTGGCGGGACGCCGGGCTTGCCGGGCCAGGCGAGGGACTTGTCCACCATGCCGACGAGTTTCTTTGCATCCTTGTCTTTTCCGGCAGCGGTCTGCAGGGTGGCGAGGGCCTTGGGCTCTGCCTCAAGATAGAGAAGCTTGCGCGGCTGCGGCTTGGCCTTCTTGTCCAGCGGAATGCCGGCCATGCCGGAGAGCAGCGAGGAGAGCCGGGGACCTTGGGATTGAGAGGCGGCGAGTTCGAGGAGGCGCGAGGCTGCGACCGCGCGGCGGTTGTTCATGACGCAGTTTGCGAGCGCCGCGAGGATGCCGCTGGTGGCGATGTCATCCTTCTTCGCGGGCGGCTCGCTCAAGAGGGCCTCAAGAAAATCGATCTCGCGCGTGCGCAGTCCGCTGGCGATGGCCTCGTTGAGCAGGGGGCTTCCTCCCACTTTGAGCAGGGCGAGCACAGCTTGACGTGCTTCGGGAGTTGATTGAGCGCTGAGCTGGGCGGCGAGTTGCACGCGGACTTCGGCGCTCTTGTCACCGGTCATTTTTAGCAACTCGGGAGCGACGGCGATGTTCGAGAGACGCACGGCGGCAGCACGCACCTTTTCATTGGGATCATGCAAACATGCCGTGATGGCGTCGGGCAGCAGGGCATTGAGCCCCTCCAAAGTCCAGAGGGCCTGCACGCGACCCTGCGGGGTCTTGCCTTCCACGGAGATTTTTTTAACGGCGTCCACCACAGAGGCATCAGCGCGCTCCACGAGCAGACGCTGGGCGGTGTCGCGGATTTCGCCGTTGGGATGATCGAGGAAGGCGACGATGTCCTTGGTTTCCTTGGGCAACAGCACAGGCTTGGTCTTGACCTTGTCCGGGACAATGCGCCAGATGCGGCCCTCGTTCACGGGCTGCTCCAGCTTGCGGTCGGTGATGTTCGCGATCAGGTAGTAGGTGAGGAAAAATTTGTGCTGGATGATGCCGCGCGCCATGTCCACCACGTAGAGCGCGCCATCGGGTCCGTTGTAGGCGTTGACGGGGCGGAAGCGCTCGTCCGTGGAGGTCATGAATTCGCTTTTCTCATAGGCATTCTTCGCGGTGACCACACCGCCCGTTTCGCTGAGTGTGACGCGCTTGACGAGATTGCCGCAGGGTTCCGGAATGAAAGCGTTGCCGCGGTATTCCTTTGGAAAAAGGTCGCCCCGATAAATCACCGGCCCGCAGGTGCCGGTGCAGGTCTGCAAGGTGCCGTCATCGCGCAACTGCCCTTCGGTGACAGTGCCGTCCGGCTTGGTCTTCTTTTCTTCATAGCCCCGATTCACGCCGGGCGTCGGAACCGGCGACCAGCAGTGCTGGTCCTTCATGACCTGGAAGTTCAGCGCAGTGCGGTCGGTGAGGCTGGGGTTGCGCGCATAGAGGGCCGGAGGCAGGAGATCGGCGCGGAGAAAGTCGCTGTTGTAATTGTAATAGCGCCGACCCCAGTCGTCCTGGGTGAGACCCCACTGGCCGCCGCTGCGCGTGGCCTCCGCGATGAACTTGCCGCCCTGATAACGGTAGCGCTCGCTGTGGGCGGCACTCCAGATCCAGTTGTCCATGCACCAGGTGAGGGAGTTGGCCATGTGCTCCGGCTGGCCGCCCGCGCGGCCGTAGTTGGTGGCGATGACCTCGTTCTTGTCCGCCACGCCGTCTCCGTCCGTGTCGTGATAAAACGTAAGATTGGGAGGTTCCGCGACGAGCACGCCATCCCCCACCACCATGAGAGAGCGCGGCATGACGAGCTTGTCCACGAAGATGGTGGAGTGGTCCATGACGCCATCGCCGTCCCTGTCCTCGAGGCGTTTGACGCGGCAGACGGGCTGATCCTCGCCCTTGCCGTTCACGTCCTGCATGTAGCCGGTCATTTCCAGAACGTAGAGCCGGCCCTGGTCATCCCAGCTCATGGCGATGGGCGACTCGATCATGGGCTCGCTGGCCACGAGTTCCACATGGAAACCCTTGGGCACCTTGAAGGTCTTGAGCGTCTCCGCGGGATTGCGGACGGGAGGAGGCGGGAGTTTGAACTTGAGTTCGGGATTCTCCGGCCCCCGGTTGCTGGTGCGGTCCGCCTCCTTTTTCTCCTTTTTGGGTTTTTCAGCCGCAGGTTTGGTCGCGGGGGCGGCGAAGGTGGGAGTCAGGAGCGCGGACGACGCCAGGGCGACGAGCGCGAGCGAGGGGAGAAGGCGGTGGGCCATGACGCCCATGCTACTGGGTGTGGATCAGTCGTCAATTCGGGACCGTGGGGTCTTGAGGAGTATGTGTAGTTCGCGTCGCGGCTCACCGCTGTGGTTGTCGTGAGCCCCTCATGCAGGATGAATTCCAAGAAATTCGGATTCGATCATTTTGAGCGCCTCTTCATAGGAAGGACCGTCTGCAATGCAAAGGGTGACGCGGTCAAACGACCCGTAGGCGGGGTCGGCAAACACCCGCGCAGCGAGGCGCAGATAGTCGTCAAACGAGAGATGTCCATAACCGGTCGCCAGGGCGGAGGTCGCGATCGTACCGATGCCTCCGAGCCGGAGACATTCCTTGAGGCAGTCCCGCAACACGCCTTCGACTTTTTCAGGAGTGGTGTCATACCAGCCATCGCAAGGCACATTGTGAAACACGGCCTGGTAGGGCATTCCAGCGCTCACGTGCTGGAACCACTCCCCCTGGTTTGCGAACCGTCTTCCAGAGGAAGTCAGCAGGCCATGCAAGTCGGTCTGCACCACCTTTCCATAGCGGGACAAAAGTGCCGACCCCACCCCACCTGAACAATTCAATGAAACATTCGTGGAGTAGATAAGGGCGTCCGCCGGCTCATCCACCACATCGATGTTTTTGATCAAGCAGCGCATGACGCGAAACCACGTTTATGAACTGCTTCACTTCCCTTCCAGATACGGCTTCACGATCTTGACGCGGATCTTGTAGCCCTCGGCGTTGTTGTGAAGCTTGTCTTCCACGTAGAGGGCGTCGTTGGGCTTGCCATCGGGTCCGATGAATTCGTTCCACACCGGGATGAAGCCAAGGTTCTTCCCGTGCTCGGTGAAGTCCTTCACCAGCTTGTTCAACTGCTGCTGTTTTTCGCGCTGCTCCCAGCGCTTCGAACTCGGCGCCTGCTCGACAAAAAGGATGCGCACGTCCGGCAGGGCGGCGCGCACTTTGGCGACGAAGGCTTCGAAATCTTTGGCGACCTGCTCCGGTGATTTGCCCACGTTGATGTCGTTGCCGCCGGATTGGAAGACGATGGTCTTCGGCTTGTACGGAATCACAATGCGGTCCGCATAATAGGTCGCGTCCTCGATTTGGGAGCCGCCGAAGCCGCGGTTGAACACAGGCAAACCCGGGAAATCCTGCTCCAGCGACTTCCAGCGGGTGATGCCCGAAGCACCGATGAATTCGATGCCACCCTGAGGCGGGGGCGATGTTTTGTCATGGGCCTCAAAAGCGGCGATGTCCTTTTCCCATTTGAGAATGGAGGCCGCGGGCTTGGTTTCGCTCCAGAGGGGGGCGGTGAAGGCGAAGAGGAGGAGAAGCGGGAGAAAGCGGGACAGGTGCATGGGGGCATCATCCCCTCTCCTGCTAAAAACCGCAACTGCCGAGCGTTCCATGGCGTCGGGCAGTTGGGCGGTCATTTCGCAGAAGGCCGAGGCTTTGCCTCCCTACTTTTTCTCCACGGTCTTCAAAGGATCGCCCTTGAGCTGGGTGATGTGCGTCACGCATTTGGCGTTCAGCATCTCCGCTTCTTCGTCCACGGCACGCCAGGCCGCTGGTTTGGTCGGATCGGTGAGGGCGAGTTCCCGCAGATTCTCCAGCCGGATGAGACCGCCCTGCTTGATGACCGACTCCAGCATGCTCCACTCATAATCAGAGCTCCCTGTGAAGGAGGAAACAGAATTGCCTTCCGTCAGGAAAATCTGATACCAGAAGGTTTCAGCGGGCTTCGGATCAGCCGCGGGAAGGGCAGCACCCAGCACCAACAGCAACATGGAGAAAAGAATCGCCTTCATGGTGATCATTCGCGCGCGGGCGGCGCCATGCGCCTACCGGGCGTTCTTCGTCTCCGCAAGAACGGGGCAAAAAAGAAGCCGTCCGGAGATGCTCCGGACGGCTTCTTTTGGATTTCCGCGCGGGGCGGATCAACGAGTGGGTTTAATTGTCGTCGTCGTCATCGTCCTTGTCACCGCGGTCGCGGAGGACGACACGCTGAATGACGCGGCGGTCACCTTCGGTGACGTAGTGCACGCGAACCGGAGCGCCGGCAATAAAACGGGCGCGGAGCTCGGGTTCACGGAGCACCACGCCGCTGCTCGTTTTGTACACGACTTTGGGGCCGTAGTGGTAGGTGACAGGGCCGCTGGTTTCCGTCACGATGAAACGGGCGCCCGGCTCATACTGGTGGACCGTGCCACGGCTGGCGACGACCTTGGTGGTGCGGACAACGTCTTCCGCCGCGAGTGGCAGGGCGAGCATGCCAATGGCAGCTAACAGGGTGATTGTTTTCATGATTCTCCTTCGGTTTGTTGTTTTTTTGGCCCAGGTAACTGGGTGACAGGTTATCGGCTGGCATCCTCTCCATGGGCCTCCCCCTAGGGTTGACACAGGACTTTCCCTGACACGCCATTTGGGAAAGACCCTAGGGTGCAAACGCAGGAAGATCGGCAGGCTGAGGAGCGCCGCTAATCGCTGGCACCGACGACATGACGGGGGGCTTCTTGGGATGATTGGGAAGAGCGCGGAAGAGGCTCGTTGAGGGGAAGAATCCAATCGACGTGGGAGAGGGTGCGGGGCTGTTTCGCGAGGTCGACGCGCGGATCGATGAGAGGCCGGGGCGGACGTCCGTTGAGGGAAACCATGGAACGCACGCGAACTTCGACATCAGGAACACCTTCGTGGCGCTTTTGAGCGGCGAGATAATGGCTGTACTGCAGGAGCATGTCGGGATGCGTGGCCATTTTTTCGCAGGCGGAATCACTCAAATGCATGAAGGGGTCCACCACCCAGGTGCGGCCTGTGGCAGGTGAAGCCAGATCAAACGAAGCCTCTCCTGATTTGGTGCGCAGCTTCATGTGCCAGGAGAAGCGGTGTCCCTCCTCGGTCCAGTGAACATCGCCGGGATACAAAAAGTGGCGCAGCGGCATCAGCACCTGGAATGCGACGTAGAGCAGAACGGCAGCGGCGACAGAGGTGTGAGGCCGCCACCAGGGCACGGTGGCGGAGGTGGCCGGCTCGAAGGCGACACGGGAGGAGAGTTTTAACCTGCCGAGCAAGCGGCGGACGGCATCGGGCGGGAAGAAGATGAAAGTGGCGCCGAGCATGAGCCACGGAAAGATGCCAATGCGGAAGAGCTGGGAGTTGAGAAGATGAAACGAGGCGGCAGCGAGAAAAGCGGGAACGCGGGTGCGCCGCCACAGGAGACAGGGAACAATGAAGAGATCCAACAGGAGGCCGCCGAGGACGAAGAAATACACGAGCCACTCCTCGTGCACGTGCGGGCCGATGACGGGCAGGTGGGCACGCCCGGCGAGCCACAGGCGCATGGGCTCGCCGTGCAGCCAGTCCGGGGAGAGCTTGGCAATGCCGCCAAAGAAATAAGGAATGCCGATCTGGGCGCGCATGAGCCAGAGCGTCCAAGCGGGGCAGACCTCCGAACGAAGGGCGGGGCTGAGCCAGGCATCGACCGACCACGCACGGTGGGCGGGCAGGAAGATCATGAGGAAGCTGATGAGGCAGATGAGATAAAAGTGATTGAGGTAGCGGGTCTCATCGAGCAGGAAGACATAGGTGAAACCAAGGAAGAAGGCGACGGCCATGAAGCGGTAGCAAAAGCCGAGTGCCAGGCAGAGCGCCGCGATGCCGAGAAGTGCGAAATGGATGTGCATGCCCGGGTCGGGCCATGGCTTCACCCATTCGAAAGCGTAGTAGGTGAAATGAAAATCCGAGGCATTGAAGGTCTCGATCCAGTGATAGGCGAAATAGCGGCCGACCTCGACGAGCATGACGCCGCCGAAGACCACGCGGAAGAACACGAGCCACGAGATATCCACTGGGGAAAAGAACCTGTGCAGGAAGCGGGGCATGGAATGACGGACGGGAGGGATTGGGGTTCCCCCGTGAATCGTCCGCGCGAGGGCGGGCGGTTCTGGTGCGCGTCAATCCAGGCGTCTGGAGAGCGACTCCTCAAGAGGGGGTGTCGGGCAGGACATCCCCCGTGGTTCCCAGCGACAATACAATCAGGAAGAATCTCGCTATCATGCGACAATTCTTGAACCTTTACAAGGGCCTATAGGCACCCGTCGCCTTGACGTGAATGGGTGGGGAGCCTTGATTGAGTCCTACTGCAATTCCAACCGTGTAATTGCCGTCATGAGCCAAACATCCCAACGTCGTATATCCGCCAGGAACCATTTCCTTTGTGTTGCTGATTCGATCTTTGGACTCCCCCGTGAGTGTCACGGTAAAACTCTCCACTTTCATCATGACTACAGTTGAGCCGTCTGGGCTCCGCGCGAGGGTAGGAGTCAGCCTTGAAAGAAAATATTCTCCTGGTCTGGTTTCGAAAGCATCCGTCAAAATAGTCTCGCCAGGCTCGACATCGATCTCCAACACGAAGTTTTTCCGTACAGGCCGAACCTCAAAAAGAGACGTAAATTCGCGCAGTTCTTCTTCTGTCACCTTGTCCCAGGAATAGCTGCTGGCAACCGTGACGACACCTTCTTTTTTTATCGCAACCCGCTTGGGCAGCGGTTTTTTTGAAACTACGGGCCTAGACGTGTTCGTCCACCACATCGCTCCCGCCACAAGGAACAGCGTGGTAGCCACTACAAACCAGGCGCTGGGGCGCATGTGTCAATTGGACACTTTTTTAGGATCTAAGTCGAGGCCTTCCATGGTTGCATGGTGGCTGGAATCAGCCCCTCACCCAAACGCATGCCACTGCTCTTTAAAGTGGTGGAGGCCAGGAGATTCGAACTTTAGAATCAGGATTCGGAATCAACTAATTGTGAAGGAGCATCTTGCCTACGATTGACCTGCAGGACAACCTTACAGGCGGGAAGGTTCACCCGTGCGTTCGCTGCAGCGTCTTGTGAGGCGATGTGGTCACTTGGTATCCGGTGGAAGCTTTTTGACCTTGATCGATTTGATGGACACCTTCGACTGGTCGCAAAAGACACTCACGGGATTATTGATGCTTGAGTAGTCGCCTTCGTGCTCGAATCGGAGTTGATCATCAACGAAGATGGACTGCTTCTTGGGAGTGACAACCCATCGAATAGTCACATACTTACCGGCGGGAATTAGGCCCGCACCTGTCTTGTGTCTGCCATTCGCCGGGCCGCCGTCGACACGAAGCTGGTGCTTCATGTCCCGCCAGTTGAAGATCACTTGGTCAGCCGCGTAGCCGATGCGGAGGTCGGTCGAATCGGTTTTCGCTTCAATCATGATTTCGACCGGTGGCTGGAAGGTCGCTTTTGTCGCGATGGTTTCAGTACCTTTCAAATTTACCGGCGTTCCGCTGTGGGGTTGAGCCAGATTGCCGATTTGTTCGACGGCTTGGTCTGCGGCAAACGCGACGAGTGGTACAAAGAGCAAGATCGCGATGAGGTGCTTTTTCATATTCCGACAGACGATTGGGATGATCGCGTAGCAACCCTAACGCCCAAGCTCAGCCACCGCAACCTGGTGTCTCAGTGGCCATCCTGACCTACCGCAATCTACAAATTAGGCCTGTAAAGGGCCGAAAAGGGCGCGAATTCAAATCACCATGCGATTCAGGCATGTCTCGTTCACCACCTCTCGGTGAATCGTCTCCACCGTCTTTGAAGTGGTGGAGGCAAGGAGATTCGAACTTTGGGATCATGGTTGAGAATCAACAAATTGCGCTTAGACATCCTGCTGACCTACGGTTGACCTATATAGAGAACGCCCCGGAGGTCGACGCATATGCCGAACGTCGCCGGTCGCGTCACGGATTATTTTTTGCGGGACGGAGCACCCTTTGCTTTCTCCAAACCCTTCATTGAAATGTAGCCGCTCACACTGGTGCCATCCGGAGCGAGATAGATGACTGGCATCCAATAAACGCTCCCATTCGCGACAGGTTCCCCCTTTTTGTAAACGGTCATTCCCTTGTCTAGCAGCATCACGGAGCTGCTTTTCGCAGAGGCGGCTACGCGCATATTCAGATTAGAATAATTCCCCGGCAAACCGTCTGGATTGACATAATATTTTTCGAATCTTTCGTATTTTTGCTCCGGCGGTGGGGCCACCATCGTTGGCACAGGTAAGGGGACTCCACCTTTGCCATCGCCACAATCATCCATAGGAACTCTTATTTTGGCCTCTAAAGCGACCTTCTGATGATCTTTCAACTCGACTGTTGCGCCGAGAGTGAATGCTTCAGACGCAAAATCTTGGATTAGGAAGGGCTTCCCTGAGTATTCTCCGGCTGCAACAATGACACGCTCAGGTTGGTCTGATTGCCCACCCAATCGATAAGTTACCTTGTTGATGAGCGCCAGCTGCGCCGGAGTGCTTGAATCGATGAAGGCCCACCAAACAAAGCGTCCTCCAGTCCTCGGCGAGCAACCCGAATGTTTTAAAGTAAACTTGTAAGCAGGCTCAGGGTCAGGGGGCGGAGACACCGGAACGGCAGGTGGTACAGATGGAGGATTGGCAGGACCGGGATTGGTCGGCTCCGGAGTAGCCACTTGCACTACGGTTTTCTTTTTTACACACGGATTCGACTCTACCTGTTTCGGCGTACGGATGTCACTCCAAGTTGAGTTCGGGAGGGCAGGGTTGTTCTGACCCAATATGTGCCAGCTAACCGTAATCGTCGCTTCTGGATCGTCTGAAGTCCACATGAACCGCGCCGCGCCTTTTTTTTCATAGAGGGCCTCTTCGTCCCAGGTTCCATACTTTGCGTAGTCTTTCGGCTCAATCTCAGGAATGTACTTGTACCCATCATTTTTAGACGGCAACCACTGCTTGCCGTCTTTAGCGGAAACAATACCAAACCAGTTGACGCATTCAGTGCCAGTTTTTGACCCGACTCCAATTGCACCCACGGTTTTTTCCTCCTTCGTAATGATGGTTTCCGTTACAGCAATATCATATTTCCATGTGGCAGACCCAAATCCTGGCCGGGGATCAGTGAAACAGTAAGGAGGGATAATTTTAACCACGACCATCTTCCGCTCTGCATCATATGAAGCCGTCAAGCCCCTCTCCGCGAGAACATTTTTTATTGGCACCTTATCCCCAATGGGCGCGCAAGGTGTCACAGTCAGCACGATCTTGGCGTTGTCCGGGATCGGAGCCCTCTCGGGAGCGGGAGTTTGATAGATCGGAAGGTCTAACACAACCGGAGGTTGGTTGCTGTCTTGCTTGCCAGCGTTGGCAAGAGCATTGAGCGCCTTTTCGACGGGTGTCGTATCGAGAATTGGTTTCCCTGCAGTGATTTTATCGGCCTCCGCCCCAGAAATACCAACAAAGGCGGAGGCCAGTATGAAAGTGATGAGGTAAAAACATTTCATGGCGAGCGAGAATAAAGTGCTCGTTGCAAGCAAGCAAGCATCAAACTGCTATATGCCCAAAAGCAGTTCCTCACTTTTCCGCACGAACCAAGCCCCTCTCATACGAGGAATTTTGCTCCGCCAATGATCCGGACGCAGCAGCGCATGGAGAAGTTGGTGGCCGTGGCCCGCGGGTTGAAGAGCCTGGCAGCGGCCACAGTGAGGTCTACGGTGTGACTGTCGTGATCTTCCCTGGTGGCTTGGATGCCGGGGCCCAGATCAATGACGCCATCTCTCGGCGTGAACGAACGACCATCGTTCGATGTGATCTCCACCGGAGTCCCCCAAGGAAGCTTGGGAATCGGCGAACCATCGAGCGCCCGGTGCTCAGCAGGGCTCAAGCGCGGGAACATGCGACCGTCCATGGCCAAGCTGACGCCCTCAATATCCGGCTCCCGCTTCGTGTTCCGGCCGCTGGCGGTGTCGCCGTCGTCCTGTGGATCCGCGGCGCCACCGAAGCAGGTCGCCGCCACATTATCGATGATGATGTCCTCCCCGTCGATACGGGCCACTGCGGGCCATCGACCGTTGCCAAAAAGCAGCTTGGTGTTCACCTGCTTGACTCGCTGTCAAACTCACTCACCAAAACCACGTAAGTAATTGATTGTCACCAAACCACCACGGGTCATCAGACAAAACCAGAGAAAATTTTCAGCTTGCAATTATTAGGGCTTTACGATTTGATGTCGGAGTCATTCGACCAACCCACTGCATCAACAACACTCCTACATCCCCATGAAAACACTGGCCATTCTCTTCACCTCATTTGCCCTCGTTTCAAGTGTCCTGGCAGGCACTGCGACCTATGACACGAGCAAATCTGTCTCTCAGCCGGCCCCGGCACCCACCTGTCAGTGCTTCGGCCCCGGGCTTAGCCTCGGCATCTATGGCGGAGGCTTCTTCCCCAAGGACGGAGGACGGGGCTATGATGACGCGGCAGGCGGCGGCGTACTGATCGAGTATTTCTTCACGGAGAACATCGGTATCCAAGGCAGCTACGGTGTCTACGGCACCAGCGGCGGCGAGCATCTGTTCAACGGTGATATCGTACTGCGTGCGCCTATCCATTCCATCTGCCTTGCTCCCTACATCCTTGTGGGTGGCGGTGCTGACGTAGACGGCTCATGCCTCGGCGAATGGCATGCGGGCGCTGGCTTGGAAGCCCGTTTCGACAGTCTGAACTGCCTGGGAATCTTCGCGGACGGCACGTACAACTGGCATAATTCCAGTGATCGCGACTACACCCAGGTGCGCGTCGGTCTGAAGTTCCGTCTCTAAAAATCAATTAGCATTGTGTGTTGGAGGGGAGTGGGGAAACCCACCCCCTTTTTTCGTCTCCCGATCCGTCCATCGCGTGGATTGCATTCGAATAGAGGTATCTGGGCCCGTCGGCGATTCCCGCGGATGGATCAGATGAAACCATGCATATCCAAAAAAAATGAAACATCTGCTTAGCATTGTTGCATTGACGCTCGCGGCCCCACTGGTTTGGGGACAAACCACGACGAAGACCGAGAAAGAAACCACCAAGAGCGGTGACGGCACCACCACCACCGAGAAGACCACTACGACAACGAGCACCGGCACGATCACCGAATACACCCCTGGAAAAACCATCATCGTCAAAGAAGAGGCCGGTCCAAGGACCTACACCGTGGGAGAGAAGGTGGTATATGTCACCAAGGGCGGCAAAACCATCCCTGAAGCCGAAGTGCGCCAACGCCTCCGGTCGGGTGCTCATGTGAGCGTCCACTACGCCAAGAATGGCGAGGTGATGACGGCCAGCCGCATCGTTGTGGATGACGATTGATCATGAGCAGACAGCCCTCGATCTCAAAAACAGAACCCTTGGGCTTTTTTCCCAAGGGTTTTTTTTGGGGAGGACCGGGTGGCATCGCAGGTGACAGGAGTGGCGAAAAATTGAAAAGCGCCGCCCCTTCCACATCCAGAAGTCTCTTTAGCGCGATACTTGAATACATAGACGTCCTTTCACAGGTGTTGGGGGCGTCGCCCTACATCTCCAATAGGGGCGGTGTCCAGCAAACCGGGGCACCGCCCCTTAAAGTGTCTCCTGGCATGCACGCAGCTCAATTATGGGCGATGAGATCCCCGATCCCGATATAAATGCGCAGGCCGGGGGCTTCGATGTAGACACCGATGTCATCGAGCTGCGCTTGAAATCCGTACTCATCGGCCAGGGTAACGAAGGCATCTGAGGAGATGGCGGTGACCTTGCTTCGGTGTTTCATATCCATGTTCTCTTCGTGAATTTGTGAATGCTTCAGGACACATCCATCTTTCGCTGCGGAGGCGAAACGTCACAAAACCCCTCACGAATATGTCTGACGATCTGAACAACAAAGGAATGGCCGATCGCGACCGGATCAATGTGAATGAAATCCATGAACTCGTTTACTGGAGCCAGTCGCTGGAGGTCACAGAGAAGAAATTGAAAGAGACCGTGGCCAAAGTGGGACCTATGGTTCGAGACGTGAAGAAGGCGCTGGGGAAATAATTTTGGCGGACGGGCAAGCTTCATGAGCCTCCCACTCGGGGCGGAGTTTTTCTGTGTTCTTGGCGGCGCCCCTCTTGCGCGTTGGCAGACATTTCTTCAACGGAACGATCCGCTCCAAAGCAAGAGGCAAAGCGTCAATTCCCGCCAGGCGTTTGCGTTTCATCATTTTCCTCAAAGTGCGGGTCCCCCGACTCAAGGTCATCGATCATGATGAGTTCACACGCAGGGAAAGACTGAGTTTCCTTACCGTCCATCTTGAAGTGGACAGTCTCATGATCGCGGTTCCAGCTGTCCGCCGCGAGGTTTTGGAAACGCCCGTTCTGAAACACAATTTGGAACATTTTCACAAACTCCTTCCGCCTAAAGGTTAATAAAATCACAAATGGGCTCAAGCAAAATCAGTGACCGGCGCGCGTTTTATTGCGATTAGATTTTATACCTAGCTGGTATCAAGGAGGGGTTGACTCAGCGTAGGTGAAAGTGTTCAAATGAACTTATGTTCTTGGACTTGCTGCCATGGCCAATGAAGCGGATCAAACTGCAGGTCGGCCGTCGCGGGTGGGTGGTCATCGACACGGCGCGGCGAGATCCTGTCAGCCTTCCACGTGGCCTGGTGGACGGTATCGTGGTCGAGGTGGTCTCGGCACCCATCTACGGGTGGGTAAAGGTGCGCGATCCCCAGGGGCGCTTCTGGGAGTTGAAGGCCGACTGCCATCTGGACATGGGGCGGAATTTCTTCATTGAGGACAAGTGGGTGCGCGAGGATGATCCGCGTGTCTTGGACGCGTGGCAGCAAAAGTTGAGAGAGATCGAAGCGCTGCCGAAAAAGCCAGGGCCTCCCGGCTGGCCACAATACGAGGCAGCGTCACGCTTAAGGATCCTGCTGCGCAGGCATGGGCAGTGTCCGCCAGCTTGCAAATGACAACGGTATCGGATAAATGAAGATGATGAATGAAGCGGCCGCTATTCTTTCGATAGTCTTAGGCATTGTAATTCTGGCCTTTTACAAACATTTGTCAGATACGCACAACGAAAAGAAGGAGCAGGCAGAATTCTGGAGTGGATATCAAGAAACTGCGAAATTCCCGCTTAATCAGCATACAGCTCAACAATTTTACGATAATGCAAAGCAATATCCCAATTCTGCTTATTATGCTGGCGTGCGTAAAGCCTGCTTGGAAAGAGGAGCTGTGGAGCGCTGAGAGCCCAATCTAGTAAAATGAGCCATAGCCACCGCTTTTGCAGTCGGCGAATCAAGACGGAGTTTGGCGCGCATTTTAGGCATGGTGTTGTTACTCGTTTGTGGTTTGGGTTCGTACTGAAAAATTGCATCACTCGGGAGCCAGTTCCGCTTTGAGGGCGTTCACGTTCGCATCCACCATCTCGCGCAGTGACTGGCCATCGTTCAGCTGCCAGTTGAGCGGGCCGGTGAGAACGGGCGCATTGCCTCTAAACCAAGTGAGTTGCCTCCAGCGATTGTCGGTATCGATGAAGGACATGTACCCGCCCTGAATGATCAGGCGTGGTCCGGGGAGTGCCCCCATGAACGAGTAGCGCAGGCCGGGCGTCCGTTTTTCGTCGAACCACTCCGGGTAGTAGAAGTCGCTGACTTCCAGGCCCAGCTTAACGTAGGTCCGCGCTTCGGAAGGATCGCACACTTCGCAAAGGATGCGCACCTTGCGGTTCTGCGTGGGATGCAGCGCCACGATCAGCCGGTTGCCGAAAGGATCCGCCACCGTCTCCAGCGCTTCGTGGGAGACCGTCACGCAAAGATCGTTGAGGTCTGCCTGGTAGGCGACATACGCCACCGGCTGATTGTGCTCATCCGTGTGGTAGCCCAGCGCCCCCGGCTGACCAATGTCTTCCTCAATGAAGATACGCCACATGCCAAGGGGCACGTCCTTCTCGTGGGCAAATGCCACGATGTCTGCCCGACGCTGCCAGATCGGGAAGAAATCCTCCTTCAGCTGGGCATCCACGGATGCGGCGATGCGTTGCAGCTCCGCAAAGGAAACACGATTCGTGCGGGAGACCAGAGCGAAATGGGCGGCGGGTGTCATGGTGAGGTCGCGGCTGTGTCAATGCGCCTACAAAAAAATTTTGTTGTACCTCAGGACTTGGAACCTTTGCGTTTGGCGTCGTGAAGTTTGAAGTCTTCATCGATGCTCTGGCGGCGGCTGCGGAGTAGACCCCGAGAGCGCAGGAATCGGTCGCAGGCCTCATTGACCTCAGCGGTGGAGAAGCGCGCGCCATCGGGCACGGAGGTGCGTCTCACCACAGTTTTTCCATTTCTTTTTTCCATGATCGTCAAAGATCAGATTTCAGGAAGGCGCACAGGGCGATCAGGGTGAGCCCCGCAACAATCCATGCGAGGAACTCTCCCGAGGTCATGGGATGATCTGCTGGGTTTCTTCCCCCTCATCCTCATCCTCCGACTGATCGTCTTCAGGGATTCGCACGTCGCGGTAGGGACACATTGTGGCCGGACAGTTTTCCATCATGCCAGCCCACTTCTCCAGGCGTGCGGTTCGGCGGTAAAGCTTGGTGCGCTCCTTGTCGCGGCTGGCCAGGGTTCGCTCCAGGCTCTTGTAGCTGGCGCGGAACCAGAAGAACAGAAACACAACGGCCGCAGTCAGCGCATTGATTCCGGCGACGAGAGCGGCGTTGAGAGTCATAAGCGGATCATTTGATGGGCAATGCCTGGCCCGCAGCGAAGGTTCCGCTGTCGATGAGCTTGCCGAAGTTCGCGGACTGGGCGGCCTGCTTGGCGACGTCTCCGGCGATCTTGGCCTGGCTCGTGGCGGCCCTGGCGGCAACCTTGGCCGAGGCAACCTTCGCGGCCTCCTGGGCCTTGGTCACCGATGCAGCGGCGAGACCTCCAGCGACTGTCACGCCACCTTGCACGGCGTCTTTGAAGCTGGCCTGGTGATCGTGGACGTTGCTCGATCCATCGGAGCGCTTGAGGGAGGCGGTACCGCCCACGCTCGCGTAGGTTTCTTCCACGGTGTTTCCACTGGAAGAGGTGGCTTTGTAGTGGTCCACCACACAGGAGGCGAGGCCGAGCAACGGCACACAAAGCAGAGAAACGAGCCGGTTCATTGTGCAGCCCTCCCGTAAAAGGATGAACTGGCGGTGGCCCGCCAGTCGTTGACCGGAGCGGTGCCACGCATACCCCCGGCGAAAGTCACAGGCGGCGTGGAAGCCTCCACATCGGCTTTTACAGTGGCACTGCCTTGAGTGATGTCCGCGCAATTGCAGAGCGCGGACGCGATAGCGAGCAGTAGGATTCGGAACGCGGTTTTCATAAGCCGCGCGCCGTGTCAAAGCCTGATCACGCCCCTTGCGTAGCGGCAGCGAAAACCATCATGGCGCCCCCCGGCATGTTAGCGACCCCGCCGCCGCTCGCTTCAAAGGTTGCAATGATGGGCTGATCCGCCACGCCGTTCGCCATGGTGGAGATGTCAGTAAAGTCTCCAGCATCCGACAAGCCCAAGTAAGGAACGGGGAACCAGCCCGAGGGAACCGCTGACATTGGCACCCGAAAGATTTCAGACCCGCTGCCATACTTGAGAACGAAGTCCCCCACCCATGCCGAAACCCCGTAGACCTTGGCATAAAAGTTGATGAGCCTGTTGGTTTCTCCACCAGTCGCGGGCGCTGCGATCAATGTCACCTCCGTCACATATCCTGCATAGGGCACCTCATCGAACCCGTGAGCGGACCCATTGGAGGCTCCGGCTACCGAAGCCGTGGCACTTACCCCTGTGCTAACCGTGGTGATGACGCAGTTGGTGCCGGACGGCGTTGCGCTGGCCACTCCTCCGAAAGCGCCGCTGATGGCACTGGCAAGCGTGGCCGCGTCCGTCGTCTGAAAACCGCTCATGTCTCCCAGCCAGATATTCCCGTTCGTTTGGTCAACGGGATCAAAGTAAAAATTAATTGCCGACCCGCCGTCAATGTGGACCTCAAACCCCGCCGAGTTACCGGGGGTCGAAGCGGGCAGGGCGAAATCCAGCACCGCAGGAGCAGCGGCCGTACCGCCTGACGTATATCCGCTAAGCGTAATTAACCCACGAACGACCCGCGCCCCGCCACTGGCCGCGATGGCTTGGGCCACACGCTGGGCGGTCATGGGCTTGGTGTCTTCCGTGCCCGCTTCCGCCTCGGCCTGCGACGCGATGTCGATGCCGTAACCGGAAAGGCTGGTCGGCGTGCCGCTGATCTCGCCCCAGTTCACCGCAGCGCGCTCAAGGATGAACCATGAGGTGCCCACGCTGCCCTCAGTGCCGCCCGCGTTGTCCGCCTTCGCAATGACCGCATCGCCCACATTGGCGATCTTGCCAGAGGCGCCGCCAATCTTGCCCGCCACGCTGACGTAATAAGTGTCTCCCTTGTCCGCCGCTGGATAGTTCGGGTTCGCGCTGCAGTCCAGGTTGCCCTTGAATTCCAGAAGGCCCGCCACTGCGGTAGAGATCGCGCTTGTCACGAACGCCGTAGTGGCAACGCGTGTTGAATTGTTGCCCGCTGACTGGGTGGGCGCTGTTGGATTGCCGGTGAGCGCTGGAGAGGCGAGGGGCGCCTTCAGGTCCAGGGCCGCCTGCTGTGCGGTCGAAACTGGTTTGTCCGCATCACTGGTGTCATTCAGGTTGCCGAGCCCGTTGGCGTTCTTGAATTGCGACGCCGTTGGCACAACCAGTGCGTGCGTGGCTGGATTGGTTTTGACGGTGCTGAAAGGCATGATGAATGATGGGGATCAGCCCAGTTTTTCGTAGACGCACGGGTTGGTGCTGATGTTGAAGTCATCAGGTCGGATGATACCTGGAGAGGACTCGGCATCAGTGCCGTCGCGCAGTTTGTAGTTCTGGCGGCCTTCGGTAGGATGATCCCAGAAGTAGTTGCGCGGACGGCTGAGGCCTGCCGTGGTCTGCCAGCCGTCGAGCTTGGTGCTGCCACCACCGGTGTAGTCCACCACGGCGGGAAGAAAAAGCATGCCGTGCAGGGCGAGGTAGTCCGCCGCGTCTGAGCCGGGCACGGGCGCGGACTCGGTGCCGCGGTATTTGTTGTTGATGACCGTCAGCGCAATGTTGTTGCTGGGCACAGGCTCGCCGCCGAGAATCGAGTAGCCGAAAGCGAGGCCGAGATTGAGCGGGGAGACATCGTTGGCGGGATTACCGTCGACAAAGAACAGGGTATTCAGCGCAGGGTTGACGAAATTGAGCGCGCCCTCGTAGTAGGGGTTCGTGGCATCGTCGGTGTTCAGGGTGAAGGTGACGTCCGGAATCAGTGAGTCACCATCAAACTTGGGCAACTCTTTCACCACCGCGCCGATCTCGATGTCAGCGACGACGACGGGCAAGCCCTTGCGGAGGAACTGGAGTTCCACGGGCGCGCCTGCGGAGCGCATCATGGTGACAGCGCTGAGCGGGGCTGTGGTGCCTGAGGACTGAACGATGACGCCTGCGTCCAGATTCCAAATGAAAAGCATACGAGCTTTCGGTCCTGTCAATCTTCGAACTCCTGCCCGTGGTCCGGAGCGATGATGCTGAATTCGCTGAGTCCAGCGACACTGCCACCAAAATCGGTGAAGGTGAAGGCGGGAGGTTCGGTGTTCTGCCAGTCGCTGAATTCATCGCGTCCCACGATGCTGGCGCTGGCGTCCTCGGTGCCGCCGTGGCCGTCGCCTCTGAGCGCATTGATCTTGATGGGTGCGGAGGCTCCGATTTTGCGGAAGCGGAAATTGCTCAGACTTTGCTCGATGCTGACGCCGATGCTGGGAAAGACACCGGGGAAGGCTGGCATTTCGTCGAGATCTGGAGTCCAGTCGATGACGCTCGGCGTCGTACTGACGGCGACTGTCTCGAAGTAGAGATCATCGATGGGCACGCGGTTCAGCTGGGGCGGATCGTCCTGCGTCCAGCCCAGGCCCGCGTCGCGGTTGTGGGTCACCGCGCCGGTCGGATCCCCGTGGCGGAAGCCCATGGCATTCCATGCGGTGTGTTTGTAGCCTCGGGAAAGCACGAACTCGGTTTCTGCGGCCGCCTCCGTGGCGTCCTGGAGGGCGGTCTTGGCCTCGTCGCGCAAGTCGTTCCAGGTGCCGAGACTGCTCTCGAACTCCCGCTCCTGCGGATGAAATTCATTTGGTTCGGCGTCCTCTTCTTCAGGGCCGGTCCAACTGCCGGTAAGCGAGCCAGGCAGATCTGCCTCCGCATAGAACCCAGCCTGGTCCAGGTTCACGGTGTAGGTGTGCTTGAGCCAGCGAATCTCACTGTCCGGTTCTCCCATGGGGTGATCCAAGACGTAAGTGATGAGCTTGACGGTGCCGAAGAATTCCGGGTTGTCCGGATCCGTGTCATCGATGAAGCCAAGGGCCCAGCGCTTGTGCGTCCCGGTCCGCACCATCATGGAGACCTGGAGCCATTCGAGAGGACGGACGGGAAGAGGCATGGCCTAAGACGACCCCAAGCGAAGGACTCCCTGAGAGCTGACGGTGCCATCATCAGTGACTTCGCCATCCAGAGAGAGGGAATAGTTTTGCGCGGTCTTCACGCCGTTCACGTAGGTGAAAATGTGGCGGTAGTAGATGCCGCTGGTGAGATTGTCGGCCGGCACGTCGGTGCCGCTCTCGATGATGACCGTGCTGAACTCGTGATGGTATACGTAGCCATGCTCGGCACTGAGGGGTGTGGTGATCTTGAACCAGCCCCGGATGGTGCCGGTGCCGTTGTAGGTGATGGCGGGCGGCAGACCGTCCTCATCCAGTTCATCGAGCCGCAGCCCATTCAGCGTGGGCGTGATGCCGTGAAGCGTGCCCGAGCTGAGGGTGATGCGGCTGCTGCCATCAAACTTGGAGATGAAGTTCCCGCTGGTGGGCAGCGCACTGTTGAGATCCAGGTGAATGCCTCCCGGGATCTCCCGCATGCTCTTGATGTTGTCCGCGCTGACCTTAAAGCCGAGCTTGCGTCCAATGAAGATGGCGAAGTCGCGCAACTCGACGCGCCTGGCGAGGCCCTTGGACTTCGGGAAGGTGTAGACCTCCTCTTTCTTTTGGACGAGCATCGGAGAGGTACTTGAAAATTTTTAAGAAGGGCACCCCATCAGCCCCAGAGGGCGGCCCAGACAAATTCGCGGGTCAGAGTGATGAACCAGACAGGACAGCCGGGGATCTGGTCGGAATCAATGTCCGCCAGTTTCCAGCCGTGCGGCCAATGGTAGACGAGATTGGTGCCGGTGATCGTGATGCTCTGGATGGGCGGCGCATCGGCGGGCGTGGAAGCGCCGGGAATGGCGTCCGTGGGCGGCGCTTCCAGCGAGACATAACTGTCGACCACAACGACCTTGGGAAAGGAAACCGACGATTTGCGGGCCTCACTGGGCCAGCCTCCCGGCATGTCGACGGTGATGGGATCGCTGGGCGAGACGATCTGCTCGTTGACGCGGATGCGGCGCTTGTAGGGCTTGGATCCAATGAGGCCGCGATAGCGCATGCCCACATCCCAGAAGTTCATGCCGTAGCGTTTCTGGCCCTTGTCCGCCTCGACGCAGTAGAGATTCGGGTAATCGGGATGGACCGTGCCGCGCTGGAGGCTGTCCGGCTTGTTGCTGACCCACGTGGCCTCCGCTTCGTCGAACCCCTCCAGCACCTCGCGCTTGTGAAACTTGAGCTGCTTGTGGCTCTTGAGGCTGAGCAGGCCAACGCATTCGAGCCGGGAGACGTAGGCTTCGCCGCGGCATTCCTCCTCTTCCTCGACGCGCTGGATGACCATGTTGGCATAGCCAGGCGGCGCGAATCCTTCCTTGAAGGCTTCTTCCTTGTCCGACTGGTAGCTCACCACAAGCCGGTCCAGATCATCCTCGGGACGCACGATGCGGCGGCCCGCCAGTTCCATGAACTTGGGGCCGTAGCTGACGAAGGAAGGAAGAGACATGGGGATCAGCCGAGGAGGAGTTCGAGACGCGTGTTCACGCCTTCGAGAAGCGTCTCGACGCGGTTTTGATGGCCTGCGTGCTGACGGTCTCGGGCGTCGTTCTGGTTCTGCTGACTCTTGCTATGGACTCCGCTGAGCGGATCCAAGAGCTGGCGATTGTTCCTGGCACTTGGGCCGTTGGCATAGAGCCAGTCGAGACCACTGAGGCCCGAAGCATTGGGCCCCGTGGTGGTGGCACCGGTGTAACCTTTGATGGTGGAGGAAAATCCGCCATTGGCGCGACGGTTCGCCTTGTCTTCGAGATCCGCCTTGTACCTGGCGATCTCCAGAGACCGCGCCTCGCTGACACCGGTCTGCTCGCGGATGCGCTTGGCATCCGCCGCGATGCGCAGCTCGCGCTCCAGGGCCTGAGCGGCGTGGAAATGGCCACCCGCCTTGAGCGCAAGAAGCCGGACCTCACCCATGATGTCCTGCTTCGCGGTGGCCTGGCGGTACTGCTCCGCTGCCTCGGTGGCGGCGCGCTCTGCCTGCACCTTGGCCTGCGCCAGCTTGAGCGCGGCGTCCGCCTCGAGATGCATCTGCTCCATGAGCTGAAGCTTGAGCCGGTCCACGGCCAGAGCATCCTCGGCCGCCTTCAGCGCCTTGGTCTGCTCGCCATGGGATTCCGCGCGGAGCTTCGCGATACGCATCTCGGCGACCAACTCCTCGTTGGCGATGCGGATCTTGTCGGCCTTGTCATTGGCATTTTTCTGCGCTTCGTCGCGGGCCTTGGCCAGCTCCTTCATCTTGTTGGTGGCCTCTTGGACAGCCGTGGCGGCCTTGAGGATCTGCTCGGCGTGGAGGAAGTCGCCCTTCTCGCGCATCTGGTCGGCGAGCTTGAGCAACCCTTCCAGCGAGCGGGCAAACTCCGTGATCTTGCCGCCATTGAAGATGGGCGCGAACTCGATCTTGATGCCGCGCATCTCACGATCCAGCCGCTCCTTCCAGAAACGGATCTGCGCATCGGGAGGCGTGAGCTTGATGATATCCTCCTCGACCTTGTCCTGCATGCCAGGCAGACGCGCGCGGGAAGCGTCCTGCTTTTCCTTGACCTTCTTTTGGGCTTCGAGGATCTCCTCCTGCCGGGCCTTGAGAGCAGCGGCTTCGTTCACCTGGGCCGTGAGCGCGGCGGCATTCGACTGGCCTGCCTGGGCGGCCTTGTAGACACGCTCCGCCCAAGAATAAAAATGTTCGCTGAGATTTTCCGCAAGGGCCAGCTGGCTACGGAGAATGACTGCCTCCTCGTGACTCGCAGCGGCGATGCGTTCCTTGAGGTTGGCGATGGTGGCATTGAGGTCAGCGCGTCCAGCCTCGATTTTGCCCGCAGCGACGAGGTCACGTGTGCTTTCGATCCCCTCCCCTGCGCTGGCCAGTGCCCTACCGTGGAGCGATGCCGCGAGCGCATCGCCCATTTGCTCCCCGAGCATGTGCGCGCCCTGGATGAGCTGCGCGGCCACCGAGGCGAGCATGCCATAAGGCCCCATGCTGGCGAGGAAGAGCGAGAGGCCGTCCGTGATGGACTTGCCCACGGTGCCGCCAATGGCCTTGCTGGGATCCAGCAAGGCGCTGGAGACCGCACCAATGAAGAGCGGCGTCATGCCGTTGAGGTTGGTGAGTGGTCCCTTCACAAAGCCGTCCACGAAACTCTTGTTCACCCTGGCCCCGGCTGGAGCGGCGGCGGCCGTCATGCGGCTCCACTCCAGCTCCAGAGCGGCATTTTGGCGAGCCACGCGCGCCAGCTCCGCCTGATGCTGGTTTTCCGCGATGAGGTTGCTGCCCAGCTTTTTGCCTTCCTTGGAATCCCGCAGGATGGGCTGGAACCGTGCCGAGGAAACGGACTGACGCGCGGCCGCGTTCTCCTTTTGGGCGGCGGTGTTCTGCTTGAGAGCGGCGTACTCGTCCTGGAAACCCTTGGCGGAGGCGTCGACGGCGGTCTTTTGTTGGGTGATTAGGCTCGTGATGCCGCCGATCATTTTGAGCCCGAGCCAGGCGGCGGAAAGGCTGACCATCGTGGGAATGGCCTGCGCAGCGGAGGAGGCGATGGCGATGAAGCTGGGCGCGGCGCGAAGCAATTTCTCCCCGAGTGCGAGAGCCTGTTCTGCGAGATGGGCAATGTCCTCGCCTCGCCGGGTGAGGGCGGTGAGGAATTCAGGATCCTGAAGTTGCTTGGCGAAACGCAGGGAGCCCGCCAACACCTGATCAAAGAGCGGCTTGCTCAAAGTGCCGAGCGCCTGGTCGATGGCCGAGGAAAGGCTGCTGAAGCGCACGGCGGCGCTGTCCCCTGCCTCGCCAAAGGCCCCGAGCTTGGCGTTGAGGAAGTCGAAGAGGTTGCCCGTGGCCTTGGCGTTCTTTACGTCATCATTGGTGATGCCAAGGATCTTGGCGATGGCGGAGTTGTGCGTGATGTCGCCCGCGAATACCGAACGCATTTCCTGACCGAGCTGCTCCAGCGGAATGCCGGCATTGGCCAGGGCGTTCGCAAACTTGCTGACCAGCGTGATATTCTGCTGGACGCTGAGTCCCGCCGAGAGGGCGGTGGCGGCCGTGGCGAGGAAGCCGCCCGCGAGATCCTTGAGCCCGCCCGCGGTGACGGGTTCCAGCTCGCGGATCTGCTGAAGCGCCTTGCCCGCTTCCTGCTTGGCCGCGGCCGCGTTGAGATACTCGAAACGCTGGAGGATGTTGCCAATGCCCACCTCAGCATTGTTCATCTCCGCGTTGAAATCGAGACCTCGCTTCAGGCTCTCCGCCGTGCCTTCGATGAGTTTCTGAAAGCCCTGCAGGCCCGCAAAACCACCCCCCAGGCCGATGCCTTCTCCGATGCCGGACAGGATGCGGTCCGCCCGTTCCTTGTGGCCCTTGTAGATCTGCTCCGCCTCGCGCGCCCCTGCCACGGCTGAGGTATTGTCCCAGCCCACGCGTGTAATGACATCGGCTCCTTCGGGCATGGAAGAGGGATCGGCTTGAAGATTGCGGGAAAGCGGTTATCCTCCCCACATGTCAAAGATGATCCTCGGCGTGCTGCTGATTGCTCTGGTGACCGCGCTCAGCGCCGTGATCGTGGGCCCCGCGTGGATGTGGGCCGTGCCGGTGCTCTGCGGGCTTTGCATGTCGCAGAAGGTGGCGCAACAAGCTTGATGTGAGATGGGCAGCCAAGTAAAAATCCAAGTATGCGAGAACGGGCATAGCCAAGGCGGTTACGGGGTTCGTAATTTTTGTGCTCAGTGTGGCAAACCCGTGCTCCATTCCTGTCCCACATGCTCGGGCTTCATCACTCTCTGGGATCCCCTGAAAACTGGTGGTTCCAATTCCGGCAGGGATAGTGTTGTAGATTCTTCGCGGTTGCCACCGCCTGCCTACTGCGCCAATTGTGGGAAACCATTCCCATGGACGGAAAATACGTTGCTGGCCGCCAACGAGGTCGCTGATCAGATCGAGGACATTAACTCTGATGATCGAGAGGTACTGAAGGGAGCTATCCGCGATCTCGTTACCAACACCCCGGCCGCGCCATCGGCGGGCGACAAGATCAGGCGGATCATGAGCAGTGCGAACAAGCACGCCACGGATATCCTCAAGGATATTTTGACCAATGTGATTAGTGAAACGTTGCGGCGTTCAATTTTCGGACCTTGAGCTGGGTTTGAACCGTTCCACAAATTTTTCCCACCAGCGCCCGAAACGGGAAAGGCGGCGATTGGGCCACTTCATGAGTTCGCCATGGAGAATGCGGGATGCGTGGATAAGGGACCACCCTTTGGCTTTGGAGATCTCCCACTGAATTTCATGCCATGTCAGTCCAGGGATGGCCCGAGCCAGGAGCACCTCGTATTGAGAGCCCTGATCGGGCGAGGCTAGTTTCCCGAGTCTTTGCCCGATCCTCCCTTGGCAATGGCGAGGGTTTTGTTGGCAGCATTGTGAATCTTGAGGGCGAGCGAGGCCGCTTCGATCCATTTGGCGCGCGGCACATTCACGTCGCCCCAAGCCTCAATGACCTCCATGAAGCGGCCAGGATCGGGCCGCAGATGACGCCAGGCCTCAGGCTTGTGCGAACAGAGATAGAGAATGATCACCGCATTCGGCACCCAGGCATCAAGATTGCGCAGTTCGTTGACCACGGGCAGCGGGACGCTGGATTCACAGAGGCGATGGAAGAGGCCCTCGCGAGATTCGGAGTAGGGTTCCAGCGGATACGTTTCCCAGCTCCCCTCCCCTTTCTCGGGCTTCACCCAGCGCTGCCATTGAAAGACATCGTTGATGGCGGCTGAGCGCTCTTTTTCAGCGGCGGTCACTTCATCGGAGCGGACTTCATCGAGCAACACAGGTGCATGGCGTGGCGCGAGCGTTTCGTGAGATGAAGTGCCGGTTTGCGGCGTGACGGCTCCTTCAGGAAGCAGCGACTCGGGAGGATCGGTTTGCATCGGATTATCGGGTTACTGATTTTGAACAGAAGGGCGCAAAGAGAGCCAAGGTCAGCCTCCTTCGAGATGGTTTTCGACGCGTTCCTGCACACGGGAGACGGCGTTTTCGCCGATGATGGCGCAGCGCTGCGTGCCCGGAGCGGTGACGAGGATCTGACGATGCGCCTGGCCGAGGTGGCGTTTGAGCACATTGTGCGCGTGGCGCGCCTGGTAGGCGGCGACGAGAGGATGGCTGGGATCGGTCTTCTCCAGCGCGAGATGGATCTGGCCGGGCATGGCGCGCTGCGCAATCGAAGCCGCGTCATACTGGATCATGTTGCCCGAGGGCCAGGCCTTGAGCCAGTGCGCCCGTGCGGGCAGCACGTAGCTGTGAAAGCCAGGTGTGCCCTTGATCTCGATCACAGGAATCCCCAGCGTGCCCAGCGCGGCGGCCAGGGAAAGGTCGCTGATCTCGATGACGAGCTTGGCGGCCTTGATGGTGGGCAGCTCATCACCGTCCGTATAGAGGCTCGCATAACTGCCCGGCGTGCCCACAAGGCGAAGGCGTCGGCCGTGATTCTGCGCATCGAGCAGGCAATCGTAGTTGTGCTGGGCCCGCAGACCCTGGAGGAAGGGGTGCAGCGGATCCTGTGTTTCGAGGTTCTCCTTGGGACGCGGATCCCGCCACATTTTCAGGAGGGCCGAGCGCGTGAGATGAGGATGCCACGGCGAGCGGTCGCCAATGAGCCACTGGGTGATGACTTTGTTGCTGCGCGAGTGCTCGATGATGCTGGTGGCCACGGGAAAGCCCAAGCCTGCGAGGCAGGACGCAAGCTTCGTGTCCTCAGTGCTCCAGCGAAGGGTGCGCGCCATGGCGGTGAATCGGAAAATCGGAAATGAACTGAACGGCTGAGACAGCCGCGCTCCTTAAGCTGCCGCGATGCCGGGCTTGACGACACCATTAAGGGAGCACTGGGGCTCCTCGGAGTCGGACAGCTCGCGCGTGGCGTCCTTGAGCAGAACGAGCTTGCCCGCGCTGGCGTCAAAGCCGTGGATGTTCGTGGCGCCGGAAAAGTTCGCGAGAGCGATGGGTGTGCCGATCTGCTGGGCCACGACGCCTTGGACGTGCCCGCCGTTGTCGGGAATGATGCGACCACTGATGTCGAAGGTCATTTCAGGGTTCTCACCGCGCATGTATTCGTCGAGGCGCGTGGGGCCTTCCTTCTCCACCCACTTTTTGTAGCCGCCTTTGAAGCTGGCCTTCATGACGAGCAGACCCGTCTCATCGACGACGTCGTATTCCTTCAGGTCACCGTATTCAACGAAAGGGTCAAGGGGCATACAAATTGCGGATTAGAGATTGTGGATGGCGGATTCGTGAGAGCGAGTGTGTCAAAAGTCCACGGCGAGACGGAACGTGAGCGGCTGATTGTAGTCGCGCGTGTGCTTGGTGGAATCGTTCGCGGTTTCTGGTTCACCGAGCTGAGGCTGCTTGAGGAGACACCAGCCTGTGCGGCGCTCGAAAGGCAGGTCCGCAAGCCAGGGGAAGAAGGCATTCCAGTCCTGCAAGGCCTCGCGGATGGATTGCATCCAGGTGCCCGCCAAGGCGGGATCCGTGCCATCCTCGCCGATCATGGTGAAGAGATTCACCGACACGAGAATGACGCGGAAGTGTTTGCCCCGGCTTTCCGTGATGCGAGCCGCCACGATGATGGAGGGACGATCCGCAGGTGTGGCTTCATCCTGCGTGGCCTTGGGCAGATCCGTCGCATCGGGCACACCACTGGCGAGCGCTCCCTCGCTGTTGAGGTAGTCCCGCACCAGGGCGGCGAAGACGGATTCCCAAGTCTGAGGCATGACGATCAGGGAAGCGCGGAGTCCGTCTTGAGCGCATTCTCAAAGTCGATGGCCCAGTGACCGCCATCCTTGACGATGCCGAAGATGAAGGGAAAATCGCCCGTGGTGAGATCCGAGTCAGGAACGATAGCACCCGCAGCGGCGGAGCTCACCGCAAGCTTGACGCCTTCGGCGGTGCTGACGCCCGGGGTCAAATCAGGATCAAAGGTGCAGAGGCGGATGGGCTGGCCCGCGGCAGCGGGATGGAGACTGACCCCCTCCGCATGGACGGTGCCCAGGGCATTGGCGCGCGCCAGTTTGTACGTCTTGGTGGCGGTATCGTAATAGAGGGGCTGGTTGGCACCCGTGATGGCGGCTCCCGCCGTACCGGCCTTGCTGCGGCCGCTGGCGGACATAAGAACATTGGCCGTGGTGATGGAGAGGGCGGACATGTGGTTTGGCTTGTGTCAAAGCCACAGCTGGTGGAGAATCGGCCCCGATGAAGCTTTTTTGCACCTTTGCGCTCATGGTGGCGGCGCTCACCCTGCCCGAGGCCAAGCGGCGGCAACCCCAGCACTGCGATCCCTACGCGGAAACCTGCACGGCGTGCAAGGATTGCAGCGCCTGCAAACACTGCCACGTCGACCACGGCTTCTGCTCCGTGTGCCTCAAAATCTCCAAGCCGAAGTGATGGACCGGGAGACCTTCAATTCGTGGCTGCAGTTTTGGGGTGGTGCCCTGGGATTTCTCGCAGTGCTGGCTTCCATCGCTTACCAAGCGGGAAAATGGTTGATGCAGCACCAGCAAAAGCAGCATCTGCTCAACTTAGCTTATCGAATATCTCTAATCGTTGCTTACCTCCTAGCATTAATTTTTCTTTGCACTTCCAACATGAAGGGCATCGCATTTTGCTGTGTTGCCTATGGAGCCGTTGGCCAGATGATTATATTTACCAAATCAGGAAAGCCGATCACACGTGAATCGGTGATGATGGAGTGCGTCTACCCAGCGATCATGCTACTCTTCACGTATGTTGTCTGGGCGAGACAAGACCTTCAACAAAAGGTTGATGATATAAGGAAAGCAGCCGCTACGGCTCCCTCGACTACGCCACCTTTAGCCCCGCCTTCTTCAAAGCAGCCTTGACGAGGTAGGGCATGCGACGATCGAGCTTTTTCTGGCGGACATAAGCACAGTAGGCCGCCAGCTCATGGAGCTTTTGGGCGCGCGCGAAGTGGATGCTGTTGGCGATGATGACGACCAGGGAACTGCTGGTCTGCCGCACCTGGACGGAACCGTACCGGCTGCCGTGGCGCGCGATCCAGCCAGGAACGGGAACACCGAGGCGCTGCGCAGCGGCATTGTAGCCCGCGGCAAGACTGCCCACCTTGGCCTTGAGTGCTTTGGCGAGGGCTTCCAGCTTTTCGCGCGCGACATAAAATTTCGCGCGCTGACCCCGCGTGATGCGCCCCCACAAGCCGCTCCATTCAGATCGCTTGTCTTTGCGGCGCAGATAGATGGCGCGCACGTCGGGATGCACTTCTTTGGTCGGCACATGATAGGGCGGTTTTTTTTCCACGGGAGGATCCGCCTGGCCAAAAAGCAGAGGAATGGTACGCGTGCCCTTCAGCACCACGCCCGCGAACAATCCCGCGAGATCTGCGTCGATGCTGGCTTCTCCTGCCTTCTTCGCAGCCGTGCCCGTGTTGCGTTTGGAAGCGGGCGGAGAGATGGCGATGATGTCCTTGACGAAGCCACGGGCTTCCTGAGGAACTGTTGCCTTCATCACCTCCTCAAAAAGGCCAGGCACAGCGCGGAGGCGCTTAAGACCAGTAGCAATATCGACCTTGGCGCTGGGCATGAGAATCGCGGATCAGGAATTGCGGATTGCGGATTGGCGCTTCAGCTCCTCGAACTGTGAGGGCGTGGTGAGCTTGGGAATGTGCAGGGCACAGGCGGCACAGCAGTCAATGGTGCGCGTGAGCGGATTGTGGTTCTGCATGCACTCCCCGTCCTGGACTTCGATCTTGAGGGATTGGAGGAGGCGCTCCTGACAGAGGTCGCAGGTGATGACGGTCATAATCAGCGCGGGGTAGCTAGGGCTTTGAAGTGCCAGGCGACAGCGAGGTCATCTTCACCGCCCTCGATCTCCGTGATCTCGAACTTGCGTCCATTGTAGGTGATGACCCTGCCCTGCGGGGGGGCTTGTCTGACCTGGTCTTTGCCGGGCCAGCATTCCAACTCCTGGACGGTTTTGGTCTCGCCCTGTTCCGTGAGGAAGGAGTACGGAGCGACCAGACACTCGCAGGCGATCTCTACGCCATCGAGCAGGATGATGCCAGGACCGCTGACCTGGCCGGCCCGATGCCCGAGCTGGTCGAAGGCCTTGATGGCGGAGGATGGAGGAAAGGCGGCCATGGAAACAGAAGCCTGTCAACGAAAGCGCCCGTGGGCAGCGAATCCCACGGGCGCACAACCAAGGACACAACCCAAAAAATCAGGAGCCCGCTATGATGCCTTTTTCGACAAGGGCGGCACGAAGTTCATTTTCCAGGCGGGCAGAGCGCGCGAAGGCATCGGCGGTGTCCATGTTCTGGATGCGGATGAGGAGGACGCCCGCGCCCGCGGTGAAGGCGGTACCGCTGGCGGCGACCTCGACGCTGATGGTGTCGGTGGAAGTGCCGGTATTCGCGGCAGTGACGGCCGTGCCCGAGGTGAGTTTGCCGAGCGTGTTCGTACTGGTGAGGGTGGGGTTCACCACGCCGCCCGTGACATTCGTGGAGCCGATCTCCAGGTTCAGGGTCTGGCTGGCGCTGGTGCCCGTGCCAAGCGTCGTGGTGACGAAGTCCACCGCGAGAATCTTGAACTTGTAACCGGGCGTGTAGTCCGTCACCAGATCGGCCGCTGACGTGGTCATGGAGGCGAGCTGGAGGGGAATCGCCACCGTCGTGACGCCCGTGGTGGCGGCCAGCATGGCGGGGGCCGTGCTGCCGCCCGTGGAATCCGTCAGCGCCGTCTGCGCGGCTCCGGATCGTTGCGCGGTGGGGGCGGCCCCATGGAAGCCGACCTTGTCAGCGGCGTCGATCCCATAGGTGATGCCTGAGGCGGTCTCGCGTTCGTGCTGAAGGCTGGCGACCACCAACGGCGTGACAATGAGCAAGGCGAGAGCGGCGAGAAAAGAGCGGGGATGCTTCATGGGAGGAAGAATTGCTGATTGCAGATTTCGGATTGCGGATTCGATCACTTCTTCGGCTTGGCGGCCTTGGCCTCGGCATCGGCAAGCTTGGCGGTGAGTTCCTGGATGCGAGCGGCGGAGATTTTCGCGGCTTCCTGGGCTTCGCCGAGTGCAGCGACGGCGCGGGCGTTGGCCGCTTCAGCCTCTTCGAGTTTGGCAGCTTGGGCATTCGCCGCCGTCTGCATTCTGCCGATCTCCTGGCACTTCTCGGCAATCACAGATTCGTAAACGCCAGCCTGTTCCGTGAGCCTGGTTTCCAGATCCTTTATCGTGGCGGCATCCGTTTCCGCCTGCTGGGCCATGGCCTCATTGGCCGCGATCACGGCGTTCAACTCATCCCCGGCGCGGACGTCACTGATTTCCTTGGCCGCTGCTTCCTGCGCAGGAGTGAGGTGAAAGACGTGTTCGCGCTGGATGTTGTCCAGCGACACCGCCTGAAGTACCGGGAAGCGTGGATCGGGACACTCGTTTTTCGTGATCAGGGCCTTGGCCGAGGTCACGACCTCATTGACGGGGCGCACCTCCCCGAGCACCCGAGACGCCGAGCGGCGGTCCCGGCTGAGGAGAAGCAAAATTCCGAGGCGCATGGGAGGCGAAAGTGAAAAGATTAAAGAAAAAGCGGGGCGGCGTTTTGTCTGGTGCACCAGCGGCCCACGCCGCCCCTTCAGGTGGGTGGGTAGAAATTAGGCGGCCTTGCTGATGAGCTTCAGGGCCTCGGCGAGACCGTACTGCTTGCCGTAGTGGCAGCCGATGAGCTGGTACTCCGTGGCCGTGTCTTCATCCGCGATGTGGCGGTATTCGAGAGTGAGCCCGGATTCCGCATCTTCCACCAGTTCGAAGTTGATAAGCTTCTGGCGGATGCCCGGCGTGGGGATGATGGGACGGAAGCCGGTGATGATGGCGGAGGGATGGCCCGCGAAACCCACGATGTTGTTTTTCAGGAAGATCGTATGCGTGCCCGAGCCCGCATCAGAGATGTCCACAGCGGGCGTGCCCGCCAGCGCATCCGCCAGGGAGGCGGCGAGCTTGAAGGTGTCCGCATCGATCTTGATCACGTAGTAGTACGTGTTGGCAGCGAGTCCAGCCGGCAGCGTGGTGCCGCTGCTGACGGTGACCTGATCACCCGTGAGGAGACCGTGAGCCGCCTTGGTGCAGATGTCCGTGTTTGCCGCGGTGAAGGTGCCAATCGTGCTGTTGTTCAGAGGAACGGCGTTGGTGCCGACCTCATTGAAGCCAAGAATCTTGTTGATCTGCGCGTTGCGGAGGGCGTCGGTGCTGCCAGAGGCGGAGGCCTGGATGATGTTGGGCTGCTTCACCAGGTTGAAGTGGAACGCCGGGTTCAGCACGAGGCCGGGTTCATCACCCATCGGCCAGTCGTCTTCCATGCAGAGCTGCGCGAGATCCGCGACATCGTTCACATCAAACGCGCTCGCCGCCATGGGCGTCAGTGTGCGGTTGGGGAAGTTGCCCAGGCGGGCAATGGAGAAGATGTCCTCCAGCACGGTGATGGCGAGGTCGCGGCCCTTGATCATGCCGTGTTTCACGGGATCAAAGGCGACCTGAAGCTGGGATTCTTCGTTGGTGAAGGAAATGCCCACCACCTTTTCCGTGTTCACGATGATCTTGCGCGCTTCGGTGCTGGTGCTGCTGACCTTCGATTTGTAACTCTGGCCCGGCGTGCGCGTCTGCACATCGCCCCGGGTGAAGGAGTAAACCGGGACCGTGACAGAGTTGCCATCCGTCGAATCATTGCCCACCGGCACATTCTTGTAGGCGGTGGAAAAGAGCCCCAACGGGAGCAGCGCCTGCTTGAGACCGATGATCGCCGCATCCAGCACCCGCGTCAGTTCCAGGCCGTCCGCTATGGTGTTGGTGCAGAAGTAGGCGGCGCGTTGAGGACTCCACTGCGCGAGGAGTGCGGGTCCGGTGACGGCGACCGTCCATGCCGCCAGAATCCGGCCTTCACAGGCGAGGGTGGCGACCAGGAGCGCGATGACGAAGAAGGCGATGGCTTTGGCGTATTTCATGGCGAGATGATTCAGGTGGGCGATGGGGTGACTTTAGGGAGAGGGATTACTTTTTCTTCGCGGCGTCGAACTCGCGGATCAGAGCTGAACGCTCGGCGTGGTTTTTGCAGTTCTTGAGGCGCTCACGGAGTTCCGCCTCGTTTTTGGGCGGTTCGGGTTCGCCTTCGCCGGGAGGCTTCACGCCGGGGACGGGCGGGCCGCCCGCGAGATTCTTGAGGCCGGTTTCGCGAAGGGTTTTGATTTCCAGCTGGAGCGGATCGACGGCATTCTTGATGGCGGTGTCGAGATCCACCCTCGTGAGACCGCCCGCATGAGGTTGCTGCTGTTGCTGCTGGCCTTCGCCGGGAGGTTTGGCAGCGTTCTTGATTTTCACGGCATCCGCTTCCGCCGCTTCCTTGATGCGCTTGGCCTCGGCATTGGCGTCGTTGATGATCTGGAGTTTGTCTCTCTCCAGTTTTTCGTTGGCTTCTTTGAGTTGCGCTTCAGTGAGCATGGCAGTGTTGGTGGGCGGTTGCGATTTCGCAGAGTTGGTGAATTTCTTGAGGCTGCGGGTGTCAAACCAGAGGCGCGCATTGGCGGGCATGTTGCGCAGCGCGGAGGCGCTGAAGTTGTCGGGTTCGAGCTTCTTGGAAGGTTCAACGGTGACAGCCTCGATGACAGTGTCCGCGAGACCGCAATCGGCAGCGTCCTCGCCGGTCATCCACGTGTCCTTGTCCATGATGGCGGCGACTTCTTCCTCGCTCATGCCCGTGCGTGCGGCGTAGAGCTTAGTGATGGCCTTGTCGCAAACGCGGAGGTTCGCCACGTAGCGCTCCATCTCTTCGGCGGTGCCCCAGCAAATGCCTGTGGAGTTGTGAATCAGGAAAAAGGAGTTCGCGGGAATCTGGATTTCATCGCATGCAAGCGCCGCGTAGGTGGCGGCGCTGGCGCAGACGCCGTAGATGACGGCGGTCTTGTGGGCAGGATGCTCCGCGAGCTTGTCGTAGAACCCCTTTCCCACCACGACGTCACCGCCGTAGCTGAAGATTTCCACGCGAATGTTTTCGGGATTGCCGAGCGCCGCGAGTTCCGAGGCGAACTCCTGGAAGGTGCCCGCGCCCGGTTCACCGCCCCAAAACCAATCCGGCTCCTTCGACACGCCAATATCGCCGAACAGCTGAATCGTCGGGACCGCGTGAGCGGCGGACTTGTTCTGGATGCGAAACCAGCGTGGCTTGACGGGCATGATGGGTGCGCGCCTTGTCAAAGCGGCACGCGCCGCCCACCCTTCTTAAAAATTTTCAAGAAGTTCGTTCAGGGGACATCCTCGAGCCTTCCTCAATTCGCACCAGTATTTTTATCCATGAAGCGGAAAAAACTGAGCCACTGGGCTGTTGCCAAGTTCGGAAACGTGTGAAATAAGCTTGCGATAACCCACCTACATAGGCCATGCCGGAAATCCTTGAATTGCTAAGGTACGCCAACGAGCTTTTGCACTCATTTGCCAAGAAGAGAGAAACTGTGAAGCAAAAAGCTTGGGAGGAGGTCATTCTTGCTTTGGACACGCTTACGGAACTGACCACCGTTCACGCCAAGGCAATAAACGAAGTGACCGCCCCGATTTTGAGTAAAGACAGCGATATTGCTGAGACGGCTCACCGTTACCAACTGCTTGTGAGTAATGACGATTTCCCCAGGGGCTACAGCAAGATCCGGGGAGTTTTAGAAGCTACGAGGGGTATCCGCGGATTCCAAACTCCAGAGATCAAGAGCAAGGTTCAGGCCGTTTTAAACGATCTCACCGACTTTCAAAATGGTGTGTTTACGCTTGAATGGGACAGTTTTGAGGTGGCAGATGCCATAAAAGAATGTGCCGATGTTGTGGCCAATCCCCACTCGAAGGTCGCTCAGCTGATACAGGCTGGGGCCCCATTGATCCGAAGCTATGGCAGTATTTTTTTTGATGCCTCCACAAAAGACCTTCCCAAAAAAACCAAATCCACACCTGATGTCATTCAGCTTGTGAAGACGTGGTGCAAGGCCTGGCAGCGCGATATCAAGGAGAGGCTGTATGGAGGTCGACATCTGGATTATTCCATTAGCCAGCTTAAGATGCAGCGGTTCGATTGAAAAAAAACTGGTGCCCGGGGTGGATCTTGTCGGGGCTTTAGATTCCGAACCCCTGAGAGCCGCCGTCCCCACGTGTCACCTTGCAATCTCCAGACGACATTATGTCCTACTGCTTCCACATTACGTTTTGCCCCATCGAACCAAAAGCCATTGATTCGTCGCTCCAAAGGCAACTCATGGAAAAGATCTCAGCCCTTCAGCCGCAACCCGAAAGCTGCTATTTTGAAGAGAGTAAGGTGGCTGGGCTTCCTTCTGGGGGTTTTCGTCTCGATTATTATCTTGATGCTAAATCTGCGTTCAAAGCAGCTGAGATCGGCGCTGCACTTTCTCTACAGTCACTCGCTATAGACGCGCTAGGATTTACTCACACAGTTAGCGACCCCGAATTCAGTTTTTCCGCAGCCACTAGCTCAAAATGAGATCAAGCGGCTTTGCCGCGCTTACCGCCGTTGTTACCCTGTTGGTGTTCCTCCTCGTTGACGGGATCTCCCTCCTTGCCTTCGCCCACCATCATGCCAGGCGCGGCCTGGATGAATTCGCCGTGGTATTGCACGCCGTGGTCTTTGCACCAGCGTTTGCGGCGCGCGATTTCCTTGATGCGTTTCAAGGCCTCGCGGTCCCCGTTTTGCCCCTGGAGGGCGAAGTATTCCTCTTCTGTTCCCTTGCCGGCCGCGAGACGGGCGAGCCAGGTGGTGTGGAAGTACCGCTCATCGATGGTGATGTCGCGCGGGCCATGGAACGTGGCCTGGTAGGGTGAGGCGCCGTTGCGCGGGCCACGGCCGTTGTTGAGGCGCCCGGTGAGGAGGCCATAATCGATGAGCCAGTCGCGCGTGGGCTTCACAAAGCGGCGGACGGCGAGCAGAAAGATGTAATTGAAGCGCCAGCTGGCCTGGGCGAGTTCTTTGCGGGTGTCCGGCTTGGTGGTGCTGCTGGAGCCCGTCCAGATGAAACTGGGCGGCATGACGTAGCTCAAGCTCATGAGCACCGCAAGGTAGTCGAGGAAGCCCGCGAAGACAGTGCTGGGACGCTCGCTCTGATAAGCCTCGAGCTTCGTGCCCGCGGGAAACACGGGCACCTTGGCTCCGCCGAAGATCTCCACGAACTTCTTCAAGACCTGCTTTTGCTCGGCGGTGCCATCATTGGCTTTTTGCGTGGTGGTCGAGCTCACCTTTTGCACGACGAAGTTTTCCAGGGACTCGGGCGTCTCACCCGTGGGCGTGGTGATGATGGCCGCAAAGAGCGCGTTCACATACGCGGCGGCCTCTTCCAGCGCGGTGAGATCGAGCATGGAGAAGCCGTTCTTGGTGGCGCGGTGACACCAGGGAATGCCGCGATTGAGCTGGATGCGTTTGCGGTCCAACAGCAGCATGAACTCGTTTTTCTTGTAGTCCCAATAGGGCGGAGTGCTGCCATTGGTGGCTTCCTTGAGGACGCGGTAGCGGATGGCACGCCCCAGGCTGTTGCGCCCGATCCCCTGGTTCATCTTCTCGCCCGGGAAGAGGCCTTTGCCATCGCCGTCATCGATCTGATCGCCCGTGAAGAGCTGAAGCATGGGATCGCCCGCGGGGAGGCCGTTGGCATCACGCGGGAGGATCTTGGCCGCGCCTGCGTCGCCATCCACGAACATGCCGCGCACCGCGACGGGTACCATCTCGTGCATGGTCTGCTCGCCCGCGACATCGAAGTCGGCCGATTCAAAGAACGCGTTGATGAAGAAGTCCGTGGCGGCATCGTATTCCGGATCCTCCGTGGCGGCGTAGGACATGACGCCATCGCCAATCGAATAACTGGTGAGGGAGTCGTTAAGCGCGCCGACCAGGGCGAAATTGTTGTCGAGGAAGCGCGCGTTCTGCATGCCGACGCGGCGCTCGTAGGGCAGCGGCTGATTGAGGCGGTTGAGCGGCATCCAGGTGGCATTGGTAGTCATGCCATTGCTGCCCGTGCCGAAAGGGGTGTTGCGCGCGCCCGTCCCCGCAAAGTTCTTGATCGCAGCCAATCCGGCGCGGGTATCGCGCCACGCGCTTCTAAGGCGGGTGATGACTGTGAGCGGCATGGCGTCAGGGATGGATGCCGTGGATCTCGAAGCCGAGCAGCGCGCCGGTGGAGGAAGAGTCGCCGAGGCCAAGCTGAGCTTCGAGATCCTCGATCACCGCGAGAAGGGCGGCCAGAGAGTCATGGCCCGTGACATTCTTGGTGGCGGTGGTGTTGCGGGTGGAGCGCCCCTGCTGGGTGACGGCCCAGTCGCCGCCTGTGACTTCCGGGCTAAGCTCCTTACGCTGAAGGCAGAGCCAGGTGAGAAGGGTATGCTTGTCCGTGCTCCCGTTGTTGGCATCGCGGGCATCGCGGAGCCAGTTCTTTTTGAGCATGCGGATATCGGCCATCGGGGACGTGCCCGATGTCAAACCGCGACGGAAGAGACAGCTTACTTCCTCTCTAGAGCATCCGCGATATCTCGAAGGAACGTGGCAATGGTGGAGACTTGTTTATCGATGTGCTCATCCGAAAGCGGCCTATTGCTCCCGTGCTCATGCCTTCGAATCTCAGTCGGGACATGATGGATTGACGCCATAGCCTCGGCCCGCTTGCTCTCCATGAAAGCGTCCCAAAATTTTTCACCCTGCCTATAGTCAAACCGCCGTGGTTTCGCTTCGCTCATAGAGATTTATTCTTTTGATTTTTGTTTTCCCAGCGCTTGTTCGCAGCGGCACGCATTTTTTCAGGATCCCTGGCTTTGGCCTTGCCCGTCCCCGCCGCCCCGCCCTTCCTCCCGATCTCCGCGAGGTACTGGCTGACGGGATCCTGTTTCTTCTTGGCCATCGGGAAGTCCGATAACCACGATCTCACCGCCGTTCCAGCGGATTTTATAACCCTTCGCGGCGAGAGGGGCGATATCTGCCTGGAGGTCGTCAGCGGTGAGGCCCATAAAGAATGCTCAAGCCGCTAGGGCAATGTGTCAAGAGGCAGCGGCACTCTACTCCTTCGTTTTGCTTCGCTGCATGATGCTGGCCAGGGCTGCCTTGACGGCCTTCCGTTCAGTCAACGCGATCTGCGTGCGCTCGGCAATTTCACACAAGATTAATTCCGCATCTTGCGCACGAGCCAAACAATCACTGTCGCTCAACGCGTGAATGCCTTCGCTTAGCGCGTCGTGAAGCAGTGCTAACGGGTTGTGACCGTCGATCAACAACACAGGTGGGATTGCAGACACGTCACGCAAGAGGTCGATCGCCTTCGAAAACTGTCTTTCGGATTGCGCCTTCTGAAGCAAAGCAATTTCTTTCCAGCACATTGGGATCCTAAGCTTAGAATTCCACGTGGACAAGTTGTCGCGGCCGCTTCTATAGTGTCACCTAAATACTAGTGACTCCAGCGTAACTGGACTGGCCACAGTTAGGCCGCAAATGTAATCACACTGGCTCACCTTCGGGTGGGCCTTTCTGCGTTCGCGAGTGGACCCGATAAGCTCATGGAGCGGCGTAACCGTCGCACAGGAAGGACAGAGAAAGCGCGGATCTGGGAAGTGACGGACAGAACGGTCAGGACCTGGATTGGGGAGGCGGTTGCCGCCGCTGCTGCTGACGGTGTGACGTTCTCTGTTCCGGTCACACCACATACGTTCCGCCATTCCTATGCGATGCACATGCTGTATGCCGGTATACCGCTGAAAGTTCTGCAAAGCCTGATGGGACATAAGTCCATCAGTTCAACGGAAGTCTACACGAAGGTTTTTGCGCTGGATGTGGCTGCCCGGCACCGGGTGCAGTTTGCGATGCCGGAGTCTGATGCGGTTGCGATGCTGAAACAATTATCCTGAGAATAAATGCCTTGGCCTTTATATGGAAATGTGGAACTGAGTGGATATGCTGTTTTTGTCTGTTAAACAGAGAAGCTGGCTGTTATCCACTGAGAAGCGAACGAAACAGTCGGGAAAATCTCCCATTATCGTAGAGATCCGCATTATTAATCTCAGGAGCCTGTGTAGCGTTTATAGGAAGTAGTGTTCTGTCATGATGCCTGCAAGCGGTAACGAAAACGATTTGAATATGCCTTCAGGAACAATAGAAATCTTCGTGCGGTGTTACGTTGAAGTGGAGCGGATTATGTCAGCAATGGACAGAACAACCTAATGAACACAGAACCATGATGTGGTCTGTCCTTTTACAGCCAGTAGTGCTCGCCGCAGTCGAGCGACAGGGCGAAGCCCTCGGCTGGTTGCCCTCGCCGCTGGGCTGGCGGCCGTCTATGGCCCTGCAAACGCGCCAGAAACGCCGTCGAAGCCGTGTGCGAGACACCGCGGCCGGCCGCCGGCGTTGTGGATACCTCGCGGAAAACTTGGCCCTCACTGACAGATGAGGGGCGGACGTTGACACTTGAGGGGCCGACTCACCCGGCGCGGCGTTGACAGATGAGGGGCAGGCTCGATTTCGGCCGGCGACGTGGAGCTGGCCAGCCTCGCAAATCGGCGAAAACGCCTGATTTTACGCGAGTTTCCCACAGATGATGTGGACAAGCCTGGGGATAAGTGCCCTGCGGTATTGACACTTGAGGGGCGCGACTACTGACAGATGAGGGGCGCGATCCTTGACACTTGAGGGGCAGAGTGCTGACAGATGAGGGGCGCACCTATTGACATTTGAGGGGCTGTCCACAGGCAGAAAATCCAGCATTTGCAAGGGTTTCCGCCCGTTTTTCGGCCACCGCTAACCTGTCTTTTAACCTGCTTTTAAACCAATATTTATAAACCTTGTTTTTAACCAGGGCTGCGCCCTGTGCGCGTGACCGCGCACGCCGAAGGGGGGTGCCCCCCCTTCTCGAACCCTCCCGGTCGAGTGAGCGAGGAAGCACCAGGGAACAGCACTTATATATTCTGCTTACACACGATGCCTGAAAAAACTTCCCTTGGGGTTATCCACTTATCCACGGGGATATTTTTATAATTATTTTTTTTATAGTTTTTAGATCTTCTTTTTTAGAGCGCCTTGTAGGCCTTTATCCATGCTGGTTCTAGAGAAGGTGTTGTGACAAATTGCCCTTTCAGTGTGACAAATCACCCTCAAATGACAGTCCTGTCTGTGACAAATTGCCCTTAACCCTGTGACAAATTGCCCTCAGAAGAAGCTGTTTTTTCACAAAGTTATCCCTGCTTATTGACTCTTTTTTATTTAGTGTGACAATCTAAAAACTTGTCACACTTCACATGGATCTGTCATGGCGGAAACAGCGGTTATCAATCACAAGAAACGTAAAAATAGCCCGCGAATCGTCCAGTCAAACGACCTCACTGAGGCGGCATATAGTCTCTCCCGGGATCAAAAACGTATGCTGTATCTGTTCGTTGACCAGATCAGAAAATCTGATGGCACCCTACAGGAACATGACGGTATCTGCGAGATCCATGTTGCTAAATATGCTGAAATATTCGGATTGACCTCTGCGGAAGCCAGTAAGGATATACGGCAGGCATTGAAGAGTTTCGCGGGGAAGGAAGTGGTTTTTTATCGCCCTGAAGAGGATGCCGGCGATGAAAAAGGCTATGAATCTTTTCCTTGGTTTATCAAACGTGCGCACAGTCCATCCAGAGGGCTTTACAGTGTACATATCAACCCATATCTCATTCCCTTCTTTATCGGGTTACAGAACCGGTTTACGCAGTTTCGGCTTAGTGAAACAAAAGAAATCACCAATCCGTATGCCATGCGTTTATACGAATCCCTGTGTCAGTATCGTAAGCCGGATGGCTCAGGCATCGTCTCTCTGAAAATCGACTGGATCATAGAGCGTTACCAGCTGCCTCAAAGTTACCAGCGTATGCCTGACTTCCGCCGCCGCTTCCTGCAGGTCTGTGTTAATGAGATCAACAGCAGAACTCCAATGCGCCTCTCATACATTGAGAAAAAGAAAGGCCGCCAGACGACTCATATCGTATTTTCCTTCCGCGATATCACTTCCATGACGACAGGATAGTCTGAGGGTTATCTGTCACAGATTTGAGGGTGGTTCGTCACATTTGTTCTGACCTACTGAGGGTAATTTGTCACAGTTTTGCTGTTTCCTTCAGCCTGCATGGATTTTCTCATACTTTTTGAACTGTAATTTTTAAGGAAGCCAAATTTGAGGGCAGTTTGTCACAGTTGATTTCCTTCTCTTTCCCTTCGTCATGTGACTTGATATCGGGGGTTAGTTCGTCATCATTGATGAGGGTTGATTATCACAGTTTATTACTCTGAATTGGCTATCCGCGTGTGTACCTCTACCTGGAGTTTTTCCCACGGTGGATATTTCTTCTTGCGCTGAGCGTAAGAGCTATCTGACAGAACAGTTCTTCTTTGCTTCCTCGCCAGTTCGCTCGCTATGCTCGGTTACACGGCTGCGGCGAGCGCTAGTGATAATAAGTGACTGAGGTATGTGCTCTTCTTATCTCCTTTTGTAGTGTTGCTCTTATTTTAAACAACTTTGCGGTTTTTTGATGACTTTGCGATTTTGTTGTTGCTTTGCAGTAAATTGCAAGATTTAATAAAAAAACGCAAAGCAATGATTAAAGGATGTTCAGAATGAAACTCATGGAAACACTTAACCAGTGCATAAACGCTGGTCATGAAATGACGAAGGCTATCGCCATTGCACAGTTTAATGATGACAGCCCGGAAGCGAGGAAAATAACCCGGCGCTGGAGAATAGGTGAAGCAGCGGATTTAGTTGGGGTTTCTTCTCAGGCTATCAGAGATGCCGAGAAAGCAGGGCGACTACCGCACCCGGATATGGAAATTCGAGGACGGGTTGAGCAACGTGTTGGTTATACAATTGAACAAATTAATCATATGCGTGATGTGTTTGGTACGCGATTGCGACGTGCTGAAGACGTATTTCCACCGGTGATCGGGGTTGCTGCCCATAAAGGAGGCGTTTACAAAACCTCAGTTTCTGTTCATCTTGCTCAGGATCTGGCTCTGAAGGGGCTACGTGTTTTGCTCGTGGAAGGTAACGACCCCCAGGGAACAGCCTCAATGTATCACGGATGGGTACCAGATCTTCATATTCATGCAGAAGACACTCTCCTGCCTTTCTATCTTGGGGAAAAGGACGATGTCACTTATGCAATAAAGCCCACTTGCTGGCCGGGGCTTGACATTATTCCTTCCTGTCTGGCTCTGCACCGTATTGAAACTGAGTTAATGGGCAAATTTGATGAAGGTAAACTGCCCACCGATCCACACCTGATGCTCCGACTGGCCATTGAAACTGTTGCTCATGACTATGATGTCATAGTTATTGACAGCGCGCCTAACCTGGGTATCGGCACGATTAATGTCGTATGTGCTGCTGATGTGCTGATTGTTCCCACGCCTGCTGAGTTGTTTGACTACACCTCCGCACTGCAGTTTTTCGATATGCTTCGTGATCTGCTCAAGAACGTTGATCTTAAAGGGTTCGAGCCTGATGTACGTATTTTGCTTACCAAATACAGCAATAGTAATGGCTCTCAGTCCCCGTGGATGGAGGAGCAAATTCGGGATGCCTGGGGAAGCATGGTTCTAAAAAATGTTGTACGTGAAACGGATGAAGTTGGTAAAGGTCAGATCCGGATGAGAACTGTTTTTGAACAGGCCATTGATCAACGCTCTTCAACTGGTGCCTGGAGAAATGCTCTTTCTATTTGGGAACCTGTCTGCAATGAAATTTTCGATCGTCTGATTAAACCACGCTGGGAGATTAGATAATGAAGCGTGCGCCTGTTATTCCAAAACATACGCTCAATACTCAACCGGTTGAAGATACTTCGTTATCGACACCAGCTGCCCCGATGGTGGATTCGTTAATTGCGCGCGTAGGAGTAATGGCTCGCGGTAATGCCATTACTTTGCCTGTATGTGGTCGGGATGTGAAGTTTACGGGAAAG